>JAESFI010000019.1_pt1 | contig 470986 bp, 396 predicted proteins | sample 9269361 | NCBI WGS metagenome assembly JAESFI01 (sample SAMN14504119, study PRJNA617095) | algae metagenome | isolation source: Brasilonema angustatum HA4187-MV1 and co-occurring heterotrophs from moss... | place: USA: Manoa Valley, Honolulu, Hawaii | collected 2009-07-20 | reverse complement strand
TTGAAGTCTGGTACAACCGTCAACGGAGGCATTCAGCGCTAGGCTATCTTTCCCCTTTTGACTATTACAATGGGCAGCTTCAACAGGTTGCTTAAAAATTTGTCCAGTATACTGTTGCAAGTCCAGTTGAAAAGTGAGTGAAAGTTGGTAAAGGCACCGCTTAATTTCAATATAATCATGTCTAGCCGGAAGTCCTGGTTTGAATCGGATGGAAAACCGTATATGCGTCGATTAGAATCTTTATTCACCGCATAATGTGCAGTAAATAATCTTGACTATGCGGAGAATATATGGTATATTCGACGCATAATATGCGGAGAATAAAGCAGTGTATATCTACCAAAGGCGGTCTTGGCCGCGTTTTCAATGGGATCAGGATCAAATTATAACCCTTCTGGCCGCCGTACGTCATAAGCAAGGCAAGCTGATCGGACAAATGATGGGTTTAGGCTTTTCGCTCCGCTCGGAAGCGATGCTGCAAACCATGACCCTGGAAGTGCTCAAATCCAACGAGATTGAAGGCGAAATCCTCGATCAAGACCAGGTGCGCTCGTCCATTGCCCGACGGTTAGGGATTGAGACGTACGGGCTGGTGCCAGCCGATCGTAGTGTTGAAGGAGTGGTCGATATGCTGCTGGATGCCACTCAGCATTTTGATCAGGCACTGACCAAAGACCGGCTCTGCAACTGGCATGCGGCCCTGTTTCCAACGGGGCGGAGCGGCATGCACAAAATTACGGTGGCCGATTGGCGCAATAGTGACGCAGGCCCCATGCAAGTGGTGTCTGGCCCGATTGGCCGGGAACAAGTGCATTTTCAGGCCCCTGATGCACCAGTGCTTGAAACCGAAATGCAAGCCTTTCTCGACTGGTTCAATGGCGAAAGATCGCTCGATCCGGTGCTCAAAGCGGCCATCGCTCATTTGTGGTTCGTCACCATCCATCCCTTCGATGATGGGAATGGACGCATTGGTCGCACGATTGCCGATTTGCAACTGACCAGAGCCGATGGCAGTTCACAACGCTTCTACAGCATGTCGGCCCAAATCCGCAAAGAGCGCAACGCCTATTACGCGATACTGGAAAAAACACAAAAAGGTGATCTGGACATTACCGATTGGCTGGACTGGTTTTTAGCCTGTCTGGATCGGGCTTTGCGTGCAACCGGAGACATACTGGCTGGCGTGTTGATTAAGGCCCGGTACTGGGAATGGTTCGCGGCCAGACAGATTAGTGAACGCCAACGACTGATGCTCAATAAGCTGCTGGATGGGTTTGATGGCAAACTGACCTCCGCCAAATGGGCAAAGATTGCTAAGTGCTCTCAGGACACCGCTTTGCGCGATATTCAGCATTTGATCGCGCAAGGCATTTTAGTAAAGGAAGAATCCGGCGGTAGAAGTACAGCTTACCGGCTAGGTAGTATTCCAGGCGATAGGGATGCCGCTACCTATAAGGTATAAAAGCCGGATGGTTGAGAGCCATCCGGCTTTCTGATTTATTCGGCTTTAGGTTTATTCTTGCGGACAATCACAGGAACATTTTGGCCTAAGATGTTGAGCGACAAATTTAAACCGTCTTTATCGCCATGCTCCCACGCCGCGCCGACTTTGATCCAGTCGGACTGATCGGAGTCCGCTTTGGGTTTAAGATAGTAAACCGAATGGGTCGGTTTCTTGCTGGTGGTTTCGGTTTGGATCGTCATCATCTACTCTCCTTTGGTTGTGGTTGATGATGGAAGCGACCAAAGCTTATAAAAGCCGTGATCGCTCCCCGCAGGCCAAAAATCGATGCGCAGTGTCTATTTTTGGTCGCAGTCGCAGATCGTTTTTACTCGTAAAAATGAGGGATCAGCGTCAGCAGGGCTGATTGAGCTAAGCTGCCATCTTCTATCAACCGACGGCCAAAAGAGCCTGATGCTGATGACAAACAAATGCCAATGGCAAAGCCGATCCATTTCGTTGTAAACCTCCCCTTACGGGCCGGTCAGTTTCTGGATGTACTCAACGGCTTTTTGGGCGTGGGATGCGGCCGAGAAGATGAAACGCTTGTCGTCTTTGAGGACTTTCAGCCAGGATTGCATGTAAGCCGCATGTTTTTCCTCCGGTAGGGGTTCAAAGCCCAAATCGGCGGCCAGGAAACAAGCGCCCAGTTCGGCCACAAGTTCCTCTTTAGCGTAGCCTTCATCTCCGTAGGTTTTACGACCTAAGTCCCTGTCTAACCGCTTGGGGTGCTTGGTCCAGTGGGTCAGCTCATGGGCCAAAATCGCGTAGTAGCTGGCAGCGCTTTCAAAGCTCTCGAAGGGTGGCATTTGGATTTTGTCAGTGGCTTGGGTGTAGCTGGCTTTGGAACCGGTGTAGATGTCCGCTTTGGTCAGGGCAAAGAAGTTTTCGAGTTCCTGATTGCGCTGCTGTGGATTGATCGTAGTCGGCTCCGGCATTTTGTAGAAAGCATCTGACAGTCCGTCAATCTGGGAGGCATTGAAGACAACATAGCATTTGAGGAAAGGGATTTGGTTGGTCTTGGTCTCGCCATTGGGTGTTTCCTCTTCCTTGGTGAATTTGTCGGCATAAACGACCTGCGTGCCTTTTTCGCCTTTGCGGACGTTAGCCTTGAGTTCGGTGGCCTGTTTGAAGGTCATCCAGTAAGGCGCAGTGAAGCCCTGCTCGGCGGCTGTACCCCACAAGACTAGCGTGTTGATGCCGCTGTAGGGAATATTGTTCCAGCGAAGCGGACGCATGACCTGACCGGCTATACGCTCCGAGTTCCAGGGCTTGCGCCAAGTCAGATTTCCGTTTTCCAGATCGGCTATGATCTTGCCAGTAATGCGGGCGTAGATATCGGTTTGAGTGGTGGGGGAATGGGTCAAATTGTTCTCCTTTGTAGGACGGTTGAAACGGGTTTTTCGGGTGGTGTTGGTCACGGTTGGTTCTCCACGGGTCAGGGTGACGGGGATGGCAAAACCTGACGCCTGAGCGAGAGAACCGGCCAGAATTTTGGGCAGGGCGGGGAAAGCGTAAAACGCTTGGCGAAAATTGTGGTTGGTGGAAGGAGCGGTGTCGGGTACATCCTCGGCACTGAAGCCTGAGCTGTGGAGAATGATCGTGTTAGAATTCCCACCTTCTGGACGTTGAAACGGTATTCAGAAAGCGGAAATCCGCTTGGTATCAGCCTCTCATCGGCAAACGAGCAGTAGCTGCGGGGTGTGACGATGAGGTGATTGAGCACAGCAATATTAAGCTGTATGCCGCCTCTCTGAGCTTACGGGTCAAGGCTTTATCGGCTTTGCTAAATTGCAAATCACCGCTTCGGTAGTTGTGAGCCAAAATGATCGAGGCAGCGTTGGCTATGAGCGCGGTGACGAAAATTACGCGAGGGTCAGCAAGACAAGCACCCGTGCCGCCATCCGTAATGTCGGAGACACCCAGACAGTTGTTCTTACAATCGAGGAGCAGGATTTTGAACTGTTCGATCAAGTCCATCCGGTTTTCGTCCCACGCCTGACGGAGGATTTCGTAGGCGGTGGCCGACGAAGTAATCGGAATGCGGTCCTGGTAAGGCGTTTTGTTGCGGTAGATGATTTCGACTTCGTTGACGGTAAACAGCGATTGGAGATGAAGTTGCGACATGGCCCCTCCTCGTCATAAAGTCAGGTTGAGTTTGTGCATATGCCACGCATTGACATCCTTATGCGGGGCGTAGACGTTGTTCATCGGCGTGTGTTGGAGATCGGCTTCGGCTCGGAAGAATTCACTTAAAGCGGCTGTTGCTTTCTTCCCGGCTGGGTCATTGTCCATCCAGCTATAGGCCACGCGATAGCCGTAATTCTGCATATAGGGGATGGCCTGTTTGAGACAGGACAGTGAATTAAGAATGATTGTATCGGCTTTGAAAAGCTGGCCATTCAACTCACTGACGGCAGAGAGGTAATCCATAAAGCCTTCAAAGAGGTGGATGCCGTCCGGCTTCGGTGCCCGTCCACGGATAAAGCTGATGGCTTTGGCGCCGAGGCATCCTTTGAAAAATGGATTGCGTAGTTCAAAGCCGCTTTCCTCATTCTGAAAGCCGAGGGCGGTAAAGCATTTCTTGGTGCGGGTGTTCTGAACGCGGATTTCTTTTAAGTGATGGTGGGCCACTTCCAACGGAATACCGCGTTTGGCGAGATACTGAAGAAGGCCCAGATGCTGGATGGGCTTGTTCGATTTGATGATCAGGGACGCATCTTTTTCAATAGGCTGATCAGCGAATTCGTAGACCGGTGAAATTTGATAGGGGCCTACACCCATATTTTTGATCCAGCGCAGGGCATCGGAGATGGTATGCGCTTCACGGCAGGCTTTGAGATAGGCACAGGCGAAATCGATTAGATCACCACCAACGCCCTCCCCAAAATCATGCCACCGATTGGTTTTGGTATCGAGCAGAAAGCTAGCCGTTTTCTCCTGGCGCAACGGCGAGAGATACCATTCTTTGAGATGGGTTTTGCGTTTGGGATAGATGTTCAAGCGGTTCAGAATTTCGGCCATAGGAATAGCTTTCGCATGATCGATGTTCATGGCGTTCCCCTAAAAATTTGCGGTGTTAGTAGTAATTGTCTGAACGATTCAGACCGAATCGTTCACGCGTTGATCAGTCAGCGCCGAAGTTGTTGTTCGATGAACTTATCCAGATCAGACCGTCGGTAGCGGACAGCCCGGCCAATTTTGATTGGATTAAGGTTCTGGCGTTTGGTACAATCCCAGACGGCGAGTGTACCAGGAGAAAGACCAAGATATTTGGCGGCCGTTTTTCGGTCTAGAAGAGGCTCGTTATTGTTATGCATGATTTCCTCCTTCAGAATTGGTGGTTCCGACATCCATACATGCGTATGTTATTAGGAATATAATCATACTATAGGATGTAGCTAATTAGATCAATAGGAAAGTGATCCTATTAATGAGGAATAATGACTGGTCCTACGCTTTTAGAACCCATGCTTACATCAAAATGATCTGTGGCGGGTTATAGGTATGCAAGAATGACGAATGAAGCATTTTTCGTCGCTCAAATGGAGCGTTTTGAGAGACAAATGTTTTTTATTACCTGTCAAGTGGCCAGCAACGGCTGACCGTCGCCACTGCGGTCCAATGAGTAACATACGTCTGCGCGTTTGTAGAAGCAGCATTGCCGTTTAATCAAGGGTTTGCTTTTTGATAAACGGCGATTTAGTTTGTCATCCATTGTTAAAAAACAAACGAATAAAAGGACAAGGATGTTGGCTCCGGTTAACTCGGCAATACAAACTCCATCAGTCATCGTTGACCAAGTTGCAAAGCTTTTTGGCCAAAATTAAAAAGTATACTTACGGCTAAATCCCCATCTTGCATACTTCTTGTTCATAGAAGCTAATGCTCAATTAGGCGGACCGGACTACTGGCTCCCAGTCATTATCTATCTGTGTCTACTGTACGTCGTCAAATGAAAGTGGACAAAAGGTGTGGAAAGGGGAAGAGACAATTCAGTAAATTGTTTCACCTAAATCACCTTTTGTCCACTTTCATTTGACGACGTACACATTGGAAGCTGTTCTGTGAATATATACTTTGGTTAAATTATTCGATTTAACTGGGCTAAAGGTAATCGTTTATTTATGTTGCATTAATGATCGAATTAACTTTTAGACATCAATTTATTATACGTTTGTTTTTACTAAGAGTATGTTTGGGAATTTTATTTGGCGAGTCTGTTGATGAGAATGGAAATGAAGCCAATTCGCAGTATGGCCTCCGAATTTTCTACGGTTTTGTCTACATCTCGAAATAACTGGTGGTCAGAATGCTACGGAATCTACCGCACGGCGGACCGTTGATCTACACCGCTGAAATCTCCCCCCTATAACAAATACATCCTTTGCAGTACCAGTCATTGACATAGCCGTTGACGTCTCCCTAATCACCCGATTCCTTTTCGATTGAACAATTACCTGGTTAACAGACTCTAGTTTTGTTTTAGCCGTAAGTATTCAGTCGATTGTTGAAACTGCCGACTATCAAACTGGCGGACTGGCAGCAATACCCTGTCTTGTTGCGTGAACTGCTGTCGAAGTGCCGTTTGATAGCTGTTGTGCAGATTTATTGACAGCTCCTTGATGGCCTCGGCATTGTTCAAAAGTTCCTGTTTTTGACTAGCAGGTAAGGTTTGTAGAAAGGCTTCTTTCTCTGTGTCCGAGGGTAATTGAAAATAACGCAGTCCAGCCACCAGCGTTTCGGGAGAAGGCAAATGAGTTCCGCCCGTGGCAGTACCCTTACCACCAAAGGTAAAGGTCGTTGCATTGCTCCCTACACACTGGCATTTATACCCTTTAGGGCAATTACAAGACTGAGCCTGGGCATAAGCGGTTAGTAGGCTAATCGCCAACATCACCATAAACGAACAAACAGTTTTCATAGGATTATCAGATTAAGGTTTGGTTTTCGTAGTATCGGCAGTCGTTGAAAGAAGTTGGCCGTCGGAAACAAAGATCGGAACATTAAAAGTCGGGTCTTGTACTTCGGCCGCTATCGTATGGACAATCGTCGTCAGGATGATGGCTCCGCCAATCAGCGTCAGAAAAAGACCAGGCGAACTCGCTGTAAACTTCACCTGCGCGCGCGCCAACCCACTCACTTCCAGACCGATTGGACTGTCCCGTACTCCTTTGACGATGACCACTGCCCCCAGAATTGTCAGCAGCGTTCCGACCATGAAGCCAATGAATTTGATGAGTGAATTAGTATGCTCAAAGCGGGCTCCGTACTCATAGCGTTTGTAAGCCATCTGGAGCTGGGCCTTGATGATATTTTCGCGCAGACCGTCGCCTTTTAGCGTGCACAGTTCGAGTTTAGTCATCATGGCTCTGTCACTTGCTGACATAAAATCAGCCCGTGAGGACTCGCTTACACTTATGAAGTAAAAGCCAATAAAGCCGACCAGACAAAAACAGAAAATATACAGGATAAGGTCTTCGGGTGTAAAGTCTCTGTTGAAAAAGGCTCCCTGCTTTGGAACAGCCTCCAGGTCAGGCTTATGAAGGGGAGTGGTGGATAATTCAGGGTCCATAGTTGGTTAAGGGGAGAGGAGGTTCGGCAGTTGGTCGTAAAAAGGCCACCTTTTGGAAACACGCGGAGCTTACCTTGACTGGATCGCCAGTACTGTTCCAATTGGGCAGTTGTGCGCGCTGCAAAACCGCGTCAGCCAACACATTCGCCTACAATCGTTCCTATGGTCCCATTAAATCAGTCCTTTCATTTAGTTGCCACGCCCCAATTAGGAAACAAAATAAGTTGAAGCCATAGTAGCCTACCCTTCCCTCAATAAGACCGGATGTCTACGCGAAATTGATACCATTCACACAATGAGCGTAGTGCATATGCGAATAAAGTATCAGCTTAGGGCTGTCAATGGGTGACTCAGATTTCAATACAAACGCCCTAAATCTAAAAATTGGAGATACTATGAATACCTTCGACCATCTCTGGAAAACCCTCACCAATGCCCGCATTTCAACCCTCAATGATCTCGTGGTTGAGGCCGCTAAACACGACCGTCTTGCCTCGAGTGAATCGATACTGGTACCTACTGGCAACAATGAACCAGCACCGGCATTCGATCACTTGCCAGCAGTACGTCCTATTATCCACCGCCCTCCTAGTATCCCGCTGGTACTCGATGGCAAGCTGTTGGATAAACCAGAAGAGATTACAGCCTACAATGGCACCCCGCTTTACTATACACCACTCAGGAGCTCCTCAGGTATAGCTCTGGCGGCATTCACTTCTCGCGACAGGATGATTTCAGAAGCCAAGCAGCAGGCCGGGGAAATACTTCATCCTCAGTTCGAGCGCACTGGCACCAATAACCCTGATAGCCTTCCTGAACAGGTCTGTTTTTTCGAGCACATTAATGAAGACGGCGATGTGAAATGCCTGCCGCCAAGAAGAGCCTACTCCGACCTCACCCGGGTGGGTCGTTCCAAGTTCCTTTGGTGGTACACAAATGACTGGAACGATGTTATCTCATCAGTTTCTGCGTGCCGGTGGGATGTGTCGCTGTTTGAACATATCAACTACGGCGGTTCCCAGCTCTATCTCCCAGCAAGATTGGGGCGCAACACGCCAAACCTAGTGGAACTTGGCTGGAACGACAGGGCCTCCTCAATCGTTAACTGGGGCCAGCGTTAATTCCTGACCAGTCAACTGCCTCAACAAAACAGCTAGCCGTTCCCCTATAGCGCTCGACTATTAACTGCTATGCTAGACCAGCACAGCAGTTAGTAAGTTTATTCCGGCCGTTTTTCTAAGCCTGCGGCAATCCCCAAGGCCGCTGCACATCTACCCAGTAGTAGTCACTATCATAGTCAGTCGATCATTGATCACCGATGCTCAGAAAAGCGGTATAAGCATCCACTCGCAATTTTTGGTTAGCGCGTTTGGTTATACCGTATCGCCAAGTTAACTAGACATTTTCTTTCTAATTTAGAGCTTGACTTTCGACTCGGTATCGGGTTTTAGTTAGCTATGGTCAGATTACATAGCTTTAGAATTGATTAGCTCGGGGGATTATCGAAATAACGAGTTATCCCTTTTTGGGTAAAACTTCACAGCATTGGGACTTTCGTCCAATAAAAGTGTGTGCAGAACTACTTTCATTCTACGTATAATTCTACAAATCAATAACTTATATTAATAATACCTTCAGTCAAAATCGTTCACGAAAACGCCCGATTCAAATTAGGTAACGACAGCACGACACGCGGATTATACCAATACCGCCTTTGATCGGGATCATTTGTGTCCGAGTGATGATCGCGACAGCACAGGAAAACCGGACGACATTTATTCTGTCCAATATTGTCCCGCACGCACCTACCTTCAACCGGCAAAGCTGGCGATTGCTGGAAGAGTACTGTCTCAGTCTGGTGAAGGTAAAGAACCCTACGTAATAGCGGGGCCATTAGGCAAAGGAGGTATAGACGACAACGAGACCGCTACGTCTCCCGCTGGTGGAAAGTGATTGTGGTTTTACCCATCGGTTTAAATGACCTAAACCGTATCAACGTCCAGACTAGGGTTATTGCCGTTCGGATGCCCAATATCAACGTAGCAGGTGATGCCAAATGGAACACTTTTCGGACAAGTATTGATGCAATTGAAGCAGAGATAGGTCTTGACTTGCTATCGAATGTACCAGCATCGATTCAACAGAGTTTGGAAACCGACATCGATAAAACGAGCATCCAGTCGATTTATCTGACTGTTCCCTGAGTTGATTATAGCGCTCTCCGTAGTAGCAGGGGCTAATTTATAGAGGTATTTTACGCACAGATTTCAACTGAACAAAAGCCTTAAGCACCCCTAGTATCTCGAAATCTAGATTAGCCTTTATGTACTAATATATTGAAAGGAAAACTTAAATTTATACATTAATGTAAAAAATAAGATTCTAGTATAAAACACACGCAAGATGGTATTTAATTTGTACCTTATTCGTCCAAAATAACCTTTAAAATAAGGTTAGCCGTAGCTGCTTTATTGCCAAATCATTTTATTCAGTATGAATATGAGGAAAAACTTTATTCAACCTTGTGTTATAATATGGCTTGCAGTGTGTTCAGTACTGACCGGGTACAGTCAGAGTGACTCATTTCAACAGGTAGAGCAGAAAGTGTATCGACTGAACAATGAGTTGAAATACAAAGAGTCTCAGGCTTTGTTGCTGCCAGCACTACAGGATGAGCAATTCAGTGCCCAGGACAAATATCAGGCGGCTATTTTACTATCATATACCTATAAACGGGTATTCGATTACCAATCGACACTGAAATATCTGAAAATGGCCCGGGAGTTTGCTGAAAAGACAGCTAACAAACGGCAAAATATCGCTAACATTCAGGCTGAAGAAGCCTTTATTCTATTTGACCGACATGACTACCAAAAGGCGGATAGCCTGATGAATTTTCTAGCGAAGTCGGACTTTACATATATCAACTTAGAAAACAAGTCGAAGTTGGTTATGCAACAAGGGTACCTACAGTTTCTGGAAAAACAGTATGCACAGGCAGAAGCTACGTATGACAGAGCAATTGATCTGATGCGTTTATCGGCTAGTTGTCATTTGCCGATGATTTTTGTAAAGAAAATGCAGCTTTACAACGCCATGAATCGGATAGATAAGATGAGCGGTGCCCTTCAGCAATCGATCTATTATGCTGACTCCTGTAAAATTATTAAATACCAGTTATATGCCTATGAAGAGCTAAGAGACATTTACAAGGGACGTAACAACCTACACCAACTTACTGAAACGCAAAAAAAGTTAGATAGCCTGAATCTGGTCTATGCCAGAGAAGAAAACATTTCCGCTCTACACAATCAAAAGGAGAATATCCTTTTGAAAGCCAATGATCAGAAATTACATCAGGAACAATTAAGTAAAGGTTATCTCACGTTTTTACTGGCAGGGCTGGGAGTGGTGGCTATGGCATTGGTGGGCTGGCTGCTCGCTTACCGCCGTCGACAACGCCAACTGGAAGCTGAACACCACCGGATGAAAGCCGAACTGGAAACGTATATCTCCCAGAACGGCTCTGTTCTGGCGAATAGAAATAGTTCAGAAAAAGAGCATTTAAATGGGCTTTCTGAGCGGCAGCGGGAAGTACTGGACTATATGGCACTGGGTATGTCGAACAAAGCTATAGCGGATAAATTGTTTATTTCTGAAAATACAGTGAAATATCATATCAAGAATATTTATCAGCTGCTGGATATTAAAGACCGCAAAGAATTTCTGGTTAGCGTAAAAAAATAGCCTCTATTGCATAAAAAAACAGACTACCCGTTCGAGTAGTCTGTTTTTTTATGTCCAAAAACTACCTCTTAGGATAGCAGTACGCCTTCCTCGCCCCGTTACATTTGACCGCCTTAAGAGAGCGTATCATTTCGTGCACAGCGTTTCAGTAGAGTATTACCAATGAGATTAAAACATCGCTATAAATTGAAGGAGTTCAACTCAAATGTTGACGGCTCAGTGACGAGTTACCGGGAATTCATGCAACTAGTCGCCCAGTACAAACGAGCTGTATATACGGAGTGTATATCCGTACAACTGACCAACCGACAACGACGTAGCCAAAATCTCCCTAACTCATTATAAACCAGCCATTCAGGTTATTCATTTCAATTATCCAAAAATTTCATAGCACAATTTTATGTCGTACATCCGATTGTTTCTGCTCACGGTATTAGCCGGAACCGCCATTTCCTGTTCTAAGTCAGACTCTAATTCGACTCCTACACCAATTGAAGAAGACCTGACCACACCAGTTGCAGGTATTTATAAGTTAACGAAAGTAACCCCCAAAAGTGGCGGTCTTACGGTGACAGGGGTAGGCTCAATGACCATCGTGGCAGTTGACAAAACGACGACCAGAATAACGCAGGTTCGCAGTTTTACGAATACAGCAACAGGGGCCCCTTCTTTATTTACAAATACAGATGAGTCGAATAAGGTAGCGAAGGATGGCAGCAGTTTCATCATAAAAACGCCAACTGGAACAGCCTGGGCAACAATAAATGGAGGTAAGATAAGCACAAGCGACATCATCAGTACTGCGGTAACTACAACGGTTACACTGGATACTGAATATACGAAACAATAAAGACAGGTGAACATTTCCATGAAGTACCTTCCTCTTTGTATCGTCGTTCTTAGTATCCTCCTGAATTCGGGTTGTTCAGAATCAGATGATATACCTAAACCAGGGTCAAATCTGGCCGATGCTATTTCTGGTACATATACGATCAGCAAAATCCTGAGTAACAATAAAGAAGGTGAGCTAACCGGGACCGGATCGGCAGTGCTTACGGCTATCAATGACACTACGTTGGCTATTCGATACCGAACTGATCTGAGGATTGTGGCCTCGGGAGTCACCAAAAATTTAGATCAGGATATCGAGAAATCAAGTGTTACGTTAACGGGCGACGTATATACACTAAGTTATCCGCAGGCCTATACCAAAAATACCTTCCTGTTTGGAAATATCATTTTGGGGAATCGCCTGGTAATAAGTCGCACAATCGACAGCAGAGACGTAACAATCGAATACGTCCGGAAATAAGTCTTGCGTTTCCCTAAGCATATCTTCCAGGATACTACGCACGGCAAAATTTTAGTAAACCTTACTTTTTATGAGCATGAAATTCTACTGTCAGTTTACGCTGATTACGCTTGTTGCACTTACAGCATTAACTTGTTCAAAATCAGAATCCACGCCTGATCCAGATCTTACCAGTGCTATCACTGGGGTCTACAATTTGTCTCAACTGACGAAAAAAGATGGTGGTGCGGCCGTAACAGGCGTTGGCTCGGCTACCATAGCTGCTGTCGACAAAACAAACGTAAAGGTTCGTCAGGTACTGGCTATCACCAAGTCGGCATCAAGCAGAGTGAATGTTGACGTAACGAATAATTACAAGATTTCGCAGAGCGGCAGTACGTATACTATTCAATACGAGTACGATACGAATAAAACGACGAGTGTTGGCACGGTCAGTGGCTCTAAGCTATCTACTACAGATATGGTATTATCGGGTGAGCCCACACTCACTACGTTGGTTGCCGAGTATACAAAATAGAAGGTGTTTTTTGATGGTCTAAAAAGGTCCAAAACGCAACCACAACAACCGTTGTAATGTAGATCGACGGGGCTATTCTGACCGAATCGATTGCTTTCCTAGCTGAACGATATGGCTCAACAACTCTCCAGACAATTATCTCCACAACTTCCGCAACAATCTCGCAGAGGTTTCTTACGGAGTAGCGCCAAATTAACGCTCGGGTTGGGCATTGGCCTTTCGTCGCTGGATTGGCTAACTGGCTGTACCCAGCTACTGGATCACCGACCAGGAGTTTGGAATGAACTGGCAGCCCGTTTACAAGGTGTTCTGCTACGTCCTGGAGCTGCCAACTTTGTCGAACAAGCCTCTCCTTGGGCTCTTCAGTATGCTGCTACGTTGCCGCAGGGTATTGCACAGTGCCGTAGCGAAGCTGATGTTCAGGCGTGTATTCAGTGGGCACGAGCCAATAACATCCCATTGGTAGCCCGAAGTGGTGGTCACTCATACGGTGGTTATTCGCTTACGACCGGATTGATGGTTGACGTATCGCTCATGACCAATTTCGCTTATGATCCGGCTACCGGTTTGGCAACGGTAGGTGGTGGCGCCCGAAATCGAACGGTTTTTGACGCCTGTAAACCATTGGGGCGAACCATTCCGCATGGTCGATGCTTTAAGGTGGGCGTAGCGGGGCTGGTACTTGGCGGTGGCATTGGATTTGATATGCGCCTGCACGGATTTACCTGCGATGCGTTGCGGGAAACCCGGATTGTGCTGGCCGATGGTCGTGCGTTAACCTGCAACGAAAACCAGAATGCCGATCTGTTCTGGGCCTGCCGGGGGGCGGGGGGCGGTAATTTTGGCATTCATACCTCATTTACGTTCGAAACCTTTCCGGTAGGAACCATTACCACTTTTGATATCAAATGGACCAAACGTATCGCCGAAACGTTTTCGGCTATTCAATCGATGACCAACACTGCTCCCAATTCCCTGGGAATTAAAGTGGGCATTACGGCCACGAAGGAATCAGGGAAAACGGTTCTTTCGTTGTCCATCCTTGGTCAGTTTACCGGGTCGGCGGCTGATTTCAATACGTTACTGGCTCCCGTACTAGCGATTCAGAAACCCGCCGAACAGACGATAAACACACTTCCGTATTGGGATGGGCAGGAGAAGATTTCGGAAGTAGGGTTGCCCGATTATGTTCATGAACGCTCTCGTTTTGTCAAAGGTCAGTTATCGGAAGAAGCTATTCAGGTTATTATTACGTCGTTACTAGACTGGCCCGGAACGAGTCGGGCAGCAATCTGGAAATATTTTCTGCTCGGTGGCCAGATAGATGCCAAATCCTCAACCGACATGGCCTTTGCTCATCGGGGCTATTCCATGCTATCAAGCGTTGAGCTGGAGTGGAATGCCTCCGACGATACCACACTGCTGGCAAAGAACGAGCAATGGCTAGCTAATTTCCATAATCGGATGGAGGCTTATACTTCCTCACATTGCTACCAGAACTTCATTGATCCCAGTCAGGAGAACTATTTGCAGGCCTATTACGGGCAAAATCTAGCTCAGCTTCAGGCGGTAAAACGTAAATATGATCCGGGCAATCTATTCAATTACCCACAATCCATACCCGTCTAAACAATTAAGCATAAGCCGCTTAATAATCTTGGCTAATACACTGCTGTGGCTCTACAATGAGCGTCACAGTATTACTTAATTTATTGATAATGAGGGCTTAATACTTCTGATTTATATATTTTATGGACCCGTTTATATCCGAATCTCGTCGTGACTTTTTGCGTTCAGGAGCCACACTTGCCTTAAGTTTGGGTGTGCCCTGGCTAGCTGGCTGTACGCAGTTGGTTGATCATCGACTAGGTATTTGGGATGAACTGGCATCTCGGCTTCAGGGTAGTGTCCTCAGACCAGGCTCCTCCGAATTTTTCCAGCGAGCGAGCCCCTGGCTGCTTCAATATGCCAAGACTGTGCCTCAAGGAATTGCACAGTGCCGTAGCGAATCTGACGTAGTAACCTGTATTCAGTGGGCGAAAGCGAACAACGTACCACTGGTAGCGCGGAGTGGTGGTCATTCGCTGGCGGGCTTCTCGACAACCACCGGACTGATGATCGACGTATCGGCTATGACTGATTTCGCTTATGATCCGGCTACTGGACGGGCTACGGTTGGCTGTGGAATACGCAATCAGGGAGTCAAAAACGCATTCAAACCGTTGAATCGGGCGTTTACACATGGGCGCTGTCTGAGCGTGGGCGTAGCGGGTCTGGTTTTAGGAGGAGGCATCGGCTTCGACATGCGTTCGCACGGGTATACCTGCGACTGGCTGCGTGAGACACGTATCGTATTAGCCGATGGACGTGTTCTGACTTGTAATGAAAACCAGAATTCAGACTTATTCTGGGCTTGCCGGGGAGCGGGTGGCGGCAATTTCGGTATTCATACCTCCTTTACGTTTGAAACGTTTCCGGTGGGACAGGTGACGGTTTGCGAAATCGAATGGACGGAGCGAATTCCTGAAACCTTAACGGCACTGCTTACGATGAGCCAGTCGGCCCCTACGTCGCTGGGTGTTCAGGTTAGTATTGAAGCGAAGAAGAAGGATGGTGCTACGATGCTGACTTTATCCATGTTGGGGCAACTGATGGGACCAGTGGCTGAATTAGAGGCCCTGCTGGCTCCCGTTCTTGCCGTACAGCGTCCCCATAAATCGGATATGCAGTACGTCCCTTACTGGGAAGGTCAGGAATTTCTCGCCGAAATTGGCGCTCCTAATTACTCACAGGAACGCTCCCGATTTATTAAACAGCAACTTACACCTGAAGCCATCCAGTTCATTATCAATAGTATGACGAGCTGGCCCGGAACCAGTAAAGCTGCGGCCTGGACATTTTTTTTGCTGGGCGGTAAAATAGATGCGCACAAACCGACCGACATGGCTTTTGTGCATCGGGGATATCCAATGCTATCTTCGATTGATTTAGAGTGGAGCTTATCAGATGGCGAAGCGTTGATTGCTCAGAATCATAAGTGGCTTACTACGTTCCACGATCAACTGGAAAAATACAGTTCGTCGGCTTGCTATCAGAACTTCATTGATCCCAGTCAGGAGAACTATTTGCAGGCCTATTACGGGCAAAATCTAGCTCAGCTTCAGACGGTAAAACGTAAATACGATCCGGGCAATCTATTCAATTACCCACAATCTATACCCGTCTGAACAGTATAACAGGCGCTTCCTTATCTCATCAACTACCTGATGAACGAATTCAATCATATACGGATCATCATAGGGTTTATTCTGAGTCTTAGTATTGCTCAGTTGCTCAGAGGAGTAGCCAAATTGATTGTCCATCCGACCAAAAAACGACCATACTGGGTGCACCTTCTCTGGGTTACCTATATGTTCCTTAACCTGATCTATTTCTGGTGGTGGGAGTACCGATTAAATCAACTGGCAATCTGGACGTTTGGCGCTTACATACTGGTAATTAGCTACATCCTTCTTTTCTACCTGTGCTGTTATTTATTAGTTCCTGACGAAATAGGGGAATATGCAAGTTATAAAGACTACTATTTTTCGCGGCTTCAATGGTTTTTCGGTGTGCTCTCTGCTACGTTCATTCTCGACGTAGCAGACACACTGTTGAAAGGCCAAGCGCATATTGAGAGTTTAGGGGGCGATTATCTCGTTCGCGTAATTATTCAGTTTATTTTATGCCTCATTGCGATACGTGTGAAAGATGAGCGCTACCACGCTGGCTTAGCCATTTTGTTGATCGGCTATACGGTTGCCTGGATTATGCATCACTACGTTATTGGCCTTTGATAACTTTATGGAATTCCCCTTCTGAAGTTCTGATTATATACTGTCCTGGTTTCCAGAATTGGGTTGACATCGTGTTTTTCCCCCGCTGAACAGAAACTGTGTTTGTTAACTTACCGCTGATATCATATACAAAAACCTCCGTTTCAGCACTGCTTTGAATGGTTAGCTCATCCGAAACCGGGTTCGGGTATAGGAACAGCGTTCGTTCTTTCGCATAATCGAGGGGCATTATATCACTGAATGTGAACTCACCTGTATTGCTTAACTGGCGTATCCGGTAAAAAACGACACTATGCCCCGAACTGTCAATTAGTTTTGGTAAATTTTGGTGGGAGAACTCATAGGTATTCGAGCCCATTCCCTTACTAATCAGTGCCCCAGCAGTGAAAAACTTTTCCCGATCAAACGAGAACTCGACGTAGTATCGCTTTACGTCATGCTCTGCTACGTGCCAATGAATCAACGGTTTGCCTTTATTCAGAGAAGCGCTTGCCGTAAGCCATTCGTTTTTTTGCTGACTATTATAGGTCGTCAGAAAATAAGCCCCGAAGTCCTCCGTATAAAACGTAATTTCCCAGCGGCTGGCCGTGGCATTCCAAACGATATCTGAGGTTTTAGGTACTATTTCCCGGACAGTACTTTCGTAGGATGTCAGCACACCACTGTTGTCGTTGCTTAACCCCGATTTTTGCCAGATCATTACGTTACGAATGCCTGTCGAATCATTTGAATGTTGCGGCAATTTGAAGGTCGACTGGCCCTTATTAAATTCATCGAACTCATTCTGCGTAAAATAAAGCGTAAGTTTTGCGCTGGCCCCATTGGCGTTTCGGGACGGGATCAACTGATAATGCCGTTTTACGTAGTGATCATTCTGAATCTTATCAATCCAGACCGAAGCCGTCAGGGTATCGTTCACTGCCGTTGTTGTATAATCGCTTTCGACTCTGGCAATCAGATTATCGCAATCGGCTTCGTAATGATTCGAGAGACCATAAGGCTGTACTTCCGTTTTACTCATGCTGCGGTTAGCCAGTCCACCGTGAGCCTGCGGGTCCATCGCTACGTATACGTTGCGGGTAACCGTATGACCCATCGCGTCGGTGATACGTACCTTATGAACGCCTTCTGAAAGATTGGTAGCCGTTGTTGTTGTATCGCCTGTTGATAGCCAATAGTATTTATAGGGCGGATAGCCCCCGCTCACCTTGACCGATGCAACCCCTGAGTTAGGGGCATTGCAGCTAACTCCAAAATGCTGATTTGTTACGTGCATTTGCCCATTGTAGACACTAACCTCATCGTATTCATTAAAATCGGTTAGAAGCTGCATGCATAAATCCGTGTACAAATAATCTGATGCATCGGTATAGATGATGTTTACCATATTATCTTTTCGGATCAGTCCATCCCGTTGCATGTCATGCACAGTGGGATATAGATGTGCGTTGGTATCCTCTACGTAGGCAAGGCTGCTTTCGCCGAACGCACTCATTACCCAGCCTACAATCGTAGCAATATTTCGGGGATCTTCGGGAGCGGCAAAGGCCTTGAACACTTTGTAGCCCATTTTCGCAATGTCGGCTCCGCATTTAACAATGTGCCATGCATGATGCCAGAAGCCCGGTTGTGGGTTTTCAGTACAGGATTTCCAGGGTTTCAGGTCGCACAGGACTTTATTCCAGGTCAGGTTTGTCTGCCAGTCAATTCGTTTGTACGAACCTGTGTACGCTGGGTTTTTAAAGAAGTTCTTCTGATTGTCGATGAGCGGGCCGGTGCGAGTATTGGTTGTGTTAACGTAGCGATACTGATTGTCGTGACTCACGTTAAAAACGTCCTGGATCAGATTCAGGGCGTCGGCAATTTCAGTATCGGTGGCAGTCAGAATGATCTTCCCTCTAAACTTGCCGATGGGTTTGTTGATCAGATCAGCAAAGGTTTTTTCATTTTTTTCCTGCTGATACAGAACGTTCCTGAATTTGGGGAGCGTAGCGCTCAAGTCATCAATAATGGAGCTGAGGGAAAAAACGGCGGGATTCAGATCCTTAATATTGATAATGACGATTTCTTTCGGGTGGGCTTTCAGAAAATCACTGGCTCCCTGAAGAATGATATCGAAGCCTTCGCCCAAACAGACCGACGTAATATGATCGACTGGCTGTACCGAGCTGTGGAGAAGATTGTGATCCTGAAAATAGGGCGATTTCCCAAGGTCGGCAATGCTGTACTTAGCATTGGTGAGATTGATCCCAAAATACCGATACCCCATTTCTAATTGACCCTTTACATCCGTTGTTTGCGTAACAAAGCCACACTCATTGCAATCGCCGAAACTTGGTATCCCCAACGTAGCGTACACGCTGGGAAATTGCGTAATCTGTGATACATCGTTCATACCGGCATTGTTACTGCCAGGGAGTACCAGATTTTTAAGCGTATGCTCATCCTTGATCAACGCGCCCATCCAATTCTGATAGGAATAGTCGAGCGCCTTTGCCATCATGATATTGTAATTAATATAAAATGGCCCCGAGCCATCTGCCGCTGGCCAGATCATGTACGTTACCAGTTCATTGAGCGAAATAAGTGTAGGGCTCAGATTGGCGGTTGCTATGTCGGTGGGTAACGAAAATTGCTTAAAATCATTCTTGTTCGTCAGATTGATAACGCCCTGCCAAATCTTCCTGTCTTCATTAGCGCCCCGCCAGAGGATGTGCACATCCTTATCGTCTGGATTATCCTTTCTGAACAGTACAGGTCCGTCAATGTGCGAACTATGGTCGTTATAGGTGTGCCTGTCCCAGGCAGAAAAATCAGCTTTCCGCATAAAGGCTGAATTCAATTGATGACCCGGGTCGGTTCCTGTCCAGGCAATCAGGTAGTTATCGTAGTTGGCCTCGCAGATGCCTACAGTGCCAACGCAAGTTTCAAATAGGTTTTTGCTGCTGTTGATCCGCCACGTTGGGAAGAGTTGATGCGTGAATCGATCATATTGCCCCAATATACAGATTCGGATATGGTTATCGTGAGCATCGCGCCCTACAAACAGAATACCGTCCGAGTTTACGATACCGGACGTACCGGGAAGATACTGCGCCGACAAATCGACCAGATCATCCGGAGAGTCAGGAACTTCTCCACGCTCCGCTACGTCAACTGTACCTTCGTTGGTAATGGTGAGATAACGAATGCGGCTGTTGTGACTGTCGTTGTAAAAAATATAGAGTTTATCCCGGTATACGGCCATCGTGGGTGAATAACGAGCGTATGCAAACCCGCCTAATGTATCTTCATACCCATGATAAACATTGCGATCGCTCTGTTTATCGCTCTGGGCAATTTCCTTTTGGTGCGTACTGCCCAGACAAGCAATGTTGACACTCCCTAATGAGCCTGTCCAGGCTACATAGATGTACTCCTTATATTTAATCGACGTGACTTTACTACCGATATTACAGCTCTCTGTATAATCAATCTTCCCCTGAAACTCGCCTTGTAAGAACTGCGTGGAGCTACCAAAATGAAATAGAGACGGATCGTTACTTTCAGACAACTGCGCCAGCGAACATATAGGGAACAAGAGTAACATCAGTCCGACTAGACACTGACTCAAAACGGCTTTACACGGAGAAGACGCCATGTTTTTAGGTTGAAAACCAACTGATAACTTTTAGCCATTAGCTAATCAGAAAGCTGGTTTCTGGGATATAGAGGAAGAGATAAGGCGGTAGTGATATATCTGGCAATCAGAAATTGGGCGGAGTACCATCATACCCCGCCCCGTACTAAAAGCTTTGTGCTACGATACGCATATCGCTGGATTCATAAACGCCCGCCGGGAAAATAGTAGGCTTATAAAAATTACCGATACCGATTCCGTGCGCTTCTTTGATGGCCCACCAAGCCGAGCTGCTACAGATAAATCGGTCGGGAGCGGCCCATTTGGCCGTCAGCATCTCAGGTTTATGGCAGTACGGTCTTCCTAATACACCGGTAATTCGCTGATACGTAGCATTGTTGTCGACATCTTCAGTAACAAGCGACCAGTTTGGAATTTTGATGCCGAAAGGCCCATCGCTCGGGGTATATCTGAATTCTTTACGTACCGGCTGCATCAGATAACTCATGCTGTGGTTCATGGTCCAGGCAGCACTAATTTCTTCATGGTGCATCCCTTTATCGCTGTTGGTACCAATGGTGAATGTAAAGTCATTATTTATTTTCGCTGGTATCTCTGATGCATCTTTGCTGATAATCGCTACGTGCCCAACATCATACCCCTTATTATCAAAGACCAGGGGAGACGACGTAACGTATCCGCCGGGCAATGATACCAATACGCGTCCCCGGCGAATCTCACCCCGCATTTTGTCGATAAATTCCTGCGGAGAGTTCTTGTGATTCAGCGGATTGTAGGTAACTAATGTAAAGTTAAGGATACCCAAATCCGCCAGACTTTTAAAGAATACTTGCTCAAAGGTAGGTGCAGACCCTTCATTCTCCAGACCAGCAGCGGGCGCAGATCCCAGCGTATGCTGTACGTCATCAGTCAACTCTTCGTATGGATGATTACTGGTAATTTTCTTAGCAGCTGCGTCAAAATCAAACGTATCCGAAAAAGGTGCTGTCTGAGCAAGATGGTCAAAAGAGGCATTGATCGACTCGATATTGTCATCCACGGCTTCATGGTTGGTAAGCTTGAATTTATCATCCAGAAATTTTGCCTCCAGTTTCACGTAATCTTTCAGAAAGTCATGGCGTTCCGCTTCGGGCAGGTCGAAAAACGACATAGATTTACCGTTATCACTGGTCAGTTCCAACGACGACAACTCGGCTACAAAATCATTATACGTCGAATCTGTATAATCTGTGACTTTATTCTTTGCTAGTTCGGCTTGTAAGATGACTGGATGATCGGCGTACCATTCGGCCAGCACAGCAATGTCTTTGTAGTGTTCAACGGCATCTTTATCCAGAGTCGCTACGTTGATATCTGTAGCCTTGACTGAGATCGGGTTCTCGGCTGGATTCAGATCAGTAATCGGTTTCGAACAGGACGTAATGATAACGGCCAGCAGAATAGCCAGTTTGAGTTGTGCGTATTTCATGAAAATGAAGAAGAAAAGTAGATTGGTTTTTGAGCAGTGTTCCGGCAGAGATTACCAACTACGGGCTACAATCCGCATTTCACCGGATTCATAAACACCCGCCGGGAAGATGGTTGACTTGTGAATACTGCCAATATTTACACCATGCGCTTCTTTGATGGCCCACCAGGCCGAACTACTACAGATAAAGCGGTTTGGAGCAGCCCATTTGGCCGTCAACATTTCGTACCAGCCACAATAAGGTTTGCCCATTACTTCCGTAATTTTCTGATACGTTCTCGAATTGTCGACGTCGTGCTGTGTTCGTTCTACCCAGGGCACAAACCCAAACTTAGATTTATAGCGGTAACTAACCTTGATCGGCTGTAAGAGGTAACTCATGCCATGTTTACTGGTCCAGTCGGGCCCAATTTTTTCATGATGCATGTTGTCGACGTTGTTGGTACCGATACTGATCGAATACGTATCATTTAGCGATTCGTCCGAAGCAATTTCAGAAGCGTCTTTGCTAATAACAGCGACATGGCCAACATCGAAAACCCGTTTATTGGCTGTTGCATTTATAGCCAATGGGCTGCCTGTCATGTAGCCACCCGGCAGAGATACCAGCACGCGTCCTTTTCTAAGTTCACTTTTGAGCTTGCCAATAAAGTTTTTGGGTGTATTGTTGAAACAGATTGGATTGAAGGTTATGACAGTGGAGCTGAGGATACCCAGATCAGACAAGGTTTTAAAGAATGCCTGTTCGGTGGTGGGGTTTGTTCCTTCATTTGGCAACGCTGTAGGGGTCGCTGTTCCTAAACCAAGCTGTATATTTTTCTCGATTACAGCATAGGGATCATTGCTGCCAATTTTAGCGGCTTCCGCATCAAAGTCGAAGGTTTCCGAAAAAGGTGAAGAATTCGCTGTTTTGTCGAACGCGGCATTGACCATTTCAATATGATCGTCAATTTCTTCAGTACCAGCGAATTTGAATTTTCCGTCAAGAAAACTGGCTTCCAGCTTAACGTATTCCTTCAAAAAAGTGTGTCGTGCTGTTTCATCCAGATCAAAAAATGAGATAAGCTTGTCGTTCTCATCGTATACTTCAATAGAAGCTAATTTGGCTACAAAATCATTGTAGGTCGAATCCGTGTAAGCGCGCGTTTTATTTTTGTTGAGTTCGGCCTGTAAGCTAGCCGGATGATCGGCGTACCATTCGGCCAGTACAGCCACGTCTTTGTAAAATTCGACAGCGTCTTTATCGAGCGAAACCAGGTTTACATCCGTCGATTTAACGGTAACCGGATCTTCTATCGGATTGAGCTCGGTAACGGGTTTAGAACAAGAAGCAATAACGACTGCAAGCAGGGTTGCCAGTTTGAGTTGCCTGAATTTCATGAAGAAGAAAAGTAGATTTGTTCGTCAGCAAATCTATTTGTAGATAGAGAGTTAGGAGCTACCCCTGGGGATAGTTTAGATCTGATCCTCTCAAAACTATCCCCAGGGGTAGTGGCTTCTCCTGCAATCTTATGGATGTTCCGTTAACAATCCTGAGGCCTCCCTTGGGTTAAGTTACTACTAAGCAGTAACTCATATAAAAGCCAACCATAGAAATACCAGGTCTGAACCTTTGACGTCTGTCATCAGCCAAAAGTGGACAGATGCGAGCGAAGAAACGAAGAGAGGGTTTTAAGGTTAGCCCACTCCCTCTTACCTGTCCACCGTTCATAAAAACGTCCGTTAAATAATTGTCTAGTCATCAATTTTTGTTTCGAACAACCTTTGCAGAGACCACATGCTCCAGCACTAGCTACCATTCCACCACAGCTGTCCGGAACACCTCCGGATTGACCCAATACTCCCCTCGCTTCTTTTTGGTTATGTATTGTAAACGAACCAAATCCACGATGGCCTGATTCACATAGCTGGGTGACTTTCTTAAAGAGCGAGCCAATTCATCGAGTGTAGCGCAGGCATAACCCGACTCATTGAGCCGATTGGCTAGGCAGAGCAGCACCCGCAGCAGAATGGGGGTTAAGGTAACCAATTGAAAAGTTTCATATTCATTGGCTGTAAAGAGAACTAACTGGCGTTGTTGCTTCTCAGTTTTAAAGGGATTCTGGCAATGATGAGTCAGTACGTTAGCGGCCATATCAGGGTTGTGATTAGCAGGTGATTGTTTTACTACGCCTTGTAGACAACCATGAGGGTATCGGCTGAATAAAGACCCTAAATGTATTGAATACTCTATTATGCTTTGACCCAACATCTTCGTCGACTTCCTAGAATAAAGTGTAATAATAAAGATACACTTGAACCATTGGTATTAGATCTTACTACCTCCTGTACTCAGGAATACATTCTTTAGTGCCACTAGTTCTTCTCATAAAAAGTCCGTTTTATAATTACGTAGTTTACCTTCAGATCTACTACTCAACCGGGATTAACTCTTTACTCCCTGCTACCAATCCATGGCTGCTGGACGAAATAAGCTCGGATTGACCCAGTACTCGCCCCGCTTCTTCTTAGCGATGTATCCCAAACGGACTAAATCCATCAGGCCTTGGTTAATGTAGCTTTGTGCATTACCTATATAGTGAGCTAACTCATAAAGCTTAATGCATGCATAGCCGGAGGGATTGAGTTTACTGGCTAGGGCGATGATAATGCGCAGATGGATGGGGGCTAGCTGCACTAGGTGGATAGCGGTGCGCTCACTAGCTGTGAAAAGTACTAAGTTGGTTTCTCTCTTGTCAGTTTTATAGGGATTCTCAGTATGGTGAAGGAGCACGTTGGCAGCCATATAAACGATGGAATTTAGAAGTTAACCGAGTTATCTACCCTTGGTAATCAATCGGACAGTTGAGGTGGTCCGATGTAGCGGCACACTGAATTTGTCAGATTTTGTAATACTCCTGTTCAAACTGTTCAGGGCTATTGTAGCCCAGCGACGAATGTTTCCGCACTCGATTGTAGTACATTTCAATATACTCGAAGATTTCAGTTCGAGCATCCTCCACGCTCAAAAACGTGCCTCCTTCCAATAGTTCCGCTTTCAAGCGGCTCCAGAACGATTCGGCAAATGCATTATCGTACGGATCGTCGGCCCGACTCATACTGGGCCTGATGTGCCATAAACTTATCAGTTCGTGCAGATCATTTGACTCATATTGACCACCTCGATCCGAATGGGTGATCAAACCAGATGGAGGTTGGCGAGACTGTAAGGCGTTACGCAAGGGTATGATGATCAGATCATCTTCCATATTATCATCAACGCGCCAGCCCACGATTCGCCGAGAGAATAGATCCATCCAGCTACTCAGATAAGCCCACTCCCCATTGGTCAAAGGCAGATACGTGATATCGCTCACCCAAATCAAGTTAGGGGCTGGTGGCAAGGGTTGATCTAATAATAAATTAGGCCAGTATCCTTTCCCATGAGTACTATCCGTTGTACGAGGCACAAACGACTTAGGCTGAATGGGTTGTAAATCACTTAGTTTCATTAGTGTTCGCACTTGGTGCCGCCCTACTTGATGACCTTTCTCTTTCAACTCAGCCACAATACGTCGGCTTCCATACCGGCGCTTATGATCGGAGAAAATCTGTTCAATCAGCTGCTGTTTCTTTCCCTTTTCAACCGTTGGTTTGTAACTATCTCCTCGTTTGTAACGGTAGTAACCGGTACGGCTCAAGTTCAATACGGAGCAGAGTGTTTCGACCTTAAACGTACTGGACAAGGCATAGATGAGTTCATAGTGCAACCTCAGGTCTATCGGCTGAAAATGCTCAAGGCTTTTTTTAAGATTTCGCGCTCGGTTTCCAATTGCCGTACTCGATCCTTGAGTTGCTGGTTTTCCAGTGCTAGTTCACTTTGTTCACTGCTTACTTTTTTTACCCCTTGGTTTTGGTTCTTCCAGCGATAGATTAGATTTTCTGAAATACCTAACGCCTTTGAAATGCAGGCGGCAGTCTGGCCGTTAGTCAGCATTTTGACGACTTCACTTTTGAAGTCAGCGTCATACTTACGCCGAGTTTTGGGTCTGTTTGGTTGCTGCATGGTCTTGCGAAATTAAGCAAGTCCAGTGTGCCGATTAATTAGACCATCTCACAATTACTCAAATCAGAGCCAAGTCAATTAACTTTTAAACGTAGTAATGTACATGGCCGCCAACACACTCCCTCACTACAATAAGAGTCCCTACAACACCACCAAGCAGGAAACCAACTTAGTCCTTTTCACGATCAGTGAGCAGACCGCTATCCACTTGGTGCAGTTAGCCCCCATCCATCTGCGCCTTATCATCGCTCTTGCCAGCAAACTGAATTCCTCAGGCTATGCCTGCTTCACGCTGTATGAGCTATCTTGCTATATGGGTAAGACCCATAGCTACATTAACCAAGGCCTGATAGATGTAGCCAAAACGGGCTACATCGCCAAGAAAAAGCGGGGCGAGTACTGGATCAATCCGGAGTTGTTCCGACCTGCTCTGGTGGAATGGTAGCAGGGAATAAAGAGTTAATCCCTATTGAGTAGTTGATCTGAAGGTGAACTAGGCAATTTAAACGGAGGATTTCCTGAACGATTTTTTGAATGTGCGATAAAATGTAATTGCATAATTCACAGCAAATTGCACAGTTCAGAAAATAACAATAGGTGCCGTTTTTCTGAACTGCGTTGATGATATGCCCGTAAACAGAACTATATTTCAGACCTACCGAGGCTAGACAGGGTTTAACGCCGACAATGGGCTGGTAATCCTCAGAAATGCCTAAGCGCACGCCAGAATCTACGAATGAATAACCATTCCGACTGCGACATTCCCTGGTGAGACCGAGCCACCCGCAAGAGTATGGTGACAAACCGCTTTTTAACTCGTTCGGTGAGCTCGGCCCGCTTGTCAAGCAGGCGACGCATGCCAAAGGCATAGGCCTCTTCCGTCGATTCTTGTACGTTTTCCCGTAGAAAATAGCCACTCAACGCTAAGGTGCCGTATGGCTCCTCTCTTAAGAGGAATTGGGCAACCTGTGAGGCTTCTTTCTCAACACGACCATCTAGTTTGGTCAATGCGTAGACAATACTTCCTAAGCCCAGCGATACATCGGGTGAATACATAAGCACGTAGCATTAAATAAAGGTACTCGTTAATTTCCGTTTAAAACCGTCCTGCGGGGCTGATGTGCATTGATTGATGGCGCATCAGCCCCGCAGGACGGTTTATTTATTAATTACCTTCCGGAGAGGGTTGGCCAGACACCTGGTCAGCAACGACGGAAGCCGGTTGGCTCGCTGACCTGACGGAAGGAATACGTTGATCTTTATAATTTCGCACCGCTACGCCCATCGCTGGGGTGTGCGCTACCACCACACCGCCCTGGGATAGGGCACCCGGTACCGGGTGCTTGTAATTGGCCAGCGGTCCCTGACTACCTTTAGGTGGCTGAACCACAACCCCCGATTTAGTTTCCCATTGGCGAGCCGTGGCTGCTTTGTTCGGGTGCTTGTAGTTGTGAGTGGAATACGTCGGATCGTTTCGCCAGTTACGGTCATCCTGGGCCGAGGCTGTCAGAATTGAAAGGGTGCTAATGGCTAACATAAACAGGTATGTTTTCATGATTTCTCTTATTAGATAGGTACTCCATTAACCTGGAGTGGGACGTCAACCGCCATCTGCTAATTGACTCTACAAAGGTCATACGACAGGGTTAGGCTCGTGTTAGCATCAGATTAGAACGGCATTAGAAATGATCGTTCGGCCAGTATTGAACCAGCAGACTGACAGGGCCATCTATGCCTTTAGGCCTGAGCGATGCTCATACAAATCGGAAATAATCAGACAGGCAGAAGAAACTTCAGCGGGGTAAAATCACCGTAAAGGTCGTACCGGCTTCCGGTGAGGAGTCAACCTGAATCTGGCCCTGATGCAGCTTGACAATCCGTTCGGTTAGGGCCAGCCCAATCCCATGCCCGGGCAAACCATTGGCATTACTACCCCGCTGGAAGGGACTAAAAATAGTCGTTAGCTGGTCAGCCGGGATCAGAGAACCTGAATTATGAACCGTTACGTGCAGAAAGCGATGAGCTGCTGTTAGCGTCACGGATACGGTCTGATTCGCTGAAAATTTACCCCCGTTGTCAATCAGATTGAAGAAAGCGGTTCGGAGCAGCGGTTCGCTACCCCGTAGTTGCCAGTCCGTGTCGGGAGAATCGATGTGCAGCTGTACCGTATAAAGCGGTTGAAGGCGCTGGAAATCAAGCTGAATCTGTTGGAGTAGTGAATCGACGGGCACGGGCCCCATCGGCACGGCGGAGGAATCCATACTGGCGCTAGCCAAGCCCAACAGTCCATTCGTCATTCGATTCAACCCCCGCACATCCTCAAGCACAGACCGGAGGGTAGCCCGGAGTTCATCAGCTTCATCTTCGGCCAACAAAGACACTTCCAGTTGGCCTGTGATGGCCGTTAGGGGGGTTCGCAGTTCATGAGAGGCATGGGCCACAAAGGATCGCTGCAGACGAAAAGCGTTTTCCAGCCGGTTCAGCATCCGATTGAATCGCTGGGCCAATTGAGCCAGTTCGTCTCCTGTATTTCCTTCGGGTAGGCGCCGGGACAGGTTCGAAGCCGTGATGGTATCGATCCGCTGATTGATTTGGTTGATGGGTTGTAAGGTCCGACCAGCAAAAAAGCGGCCCGCCAGCAGCATAACCCCCGTCATCACTCCCCACCCAATGGCCAGTAGCCGGGCTAAGTCCTGTAGGGTGCGATGACCATACGTATCTACCCCCGACGCAAAAATGACCGATGTCACTCGTTGTTCGGTAAACAGAATACCCACTATCTCGCGGCTCGCTTCCCGCCAATATAGACGCTTCTGTTGGCGAATGCGCGCCAAGGTTGCGGGTGAAACGGAAAGGTAATCTGTACCGCTTTCGTAGATCAGCTGATGGCTGGCATTGTAGATAATAATTTCCTCCTGCGGCAAGACCGTCAACTGGTTTTTGTCGAGTAGTTTGTAAAGAGCTGGACCAACCCGTTCCTGACCAACCAGCAGATGACCCGCCGTTTGCGCTTCGGCCTGCAGCCGGTTCTGGAACTCCTGTTCCCGATACTGTTCGGCAAGTCCGTACAGTAAGCCACAAAACAGCGCCAGCAGCACGGAGACGATGGCGGTAAATAAAAGCGTCAGTCGGGTGCGAAGACTCATTTTTCTTTCAGCACGTAGCCCATCCCTATCAGGGTGTGAATGAGCTTGGTGGGTGAATCCTTATCGATTTTAGCGCGCAGGTAACTGACGTACACATCAATTACATTGGTCCCCGTATCGAAGCCAATATCCCAAACCTGCTCGGCAATATCGACCCGGGAGACCACCCGGCCCGCATGGCGCATGAAATACTCCAGCAAGGCATATTCGCGAGCGGTCAAGTCGATCGTCTGACCCCGTCGGCGGGCGACGCGCTCATGACGGTCAAGTTCCAGATCCGCTACCCGCAGGATTCGGTCCGCGTCTTCCGAGGCTGTCGACCGACGTAGTAAGGATTTAACCCGCGCCAGCAGCTCCATGAAATCAAAGGGCTTGGCCAGGTAATCATCTGCACCCGCGTCAAAGCCCAGCAGTTTATCGGCGGTGGTGTCCAGAGCTGTCAGCATCAAAATAGGGATCTTACGGTCCTGACGACGGATGGACTCGGCTAAGTCGAGGCCACTAAAGTCCGGCAAGTTGATGTCCAGAATGACCAGATCGTAGGGATTGGTGGCAAAGAGTCGTTTGCCTTCCGTTCCCGTCGAGGCTACCTCGACCACATAGGTTTGAGTTTGCAGGCCTTTCTTGATAAAGCCGGCCACTTTAGGCTCATCTTCGACCAGTAGGATATGGGCAGTAGAACGCGTAGACATCGGTTGAGAATGGAATGACAAAGTACGGATGAGTTAGCCATTCATTTGTATAAAGTAGCCTGGCAATTTATCGAACCTTGGCCCGACTTCGGCGAAAGGCGTATTTTTATTCGGCCGGTACAACTGATGGAAATTTACCGTTTTGTTCGCTTGGATAAACCTAGCATCTGGTAACGGCTATCGTTCTGACCTTAAAGTTGGGTTTATTTATTGGCTCTCTTTCGTTGGGTGATTACGTTCGATAAAGCCGTTCCGTTTAATAGTCCACAATTTTTGATAGGGTTGAGGATTTATTGAACGCTTATATAGTAATATAAACTTTTCAAGTAATCTCAATACTCCCTGAATTGATCAATCTATTTTCGTTTAGCCCAAAAAGCATTACGTTCATTATAGCTACATCAAAAAATGTTCCGACCCTTAATGTAACTTCTCGCTTCTACTACTTAAGCATGATGCCCAGAACTGTCAGAAAGCTTTTGGTTAGTCATTCAAAGGAGGTCGATGAATCGGTAGTTGAACGTTCACAATTGGAATATAAGGGCATAACTAAGGTATAGGCCATAAAGATATGCCGATGACTGAACCATAAAACTCTTTTTTAAAGCTCCAACAGTTTGCTAACTAGTCAGGCATATTCTTCAGGAAATATTGCAATCCCATTGTCAGAATTAGCTTTCTAGGCCATCTTAATAAAGCATGCTTTCTAGGCGTGTTTTCTAATAGGCCGGGGGTGGATAAAAACGGCTAGTACCCCGGGAGGCTGTCGGGAGGCAGACTACAAGTGGATATGAAGGGCAGACAATATATGTATTATAAACTCATCCCTAGCGCTATAAATGGCACAGCGCGGCTGCCGCATAGTTTTTTGAGACGGCAAATTTGAGAACGTTGAATAAAGTGACTAGTGGCTTTTATTGAAGGTGGTTAGCATCTCGAAAAAACGGGCGATTAAAGTGAAAAATTTTGAGAAATGTCAGCTGAAGTTCTGACTTATACAATTTAACCCCTTCTGTCAGATCAAGTAGTGGCTACTACAACTTATGATTGTTCCATAAATCGAATGAGTTCAACCGTGTTCTTCACGCCTAATTTAACGTGAATGTTGCGCCGATGCGTTTCGACGGTATAAAAACTCACGTTCATTTTGTCCGCAATTTGCTGACTGGTCATTCCTTGTCGGATGTAGGCAATAATTTCAACTTCGCGGGGAGTCAGTCGAAGATTCTTCAGAAAGGTATCATCGGCGTGATTATCCGGCACTAAGATTCGGTTTGTTTTACGTATAAAATACGTGTTGCCCGCTATAATTGTTTGAATAGCTGTCACTAGCTCATCAACATCGACTGTTTTTAGTAGGTATCCTTTCGCTCCGGCCTTTCGAAACTCGTCGACATACCGCTGCTCATTATACATACTTAGAATTAAAATGTTAAGAGTGGAAAAACTCGTAAGCAATTGACGAGTCATATCCAATCCATTCACGCCGGGCATGTTGAAATCCATCAGCAGAATGTCAGGTAATAAACGGGCTACAGCATGGTGTGTATCTTTGCTGTTATATACCTGCCCGATAATTTCAATTTTAGGCTCGTTAGCTAGCATTGCCTTGAGGCCATTGTTGAAAAGAGTATGGTCATCCACAATCAGGGCGCGGATGGGTGAGGAAGCATCAGGCATACGGCACTTCAACAATCACACAGGTGCCGGATGCATCAGATGATATATCAAGCGTAGCGCCTATATAATTTGCTCGGGAAGATACATTTTTTAAGCCAATTCCCGATGAGCCTCTGGCTAAATTTATGGCTTTAAATCCACTGCCATCGTCTTCAAGGGTCACGATCAGGCTTTCGGGCTGAAAGATCATCTGCACAATAGCCGTCCTGGCCCCGGAGTGTTTGAGAATATTGTTAATTAACTCGTTGATAATCCGATATACAACCAGCGAGCGTTCCGGAGCAAGTTGCCGCTCGGTACCAGCCTGTATAAAATCAAACTGAGTGCCTGCCACTGACATATTTGCTCGCTCAACAGCCTGTCTGACAGCGTCAGTCAGTGCATATCTCTCAAATTCAACCGGCATCAGGTTGTGGCTGATGGTGCGTAAATCCTGCCCCGCTCTTTCTATCAGTGATTGAGCTCTTGCTACCTCCGGAAATTCGGTTTGAATAATAAGTTTTTTACTGATCGTACTCAGGCTCCCTTTGGCAGCTGCCAGTGTGTTGCCCACGTCGTCGTGAAGATCTTGAGCAATACGTTGACGTTCGGATTCCTGGGCGTCGTCTAATGCTTGTACCATACTCATCCGAATGCGGCTTGCTTCCTCAAGTGCACGCACTTTCTGTCGTTGTTCCCAACTAAAACTGATGGCCAGACCGATGCATAACACCCCCACTTCCCAGGCCGGTGAATAACTCAACATGGCAAACAACAGCCAGCTTTCGGGTACTAAGCCGACGGTTGCCAGCACTCCGTACAGAATAGACAAGAAAAGCGGACTAACGGCCAGCACATACAAATACGACTCCCTACGTTGCTGCCGGGCCGCCAACAGAAGGTATACGAAGGAAAGGGATATGTAGCTGAAACTGACCGCCAACGATGTCCGATAAAATGCATCGGTGAACGGTACACCAAACAATAATGCCAGAATCAGTCCTACACTAAACGCACAAACGACGGTTCCGGCGATAACCCATCTTCGATAACGTAGCTGGTTGAGGTGTAAAAACTGAATGGCAAACAGCGTATGGCCGATTACGGCAATTTGTGAAAATAATGGCCAGGCCCTCTGGCTGGCTAACAAATCCGAATAGGGAAGTAAATAATAATTCAGATAGCCCTGCTCCTCGGTAGCAAAACCGGCTATACCAATCACATACAACACATAATATACATAAAGTCGCTGCTGGGTCAGCAGCCAGAACGCAACCCCAATGATGGCCGCCAAAAACAAAAAGCCTACCGCCAGGCCATGGGTCACGTTGACAAACGTAGCATACGTATAAAAATAATGCTCTTCGTGGAGTTGAATAGGCAGTACTAAATAGCCTGCCCGCTGCTGAATTCGTAAGGCACAGGTGTAAGTCTGCCCCGGCTGGACATTGAACCGAAACGCAGGTACCCGATGCGGTACGTCGCGTTCTATAGGCGGTGTTCGCCACGACGCGTGCACTACGTGTTTAACTATCCGATTGCCTTGCCAAACATAAAATCCGATGTCGTCAGGGCCAACAAAATCAAGTTCAAGAATAAGCGTTAACGGCTTTTGCACCATGTTCCGCAACCGAAAACCCACCCAGTGCGGATGGTCGTCGTCGCCCAGATTAGGCACTTCGTCAATTAATACCTGACCACCGTGTCCCTGCCGAAACCACTCCAGAAACTCATGTGCCGACTCCGTTCTCAGTGAATCACCAGGCTGCCATAGATGCCCCCGCAGGTTCGATACGGCGAAACCAGGGCCAACAATAAGCTCGGGCGGTTGAGCCCATACAGGGCCAGTCAGTACTGCCCACAACGCGACTAACAACGCCAGTAGAAGTCGGGATCGTTTTGGAAAGGATACGTCAATCATCACTCGGTTAGCCTGCGAATGGCCCGCAGGCCCGGCATGAAAAAGTAAGCTCCACCGCGTACCGTCACGAAGGTAGGCAGTGGGTCAGTGCGTCGAGCAAACGGTTCACCCTGCACGGTGAAGGGGGCTCGGCCCATGATGGGATCAGCATCGTTATATAGCCCAGCAAATTTTCCGTTTAGTAACCAGGTTTGTTGCACAAACTCAAACTGCCGGCGAAGGTTGGCGTTCAGCGCAATGAAGTATAAACCACGTGGAGTAGGCTCGTCGACTGGCTGGTCGAGTTGGGCTAGTATATCGACAGGATTCATCGAATCGACAAGTGGGGTGCCGTAGAGTCGTCCCCGGCGTAACAGACGATGTTTACTCGAAACGTCCGCCGAGATTTCGGGAGTGGGGCCGAGGGCATCACGGGGATTCGCACGTCGGATGTGCGCCCCAAGCGGGCAACCAAACCCATACGCGTCGGCCTGAGCATAAGCGAAGTCATTAGGTGGCTGAGAATCGGGTGGTGCCGTTTCTGAGACTAACGTAGTAGGCATTCCATCGGGCGAACGGCCTATCCATTTCGTAGCAATGTCCAGACACGTATTGGTATCGGTACGTCCGTGCAGCTTTTGAGCAGCCTGCCGCGCCGACTTCCAGAAATTCGGCACATCCTGCTCTAACTGCCTGAAAACTAGATAGGTGCCATTTTTCTCGAAACAGGGTTCTAATTGATCAGGCGCTTCCCATTTAATTTGGTCAGGCCGATAATTATACTGATTTGGGTAGCCCAGAATGAACTCACCAGTGCGGGTGGCGTTCGTTGCAAAATTATTGACCGACGAGCGCGGCAGTCCTTCAACGGCAGGCTGCGAAATGCCATCGACAAACCCAAAATGCTCTCGTTCAAGCGAAGCCGGGGCCGACACATCGAGCCGATGAACAATACGTACCCCGCCAGTCGCAAAACCTGCCTGGTAGTCGTTGAGCCGTTCTGTAAGCTCGGCCCGATGGCGAGCATAAAGCATCAGGAGCAAATCGATACGTTCATTATCGGGACCACCCCATTGCCAGCGAGAGGGTTCACTTTCGCCATCATCGCCCAGCATCCGTGCCCGATGTGGAGCTGCCATGCCCTCCTGAAATTCCTCACTGAACTGTTTCAGTACGTCTGTCGGCATCTTCAATTGGGTGAAAGCCGATGGTGTAAACGCCAGATTCAGCGCGAAATCGTCGGGATTTTGGCCCGAATTAGTGAGGTCGTTGGTCAGCCGTCGCAGCCATTCCTTAGCCAGATCCGCGTCGGTAATCTGTAGCAGTACAAATTGTGCAACCGGCAATTTACCATAGCCGCCCGCCAGCAGGCCCTGTACATCGGTCAATTCAACATTCGCTTCGGGAGCTTTCATCGTTTTTTGGAAGGAATGGATGGTGTATGAATTACAGCCGCCTAAACCAGCGAGCCAGTGCATTGCCGGTTAACGGTCGAAACAACCCATCGCGGATACGTGAATTGTTATTGACGTTAACTACCGACACATCGGGGTAGGCGCTGTACCAGACCTGCGTAGGGATCTGATGCGTGCGCGCCCATATTTTAAACAACTGCTCATCCCGTGCTCCGGCCCCGATGAGATTTTTCGCCTGGGGAAAATTAACCGTGTGACTCCAGACGGCAGTTAGCCCCTGGGCGGCTTTGTCGGTAAAATCGCCGAGGTAACTTTCCCAGCTTCCGTCATAGTTGCTGTTGAACAGCAGCCGCTGGTTGTTGTCAATGAATACCCAGCGGGCAAAATGAATGGTCGGAATACCACCCAGGTTGCCTTTGTTGTACAGCACTTTGGCCAGCAGATAAATAAGGCTTTGTACGGTTTTCAGGCTTCTGAGCCGGAAAGTGCCCGACTTCATTCGTACTACGTGTGTTAGTTGATTCTGAGGTGTTACGTCTTCAACTGCCTGTAGTTTAGTCAATAAGCCAGTCTTTATCACAACTGGAATGCGGGCGTCTTTTTCTTCAAGCCGGTTCAACCTCCTCGTCCACCAGCCAATTACGCCAACCTGGAGGAAGCCAGCTGTAGCTACCGCCAGCAGAGCAGCCCATCCAAAGGTGACCCATACACCTGTAAGTTTACTTAGTAACAGCCCCAGCGAAAAGGCAACGAACAGCCGAACGAGCAGACGTAGCGATGTCGTCAGCATGGCAAATAAAGCGACCACCATCCCACTCAGCCAAACCAGCAGGACAGTGAGTCCGGTACGTTCCGGCACATACGGCATCAACGTTGCTACTGCTGAAAAAACCAGGGCCAGTCCCGCATAAATACCCAGCAGGGCATGATTTTCCTGCCACCACAGCCCCAAAGCACTTAGCCCCCGATTTTGAATAGCCCATGCAAATTGAGGCTGGCTTTTGATGTGGTTCTGGATACGTTCGTGGATATTCCGTTGCGTAAGCTCAGCCAGCGAAGTAGCGTTTGTGTCAAGAAAACGTCTGATTTCCTGTTGCAGCACGCGCTCCTGCAAAATCTGTTCGCGGCTTTGGTGGCGATGCCCCTGATAAAAGGCCGCCGTTTTTTTTCGATGTTCGTGTATGAACGCTGCTACGTCGCCGGTGAATCCGGCGCAATGGCTGAATAACTGCTCCAGTCCCGGCCCGACCGTTTGAAGTATATCGGCCAGATGGGCAGACCAGTGGCCATCGAAGTTGGTCTCCATCGACAACAACGTATCGGTAGTAGGCGTATCGGCATCAATGATCATCACCCGGCCAAAATGAACGCCCGTGAGTTGGGCAAACGGTAAAACCAGGTTATGTCCCGGATCAGGGGCCATTTGTTCGAGCAGTTGAAGCAGATCGGCACGCCGATGGGGTAGCACGGGCGCAATGAGTGTAAAGGGATAGGTCATGGGTGGCGAAGCGAACCGACAGCCTTATACGATGCTTGATGTCGGATTATGATAGCGAAGATACAGGAAGTTCAGTAGCATCAAAATACTGGGTTTCAGGTATGGTACGGGTGGATGGTGAAGAGCCAATTTTGTGCTGATCAAAAGGCGGTTGCCGAAAAGCCGGTAAGAGAGTAGGCAAGTGATTTACTATCCACACCATACGTTTTATGAAACACGCGCTGGCATTGCTTACCCTGCTGGTCTGCTCAATGGCCTGTAAAACCAATCAGAAAGTTATCTCCATTGATTCGGGTGGTATTAGTAGCACTACGTCAACTAACCCAGGCGAGTTAACTAACTCCGGTGAAACCTTTGCCTACTTTTCTACCACCGATGGCAAAGCGATCAGACCATCAAATATTATTACCTACACGACTTACAGGTATATAGATGAGGATGAAACCGATGATAACAGTGACGTAGACACCAAAGGCAAAAAGCGAGAAAAGAGGATTAAAGAACCCCGAACAAAATCGCCAAAAGAAAAAACAGAGAAGGTAAAGCGCGAAAAACTTCCAAAAGAAAAATGGGAGAAAATAAAACGCGAGAAAGTGGCGAAAGCCCCCCGTGTCAAACTTTCGAAAGAAGATAAAGAAAGGAAACACAAACTGGCAAAAGAGGCTGCTGAAAAAATGCGCTCGGAGAACAAAAAACGTCAGTATGCAGACGTAAGCCTCACAAAAGCATTCTACAAAAAAAACCTGCTGAATCCAATCACCAATCTGATTTGCATACCTCTCTCAGTACCTACGTTTGGGCAGTCGTTCAAATGGATGCACCCAGTGAATAGGAAAGACGTAGTGTTGCTCAGAAAATGCCAAACCGACAATTGTACGGGCGCTAAAAACGCGACACAAACAAAAGTTCTGATCGACGTGGCTACCCGCATTAAGCGCGACGAGATTCGGGATAGTATAGTAGTTGTCGAAAATTTACCAGAATCATTTAAAGTAAACGGCTACCGAATAAAGAAGCACTCAGGTGGCAGTGATATTCGGGATGTACAGTATGCAACTCAGGAAAGAAATGGTAAAACCTACCATCAGTTCACATTGCTGCCTAAGAAAGGAAGTTTCAGGCATAACGCCAATGTGTGGATCATTCTGGATGTCACCATTACGCCCACAGACCAGGATTTGGTTGCTAACCAGTAACGATCTGAATCTAAAAATCACATTTCATTCTTATGAAAAAGCTCCTCATTTTTCTTGCCTGTGGCTGGGTATTAATAACCGTCGGATGTTCAAAGGTAACACAGGTTCCAGAGCCAGAAGACCCAACTGGTAAAGAGAATTTAACGGCATTCTTTGGGACTGCTGGTGGCCGATTTGTAGCTATTGACGCTTATTCAGGAGCAGAGAAATGGTCGTTCGAAACAGATGGATACGTCCAAGCTACGTTATCTACCCTAGATAATGTGGGTATAGAATCAAGCCCTACTTATGTTAATGGACTAATCTATTTTGGTAGTGATGACAAAAAACTTTACGCATTGGATGCGGAATCAGGCAGAAAAAAATGGGCTTTCACAACGGGTGATAAAATTACAGCAAGCCCGACAGTCATTGACGGTGTTGTTTATGTAGGTAGTAATGATGGCTATCTATATGCCATAGAAACGGCCTCCGGAAGCCAGAAGTGGCGCTTTCGAACCGATGGAAATGGCTACTTCAGCGCAGCTAAAATACACGCCAGCGCCACTGTGGCGAATCAGACAGTTTTTGTGGGGGACTTTGGTGAAGTAAGTTACGGGCAGGGGGGTAGACTCTATGCAATAGACGTGACGTCTGGCAAGCAAAAGTGGGTCTTTGACACCCAACCCCGACAAGCAATTAAGTCAAGTCCAGCGGTATGGAATAATACCGTCTTCGTAGGAACGACCCGCATAGGCTCTTTTAAAAGCAAAAGTCGGCTCTATGCTATTGACGCCACCACTGGCAAACAAAAATGGGTTTTTGACCTGGAAGACGGAGTAGACTCAAGCCCAACCATTGTTAATGGCGTTTTATTTATAGGCTGTAAGGACGGAAATCTGTACGCTATTGATGCGGTCTCGGGTACGAAAAAGTGGACGTTTAAAACCGAAAGAGAACTAAATTCAAGTCCTACTGTCGACAATAACTTTGTTTACACCGTTAGTGAGGATGGGTACCTATACGCCCTTGATGCTGCTTCGGGCGCTAAAAAATGGGACGTTGACATAGGATCAGGCCCTATCACAGCCAGCCCAACCGTTGCCAATAACGTCGTGTATGTACTAGGTGGCGGTTATCCATACGCTTTTCATGCACTTACAGGCAAAAAATTAGCTAATCATAAAATCGGCGGGGGAATTTCATCCAGCCCCTGCATCATTGACAAGAGTGGGCGAGTGTTCCATTCTTCCGTTAGTGGTGTTAATCAGTGACTTCTGACGAATTCGATACACTCCCTCCTAACAACGACAGGAAATACCACAAGGTACGTTGCAACGTAACACCAGCATATGACTCCTCCTGGTCATGAGCATTATGTCAACGTATCAGCAGTCGATTGTTGCGAGAATGGGCAGAAGATGAGCCTGCCAAACCTTAACCAAGCCCTTACTAATCACACCATCTATCATGAGAGCGTTACTCTTCATTTCAGTCTGTTTTTGCCTGACGGGGCAAATCATAGCTCAAAATACTGGTTTACCCAAAAGTGGAGTATTAATTAAATCCAATTTTGATATACACGGCGTTAAGGTTTTGCGCATGGAGTTGTTCTATACAATGACAGCGTCGAATGTATTTAAAGCAGGCAGTCTACCAAGTGCAGAAAAGTTGGGGTTTCCAATGCAAAACATCTCCCTGAGTTATGAAAGCGAAGGCAAAAAATCACTTGCCGGATGCGATCCGATACTTTATCTCAAATTCGTTTGGCGAAATCCTCGTGATCGAAAACAATACGGCGGCTGGATTCAATTCAGAATTACTGGATCAATACGCGAATCGGGAGATCGGGCGCAAGGGACTGGGCACTACGCCAGCCGAGACTTAAGCGATACCCCCTACCGTACATTGGTGCAAACAGCTCCCTCATTCAGTGCATCCTACTGGCCTGAAGAAAGTGCACGTGTATTATTCCGCGATGGCGAGGTGGTTGATTTTGTCATGATTGACAATCCACAATGCGGGGCGAGGGTAAAAAAAGACTATCAGGAAGCTGACGAACGTAAGGCTCAGGAGATTGCTCAGAAAAAAGCAGAAGAGCAGCAAAAGAAAGAAGCAGCCACCGAAGATGCCGCCAGAATACGTCAGAATATTGTCTCCTCACTGGAACAGCTTCCTCCTGAACAACGATCTTACTATCAAAACCAGCTTACCACTGGTGATGAATTTACGGTTCCACATGTTAAGCTCAACTATTTTACTAAGATTCAGGATGAACTGAATAAAAAAATGGCCAAAGTTGCAGCCGACGCTCCTGCCCAACTAGCTAAACGAAAGGAACGGCAAACACTTATCGACGACACACAAACTACGATCGACAGAATTATAGACCCTGCCGAACGAAGTCGTCTGCAAAATGAGCTTACTACTAACAGCCGTATTCAAAACGCTACAGACAACTCGTCTATTCAACTACTAAAACGACGGGCAGAAGAAGCCATTGTGAAGGAAGAGCAGGAAGTCGCCCGTAAAAAGAAAGAGGAAGAAGAGCGGCTGGCCGAAGAGCGTAGGCGACAGGCTGATTGGGAGACCCGGAAAGCTGAGCAACAACGCCAGGCTACCCAAACGGCAGCAGTACAGGCAGCGGGAACGGCGGCTGTTACTGGGTTTATGATTTCCGATTTACGTTCGGTAGGTTACGGTACCAACCGCTGGACAATCAATGGTGGCGTGTCGATTGGTCTGATGAGTCAGCCGCTGTTTGCCAAACAGTACGATAGCAAGTCTAATCTGACTGTAATCGAAGAAAAGGTTGATCCATACGGTTTTTACGCTCACCTCGAAGCGTATCCGTTTCGTGGTGAGCGCTGGGGAATTGGCCTGCATGGTCAGTATTTCCTGGGCGTTTATGCTGGTGGGAGCGGGCGTAATGAAAGCCTTAAAGCTTACCAATTGAGTGGCCGATTGATGGGCGGGTTCAAACACGCTAAACTGGTGGGTGAGTACGGATTCGGGAAGCGTTCAGCCTCGCTAACCGACCAAACCGACCTTGCGGGATCATCTTACAGCAGCAGTACCTATGGCGGTCGGATCTACGGCGATGGCGATGTAGCCTACAGCCGCCTGGGATTAGGTCTCCTGTTTGAATGGGGACAATTTGAAAAGGATGGAGAAGATGAACCGGAGGAAAAAAGTCTAACTCTGATGGCTCATGTTGAACAACCGGCCTTTGCCAACAACTCCGTGCCCGTACTCAGTGCGCAACTCAGAGGGTTTGTTGATATTCGGTTTGAATATGCTCCACAATATCCTCTGCTGAACGAAGCGGGTGCCACTCAATCGGCTAATGCGCCCTATTGGAGTCTGCGTCTGGGCAAGACTGTAACCATAGACTGGGGTCAGCGCCGGATTAACGAAAATAAGGTAAGGAATCGCCAGGACAATCTAGTCAAACAGGCTAAAGTGCAACAAAAGCAGGAAACGCTGGCAAAACAAAAATTGCCAGCTGAACTTCCCACATCAAAAGATAGTCCAGCAACAACCGGATTACCGAAGGCAGAGTCAGCTTCCAGCACCGCCCTGTCAACACTCCGTCCACCCCGACGAATTGGACTAAAATTATTAACGGCTGCCATTGGCGTGGGAGCCGGAGCTTATGCTTTTTCGCTGAACAATCAATTTACCAGCAAAACCAATGCCCTGTCTGAAGTAGCCCGAACCGCCGATCCGGACAATGATGGTATCATTACTAACCGGGCAGATTTTATTAAGTGGAACACTGCTTACAATGAAACCAAAGAGGCACAAGGGCGTAATGGATTGTTTAAAGCCTGCATTGGCATTGCGGCTGTAGCGGCCTTAGCAGAAACTTATCTGCTGATTCATAAACCTAAACGTAAACTTCAGCGAACATCCATTAAACCGGCATCGGACACCTGGGGCCTGGCTATTCGTCATTCTTTATAATGTATTCACACTATGAAATCTTTATATATCTTATTGATCTTAAGCGGTTTGATAGCTGCTTGCCAGTGGACGCTGGAACCAGAAAAAGAACTGCGCGAAGATACCATCCCGGTAGTTGAAACGGGCGGCACCTCCAAAGCTGGGTATACCGGTAATCAGGAACGATTCTACACCGAAGTACAGGCGCGAGTCGTTTCACTTGGCTATAATACGCTTTCAGAGTATGGCATAGTGTATTCTCCGGGCGCCAATAGTGAACCGACACTACAGAACGCGACCAAACAGGCGGCAACTGGCGATGGGCGCGAGGCTACTATTGTAACACTCACTGTAACACCCCGCACAGGATACAGTTATCGTGCCTACGCAATTAACAATAAAGGAATGGTCGGGTATGGTATGCCGAAAACGTTTACAAGTATTGAGAGACTTCCTGTTGCCGAAACAGGAGACGTAGTTGGTAAACCTGACGTAAATACTGCTCAGATTCAGTGTCGTGTATCAAATGCCAATGAAGTTACACTGCGAGAATATGGCATCCTATACACAATAGGCAACACCACACCAACTTCACAAAATGGTACAAAGCTGATAGCCTCGGGGCTAACAGGAGCAACAACCACTTTCCCGTTGACAGGGTTGACTCCGAATACGACATATTCTTACATGGCGTATGCAACAAACAGTGCAGGAAATACCACAACCGGGAGTGTAAAGTTATTTACAACCAGTTCTTTTGGCGTAGCCATTAACATCGTGGGAAGGTTCAGACAGGATGGTTATTCAAATACAATCCAGATACGGTTTAGTGGTGATAATGTTGAAGTGTATGGTGGACAGAGCGGAACTGCTAATCCGGATGGCATCTACACCCGAACGGCCACAAATACGTATACATACAGCAAAAACAGCCGGTTATCCATTACGGCGGTTAATACCAACGTCATTACCTGGAGCGATGCATCGGGTAGTTACACGTTCCGCAGGATATAGATTTTTTCGTGTTGCGCCTGCGGATAGAAAGGTATACAGAGGGATGTCTGAAACACTTCTGCCCTGGCTTTTCAGGTAAAAAATACCTGTTTAACAGATTTTCAGCTACTGCAGAATCGTGCTTCAAGCCGGTGGGCTATATGCTATACTTTTTGTAGATTATGCAGCGGAATCTTACCTTTCTCATCAGTCGGCAATGCGATTGCGCGAGACATTTACGACCTGCTTGCGAAAGAACTCGCAAGCAGGGGACTATTCCCTGAACTAAAACTCGGCTATAAATGGAAAAAAAAGTTATACCGGGATTGGACAAGTGGGCGGTAGACCCTGCACTGTTGAAAGATGCCCAAGTGGTAACCGTTCTGGTTAAATTTAAGCGTCCGCCCCTGGAAGAAGTTATCGCTTTTCCGGATTTGAAAGATCGGCTTCGCTTCTCCCGTCAGTACATCCGGCAGCAGTTAAAACCGCTGCTTCGGCAGTTGGGCGTCACGACTTATGAACTGGTAGGAGGACCACGCAGGTACTGGGCATTCCGATACCAAACAACGCTTGGCCAACTGTGTGCTCAACTAGACGAGTCCCTAATCGATCAGGTATGGATTCATGCCTTGGAGGGCTTGGCCGAAAAAGCAGATTCGGACGAGTCCAGGGAGCAATATTTTTGCTTGACGCTGTTGTTTCAAGTTCAGGTAGAAGGGCTGCGGCCTTATACCCAAAAGTACGACGAGCAAGTGGTGCTAATTAAAGCGTGCAGCGTAGACCAGGCAAAAGAGAAATTGCAGTCAGTCTATATACCTGACTCTGAAACACCTTTTTTGAACAGCGATTTGCAGCTGGTGCGCTGGAAATTTGTGGAGTTCCTGGTGTATGACCAACTGTCCGTGCATAAAGACTGGGAGGCCCACATGCAGGAAGGTCTGGAAGTGATTTCTTCGTTTTTCGCCAAGCGATGGAGCCCAGTCGATTACTGGGATGGGATCGTCAAAGCTCCAGAATCGGAAAACAAGCAGGATTAGTTGTAATCCCGTACGCAGGTAACGGCTTTGCGATTGTGATATAAAGAAATGGTCTAATGACCGGGTAGGTCGACTTAATAGCCAAGGAGCGAAAACTTTAGGTTAAAGACACGGGTATTCTCTATCTCAGTAAACCCTCGTGGCTGTTGCACAACTTTTTTAGCTCGCGGGATTTTTTGAGGACGCTCCAAGAAATGCGACCTTGAGAGAATTATATATTTGATTCTGTCTTCATCTTAATATCCCTGTAGGAGTCCAGAAATTTATCGTTTGAAAAGTAGAAGTATACAATCTTACGAAGTAGATGGTAAAACTCACCAAAATAGTGCTGACTATCAGTATGGTCATTGTTTGGGGGTGGACGTTCTTTATGGGAACGTTTGCTACCCATGGTACGGTCCTAAAAACCCGGACACGAAACTTACTTAACTTCGTGTACCATGAATCAATCCCAACAACCCAAACGAAAGTATACCGCCGAGTTTAAAGCTGATGTGCTCAGGCTGGTTAGTAACGGTGAACCTATCATGGCAGTGGCCCGCAAGATGGGCATTAGTGACAGTCTGATTCACGCATGGCGGAAAGCCAATGACAAAGGGGAAAGTAAAACGGATCAGGATTTGCAGAAAGAAGTCGATTCACTCCGTAAGCAGCTACGCCAAACCGAGATGGAGCGCGAGATCCTAAAAAAAGCTGTGGCCATTTTCAGTCGACAAACCTGACGCTGACTTACCAGTTTATCCAGGCTGAAGAAAGCAATTTTCCCGTACGGCTACTCTGTAAAATATTGAAAGTCAGCAAAAGTAGTTATTACACTTTCCGTAATGGGACTACATTTAATCAATCGTATAGTAATCAAGTCATGACCACAGCCATCGACAAAATCTTTTGGGAAAACTCCCGACGCTATGGCAGCCGTCGTATACAGGAAGCCCTAAAAGAACAAAGCCTAAATGCAGGTCGTCATCGGATTCGTCGCTTAATGCAAGAGCAAGATTGGCGAGCTATTCAACCTCGTAGTCGCTTCGGCGATCCGATTCGTGCCTAAAACGACTGACTCCCGGCATGGTTTAACGGCTTGTGCGAATCGGTTGATTGAGTTGGGTAAGCCCACTGCTCCTAACCAGGCTTGGGTCGGGGGCATCACTTATCTGCCCCTTTCAGATGGTAAATGGGCTTATCTAGCCAGTTGGCTGGAGCGCACGGGCGCCCCCGTTGTTTTCTCGGCGCATTGTCGGTTGGCATGTTGATACGCACATGAAAGAAAGCCTGATTATTAAAGCCTTTGACCAAGCCACTCAGCAGCGGCTACCTAAACCGGGTTTGATTGTTCATTCGGATCGGGGCGGCCAGTATTTCGGTCATTGCTTCCGGAAGCGACTCGACAAATGGCAGTGTAAGCAAAGTATGGCGGAAGCGAATAATCCTTACCAAAATGCTCATGCCGAGTCGTTTTGGAGCCGATTGAAAGCGGAATTGTTAGAAGGTGGCTGCTTTATGAACCTACAGGATGCACACGAGGAATTGTTTAACTATATTGAAGGGTATTATAATGTTCGCCGGTTGCACTCGGCGTTAGGTTATCGTTCACCGAGTGCTTTTGAAAATCAATATTACCAAACTGTTTTATCAAACTCTCAAAAGTGAAGTGTCCGGCCAAATAGGACCACCCTAGAGGATTGTATTGAGAAGATACCTTAGGAGCAGGCGTTTTTACTAGGAGCAACGCAGTAGTTGATTGTTCATCAAGTGAACGTTAAAAATTTAAGAAGGGGCTCAATGAATCGCTTGAATAAGAGCCGAACAAAACATCATCTATAATAGGTGTTGTAGAAGACTTAAAAATGCCCGATTTGTACCACTTAATTGCGGAACAAATCCCAAACCTTTGCATAAGAGGATCATAAAAAAAGTTATGAAACGTCGAACATTCTTACTGACAACTACTGCTGCTACAGTCTTTGAATTACCAGAACAATCTGCGCAGGCAGGGGTGCAATCGGCCAAAACACCTGGGAAGGGATTTGTCATCAAAGCAGGTGCGGACCGATTTGGTGAAAAAACGAAGCTGTTTGGTGTCACGCCCAATGACATTAAAGTATCGACCAAAGATACCAGTGGTACGTTATCGATATTTGAATACAATGGGCGCGAAAAAGGTGGGCCTCCATTACATAGTAACGACAATCAGGACGAAATTTATTACGTCATTGAGGGCCGCTATCTGTTTGAGTTTGGTGGAGAAAAACATACACTAACAGCGGGCGATTTGATTTTCGCGCCCCAGAAGGTCGGCCACACATTCGCCCAGTTGACCGACACGGGTCGGATGATTCTACTGATACAGCCATCCGGAAAAATGGAGGATTATTTCCGTACCTTGGGTCGATTAACCCGTAAGCTTTCCCCGCAGGAAGGAGCCAAACTCTTTACCGATCACGGTATGCAACTTGTTGGCCCTCCCTTACCGGTTGATTAAGCAGATCGTTCACCTATCCGGAGATGGTTATGGTCGAGTATCGATTGCCCAGCCCACCGCTGCGCGAGTACGTGCGCCAGGTACAGCTAATTCGTTTTGATTTCGGGACAGCCGCGGTTATTCCGTATAAACCCTATTGGCCACGGCCCGAAAACTGCTTGACATTCTATCCTCGCGACCGTGAAACGATTACGTATGCCGACAACACTAATAAACTGACCAAATCGCGGTCGGTATTGATTGGTCAACCCACGCTACTAACGAATCGCTACATGGGCCGTAACTTTACGGTCTTGCAAGTTGTTTTTCAACCCGGGGCGTTGTTTCGGCTAACGGGCCTACCAGTCCACGAACTCACCGATACGTTTGTCGATGCTGAAGCTGTTTTTTCCACCGAAATCCAGCGCGTCAACGACCGGCTCAACAGCACGGATGATTCCGGGGAAATGGTCATCATCGTAGAAAGCTTTCTGCACCAGTTAATACGAGGAGCAAAAAAGGACGGCCTGCCGATTGACAAAATTGGCCATCTGATGCTATATGCAGCCTTAGTACATCCCAGCCAATCAACAACGCGGTTGCTTCGGTCGGTCGACTGGCTGGCAAAGGAAGCGTGCCTGAGCAATAAGCAATTTTATCGCAAAAGTATGGAGCGGATGGGTATTAGCCCGAAACTCTTCGATCGCCTGATTCGATTTAATCAGGCCGCCTGGCTCAGGACTGAACATCCGGCCAAAGACTGGTTAAGTATTGCCGTTGAGTCGGGTTATTACGACTATCAGCACATGGCCCGCGACTTCAGAGCGTTTACGACGCTGACTCCCAACGATTTTTTGCGACAGGATAGCCAGGCCATACCCTGTGCGTTTGGCCTTATGGAATCTTGAAAACGACTGGTTATCTTTCACTATGATCTACCAGCGTATTCCACCGCATCCGGCTCTACAGGCCTTCGTGAAGGAGTATATGCTGTTTCATTTGCTATACGAACCCACCCGCCCAAACGGGGTTCAAGCACTGCCTCCGCTACCCGAACATGGACTGGAATTTTTACCAAAAGGTTTAGCTACATCGGTCAATCAACAAACAGGAGCCGTTAGCTACGAAACTCCTTATGTCATTTTTGGGCAGCCCGTATCGCGCACCAACTTTATCATGCCCACCGATGACTATCTAGTTATTCGGGTTATTTTTCAGCCTGGCGGCTTATTTCGCTGGTTAGGAGGCTTGCCCCTAAGTGAGTTCACTGATCAGATCGCCAATGCGGAACCCATTCTGAAACCAAGCCAGCGGTTTGTAAATGATCAGCTACGCCAGGCAAAAAGCTATCCACAACTGATCCAGATCATCGAAGGGTTTTTGCTGTCACAAATCCGGTTAGTCAAAACGGAGGTGCATCCCGTTGATAAAATTGGCTTGCTTATCCAGCAAACTCCCAACCGGTTTTCGCTCGACTGGTTAGCTTCGCAAGCTTGTTTAAGCCCCCGGCAACTGGAACGCAAATTTGTAGAACGTCTGGGCATCGGTCCGAAGCTATTCAGTCGGATTGCGCGCTTTCATCAGGCGTTTACCTGGAAAGAAGCTAATCCGCAGCTCGATTGGCTTACCGTAGCGGTTCGGTTTGGCTATACTGATTTTCAGCATCTGGCTAAAGATGTAAAAGAGTTTGCGGGAGTAGCGCCCAACACCTTGCTGGCCGAATCCGCGCTTTCAGTTGACAAACTTTTTCTTCCTGACGAAAAAACGTCGGTTTTTTACTGGTAACGATCCGTTCTTTCCCCCAATATTCGCGCTGAACTAAACCAGCTCCGTTTAATGGAACGCGCTTACAAACACATCAGCGTCTTGTTTGTTGCCCTGTTGCTAATCAGTGGCATCGGTTTTTTTCAAACCTATCTTGTCCATTTTCCAACGTTCACTGGTTCTGTTAATGCCCACCATGTCCACGCCTTTCTTCTGGTACTCTGGATTGCGGTGCTCATTGCTCAGCCGTTGTTGATTCGGGCGAGGAAACTGGAACTGCACCGGTTGCTGGGTAAAGTATCGTACGGACTGGTGCCGCTTATTGTGCTGTCGATCCTGACGGTAACGCGAGTTCAATACCAGCGCGGAGTGGCTCAGCATAGTCCAGCTGAGGTATTGGATTATGGTATGTACATGAGCTTTGTTGATCTGGTGCCGTTCATGACGTTATATGGATTAGCCATGTGGTATCGGCGCGTACCATCCGTCCACATGCGCTACATCATTGCCTGCTCGATGATCTTCTTCAATCCTGCCTTCGGTCGAATCAACGTCATTTACTTCGGGATGACAACGGAGGTCGGCGTTGTCATGTCCTACGTATACTGCGATACAATTCTGCTCGGCTTTCTGATCTATGATTTGGTAAAACGCAGGCCATACCGGCCTTATCTGTATTCACTGGTGTTTTTAGTGATTTGCCACTCATCACTGCTGTATGCTCCTTTTTCTGTGGTTTGGCATACAGTGGCAAGTGCATTTGCTCTCACGTTTTTCTAAACTGAAAGAAGCCTTTAACTTAGATTGTGGCTGCGTGTTTTGATTGAAAGATGTCGTTTTTCTACTTGTCTTATCTGATTGTGGATCAATAGGTTTGTGGCGAATATTAAACTGCGGCAACTATGAAAACCACACTTTTTTTATTACTGATTACAGGCTTTCTTCAAATCTTTTCGCAAGCCCAGTCGAAAACCTACATACTTGTTCATGGGGGCTGGCACGGGGCTTGGTGCTGGAAAAAAGTAGTTCCTCTACTGGAGGCCAAAGGCAATCGGGTGTTGGCGATTGATTTGCCCGGTCATGGCGACGACAAAACTCCACCCGCTACGGTTACACTCAATGATTACGTTCGCAAAATAGTGGCGGTAGCCAACGCTCAAACAGGTCCGGTTATTTTGGTTGGGCACTCGATGGCGGGGGTTGCGATTGCGCAGGCATCCGAAGTGTTGGGTAAAGAGAAACTGGCGAAACTGGTGTTTTTAGATGCCTTTATGCCCCAAAACGGCGAGTCCGTCTTTGCGCTGGCCGGGAAAGCAGGTACCCAGAATAAGGCTGCTGGTAAGCCTGATCCAAATCCTTCGGTAGAAGGAAGCATGATGCTGTCAGATGACAAAAAGACCTCGGTGATTATGCCCGATAAGATTAGCCCATTATTCTACCACGACTGCTCAGCCGACGACGTAGCGGTTGCCAAAGCGCACGTTGGGCCGCAGCCGATGGCCTGTTTGGCAACGCCCGTGAACGTAACGGAGGCCCGGTATGGGGTTATTCCGAAAGTATATATTCTTTGCGCGCAGGCTAAAGACTTGGATAAAAGCAGTTTAACGAAGAATGTGCCCATTCAGAAATTGTATACCTTAGCCAGTAGTCACTCGCCCTTCTTCTCGATGCCGGAAAAATTAGTGGCCATACTACAGGAGCTATGATTTACCAGGAAATACTGCCCTGTCCGGTGCTACGGCCCTTTGTCAGGAATTACCTGCTGGTGCATCTGCACGACGTTGTGTTTCCCGTTAAACCCTATCCAACCCGTATCGAACAGGCCCTGGTGTTTTTTGCCCGAGGGCATATTGAATCGCATGATCCGCTGACAGGTCGAATAGAAAAAATCGCCCGGAATGCGATTTTTGGTCAGCATGTTTCGCGGATGAACTTTCACACCTTCTCCAAACCCGAGTTTCTGATGCTAATGGTCGTTTTCCAGCCGGGCGCGATGCATCGTTTGCTGCGGGTTTCCAGCCATGAACTCACGCAGGCCTATTGTGATGCAGAACTGGTGATAAACGCAGAATTGCAGTCCGTAAACGATCAGATTGCCAATACCACTACGTATCCGGCCGTGATTGAGCGGGCGGAAAACTACCTGCTCAGAAAAGTACGAAACCTAAAAATCGACGCGCATCCCATCGACCGGATCGGAAACTTGCTGCTGCACAGTCCAATCCCGTTTTCGTTAGACTGGTTAGCGAATCAGGCGAATTTAAGCCCTCGTCAGTTTGAGCGAAAGTTCAACGAACGAATCGGCATCGGTCCCAAACTCTACAGCCGAATCAGCCGATTTTACCAGGCGTTTGATTATAAAGAAAAACATCCGGCGGTCGACTGGCTCACCGTAGCGGTCCAGTTTGAGTATACCGACTATAATCATCTGGCGAAAGATTTCAAGCAGTTTACCAACGTAACGCCTAACATCATCCTGCATGAATACGCCCAACGGCCCGAAATCATCGTGGATCTGTGAGCGATTCGACTGGCGTTTCGGGTTTAAGGGTACAGGACGGTACCCACACTTCTTTTTTGAGGATTTCCTTTATGGCCCAGTCTCCTTCCATAGTCAGTTGCATCAGGCAATGCACATAAATCGACTCTTTTTTGCCATATAACGTCACCTTCACCTCCGCCTGGTTTTTCTTTAACGACGATGAATCCGTATGATGAATGCTATACCCATCGGCTTTACCCCTACGCCTTCTGATCCAGTTATCTTTTTTCAGAATAGCAAGAGCCGCTTCAACGGCATCGGTTTCTAATACTGGATAAATCGTAATCACAAGGCTCGCCCCAACCTGGGCCATACGGGCCAGTGTCGCCGAGGAGAGCTCCTGATGGAAGGCCCGGGGTGTATCACCGCAATCATAGCCGATGTTGAATTCACGGGTCGTGCAGGCATCCCATAATTTCCGGGCTGGCTCGTCGAGACGTTCAATGGCGGTAAGCATGGCCGCAATGTAAGGGTCTGGCTCTGGAAACGACTCCCCGGCCCCGATGGTGGCGGACCACAAACCCTGCCATGGGCCACTGGGATACGCCCAAAGCCCTTGTTTCTCCAAGGCACTGGCAAGGGGAGCCAACTCGAAGGATGCCCGCAGATCGAGGTCGGTAGTGATGTAGCGAATTTCGTGTTTCATAACAGAGGGTCAAGCGTGTTCATAGCCAGCCAAATCGTTGCACTAATTTTTCTTTCTGATTACGGGCTACGGGAATACTAACTTCGTTGGTCATAACCAGATAAGCACCTTCCCCTTTGATGAACAGCTTGATGTGGTCAAGGTTAATAACGTATTGCCGATGCACCCGTAGAAAATTCCGTTCTTCGAGCACCTCCTGGACTTCGCGCAGGGTTCGAGTGAGTAAGAAATGCCGGTTTTGCGTGGCAATAACGTTGGTGTAATTACTATCCGACTCGCAATAAATAATTTCGTTGACGGGTAAAAAAACAACACCTTGCTGATAGGGAACCGCAATTTTGTCGGTCAACTGCTGGGTGTGTAACTGGTGTCGTAGTAGCTCAATTTGCCGCCCATCCACGCGTTGCTGTCGCTCGGCTTTCCGAACAGCTTCCTGCAAATCCTGCGCATCGACGGGTTTCAGCAAATAATCCAGCGCACTAAATCGAAATGCCTTCACGGCAAATTCGTTGTAAGCCGTTACAAAAATCAGACTGAATGAAAGTGGCCCGATTTTTTCCAGTAACTGAAACCCATTCATTCGTGGCATTTCGATATCCAGAAAAACAAGATCGGGTTGTAGAACCTGAATCAATCGCAATCCCTCTTCACTATTGGTCGAGCGCCCAACCACCTGCACCTGTGGGCAGTTCACGGCCAATTCGTGGGCCAATAATCGCACACAATCGGGTTCGTCGTCGATGAGAATGGCTTTGAGCATGATTAAATTGGTATTTCCAGCACGACTTCAGTCCCAGCGGGGTGGCCGTCGCTATCGATCAAATCGCTGAGTTGAACGTGCGTATGGGTTTTGTATAATTGGTTGATGAGTGCGATTCGCTCGCCCGTTACGTTCATGCCAAATGATTTTTTAGGGGTGGCCGATTTACTTTTCAGGGCAGCCGCTTCGGCACGCCCGATGCCGTCATCGGTGATCGTTACCCGTAACCGATCAGGCTGGAGTTGCTCAACCCGAACTACGACCTTGCCTCCTTCGAGCTTATGCATTAAACCATGCCAGATGGCATTTTCGACATACGGCTGAAGCAGCAAGGGTGGAATCTCGACAAATTCGGCGTCAATTTTCTCGTCAACCAGGATGTCAAAACGAAGCTTGTCTTTAAACCGCATCGCTTCCATCTCCAGGTAAAGTTGCAGCGCGTCCAGTTCATCTTGTAAGGTGATCCGTTCAGAGCGCGAGTTTTCCAGTACGAGCCGGATCAATCGACTGAACTTGGTCAGGTAAGCCGACGCTTTGGCCGCATCATTGTCGGTGGCGTAGAGTTTAATAGAATTGAGGCAGTTGAAAATAAAATGCGGGTTCATCTGGGCACGCAGCGCGGTCATTTCGGTTTCGGCCAGCTTTTGCTCAAAACTTAATTCAAGTTGCCGAATCCGCTGCTCTTCCAACAGACGGCTCTGCGCCTGAATTTCATTAGTCCGCTGGGCCAGTTTGTCCTCCAGTTCCTGCGTATACGTAGCCCGCAGAGACGTATTTTCCAGCTCTACCAGTCGCCCTCGATAGGCGAGGGCGAGGGCAAAGCATAGGGCTTCGACCGCTATACCCAACATGATCCAAAAGCCGGGATCGTTTACAAAAATCTCGATTTGCGGAGGAATGTTGGTAACAAACGGATTCAGAAATTGCGGGATGAATACCAGACAAAGTAAGCTCATAACGCCCGCTAACAGGTAATTCTTTACCGGTGCCTGACTCCGAAAAATGGCGACAATCAGCACCAGGGTTACTATCCAGGCTGGTACAAGCTTGAATCGGTAGAAGACGTTGCTGCTGAAAAATAAAGAGTCGGTCAGCGTTTCCAGCACCGTCCAGATTTCTTCGATAAATACTACCCCCAGCAGCAGTTTCAGCGCGAGCCAGATGCGGGGTTGCTGTTGCGGTAGCGCCAGTAGATGGCTCATAAAAAACGTGTAAAACACGATCAGTAACGAACCCGGAATGCCAGGCAGTCGAAGGGCATCTAAACCGAAACGGTCATCTGCGTGCTGAACGGCCAGGTAAAAGCCAATGGATGTATAGATGCCATAATACAGGTAAGCTTTATCGCGGTTAAGTCGATAATAGTAAAAAGCAAACAGGCTCATAAACAACAGGCTACCGGCGATCAGGGCCAAAACCAGCAACAGGGGCGATTCGAGGTAGGCGTTTTCCAGCGTGCGTCTATAAGCCTCTTCCGGCTGATACAGCAAGGATACGATGGGTAAAACACTCATAATCTGACTAATAGACTGTACGTAATATACGGATTGCCGACTGGGCGGAATCCGCAGTAAAACAGCCGACGTATTCGGTGCGCCTTTGCGTCGCGGTCGACCAGTACCGCCGTAGGCTATTGGTCGATTATTTTCATACACCGTGATAAACTTACCCTGCCAGCAGTCGTAAAACAGACGCAGCGTATCGGTCGGGTTGGCATTGCGGATGCGGAACCGGAGCCAGGTGACTAACAGCGGATGGTCGGCGTTAGTGGTCCGCTCGTTTCGTTTTTGGGAAAAGGGGAGGAAGGCTTGCTTCCGAATAGCCGAAAATGGTAACGTATCCCCTGATTTATCTTCGTAAAACTCGGTATACGGACTAATGTCGAGATAAAGCGGTTGTTTCCCGTCAATGATTAATGGGGGAACCATTTTAGCCGACAATGTCAGGCTTATGGTGCACAAAAAAATGACAGCAATTGCTCTCATATACAAACAGTTAAGCGCTCATTAGGGTGCCGACCTTATTTGTTCGAATATCGGAAGAAGCCGTCTATATCTATCATTCTTTCTTGTAAATGGTAGCATTACCCGGACGAATGACGGAATTCCTGAGGGAAGTGATTTACTAAGAATTGCCGTCGTTGGCACTGTCTTTCGGGCTGCTCACATAGAGTTAATGGCAGTGGTTATCGGATCCATGTAGATTACTTTCTGAAAATCAAAACTGTTTATGTCATGGAAAAAGCCTACAGAACCAGCAGTTATCTCTTCATTGCCGTGTTGCTCATGGTATTTGCTGGGTTTTATAAGTCCTATTTCGGGCTATTTCCCCGCTTTGGAGGCATCACTACAGCGCTCCACGTGCACGCGGTTACTGTGCTACTTTGGTTCGCTATTCTGATCGCACAACCTTTCCTGATTCGGGGTAAAAAACTGGAATTACATCGATTGATCGGCAAAGTGTCGTATGGAGTTGTGCTTTTAGTGGTGCTGTCCATTGTTTGGCTGGAGCGCCTGGCGTTTATCCGTAACACCCCTGTTAAGCCAGGTGCAACGGACATTCGGTTAATTGGTATTGCCGATCTTACCTTTTTCCTTTCGTTTTATTTGCTGGCTATTTATTACCGCCACAAAATCAGCCACCATGCCCGATACATGGCGTTGACGGTGTTGCCGTTTATCAATCCGGCGTTGGGTCGTCTGGGACTGCCAGGTCCCATTTTAGCCTTGCTGATCTTCGTTGGTTTAATGATCTACGAGCGATTCCATAACAAAATTTATCGCCCCTATCTGATCGGACTGATTGCTTATCTGGCCATTTATCTATTTTTTCTCATCGGTATTAACGCCGACCAGTGGAGAGCTTTCTGGTGGATGTTTTTCTGATAAAAAACCCTATATACCTTTCGCTAAAGAGATTTATCAAATTGCCTGAAAATCAATATTTTGGAGAGCAATACATCTGTCCATGTGTCTTTGATCTGTTCAGCCTGATGATCTTCTCCCGCGAATATGAACCACATCCGGCCTTACAGAGCTTCGTGCGACATTACTGGATTCTCCATATCCAGCTCGATCCGGCCACGCCACCTGCGCAGCTCCCCCGGAAACCCTATCCGCCTACCACGGAACAGTGTCTCTACTTTTATCCATTCGACCGGCCGCACAGCGTTAAAGTAGGGAACACGAACCCCGAAAACGCGACAGCGGGAATTATGGTCGGACAGGCACTAACCCGCATGAATATTACCATCAATCCGGATTACCTGATGCTGAAAGTTAGTTTTCAGCCGGGCGCTCTATTTCGATTGTTGGGAGTACCAATGCATTTGGTGGTGGATGGCCACGCTGACCTAGAAGCTGTTATTGGCCAAGCGGTGAAGGAAGTACAGGAGCAGCTTCCCGAATCGACCAGCTACGCGGCTATGATTGAGCTTGTCGAAGCGTTTTTGATCAAAAAAGCCGCTCAATGTCGGCATGATAGACAGGGTATCGATGTGATTGCCCAACGGATGATTCAGCCTGGGGCCCATCATCAACTCGACCAATTAGCTGCCGATGCCTGCCTGAGCACACGGCAGTTTGAGCGCAAATTTCGGGAACGGGTGGGCGTCAGCCCTAAATTATTTACCCGTATTGCCCGATTTGCGCAGGCCTATGCCCTTCGGGAAGCGAATCCGCTACGTTCCTGGACCGACATTGCCTACACCTGTAGCTACTACGACCCCAATCACTTAATCAAAGATTTCCAGCAGTTTGCCGGCACAAGCCCCGGCCAGTTATTTGCCGAACAGCAGCGCTGCGACGACTTCTTCGCTACGTTTGACCGCTGGAAGCTACCTTCCTGAAGTTGTCGTTTTTTTACTATGCTCCGCTTCGAAGTCAAGCGTAGGTTTGCGCTCAGACACATAATCGGCGAGCTGATTAGGGTTTTAAATAAATCCCTAACTAATTCGACAACAAGGTTTGCAAAATAACTCCCAGATGAGCAGGACAGTATTAATTACTTTCACGGCCGCAGTTTTAGTTATACTCCCATTCTTAGGAGCGATTGCGATCGGAAACTATTCACCTTATGTGGAAACGAATAGATTTCAGAGTTATGTACTAATTTGGATAGCTATTTCAATTGTTGTTGTTACAGTTGCATTACTGGTATTTACCTATTTTCATCAATCGTTTGAGAAAATACCAATCAGCGGAATTTTGCTTTTTTTATTAGTATGTCCGCTTGTTGGCATATATGGTTTAGCTTCTGCTCCTGACCTCAGTCTTAAAATGCTTGAACACCCCGAACGAGAGCATTTACGGTATAGTTTACTCTTCATAGCATTGCTACTTTTTGGGTGTTTTTCCTTATTTCAATTTAGGAGTAATTTTCTGAAAATAAGTGGTTTAACCAAATTGATAGTAGCCGTGATTACTATCATTGCCTTAGCTGAATATAGTTGGGAGTTTACGCATCATTACTTATTTCCAGAAGCATTGAAAGAATGGGTAAGCCAAGGTGAAAATGCTAACGAATTCGAACGGAATTATGACAACTTTACTATAATTACAATTGGGGTATTTGGGCGATATTTTCAGTTCGTATTAGTAATATGGCTGTCATTACATTTATATAAATTGCAACAAATAAAAATCTGGTGCCCAATCATAAATATATTTTTTGGCTTATTAGGCATTTTGTCAGCTACAGTCATCTTCGTTACTGAAATGAACATACCGAAGGGGTTTGAATTTTTATTTCTATTCTTTATTCCGGGGATTCCGTTTTTTCTATTATACTGGTTAGGAGTAGCCCTATTGACAAAACTCAAGAAAATAGATATTGCAGCTTAAAAACCACAGCCAACATTAGTTAGAATGGTGATCATTATGAATCAGCTTATTGAAAAAATTCGACCCGTATTTCTATATATCGTATTGTTGAATGCAGGTTTGTATGGTGGATTGCATTTTTCCGGACTAATGAGCCCATTGGTATTTGGCATTATTAATCCGGCGGGTGATCTGATGCCCTCCATTGCTTGGGCCGCTTCATGGCAAATCACTAACAATTTCATGAGCGTTCGGATGGGCGTTTATGGCCAAATTATTTTGTGGAGTTACGTGCTTACTATTTTGCTTTTTGTACCGCGCTGGAAGTCCGCTATATTTTGGCTCTTAATTGTGGCATTTGGCTTGTTTATCGCCGATATCGCCCTAACTGTTCAGCAGCAAATGCCTATCAATCAGTACATTGAAAAACTGAATTTCAAGCATATAACTCCTGAGCAAGCCAAGCGCTTAGCAATCATGCACCCACAGGTGATCCGTAATTTTGCAAGCCGCGAATGGTTCAGTATTGTCGAGTTTGCGCTGGTTTCAATAACTCCTTTTTTGCGATTTAACGGACGCAAATTAATTGCCTAGATGATGAACCCCGCTCTATAAAATAGCCTAGAAAGCCGATAATGTAGTCCTTCAATTTTTTAAAAACAGACTTGAATCCTCGAAAAACGACGTTTTTTTACCAATAAAATCGAAATGTATCAGCCTTAATTTGAGGAATTAAATTGGCTTCACAGGGTTTAACCGATCCTCAGAATGATTTACCGAATGATACAGCCGCACCCTTGCCTGCGACCTTACATACGTGGGTATATGCTGTGCCATTTTACGTTTGAGAGCCAAACCGGGTTGCCTGTTAAAACTTATCCAGCCAACCCTGAAGAAGGATTTTCGTTCTTTCTGCGCGGGCGTTTACATACCGAATTGCCGGAGTTAGCTAAAACCGAAAACCGGGCGGCAGCTGCCATTTTTGGTTTGCCCGACCGTCGACAAAACTTTACCATACCGTCTGATTTTATGTTGCTTCACGCCTGGTTTCAGCCGGGCGCGTTGTTCAAGTTCTTACGCATTCCGATGACCGATTTGCTGCATCAGGCCATCGATGCCGAATTGATTTGGGGTCGCGATATTCGTTCGTTACACGATCAACTGGCTAACACCCCTGATTATGATGCATTACCCCGTATTTTGGATGCATTCTTCTGGAAAAAAGCGAACCAACTCAAGAACGACAGACGGTCCGTAGACGAAATCGGTCGGGCCATTTTCGACAACCCGGGTGGTTTCAATTTAGATAAAATGGCTGCGAATGCCTGTCTGAGCCACCGGGCATTTGAACGGCGATTTATGCAGCAAATCGGCGTGACTCCTAAATATTTTGCCCGGATTTGTCGCTTCTGGAAAGCCTTCCAGTTGAAAGAAAGTCAACCTGACCTTGACTGGCTGAGTGTTGCAGTCTTAAACGGCTACACCGATTACCAGCATCTGGTTCGCGATTTCAGGCAATTTGCCGGTACCACGCCTGTCTCGTTAATGCAGCAATCGTCTCAGGACCCCGAACAACTGCTAAAAATCCGCCCGGAGTTTCGGTACTAATGCAGGCTATTTCACGGTCAACGGTGGCCCTACGATTTTCATACCATGCGTTTCAAACAGTTTTGCCATCTGTTCGGGCGAGGGCTGTCCGGTTACAGGGAGATTGCCTAAGACTCTAAAAAAATCATCCATCTGCCCCGAGGGCGTAAAGAAGAACAAATACTTTCCTCTTTCTGATAATTGCGCCGGCGCATGAGGTACGTTACGGGGAATGAAAATCGTGTCGCCAGCCATCAGGTGGTACTGTTCGTCGCCCAGTTGAAAGAGATGTTCTCCCTCCAGAATGATGAACATCTCGTCCTGGTTAGGGTGAATGTGCAGCGGTGGTCCTCCTTTTGTGAACCCAGTGTATTCCGATATGCTCAACATTCCATCGGTATCCTTCTGCGACACTTTAAGATCGACTGGATTTAGTCCACCAATTTTGGTTTTTTCTGCAAACCGACTGCTACCTGCTTTTACGACAAATCCTTTTGTACTACGTTCGGTTGACTTCAACTCGGCCCCGGAAACGACAAGGGGAGTGGCTGACAGGCTCGATAAGATAAATTTACGCCGTTTCATAATTGATTCGTTTTGGTAAACTAGGATACGGCAAACTTACCCTTCCAGTAAGTGGCATGTTGGTAAAAAATCGTCGTTGTGAACAGAGCCATATTGACTGGCATTACGCAGGCAGACTGGTTGAAATTTTAAGTTATGTGCTAATAGTCGGAGTACCCACCCCCACTGCCTGACTCTGTTCTTCTTTTGAGTAAGTGGTCTTTTTCGCGTAGGCTAAAAAATTGACCGTTCACATACTCTACTCAAAAATCCCGGCAGTTCACACGGAATTTTATACCACTCAGATTGACCCATTTTCGGGCATTTCATTTGAGCATTACGTTTGGGTAATCAATTACAAACGCCGAATCGCTTTTGAGTGAATGGTCAGAAAGATGTCGATTTTTTACCAGTGTATCCCCGTTGGCTCTATCGTACTTTGCTTCAGAAATTCACTAGCAAACAACTGACCATCAATGTCTTGTAAAACGTAAAAATATTTAACAACCATAAATCAATTCACACCATGAAGAAGCTCCTGATTTTCTCTTTAGTTGGCCTGATGGCCGTGTCATGTAAGAAAGAAGATGAGGTCACACCAACCGGTACGCCCACCAAAACCTGTACACTGGACGGATTCACGGACTTTCAGGGAAACGAAGTGAAAATTAACTCGATAGACGCTGACGGACGGATAACACAAGCAACAGTCAAACAAACGCAGGGGCAAGTGCTGTCGATTGTTTCCACCTTCGTCTATGAAACAAATGGTCAGTTTAAAAGCGGAACGATGACCTTTCGCGATGAATCGGGTCGACAAATAGCCTCTCAACCACAGAGCTATACCTACGAAAACGGATTGCTGACAACGGCAGAAAGTCGCTGTGGTTGTGCGCAAAACAGCGTAGCCCAGCGCATAACGCTCCGTTATAATACCGCCAAACAACTCATCGAGCGAACACAGGATTCGCCTGGCTCGACTGATAAATACGTCACGGTTTACGGCTATGATACCAAAGGAAACGTACTGAAAGAAACCTCAACTATGGGCGGTGTAAATAGCGCCGAATTTACCTACGCCTATGACGACACAAAACACCCGCATCAGCTTCTGAAGGGTCTTCCGCTGAATATGTTCATGGGCCTGAGTCCCTGGCAAGTGAATGTGCCGATAAGCGTCAGAGCGGAGTATCTGGATGAGAAAGGCCAGAAACAGGTCCAAGATCTAAAGCGTACCGACGTAAAAACTAATGCAAAAGGCTACGCAACATCCGTGAGCTACGGCGCTGGTATCAATGAAACTTATACCCTAACCAATTGCAACTAACTATACGCATGAGTCCTCAAACCACTTCTCAATTTTCTCCGGCTTTCACCGCGCCGGGCCAGAATGCCCACAACGCACCGATGCTTAATGTGCTGGGTATGCCTGTTGGCGTAAAACTGCAACATGCTCAGACTTACGGGCAATTCTCATGCGTAGAGGTGTCGCTGGAGCCCCGGCAAATGGGGCCGCCACCCCACGTTCATTACGCTCTCGACGAGATTATGTACGTCACTGAAGGCATTGTCACGGTGTTGGAAGGCGACACTACCCGCGAAGTCCCAGCGGGTGGCTGGCATTTTCGGCCACGTGGAGTAGTCCATACGTTCTGGAATGGACACGCTCAACCCGCCAAGTTTATTGATATGTACCCTGGTTCGCAGGATTTCGCCCATTACCTGGAAGAACTGGCTCAACTCGGTGCTGATCTCTACAACGAAGGAGCCAACCCCTTCGCCCCGGAGAGCATCGCCCGCTTCAAGGCGCTGGATGCTCGTTACGATCAGGAAGTATTTTATGAGCTGATGCCGGAGCACATGGCGAAATATGGTCCGAAACCATAAGCGCAGGATTGCCTGCCTGACAAGCTTACTGATCCACACCATGAAGCAGTGCCTAAAGATTGGCTGTGGTTTCAGACCTCAGCCGATCTTTAATTGCCTACGCCAAACCTTTGTTCTTCCATGATTCAAATCACCTTTCAACTTACCCAAAAAGAACGCTTAAAAGGGATGTTGACCGTTGCCAAAAGTCGTATGGATACGAAAGTGTCTCAGCTAATTAGTGGCCTGTTACTTCTGGGAAGCGTAGCGCTGTTGATTGCCGACAGTGTTCTTAATCAGCATACTTCGTTATATGCCTGGCTATTTTTAGCCTTCTGTCTGTTTCTCTTCTTCTTGTTATTAGTGCTGATCTCCTCAGTTTTTCAATTTTTATGGGCAATCGATCTGAATAACTTGCGGATTTTTTACCACTATAAACCTGAATGAACGCCTAAACTTGATGAATCAACTGGCTTTGCGTTAAATCGGTTATGATTTTCTGTACCATACCCCCATCCACTCATCTGCAAGCGGTTATAAAGAGCTATACATTGGCTCATTTTCGATTCGATAAGGGCGCTCCAGGACCGATAAAGCCGTTCCCGGTAAATCCGCAGCAGTGTCTGGTGTTTTACTTACGGGGTAACATAACGGCTTTCCATTCGGCCAGGGGAACATCGATCCGTTTCCCGCAAATAGCGGTCAATGGCGCGCAGCTTGGGCGCTTCGATTTCCACCTAACCCACGAATTTCTAATGCTCTCGGTTAATTTTCAACCTGGAGGTCTGTCGAAATTCTTACGAATGCCCTTGTCAGACGAATTTCTGGACGTCCGTATTGACGCCCAGGCGCTGCTGGGTCCTGATATACACCAACTCTATGAAAGGCTGGTAAATGTGCACCGCTACGAAGCTATTATTCCAATTATAGAATCCTATCTCTGGCAGCGCATCAGCCGACTCAAAATAGAGCCTCATCCCATTGATCAGGTTTGCCGAATCATTGCCGAACGACCGTCCCTTTTCTCTCTCAACGAGTTAGCCGGGCAAGCCTGCCTATCCCCCAGCCAGTTTGAACGTCGGTTCACTCGCCAACTTGGTATTTCCCCCAAACTATTTGCCAGAACGAATCGGTTTTACAAAGCCTATCAACTCAAAGACCAAAATCCACGGCTTGACTGGCTGACGATTGCTCTGCAGACAGGATACAGTGACTATCAGCATCTGGTGAAAGATTTCAGGCAATTTGCGGGAGAAACACCAAACAGTCTTTTGTTGGCTCAATCCCAGGCCCCTGAACGAATTCTTGGTATTGGTTAAGCGATATTGCGGATTTTCTACCACCAGAGTACAATCGACGAGAAGCAATTTTGGCTTATAAACCAAAAACAAATAAGCCAATGAAACGCCGACATTTTCTTCAAAACTCTCTATTAGCCCCATCAGTCGTAAACCTATCCAGCGAATCCTCCATTGCGAAGGCTGAGCAAAGTCGTCCAACTAAAGGCATCAGCTTGAAAGATGGCCAGGCCCGTAATCGTGAGAAGATTAGTATTACCGGTACTCCCGTTGATTTTAAGCTGTTGAGCCAGGACACAGACGGTGATCAAGCCATCTTTATCAGTTCCAACAATCGGAGAGGAAGCGGTCCACCGCTGCATGTCCATCAGAAATTCGATGAGTTCTTTTGCGTACTCGAAGGCGAATTTCTGTTTCAGGTTGGCGACGAAAAGACGCGGCTAAAACCGGGTGATACGATGTTTGTTCCGCGTAACGTCAATCACGGTTTCGACTGCGTCAGTAGTCAGCCGGGGAAATTGCTGGTGACGATTCAGCCTGCCAGCAACATGGAAAACTTCTTTCGGCAAATAGCTGGGGCCATTCCCAGTACCGGTGCGCCGGACTTAGCTGTTATTCAGAAAATTTACCAATCGCATGACTCAGCCATTGTCGGGCCGCCCGTAGTCGAGTAAAGGATTTTAATGGACTCTCCTGTCCGTACTAAAACGACCCTCTTAGTACGGGCAGGAGGATAATGACTATGGCCGTAAGTTCAGTTGTTTATCCCTTTGATACTGATTTCCAGGTTTGCTCGTTTTTTAAGCCCTTCTATAACGAATGTTGTCTATTCAGGTGTCCAGTTTAAATGATAACCATTTAGTCGAAATGCGAAATAATTGAACAAGTAGGTTTAATTTGAACTGCCTGAAATCGTCCACAAAAACCTCAGTCTTATCTATTTATTGTACAGTATAATCACTTGTTAATTAGATAGTTGTATTGTATTCGGTTATGCGGCTAAAATCGTTCAGGAAAATCCTAGTTTATTGAACCCATAGTAAGGTATAGGCTATAAAAATATACCGATGAGTGAAACATAAGCCCATTTTTTAAAGTCTAAACTGTTTGCTAACTATTCAGACTTATTCTTCAGGAAATATTGCAATTCCATTGTCAGAATCAGTTTTCTAGGGCATCTTAGTAAAGCATGCTTTTTAGGTGTATTTTTCAATAGGCCGGGGGTGGGTAAAAAACGGCTAGTAGCCCGGGAGGGTATTGGGAGGCAGACTACCGTCGGGGTCTAGGAACAGAAATAGGTATCCTAAACTCATCCATAGCCTTAATAATGACACATAGTTTCTTGAGATGGGTATTTGCGACAGCTGAATAAAACGACCGATAGCGTTTAGTGCAGGTGGATATTATCCAGAAAAAACGGGCGTTTTTGGTATCATTCGAGAGCTAACAATAGACCCACAAAGACTGCTAAGTAGATTAGTAGTCTAATAAGGCGCTCAAGGTACACGGGTTATAGCCGCTTTATTGTTTTTAATTTCATGAATCCAAGGGTTATCGCTAAAAAAATAAGCAAGGTGGGCAGGCTTGGCGGGTTCACATTGACAAGGGCGTGTGCCAGGGCGACAATCAGCCACGATTTTGTTTTTCGGTAAAACTCAGCTAGTCCGGCACTTCCCCCCACAATCATGCCTAAAAACCGTAATGGATTTTCCATCGTCAGTCGATTAGAAAAGGAGTAATGCCAAGCAAACCAAAGCACGGCACTTAGTAGAACGATCGTTAAAAGCGAATACTTACTCAGTTCGTTGCCTAAGAAAACGCGCCAACCCAATTCTTCCAAGAGCGCATAGAAAAGGGCATACAGGGTCCAGAAAATGATCAGATAATAATCGGTCTTTCCGGATAGGATATTGGTCAGGAGTGTCCCAACAAAAAATAGTCCGAGTCCAATAAACTCCATTTGTCTAACCCAACTCGTTTTACTAAAGAGTCGCAGTGGCAAGGGTGTTTTAGACCAATAGCTGACTAGTATCGCCGATAAGAAGGGGCCGAATCCGACCGTAAAAATCCATTTAATGCCAGGTGAAGCCAGAAGATTGGGCAGTAAATAAAAGCCATAGGAAATCCCAAAGGCCAACACAAAGTAGAGGGTAAGTTTTAGGGCGACTGCCTTGTCGAAGGTTGATTTAGTGATTACCATCATGAATCGTTTTTGTCTGGCCTACGTTTTTTCTGTTGTCTGGTAGCCTGGTGATCATACGGCTAACGGATGATTAACCGAAGTTGTCGTGGCGAATGATTGGGACAAACATGGCCGGTGTGTCCTATCCCCGCAAGGGGGTGGGACACTCGGCAAAGGGAACGGGACAAACCGGCTGTTTCGGGGCTATTCGGGACGGTTAGGGACGAATAGGAAAGTGGCTTTGCGCCTTCAGGCGGGCATCGAACGCGCTCAGCAAGCTCCGCGAAACCGGTATCGTCTCGTTCACCCCCTCGAGCGTAAGCTGATAACCGCGGGCGTTGCCATCGGCATGAACCACCGCCGACAAATTCACCAGATACGCCCGGTGACAACGGAAAAGTTGTGGATACTGGCCCAGGGCGGATTCGATGCCTTTCAGCGTCGAACGCAGGACCGTCTTCTGGGCCGTACCCTCGTCCAGCCAATGCACCTGTACGTAGTTGTCCACCGACTCTACGTAGCGTAATTGATCGAGCGACACACTCAACCGCTCCCGCCCGCTCTCCGACACCAATTGCACGATCGGTTGGACCAACATAGCCTCAGGCAACGGGTTGGGCTGGTCATCCGGAGAAGTTGGATGAGTGTCCAGTTGCTGATTCAACACCTGCGCCTGCGCCAAATGGCGTTTGAGTCGCCGTTGTTCGGCCATAAACACCCCTAGCATAATGGGGAATAAGCCAATACTGGTCACGATCAGGTACATTTTGCCGAACGAGGGGTGAGCAAAGCCTAAAACTTTCAGCATCAACTCATTGCTGCAAGTGATTAATAGCAAGACTACCAGCGTGTGCAGACTATGTCGCCCTACAGTCCATCGGTCTTGGTCATATACAACTGGGAGCAGCCGGGGTAGCACGATATTAGCCAACGATACCGTCGCCACGCATCCCAGCGATAGCCCGACTACCGCGACCAGTCTCTCCCCTCCTCGATAAGCCCCGTTAAGCAGCCCCGCCAGCAGAAACACATATAACCCCGATTGCAAGGCTAGCCGAAACTGGGTACGGGCATCGAAATTTTCGGCTAGTGGTCGGTTCAGCAACGAGCGGAGTGAGGGGAGCATAGGGGCAAAAATAGGGTTAAAAACCCGTATCCCTGTGTAGGCTTGGTTCTAAACAACCCACGAGACGATCGGCCGCACACATCTTTGCTTTAAGTTGATTCTGTCAGAAAAAGTGCAATTTTTGACTAAGACCTGACAGGGGTTGCCAGTACCTCGGGTCGGCCGCTGAGACACCCTGCGGTGATCTTGATCAGGCTGGTTGTGCTGGCTCCCTTGTCTCGTTCCAACAAGCTCCAACAGTACCCATAGACGCGGTTGTAAACCGTTATCTGCCATCGATGTGCAAGAGCGAGGAAAGTAGTCAGGTTCATGTTTCACTTTTATCCCCTTTGTTATGACTTCTTTTCTTCGCTATTGTGTTGGCCTGGACATCAGCAAAGATACCCTTCAGGTTTGCCTCTCCGTACTTGATAGTACGGGCCGAGTGACGGTCAAGGGAACAACAAAACTAGCCAACAAACCCGCTGGTTTCGCGGCACTGATCAACTGGATACCCCGCCATCGCAAGCTTGATTTGCCCTTAACGTACCTCATGGAGTCCACCGGAGTCTATCACGAAGCGGTCGCCTGGTATCTTTATCAGCAGGATCAGACGGTCAGTATCTTGCTGCCTAACAAAGCCAAGTACTACTTAAAAAGTCTCGGCTATAAATCCAAAAACGATAAAATCGACGCGCAAGGCTTGTCTCGAATGGGTCTTGAGCAGCAATTAGCCGTCTGGAAACCGCTCTCCAGGAACCTCTATGCCCTTCGGCTGCTAACCCGCCAGCATCAACGCTTGCAGGAATTGCGCACCCAATCCACCAATCAGCAACATGCCCTGGAGCATAGTGCCTTTGTCAATAGCTTTATCGCTCAGCAACTGACCAACCTGGTTAAGGTCTATGACCAGCAACTAACTGCCTTAGAAGTTGCCATTGCCCAGCTCATTGACCAAGACCCGGTGTTGAAGCCCCGCATTGAGCAAGTAGTCAAGATCAAAGGTCTTGCCTTATTATCTGTGGCCGTGCTGGTGGCAGAAACCAACGGCTTCGAAGGCTTCACCAACCAGCGCCACTTAGTAAGCTATGCGGGTTATGACGTAGTGGAGAACCAATCGGGCAACCACTCAGGCAAAACGCGCATCTCTAAGAAGGGTAATAGTCGGCTTCGTCGCATCCTACATATGCCGGCTTTCAACGCTGTTCGCTTTAACGAACCCATTTGCAAAGCGCTTTACGAGCGGGTATATCAGCGGAGTGGCATCAAGATGAAAGCTTACGTAGCAGTTCAGAAGCGGTTGCTGCTGATGGCCTACGCTCTATGGCGTCACGGGGTCAAGTATGACCCTTTGTACTTAGCGAACCGAGCCAGTAAGGATATCCCGACCGGCGGGACTACACAGGATCAACTGGCCGAAACCAGGTTGTCCTACTTGTAGTCCAAAGATATGAAAATAATCCTACTTCAAAATTTGCTTTTCACGACAGTACCAGCCGCTGGGCTCCCAGCGGTTGTTGTAACAGACGATACAGGTATGAAGTATTAACAACCTATCGTCTCTTAAATCGCTTCCCCGTGAGAAGAAACAATTAGTATGAAAATGGCCAAGGCTACAACGGTTAACCGTGACACTTCGGTTATTGGGTTAACCGTAGACCGAAATCATGGCGCTTATCCACTACGCGCTTAATGAGACCAATCTGGCCACAGTGGTACATGGTGTGCTTGATGTTCCAATCAATGGCCTCCCGTTTTGTAGTGGCAATTGGATGAGGAGTAGGGGTTATCTCTAACGGATTTTCCAATTCCGAAACTTGCAGCGTCCCTAGGATCGCCAACGACTTTTGTTGCATAACCAATAAGTCAGCGCCTAATTTAGCTGACTCTACTTTGCCTACTGATTGGACAGGACCAGATAGAGTAAACAACTCACTATATTCTCGGATAGGAAGCTGTTGAAGAATGTCCATTTGGTGGCCTTGAATCACCATTATAGAATGGAAATACTGGCTAATAATTGACCTCCAGTCAAAACTGGCTCACCAGACGGGGTAAGGACACAATGACCTGAAAACCGTCTATCAGGCTCCAAATCGAGAACACGGTCTGGAAAACCTGTTGCTGGTACAGGATAAATGGGGCTCGGCTTACCCCAAAGCGGTCCAACCATGGTTGGAAAAATGGGAGCTACTATCTCCTTTTTTCGACTATCCAACTGCCATTCGCAAAGTGATGTACACCACTAATACGGTCGAAGGGTATCATCGTCAGCTCCGGAAAGTCACAAAAACGAAGGGGGCGTTTTCATCAGATGTGGCTTTACAAAAGTTGGTTTATTTGACGATCCAGAATTTGCAGATCAAGTGGGAAACGACAACTTACAATTGGAAAGAAATCATTAATCAGTTCAGCATTATCTTTGAAGAGCGTATTAAATCACACCGCTTCGAATAAATCCTGCTGACACAGTTCAGCGAGCACTCCCCTCTCTGAGCGGCTCGATCATCTTCAGTGTAAGGGCGTCCCCTTTTATCACGTAACCTTTCCAATTCGGTTGCGTGGCCATCGAAAACTCGCTTTAAAAGAGCAATCTTATCGGCTCGTTTCATTGTATTGAGTCCAGTTTAGACAGTGCTTTGTTCAATAATTCGTCAATCTGCTCATCTGTCAATAAAGAAAAGTCAATTTTCTGTTCACGTTGTTTGGGCAAAACGTATTCCAAAAATTTTAGATAGGCTGTAACGCGCTCTTTTGGCTCTAGCTCATTTAGATCACCACTAATAGAATCAAATCTCTCATCAATTAAGGTTGAAATACGCGCCTTTATGTTAGCCGTTGCTTTATTTGGTGTACCAGCTTTACGCCCTCCTGTTTTCTGTCCCTGTGCCATGATTGTCTAAAGTAGATAGTTTTAGATAAATATTTGTCTTGCCCAAAATTTAACCACTTATAACTTTTTGTCTTGGCTTAACCATTCATCTAATGACTTAGCCCTAATAACCGGCTTTCTGTCTGGAGGATTAGGTTCATCCCATTCAGGGGGATAAGTGTCGCATGGCTCAACCCTTAGTCGCTCTATTGCTGATTCATCAGGTTTGAGGATCGACCCAGGCCAGGCTAATTGCTCAGCTATGGTAGTTACAGTTGGCGGTTGTTGTAAGAGGTAATCGGCAATGTCTAATCCGGCTTGTTGCTGCTCTTCACTAGCATGACATTCTAAAAAGTCTGATACCTCAATGATGAAGCCTTTAGCGCGTAACTGTTCAGCACGTCGGCTCCAATCGTTGTACGCGTTCAAATCAGGATATAATATAATCCTACGACTTTTTATGGAGGCTAGTCGTTCAGCATTTAGATAGGACTTTCCTCCAACGGCTAACCATACGAAAGCGGGTATCAGAGCTGAAGCAATTACTGCCGTTTTAGGAGCCTCTACAATAGCGATGGGTTTATCAACCGGCACAACTTGCAATTGATGAAGTCCAAACAGAATAGGCCAACGGGGAGTTTTTTGGTCGTATTCAATTAACCAATAAGGATAAAATCCTATGCCCTGACAAGCTAATAGACTGGCAGTTGTAAAAGCATACTTTTAAACCATATGTTCCAATTTGCAGTTGAACCTACTTTACTGGCACGTCTTAAGTTCAACACTTTATGCAAACCAAGCTCGTTTCAAGACTACTCACTTTCGCTCTGGTAGCTAGCTGTTTGCTTGCCTGCAATTCGACCGACAAACCAACCAATCAGTCATCAACCGATCCGTCAACCAGCGTGACCAAACCAGATACGGTAATAAATACTGAGTCTGTTATGGAACACCCTACTCCACCACCGGCTAAGTAGTCAGAAAGGGCCTGATGATACGCAAGGTGATCTTATAAATCGCAGGTGGCCAGCGGTATTTTAACCGTGGAACTGCAAGGCAACCCCGTGCCTGGATATAAATCCCCTAACTATTTGCCAATTGTAGTCATCGACTCACGAACTGAGCTCCGAGTTCGCAGTCTTTGGTTCAGTTACTGACACTTTATAGCAAGAGCCGGAACTACTCAACTGGGTTCCGGCTCTATGATTCAATGGCTACTCGTGCTAAATCCGTTTATCTAATTGGGGCTTAAACGGCTGATTGTACTGCCGTTTGCCGGTGGTTTTATATAAGGCATTGGCCACCGCGCCAAATACGGGTGGGAAAGGCGGTTCGCCTAAGCCGGTTGGGTCGAGGTCATTTTCGACAAAGTGAACCTCGATCTTCTTGGGCGCTTCGTTATGACGAATCATGCGGTAGTTATGAAAGTTGCTTTGCTCAGCAGCCCCGGCCTTATGGGTCAGGGCACCGTAAAACGCATTGCCGATCCCGTCGACCACCGCTCCCTGCACCATATTGGTCGCCGATTCGGGGTTGACCACGATCCCACAGTCCATCGCACTGAATACCCGTTCCACATATGGCTCACCATCGCGAGTCACCATATCCACTACGTGGGCCGCGTAGGAGTTATGACAGAAATAAGCCGCCACCCCCCGATGGTACTTCTCGTTCCCCGGCTTGCTCCAACCTGACTTATCACGTACTAACGTGAGCACCCCCGCATACCGGTCAGCGTCATACTCATTGTTTTTACCAACAGGCGACTCCTTGGCCCGCTTTAACAGCTCGAGTCGAAACTCGATGGGGTCCTTGCCCATGGCCTCAGCCACTTCATCCAGAAAGGATTGCTCAGCGGCCGCATTGAAGTTAGAACGCGGGGCGCGGAAAGCGCCAATTGTAATATTGGACGGAATTTCCCAGCCTTCAGCCAGGTAATTATCTACAGCACCAGCCGGGAAACGGTTCGCATGAATGGCATGCTCGGGGATGCCACCCCCTTTCACATGGAAACCGATCAGGTTCTTGTTCGCATCTAAGGCCGCACGGTACGTAGCCGTGTACATAGGCCGGTAGATGCCGTAGGTCATGTCATCTTCACGGGTGTAGATTAGCTTGACAGGTGCTTTGACTTTTTTCGAGATCAGCGCTGCCTCAATTAGATAATGGCCATACGCTCTACGCCCAAAACCACCGCCCATCCGCGCCATTTGAATCTCAATCTTGTCGGCGGGCAAACCCAGTCGTTTTACCAGGGTTGGTTCGGTCCAGCCAGGTGCCTGCAATGGACCGGCTACGAGTGCTTTCTCATCGGTCACATGGGCGAAGAAATTCATCGGCTCCATGCAGTTATGAGCCAAAAACGGAGCATTGTATGTGCGCTCGATTACCTGAGCCGCATTTTTGAACGCGGTTTCAGGGTCCCCGTCTTTTCGTAATTGTTGCGCAGGCTTCTTGGCCCATTCCGCCATTTTTTCCAGTTGCGCAGCCGTACTTTCCAGTTCACCGGGAACCGTCACCTCCCGTTTTCCACTCCTGCCCATCATGGTATCTTTGGTATCGCCGGCAGGCTCCCAGTCTACTTTGAGCTTTTTCCGGGCATTCATGACTTCCCAGGTTGTTTTACCCACGACGACCAGCAACTCGTTGAACGTACGGGTATCGAAACCGCCCTGTTCGAAACCGTCTTCATACAATTTCAAGGTAAAAACGTCCTTGATGCCGGGCATTTTCAGGGTTTGCGAGGCATCAAACGATTTCAGCTTCATACCAAATGCCGGTGGATGCTGAATCATGGCAATGAGCATACCTGGGGCCCGATAATCCAGCCCGAACAGTGGTTTACCTGTAACTATTTTTAGTCCTTCAACATTTTTCTTCGGTTTCCGAACAATCGTAAAATCTTTCGGCGCTTTTAGTTTCATGCCTTTGGGCACCGGAAGGGCAGCGGCTTTACTGGCCATCTCGCCATACTTGGCCGACTTGCCGCTAGCATGAGACAATACACCGGCTTTTGTCGTCACTTCACCTACTGGTACTCCCCAGGTTTGAGCGGCTGCTTCGCATAGCATTTGGCGGGCGGCTGCCCCGGCCTCCCGGAGTGGTTTCCAGTACATGCGAACCGAATTACTGCCCCCCGTAAACTGAGGCCCTAATTTTGCGTTATCGTGGGGCCCCATCTCCACTACCACATTCTTCCAATCGACATCCAACTCCTCGGCGACCATCATGGGCAGGGATGTCATGACGTTCTGCCCAAACTCCGGGTTAGGACAAATGAGTTTGATCACATTGTCGGGCGTGATGTGAATGTAGCCATTGAGTTGAGCCCATTGTTCCGGTACGTTCAGCGTCTGGAGTTTATCGGCAGCCTTTGCGCTGGATAACCAGCTTACGCTGAGTAGCATACCCCCGCCTGATAGCAGCGAAGCCTTTAAGAAAGAACGCCGGTTATAGATTGTTTTGCTAGTAGTCATGGTCAGGGTTTATTTACGAGTGGATGAGCTGGTTCCTTCTTTGGCCGCTGATTTAATAGCCTCTTTGATGCGCAGGTACGTCCCACACCGGCAAATATTGCCGCTCATGGCCGCATCAATGTCGGCGTCGGTTGGTTTAGGATTATCCTTCAACAACGCGGCCGCCGTCATGATTTGTCCTGCTTGGCAGTAGCCGCACTGGGCTACGTCGTGTTCCAGCCAAGCCTTCTGGACGGGATGATCGCCCTTAGCAGATAAGCCTTCAATCGTGGTAATGGCCTGGTTACCCACAGCCGAAACGGGTAGCTGGCAGGACGGCACAGCCACGCCGTTGAGATGTACCTTGCAGGCTCCGCACTGGGCGATGCCACAACCGTACTTGGTACCGGGCAGATCCAGATGATCACGCAATACCCAAAGCATGGGCGTCGCTGGATCGACAGCCACCTGCCTGATTTTACCGTTAATTTTTAGATTATATGTTGCCACAGGAATCGGGTTTAATGGTTATAGGACGGGATAATATCGTACGTTAGTTACTGGCTCAATTCAACGAAAATAGGATTTATGCTGACTAAATTCGCGTAACAAGGCAACAGGATTGGTTGGCTCGGCGGGATCAATCGGCTCAATGAATACGTCGATGATGCCGTTGCAACCCAGGCCTACGCCCAGGCTGTTGGCATCGTCGTTCATGGTATCATAGGGCACGACCATCAGCTTGCCATCCGGCATAACCTGGCGGGCTTTTCGTAGCGCATCGCTTTCCAGGCATCCGCCACTGATAGCCCCTTCCCAACGGCCATCGTCACTGACCAGCATTCGGGCACCAGGTCGTCGGTAGGCCGGCCCATCGACGTACACAACCGTTGCCAGAGCCACTTTACGCTGAGTATGGTCTAGTTGATCATAGATAGCCAGAATACGATTGATTTCTTTCATGCCCTTATACTCCCTGGAGTGGTAGCCCGAAACGCTTGTAAACAAGAGCGAACCGGGCTGCTAGTAGCTCATTTAACGCGAAGTCTATCCGAACAAATGTCTCGTTTATATTCGTAGGGACTGGTATACAGATTACGGATATTACTACCATTATTACTGATTTAGCGAAGGCAAACCACATTGAATCCTTGTTAAACCTAACTTGGCCGATTGAATAAACGATTCTCTCCTTAAGCAAGTTAACAAACCATTTTCGAGTGCCGAGCAACTTTTAGACGAACGACGGGTTATTTCCGCCAAACAACCAAAACCGAAAGAGAACCGATTACAATTTTCCAATCGACCGCCAAAGTGCGAGTTCGTCTTTAAATCGGTTGTCAATGATTTCGCAGGTAGCGTCAATTCGCATTGTTGGCCGGGTCTTTAGATTATATGCTGGCCATTGTGGTACGTCTTTGGCCGCCGGTTTACCCGTCCGGGCAAACGTGGTCCAGAGTTCGGCAAAGTGGCGTGAAGCCGTAAACCGCTCGGGCCGGTTGCCCCCGAAGAAACTCTCTTTAGGCACCGAGCCGTCGCGGGGCGGAATTTCATTATTGAACTTGAAGGAAATATCCATGGCGTGGGGCGTTCCCATCGGATAATCCGTACCAGGAATCGGTTTCTCGGACTTGTAGCCGAAATTGTAGAGATAAACCGGAGCGTCCCCTTGTTTGACCTTTTTTTCAGCAATGTCTACCGAACCCAGGCCCATCATCGCAATAGACGAAATGGCAATATAGAGTTGCGGGGCCGTCGCGTTGGGTGTGGCTTTGCGATAGCCGTCGATCAGTTTAGGCGTATCCTCGCCGTACTGGGATTCCAGCCGTTTCTGTAAGCCATCGAAATCCAGTTTGGCAAACTCGGTGTCTTTTCGCTCCCAGGCAAAGAAGGTGAACTCATCCTCATTCCAGCCAACTAATAACGGTTTAGTTCGAGATAGGTCAGGGGCAGCCGGATCAAAGGGATGATGGGGTAGCGCATGGCCATCGACGACTGGCCCAAATCCGCCAGCCCGACGGGGCATGGCTCCCTTCGCGTTATTTTTTCCTAGAAACGGCGCAACAGAAGGCAGTTTGTTCTGCATGACCAGCAAGTCAGCCGCTGGTATAGCCAATAATTTACGCCAGTCTTTAGGCGCAATGTTTAGCTCTTTCAGCAGTAAGGCGGTCGTTTCAGCCGCTACGTCCTTCGGCGTCATCCGAACTCCCGGCCCACTTTCGATCGAGGCCTTGTTAAAATAGGGAGCCGCTGAAGGCATGGCATATAAGCAGGACGTTTTGGCTCCGCCCCCCGATTCGCCCCAGATCATTACGTTATCCGGATCGCCCCCAAACGAGGCAATGTTGTCATGGACCCATTTTAGCCCATCCACAATGTCGAGCATACCCATGTTGCCTGACCCGGCATAGTCGGAACCCGCAAGTTCATCCAAATACAAAAAGCCTAGTAACCCTAACCGGTGGTTGGTTTCAACGACCACTACGTCGAAGTTACGAGCCAGGTTGGACCCGTCCTGACTGGCTGAAGCCCCTGAACCAATCACAAATCCCCCGCCATGATTGTAGAACATCACGGGGCGTTTGCGATTATCGATGGCGGGTGTCCAGACGTTCAGGAAAAGACAATCTTCGGCTGGAGCGGGCTCGTTACGACGCGGAGCCTGGATAGCAGGTGCGCCAACCTGCAACGCATCCCGAACCCCTGTCCAGGGCTCGAGCGGAGCCGGTCGCCGAAAGCGTCGATCACCAGAGATACGTCCTGCGTAGGGTATCCCTTTAAACACACTAACGCCCTCATTTCGCATCCCTTTAATCCGGCCATGCGTGGTAGCGACCTCGACAAAACCGTCCGCTTTGCTGGAGAACGAAAAGCCATATCGGGGTGTGGCAATAGCGGCTGTCACCAGCGAAAGGTGCCCTAAAAATGTTCTACGGTCAATTGGGTTCATACAGTTGATAGGCGAGGGTTTAGTTTAAATAAAGGTATTAAACTGCCCGTGAAAAGCAGCGATTAACTGACAGAACAGCCGTTGTCGATTGTCAAAAAACAACACCTTGTCTGTAAAAAATAGGATGTTTCCAGTATCATCAAAGATAATCCTTCTACGCCTGTCCGTGTGGCTTACCCCGACAAATCAGTAATAATGGTAGTAACATCCGTAATCTGTATACCACTCACTACTTACATAAACAGGACCTTTGTCAGGTAGCCTAATTTGCTGTACCGTGAAAAAAACAATCCTGGGATTTGCCTTTCTGATTACTCATGCCTTACAGGCACAACAAACTGAGCCTACGGTTCAGACTGTATCGGGCATCGTGCGTGGTGTGACCGAAGAAGGTGTTTCCAGCTTTAAAGGCATTCCCTATGCAGCGGCACCGGTTGGTGCCAATCGCTGGCGTCCGCCCCAACCCATTGCTGCCTGGACCGGCGAGCGGGATGCCAGCCAATTTGGGGCAGATCCCCCGCAACGAGGCTTTGGGCCGGGCGCTGCCGCCATGTCGACTACCTCCTCCGAAGATTGTCTGTTTCTCAATGTGTGGAAACCCGCCAGTGCCAGCCAAAACGCAAAGCTTCCGGTCATGGTGTGGATCTATGGAGGAGCCTTCGTATTTGGCAGCGGCTCCCAGCTGGACTACAATGGGACTCAGTTCGCTAAACAGGGCGTTATCCTGGTTACCTTCAATTACCGGTTGGGGCGACTCGGTTTTTTCGCGTTTCCAGCGCTAAGCAGCGAGCATCCAGAAGAACCCAAAGGCAATTATGCCTACATGGATCAAATCGCTGCGCTCAAATGGGTACAACAGAACATTGCCGCGTTTGGAGGAGATCCGAATAACGTGACCATTTTTGGGGAGTCGGCGGGTGGTGTCTCGGTCCTGTCACTGCTGTCGATACCGGCTGCGAAAGGCCTCTTCCAGAAGGCAATTAGCGAATCGGGTGGTGCCCGTGACGGTGTGCTGACCGGGCGACCGATCGCTAAAGATAATGCGGATGTGAATTATTCGGTTTCGGCCCAAACCATGGGCGTAAACTTCGCCAAGCGCTATGGTATCGAAGGCACCGATGCAGCTGCGCTGGCCAGACTTCGTGCATTGAGTGCTGCCGAGATTGTCGATGGCGGACAGGAAACGGCGGGTCCGGGTGGTCCGCCAACGTACTCCGGCCCCATTCTTGACGGGAAGCTTGTGGTGGAGACAGCCGAGAGCGCCTTTAAGGCGGGCCGGCAGGCAAAGGTTCCGCTACTCATCGGGTCGAATAGTGCCGAAGTACCCGCTGGCTTTGTCAATGCCAAATCGAAGGACGAATTGCTGGGTATGTTCGCGCCCCTGAAGGACGAAATGACTGCGGCCTACGATCCGGATGGTACGACTGATTTCGCCAAAATGCTCTCATTGGTCAACACCGATAAGGTTTGGGCGGAGCCAGCCCGGTTTACTGCGAGGGCCTTCGTTACTAAGGGAGCACCGGCTTACCTCTATCTTTTTTCTTACGTACCCACCGCCTTGCAGCAACGGATGCGGTTTGGCGCAGCACACGCGTCCGAAATTTCGTATGTCTTTGACAATCTGAGAGATCGGAATGGCATTACGATCGCCCCCAAAGACAAAGAAGTTGCTCAGCTGATGAACACCTATTGGGCCAACTTCGCTAAGACGGGTAATCCCAATGGTAAAGGGCTCCCTCAATGGCCCATGTACGATCCCAAAAAGAATGAGGTCTTCGAAATTCGACAAGATGGATCGGCAGCAGCTGGTCCCGATGGCCGGAAAGCCAGACTGGATGTGATCGAGAAAGCAGCTAATTCGACAAAATCAAACTAGTGAAACACCGTTATTAGAAAAAGCCGGACTAGCTAACCCGGCTTTTTCTACTTGTAGACTTTACCACTCAACGCAACGACTATGAAAAATCAGCTTTTGATCATTGCCGCCAGCAGCTTAGTAGCGGTGGCTTCCTGCAAAACGGATAGCGATACGCCAGTCACTCCGCCTGGAACAACTCCGCCTACTTCCGGAACAACGACAACGAGTAGCTCACCGGTTGAAACGAACCGGCCCAATTCAACGTATAGCCCCGCCTTTGCAGGACAAACCCGCGTGGCTGGTGTCCGAACCACCACAGCCTTCGAGAGCACCGTTCTGACCTCATCCCTGACGAGTCCGTGGGGCATTGCTATCCTGCCGGACGGACGATTTCTCATTACCGAAAAAGCAGGCACGATGCGGCTGGTAACAACTTCAGGACAAGTGAGTGCACCTTTAAGCGGCATACCAGCAGTTAACAGCAGTGGCCAGGGTGGCTTACTCGGTTTGTGCACTGACCCTGCCTTTTCGACCAATCGCATGGTTTACTGGAGCTTTTCGGAAAGACGATCAGATGGGAATTTGCTGGCCGTAGCTAAAGGCAAGCTTTCGACGAATGAAACAGCCATGGAAGACGTAACCGTTATCTACCGGGCAACACCGGCCTACTCGGGAACAAACCAATATGGCAGCCGACTTGTCGTTGATCGAACAGGCAACCTTTTTGTGAGTAGTGGTGACCGGTCTGACCCTGGTATTCGAGTCCAGGCACAGGATGTAAACTCGGGTATCGGTAAGATTATCAGGATTACTAAAGACGGTCAACCCGTGTCTACAACTCCGCTTTTTCCCCAGTCAAACCGGCCAGAACTCTATTCTGTCGGGCATCGAAATCCGCACGGATTAGCGATTCACCCCGTAACGGGGGATCTTTGGGGATGTGAATTTGGTCCCCGTGGTGGCGATGAGGTCAACCGGATTCAGCCTGGCGTCAACTACGGCTGGCCAGTTATTACTTACGGCATAGAATATAGCGGTCAGCCAGTAGGGAGTGGTATTCAGCAACGAGAGGGCCTTGAGCAGCCGGTTTACTATTGGGATCCGGTCGTTTCGCCCAGTGGGATAACGTTCTACAAGGGTAACCGAATGCCGGAGTGGGAAAACAATTTATTTCTGGCCGCCTTAAGTGGTATGCACATCGTCCGGCTGGTGATCGAAAATAATCGGGTGATTGGTGAAGAGCGGTTGCTGGCGAGTGAGGGGCAGCGGTTTCGGGATATAACCCAGGGACCAGATGGAGCCCTGTATGCCATTACGGATGGGGGCAGGCTGTATCGAATCGATAGGCGATAAGTGGCTACGTCCCCCAAGCGGGTTAGCCCAAAAAGCCTCCGATAAGCCAGTTATCGGAGGCTTTTTGATCTAAGTAATGGTTAGCGCTGATCTAAAAACCATACATACCACCCGAAACCGAAAGTTGCTCGCCCGTAATCCAGGCGGCATCATCCGAAGCCAGAAATACGGCAGCTTTGGCAATATCTTCGGGCTGACCTCTACGACCCAGCGGGGTATTGGCAATAAATAGTTGCTCATACTCACTACCAGCCGTTACACCCGCACTAGTAGCCCCTTCAGTTTCCGTAGCGCCCGGCAAAATTGAGTTGATACGAACGTTTTTTGCCCCCAGTTCTTTCGACAATGAAATCGTTAGGGCATCTAAGGCCGCTTTCGTAGCCGAATACAACGACACGCCCGCCATCGGCGATTTGCTGGCACCCGAACTGATATTGATGATAGTGCCGCCCTGATCGCCAAACAGTTTCAACGCTGCCTGGATGGTTAGTACAGGCCCCAAAACATTGACGTTGAAATGCTGATGAAAAGCGGCTACTGATGCCTGTTCAACCGGTAAAAATTGCTGAAAGACTGCGTTGTTGACCAAAATATCCAGGGTGCCGAATGCCTTCTTTGTTTCGTCAAACAGCCGGGTTACATCGGCTTCATTCGATACATCGCCCTGTACCGCAATGGCTATTCCTCCCTTGTCTGTGATCTCCTTTACCACCCTATCGGCCCCTTCTTTACTGGAGGCATAATTCACCACTACCTTGGCGCCTTCTGCCGCAACGTGTTTTGCGATCGATGCGCCTATCCCTTTTGACGCACCGGTAACGACCGCTACTTTGTTTTTTAATTTACTCATTACGTTTATTCATTACTGGTTGAGCGACAAACTCCGTTTACTCGCTTTAATTAACCTGTGGTTCCTTTTGTCTACCAGGCAGGATCGCCTAGATAGTTGCGATCACGATTCATCAGCCGAATTTAACTAAGTCCTTAAAAATCAATTGCCCCCAGCTTTTTCCGCGCGCCTGCACCAGCAGTCCGCCTTCCGAAAGGCCGCCAAGGTTGATTGGTGAAAAACCGAGCTTGTCCGCAAGCGCAGCAATTTCCGCTGTAGCGCTGTCATCGTCGCTCGCCAGGAACACAACTCGCCTGCCACCATGAACGGCCGGATCTTGTTCAAGGATGGCAGCGCCCAAATGGTTGAAGCCCTTAACCAGTTTTCCACCCGTGAAGGCCTGCGCCACGACCCTACCGGAAGACTGTCCTCCTAACTGTTCAGGGGGCACACCGTAAGCATTGGTTACATCGACGATGATCTTCCCCTGCCAGGTGGGCAACGCCTTCGCGACATCCGAGTGCGCTTCAAAACGCACCGCCAAAAAGATAATGTCTGCCTTGACAGCTTCCATGAGTGTGGTGGGAATGATTGTGGGTCCGATCGCGGCCGCATCGGCTGCAAAGCGTTCCGGGTCGCGCGTGGTGGCAACGGATACCTCAATGCCTTTGCGGGCAAATGCCTTAGCCAGGGCCTGGCCGATTTTGCCGAAGCCGATAATGGCGTAGCTTGCTACGTTGTTTTCTGATGTACTCATGTTGAAAATGATTTAATGGCACGAACTTGAACTCGTGCCCGTATGTACTCAATTATTTAGACAAATAGGTCATACCGCCATCCACAAGGAGTTCAGCACCCAGCATAAACGAAGAATCATCGGAGGCCAGGAAAACCGCTGTTTTACCAATGTCAGCGGGTTGCCCAATCCGGCCTATTGGCATTACCCCTGCATAGTGTTTTTTTACCGCTTCGATTTGTTCGGCGGGAACAAACTTGTCAAATGCTGGTGTATCGGTTGTGCCGGGGGTTATGACATTGACTCTAATTTTTCTATCTAACAGGTCGTTTGACAATCCTTTTGCTAAATAGATGACAGCCGCTTTGGCAGCCCCATACAGCGTAAAAGAGGAATAGGCCCGATGCGCGGCATTTGATCCGATAAGAATAATAGAACCACCATCATTCATATAAGGCAGTGCTTTTTGAACTGTGAAGTAGACACTCTTCAGGTTCAGATCCATTGCCTTGTCATAGTCGGCTTCGTCAGTATTTGCTACAGTTCCTATTGTTCCACCACCCGCATTGGCTACAATCACGTCTATCTTACCAAACCTTTCAGCGGTTTCTTTAAACATTCGTTCCAGGTCGGCAAGGTTGGTTACATCGGCATTGATGGCGCTAAATGTATCGCCAAGTTGAGCCACAGCACTCGCTAACGTTTCCTGATTTCTGCCGACAATTGCGCCTACAGCGCCTTCGTTTTTAAATGCCTGGGCAATGCCCAATCCAATGCCACTATTACCCCCTGTAATCACGGCAACTTTACTTGTTAGCTTACTCATTTTTTAGCTACTTTTACAATTGTTTCGCAAAGGAACTATCAATAGTTTATTTTTGAAACTATAATGATTTATTCTGGTTACCAGTAGGTAACTACAAATTTTAATTATGAAAGACGACAGATTTTGCAACTCGAATTGCCCATTTACGAGAGCGATTGGCACTATTGGTAATAAATGGAAGCCGATCATTATCAATGTCATTGGCACCCGTACCATGCGTTTTGGACAGTTAGATGCCATCGTACCCCACATTTCAAGGAAAGTACTAACCGAACAGTTAAAAGAGTTGGAAGAAGATGGCTTATTGGAACGATTAGCCTACAAGGAACTGCCGCCAAGGGTAGACTATAAATTGTCTGAAAAAGGCTTAGCTTTTTTGCCAATTTTAGAACAGATAAAAGAATGGAATATAAAATATGAAGTCGCTCTAATCCCCAAAGAGACTGATTACAAATGGAATAAACTTCCCACAGACTGCTTACCCTGAAAAGGATGGAACTGGCCCATTATCAGTTAGCTAAAAAAGGTTTGAAGGTTGGTACTATTCCGGGATTGGGTCTTTTGCCAGTAGTCAACCAAAGCGGGGAACGCTAACAGGCCGACTCGGCTTTACAATATAGCTTGCCGTGTAGTACGACTAGCCGTAAATCTCAGGCCCTGTTAGTAGCCTGACCAATAAGATTGTAGCATGGAAATAGGAATAGATAGTTTCGCGTCTGCCATGTATGGCTCCCATACGCTTAGTAGTGTGGACGCGATGGAGCAATTACTGGATCGGATTGTTTTTGCTGACCAGGTTGGTCTGGATGTATTTGGTATTGGCGAGCATCATAAAAAGGAATTTCTGGATTCGGCAACGGCGGTGATACTGGCTGCTGCCGCCGGTCGGACAAAACGGATCCGACTGACAAGTGCCGTCAGCGTGCTCAGCACTGCTGATCCCGTGCGGGTTTACCAGAATTTTGCTACGTTAGATCTGGTCTCCAAAGGACGAGCCGAACTCGTAGTGGGGCGGGGTTCATCCGTGGAAGCCTATCCGCTGTTTGGGTTTAATTTGAATGACTATGATGCGCTGTTTCAGGAAAAGCTGGATTTATTACTAAAAATACGCGATAACGAGTTTGTTACCTGGTCAGGAAAGTTTCGCCCGGCCATCCAGAACCTGCCCGTCTACCCGAGGTCTGTACAACCTAAACTGCCCGTATGGCTGGGCGTAGGCGGTACCCCTGAATCATTTATTAGGGCGGGTAAACTGGGTCTTCCGTTGATGGTGGCCATAATCGGCGGCTATACGGCCCGATTCCGTCCGTTGGTTGACCTGTACCGTGAAGCCGGTCGAAAAGCCGGATTCACGTCTGACCAATTAACCGTTGGTTTGCACTCACCAGGCTATGTTGCGAGCTCCAATGCGCAAGCGGTTGCTGAGTATTACCCTGGTTACGCTGAATTATGGACGAAACTGGGCCGTGAACGCGGCTGGCCTCCCGTAACAAAGGCTCAGTTCGATTCGCTGATGGGGCCGGAAGGCGTACTAGTGGTTGGCGGACCTGAACAAGTAGCTGAAAAACTGATGCGGCACAGCGAAGCCTTGGGGGGTGTTGACCGGTTTACCTTTCAAATGGACAACGCGGGCCTCACCCATTCGCAGTTGATGAACGCCATTGAGCTGATTGGCAAAGAGGTTATGCCACTGATCAAACCGAAATAGAGATTTCGACGGTAAACGGGGCATTCCAGTGTCCCGTCAGCCTGATTCTTGAACTAGCTTAAGTTTATTTCTTAAGCTAGTTTATTGGTCCCTTTATGCGACTCGTCGCGTTTGATAGATCGTGAAAATTGGCAGCTTACCTTCGGTCTGAATTGGACGTTAATTATAATGGAGCAGCCGGTATTCATTGGGCGATTGTCCCACTCGTTGTTTAAACAGGCGGATAAAGTGCTGGGGATACTTAAAGCCTAAGTCATAGGCGATTTGACTCACCGATTTACTTTGGTCAAATATGCGTTCTTTGGCCAGATCGATAACCTTCGCCTGGATATATTCCTGGGCGGTTTTGCCCGTTTCTTTCTTGATTAGGTCCCCAAAATAGTTGGCCGACAAATTCAACTCACCCGCACAGTAGGCCACGGTAGGCAAGCCGATCGTTTGGGGATTATCGGTCTGAAAATAGTCATTCAACAAGGTCTCGAACCGTTCCAATACACCTTTGTGAGCCGTCTCCCGCGTAATGAATTGCCGATCATAAAACCGGGTGCAATACCCCAGAAACAGTTCAATCGTCGCGACAATCAGCTTTTTAGAATGCTTATCGATGGCATGTTCTAATTCGTACTGGATTTTAGCAAAGCAGTCCAACACGATTTGCCGTTCCCGGTTCGATAAATGCAAGGCTTCATAGAATTGGTACCCGAAGAAGCTATACTCCTGAATATGCCGACCCAGTGCGGTACCATGAATTAGATCGGGATGAAAGACCAGCGCGTACCCTTTAGGTTGATAGGTTTCTCCATTACTATTCACACCGGCCACCTGTCCCGGTGCCATAAACACCAGCGTGCCTTCCTGGTAATCATACGTATGCCGGCCATACACCATATCCCCACACTTGACATCTTTTAAGAAAATCGTGTAAAAGCCAAAATACATCCGGGAGCCTTGCCGGGGATCAGCTTTTGACAGATCGACGACACTGACCAGCGGGTGTAGGGTTTCATTGTTATTAAAGCTATTGTATTCATTGATTGTCTCGAATCGTCGCAGCGTATCCATAGCACGGTTGGTTTATCTATACCAAAATTACCGATTTCCTACCACCCTACCTGATGCCTAAACCTTAATCAGGAATAATGGTAGTAATACCCGTAATCTGTATACCATTCAGGCAAAAAAATGGGGAGACCTTTGTCCTGTAAACGTAACAAGTAGAATGCAACACGTAGTTTTAAATAATGGGGTAGAAATGCCCATCCTGGGATTTGGCGTTTTCCAAGTCCCTGATTTGGCCGAATGTGAACGTAGTGTATTGGATGCCATTGCTACTGGCTATCGGCTGATTGACACAGCCGCTTCTTATGCCAATGAGGAAGCTGTAGGGCAGGCCATCAAAAAAGGTGGCGTAAATAGAGAAGATCTGTTTATAACAACCAAACTCTGGATTCAATCTGATGGCTACGAAGGTACGAAGAAAGCCTTCGAGGCTTCTCTGAAAAAACTGCAACTCGATTACCTGGACTTGTATCTGATTCATCAGCCGATGGGCGATGTGTATGGCGAATGGCGAGCCATGGAAGAGATTTATAAATCAGGTAGAATTCGGGCCATTGGCGTCAGTAATTTCCAGCCAGACCGGCTGATTGACCTGATCATTCACAACGAAATCGTCCCAGCCGTTAATCAGGTGGAAACGCATCCGTTTCATCAGCAGATCGACTCGCAACGGTTCATGATCGACAACAAGGTACAAATCGAGTCGTGGGGACCCTTTGCGGAAGGCAAAAACGATCTGTTTCATAATGACCTGCTACGTTCAATTGGCGAAAAGTATAACAAGTCTATTGCTCAGGTTGTGCTGCGCTGGTTAACCCAACGGGGCGTGGTGGCTATTCCCAAGTCTGTTCGCAAGGAGCGAATGGAAGAGAACTTTAACAGCCTCGATTTCGAATTAAGTGCTGACGATATGGAAGCCATTAAAACCCTGGATACCAAGGCAAGTCTGTTCTTTGATCATCGTGATCCGGCTATGGTCAAATGGTTAGGCGAACGAAAACTTTAACTCCTAAATCACTAAAATGATGACTATCAGACGTACTAGTAAACTAATCATGCTTGTAGCTGCTGCCGCACTATCAGGTCAGGCGATGGCACAAAACGCGCCTATCTTTCCCAAAGGAGAATTAGCGACGACCAAAACTCACGTGGGCGATGTCTGGCTAAGTGAGGTAAGCGGTCCGGATAGCACCTTCGCCTTCAGCATTGCCCAGGCCGTTTTTGCCCCCGGTGCCCGACTTGACTGGCATTCGCATCCAGGCGGACAAATTCTTCTGTTTACCGACGGAGAAGGCTACTATCAGGAACGGGGGAAGCCTAGACAAACCATTCGTAAAGGGGAAATTGTCAAATGTCAACCGGGGGTGGAGCACTGGCACGGAGCAACCCCGACCAGTGGCGTTACCTACCTGGCAACTAGTCCGGCAAAAGGGAAGACAATCTGGTTCAAGCGAGTAACCGACGAGGAATACGGTACGAAAAAGTAACCGATTTATAACCCTAACCAAACGAACGTTTACCATCATGAAAAAAGCCATTTTAGGATTGTTTGTGTGCCTAGCCAGTCTACAGGTAGCCTATGCCCAGGCGAGCCTGCCGAATTCGACGACAACTAGCCCAACAAAATCTGAACAGGAACTCCTCCAACTCTCGAAAGACAAGTGGCGCTGGATGGCCGACAAAAAGGTCGATTCGTTGGGCACCTTATTCGATGAAAAATCGGTCTTTGTTCACATGGGTGGAAGCTGGGGCAAGGATCAGGAAATCAATACGATCAAAAGCGGAGGCATCTGGTACAAGAAAGCTGAAGTGTATGGCGCTTCGGTGAATATCGTTGGCAACACGGCTATCCTGTTAAATGACATCGATTTGGTCGCCGTCGTTGGCGGAAACGAGGTCATCAACCCGTTTATGGTGACGGAGGTATACGTCAAGGAAAACGGAAAATGGAAGATGGGCTCACTCACCTTCTCCCGGTTGATGAGACCCGTTAAAGCTACTAAATAGTCATCACAAACGCCAGACTAGCTATGAATCGACGTAACCTATTAAGATCCGGCTTGACCTTTGCCGGAGGCTCTATGCTGGCTTTACAAGCTAGTGCCGGGGAACTGATCCAGGAAACAGCAAAAAAAGAGACTTCGGCAAACGCCAAACCAGGACGTCGTAAACTCGGTACGTTGGAGGTTTCCAGCCTTGGGCTTGGGGTGCAGAATATGAGTCGCACCTATCAAACGACGATTCCCTCCCGTCCCGAAATGCATAAAATCATCCGAACGGCTTTCGATAAAGGGGTTACGTTATTCGATGCTGCCGAGGCCTACGGCCCATTCGAGGTGGAACGCATTCTGGGTGAAGCGCTGGTAGGGATTCGAAACAACGTAGTGATTGAAACCAAGTTCGGCTGGAATATCGACCAGAAAACCGGTCAGCGTTTGCCCGGTTTGAACAGCCGCCCCGAGCATATCAAGGAGGTCGTGGAAGGCATGCTGAAACGCCTTCGCACCGACCGGATCGATTTATTGTATCAACACCGGGTCGATCCGACCGTTCCGATTGAAGACGTGGCAGGGGCTATCAAAGACCTGATCAAGGAAGGAAAAGTATTGCACTACGGCCTGTCTGAACCCGGACCCCAAACCGTAAGGCGAGCCCATGCCGTTCATCCGGTTACCGCTATTCAGAACGAATATTCGCTTCTCTGGCGTGGACCGGAACAGGTCATTCTTCCGCTCTGTCAGGAACTGGGCATCGGCTTCGTACCCTGGAGTCCACTGGGCGTGGGTTTTCTGACCGGGGCCATCGACGCCAATACCCGGTACGCGCCCGGTGACATACGTGGCATGGAGTCCCGGTTTTCGCCCGAAAATGTGGCCCACAATCTAGCCCTCCTGGAATTGGCAAAAAGATGGGCTGCTCAGAAAAAAGCGACGCCTGCCCAAGTATCACTGGCCTGGCTGCTGGCGCAGAAACCATGGATCGTGCCGATTCCGGGCACCACGCAGATGGAGCACATGCTCGAAAACGTTAAGGCCGCCGATGTCCGGTTTACCGCTGGTGAACTGGAGCAATTCAATACCGAATTAGCCAAGATTGAGGTTAAGGGCGAGCGTCTGCCGCAAATGGTGCTTGCCTTTTCGAATGTGGAAGCACCCGTAAAGAAGTAAACATACACCACTTCATGCATGAGGGTGAGTTAAAACCGGAACGAAATGAAAATGACCACTATGATCATGCACAGCCTGCTGGCATTTTTTCTGTTGATCGGGGCATGTTCCTCTCAAACGGAAAGTGTTCAGGTTAAGGAGGAGGCAACCGTAAAGACCGGCAAAACGTTGCCCGGCAAGGTATTGATCGTGTATTTGTCACGTACCAATAACACCAGGGCGTTAGCAGAAATCATTCACAAGCATGTCGGTGGGACTTTGGTGGCCCTTGAACTGGAGAAACCCTATCCAGCAAATTACCGGACTACGGTAGAGCAGGTAGCGAAGGAAAATGAGACGGGTTTCCTGCCCCCGTTAAAAACCAGAATTGACAGCATCCAAACGTACGATGTTGTATTTGTCGGCTTCCCGACCTGGGGTATGCAATTGCCCCCACTCATGAAAAGCTTTTTGCGTCAGTATGATCTAAAAGGAAAAAAGGTCATTCCGTTCAATAGCAATGGCGGCTATGGCATTGGCAGTACGTTCGATACGGTAAAGCAGTTATGTCCCAACAGTAATGTACTGGAAGGCTTTACCATCCGGGGCGGCTCAGAACGAGATGGGCAATTGCTGGTTATTCAAGGCGACAAGGCCAACGAAGCCGAAACGGCCGTCGTGAACTGGTTGCGTACAATCAACTTACTGAACTAAATCAACGCCAATGGAAACAAGAACATTGGGAAAGAGCGGCCTGAAAGTGTCCGCATTAGGCTTAGGCTGCATGGGCTTGAGTTACGGCTACGGCCCGGCAACCGACAAACAGGATGCCATTAGCTTACTACGTGCCGCTTTCGATAAAGGCGTTACGTTCTTCGATACGGCAGAAGCCTACGGTCCATTTGCCAATGAGGAATTACTCGGCGAAGCACTGGAGCCTTTTCGGGATCAGGTGGTGATCGCCACCAAATTCGGGTTTCAAAACGGCGATTCTACCAAAGGGCAGGACAGCCGTCCTAAACGCATCCGTCAGGTAGCCGAAGAGGCCCTGAAGCGCCTACGAACCGACCGAATCGATTTGTTTTATCAGCACAGGGTTGACCCCAATGTGCCAATGGAAGATGTGGCCGGAACAGTTAAAGAATTGATTCAGGAAGGGAAGGTGAAGCACTTCGGCTTATCCGAAGCGGGTGTACAATCAATTCGGAAGGCCCATGCCGTCCAGCCGGTAGCCGCCTTGCAAAGCGAGTATTCGCTCTGGTGGCGAGAGCCCGAAAAAGAAATTTTACCAACCCTTGAAGAATTAGGTATTGGTTTCGTTCCATTCAGCCCGCTGGGTAAGGGTTTTCTCACGGGGAAAATTGACGAAAATACGCAGTTTGACAAGACCGATTTCCGCAATGTGGTTCCTCGCTTCTCGGAAGAAAACCGAAAAGCCAACCAGAAGCTGGTGGACTTGCTGGGCGACATGGCTAAGCAAAAGGCCGCCACACCGGCGCAGATTGCCCTGGCATGGCTATTAGCTCAAAAGCCCTGGATTGTACCAATTCCCGGAACAACCAAATTGCGTCGGTTAGAAGAAAATATTGGAGCCGTGGCCATTGAGCTTTCCTCAGATGATATTAGTCAGATAGACACCGCCTTTGCTGCGATTCCGGTACAGGGCGACCGTTACCCGGCACACCTGCAAAAGCGGGTTGGTAATTAATGCACCCGCTTTGCGGGATCATGACATAACCTGTTTGCTATGAAACAGTTAAGGAATATTCGTCAATCAAAAGCAACCGTTGTGACATTTGGCTTCTCGATGCCTCTGCTGGTCGGGTTGTTGTTTATGCTACGTACGAAAGATACGGATACAGATTTAGTTTATGATAACAATACGCAAATCGTACCTAGCATAAACAATGGTAGAATGGCAGCGCAACTCAGAAAAGGACATTTAACTACCAACGATTATGTCCGGGATATTGTCATGCATCCGGCCTTTCAAGGTTTTGGCGAATTACTGTTGCCTTGGGATGACAATAGTCGTTATTACGACACGCGGCTAGAGGATGTGGGTTCACTGATGCCTTACCATAATCACGTGAATCCTGACGTCGTCGTGGACGCACTGAACCGGATGATCGATGATGTTGATTCCGGGAAGAGGGTCTTTTATGATTTTTACACCGATCAGCAAAAGCAATCGGATCAGGCCAAAAATAAGACCGGTCTGTTTTTTTACCGGGGTAAGCTGGGCGCTCCCTTTGCGATCGTATGTCCGGGGGGAGGCTTTTCGTACGTAGGTTCGCTCCACGAAGGGTTCCCGCTCGCTTGGGAAATCAGCAAAAAAGGCCTAAACGCGTTTGTCATTCGCTACCGCGTTGGCGAGCAACAAGCCACCGAAGATCTGGCTGCTGCCATCGGGTATATTATCAAAAATGCTCAGCCTCTGGGCGTCAGTACGTCCGGCTATTCCCTGTGGGGCGGATCGGCCGGGGCCCGAATGGTCGGGAATATCGCGTTAAACGGCGTGGCAGCTTACGGCGGAGGTAAGCTACCTCAACCGGCTACAGCTGTGATTGCCTATACGGGTCAGTCCAGTTACTCTCCTCACTTCCCACCGACATTTATAACCGTCAGTGCCAATGATGGGATCGCGAATGTATTCACCGTGGACAGGCGCGTCCAGAACTTAAAAAATGCGGGTGTAGACGTTGACTATCGTCGCTACAACCAGGCTGGGCATGGCTTTGGACTGGGCATTGGTACGGATGCTGCGGGCTGGATACAGTATGCTATTCAATTTTGGGAAAAGCATCTTCCCAACTAGATATATGACGAATCGGTAAGCGACCAGTGGGTGCGATTGGGCGTGCCATGATGGATTAGTGACAGACCTATATCAGCCAAATCAGTGATTTTGGTATAGAATACCGTAATCTATATACAAGTCAAAAGAAGAAACAGCAGGAACTTTGACGATCAATAGGTTAAACAGGCCATACGTATAAGCTGTTGTTAACGATACAATGGTAAATGAATGGCTTTTCTCAATATCAACGCTATGGCAATCATCAAGTTAACGATTAACGGCATCGAGAAATCGATTGATGTCGATCCACAGATGCCTCTGTTGTGGGCCATTCGGGACGTAGTGGGCCTGAAAGGTACGAAGTACGGTTGTGGTGTTGCCCAGTGTGGGGCCTGCACGGTTCATCTGAACGGCGAAGCGGTACGTTCCTGCGTCACCAAAGTTGGCCGGGCTGCCGGCCAACAGGTGGTCACTATTGAAGGGCTGTCCCAGCATAACGACCACCCGCTACAACAGGCTTGGCAGCAAATTGACGTACCCCAATGTGGCTATTGTCATTCCGGTCAGATTATGTCAGCCGCTGTGCTGCTGCGGGAGAATCCTAACCCAACCGATGCGGATATTGACGCGGCTATGGCGGGTAATATCTGCCGGTGCGGAACGTATCCCCGCATTCGGAAAGCCATTCATGTAGCGGCTAGTGGAGCGGAACGAAAACTCGGCAAAAGCGAGTAACGTGACGGCGTCAACGATAATGTCGATAGCCCCATCAATAAACGTATTCTGAAACGAAAGCCCGTCCGTTTATGTCCTTCCGAACAATCTATAGTCTAGCCATTCTGCTGTCGGTGACAGGCATTATGGCCACTACGTTTACCACGCGTACTGACCGACTCAGTACCACCCCGATAATTACGGCAGCCCGTGTGGCACCCAACAAAAAAGATCCGGTCCGGAGGGACAGCGTTACGTCGGTCAAAGCGTTTGCCAGCGTCTATAAAGTGTTGATGAGCCCTCGTTGTATGAACTGTCACCCGTCGGGTGATATTCCGCTCCAGGGTGACGACAACCACCTGCATACGATGGGCCCCCGCCGGGGTACGGATGGTAAAGGGATCTATGCCATGAAATGTTCGAACTGCCATCAACCAACCAACACGCCGGGCCTGCATACGCCACCGGGTAATCCCGACTGGCACTTACCACCAGCAAACATGCGTATGGTTTTTCAGGGACGAACACCCCGCCAATTGGCAAAACAACTGGTTGATCCCAAACAGAATGGGAATAAAGACGTGGAAAAACTGCTTGAACACGCCGACGATGGCTTAGTAAAGGCTGGCTGGAACCCCGGCGAAGGGCGGACGCTTCCTCCAATGAGTCACGCAGCCTTTAAACAAGCCTGGACGACCTGGATCAAAACGGGTGCCTATGCCCCAAAACAGTAAACCCCTTACTCAACACGATTATGGACATACAACCCGTATCCAGACGCCAGTTCCTGAAAGCCTCGGGGCTGACTGGCCTGGCATTATCGCTAGGATTTTATATTCCCTCGAATGCCGAAGAAGCCGAAATGATCAAAGCGGCTGAAGCCGATAATTTTGGTATCGAAATGAATGCCTGGGTCCATATCGAACCATCCGGCCAGGTGACCATTTTCTCGCACCGGGCGGAAATGGGGCAGGGTGTTTATCAGTCGATTCCCCAGATGGTGGCCGAAGAGCTTGAAGTTGATTTAGACAAGGTGAACATCGTTTTTGCTAAGGGCGATACGAAAAAATACGGCAATCAGGTCACCGGGGGCAGTTCAACCGTACGCGGTTCGTACAAGAACTTACTGACGCTTGGCGCCACCGCCCGCCAGATGCTCATCCAGGCAGCCGCGACCAAATGGAACGTACCGGCATCGGACTGTTATGCCGAATCCGGCCAGGTTATTCACCGATCCAGTACTAAGCGATACCACTATGGAGAATTAGTGGCTGATGCCATGAAGCTGGAAACGCCCAAGAACGTCGTCCTGAAAAAGCGATCCGACTACAAGCTCGTTGGCAAGCCGCTCCTTCGGCAGGATACCAAATTAAAAACCAATGGCACAGCAACGTTCGGACTGGACAAAGAAATTCCAGGTATGCTCTATGCCGCCGTGGAGCGCAACCCCAGGCTTCGTGGCAAAGTAAAAAGTTTCGATGATCGTGCCGCTCGGAAAGTACCCGGCGTCAAACACGTGTTCAAGACGAAAATGTTAGTGTTTAACACCTACCGCGAGGGCGTTGCGGTCGTAGCGACCTCGACCTGGTCCGCTTTGCAGGGCAAGAAAGCACTTATAGTCGAATGGGACGATAGCGGATTTGAGCACCTAAACACCGACGAAATTTTTAAGCGTCAACAGAAGGCTCTTCAAACGCAGGAAGGGCTCTCGTTTAAGCAGCAGGGCGATGCATCTGCCATTATCGCCCAGGCGCCTAAAAAACTGGATGTGGTGTACGAAACGCCCTACCAGTACCACGCCTGCATGGAACCCCTGAATTGCATTGCCCACTATCAGGACGATAAACTCGAAATCTGGGGACCTATCCAGGCACCCGAGTGGGTGCAGGACGCCATCAGTAAAGAAATGGGGCTGGATCGCGAGAAAGTGATTGTCCACATGACCTTTCTGGGGGGTGGATTCGGACGGAAAGCGTTTATGGATTACCCGCACGAAGCGGCCGTGATTTCCAAAGAAATAAAAGCACCGGTGCAGGTGGTCTGGACCCGCGAAGATGATGCAACGAATGGTCCGTATCGGCCTGGTATTTCGTACCGTTGCGAGGGGGTGATTGATAACGGAAAAATCAGCGCGTTCAAGCTGCGCATGGCCGGGCAAAACAACGACCATTGGCGGGGTGGTCCGAAAGATAAAGCCAACCGGAGCACCTCAGAAGGCTTTTTGAAACCCTATGGAGATAGTATCAAAAACCTGAGCATTGCCGATGTACCCTTCGAAACCCCTATTCCAACGATGTGGTGGCGGTCGGTATATGCCTCCACTAACGGCTTTGCCTATGAGAGTTTTATTGATGAATTAGCTCATGAAGCGGGGAAAGACCCAATGACCTTTCGCCGGGAACACCTGCCTGATGAGCGGCTACACCGGCAACTCGACAAGCTGGCTGAGGTGTCGGGCTGGAAGACTCGAAAACTGGGTGATGGGTACGGCATGGCTATTACCGAATGTTTTTCCAGTACCGTTGGGCAGGTCGTAAAAGTATCAAAAGGTCAGGATGGTCAGGTGAAAATCGATCATGTCTGGGCCGTTATGGATTGCGGCTGGTACGTCAATCCCGATACCATCAAAGCGCAGGTGGAAGGGTCAATTGTCATGGCGCTAGGAGCTGCTACTCAGCATCAGGTAACCTTCAAGGACGGTATGCCAGTAGATAAGAACTTCTACTCCTATCAGTTGCCCCGCATCACCGATATTCCGCCCATTGATGTGTATGTCATAGACAATGATGAACCGGCAGGTGGTGTCGGCGAACCGGGTTTACCCGCCTTTGCCCCGGCTCTGACCAATGCTATCTTTGATTTGACCGGCAAGCGCATCCGTAAACTGCCTTTTAGTTTGGCAATGGTATAGTCGTGACCTATCGGTGGGTTAGTTAAATATGCGAGCCTAAGGTCTCATTCAAGGCTACTTGTTTTCGATTGCAGCGTTCTGCTCTCTACAAAAATTATGCGAACCGCTTTCATCAGTATGATCATCGGCTGGATTACTGCTTTTAACCAGCTCACTGCACAAAGCCAGATGAACCAACAAGCCGCCTTATCCCCGAAGCAGCAAAACATCATCGTCATCAGTGCGCTGACGGCCAAGGGTGATCTCCGCAAACTGCAACCGGCGCTGAGTGCGGGGCTGGACGCGGGTATGACAGTTAATGAAATTAAGGAAGTGCTGGTTCATCTGTATGCGTATTGCGGATTTCCCCGCAGCATTCGTGGATTACAAACATTGATGACGGTACTGGACGAACGAAAAAAGAAAGGTATTACTGACAATTTGGGCAGGGAAGCATCACCGATTACCAGTGGCGAATCCAAATACGAGCGGGGCAAAAAAGTCCTCGAACAACTGAGTGGTCAACCAGAAACCGGACCCAAGCGGGGCTATGCTGCTTTTAGCCCCGAAATTGAGGTTTTTCTGAAAGAACACCTGTTTGCCGATATTTTCGAGCGGGATGTGCTTAATTATGTTGAACGGGAATTGACAACGATTTCGGTACTGACTAGTATTGGCGGTGTGGAGCCTATGCTGCAATCGCACCTGGGCATCTGCCTTCACGTGGGCCTGACACAACCGCAACTGAGCCAGGCGATGTCGCTTATCGAGATCAACCTGGGCAAAGCGGAAGCCGAGGCCGGGCGAGCGGTTTTGGCGCAGGTCACGGCGTCAAGGCGCTAAAAAAAGATGCACAAACAACGATCACCACCGAGTCAACTAAATGAAAAACAAAGTAATTGAATTAACCCTTGCCACGCTGCTTGTCTTGTTGGTTAATAAGGGAGTCAATGCTCAAACCCGAACAGCTGACTCGGCGGATACAAGTGCTATTTTCCCCAAAGGACAGCGTGCCCCGAACACTAACTTTACCGGAACGGTCTGGGTACAGCAGTTGATTGAACCCGACAGCGCCTTTACCATTCCGGTGGGCTATGTGACCTTTGAGCCGGGTTCCCGCTCCCATTGGCATAGCCACGCGGGCGGACAGGTGCTGCTGGCATTGGGGGGAATTGGCTATTATCAGGAGCAGGGGAAGCCCATCCAAATCCTAAAGAAAGGCGACGCGGTGAAATGTCCTCCTAACGTACCGCATTGGCACGGTGCATCACCAACAGTCGGATTTATGCAGGTAGCCATCACGCCAAATACTGCCACAGGGCGCGTGACCTGGTTGCAACCAGTAACTGATCAGGAGTATCACAATCTCAAGAAGTAATTTGTGAGCAGCTATTTAATTATTTCCCCCAAAGTAGCCAGGTCACTCATAAAAAAAACTGGGGAGATTCCTTGGGAACTCATCGGTTTGCTTCCGAATACGCTCTCTACCAATTTCAACTGGCATTTTCGTCCAATAAAAAGGCAAGTAAACTTATTGATTGGACTGTTAATTCGCTGACAGTCAATGATTATCTATAATTATAGACATAAGCTAATATCGTTTACTAAAACCTTTAATAGCTTTCGAGAAAAGGTACTGGCATATACTACGAAAGTAACTGCGGTTGCAAAAATGAACGACTCTTGACATATTGCAGTTGTAGTGATGAAAAAAGGCACTGCTTAATATGGCATACGCAACACTTTCTCCACAGACGGCTGTTTATACCCCATACACTGTCATTGATAAATCCCGCCAGGGCATGCTTCGTTCAGAAGCGGATAAAGTAGCCCAGTTAGTCGGATTGACCGATATTGAACTCGCCCGCATTCTGAACATGTCGGTACGCAACCTACATCGGCTCAAAGCCGACGATAAACTGGCCCGAGACGCTTCTGAGCGGCTTCTGTTGCTAACCAACTTGTTACAACATGGGCTGGATGTCTTCGATGAGGACGCCCAGACACTGGCCGAATGGCTTCGTTCACCCATTCGTGAACTCAATACTCAATCCCCCTTATCCCTACTAGACACCACAACTGGGTTTGGGCTCGTGGATGATGTGCTGGGGCGCATCGAACACGGTATTGTCGGCTAATTATCCTAATCTCTTGATGTTAACCGTTTACCGAACTGTTAAAGCAAAGTACATCCATGAACCCTTGGCTACCGAAGGAGCCCGGCTGTTTGGGGGCCGGTGGACTCCCAAGGGGTACCCCCTCCTTTATACTACCTCCTCCCCTGCTCTGGCCTTAGTCGAATCGTTAGTACACCAACCTCGGGTCAAGTACGACAAGTTGCCCAAGCTAATTTTGTTTACCCTGGAGGTGCCCGATGACTCGTTGACCACTTGGTCGCTGGATGACTTGCCTGCTTATTGGAATGAGGAGAGTTATGAACATACCCAATGGATTTTAGGGGATTGGCTAAATGAGCCCACCACGCTAGTGGCGGCTGTTCCTTCCGTGGTAGTGCCGATGTCTTACAATTATTTGCTTCATCCGGCTCATGTAGCTTTTGGCCAAATCCGGGTTCTCCATCAGGAGCCTTTTCCTATCGAACGTCGACTCTGGCAGCAGGAAGGTTCATAATTGATTCAATTAGCAAACCTGTAAATAGTCAACTAAAGACGGACTTTGGAATGTAACTTATATTAGTTGATTTGTACAAACCAGTTCATTTATCATCGTCCAAATAAAGGTCGACCATCAGCATTAATTGAACTTGTTGTAAACAGTAGCCAAAACCGTTCAGAAAAACGTCCGATTCCAATTTGGATAAGACAGTACACGAATTGTATTCCCGCAAGGCAACCTATCTACTAAAAGCTACTTCCTACTTTATTTTGGCTAGAATGTACCACCAATAATACGGATTTGCAAGGAGTTGTTAGCGATTACAATAGGATAAGTACGATAACGCTCCGGTGATAAACCGACCATCACGATATATGATGATAAATGGATATACAATCACTATATATCGCGACAAAACGGATTAGGCATTTGAATTATAATCTGTAAATCAACCGGTTAAAGTTTGGCAAGAATTTTATATGAAAACCAGCCAATAAACCTACGTTAGTGAAAAAAATTACTTTATCGATGCTAATTCTTTTTAATCCTTTAAAAGAATCGCGATGAAAGAAACCCATGAATTGGTCCGGAAGGTAGCCACTGAATTGTTGGCTGTCAAACGAAGGTCTCACCTTGCAGCCATCATTAAATCGACCCTCAAAGCAGAAATTCAGTATGATCAGGCGGCTATTTTTATTCTGGATTCAGATAACAATCAGCTTTATGACCTCTTGCAAACGGTTGATCCGTCAGCGGAACACCATACCTTCTCTCCCCTGATACAATTGAAAGAGTTGTCCATTGAAGAGATTTTATTAGACAACAATTCAGAACACCAAGGCTTTAGCGAGTTTAATCTAGCCGATGACGAGCAAAGGTCAGTAGTGAGTAAATACCTTCGGAACAAACCTCTACAAGGCGCCAGAATTATGGTCTTTTCGCTTCGGGGAGGCAACGATTTTACCGGGAATTTTTTATTACTTTTTAACAAATCAACCCCTATCCTACCTGATGTTGTCGACGCGTTAAAGGTATTAGCCGTAACGATCAATATGGCCGTCAACTATGTACTAGCAGAGGAACGCGTACTGGCAGTCAGAAGTAAAAACCGTTTTACGGAATTGGGTCGTCTAAGCTCTTCATTATTAGACGTTCGGGACTATGAAGATCTGAAAAGAATCGTTCAGGAGATTCTTTTGCCGTACTTTAATGCGGTATCCTTCGTGGTTATTTTAAAAAGCGATAACGGAACGTACAGGGTATTACTGGTCGTACATACGACAGATCTTTGCACGATCGCGATCTCAAACGACACTTATTCTGGGGCCTATTCGATCTATGATCATTGCCACGGGAAGTCTATAGAAGGACTTACCTTTTATAATCTGGAAACTTTAGAAAGGTTGGCTCACGAGGTACCGCATCTACAAGCTGAGCTTGGCCATGGAATCATAGAGAAGGTTATCTATCCACTTAATTATGAGGGTAGAGATAGGGGATTCATTTTAATCAATTATGCCCGCAATAATGCGATTGAGGAAGTGGCTTCTCCGATGGCTAAACTCATTTTGTCCCAGTTTACCAAAGCCCTTTTTCATCTCCTTAAACAGGAACAGGTTCGTGTTCAGCTCGCTCATCAGGATAGAGTAATCAAGTTGGGAGCCTTACTGGCTTCAGTGCGTAGCAATGAGGAACTGTTGGACGTAATCAATACTAGCTTAAAAACTATAATTGGCTATACTAACACGATCATCACCGCAATCAATAGTGATAAATCGACCGCAAGTGCTTATATACTCGATTATCAGGCTGTCGGCCATTACGAAAATGGCCATTCGCTGGTAGTGTCGAGTAGTTATCCGATTAATGACGGATTTTTAGATAAGGTTTTAGTACAGAACAATCCACTGATTTTTGATTTGGAAAACCTGATTCGTGATTGCCCCTTACCGAGTTATTTGAAAGCTAACTATGATAGCGGTGTCAAACAGGTAGTCATGACAAAACTTGCCAAAGGATCCGAAGCTTTCGGCTTTTGGGTATTGGCATTTGATCGGTATCCTGTCATTGCGGCAAGTACCATTCAGCTGATTCGAGAAGTAGCTAACCAATTGTCAATCAGCCTACAGACTATTCAATTCAATCTAATAGCCGAACGCCGGGAGAAAGAAAAAAATCGATTGATGCAATTCAGCAGTTCAATTGCCTCGATCCGGGATAAAGATAAACTGACCCAGGCCATCAAGGGGCATCTTAAGGAGCTTTTCGGGATTGACGACTTTCTAATCTGGTCGCTATCGAAAGATTTTCAGTTCAGATCACCAATACTTTTCGATAAGGCTTCAGTATATACCCATCATCCCCGCTTTCAGGCTTACGCCGAAAAACAGATTAACAACGCTGATGGAATTTACGATGTCCTTATAGAAGAGGGAGGTATTCATTACTTTGGCGCAAGCGATTTGAAACTTGCCTATGCTGACCATACTGATTTTTCAGAAGACGTAGAAACGAATACGTCGATGGCTGCGGGAGGAATAGTGCTGCGGGTCGGCGATGAAGTGATTGGCATACTAACCTTTCTCACCCGAGATGTTCAACTCGTGCAGGAAAAGGAAGAACTGTTTCTTACAATTTGCTCCCAGCTTGCTGTCATGGCGTCAAATCTGATTACAACTGACCTGATTTCAGAGCAATTGGCGGAAATTAAGCATTACAATGAACGATTGGAAGACGAGAAAATCCATTTATTGAAAGAGTTGGAACTACCGGCCAACAATTCAGATATGATTGGCCACAGTGCAGGAAATCAGGCTGTTCTTAAGCTTATTCAACAGGTCGCCTATACAGACAGTACCGTTTTAATTCTAGGGGAAACCGGTACTGGTAAAGAACTGGTTGCTCGCTCAATTCACAACAATTCACCCCGAAAGTCGAAGCTGATGGTGAAGGTGAATTGTGCTGCCTTACCAGCTACTTTAGTTGAATCTGAATTATTCGGACACGAAAAGGGAAGTTTTACTGGTGCGTCTGAGCGACGAATTGGGAAGTTTGAACTTGCCAACAATGGTACGTTGTTTTTAGACGAGATTGGTGAAATGCCACTGGATTTGCAGGGTAAACTGTTGCGCGCGCTTCAGGAAAAGGAGATTGAGCGAATTGGTGGAAAAACGGTGGTTAAAGTCGATGTTCGGGTTATTGTAGCCACCAATCGAAACCTCGAACAGGAAGTTGCCGCCGGCAGATTCAGGAGCGATTTATTTTACCGGGTCAATATTTTTCCTATCCGATTGCCGCCTTTACGGAATCGTCTTTCAGACATACCCTTACTGGCAAGCCACTTTATCGCTAAATACGCGTCCAAAGTAGGAAAGGAGATCAAGTCTCTGAGTAGTCATGTACTGGAGGATTTGCAACGGTACCATTGGCCAGGTAATATCCGAGAACTGGAGCACATCATTGAACGAAGCGTTTTACTCACTAAAGGTGATACGATAAAGTCAATGGACATTCCAAAGTCAACGTCAATAGCAACGGATGGCAGTATGTATCTTGATAAAAAAATCAAGACACTTGACGAGAACGAACGAGATCATATTCTGCGCATACTTAACGTGTGCCGTGGACGTATTAACGGTCAACATGGGGCCGCCACTCTATTGGGGATTCCACCTAGTACGCTTAATTCAAAAATGAAGAGGCTGGCTATAAGAAAACAAGAAATACAGTCCTAAATTAAATGCTCAGCGAAATCTATTTATGAAGGACACCATTTTAATTGTCGAGGATCAATTTATCGAAGCCAACAACCTTAAGATTATTCTATTAAAGGCTGATTACACCGTACTTCCCATTGCTCGATCGGTTGACGATGCGCTCGAAATCATCGATGTTCAGGTACCGAATCTAGTATTACTTGATATTTTTCTAAAAGGAGATCAAACAGGAATTGATTTAGCCCGTACCCTTAATGATAGAGGTATTGCCTTTGTTTATCTATCAGCGAATTCTGATAAAAGCGTTTTTACGGCCGCAAAGATGACAGGCCCGTATGGTTTTTTAATAAAGCCGTTTCGAGAGCGTGACGTACTAGCCATGCTGGATATAGCCTGGTATCATCACACTCAAAAGTCTTTAGTGAAGGAAAGTACAGCTAAGGCAAAAAATCCAGGGAATATAGCTGCCCGAGAAAAAGAGCTCAAAAAGATTGTGGGCACGAGTGAACCCATTCAGGACGTATTACGAAATCTGGAAATTGTTGCGACTACAAATGTTCCGGTGTTATTACTGGGGGAGAGCGGCACAGGTAAGGAATTAGTGGCTCGTTCTATACATGAACTTTCGCTACGACATACTAACAAGTTTGTTGTGGTTGACTGTGCTGCGTTGCCATCAAACTTAATTGAATCAGAGTTATTTGGGCATGAAAAAGGGAGTTTCACCGGAGCGGTTGAGAAACGCATCGGTAAATTTGAACAGGCTAATGGAGGTACGGTTTTCCTGGATGAGATCGGCGAGCTTCCTCCTGATTTACAGGTGAAATTTTTACGCGTATTGCAGGAAATGGAAATTGAACCCATTGGCGGGAAGCGAAAAAAAGTCGATATACGTATTGTAGCGGCTACGAACCGTAATCTGGAAGAGGAAATGGCAAACGGAAATTTCCGAATCGATCTGTATTACCGGCTGAATATTTTTCCATTGCACCTCCCCCCTCTACGAGAGCGAAAAGCCGATATTATTCCATTGGCCATGCACTTTCTGGACGTGCAGACTATACGGTTCAGCAAATCGATCAAGGGTTTTTCCGAAGACGCAAAAAAAATGCTGCTCAATTATCAGTGGCCTGGAAATGTACGGGAACTGGAAAACCTAATTACCCGTGCTATCCTGCTGTGCCAGGGAGATGTAATTAAAGATGTTCCCATTCCAACTACGCAACCTGTCAGAGGAACTGAGAATGAACCAAAGGTCAAAACTATGGTCGAAAATGAACGAGAGCATATCCTAGCTGCTCTTCGGCAATGTAACTGGAAGCTATATGGCCCAGGCGGGGCTGCTGAGCTCCTAGAAATCAATGCATCAACGCTTAAATCCAGAATGAAAAAGCTGGGAATTTAATTTTTTTGCTGCTCACTAACTCACCTCATCCCCAATAACGATATGTCGTCGTTTTGGCCAATTTAGCGCTATATCGTTAAATTTCAGAGCCATGCCAACGTATTAAGAATCTGATATTCAGATTCTTAATACGTTGGCATGGCATTTGGAATATAATAAACAGATGCTTTAAATACCTAAGGAGTTTATTGGATCAGCTATAAACTTCAACAATCTGTTTCATCTCAATAAAAAATGGCAATGAAAAAAGCAACGTGTCTATTCTCTACTCAACCTGCCTCTGCTGTTTTATCAGTACCAGATACGTTGAACCAGTCTGGTAACCAATACTCGACTACTTACATTCTTCCATCAAATTCCCTCCTTTTGAAAAGGGTTTGCACAATTTGATACCGATTGACCAATACAGGCAATCGGTATCGTCAACCACTAATCGCCAGGAATTGCCAGGAGCATAATCTACGTATACAGTATAGCGTTAGAGAAAATTTTGATAATTGCGCAAACCGCCTGTCCCGTCGTTAATTGGCAGGATGAACCAGTACGCCTATTTTATAAGACGGCTAAACGGCTGAATGTTAGTCCTTACTACTGGGAATAACTGACTATTTCGTTAAACCCAATTCCCTTCAGGAACTGAACCGGGTAATCGCTCAAATTGCGAAAAAGTGATTAATGAAATAAGCGTTTTCAAACGACAGTACCGACTCCCAATCCCATACAAATGAGTGCCGGATAAATTCTTTAACATAACTAATTAGTCCATTGCCCATGAAAACGTCAATCGGTATCTCGGCTGAAAACCGGGAAGTTGTTGCCCATCAACTAGCCATACTACTAGCTGATGAATTTATCCTCTATACCAAAACACTAAATGCTCATTGGAATCTGGAAGGCATGGACTTTCATTCAGTTCATCAATACTTCGAAGATCTCTATACACAGATGGCCGAAATTGTAGACGATGTAGCCGAACGCATTCGCCAATTAGGACATTATGCGCCTGCTACGTTGAAAAATTTCCTCCAACTCACCCATTTAACCGAACAGGACGAGGACGGGAATGATAGCCGTAGCTTGATCAAAAAATTGCTTGTCGATCACGAAAGCATCATTGCCTTTCTTCGAGGCAATATTGATGATTTTGCAGGTGCCCACAAGGATGCAGGTACAAGTGATTTCATTACCGGCTTGATGGAAAAACACGAAAAAATTGCCTGGATGCTTCGAGCGCACAAAGCTTAATTCCACGCACTTCTAACCAGCACTCAGCATGACAAAAAAATAACCTATTGCTTTATAGATGAACGCAACGATTGCGATGTAGAAAGCGGGTAAAATAGCTGGAAATAAAGCTGTCCCGCTCCCTTTTTTAGAGAATCCTTCTAGTAAACGACATATCGCTATTTGGGGCTTTTTAACGATATATCGTCGTTTTTTTATTGATATAAATAAAGTTAATCATCTAAAATTCAGTCACTTATAAACTTGGCACAAGTTTTGAAAACTTATAGAACAGAGTTCGTAAATATCTAATCACGATCAAAATTACTGCGGGTCTGGTGCTTGACTAAATGTCGAGCCTACCTCCTGATCCCGTAAAGAGTAGCCGAAACAAAGTAGCTTTTTATTGACGTGACATTAAACTATATACCGAAATGCTACCTCAGGAAGTCAATAGCCTGGTTGTCCAGCTGACTAAATACTCCATTAAACCAGGCTATCAAAATCAGATGCAACAGTCACTGAGCGCATATGTTCTCCAGGCGCTGATGACTGAAGGCAATGTGATGGCCGAAGCGTACGCTGAGATTGAGTCCCCCTCTGTCCTGTGGTTGATTGAACGATGGGAAAATCAGCAAGGGTTTGCTGCGCTTCAAGAAAGCATTCAGGCTAAAGAAATCGATAGGTTGACAAAAGAGGGGTTGACAGCGCCCATTGAAAAGATCTCGGTGACAGATCTTGAACCTCTCTCCAAACAAGCCTGGCGCAGAGAACCCAACGCCAACGACGACCCGATGACGGTGATGCTATTCGTCGATGCCAAACCCGGAACACAGGAGGAATTCAAGAAACGATACCACTCAGCGATGCCTGCCATCCGTAGCGAAGCAGGCGTAATCACTTATCAGCTAACCCAACTGAATGGAGCTGAAACCCGGTTTCTTACGTACGAGAAATTCCGCAACGCTGAGGCTCTTCAAATTCACCTGAAATTTCCACCAGTCGGACCAATTCTTGATTTTCTTCACACGTCCATTACTAATCCACCCTTCAAAAAGGGTCTACACAAGTTGAAGCTGTTTACCCCTATCAACCAGGAGTAGTGTTTCCAGATTTTCATGTACCGTACCTATTCACGTTTTCTCCATAAAGTCAATAGAAAGAATCGTTTCTTTTAGCGTATCATTTTCTAATCAACTCATATATGGTTACTCAACAAAATAATACCCATGAACTGGATGTTCTGCAACAACTAAGTAGCGCCCCGGTAGTAGCGACTATGCCTCCTGCTCATCTGCTAACCGCTCCGGGCAACGAAGCGCTGCGCCAGTTTTTCTTCGATCCTATTGATAATGATCAGCAATTGGCTGACAAAAAAATCGCTGTCATTGCCGCTGATGGTTTTGAAGAAATTGAGCTGCTCGGGCCGGTGTGGTACTTTCGTGCGCTGGGTGCTCAGGTGGATATCGTGGGACCGAAGGCTAATCCTGCCCCGGCCCGTTTCGGGCTGACTATGCCGGCTATGGCTCAGGACCACATCATGGCCATCCAGTACCTGCAACCCGTGGGATGGGTTAAAGTAGATCGGCGCGCTGATGAGATTCAGGTAGCCGATTACGATGCCATTTTCATTCCCGGAGGAGCGTGGAACCCCGACAACTTGCGCCATGACAAGGACGTTATCGCGTTTATTCAGGCATTCAATCAGTCGGGCAAGCTAGTAGCGGCTATCTGCCACGCGCCGGTAGTACTGGCTACGGCCGATATGCTGAAGGGCAGGAAATTAACGGCCTACTGGAACATTCATACCGACCTCATTAACGCCGGTGGGCAGGTACTGGATCAGCCTGTGGTGATTGACGATAACCTGATCACCAGTCGCCACCCGATTGATGTAGCCGATTTCTCTCGTGCTGTCGCTGAGTGGTTAACCGAAAACAAAAACGCGAAGTGAGCTTGACCCGGTACGCTGCTACAGGGTGGCAGCGTACCGGGCATCCTTTATTTTCTATTTTTAATTCACCCATGTCCCTACCGCTATGGCATCTAAATGGTCTCCGGGCAGCAGCTCACGGCGAACTTTTATTAAGCGCACCACTGGCTTGGTCGGACTAACGCTGGCACCCATGAATCAGGCTGAACCCACAGCGCCCGGTCCCTCTGTTGTGCAGGGCGCTACTGAACTGTCTTTACGCATCAATGGGCGAGTGTACTCGCTACGTGCCGAGCCTCGCACGACGTTGCTGGATGCGTTACGTGAGTATCTGCATCTGACGGGTACCAAAAAAGGATGTGACCACGGCCAGTGCGGAGCCTGTACCGTCCATGTGGATGGCGATCGCATCACCTCCTGCCTCACGCTGGCGATCATGCAGCAGGGTAAAGCGATCACAACCATCGAGGGGTTGGCGAAGGGCGATGACAGTGCGACTGCCCGGTTACATCCCATGCAGGAGGCTTTTCTTAAGCATGATGGTTTTCAGTGTGGTTATTGCACGCCCGGACAGATCATGAGCGCCGTAGCCTGTGTACGGGAAGGCCACGCTACGTCCGACGACCAGTGTCGGGAGTGGATGAGTGGAAATATTTGCCGATGTGGCGCTTATGCCAACATTCTGGCAGCCATACGCGAAGTTGCCTCCAGCCAGTAATTGACAAGCCGGACTTAATCCTGGCGTCCCTGCCCGTTGCGTGTCACCTATCCTATCTTCTGATCCGTTACAAGTCACCTCTTAATCGAGTTACCTATGAATGACTTTCATTACGCAAAGGCTAATACGGCCCAGGAAGCTGCCCAGCTGATGAACGATCAGCCAAAGGCCGTATACCTGGCTGGCGCAACGACGCTGCTCGATTTGATGAAGGCCAATCTGGCGGCTCCACCTTTGTTAGTCGACATCAACCCACTACCGTTTAAAGGCATTGAGCAAACCAGGGATGGGCTGCGTATTGGTGCAATGGAACGCATGAATGCCGTAGGTGAAAACCCGCTTGTCCTACAGCAATTCCCAGCCGTGTCGCAGTCGTTATTGTTAGCAGCCTCGGCACAATTGCGCAACATGGCCAGCATCGGCGGCAACCTGCTGCAACGCACCCGCTGCGGTTATTTTCGCGACGCTGCTTTTCCCTGCAACAAACGCCAACCAGGCTCCGGCTGCCCTGCCTTGACTGGTGATAACCACAACATGGCTATTTTAGGCACAAGTGAAAGCTGCATAACCACCAGCTACCCTGGCGATCTGGCCGTGGCGCTGGTGGCCTTCGATGCCGTACTGATTCTGCAAAATCAAACCGGCAAACAGCGTAGTGTGCCCATCAACGAGTTCTATCTGCTGCCCGGCGATACACCGCATCGGGAAAATATACTGGAAGCGGGTGAACTGATTGTGGCCGTACTCATTCCGGCCGCTAACCATGCCCAACATTCGACCTATCTGAAAGTGCGCGAACGTACCAGTTATGCGTACGCTCTGGCATCAGCAGCTGTAGGTCTCGATATACAGAATGGTATTATTCGATCGGCTCGGGTGGCGCTGGGCGGGGTTGGTGCTCAGCCCTGGCTCAGCCCGGCAGCCGAGCAAGTACTTACAGGAGCCCCGGCCAAGCTAGCCACGTTTCAAAAGGCTGCTGCTGCCGCACTCAAGACAGCCAAACCTCGTAGCGAAAACGCATTCAAAGTGGAGTTAGCTCAAAACACGCTGGTACGTGCCCTGCAAACCGTTGCGAACGCCTAGGTGAATCTTGACCTGGGCCACCTTTCTACCTCTTTACTTCTTAAGACGTATGAATCTAACTAAAAATCCCACATTTGCTAATCAGCAGTCCTCTTCAGACGTTGTGGGAAAGCCACTAGTTCGTGTCGATGGGCGGGCCAAAGTGATGGGGGCAGCCACGTACTCGGCTGAGTACAACCAGATACCGGCTTTAGTCCATGCCGTGATCAAAACCAGCGACGTTGCAAAAGGCCGTATCACCGGTTTTGACGACAGCGAAGCCAAGCGGATGACGGGCGTACTGGGTATCATGACTCATCTAAATATGCCACCGCTGGCGCAGACGCCGGCTACTCCAGAAGGTAAAAAGAAGATTGCGCTGGCCATGCAGATGAGCTTCACCCCACTGACCTCCGATCAGATTTTTTACGCCGGCCAGCCAGTAGCCATCGTAATTGCCGATACGCTGGAGCACGCCCAGCATGCTGCCGCGTTGCTGAAGGTATCCATCGTTGCCGAACAGCCAGTAGCTTCTTACCTGGATGCAAAGTCTAAGCTGTTCGCGCCAAATGAGGGCGCGGCTGCACAGGTACCGACTAAGCGGGGGAATGCTCAGTCAGCATTTTCCAAGGCTCCGGTGAAACTGACGATTACCTGCCAGCACCCTACCAACCACCACAACCCTATGGAACCCGGCGCTACGATTGCCCATTGGGAAGCCGCTGACCGGGTCACCGTTTATGACACCACGCAGGCTATAGCATCGACGCACAAGGCTCTGTCCGTTATGTTGGGGCTTCCATCAGATAATGTACGGGTTATTAATAAATTTCTCGGCGGGGGGTTCGGCTGCAAACTCACGATGTGGCCACACACAGTACTGACGGCGCAGGCCGCCAAATTCATAGGCCGTCCGGTGAAGCTGGTGCTGACGCGTCCGCAGATGTTTACCAGCATGGGCCACCGCGAGGACCAGGAGCAGACACTACGCGTGGGTGCTACCAAAGAAGGTAAGCTGCTAGCCCTGCTCCACGAAAAAACCTCAACGACCTCTCCTTGGGACAACTACGCTGAAATGAACAGTAAGGTCATCAACATGCTTTACGCCTGTCCGAATTTTGATGCATCGGTAAAGCTGGCCAGGGCCAACGTGATGACGTCCACCTACATGCGCGGCCCCGGTGAGGCCCCTGGCTCATTCGCCATGGAGTGCGCTATGGATGATTTGGCCTATCAGGTGGGGCTGGACCCCATTGCCATTCGACTACTGAACCACGCTGACAAAGATCCGGGTACCGGCAAACCCTGGAGCAGTAAAAGCCTGAAACAGTGTTACGAGCGGGGTGCTGAACTATTCGGATGGAGCAAGCGTAACCCAAAAAACGGCGCTACCCGCAAGGGAAACCACTTGGTTGGCTGGGGCATGGCTTCAGGCTCCTATCCGGTACACGACGCGCAGGGCAACGCCCGCGTACGACTGTATGCCGACGGACACGCCCTGGTCCAAGCCGGTGCTACTGATTTGGGTACAGGGACCTATACCATCATCACCCAGGTAGCGGCCGACTCGCTGGGTCTGGCCCCCGAAAATGTACACTTTGAGCTGGGCGATAGTGCGTTGCCCACCACAGCCATGTCGGGCGGGTCGCGGGCTGCTGGCACGGTATCGTCCTCGGTGTTTCTAGCCGCACAGGACGTCTGGCAGAAACTCATCAAGGTGGCCATTGCTGACCAACATTCTCCCGTGTACAAAGCGAAGCCAGCCGATGTGGACGTTGTGAAAGGTCGGCTTCAACTGAAAACAGATGCGACTAAAGGAGAAGCCTTTACTACGTTGATGCAGCGCATCGGTCTGGACGACGTAGAGGGAGTCGCCACAGGTCATTACGGGAGTAGCTATGAGTCGCCCGAAGCCACACTGAACACCCCCAATGCCAAGAAGGACGACGCAGCCGGCCACTCGATGCATTCCTTCAGTACCCATTTCTGCGAGGTGCAGGTAGATATCGATCTGGGTACTGTACACGTAACGCGCTGGGTGAGTGTAGTAGCAGCCGGGCGCATTCTCAATTCCCGGACGGCTCGTTCGCAAGTTATGGGAGGCAGTATTTTTGGCATTGGTGCGGCCTTGATGGAGGGCACCGTACGTGACCCGCACCTGGCCCGCTATACCAACGCCAGTCTGGCTGATTACCATGTATGCGTCAATGCGGATATCCCCGAGATGACCGTAGCATTCATTGACGAAGAGGACCGATACGTCAACGCTATGGGCGTAAAAGGACTGGGCGAGGTTTCCATCGTTGGAACCAGTGCGGCCGTTAGTAATGCCATTTTTCACGCCATCGGTCATCGACTAACTTCACTGCCCATTACGCCGGACAAGGTATTGAAAGCCTTGGGGAAAACGCGGTAAGTCTTTACGTTACGTCGATCCTATTCCGAACGTGTTTAGCTCAATGCCAACAACGCGGTATGAATCAGTTTTTAACGGGCAAAGTACCTCGATTACGAACCGCCGATCCGCCGGGTCCACGCATACCTGCCAGAATAGAGTTGCTGACAGACCTGGCGTTTGTGGTTATACTTGGGCATCTGGTCAGGCGTATGCTCGCTGAACCCACCGTAGAAACAGTAGGGTATATACTGTTTCTACTTGTGCCCGTATGGTGGTTATGGTATGGATTGACGTTTTACGCGAACAGATTCAGCGTGGACGATGATCCAATAGAGTTTCTATTCACATCGGTGGAGTTATTGGGGTTGTTAGTTATGGCAGCAACCATAGGGACTGCCCTACTCAGCCATCAGACGACTGTACTTTTTATAGGCACGTACGCCGTATTACGCGTCATACTACTTCTTAAATACATCCGTGCCCGGTATTATGTACCCGTTGCGCGGCCTTTTATCTTCCACATACAGATCGGTGTCTGCCTGGGGCTTGCGTGCTGGGTAGGAGCTGGTCTGGTGCCAGTACCCTATAGCTACTATTTGTGGGCACTGGCTTTGGTCATCGAGATACTCACTCCCCTGGTGGGCGGAGGATTAAGTTTGCAAAGACGCTTCCCACCTGATGCCCGTCACCTGCCTGGCCGAGTGGCCACGTTCACAACTTTAGTGGTTGCGCAGATAGCATCTGGAATCGTGCTGGAGTTACATGAGACAGGTATCCGTTTCGATAGCGTTAACCGGGCACTGCTAGCGGGAGTAACCTTGCTGGGACTCTGGGCTTCCTATTTTGACTATGTATATTATACCCCGGTGCGGGCCCTAAGTGAACAACAACGTACTGGTCCGTTCTGGGCCTGGATTTATCTTCATCTGCCCCTCACCCTGCTTCTGCTAGTAAGCGGAGTAGGCCTTGCACTAACAGTTCTCCCAAAACCCGGTCTGACCCTTTCCAACTGGTTGATTGGGTGCGGAGTGGGAGGCAGCTATATCATTACAGGACTTCTGTCCATAGTTAATCAGTGGGCCAGGAAGCAACTTCAGTCTGGTTCCATACTGAAAATGGTCATTCGGCTATTAACGGGAACCATGCTGGTGTTGTCTGCACCCTGGGTCTCCCCCCTGTTTTTACTGGTGCTTTGTGCATTGACCGGCTCGGTAATCGTTCTTACGGACCAATTAGGCTCTTTTGTTCCGGTCGACAATCCTTCCACGATTGCCTCCCGTTTCGCCGGTAGCTCTTCTGGGCAGGGAGCAGAAACTCCCATTGAGTTGGCTGCTCATAATGATGAAAAATAAGCCCCTACTTCAGGGAGCTTAATGGTTTGTTTCACCCGGTACTTCCGGGTAGCCGGGTTCATCCAGAAATTGCGCCGACACACTATCGCCTAGGTGCTTCCAGTCCTGGAGTATCCAAACCACCTTTTTGTCGGGCGTTATTTCGATAGCCTGGGGTATACTGGCATCACAAAAGCGGGTAAATAGTACTGTACATTTCGACGAGCATCATCGTTTACACTAAGAATCCATAGTTTTTATCATAACCATTGAAGTATATACTGAACAGGCTGAGAGATAGCTCTTTGCTGCCATATGAACTTTAGAATAGACCTCTTTCTTATTTCGAATTTTCGTTTTCGGTCTGCTTCTTCGAAACAGACTTTTCGACGTTTGCAGGGGCACCCGTTGGTGTCTGGGTGGTAAGAAATATATACGACAATTGCCCCAGAAGAAACAGAATCAGACTTACGGTTGTGTTCAGGTACGATACCACCAAAGCCACGAAAAAGAACCCAACCTGAATAATCATTCTTTTTTTAACTATAGACACTATGCGATTATCGAGTTTTGGGTCGATCAGACGATGGTTATGCGTGGCATACCACCACTGAGCATAAAAAGCCAAGAGGACGGCAATCAAATTACTGCCATACACTAAAACGGAAAATTGACTCAACTTTTTTTCACTGAGCAAGGCCGCCGAAAAAGGAATGAGCGAAACAAACATGAGCAGGATTATATTGAGCCATAGGTGCATACGGGTTGTATGCTTAATAAAATAAAATTGCGAGTGATGGCCCGTCCAATAAATACCCAGGATGAGAAAACTGATAATATAGGGAAAAAGCTTGGCGAGTATTGGCTGAAACTGCTCCCAGAACTCCTGTCCCTGACCGGCAGATTCCTTCACGTCAAGGACCAATAGCGTCATGGCTATACCAAACACGCCGTCGGTAAGCGCTTTAATCCGGTCGGTTTTAAACCCTTTTTCTTGGTCGTCTGATTGGCTCATTAGTTCTGAATATAGACAGCGTTAATGTATGTTTTGCTAATAAGTTCATTTGGCTATCCAAGTCGCTTAAGGGGGATTTCATTCCGTATTAAAAGCATGTTTGAGTAAATCCAGCGTTTAAACGTTGTCAGAATGTCTGATTTTTGTCGGAATGACACGTAAAAATCCTACCAAATAACTAAGTACCTTATCTACAGTAATTTACTGATTTTTAGGATTCAGATTATCCTGATATATCGTGATTAAGCGAGAAATTATCATGATATATCAGGATTGCCGAGTAAAGGGAACACCGTTGACGTTAACGTCAGCCTTCAACTATTGCCAACACTTTGCAAATCAGTAGCTTTATATTAAATTTTGCTACCAAGTCTAAGCCTGAATTTAATAGAACTCAACAGTATTATGTTAATGCTATGCCCTGTGTTTTCATTACTGACTACTGCCAGGTGGCTTCTGTTCCTGATGGTAATCGGATGTTTAGTGCCAGAATATGGCTATTGTCAATTTTATCCGGCCCTGCCGATTGTTTCGGAAAACAAGTTGGCTTCGTTAAAGAGTCTTATTCAAGATCCATCCACTTCGTTTACCAGTCGTAATCAGGCTTTAATCGATCTGGCGAATTTGTACTATAACAAACCGCGAAAACGCTACAAAGACCTGGATAGAGCCGCCGATTACGTGCGCAGGGTTGACGTGACGAATGGATCGCCCCGGCAGGTAATAAAGCAGCAGGCTACTTTCCTACTAGCGCTCGTAGCGATTGACAAGAAAGATCTCAACCGAGCCGAAAAGCTGCTTGAGCATCTCGATGGTCGTTTCAAAATGGATTTACAACTGCGGTTAGCGTATGCCTACTGTGAAGCTGACAACGATATAAAAAACGATGATTGGTCGAAAGCAATTAACCTTGCCAACCGGGTTATTGATTTAAGTATAAAAATTCGGGACGTCACCCGTGAGCTACTAGGTTGTCAACTTATTGCCCTGGTTCATGCGAAACAACTGGACCCTAATGCGGAAAAAGAACTGCTCGACGTTGCTGAGCACTTAAAAAAAGTAGGAATCTCCTATTACCCCAGTACGTACGCAGCCTTGAGTGAATACAATTATTATTTAGGTGATCAGTCACGGGCACTTTTTTATTCGTTACAAGCGATCAAATCAATGGCTGTCACAAAGAATTACAGTAGGGCGGGAGACATTTTCACGAACCACGCTATAATGTGTACGGACAATGACGATCATACCAAGGCCATGTTTTATATCCAGCTTGCTATCAAACACTATTCACAACGAGCTGGTCGGTATAACTTGTCTGATCCCCTATTCCTCTTTAATACAGAATACATTTATGGTAAGACTGGCAACTATAAAGACGATTTAAGTAGAATCAAAAAGCTGCTTGCCAGTGCAACTCCTCAAACAATCTCAGACCATATCTATCATAACGTGATCATGGGGTGCGTTTACCGCCGTATGAAAAAATATAAAACGTGTGAGATTTATTACAAACGGGCCTATGCAATCAGTAAAAAACACGGTCTGCACCTCTACCGTACTACCGCAAGTCTGGGCCAACTGTACACCGATTCCAAACAGTTTGCCAAAGCAAGGCCGCTCCTTTATGAAGTACTTCAATTTCCGGAAACTCTGCACGACAACAGTGTCAATAGACATCTGCATTACATGACCTTTTTAACCGATTCGGCAACAGGTCATTACCAGGAAGCAATTAAACAATTGAGTCTTGCAAGCAGCATGAGTTATTTTAATCTAACTCGTTCCAGGGAAAGCGAGGTGCAACGCCTTCGTATCGCCTTTGAAGCGCAGCAAAAAGAGGATGAAATTAAAATCAAAAATCAGAATATCAAGCTATTAAGCCAAAATGCAAAGATTCAGGAAGAACGGATTCGCATTGCAAATCTAAATACGGTAATTGCCAGTATCGTGGTACTATTTCTATTCGTTATCTCGGCGTTGATTTTTTCCAAGTACCGACAGAATAGACGCAATAGCCGCGCAATTGAATATAAAAATTCAATTATCACCGATAAAAACCAATTGTTAGAGCATCTGCTCCATGAGAAAGAGTGGTTATTAAAAGAAGTTCATCACCGGGTAAAAAATAACCTGCATACCATTTTCTGCCTCCTTGAAAGTCAGGGGGCTTTCCTTGACAATGATGCCTTAAAGGCCTTACAAACAAGTCAGCACAGGATTTATGCTATGTCCTTGATCCATCAAAAGTTGTATCAGTCGGATGATATCACCACGATTGATATGAAGAGCTATTTAGCTGAGTTCCTCCTTTTTCTTGCTGAAAGTTTTGAAACCTCTGACCGCATCCGGATTGTACAGGAAATAGATTCTATAAAGATGCCAAGCACGCAAGCGGTTCCTCTTGCTTTAATTATTAATGAAAGTGTAACGAACGCTTTTAAGCATGCATTTCCGGGTAACCTTTCCGGAATTATACACGTAAAACTTCAGCAGCAGGCCGATACTTTAGTATTGACTGTTGAGGACGATGGTATTGGCTGGAATGAGGGCGTATATAACCATCAAAACTCATTGGGAATTCAACTCATGAAAGGGTTGAGTGAAGATTTGGGCGCAAAAATTCATTTTGACTATCATGAAGGAACAAGAATTTCGCTTGTCATGAACTATAAACTTATAGAGGAAGAAAAAACAGCCATAAGTTATTTGTATAATTAATCATTCTGTAATAAGCTTTTATCCTGGCAACTAAACAATATTGTTTAGTTGCCAGGATAAAAGTCATTTCCAATTGCTCAACTTTTGCCTGGCTAAATCAACGCTTATTATATCACAGAGATCTAGTCAAACTTTTTTTATTTCAGAAAGCCAGAAATCGTTTAGAAAACTTATAAATTTATTCGGACATGACTTTCACTTCACCGGCAATTGGACCTCGACGATACGTTGATTCCGCATCACGCGCGCAGGTATAGTGGTCATAAAATGCAGTTGCTGCTGAACACTCACCAACTGCGTGATGGTTGCTACGTCGGTGCCGTTGATGGTACGGATGACGTCGTCTTTCTGTAAACCCGACGTAGCCATTTTACTTTCTTTGGGTACGGTGAGCACTACGACACCCTTTTCGTCCGGCAGCCCAAACGCCGACCGGTCGCCCAGACCCGCTACGTTACGTATCCGAATGCCCAACCAGGTAGTCTCTGCTACGTTCGATTCGTTGCGCAGATTGATTAATTCAGGAAGTTTCGGCGAACGGGCGAGGGCACGTAACGGCGCTTTCTGAACGCCAAACTGGTTCATCGGAAAGTTCTGGAAACCAACAGCCAACGCCAGACTTCCCGGTTTAACTCGATAATCGCCATGTTCTGGATCAGTAAACTGCGGATCGCCAAATCGGCTGTGAGCGTCCGTTTCGTTTTTCTGCGCTTTTTGCAAAGCGGCTTGGTCGGGGAAAAAGTTGTTATCCAGTTCTTTGCCCCAAAAATTCACCTGAATTGGGAAATAGCCACGCATGACGATGTTTTTCCGAAACACATCTTCACTGTTTTTGAACCAGACGTGCGGATGAAAGGAGTTATTCAGAATCACATTGTTTTCGGCAGTTCGGTAAAATCCTTCCCGAAATTTTAGTCCACCGTTTAGCAGTACATTATTATATATAAGGTAGTTACTACTACCATCGTCGAGGTCGATGTCCCAGCCGTGGTCGCAGCGGAAGCGGTTATTTCGGATGACAACTGGTTTTTGCGCATCGAGCTTAATCAGTTCAGGGCGAGCCGCGACCAGGCTATCCATCGTTTTCCGGTTGGGGTGCCAGAAGCGATCACGACCCCAGGAATTGAATGAACCATGATCGCCGGTTTCGAGAACGGTATCGAAGACATCGTTGAACTCAATCAGGTGCCCGCCCCAGGTGCCGTCGCCAATGTTGATACCCGCGCGGGGAAGTTGATAAATTGTATTGTGCCGTACCGTGATTTCCGAAGCCATCGAAATTTCGACACCGGTTGCCTGTTTTTCAATCTCGCCGACGTGGTGAATGAGGTTGTCATTGGCTGTGCAATTCGCCGGATATCGATTGTTTTTTGGCCCCGGCCGAAGGTCCATGTTGGCATACGGTACAAACCACTCATACCGGAACGCGGGGGAACGTACCGCCGACGTATCACCCACGAAACCGATAGCTGTAGCACCCACATGATGAATATGGCAACCATCCACCGATGCGTTCCGATTATACCGACTGACCAGAATGGCGTTCCCGCCCAGATTGGTTAGTTCGCACGATTCGATGCGGCAATTTTCGGTGTTTTCCAGATAAACCGCTGCGCCCCGATACAACATCCAGTCGCTACGTAGCAGTGGTTCATAGGGCTCCATAAACGTCCGTTCGGTGTTGACCAGCCGGACGCCCTGAATACGTACCTGACGTAGCGGAACCTCCGTCGTACCAACCAATTCCACCAACGATTTCAACCGCGACACTTCGACAACGGCCGTGTTCAGGTCAAGACCGGCAGGCGGGATGAACGAAAGCGTTTGGGTGGTTTTGTCGTAGAACCATTCGCCGGGGGCGTCCAATTCCTCGTAGATGTTTTCGACAAAACGCTGGTTCTTATGCATGCCCATCGGGCGATTATTCTGCCAGCCACCTTCGTAGGTGAGCGTATCGCCCGTTTTGCCCGTTATGCGATAATGAAAACCGCCCCACTCGTGTCGGTGAATGGCGTGAACGTAGCCGCCCACCGGGTTTTTCCAGCGGCTGGCCCGTGATTTACTGATGGCGTCGGCGGCTGTTCCGTTAAACACGCGGGCCGTCGAATCATAGTTTGGGTATCGAGCCAGTACCTGCTTTTTTCCGTTGACGTACAACTGCTCAAACGATTCGCCTGTTACGTTCGCTGTCCAGATTCCGTTGTCGGATTTTTGCCAACGTAACGCCAGTTTTCGTCCGCCGTTCAGTTCGACTTGTTCTTGTTGGTAAGCACGTATCAACAACTTCTTGTTAGCGATTTGCTGCGGAGTGATACGTAGCGTTTTGGGCAAATAATAGACGCCATTACGGAGATAGATGTGTACCTCGTTCTGCGGGGCTGTTTTTACGTTCGCTAGCGCTTTGTCGAGCGTTGCCAATGGTGATGCTAACGTACCAGCCTGCTTATCATTTCCAGAGGGGGAGACGAAAATGCGGGTTTGCGAATACCCCAACGTAGCAAAACCTAGCCAGCAGACTAACGTACCTTGTACTACGTTACGAGTCAATTGAAAACGACGGGTCATTTTCCGTAGGATGGGTTTTGAGCAATTGTATTATTTTGAATCTCATTATCAGGAATATACCACGTATCATTATACGTACCAATTGGACGTACCAGATCGGTGCTACGTATCGCCTGGATTTTGGCCAGTGTTCCGGTACGTTTTAGATCGAACCAGGCGCTACCTTCCTCGTGCAGTTCCCATTTGCGCTCCATATACACCGCGTCCCGAAACTGCTCTTTCGACAGGTTCGTCAGATCTGGTACGTTTGTAGGATCGCTTTTGGTAACTCGCGCCCGTTGTCGGATACGATTAATATACTGGTAGGCATTGGCCGGACCACTGACTTCGTTTTCGGCTTCGGCAGCTATCAGGTAGATTTCACCAAGTCGTAAAAAAGGTACAGTATAGCCATTGATTACTCCCGAAGGCGTATTCCCGGCGTCGATGAACGTAGTGTTCACAAACTTCTGGTAAAAGGGCGCCAACGTAGCGCCGTCGGGCCCTTTGTAATTCTGCTTGATGCCCCATTCTTTACGTTGGTCACCTTTGGCAAAGCTGTTGATAAACCAGCTCGACGGTAATAGAATCGGCACAAATCCTTTCGCGGTACTGCTCAGCGCCTGCAACCCATTGCCGCCAACTTCGGGGCGAAAAAGCTGTTCCCAGATGCTTTCGGTCGTATAAGCTGTATTGTGAAATAACTGGGCATAATCGGCAACAAGCTGGAATTTGCCCGAATTGATAACGGCCAGTGCTTTTTCCCGCGCATTCTGAAAATACTGCGTCTGTTTCAACGGATTACCGGCCATGGTTAAGTACACTTTAGCCAGTTGGGCAGTCGCTGCCAGTTTATAAACGCGCCCCTGCTGCGTTGTCTGCTCCGGCAGGTTTGCTTCGGCATACGTCAAATCGTCAAGAATTAACTTGTACACATCGGCCTGTGGAGAACGGGGAGCCTGTGCCTGACTGTAATCGCTGAGGGGCGTTGTGCGGATGGGCAAATCGCCGAAAAACTGCACCAACTGGAAATACGCAAAAGCGCGTAAAAACCGGGCTTCGGCCGTAAGCTCCTTCTTTTTGGTGGCTGCCAGATTGGTAGCGGGGTCGAGGTAGCTTAGAATGAAATTTGCGTTTTTGATAATCGTGTACTCATTCGCCCACTCGCCCCGCACATTGTAAAAGAAGGGCTGATGATTATTCTGATACGTTGGCAGCGCCTGTTCATAAGATGGTGACGGTGAGCCACTGTAATCGCTGAACATTTCCCGCATCATCATGCCATTGGCAGTGAATAGACTGGGCAGCGTCGAGTAAATTCCTTTCACTACCTGCTCGTAACCATCGGCATTCGCAAAAAACGTGTTGGGACTAACAAACGTCTTGGGCTTTTCAACCAGATCTTCCTGACAGCCGGGCAATGTAACCGCCAGTAAACAACCAATAGCGGTAGAGATTATATAATTTTTCATGGTCGTGCTTCAGTTAAATTAAAAATCAACTTTTACTCCGGCAGTGATTGATTTCATGGATGGATAGTTTCCTCGGTCCCAGCCGTTTACGGATGCTGCGCTCCAGGCAACCTCCGGGTCGTAACCCGTGTATTTGGTAATGGTGAGGTAGTTCTGCGCACTCACGTACACATTGACCGATGAAATCTTCGCCGACTTCATCAGGCTGGTAGGTAATGTATAGCCCAACGTAATATCACGCAGTTTTACGTAGGAGCCATTTTCGACCCATAAACTATTGGCGTAATCGCGAATGGAACTACCACTCTTCGCCGACGGAACATCGAATCCGTTTCCGGAGCCGTTCCAACGTTGGTTAAAGGCTTCTTTTGTGGGCGTCCAGTTGCCGTTTAGAGAGATGTTGTACTTTCTGAATTCATTGACAATGTCATTCCCCAGCGATCCTACAAACAGCAGCGACAGGTTGAAATTCTTGTACGTCAGGTTGTTATTGAAGCCAAAAGTCACTTTGGGCGTCAGGTGCGTGAGCGTAGACCGGTCGTTGCCATCCACTACGCCATTGCCATCTCTGTCCCAGAATTTATAGTCGCCAGCTCGTTTGGTGGGTTCGCCATTTTTAACGGCTTCGTCGTTGGTCTGGTAAATGCCCAACACTTTGTAGCCGTATAATTCATTGATCGACTGGCCCACCTGAATTGGGAACCAGTTGCCGCCCGCCCCAACTTCCTTATACGTAACGGGATTGCCCTGTGGATCATTTTCCAGTTGCAGCACCTTCGTATTATTGTGCGAAACCGTTACGACCGAACTCCAACGTAGCGCGCCAGTGGTGTTTACGGTGGTCAGTTGAAACTCAAAACCACGGTTCTGAACAGCGCCAATATTTTGCAGAACCGTACTAAATCCCGACGACGTGGGTAGCCCGACATTCAGTAACAGATCTTCGGTTTTCTTATCGTAATAATCCAGTGTGAGCTGAATCCGGTCGCGTAAAAAGCCCACATCAAGGCCGATATCCAATTGGCGGGTGGTTTCCCATTTCAGGTTGTTGTACGCCAGCGAGCCTTGCACGTACGCAATGTTGTTGACATTGCTAAACACTACGTTCGTGTTAGAGAGTCGGGCCAGCGTCTGGTAATTGGCAATGGCCTGATTCCCGGAAAAGCCGTACGTTGTTCGCAGCTTCAGCGTCGAAACAGTCGGAATTTGTTTCATGAACGGCTCTTCCGAAATACGCCAGGCGAACGCACCCGATGGGAAGAACGCAAACTTTTTATCTTCCGAAAATCGCGACGAACCATCATAGCGGCCGGTTAAGGTGACGTAGTATTTATCGCCGAAATTATAATTCAAACGACCCAGATAAGACACCAGTTTACTGTCCGAATAACCCGTGCTGGGTAAACCGGGTGTTGTGGCAGCACTGATATTATTGTTGGTAAAGTCGTTGGTAATGAAGCCGATACCCGTACCGCTGTTTAGATTTTCGGACTGATTACTTTGATACGTAAAACCGCCCAGCGCATCAATTGTGTGTTTATTGATCGTTGTGGAATATGTCAAAAAATCTTCATTAACGAACGTACTGGTGTTGCTGTAGTTCTTGGACGCCTTACCGCCCGGTTGCCCGATGCTGATTGTCGATGGAGCGTAGTAATCACTTTTGGTGTAGCCGCCGTCGATCCCTACGCTGGTATTCAGCTTTAATCCCTTAACCAGTTCATACACAAGGGTTGTATTACCAATGAGCCGTAGGTTGGCGGATGGATTATACAGCTCGCTCGATATGCCTAACGGGTTGGTTTCGCCATACGATACGCCGGTAAATTTTGTGTAATTGCCATTGGCGTCATACACGCCCTGCGTTGGTGGAATCACCATCGTTGTGAACGGAATCCCGCCACCACCGTCGGCACCAGCGTAAAGCGCTTGTCGGTAAACTGAATTCTGTAGCGAAAAACTGTTGCTAACGGACAACTTTTTGCTGATGTCGTAGCTCAGGTTTACGCGGAAAGACATGCGCCTGAAATTGGAGTTCCGGATAATACCGTCCTGACCGAAGTAGCCGAACGAGGTGTAATATTTCAGATTCTGCGAACCGCCACTAACTGATAGATCATGGTTCTGGACGATAGCGTTTCTGTACACTAAATCCTGCCAATCAGTGCCTTTTCCGCCCAGCGAATCGATTTGCGCCGTTGTCCACGGCAAGGCTTTGCGGGGTGAGTTCAAGCCCGACGCGTTATCGTTGGTAATTACTTCATTCTGTAAAATGGCAAAGTCGCGGGCGCCAATCAGGTCGACTTTTTTGCGAAGGCTCTGAACACCGTAATAGCCATTGTACGTAACCTTTGGCTTACCTTCCTTACCTTTTTTGGTGGAGATAATGATAACGCCATTCGCCCCTCGTGAGCCGTAAATGGCTGTAGATGAGGCATCTTTGAGAACTTCAATCCGGTCAATATCATCGGGATTAAGCTGGGCGCTCAGGCCATCCAGCGGAAGTCCGTCAACTACGTACAAAGGGGCATTTCCTCCGCTGATTGAATTGGTACCCCGTATTTTTATGATCATGGCCTCGCCCGGTTGCCCCGACGACTGATTAACCTGAACCCCGGCAGCAAAACCCTGCAAAGCCTGTGCTACGTTGGAAATGCCTTTTACCTGAGTAATCTTATCCGCACCCACCGACGACACCGAACCCGTTAAATCCGACTTCTTAACCGACCCATACCCAACTACCACAACTTCATTTAGTGATTGATTATCAGGCAGCAGCGTTACATTCAACTGGGCCTGATTACCTACAGCAACTTCCTGACTCCGATACCCCACAAAACTAAAAATCAGGACGGCGCTGGCATCGGGAACGTCAAGTCTATACTGCCCCTGTGCATCAGACGTAGTACCCCGATTGGTTCCTTTGAGTACGATGCTTACACCCGGCAAACCAATTCCTTTTTCGTCCTGAACGATACCTGAAACCGATACGTCCATAATTTTTGGTGGTTTGTTACTGTCGAGTTGCAGGTCTGGCTCCAGCAAAGCTTCGGGTTCTGTCCGGGAGAAAATGATCTGTTTACCAGCTACTTCGTACTGAACATGGCGCGGTTTAAGCAGTCGGGTTAGGACGTCGGCCAGCCGTTCGTTGTGGGCCGAAATCGAAACACGTTCATCCGAACGTATCACTTTTGAATTGAAAACAAATTTTACGCTGGCAGCCTGACTAACCTGCATCAGCGCCTGTTTCAGCGTAGCCTGTTCAATGGTTATGTTGACTCTACGTTCGAGAACTTCCTGCGCTTCTACGTCGCCAGCGTAGCTGACGGCGGTTAGTATCAACGCCACAAACAGCTGAATGGCAGTGATTTTCATTAGCGTAAGCGTTAATGATTTTTTCATTAGATTTAGCGGGTTTTTGTTGAAAAACAGACAAACCAATTCCTCTCATCCAATTTTTTTGGATGCTCGGGCTGAGAAAATAGAGGGAGCTTTAGAAGCCGATAGTGCCTGGCCGCACTGTCGGCTTCGTTTTTTTATTGAGTGAAGAAGTTGACTTGGGGCATAGGCAATTTAAGGGTTGATGTTTAGTTAAAATGCTGATTTTTAGGCTACCATTTTACCGGCATCCTGTTGAATGAATCACAATTTTGCCGTCGATAATTTCATACGTAGCACCAATGCCTTTACAAACGATGGCCAGTTTTTCGGTCATGGTTTCATCAGCAAGGGAAGCTGTCAGCGCGCAGTCACGTAGCAAATCGGAATCGTAAATAATGTCGATGCCGTAGGCTTTTTCAAAACGCTGAAGCACATCGCTGACGGGCGTTTCGTCGAAATCAAAATCATTGATTTTAACTGTCTGATCAATCACTGCCGGTTTTTCGACCAGTGTTTTTCGGAAGGCGGCATCCGCTTTTGAAAAATTGACCTGTTGGTTAGGCGTGAGCGAAATGATACGTTTATCGACAGCGCCTTTGCGCATATTCTGAGACGTAGCACGAGCATACACGGCTACTTTACCCGTACGTACCGCTACCGTTAATTGCTGTTGTTGCGGGTAGGCGCTCACCCGAAAACTCGTTCCCAACACACGCGTAACAATCTGATCAGCAAAGACCAGAAAAGGTTTTTCGGGATTCCGAGTTACTTCAAAGAATGCTTCACCAACTAGATTGACTTCCCGACTCGAATCGCTAAAAACGGCTGGATACGTCAGGACAGACCTGGGCGACAACGTAGCAACGCTGCCGTCGGGCAGATTCAGCCGAATAGGTTGTTGCGTATCGTTACGTTGCTCCTGAATGCCATCCGACTTTTGAATAGAAGTCAGTTGCGGTTCAGTAACCGACTGATTTGTTGAACGATTGAACCACCAGCCAATACCCAGCAGGAGCAGCACCGTTGCAGCTATGGCCAGCCACCTGAAATTAGTTGAGCGCGATACACTTTGGAAAGGTTGCCGGGGAGTCTGCACGCTGATTTTTTGCAGCATTCGCTGGACATCCTCCTGAATCTGTTCCGAGCTGATAACGGGCTGTTCCGTCTGTATACTCAGCAAAAGCTGGCGAGCCAGTTTCACTTCGTCCATCCGCTCAGGATGTTGCGTGAGCCATTCCTGCCAGAAGGCTTCATTCGCAGCCGTAGGATTCCTGACCCAGTTCTGGAAAAACGGATCGACCAGAAAATCTTCAGTAGTGAACGTTACGTAGTCAGGCATGATAAATCACTTTCATTACCTGATAGGGAAAACGAATTGGCAGATACTGTAATTCGTAAAAAAAATCTGGAATTATTTCAGAGCGTATAAAAAAGCAGAAGACAGAGCCAGAAGAGTTCGGGTTTTATTTGCTCACGTAACTGCCGGAAGGTTGTCTGAAACAAATTGGAAACGGACTGCTCCGAAATTCCCATAATCTGGGCAATGGAGGACCGGTCTAGATTTTCGTAAAAGCGTAGATATACCGCTTCCTTAGCCCGAAGAGGCAGTTTATCCAGTAATTGCCCGACGCGATTTGCGTGTTGATGTAGGTTCTCGTTGGTAATAAACTGATCTTCCGGCGAGAATGAAATCTCAAAAATTGACGGATCACTATCTTCCGAAATAGGCTGAAAATCGTATCGTTGTTTGTCTAAATAGCTCTGATGCAGCAACCTACGTAGCATCGTCATCAGATACGGTCTAACTTGCGTCGCACTAAGTAGACTTAGTTTTGTCCGCCGATTCCAGAGTTCTACGAATATATCCTGCATGCAATCGCGGATAAAGTCGGTGTTGCGATTGAATTTCGTACCGTAGTGAATCAATGCTGTATAATGCTTAGTCATCAGTTGCCCAAGCGATGCTGAATCGCCCTGTTGAAACTGACGCCATAATAGCGCATCATCCTCTACAGTCTCCAAATTCATGGTTAATAAAAAACCGACAAAGTTAAATTTATACTTTGAAAATAAATATTTAATAAGAAGGTTAGTGTCTTACCCTGAAAAATTTTGACCCCAAAAAATAGTCAATTTATAGTCAGAATCGTTTGAATACGCCGGAAATAGCCTAAACCTATTATGCGCCAGATGGTGGCCGCCGTTTTGCTCGGTCAACTCAATACAGGCCGCTGAGCGGGTATTGCGCTGGATCAGAAATACCGAGGAGGAAGCAAGTAAACAAGCTGACTCTGATCAAGCTGATCTACCTACTCGAAAAAAAAACATCATCGAAGAACTCTTCCCCGCCGAATTAGACAGAAAACAACCGACTGAGAGATAAAATGTGTTCGCACTAAGAAGAACTAGAGACAGCCAATTTCAAAGCCCTTTATTATTCAACTTTGGTTCGAATAGCTAAACATAAATTGCGAGTCAATATCGAAAAAAAGCCGCCGTGGCTCGGTCCGTTACAGTATACCAACATTCTTTTTAAAAATGCGCTCCAAGGTTTTTTGACTGACATGCATTTCATCCACCAGCGCTTCAACCGAGGCTAGCCCTCCTGATTCATACATCCGTTATCGGAGAAAGACAAAATCATAGAGGCCAGCTTTGGGCAGTGTCCCACGTTTCGAGTAGTTATCGAACCATCTGAGATCCGTTTACCAGCGGGTCTTGATCCGCATCGGTCTTTAGCACCCAATAAGTCACAATATACTCACGCCAATCTGGGGCAGGTAAAAATTCGGAGAAACTCATCCCGAATAATGAAGATTATTCGGGAAATTATTTTGGTTATGCGAATGCGCTTATTTCTATATACGTTTAACGTTCCGCAAAACGCCCAATTTAAAGCCTTCTTCGTCTCAGGAAGGAGCATTTATTTACAAGCAGATCGTTGGTTTATAATACCAGACGGTCTTGATTGGTCATTGACTAAAATCATTTTCCGTGAAGACCTCTAATATATTATCTCATTAGAGGTCTTCACGGATTAGAAGTTATCAGCTCTTTCACTAATCTGGTCAAGACTAGATTAGTGATTTTTCACTCGCTTCTGCCCTATAAAAAGTATAGTCTACCAAGGACTAATTCCGGTTTCGGGGGCATTATCATCGCTAAAAAACTGGCTTGTTGGCCCATCAGGACCTAAGGTAGCCACCTTAACTAGGCGTGCGGCCGCATCAGCTACAGTTCCGGGACCGCTGTGATGATTGAAATCCGTGGCCGTATAACCTGGATCGACCACGTTGACCTTAAACGCTGTATCGCGCAGCTCATAAGCTAAAACGATAGTATAGGCATTCAAGGCCGCTTTAGAGGCCGTGTAGCAAGCCCCTTTTACAGGATAATATTTCCAGCTAGGATCATTGTGAAGGGTTAGAGATCCTAGACCGGACGTAACGTTGACAATTCTTGGTTCCTGGGAGTGTTTCAGCAGGTCGATAAAGGCTTGTGTCGTTTCGATGACCCCAAATAAATTGGTTTCAAATACCTGTTTGAATACCGTAATGTCGGTTTCGAGTGCCGTTTGTGGAAATCCTCCGCTGATGCCCGCATTGTTGATCAGTACATCGAGCGTATTTATTTTCTGACCAAGTGTCTCACGTGCAGCTTTTATGGAGGCAAGATTATCAACATCAATGGTTATGAGCTCAACTTGGTTAAAGCCTTCTGTCTTTAGCTGATCGACCGCTTGCTGGCCCTTTTTTGGGTCACGGCTACCCAAGTAGACATAATAACCTTTTTGTAATAACTGACGGGCCGTTTCAAAACCGATGCTTTTGTTGGCGCCGGTAATCAATACTGTTTTCATGTCTCATCTGTTTATGATGGGACAAAATTACGGTACTCCACTTAGCCAACTAACACACATTTTTCGGCATTACTGGTACATTTCACGGGTAATTTGTCGATACTCGGCTGGGGTCAACGTCGTTTCCCGTTTAAAGAAGCGACTAAAATAGGAAGCATCGGAAAAACCAAGATCAAAGGCGATTTCTTTTAGTGACTGATGGGTGTGAAACAACATGCGTCTGGCTTCCAGCACCAGCCGATCGTGGATGTGGGTGATGGCCGAACGGCCGCTTTGCACTTTAACTACTTCGCTAAGATATCCGGATGAGACATGAAGGAGCGAGGCATAGTCACTCACTTGATGCAACTGACGGAAGTGATCGTCAATTGTTGCCTGATATTTCTTTAAAAGCAATTTGTCCATCGAGAATGGATCACGCTCAAACTGTTCGGTATAGAGTCGGCTCAGATAGGTCAGTAATACCGTTAGGTAGGCAGTTACCATTGGCTGTGACCAGTCGTTGGGGCGAGTATACTCGCTAAACATCTTTTCCAGTATCTCCTCGTTAAAGCGTACGTCGTCAGGTGAGAGTCTTATTTCGTGGACATTGTGTGGGTTCTGGATTAGTGGCAGTTTAGCCAGGGAAGCACATTGTTGTAAAGCCAGGAACTCGGCCGTAAATGCAAGCGCAGTAGCCCACATAGGTTTCGGTTCTTCTTTTACCGTTAACTGATTGGGCGAGAAAATGTAAAACGTATTATCCCTGGTAACGTAGGGCGCCATATCAACCCAATGTCGGCTATTGCCCCGATGGGCAAAAACCAGTAAATAATAATCCTTCCGATGCGGAATCAGCAGTTCAGACTGGTGAGTTAACATGCCCTCAAAGCGCGCCATACTAAATAGCTTACCGCCAAGGATAGGATCTTGAGCCAGGGTGTAGATGGGAACTGACTGATTGCTAGCGGTTAAAATCATCCTTAAAACTACAACATTCTGGATGCGATTCGACTAATATGAGACCATCAATCCACTATATATGGCTACTGGTTATCAACTATCTCAAGCAGGAGCGATTTTGCGAGACTTTCACCCAAGGCCCACTTACGTATTACAGCTACCAGACCGTAATTTCTTAGGCCTTTTACAACTCAGTAACATTCTTTTACAAACCAGTAACCGGATACCTCCTCAAAGACCTATAGGTTTGTTTCGGGGCTTTAAAAAGAAATAAGTATGAAATACGTATCCGTCTATACCTTCTTAGTGCTAGTTGTTCTTTTCACTTCCTGCAAAAGAGAAGACAAAGGCGTCATTATTCAAAACAGCTTTCCCAAAGGTGGACCCTATACCCACCCAACAGGGGTACAATTTCAAAAGCGCATATGCTGGACGCGCGTCATGAATGAAACGGAGACTCCAATTGAATTCACCATTCATTTTCCTGCCGATTCATTCCCCATGCCAACTTCGGCCGTCTTCTACTATAAATTATTTCTGCCTCCGGATACCATGACCATTGCCAAGAAATCCTTGTTCGATTACGGCGCGACAGGTTTACAATCTTTTTTGGATACCAGCCTTTATCAATCGAGCCAGTTGCAAAAAACGATCAATCCCAATGAGGAGTTTTTTTTCTATACCGCCTTGCTCATGGGTGGAGCGCCTAACCAAGGTTCCGTACGAGCCGGAGTCGTCTTAAAAAACAAAGATCTTTTCTATAAAGTTAGCCTAGGCGGGCAACTTGATTCAACCTTAATTCCCTGTGGACATATTATTTTTAAACAATGAGTTAAAATTCTAACTGTTTCCTAAAATGTCCATCCTTAGCCACAGATAACTAAACCCTCCTTCGTCTCATGAAGCAGCGATTTCGTGAGATTGGTGAGAAAAGTCTGTAACTTGACCAACGCCTAGTTTACCTTTGAGTGAGCTATCAATAGGACCAATGTTCATAAGGATTTAATATCCTTGGCCACAATTGTCAAATCATTATTCAGTTGATGACCTCCCCTGGCTAGTTCCCGGAAAGTCGCCCAAGGAAGTTTTTGCCGATAAATAGCCAGATGAGCAAACGGCACTTCTTTATCGTCCTGGCTATGGTAAAAGAAAATGGGAATGTCCCTTGATAACCTATCTGCAAAATTTTCTGGCAACATAAACCCCTTCTTCCACTGTTCACCCCCGCTCCAAAACGGGGTAGCGATCAGAAAAAGAGCTGTCGGCTTTTGCTTGACTTCGTTTTGAGAAACGTATTTCAAGAGCATGGAAGCCCCTAAGGAATGTCCGACTACAATCGGATTTCCCTTCATCCGCGACAGTTCTTGATCAATCTGCTTAATCCTGCCAAAATCTGGGACAGACTCATTAGGTAAGTGAGGGTAATGTACTGAATAAGCGTCTCCCAAACTCTGCTGCAACGAATCAACAAGGTATTGATCGGCCTGATAGTCTTCTTGACTACCTCCCCCTTGAATAAATAGCACCTTCTTGTTGATCTGGCTCATACGTATTAGCTATCAAATTAGCACCAAATAAAGATAAAGCACCCTTATGTCTAGCGTGAAGGGGTTTTGCGCCAATTGAAAGGTAGTTTACGACTAATTGCCATACCCAATTGATACAGGAATCGAGCCTTCTAGAAGACAAGGCGACTTAAGGTACAAATCACTGGGGGCAAGACAGCTCTTAATTGACACAGGGATTGCAGCTATGAATGCGATCAGACAACATAGCTGTTTAAGTCACTTTAAAAAGCCATTCAGATAACCCATGATAGTGTCCCTTTGCATCATCAGGGAAACGTGCCCTTGCCCAGGAACAATAGCCAATTGAGATTTGGGCATGGCTCCTAGATCAGTACTGCGCTCTCCGCCCAGGAGTTGATACGTTTTAATCAATTCCACTTTATCCAACCCGTCATGGTCACCAGCGATGAGCAGCACAGGCGCAGAAATTTGTGCAATATGGGCATCACCCAGGTCATAAGGTGTTGAAGCCGAAGCAATCATCTGCTCTACGAACGCGGTCCAGTCGGTTTTATCAGGTGCCACAGCCTCATAGCCAGCTTGCAAAGGCGTGTTTGTGAAAAATTCAGGCTTTGCCTGCTTAAACCGGTCGGTCACTTCCGGCAACCAGCCATTACTTTTATAGGTCGACGAAATGATCACTAATTTGCTTAACCGTTCGGGGCTTTGTATGGCGAACTGGTAAGCCACAGAGCCCCCAAAACTATAGCCTACTACATCTGCACGCTCAATGTTTAGGTGATCCAGTAGGCCTTTTACATCACGGGCTAAAGTAGCCCTTGACAAGCTTCTTTCTGAAAAGGGTGTATGCCCATGGCCCTGCAATTCAACAGCAATCACTTGCCTGTTTTTTGCTAATTCAGGTATAAATGGCCCCCAATTCATCTCAATAGTCATATACGCGCCATGCAGCAACACGATTGGGCTGCCCTGGCCGTGTACTTCGTAATACATATCGATGCCATTGACAGGCACATAGCCACTGTGATGCGGTTTGCTTAGTTGTTCGCTGGATTGAGATAGGGCAGTCATAGTACTAGTAGTATTGCTTTAAAGGTATAGCCGGCAAGCAAGTGAGCATAATTAGGCTAACCCGTGTTCAAGAGCAAATTTGACCAGATCAGCCGGTTTGTTAATGCCAAGTTTCAAATTAATGTTGTTGCGATGGGTTTTAACTGTGGCTACGCTCAGAAACAGCTTATCGGCAATTTCTTCGTTTGTGAAGCTCTGTCCTATCAGGCTGATAATCTCAATTTCGCGCTTGGTCAATTGAAACTGCTTCTGAAACGAATCGTCGGCATGCTGATTAGGCGTCGTACTTTTCGTAATCTTCGGATCGTAGAAACGCTGGCCGGTCAGTACTGTTTCGATGGCGTTCAGCACTACATCAACGCCAGAATTTTTCAGAATATAACCCGGCACACCCATCCGCTGACAATCCTCGATAAACTTGCGGTCACTGTACATCGTGAGCATAATGATGCGCACATCCGGGTAGCTCCGGAGCAATTTACCAGCAACTTCCAGGCCATTCATATGGGGCATGTTGATGTCGAGCAGCACTACGTTGGGCTGGAGCCGATGAACAGCGTCTAACACATCTTTCCCGCTGAACACCTGGCCAACAATCTGAAGGTTGTCTTCGGCGGAGAGCATCATTTTCATACCATCGTTGAACAATTGATGGTCATCGGCGATCAGGATTTTTGTCATGGCTGGATATTGTTTATAGTTGTCTACGTTGCCTCATCAGTGGTTATCGATAAGGTATTTCTACAACCACCGTTACCCCACCGGGGCTAACATCAGCTCCAATCTTACCGTTGATAAAGGCCACTTTTGAATGCAGATTATTGTATTGCGGAGGGTATGGTCCGTTATCTTCCGAGATCAGTTGCAATTGCTCCGCTCCAAAAATTAGCTGAAAAGTTGCCTGGGTAGCGCCGGAGTTTTTGATAATATCGTTGATCAGTTCAACGGCGATCCGGAAAATCTGAACTTCAATACTTGTATTCAGGCGCTGTTCGGACCCGACGACCAGGTACTCAAACTGAATATCAGTGCTGGCTGAGACTTTAGCCACCGTTTCGGCCAGCGATTTTGCCAATCCTAGTTCGGCGAAGTTTTTAGGCATTAAATTGTGTGAAACCGTTCGCAGATTTTCTACAGCTCGGTCTAGCAAATGGCGCGCTTCGGTTAGCAGCGGAAATTTCTCGCGCACATCAGGCTTGCGCGCTACACTCGATACGTAGCCAATGGCCGTCGATAGCATGGCTCCTACATCGTCGTAGAGATCTTCGGCTATGCGGTTTCGTTCCATTTCAAGGGCTTCGATGATCCGACCCGACTGAGCCTGCTCCTGCTGGTGCAGAGTGGTGAGCAGTTGCTCGTTCTGCTGGCGGTAGTTGGTAAATCCAAAATACAGCACGCCCAGCGACAGGATAATCAGATCGACTAGAAAATTGACTACAACCAGTTCTTCATTGGTAAACTCGAACAATGGTTTTCCCAGCTGTGCCAAACTAATTCCACCAAAATAGACCATCAGCGACAGAAACTGAAGAGACGTAATAGCCGCGTAAAATAAAATAATAGGCTCGCGCCGACGGACACGTTCGCGCAAACTGAGGATCGCGAGTGGCACTACCAACAGCGAGAACAACAGAGTCAGGAATACCAGTAGTCGGAAATAATACAGGGGTACAGCCTGGAACAGCAGCAAGCCAATGGTGAGCGCCGTGGCACCAACAATGCTGTATTTGAAAGCGTTCACGTACCGAAATACCCGGCTGTTGTAGGCTGTTTGCCCAATAAACCGCTGCATAAAATGGACCTGGGCCAACACAATTAACCAGGCCGAGATCGTTTGCGGATACCAGTCGTTGATAATGGGATAATTGGGCCACAGAAACTGAAAACTCAGTCCTGAAGCTGCGCTAAGGTGGAACGCATGGGCGATGATCACGGCCATAAACCAACCGTAGAGCCCATCGGCGGTAGCAATCCACACCATCCCGTTCACCAGCAACACCAGTGCCGTCAGGCCAGCCAGGATTCCCCAGAGCAGGTACCGCTGGCGATCGTGCTGTTCAAAAGCGGTTGGTCCCCAGGCCCTCACCTGCGTGTTTAGCACTTCACCGTATTTGGAAACTATCACAAACACATCGGTAGGCAGATGGACATCGGGCATAACCGGGAAAACCCAGTTATAATCCGGGTACCCGCGTGAACGAAACGGCAGCGAATCACCGGTCAGGACCTGATTAACTAATTGACCACCCGTTACCTGATAAAAATGAACCTGGTTCAGGCGAGGATTATCGATCTCCAGATAAACCAGCCCGCGGTTGGCTGGTCCAAACCGCAGATGCAGCCAGTGGTTAGCCGTTGTGTAGTTTTTAAGGAGCCGGTTGCCGGGTAACTGGCTAAAACGGTGCTGATCGTACAACGCGCGAATTTGAGCCAGCGTGAGATGCCGGGTGGAATCTGCAAACGTTTCCAACTTACCCGCCACCACCAGCGATTGCCCTGGCTTAATCAGGATTATTGGTTGGGCCTGAGCTGCCCCAACAAGTAGGCTCAGCAGGAGTAGTATGGAATACTGGACCTTCAAGACTGGTGGTTTTGGTCAAATGTAAGCGGGCGAACCGTTCCCTAACATACTAACTTGTTTGTATTTTTTGGGCCATAACCAAGCTTATGGTGGTACCCGTCGATCTTGAATCGATATGCAGGGCAGCATCGAGTGTTTGGGCCCGAGCCGATAGATTTTTGAGGCCAATACCGTCCTTTTTCCGAATTCGGCTTGTATCGAATCCGTGCCCATTATCAGATACCGTCAGTTGCCATCCCTCCCGAGTTGAGTAGAGCACTACCTGACCTTCCGTTGCGTCAGCATGCTTGATGATGTTGTTAATCAACTCATTCGTTATTCGGTAGAGCTGCCGGATCTGCGTATCCAATAACGCGAAGGGTGGATCAGACAACTGCTGATCGTCGTACCGAAACGCCAGTTGCACTCGCTCCGCCTGATTCCGTTGCTGAACCAGTTCCGAAAGTGCCACAGGTAGTCCTTTCTGGATTAGATCAGGTGGCAGGCTGTCGCGCAGAATCTGGTCGAGACTGTCGTCTGTTTTCTGAATCAGGTCCATAGCCGCAGTCTGTAAGGAAGAGGGAGGCAGGTCCGCCAGCAGGGCACGCGTGAAGGCGAGCCGTCCGCCAACATCACTCAAAAGCAGATTTCCCACCTGCTGGCGCTCCGATTCGAGCAGGTCAATGATGGCGTCGTTGGTATGCTGCTGCGTTTGGGCCAGACTGATCTGCAACCGCCGTTGTTCATCCACCGATTTGCGGTACCGATACGCCAGCAGATAGGCAAAGATGACTAGATCGACAAAGAAATTGACGATGAGAATCATGTAGGCATCGACGAAGAAAACACCATCAGGCTGGTTTCGCATCAACCCCTGGGCAATGACCAGCAATTGCCCGATGACCTGTATACTAAACCCAACTGCATACACGTGCTTCACGGTATCAGCCGTTCGTAAGGCAATGGCAATGAGAACCGGAAAGACTAGAAACATGCAGTTTACCAACACGCTGTGGATGAGTGTAACCAGCCGGTATATACCGGAATAGGTTTCGGTAAAGCCTGTAATCTGACCAACGACAAGCCCGATAAATAAGCCACAAAAACTCACTTTAAGAACCTGCGTGATCCAGAACACCGGTTTAGATTCCGTGCGTAATTGCAGAAAATGCTGCTGAAACTGAAGCATAGCCGGCACATACAGCCACAACGCCTGGATGACAGCATCGGGGTGATTGATGGCCGGCCACTGTGGCCAAAGGAACTGAAAGCCTAGCCCTGAGTCAGCAAACTGGCGTAATGATAAGGCCAGTACATACAACCCGTATGTGCTATAAACCGGATCGCGGGTGGCTGCGTAAAGTAAAAACGCGAGCAGCACAATCAGCCCCACGACGCCCGCAAAAAGGCCCCACAGAAAGTATTCCCGTTCTTCTTTGTCCTCGAAATCGCTGGTACGCCACAGGATCAACTCGGTGGCCAGGTTTTCGTAACGTTTGTCGAGTCGCAGATAATAATCGGTTGGCTGGCTGGCATCTGGCGTGAGCAGATAGACAAACGTTTTGGTCGGCGACGGGCGCTGAGCGAACGGGAACCGGCTACCGGTTCGACCAAGGGAGGTAATAGTCTGGCCACATACGCGAAACAATTCCACCCGGTCGATAGCATGATTACGTATCTCAAACGACAGTTCATCGGGCCAGTCACCCGGCCGTAGTTGAAATCGGAACCAGTGAATCGCTTCGGTATATCCCACGTTGATCCGGCGTTTCCGAACAGGTTCGAATCGATGAATCTGGCTGACCTCCGCAACCGTTACCGTCCCGCTCGTATCTGTCCAGTGGAAAATCGGTACGGTCAGCGCTTCCATCGTGTTTACCGATTTCAGATGGTAAGCTGTCAGCCCCAGTAGAACGGCCACTACGGTACCAAACAACAAAATCAGGTTCCGGATCATGCGGGCACAGGCGTAACGATTGGCACGCGTAACATAACCGAATTCCCTTCGTCGGTGGCGTCTATGAGCAATTCGGCCTTCAGCAACTCTACTTTTGTCCGCAGGTTTGCTTCTTCCGCAACGTGATGGTTAGCCGGTCGCCCATTGTCCTCTACCGACAACGTAACTTCTTCTGGGTGATACAACAGTTGCACCGTCACCTCAGTGGCCTGGGCATGGGTCAGGGCGTTCCGAATCAGTTGGGTAGCTAGGCTAAACAACAGTTGTTCTGCCTGCCTGCCCATTGACCGGACCTGTCCCAGATACACAAACTGAATCGGAACGCCCCGGTGGGTCAGTTTCCGGACTGTCTCGTCAATCGCATCGATCAATCCCGTTTGGTCAAGCTGATTAGGTAGCAACTGGTGCGAAAGCGTACGCAACTCATCAGCGGCTTCATCCAGCAACGTCTGCGCTCGTTGCAGCGAGGGGGCCGGGTTGTCACGCGCCAGCCGGGATACATATCCTTTGGCGGTGGATAGTAAGGGGCCAACATCATCATGAAGGTCCTGCGCCAATCGTCGACGTTCATCTTCCAGTGAGAAAATGACCTGCTGCTGAGCGTCCTGGCGACTCTGAAGCAGGTTGAGTTCCAGACGCTGGTTACCCTGCTGGGCGTGCCGGTATCGATACGTTAACCCGAACGTAAAAAATACCAGATCCGCCAGGACAGTAAGCGCCAGTATCACGTATGTTTCTACATCGAATGGTAGCGGCCAGCCCTGGGTCTGACAGAAATTCATGAACGCAACCAGACCATAGCCCGCAAACTGTACGGCGAGTGCATAGCCATAGTACCGAACCATTACGTCGCGTTCCTGGCTTCGGCGATTGGCTTCGTATAAACTGAGGATAGTTAACACTGCAATGACCGGCACGAACCAGGAAGTGGCCAGGGCCAGGGCACGATACAAGTGCAGGTCGCGGACCAACCGGCATGCTGGTATATCGTCCAGTAGATTTATGGCGATAGCTGCTGCCAGCGCCAGTAACACGGCCCCTTTAAACCACTTTAGCCACCTAAAAATCCGGCTGTTCTGCCGGGTCTGGTGGATGAAATACTGCATAAAAGTAGTCTGAGCTACCATAGCCGCCCACACATATAGATAAACCGGCAAAAACGCATTCAGACGCGGCAGGTTCGGCCACAGGTATTGAAAACTTAGGCCTGCGTCGGTAAACACGTGCATGGTAATGAAGTGGATGTATAAACTATACCAGAGGTAGATTGAGTCACGGAGCGCGAACAACATGACTAGATTCACGATCATTACCGTGCAGATAACACCTATGTAAATACCCCACAGAAAATATTCGGTGCGGTCAGAAACCAGAAAGGCCGGTCGGGACCAGAGACTAACAAAGAATGAGAGGATTGCATGCGGATGCTTCAAACGCAGGTAATACTGAACCGTCTGCCCCACCCGGAGCCGGATGGGAAATACATAATTATTGTTTCGGTAGGGTCGCTGACTGAATACGAAGCGGTCACCCGTTAGCCCTAGCGATCGAACCGAATCGGCGGACTGCGGACCGGTCGCCACCTCAATTAGTTCCAGCTCATCCAAGTTGGCATACTCGGCCTCAAGCAATAGTTGGGTCAGTGGTGAAGCGCCAGCGGGAGCAGTTAGTTCGAAGAAAAGCCAGTGCGTTGCGGTGGTTGTATAGCCAAAATCCTGGCGATTAGTCTGGCTGGGCGAACGCCGAAACTGCCCGGTACGCTGGCATTCCCTAATCTGCTGAATAGTTAGTTGCCCTGTCGAATCGACGAATTGATAGAGTTGTCCCTGAAGCGGAATTTCACCAGCCGGGTCGCCTGGCCTTAGCGTGACCTGAATCGGTTGCTCGCGGGGCTGTGCCCTGACGACGACGGAGATTAGCCATATAAGCCAGAGGCAACCCAACCGTTTCATAGTGATTATCAAGAGGAATCACTCAAAGAACGACCTTTTTCCTAAAAATACAAACAAGGTTGTATGGAAACGCCCCTACCCCATAAGCCACCTTTGTATCACCCAAACGGGACAGAATTGTCACTGATCTTTAACCGACGGAATACCGTCTCAAACCAATTAATTACCATGAAAAATTTGCTCAGTACCCTTTTTATCTGCCTGATCACCGTGTCAGCATTTGCCCAACAGGTTAAATACTCCTTTGATGAAATGTCGTACAGTCCAGGTGCTGCGGGCGTAAGTCTATGTCTGTATTCATCCGGCATTACAAATCCTAATGGTACCGACAAGTACTACGTTACGGCCTGGGTTGATCTTCAGAAGAAAACGATTATTAATCCCGAGCTTAGGGAATATGGCAATCCTGGCAAGGTTATCAAATTAAACAAGATAACCCACGTAAACCACTTGTACTTAGCTACGCCAGATACGGGAGGTGTTGAGGCATACGCCTGCCGGGGAACGGGTACCAATATGGTATTTTATTATTTGGTAGGTGCCACCACGCCCGATACCGTTAAATTCCTGTTTTATCTGCCATCGGGAGCCGATAGCTTTCAGATAGCCAATTAGTACATAAAATACCTGATGTTAAACGCCACCGGGCAGCGGTTATGTATCGCTATCCGGTGGCGTTGCCAGTTAACGACGATTGAAAATAAAGCTACTGTTATCCCGTGAATTACGTCCTGAATGTAAGCCGATGCTCACGGGCAGGCACTAAAAATACAAACAAGTTGGTATGGAAACAGCCCCTCCCGGTTTACCAACTTTGTCGTACCGACGCGTTGCTAGCACCACGCATAACCCGCTGCCGGTCAACCAATAAACTGGATCAATTCCTATGAAAACGACAAAGACAATAGGCATCATCGGTGCCGGGGTAAGCGGCTTAGTTACTGCCAAGACCATGCGCGAACACGGTTTTGAAGTCGTCGTATTTGAAAAAGAAACAGAGTTGGGTGGGGTGTGGGCCTCTATGCGCCGGTATCCCAACGTGACGACCCAAAATACCCGCGATACATACACCTTCTCGGACTTTCCAATGCCTGCTCATTATCCGGAATGGCCCACTGGTCAGCAGGTGCAGGAATACCTGACGAACTATGCCCAGCATTTTGGTATCCTGTCGTCAATTCAGTTTGGCACGTGCGTGGGCCGGGTCGAAGCTGTCGACGGAGGAACAAACGGCTGGATTATTTACACTACTCAAATGGGTGAGGCTAACCAGACGATGGTTGATTTTCTGGTGGTTTGCAACGGGGTGTTCAGTGAGCCAAACCTACCGCAGCTTCCGGGTCGCGAGCTGTTCAACGGGACGGTACTTCACAGTACCGAATTTCGGCAGCACCACCTCGACGCAGCCAGACACCAACGGGTAGCCGTGGTTGGATTCGCCAAATCGGCCCACGATATTCTGTCGCAAGTGAGCAACGTATCCGACAAGCCCATCTGTATCTACCGGGAGGCTAAGTGGAAGATGCCCCGAATTTTTCTGGGCCTGAACTTCAAGTACCTGCTGCTGCACCGCTTTGGTGAGTCGTTGTTTCCTTACCGATTTCTGTACGGCATTCATAAATTTCTCCATGGACCGGTCGGAAAACCGGTTACGGGCCTGTTAGTAAAAGGGTTAGGTAAACTGGTAGCGGCTCAATTAAAGCTCAGAAAAAGTGGCTTGCTCCCCGATAAACCGTTCGACAGCATCGCCAACTGCTCCATCGGCCTGACCTCCGATAACTTTTACGAGCGGGCTGCTTCGGGCGATATACAACTCGAAAAAGGAGAGATCGTCCGCTTCGTTCCGGAAGGGGTCGTCCTGAACACGGGGAAACGGCTCAACGTCGATCAGGTAATTTTTGCGACGGGTTTTCGGCAGACGGTACCATTTTTCGCGGAGTCGATTCAGAAGCAGCTTCGTAATCAGAAAGGCTGGTTCCAACTTTACCGCAATGTGCTACCCGTCGATGTACCGAATCTGTCGTTTGTGGGGTACAATCCGTCGCTGTTCACGCCTTTTACCTCCGAACTGGCCGCGCACTATTCTGCCCAGTATGCGAAAGGTCAGCTGAATCTGCCGAATGCCCAGGCGATGAAAATGGAGATTGCCCTCCACCACGACTGGCTGGTACAGCGAGCTCCGCACAGCAATGCGGCCGGCACCTGCATTATCCCATTCTCGTTTCACCACGCTGACGAACTGATGCGCGACATGGGCCTGCGGACCCGCCGGACCCGCAATCCAATTACCGAGTTTATGGCTCCGTTCAATCCGGCTATGTATAAGGGTCTTACGCAGGAGTTGCTGGCATTACAACCAACGAAAGCGGTAATACAACATAATCCGGCACCCGTTGAGGCCTAAAACGTCAACTCTGTTCAGTTTAGCTACGTTGATTATGGCTTCACTTATCTATTTCCTGAATCACATCGCCAGTTGGAAAACCTGGCTGCTCCTACTGATTCTTTACGTCAGTTTCCCGGCTTACTGGCTGAAAAATGCTGAAACTACTATCAATCGCTTGGCGAACAAACCCATCGGACCGATTGACCTGACGATAGACTATAACCCAGCCCGAACGCGTCAGATGATCGCAGATTATGGCCCGGCAGCTCGTGCGTATTACGCCCACACGGAACTGACGACCGACCTAATCTACCCGCTAGTATACAGCTTGTTGTTGGCCGTAACCCTGACGCTTTTGTTCCAGACTAAGTCGTATAAATCGGCTGAAAAGATCACGTTGCTACCGTTTGTAGTACTGCTGTTCGACTTCCTCGAAAACGCTATGATCGTCAGTATGCTTGTTGATTATCCCACGCAATCGCCTGTGTTGGTGAGCCTGTGTGAGGTGTTTAAATTGATCAAATGGTTAAGCTTCGGGCTCACTATTTTACTTGTTTTATATGGACTCTTCCAATTGTTAATGAGCAAAATACAAACAAATCTGTATTGAAAACCGTGGGGTTGAACGGCCAATTTTGGGGCAATCTCTGCTATCATAATCGCTGTGAAAACCCCTTTATTTTTTTTCTTTCTGACCGGCTTAACGAGCTCGTTATGCCCCGCTAACGGGCATTCAAACGGGCTACATTTACGCATTCAAAACCAGCTGGATTCAATCATTCAGCGCCAAACGGATTCCAGCCTTAGCCCCCGGGCCGTCCCCCAGCCAGATTCGGCCTTACCCCGCCTTCCGGCCGTACAGGTAACGGGTGATCTAACCATTGGCACGAGTTACTACAGAACCCACAGCCCTGAATCGACCGAGACGCAGATGGCCCCCTGTGAGCTGAACGGTACCATTACCCTCACCACAAGCTCCGGCTGGACGCTGCCCCTTTGTTTGCTTTGGAGTTCGCAGAATAACCGATATCGCCAGCCCTACAACCAGATTGGCATCAGTCCACGCTACAAAAACTGGTTAACACTCCACGCAGGCTATCGCAACGTAATGTTTTCACCCCTGACGCTGGCGGGGCATACCTTCCTGGGAGCGGGCGCAGAGCTAAATCTGGGTCTGGTGCGGGTCGGTTTAGTAGTGGGCAAATTCAACCGCGCCATTAATGCCGATTACGCCGATCCCGATCGGGTGGCTACCTTTCGTAGAAGGGGATTTAGTGCTAAAGTAGGTGTTGGTAACCAGCGCAGCTACCTCGATCTGATTTTGCTGCGCGTAGCCGACGACATTCATTCTATTCAAACTGATAGTCTCACCCAGCCGACACCGGCCGAAAACCTCGTGCTTGGCCTCAGCGGTCGATTACAATTACGCCAAAAGCTAAGCCTAGAACTAGACATGGCCAAGAGTGCTTATACGCACGACAGCCGGACGATGGCTGTTTCCAAAACGGATTATCCGGAGCGACTCCGGTACCTGGCCCCGTTTACCAAGCTACTCACGGTCCGGCAATCCACGCAGGTATACACGGCTATACAGGCCGCATTCCGATACCGGAGCAAATGGGCTGATCTGAAGCTTCTGTACAAGCGTATCGAGCCCAGCTACAAATCGATGGGCGCCTATTACTTCCAGAACGATATTGAACAAGTTACGGTGGCTCCCCTGCTCAAATTGTTCAAAAAACGGCTGAATCTCCGCACCAGCCTCGGCTGGCAACACGATAATCTCTTTAATCAGAAAAAATTCCGCACCAACCGGCTCATCGGGTCCGTGAGTGCGTCGTATTCATCCGTCAGTAATCTGAATCTCGATCTGTCCTATTCTACATATGGCATTACTCAGCGCTCGGGTTACCGGCCACTCACCGACACGGCCCGCCTTGCCCAAAACAACCGGACGTTGTCGGGTAGTGCTTTTAAAATCTGGATGGGTCAGACTCTGATTCATACGCTAAGTGGTTCAGCTTCCTATCAGAGCCTGCTGGATATGAATCCCTTCACCACGAACCGGAACGCCAGTCAGAACTGGTATTACAGTCTCAATTACGCCTGGCAGCACCTGACAGCCCATTTGGACTTGAGCGTGGGCTATAGTTACACCCGCACGACAGCACTGGATATGAACAGCATTTATTCCGGTCCGTCCGTAAGTTTGAGTAAGAAAATAGCCAAAAATGAGAAGCTGAGCCTGCAATTGTCTGTTAACTATTTGAAGAGTCAGGAGCAACTGACCGGGTTCGATCAGACTGGCTCCCTGCTGAGCACAATGATTAATATCGATTATCAGCTAACGCCCATCCACCGGCTGTCAGCCAATTGGAGTAATCAGCTGAACCACGGCCAGCAAACGGTTGATATGCAGCAAGGCAGCGTTCAATACGCAGTAAACTTCTGAAATGTGTATAGATTAACTAAGGCCGTTGCCACGGTTATATCGTAATCGCGATAACGGCCTCAAAGTGGGTTTGCTGCCCATCATACAATTCTGAAACGGGTTGACCTGCCATGATGGTATAATGACTGAGTAGGCCTATTACGCACGGCGCAATAGCACAACTACCCTAAATATACCGACTTAGGAAGTGGTCCGTCGGTTCTGGCTCGTACTTATTCCCATCACCCCCCAATTGCACCAGTTGACTGAAAACAAAAAAGCCGCAGCGATTAGACTACCGGCTAAGAACTTCGAAAAAAGGCTTAGGCGAAAATTAGCATGGTAAAAACGCCTTGCCCATACGTTACCTCCAGAACTAATCGAAGAGATTGGTCCACACATTAGGCCTGCCCACTTCTGAATTACCCATCTTCGTGGTGATAACCAGTTGCACATTCACCGCCGATTCATTCCCGTATTTACCCTGAAAGTCCATTACTACTGAGGTGACATTACCTATCCCACCGTTTTTATGGTAATAAGAACCGTATTGACTCCCAACAGATGAGAATAGTCCTCATTCCCCTTTACATTGGTCTGGTTATCCGGGTAGAACAGCGTTTGCTGATTCTCAGGCGTTGCTCAGGCCGAAATCACCCTGGCGAGCCTGACCAGTTGGCGTGGATTGGGGCTGAACCTCATCGAATCGTTCGCAGCTCGTGGTAGTTATGAATAGTGAGGAAGCTGGGGCAAGATTCAGGTGTACCTAATGGAATATAGTTTATCCTTCGATGAGCCGGTAAAACGATTCCCGGTAGGTATCTCCGATTGGAATGACCGATTTGCCCACATAGATCCGGTTTCGCTCAATGGATTCGATCCGATTCAATGCCACAATATACGATTTGTGGACCCGTACAAACTGATGAATGGGCAATTTCTCTTCCATCGTTTTCAACGTTTGCAAAGCCACTACCCGCTCTGCCGTGGTAAATATAGATACATAATCCTTGAGTCCTTCACAGTACAAAACGCTGGCTAGACTGATCCGTTGCAGCCGGTATTCAGTCTTGACAAAAATAAATTCTTTACCCGTCTCCGCTGGTGACGGAGACGATTCTGGAACGAACAGCCCAGAATCGCTTACCAGAGGAATGGTACCGCCTGACGTAGCCAATACTTTCTGCACAGCCCGGTAAAACCGCTCGAAAGAAATCGGTTTAAGCAGGTAATCAACCACATCGTGTTCATAGCCATCCAAAGCATATTCCGAATAGGCCGTTGTCAGGATGACCCGGCAGTGGCTAGCCTTGGGACTCCGCTGGAGTAACCGAATAAACTGCATACCCGTCAGTTCAGGCATCTGAATATCTAAAAAGACCACGTCTATTTCTCCCTGCTGTACCTGGGTCAGTGCGTCAATGGGACTGTTGGTGGCTCCAACTAATTCCAGAAAAGACACCTTAGTGATGTAATCACTCAGTACCGCATGGGCTAAGGGCTCGTCATCCACAATTAAACAGCGCATAAGGATCGGGGATAAAGGTCTGCAATCAGCAACTGGTGGTTATAAGTGTAGCTCCAACGAACAGGCGTAACTATCCGACTCATCGGTAATCCGGAGTTGATGCCGATGGGGATATAACAGCAGTAGTCGACGCCGGACATTGGCCAGACCAATACCCCCACCCGGATCCGTTTGCCGGGCCGTTTTTTTATTTAACGTGTCGAAACGCAGCACCCCTTTTTGCACACTCAGCTCAATCAGTAACGGGTGCTGCGAATCGGTTAGATCGCCATGCTTGAACGCATTCTCCACAAATGAGACCAGCAGCAGGGGTTCGATCCGGAATAAATCGGTATTGCCGGCCACATTGAACTCTACCTGGGCATTAGCCACTCGAAGTTTTTCCAGCTCGACATAATTCTGGAGGTAAGCCACTTCTTTTGTTAGCAGCACGCCGGATGGTTTGGTAGAAGCCTCTACCGGCTCGCCCATATTACTGTCATACAGCATGTAGCGCATTAATTCGGACAGTTTGAGAATGGCCCCCGGAGCCGCATCGGATTTGGTATAAGCCAATGAATAGATATTATTAAGTGTATTGAAGAGAAAATGAGGGTTTACCTGGGACTTCAGAAAGGCTAGCTCAGCCGTATTGCGCTCTCGGAGCAACAGGCTGTGTTGCTGCTGGTGAACAAACCAGTCCTCAATAATTTTAAAAACCAGCCCAATCAGCACCAGGGGCAGCGCGTAATACAAATTATCTTTTACATAATAAGAAAAAGGCGTATCAGGGAAATAATTATGGACGCCAAACAGGGCCGGGGTCAGCCATTCGTCCATCAGGTAACGTAACCCAATAAAGAAAACCAGGCAACCCAGCCCGCCCAAGAAGGCCCATCCGTACTTTTTGCGGGCAAACAGGGGATTTAAGACGACTACGTGGGTGAGGTAAATGGTCAACCATTGATATACATCCAGAGCAAGGCCAAACTGCCAGAACATGCGCTGTGAATCGTGAAAGCGGGCAATATCGAGCGTCAGATAAAGCAGCAAACCGCTGATGTAGAGCAGATTACGAATGCGATGTTTCATACCACAAAGTAACAACGTAGTGGCTAAGATTGACAAGCCAGTTCGACCAACGCCCAATTCTGACCGACCAACGGGTAGGCACCAACCAAGCCGGGTTAGTCGGTATATTCCGGAGTTGGCCGAGGTATTGGGCGAGTTGGTCGATTTAACTTGGTTATGGTAGGTCAGCAGTCGCAGTTTTGTCTCATCCATCACCCAACAAAGCCTACAAACACATGGAACTGCGATTCGATTTTCGGCTGGTCCCTCCTTTATCGAATGGCCGCCATCAAACCAACTAAAACACGTCTGGACGTCCTGTTGGGTGGCACCGCCGATCATTACAGGACTAGTCTGTCAAATAAGTCAATTCGCTAATCATTCAATTATTTCACGCATACTAACTAAAGCCATGAACACGATCCGATTTTCTTTGGTCCTTTTAATCATCTTGTTTGCTGGGGCTTCCTGCAGTAAAAAACAGGATGATGTTACGGCTGACGCGGGTGTTGAAGTAGCGGGTATTTATTCAGTTACCCAACTTCGCACCGAGGATGGTAAAACTTATAGCATTCAGACAGGGTACTCGAAAACGATGGAAGTTGTCCGGTTATCAGAAAACAGTGTGGACTTGACCCTGGAATTTAACGAGCCGGGTAAAACGCCCAATCGGGTCCATATCACCGACCCTATTACGTTAAAACGATCTGGACAAAACATTACCCTTCATGCCCCTTCTGGATCGCAGGTAGGTGAATATTCGGCTAAAATTCTTCAGCTAAAATTTACGGAAAACGGCCAACAAGGCACCATGATTGGCAATAAGCCGTAAGCGCTTAAAAGCTTACATGGTCTGTTCGCTCTGCTATAAGGTAACCAATTGGAGCGTTTCATATTCACTAGCTGTGAAGAGGACTAAATAGCGTTGTAGATGGCCAGTTTTAAGGGGATTCTGGCGATGATGAGTCAGTACGTTAGCGGTAATTATTAAGTTTGGAAGTAATGGTTTCCCTCTGTACTCAGTGTCAAAGTAGTCAAAAAAAGCCCGGCGCAGAGCACCGGGCTTTTAAGCGGTCTTAATGAAAAAACTAATCCTAAAAATGTTGATTGACCACCTGGGTGTTGTTGTTACCAATCTGGGTGTACTTGAAGGTTACACCCGTGTTACCACCCTCCTGTACCAACGTCAACCGGTTGTTGTAGCCCTGCTGAGAACCGTACGAACCGGGGTCACCCGCCAGGTTCAGCACCTGGTTATTGTTGCCGTTCTGGGTGATGTTGACCATGTTGTTGTTGCCCACCTGTAAGAACCGGGCGAAGTTGTTCGAGCCGTTCTGGGTGATCATAGCCGAGTTGTCGTTGGACGAAGTAGCCACCCCTTGCAAGCCCTGCTGAACGAAGGCCACGTTGTTCGAACCCGATATCTGGTTGATCATAGCCGTGTTACCATAGGCACCTACCCCATCCGCGTTCGAGCCGGCGAACTGCAAAATCGTTGCCGCGTTACCCGTACCCGTCGAGCTCTGGTTGATGATGGCCTGGGCTCGCTGGGAGTTAGCCGTTTGGATAATTAGCGCCTGAGACGCATTACCCGCACTTTGAGTGATGGCTGCCGTGTTGAAGCGACCCGTCTGGTAGAGATTGGCATTGTGGTTATCACCACCGGACTGGGTAATTGAAGCGGTATTGTCGTTGGAGACCGAACCAGCCAGGGTGACAGGGGTACCGTTCAGCCCGTTCAGGGTGATGGTAGTTCCCGAAATAGACGTCGAGACATCCCGAAGTGTCAGTGAGCTTTGACCAATGCGGGCACTCAGGTTAGTGCCCGCCGATTGGCTGATGGTCGCCGTGTTGCGATTGGTCTGCAGGATTTGCCCAGCCAGCAGCGTATAGCCCTGATCAACGCGCGCACGGCTATTGGTGACTACGTCAGCCTGGGTGATGGTTGCCGTGTTATCCCGGCCATTGCTCTCGCCCTGGTCACCAGCACTATTCTGCGCAATGCGGGTGATGTTACCCGTGCCACCCTGGGTGATGGTGCCTTTATCGTTGCTCGAATAAGACCCGCCCCCGAAGCCCTGAAAAATATCCGCGGTGCCGTTCTGGGTAGTGCTGTTCTGAGTGATAGTGGCCGTACTATTGTTGCTGGCCCCGTTAAAGCCCTGGTAAACTTGGACCAGGGAGTTTTTGCCGTTCTGGACGACAGTAGCCGTACTCCCTTGATCGGATCCTTGGGAGAGCGCCCCCTGGTAGACATTGGCCGTGTTGTTGATGTTGGTCTGGGTAATAGTGGCCTTGCTCTGGATAGCCTCACCCGATTCAGCCCCCTGATTAATAGTGGCTGTGTTACCCGTGGCCGACTGAGCGATGATGCCACTACTGCCATCCGAGCGGCCCGCGGAGATGGCCCCGTCACCATCCGCATCGACGGTAGCGCCCTGGTTAACAGTAGCCGTTACGTTGCTGGCGGTCTGGGTGATCATGGCCGTATTGCCCACCGATTCAGGAACAGAGACCCCAAAGCTGGCATCCCCGGCACTGGTTCTACCCTGGTTGACGGTTGCCACCGCATTATTGACCGCTGAGCCGATCACGTTCTGGCCCGTAAAGCCCTGCATTACGAAGGCCGTGTTGCTGACCGAGTTGTTTCTCTGGTTAGTGGTAGCGGTGTTGCCTGTGCCGTTCTGATAGGTTTCGGCTTTGTTGCGACGGGAATTGTTATCCTCCCGGATAATGGCTGTGTTAGCCGCTCCAATCTGAGAGATACCAGCAAAGTTGCCGTCTTCGCCTGGCGCTCCGATCGTGGCTGATACTGAGGTAGCCCCGCCACTTAATCCACTGGGCCCACCGCTCTGGCTGATGGTAGCGTTGTTGTTAGGTCCACCGCTCTGACCGATACCGGCCCGGTTGCCCTGAGAACCGTTGTTCTGATTGATGGTCAGGGTGTTGGCCCCGGTGTTGTTGGGTGTCCCCTGGAAGGTGATGGCGTAGTTACCATAGTTAACCAGGTTCGGATCGACGGCTGATTGCACCTGGCTGATAACACCAGTCTGGTTGGCACCGAACTGGTTGTGCTGAGCAAATTGCTGCTGACCCACCTGCTGGACGACTTGGGCATAGGTGGCTGCAGCGAAAGCAATTAGGGCTGTACTGGTAAGGATGATTTTTTTCATTATAATTATAATAAGGATAAATGGTTATAAACTAATAACCGAGTGCAAATATAGTTGTACACTTTCAAATGTAACTATATATTTACTACCGTTAAGTAATATGAATATATGCTCGTAATAAGTGGTTTGTGACAGATAAATCCCACTAGCTTGACTTGGTATAGAGCACTCGACAGTGTGTTCTACTTCGGCCTGCTAAGTGCGAATTGGCCGACCGCATCGATCCGGTAATTGTACATTGAGCGCTTTACCGGCCCGGCTGCTCCGCTAATGGTTGCTTTAAGTTGTTCCCTTCTACAGGGTTACCCAGTAAGATGATGTGTAGCTTCACTTCCTCGGCACCTTTCCAGGCGTAAATATTACAGCCTAAATTAACGGTGAATCCAAACGATACATACAGCACTGTTGAGCTGTTGGCATCCGTTACCTACTGGTTAACCAAAGTGAAGCTAGTTGTACTCATTCCTCGTACCTGAGCTGAGTTAATTGAGTTACGGTACCATTGTTGAGTGTCACCGTAGGATTGTTGTTTGTGAAGTGATTCGTGTTTTTGGCAGTCTTCGAAGGGTTAACCTACTCCCCATTTGCCTCCAATACCACCTAATGATGAGATTCAGGGCATCCAAATTAATAGCAATTATTTTAGGGCACTTTTAATGAGTCTAGTCGCTATAGGCCCCCTATAAACGGTCTTTGCTTACCTATTACCGGACAGCTTTTGTACGGTTTCGGACATATACTCAATAGATATCAGGATATATACCTGATAATTAATCAATTACAGAATTGGCATCCTATTTGTTCAACAAATACTAAAGAAATGCACACTTTTGAGCCTGTTTCTTATGAGTCGAACCTATTTAGGGGAGTTTGAAGAGTTAGTCTTACTCGCCGTTGCTCTCCTGGAACAACAACCCACTGGGGCTTATGGTGTCACGATTGCCGACGAACTCAAGCAACGCACTCAACGAACCACTTCTGTCACGGGGGTTCATGTGGTCTTGTATCGCCTGGAGGAGAAAGGCCTCGTTGGCTCGACTTTGGGCGGAGCTACCTTGGCCCGGGGCGGACGGCGCAAACGACTATTTACCCTGACAGCGGATGGGCATCAAGTACTGCGAGAGATGCGTCAACTGCGGATGGGATTTTGGGAGGCCTTACCCACCCTTTTCTTTTCCTAAGCCATGAACAAGCCTTCACCCCACCCGAAGAGGCCACCCCGATGGGCCGACCGACTATTAAGCTGGCTGACACCATCGGATCTGCTGGAAGAGTTACAGGGGGATCTGCAGGAGCAATTTGCCCATCAGGTTGACCAAGTCGGCCCCTGGCGGGCTCGTTGGTGGTATGGTCTGGAAGCCCTGAAGGTTATTCGACCCTATTATCTACGGCGTCGAGTGGCCAGCTTGGCCCACGGGCGGAAGGGATTCGCCCCAAAGCGACCCGCCATCACCCGCCCTTTTTTTACCTCTGAACACCCCTCACCACCATTAATTAATCCTGGCATGATCCGAAACTATCTCAAAATCGCCTGGCGAAACCTAAAGCGCCAAAAAGTATCCACCAGCATCAATATCATTGGTTTAGCCATCGGATTGGCAACCTGTAGCCTGATCATGCTCTACGTGCAGGATGAATTAGCCTACGATCGCTACAATGAAAAAGCGGACCGGATTTTTCGGGTTGGACTCAAATTCCAGTTAAACGGTAAAGACCTTGGCGGGCCCAGTTTAGGTCAGAATGCCGCCCGGGATTTGAAACAGGAATTTCCTGATGTTCTAAAAGCAACGCGCATCCGCGGGTGGAGTGAGTTTGTCAGCTACGAAACAACCTCATTCCGTCAAGATAATCTGCTGCTTGCCGATTCAACGTTTTTCGACGTATTCACCATTCCATTCCTGAAAGGGAATCCCAAACGGGCACTCGCCGAGCCAAATACAGTGGTATTGACCGAAGAAACTGCTCACAAATACTTCGGCAGTCAGGACCCGATTGGAAAAATCTTGTCGTTTGGTAGCGACAAGAGGCCTTATCGGATTACGGGCGTAGTCAGGAATGTACCGTCGAACTCCCATTTTCACTTCGATATGCTGGCTACATTAGTCGGCCGGGATGAAAAAATAGATTGGTCGGGATGGCTCTATAATATAAACTATCAAACCTATCTGCTGCTGCCCGAGCACTACGATTATAAACAGTTGGAGGCCAAACTCCCTAAACTCGCCGAAAAACAGATTGGGAGTGAAATTAAGACATGGCTGAAACTTACTCCGAAACAGTTTCGCGAAAGGGGGGACAATTTTGGGGTGTTTCTGCAACCACTCACTGATATTCATTTGTATTCCAAGACTGAGTCAAGTCCGAGAGGAGCTATTATGTACGTATACGTGCTGACGGCTATCGCGGCCTTTGTGTTGCTGATCGCCTGTGTGAACTTCATGAACCTGTCGACAGCCACAGCAGTTCGGCGTTCGCGTGAGGTAGGAGTACGTAAGGTGCTGGGCTCGGTGAAAGGACAATTGCAGCTACAGTTCCTGATTGAATCAGTCCTGCTGGCGATGGTAGCACTGCTGGTTGGATTGCTATTAGTAGGTTTAGCATTGCCCTTCTTTAACCAGCTGACTGGCAAGTCGCTTTCATTTCATGTGTTGACCCAACCACTTATTGCCGCTGGTTTAGTAGCGGGCACGGTGCTGGTGGGGTTGTTAGCCGGAAGTTACCCAGCTTTTTACCTAGCATCCTTTAAACCTGTATTCGTTCTGAAAGGCAGGATTTCAACTGGCCGCGGGAGCTTTAACCTGCGAAGTGGTTTGGTGGTCTTTCAGTTTTTCATCACCATTTCGATGATCATTGCTACCGTTACAGCGGATCGGCAACTGCGTTACATGCAAGCGCAGAAATTGGGATATAACCGCGAACAAGTGCTGGTGATTCATGATACGGATATGTTGCGGAATAACGAAGCTGTATTTCGCGACCAGATCGTTCAATCCCCTCAAGTCGTCATGGGCAGCATTTCAGGACAGATCCCCGTTGGGCGGACAAACATGGATAACACCACCGTCAGGGCTAAAGAAAATCCGGACCAGGGTGTTATGAGTCGATTCTATTTTGTTGATCCTGAGTATATTCCTACGTTGGGAATGCATATAGTACAGGGACGTAATTTTTCAAAAAATACCCCTAGCGATGCCTCCGCTATTGTTCTAAATGAAACGGCTGTACAGGCATTAGGCTGGCAGAAGGATCCCATTGGCAGAGAACTGATCGGCCACACGGACGATAACGGTGTCAATATAATTTACCGGGTTGTAGGTGTTGTCAGCGACTTTCATTTCGAATCCTTACGGCAGAAGATCGGGCCTCTGGTCATGTTTTTGGGCAGGAATTCAGGTAATATTCTGGTCAAAACCCGTACAACTAATCTTCCGCAGTTGCTCGCTTCACTGAGGCAACAATGGGAGTCATTTTCACCCGCAGCCCCTTTTTCCTATTCGTTTTTAGATGATCGGTTTGAGCAAGTTTATCTGGGCGAGCAAAAAATAGAACAGGTGTTAACCCTGTTCTCCAGCCTGACGATCTTCATCGCCTGTTTAGGGTTATTTGGGTTGGTTACTTACACCGCCGAACAACGAACCAAAGAGATTGGTGTACGGAAAGTACTAGGCGCATCGGTTGTCAGTGTGGTAACCCTACTCTCTAAAGACTTTCTCAAACTCATTCTGATCGCTTTGGTGTTAGCTTCTCCAATTGCCTGGTGGGCCATGACTCAATGGCTGAAGGAGTTTGCCTATAAGGTTACGCTTGATTGGTGGATATTCGCTCTAGCTGGCTTGCTGGCAGTTGGGATCGCCTTACTGACGGTGAGTTTTCAGAGTATCAAAGCTGCCCTAACGAATCCTATAAAAAGCTTACGTATTGAATAAAGTAAAACATGGCAACATTCAATCACCCTGGGCACCAAGCACCAACAGTGCACTTCGCATTAAGTTATATCTAGAAAAACATTGCTACTAAACAATCTCTTATAACAGCTTGTATAGGCCCTGTGTGGATGCGCTCAGCCAGAGCACCCTAACGGCAAGAAAGCAGACTGATAGGATCAATCTGCTTTCGACTTCTAATTTATCAAAGAGAGCCAGGTAGTGCTCTCCTCAATGGAGAGTAAACTCCTACAATTCTATAGAGTTCTCAATTTTACTATATGGTTGTAGTGAGCTTAACAAAGCCCGGCAGTCGATGACTACTGGGCTTTGCTTTAGAAGACTTGTCTTTATTTTTTAACAATATTTATGCTATTAGGCCCCTTATTCTACGAGTAAGGAAGGCATCGAAAACGTCGTACGTTGATTGGCCATAGCTGCTATAATCCAAAGCTAGGTAAGCATTACTAGCGCGTTTTAACTACCTGCAACTGCTCAATTAATGACTTTCTAGCTCCATCTGGCATTGCGACTTCCTGTCCACCAATGTACAATCGGTTCGACTCAATACGGTCAAGGTAATTAAGGTTGATGACCAATGAGCGGGATAGCTGATAAAAATAAACGGGTAGGTACGGGAATAGCTTGCCCAGGTTCAGTGAAATACGAATTGGCTGGTAAGCTCTGGTCGGGAAAATTCGTTGAAAGCTCGATGGTATCAAATAAAGTTCGGTATGCCCCTTATCGGCTTTGGCGAATTGAATCTCGGACTTAATTACCCGAATATACCCACTGGCAGCCGGTAAAAATGTATGATCGGGTAATTCAGGAGCTCCTTTAATATTGCCCGCGTAAAAATTATGCATGGCTAGATCAATCTGGGCAGCTAATTCACGTATCCGAAACGGTTTGTGTAAAAAGGCTGCGGGAAAGGTACTTTTTGCCCGCATAAATGTCCGCTCATCAGTATGACTCGTTAAATAAATCACAGGTACCCATTTGATCCGCATTAACTCTTTAACCGTTGTAATGCCATCAGCCGGTCCTTCAATTTCGATATCCACGATGACAATGTCGGGCAAATGCTGCTTCATCAACTTCAGGGCGGTTTCATAGCTAGAAGCTTTACCACAGATCACATAGCCCGATTGAATCAGGCTTTCTTCCATGGCAGTAGCCACGAGCGGCTCATCTTCAACAATCAGTATATGTAAGGGTGCGTCCATTTAGTCAATTAGCATAAGGTAAAGAAGGATACAGGCGAATTTTATCCGACTAGCAATGGAACCTGATCATCGAAGTACAAGGAAAAATGACAGCCCGCCTGGGTTGTAAACTCAGCCTTCCCTTTTAACTTTTCGGTAACCATTTGAATCAGTTTCATACCAAACGAATTCCTTCTTAGCGCAGTTGGGTCGAAACCAGGACCATTGTCAGCTACCCAAACATGAATGCGACCTTGCTCCCGTTGGCAACCAACTGAAAGGGCTGGTGTTGGCTGGAATGGTAAGGCGTATTTGCATGAATTGGTAACCAGCTCATTAAGCAGTAGTCCAACATTAATCGCAGTATCAGCACTTAACCAGATTGAGTCTAGGCTGTATTCGGGTTGGATATAGTCGAAGTTAAAACTCCGTAAAACGCCGTTAACCAGCTCGGAAATATACTGGGTGGCCTCAACTTCGACTAACCGATCACCATCATACAAGCGCTGGTGTACCAGTGCCATCGCTTCCACCCGTAATAAGCTTTCCTCAACGGCTCGTCTGGCTTCCACATCAGTCAATCGGTTAAACTGTAAGTCCAGCAGACTGGTAATGGATTGTAGATTGTTCTTTACCCGGTGATTTTGCTCTTTCACTAACCTGGCATTATGAACACTAAGGCGTTTAAACTTTCGAAACAACCAGTAAAAAATTACGCAGGCTATCCCCACTATGCTCAGCAGGATGGTTGTCACAAGAGTTAGTTTTTGTTGAGTGCTGATCGTCTCCTGTCTCAGTGATAGTTCATCTTGCTGGGCTTTTAATTTTTCCTCCTTCTTTTGACTCTCATACTGCATTTCGAGTCGAGAAATAGCCCCATTCCGATCCGCATTGAGGGTCTTTACCGTTAAGTCGTGATATTTTTTGTATGTCTCTAACGCTTTTTCCCAGTTCCCGGTTTGCTCATACAAGCCAGTGTAGGATTGGAGGAGCTGACTTTGTTGTTTATAATCACCCGCTCTTGCCGTATCAATAACATACCGCGCTTTCGATAACCATTGGCTTGCCTGGGTGGGTTGATGTAATGATAGATAAATACTCGCCAGAGCAAACGAGCTGCTAATAATGGGATAGGCTATTTTTTCTTTCAGAAAGAGTGCATATGCTTTTTTTAAATAGGTTATTCCCAATTTGGGATTAGTATTCGACAAGATTAAACTCTTAAGGTAATAGACATTGGCTACATCAACAGGGACTTTTAGCATCAAAGCTAACGTTTCGGCCTGCTGAAAATAGTAGAGAGCACTGTCCAACGAGTAATTTGGATAACGCCCTGGGGTTTCCTGATTTAGCATATATCCTAACGAATGCACATTTGCCATCACTAGACTTCCCCTCATCAGCGTGCGCGGGCTATTAGCCATTTTGAAATTAGTAATGGCTCTCCATCCCATTCGCTTGGCATCCACGTAGTTCTTCTGCTCCACTTGATGATTAGCCATGAATAGATAGACTTTGCCTATATCTTCATACTGTTTCCGGGGCTCACGTATTTTAAGTGACTTAATAAACCACTGCTGGGCTGTCAAATAGTCACCCAAACTATTGTAACGCTTACCTAATCTGTAACTAAATTCTGCCATTTTCAGCGAGTCTCCGGCAGCGACCGCCTGTTGGTATTCGATTTGTGTTTGTTTTAATCGTTCGTATACCTGTTTACCTAATGAGATATTCTGTGCGGAAGCCGTGAAAGTCGATTGAGTAATGACCGAAAGCGCCGTCATCAGGCAGAGCGCATTAAGTAGCTGCCAGATCCTTATAGGTAATTGCATACTAATTACTGGATAGAAATATGTCCGTAAAGTACTATCGGTACAGGAAATACTTGCGTTAAAGCCTCCTCAAAAGTTACTCACCAGCCATCTTTATTTGTAAAAAGTGGGATTTCGTAAGGAATATCCAGGAATAGAGTAATAAGTTAACTGATGCGGTCGAATCAACCACTTATTTTATAGAACTACCCGACGGAAGGATTATATGATTATCAAGAAATAATTACGCACTAACTTCTAGTTTCTATCCACACCATAAATCCCTACTTCAGCTTAGTCAACACTAACTGCTTTGCTTCCATAACGAGCGGGAGCATTTATATAAAAAAAGCGGCCAAACATCATTTGGTCGCTTTCCGATTCTATCCACACCATTGAAAAAGGTCCGTGAACGCTTCTTCAAGTTTGGCAATGTATACAAAAAATTATAATAGATCCATTGACTTTATTATGCGGTATTATTTACGATGAACCTTGCTTTTCCTCAGCATTTATTTTCTCTTCTTTTCAAATCTCTTTAATAACCTGGGTCACGTCAAAGCACTCCCACTCCTGGGCCCTGGCCAGGAAAACTCGGAAAGGCATTCTTGCCTGCATCTGATTATCGATGTGCAGCCGTCGGGATGCTTACAGACACGGCTAAACACCCAGGCCGGTTTGGCCTTATCCCACTTTTTGCGCCGACGAATAGGCAGCAATTCATCACTATGTCAGTCTTTGGTCAGCTCGCAGCTGCACTAAGCAAAGCGTCCTCCATAGTTAGCCTACATCAATTCGCGTTGTTTTTTCGTTGCCATAGTCAATGGTAAGCCAGTTAATACGTGCTTATTAGTCTATCGTTTACAACCTTTTGCGGTTAACCAGAATCGATAAGCAAACGCGATTAATTATGAGCCAATCACTCTGGAGTATTTGCTTGTTGATGAGTTTGATAGCTTGCTCCCGAACAGCCAATGTTCCTACGGTGCCACTGCCCTCAACTCATACGGGGCCATACAGTGCAACGGCTTCACTTAATGAGGCCACCTGGTTTGGCTCGGCTTTCGCCCAGCGAGAATCTGTACAGGGAGGGACTTCCTGCCCAGCGACCCAATTTGCACTCGGCATCTCGACTGATTTACCCCATCCCCAATCCGGCAATGAACCAGTAGGTGGGGTAACCGGTTGCGTAAGTCAGTGCATTCCTGCTCAACTACTGGGCTTTCACCGTATTCCCCTTGCGGTAGGAAAGTATCAACTAGCTGATATCCAGTCCTGCATTGAAGGCAACACGCAGGCCGCCTGTGAGTATCGGTTACTGATTGGGGGCGATGGGATTATTAACACGTATTATCCACTCGGAGTGACCATCCAGCGGGGGCAAACCTTGCTGACCATTCCAGGAACCAATACCAGTTGGATTGAAATCACCCGCTATGATCCAGCGACAAACCAACTGGAGGGGCGCTTTGAGGTGACCCTGAAGGATCCGGCCAATCAGGAAGCTCGTTTCACCAATGGCTCTTTCAGGGTAACCTTGACATAGTCTCAATTAGGCGAACGAAAATGGCAGCCTAGCTTCTTATATCTTCTCCACTACAAGCCAATATACCCAACTCAGGATGCTGCACTGGACAATAGCTGTGGGCACCGTACTGCTCTGGAGGGCTCACAAAAAAAGGAAAGTGATCAAGACGTATGAGCAGCTGAACCAACAGCCTTACTGATTGATAAAAGATGATTAAACACAAATAGCCCTGTTGGCTAGGACAGGGCTATTTGTTTTAGAATACCTATGAACTTATTTCTTCTCCAGAAGCTGGTTGACCAATTGCTCTAGTTTATCGATTCTAGACTGAAGCTGCTGGTTAGTAGCTTGCTGCATTTTGTCATTCTCCTGTAATAGCTGATTAGTCTTCTCCAACTGAATGCTATACAAGGTCAGTTCCTCGATTTTCTCCAGTAGCTTGGCATCTGTCTTGTGCAGGTCATTCCCCTGCTCGACCATCTGTTGAGCCGACAGCATACCTGGTAAGTGCTGGTGTTTGTCGATGTACTGAGCTACTTCAGTTAGCGGTCGCAGCGAATAACTCGGGGCAAATACCTTGTCACTCCACTCAGCTGTGTTCTTCACGGCTACCTTCACTTTCTCAGTTAAAATCCCATCTTCTACAAACAGCTTATAGCCGGATGGCGTCTGGCTTACTTTCGCCCCAATAATGATCGCTTCCCCCTGCACACTCTGTAAGAACTGTCCTTTGCGCTCCCACAGCGATTCTGAGACACCTTGCCGGGCCGAATTATTTAGGCTGGCCAGGATTACATCGCCCCGATCGTTGACGGTCAGAAATTTATAATAACTGATCAAACTAGATGGTGATTGGCTGGTCAGGTTAGTGAACCGCAGGCCTGACTGATTGGCTGTGCCCTGAGTAATTTCCAGCTTATTCTTAGGCGCTGAGTTACCGATGCCTACACTCGAATTAGTACTACCCAAAATCACCGAGTTGTCCTGACTAACAATCGAGTTGGCACCGATGGCTACGGCATTGGTCAGGTTGGTAGGGTTAACTGTACCGGCTTTCGAAGCAAAGCCAATGAAGACATTCTCATTACCAGTCTGACTGTTGAAGCCAGCATACTCGCCAATGAATGTGTTACGCTGGCCAGTAGTGTTCTGAGTGGCCGATCCAGCGCCGATGGCCGTATTGTCAGAACCGGTGGTGTTTGCATTAGCTGCGGCATTACCCAGGAATACATTGTAGTTTCCCGACTGATTGTTAGAACCGGCTTGGGGACCAAGCATCATGTTGGCTTGACCATTGATGTTGTTATAGCCTGCCAGGTTTCCGATAAAGACATTCGAGCCGCCAATGGTGTTGGAGAAGCCTGCCCGGTCGCCCATAAAGGTGTTAGAAGAGGCTTCAGTATTAAAATAGCCTGCTTGAGGCCCGATAAATACGTTGGCATTGCCGATGGTATTACTGTGTCCTGAGGAAGTACCCAGAAAGGTATTACTTGTCCCTTTTGAGTTTAGGAAACCAGCTTCAGTGCCTATAAATATGTTATAACCTCCTTCTTTGTTATTGTATCCTGCTTGGTTGCCTATAAAATTATTCCCACATCCTGTAGTACTATAACGACCAGCTTCAACCCCAATAAAAGTGTTTGTAGCTCCTGTTGTATTATCATTCCCAGCAAAGCTTCCTACAAAGGTATTTCCTCTAGCTGTGGTGTTTGCGGAGCCAGCGTAGCTCCCTAAAAAGGTGTTGTGATAACCCGTTGTATTTTTTTGCCCTGAATTAGATCCCACGAAGACATTAAAGAAGCCTGTCGTGTTTAAAACACCTGCTTGATTTCCGATCAAGGCATTATAACTACCTGAGAAGATGTTACTGCTCTCTCCAGTAATAGCCTGTCCGGCAGAAAGCCCGATTAATACGTTAAAATTACCAGGTGTACTGGCATTAGGTGGAGCCACATAATTCGTCTGCGCCCAAGCGAACTGACTTCCCACTAGCATTAAGAAAAGGGCTCGTTGGAACTTGCCCGAAAAGGTAGAGATACTCATAAAAAATACGTGGACTAACAAATGAAGAAAATTTGATTTAAACCCAAAGCTAGTAGCATTTGGGCTTTCTTTCAGCAAAGTATCATCATTTGTCAGTCTACCGGACCTAAGTGTATATTACCTATCTTCCCACCATGACTCAGGAGGAACGCGATCAGGTGTGAACGGTCCACTATTGCGGCTAGAAAAGACCAGTTATTCAAGATATTGGCTCAAATACTGGCTTAAAGAAGTCATTTGGTTCGAGGAATTCGCCAATTACCCTTCTTTGAAGAACTCCAAAAGTTTCATGCCTTTCTGAAAGAGAAGTTAGTAGGAGCTAAACCAGATGCCGGACGAGCCGCCGGTAAAACGTAGGTTATTTCTACTAACTTCTACTAAGTTTACTTCTTACCGAAACCACCAAACCCTTTCAGACCCGATGACAGCGACGAACCAAGAGCCGACGCGGCCGAGGCCGCTTTCTGGGCCGCTGTCGGTTCGGTTGGAGCATCAGTATCAGTCAGAAGCGTCGGGCTAGGTCCATTACCACGCTTCAAATAATGACCAGTCAATATTTCTTTATACTGCTCCGATTCCGCCCAGGCCAGGATTTCTTTCACCCGCAGCACCGTATAAGGGTGGGTTTGGCGCAGCATCGATTGGACCTTAATCAGTTTGGCCATCCAGTTGTCATCGACGTACTCCTCAAATGCATCAGCCTGGTCTTTTATGGCTTCGACGCTGACAGGATCGCTCAGGGTTTTGGAATAGCCCGCAATTTTGCCTAAGGCTTCGCTAACTGCACCTACATCCTGGGTGGCCAGCAGGGCCGCTCGGTCGGCGGAGAATTCAGCCCGGCGGCTCCATTCGAGCAGGGCCAGTTGTACACTAATATCGAGGGCGCTGTTGAAGGGAGCCGGAATCATGCTCATCAGGGAGGAACCGAAATACCTAAGAAAATACGTGAACGTATTGTAAAACATGTGGTCGCATTTTACGTGACCCAGTTCATGGCCGATAATCGCTAAGGCCTCGCGTTCAGTCAGAATATCCAGCAGGCCCGAGTTAATATTGATGCTGTAGCGGTCGATACCGCTGGCGAAGGCATTAATTTCGTCGATGGTTTCGACGTAGAGGTCGGGCAATTTGGGTACATCGAGCACACGCGCCATTTTGGTATAGGCCCGATAGAGGGAAGGATACTGGGTTTGACTGACGCGTACACACGACGAACTATTGTAATAATGCTGGGCGTGTTCAAAGTAGGAATTGATAGTACCAATAATAGATTTGAACTTGTCAATCCCTTTGAGGATACTGCCGGCGTCGCGGTCTAACGAATGCTGAAAGGCCTGGTGAGAAAGGCCAGGAAATTCGATTAAGTCTTCTCGTAGCATGATAGTATGGTTTAGGAAAATGATTAATGCTAAACTACGGTTCATCTCCCATAAACCAGCACCTGGTACCAAGCTATTCAGGGTATTATATAGAATTCGACCAACTTCAGCGAGTAGTTGAGAGTGATAGAATTACTTTGAAAAAGTAGAATGCAACGTGTAAACTCAGGCACCTGTCTCACAAATCCTTAAACAGTCGTTTTAAGTATGGATACCAACGAAGTCGAACTAAAACTGAAATTTCGCATTGAAGTTGATCAGGCCATGATAGATAAACTATCCCAGGGCCTATCAGAACAGTATATCCGGATGATAGCGCTTGAATTAGCGAAGGATGGTGTGGATATTGAACGTACCTCGTATAGTATCAGACCTGTAAACGATTGAGCTTTCAGTCTTACACGCCCGTTATCTTGAGTAATAAGCTGTCAGTTTCCAGAAGCAAGCTAGCTAACAGGAGCTAGAAGCCACCAAGCTGGGTTGTTTGGTGGCTTCTATTCACATCTTTTTTGTAGGATATATTGGCTTAGATTAACTTGTATTCCACTAGAATAACTTGACATCAACCGTGTTTAGTTATGAAAGTGAGTAGCTTTATTGATCTCAAGAAAAAGTACAACGAGGGCACCCTTCGCTGGAAGGTAATTGAACTCTACCGATTAGAATTCTTCAGCTTTTTTCGTAACCAGGCTCTTACCGGTTCATCATATAACCTTAAACTGGCATAAGCCAACACTATAGTCCCTGAAAATGTAAGCAGGGCATAGGGCCAAGCCTGCCATAGAGTAATGCCCTTGTGATTGCTTACCCAGGCCACGTAAAAATAGACCAGCACATAATGGGTCATGTATAAGGGATAAGAAAGATTGCCCAGGAACTGACAAATTTTAGCTTCTCTTTGACTAGACACCGCACCACTGGCACCGATATAGACAATGAGTGGAAAGATAAGGATGATGCAAAATGCTTCGTACAACCCATTCATCCAGAGATGGTCTGCACCACCTATTCTTGGCATTAGTAAAACAAACGCGACCAGCAGACTACTCCATAAGAAAGCATGTTTGATATAGGTTGGCCGCGCTACCCGCGATAACAGCAAACCGGCAAAAAATGGAAATATTGTACGCGTTATCCCAATGCGCATGTGTTCAGCATTGAGTGTCCAGCCACCAGTAACGTCTCCGTTGGGGTTAGTAACCGCAAAATGCAAAAGCACTGCCCCTGCCAGTACAACCAAACAAGCCAATGCTTTATTCGATAATTTCCGTAGGCCCAGCGCGTAAAGAAGATTAGCGATATACTCGAAGAATAATGACCAGGCAACACTATTGAGCGGATGCATTTCTTGCCAGCCGCGTATATCCATAGAAAGTGGTACGGGTAAAATCGTATAACCGATCAGCATCACAAGGATCAGCTTCCATGCAGGAACGGCATGAATAAGCGGCCATATCGTTGAATCAGTAAAGTAAAAGCCTATAGCGCCGAGCGTCATACCCAAGACAACAAGTGGTTGCAGCCGCTCAAACCGGCGCCGAAGAAAGCCGCCGATAGTTAATTTGTCCCATCTGTCGTCGTAGGCATACCCAATAACAAAGCCGGACAAGAGAAAGAAAAAATCAACGGCCAGGTAGCCATGGTTTACCACATTGTCGAGGTGGCTGCTGGCAAGCGGCTCAGTCAGATGAAAGAATACCACGATAATAGCGGCTACACCACGAAGGCCATCTAATAGTTGATAATGCGGCTTTGTACCAAATTTATTATTGTTCATTAACAGCAGGTAAAGCTAGTATTACACCATGGCTTAGCCAGAGAGCAACTTGACTGTAATTTTTATTTCTTCTCAATAGCTCCGATTGGAGCCATTGGATAGGTACTGTATGATTCAAGGTAATCAAACTAAAGCGGTCCAATCGCGCATTCCTTATCTCAAACAAGAGTTTTAGAATAATCCGTACACATTTCTGAAATTTTTGGGCTTAAACGGGTGTATAAATAGAAAGTACATTTTAACATCCGATGTCTAAAAAGACGTATTTCTTTCTTATCCTGATTTTAGGCAGTTTAACAGCACTGGGTCCCTTTTCCATTGATATGTATCTGCCGGGTTTCCCCGCTATTGCTAACGATCTTCACACTACCGCGGCCAAAGTATCCCTTTCCTTGTCTGGTTTTTTCATCGGTATTTCGGTGGGGCAGCTTCTGTACGGGCCATTGCTAGACCGCTTTGGTAGAAAAAAACCATTATATATTGGGCTGATCGTTTATATACTCGCATCAGCGGGTTGCGCCTTTACGACAAGTATCGACGGATTAATCGTCATGCGGGTCATACAGGCCATCGGAAGTTGTGCGGCAGCCGTAGCGTCGGTGGCTATGGTGCGCGATTTGTTTCCGGTGAAGGACAACGCGAAAGTGTTCTCGCTTCTATTGCTCGTAGTAGGCGCTTCGCCGATGATTGCCCCAACCGTTGGAGGGTATGTGACCGCTGCTTTGGGATGGCAGTCAGTATTTATCATTCTCACGGGGATGGGTATCGCTATTTTAGGAGCCGTTTTCTTCTGGTTGCCGGCTAGTTATAAACCCGACAAGTCGATTTCGCTGAAGCCAAAACCAATATTATTTAATTTCTGGCAAGTCTTGCGAGAACCCCAATTTTACACCTATGCATTTACTAGCGCCATCGCCTTTTCCGGACTCTTTGCCTATGTTTCAGGCTCACCAATTTTGTTTATGGAAGTGTTTCATACCGATGAAAAAGTGTACGGATGGATTTTCGCTTTTCTTTCAGTTGGTTTCATCGGATCAAGCCAGGTAAATACCCTGCTCCTGCGCAACTACAAGAGCGAGCAAATTGTCAATGTCGCCCTAATTTGTCAGGTACTGATTGCTTTGACGTTTCTGATAGCAGCGCTAAATGGCTGGCTGACGCTTTCGATCACTATCGTTTTTCTGTTCCTGTTCCTTTGCTGTATTGGTTTTACAAACCCCAATGCAGCCGCCTTATCGCTCGCTCCTTTTGCCAAAAATGCCGGTAGCGCTTCGGCGTTGATGGGTGCGCTCCAAATGGGAATGGGTACGTTGATCTCTGTTTTTATAAGTTTGTTCGAAGTGCCTTCCGCTGTTCCGATGGTGATAGGTATGGCTGGCTCTGCCACCCTCGCCCTGCTGGTATTACTGATAGGAAGAAGGCAGATAACCATTCAGGTAGACGTTCACCAGGATGCCGATGCTGCCTTACTCCATTAGTTGCGATTGCACACAATGTACTGGGCGTGCCTGCTTAACCGGGTCAAAGTTGAAAGTTGATGGACACGATCATGACGAGCGCTCTTTAACCCGCTGATTAGGCTACCAGACTACCAGACAAAGATCCCGTTTATGCCTATCGTAAGGGGGCATACAGATTACAATGGCTTAAGATTCGCCTTTCAGGGTGCTTACTGTAAATAAAAGCGGCAATTGGTGATTTAGTTAATGCACCAATTGCCGCTCACAAGAATGTATTTAAATGCGCTTATTGGCAAACCCACAAGATGCCGTTCTTAGTGGTTACTTTATTCAATTTCCCCTGGTCAGCTAAGTTTTGTAGAAAGCTATCGACCTCCTGGCGCTTATGACCCGATAGTTCAGCAAACTCGCGGGACGTTAGCGTGTGGAAAGAGGAAAATAAGCTTTCCCAAGCTGGATCAATAGGCGTTTTGGTTACGGAGGCCAGTTGATTTTGGAGCGCATTTTCGTAAGCCGCATACGGTTTAGAACCGTAAACTTTTTCTGATTGCCCCTGACTATTGCTAAAAAACATCGTGGGAAAGCCGCGCACTCCTAGCTGTTGGCCCAATGCCAAATCCTCCTGAAAAAGTGATTGAGCCTTCCCCTGGTAATCGGTTTTGAACTGCTCAACGTCCAAACTCACTTTTTGCGCAGCCTTCACCAAGTGCTCCCATTTGGCAATGTTCTTTTTATGAAGAAAAACCATTTCGCGTATCTCCCGCAGAAAGAGTATAGCTTTATAGGAATCTTGTAGCTGAGCGGCTTTGAAGGCAATGGAAGCTGGATAAGAGGAGTCCAAAGGGTCTTCCAGCCAAACATCCCCATCAATAGGCATGTCATAGTGCCGACTTACTTCATCCCAATGATGGGCCACATCGGAGGGTTTGCTAATACCGCCACTGTTATAACTCCAATCGGGCAATAAGCCTCCCATACGGTATTCAATCTCGATACTAGTACCGTACTCGAGCTTTAGCTTACGTAATTGGGGTTCTATACCCCAGCACGACGAGCAAATGGGATCGGTATAGTAGAGAATCTTGACTTGTTTTTTAGTTGGCGAAGTAGCCTGTGTAGGTGATGTGAGACTTGAATCAGGCACTTCACAAATACCGGTCTCTATATCACACAAAAGCGGATTTGGACGCTTACTTTCCATTATTTTGTTAGTTACTTAACTATATATACCGATCTGCTTACGCGTTGCACTTACTGGTCCTACTGCCTGATTTGTCATTTTTGTTTGCGTTAAGCGTGTAATTTGATTGCAAAGTTCGGCGAAGCAAAAGGACGGGTCAATTAGTCAAAAAAACCTGACTATAAAAAAATGCAAAAACTTGAGAATAATTGTCCCGCCGAAGAGCTGTTGAAGTTACTTTCGGGGAAGTTGAAACCGCAAATTTTTCAATTGGCCCAGAAAGGTCCTTTACGGTTCAATTCATTGCTACGTGAAATTGAGGGAGCAAATAAACAATCACTTGCCGTTGCCCTAAAAGAATTAGTGGATGAGGGCTACCTGGAGAAATCAATAATCAAGCAAAAGCCTTTACACATTGAATACAGGCTCTCTGAAAAAGGCGAAGCGTTGATTCCCGTTTTTCAGCAGTTAGAGCAATTAAAGTATGATTTATAGCTGAACTAGGCATCGATCAATGACCTAACACTATTGAATCAACCCATTATGTACCACACCGATTGCCATGGAATCGTCAGTATATGATATGGCGCTAACGAACCTACCTTATCAAAATGAGAATCAACCTTACCAAAATGGTAAGGTTTTCTTTTTCTCTTCTATTTAGATATCTCTCTATCTATCAGCTAAAAATCTCATATACAGCATATTACACGAAACACAGTTGCTTTCAGGCAGATTGGTCAAGTTTTTGGCATAGCGTAAAAAACTAAAACAGTAATACTCGCAAACTATGGGTACGCTTCTGCTTCTACTTGGTTCGGCACTGGGCTGCTTCGTCATTTTCTATAAAGCCATTGAGTGGTTCGAACGCATTTAACTTAATCCTTCTCGCCATGATTACTCTCGTCTTTATTGTTGCGTTGCTGGTGTTCGCCTACATGCTTTATGTGCTCATAAAACCAGAAAAGTTTTAACCTATTTTTTTACTCAAACAATGACAACCGAATGGATTGGCGTACTGGTCATGTATGGACTGACGGTCCTGCTGGCGATTCCGCTGGGCAAGTATCTTGCCAGGGTGTTTAAAAACGAACCAAACCGCGATGGCGGGGATGCGGCCTCCCGACCGGCGTTCGACTTTATGAAGCCGCTGGAGCGGCTAATTTACCGACTGGGCGGTGTTGACCCAACCACGGACCTGACCTGGAAACAGAATCTGGTGGCACTGCTGACGATCAACCTGGTTTGGTTCGTGCTGGCGTTCGTATTGCTTTTATTCCAGGGAAGCCTGCCGCTCAACCCCGATGGCAACCCCTCGCAATCGCCCGATCTAGCTTTTAATACGGCTATTAGTTTTATGGTTAACTGCGATCTGCAACACTATTCAGGCGAATCGGGCGCAACGTATCTGACCCAATTAGCTGTCATGATGTTTCTAATGTTCGTTTCTGCGGCAACAGGGATAGCCGCAGCTGTGCTCCTGTTCCGATCATTTATTCCGCAGATAACAGAGACCGTCGGCAATTTTTACGTACTCTTCACCATGTCGATTACACGCCTGCTGTTGCCAGGTGCACTCATTGTTGCCTTGATTCTGGCCTTTAATGGCACTCCGGCCAGTTTCGATGGCAAAGATACTATCGTCACTATGCAGGGCGACACCGTAGGTGTTTCACGGGGACCAGCGGCTGGCATGATTGCGATTAAGCACCTGGGTACTAACGGGGGGGGCTGGTTTGGTGCAAACTCAGCACATCCGCTGGAAAATCCTAATTACCTGACCAATATGGTTGAAATGATCGCTCAGATGATTATTCCAATTGCCATGATTTTCGCCTTAGGCTTCTTCATCAATCGCAAGCGCTTTGCCTGGGTTATTTACGGAGTGATGACGGTTGGGTTTCTTATGCTGGTCATTCCAACAATTATTACTGAGTTGAGCGGCAATCCAGCAATTGCCCGCCTGGATATTGCTCAGCCAACAGGAGCTATGGAAGGCAAAGAAGTACGCTTCGGTCCCCTGGCTTCGGCTTATTGGAGCATTGTTACGACCATAATTTCTACCGGTTCCGTTAACTCGATGCACGATTCCTCAATGGCGCTCTCTGGTACGATGGAATTGCTGGGGATGATGGTTAACGCCTTTTACGGTGGAGTCGGTGCTGGTCTGTTGAACTTATATTTTTTCCTGATTATTGCCGTCTTCATTTCAGGATTGATGGTTGGGCGGACCCCAGAACTCTTTGGGCGGAAAGTAGAAGCACGAGAGATCAAGATTGCCTCGATTGTAGCTCTGCTAAGTGCGCTCTTAGTGAAAGGTGGTACTGCCTTAGCCGCCTGGATTTTCATCCATTATGGCGATGCGACCGGGGGCGCGGACGCCTGGGCGGTAAAACCAGCCGCCTGGCTTAATAATCCGGGTTTCCACGGATTTTCTGAGATGCTCTATGAGATAACCTCCGCCAACGCCAACAACGGTTCGGGATTTGAAGGGTTGGGGGATAATAACTTCTTCTGGAACTTCTCTACAGGTATTATCCTCATTTTAGGACGCTTCATTCCTATCATCGGTCCGGTCGCCATTGCGGGTTTGCTAGCCCGTAAGAAATACGTACCTGAGTCATCAGGAACCCTGCCAGTCGATACACCCACGTTTGGGCTGATGATTTTTGCTGTCATTTTTATTATCACAGCTCTGTCCTTTTTTCCGGCACTGGCGCTGGGCCCACTGGCCGAATACTTCTCACTTAAATAATCATTCGTTACACTAGTCGCTGGTGTAGCATACCCCAAAATACTACCATGGCAAAGCAGTCATCTTCGCCTAGTTTGTTCCAACAGGAACTGGTTGGAACCGCGATTCGGGAGTCATTCGTTAAACTGAACCCCTCTATCCTGATCAAAAATCCAGTGATGTTCACCGTTGAAATCGGCACCCTGATTATGGTGTTTGTGACGGCATATATTGCCCTTTCAGGTGATACGTCGCAGGGTTCATTAGCGTACAATATCGTTATTACGCTGATTCTGCTTATCACCGTATTATTCGCCAATTTTGCCGAGGCCATTGCTGAAGCCAGGGGTAAGGCACAGGCCGAATCACTGCGCAAAACTCGTCAGGAAACACCCGCCAAGGTTATCGGTCCGGTCGGTAATATGAAGGTTAATGAAGTTCAGATTATCTCATCGGCCCAACTCAAAAAAGGCGATGTATTTATTTGCGAGCCGGGTGATATTATTCCCTCCGATGGTGAAATCATTGACGGATTAGCTACCATCGACGAATCGGCTATTACGGGAGAATCGGCCCCGGTGATTCGCGAAGCAGGAGGGGATAAATCCTCGGTAACTGGTGGCACCAAAGTACTCTCGGACAAGATTAAAGTGATCGTTACGACCCAGCCTGGTGAGTCATTTCTCGATAAAATGATTGCTCTGGTTGAAGGAGCTACCCGGCAGAAAACCCCGAATGAAATTGCCCTGACGATTCTGTTGGCCGGTTTTACGCTTATCTTCATTATCGTCTGCGTAGCCCTGAAACCTTTCGCCGATTATGCCAATACGCCGATAACTATTGCGGCTCTCATCTCTTTGTTCGTTTGTCTGATTCCAACGACCATCGGCGGGCTGTTATCAGCCATTGGGATTGCGGGCATGGACCGAGCTTTACGGGCCAACGTGATTGCTAAATCAGGCCGGGCTGTGGAAACCGCCGGAGACGTTGATACGCTGCTGCTCGATAAAACGGGTACGATAACAATCGGTAACCGAAAAGCTACGAATTTTTATCCGGCACCGGGTATCAAACAGGACGACATGATCCGTATCTCAGCGCTCAGTTCGCTCGCCGACGACACACCAGAAGGCAAATCGATTGTTGAACTGGCCCGTAATGGATATGACGGTACTGACGTCACGCGCAATTTAACTATGAACGGTGCTAAGCTGATCAAGTTTACCGCCGAAACACGCTCGTCAGGCATCGATCTATCTACCGGTGAGCGCATCCGCAAAGGAGCAACAGATTCTATCCGGAACATCGTTGAGCGGGCTGGCAATCATTTCCCTCCCGAAACGGATATGAAAGCCAAGGAAATTGCCGCTAACGGCGGAACGCCGTTGGTCGTCACCCAAAATGAAGAGGTGAAAGGTGTTATCGAATTACAGGATATCATTAAGCCCGGTATTGCTGAACGCTTCGACCGACTCCGGAAAATGGGCGTTAAGACGGTAATGGTGACGGGTGACAATCCCCTGACGGCTAAATTTATTGCGGAGAAAGCGGGTGTCGATGATTTCATTGCCGAAGCCAAACCGGAAGACAAGATGCAGTACATCCGTAAAGAGCAGACGGGTGGTAAACTTGTCGCCATGATGGGCGACGGTACCAACGACGCACCGGCACTAGCCCAGGCTGATGTAGGTGTCGCGATGAATTCTGGCACTCAGGCCGCTAAGGAAGCCGGCAATATGGTTGATTTGGACAATGATCCGACCAAATTGATCGAAGTGGTCGAAATTGGTAAGCAACTTCTAATTACACGCGGCACACTGACGACTTTCTCCATTGCTAACGACGTTGCAAAATATTTCGCGATTGTACCGGCTCTGTTCACCCTGTCGATTCCGGCTCTGCAAGCGCTTAATATTATGGGCCTACACTCACCCGAATCAGCGATTCTATCAGCTGTTATTTTTAACGCAATCATCATTCCGATGCTGATTCCGTTAGCGCTACGGGGCGTAGAATACAAGCCTATTGGCGCATCTGCGCTGCTGCGTCGCAACTTACTGCTTTACGGAGTAGGCGGAATCATTGCCCCGTTTATCGGCATCAAGCTGATTGATTTATTCGTCGGATTGTTTGTGTAAATCTAAAATCAGGCCTTACGTATATAGGACTACGTTATAAATCGCTAAAAATCATGAAAACGCATATTGGACCAGCTATTCGCCTAACGCTTGTGATGCTGGTGTTACTTTCTGTTGTTTATCCGCTGGTCGTGGCGGGCATTGCTACATTAGCACCCGGTGCAGGAAAAGGAGAAACGGTTACCCTCAATGGTAAGGTAGTAGGCTACAAATTGATCGGTCAGAAATTTACCGAAGATCGATATTTCAATGGTCGTCCTTCGGCTGTGGAATACAACGCTGCCGGTTCGGCGGGTTCGAATAAAGGGCCATCAAACCCAGATTATCTAAAGTCTGTTCAAGCCCGCATTGATACGTTTTTGGTTCATAACCCGAGCATTAAGAAAGCTGACATTCCTGCCGAGCTGGTAACGGCCTCTGGCTCAGGGCTTGATCCTGATCTATCCCCTACCGGAGCTAAAATTCAAGTGGCTCGCGTCGCCAAAGTACGTGGCATATCGGTTGAGAAGCTTAATCAGCTAGTCGATCAGCATACAGAAGGCCCGTTGTTAGGTGTTTTCGGACCCGCTAAAGTCAACGTATTAGCCTTGAACGTTGCCCTTGATGGTTTAAAATAATCCGTTGCCGGTCAGTCCGGTTGACAACCGGGCCGACCGGTAGCTAGTTCATGTAGTAGAGTACAACAAAATTGAAACTATGAAAGCCATTTTTACCACCTCAGCCTTGCTAACTGGTGTATTGACCACCTCACTGGCGCAGACAACCGACACAACAACGGCCTCTGCATCTACTCAGACTAGGTCCGACGCCACGCGGTCCGACGCTTCGGCTACAACTGTAGCTCCCAATTCGGGATTAACTCTGTCTGGGTATATTGAAGCCTATTACAGTCACGATTTTACTGCGCCGAAAACTGCTCAGGAACGCCCTGGCTTTTTATATAACCACAAGCGAAACCGGGAGATAAACATCAATCTGGCCTTTATTAAAGGGGCTTATGTTAGTGAGCGGGTACGTGGCAACCTGGCTATTCAGGTCGGTACGTACGCTCAATACAACTACGCAGCCGAGCAGGATTTGGTGAGAAATATCTTTGAGGCTAATGCAGGCGTTAAGCTCAGCAGCAAGAAAGACCTTTGGCTGGATGCGGGTATTTTCTCGTCGCACATCGGCTTTGAAAGCGCCATCTCAAAGGATTGCTGGACGCTAACCCGCAGTATAGTCGCGGAAAATTCGCCGTATTATCTGGCCGGTGCTAAGCTGACCTATAACTCGTCGAACGGCAAATGGACGCTGCTAGGGTCGGTGCTGAACGGTTGGCAGCGGATTGCGAAGTTACCGGGTTACAGTGGACCATCCGTCAGTACGCAGGTACAGTTTAGGCCCTCCTCAAAGTTAACGCTGAACTGGAGTTCATTTATTGGCTCAGACCGACCGGACTCGCTCAAACAAGGTCGATTTTATAATAACGTTTACGCGATCATTAATCCAGCTGGCAAGTTCGGCGTAATCCTGGGCTTCGATATTGGGGCAGATCGCAAACCCATTATCAGTGGCCGTCGGGTGGGTAACGGATCATACGTTTGGTATACGCCCGTCATCATTGCCCGGCTGGCAACAAGTGAAAAAAGCTATCTAGCAGGTCGTATTGAATATTACGACGATAAGAACGGGGTCATTATTGCCACCGGAACCGCATCGGCGGACCAGCCAAACGGATTCCAGACCTGGGGCTATTCGCTCAACTACGATTACACGATTATGACTAACGTACTCTTCCGATTAGAAGGAAAAGTCTATAGTAGCAAAGACGCCATTTTTGAAACCAGTAGCGGAATGAGCAAAACGAATACGGCGCTGACCACCAGTTTGGCTATATCATTTTAACCGTTAATTTGTTCGGAATCAGTGATTGAATCAAATCAAACAGCCTTTATCGATGACTGACGAACGCGATCAATCTGCCGAACAGTTTCTTCGACTTATTCAGGAATCGCGCCGGGGTAAGTTTAAGATTTACATTGGTATGAGTGCCGGGGTGGGCAAAACCTACCGCATGCTTCAGGAAGCTCATGCCTTACTGCGTAGTGGAATCGACGTAAAAATTGGCTTTGTTGAAACCCATAACCGTGCCGAAACCCATGCATTGATCGATGGTCTTCCGATTATTCCTCGCCGGAAACTGTTTTACAAAGGCCGTGAACTGGAAGAAATGGATGTGCAGACCATTATTAACACGCGACCTGAACTGGCCATTGTCGATGAGCTGGCGCACACCAATATTCCCGGTTCTAAAAATGAAAAACGCTGGCAGGATGTTCTGGAAATTCTGGATGCGGGGATCAATGTCATTTCGGCCGTAAACATCCAGCATATTGAAAGTTTATACGATGAAGTTCATGAGATTACGGCTATCGACGTAACAGAGCGAGTGCCGGACCGGGTGTTGCAGATGGCCGATGAAGTAGTAAACATTGACCTGACGGCTGATGAACTAATCACCCGACTGAAAGAGGGTAAGATCTACGATCAGTCGAAAGTTCAGACGGCACTTACTAATTTTTTTCAGCCTGAAAAGATCTTACACCTGCGAGAACTGGCTCTGCGCGAGGTAGCTAGTGCCGTCGAGCGAAAAATCGAAACATCCTTACCTCTGACTAGTCAGGCCAAGTCCGAGCGGTTTTTAGCCAGCATTAGTTCCAATCCGGAAGTGGCTCGTCGGGTGATTCGTAAAACGGCGCGACTAGCGGCTTACTACAATTCCCGCTGGTACGTCCTCTACGTACAAACCTCATCGGAATCGCCCGATCGGATTCGGTTGGATATTCAGCGGTATCTAATCAATAACTTCAAACTGGCTACGGAATTAGGCGCTGAAGTGATTCAGGCGAAAGGAGACAACGTGGTCAACTGTATTATTGAAGAAGTGCAAAAGCGCAACGTAACGACCGTCTGCATTGGAAAGCCCCATTTTAACTTAATCCAGATTATTCTACGCACTTTCGCTTTTAACCAACTCTTAAACCGATTATCAGAATCCGATACGGACCTGATCATTCTCTCCTGATTATGACGCTGCGAACGAAAATATCACTTTCTCTGATTTTCCTGGTCAGCATTATTTTGTTGATGGGTGGATTAGGCGCTTATTATCTAAACCGGCTGTCGGAGGATTCGCGGGCTATTCTAACCGATAATTACATCTCGCTGGAGTTTGCCAGTAACATGCAGAAAGCCCTGACGGAATTAGATGATCCCGATGCGCTGACTGATTTCGAGACGAACCTCAAAAAACAGGAGAAAAACATTACTGAAGCCGGTGAGCAGGAGGCTACCAACAGCGTACGGCGGGAGTATCTTCGCTTAAAATCAGGAGCCAACGATGAAGCGATGCTGAATCGGATTCGTAAGCATTTACTGGATATTGAGTATTTGAATCGACAGGCCATTGAACGAAAAAGTAAAACCGCCGATCAAACGGCCAAGGATGCACTAGTCTTATTAGGCACAGTAGGTACCTTGTGCTTTTTAGTCGTTTTTTCATTTGTCATTAACATCCCTGGCTACATTGCTAATCCGATTCGGGAATTAACCCGGGGTATTAAACAGATCGCCAGCCGCAATTTTGAGGAGCGCCTGCATTTTCGGTCCAGCGATGAATTTGGGGAATTAGCCCGCTCATTTAATTCGATGGCGCAGAAGCTTTACGAATATGAACACTCCAATCTGGCCAAACTTCTATTCGAAAAGAAACGAATCGACACGCTGGTGGAGATTATGAGCGAAGGCATTATTGGACTGGATGAGAAACGTAGAATTCTATTTATTAATCCAGTGGCTGAGCGCTTGTTAGGCGTCGAACGGCAAAAGTTAATTGGCTATTACGCGCCTGACATAGCCACCTCCAACGATTTACTACGGTCTCTTATTCAGGATATTATGATAGACCCTGCTGCGATTGGTACTGCGTCGGCAACGGAATCTCGTCAGACTGAAAACGGAGCAAGCCTATTGAAAATCTACGATCCAGGCCTGAATGGAAAAGGAAAAGAGAGCTTCTATAGTAAAGAAATTCACGTGGTGGAAGTAACCCCAACCGGTGAAACCCAGCCCGTTCCGGCTGGTTATGTTATTGTCCTTCTGAATATTACATCCTACAAAGAACTTGACCTAGCTAAAACGAATTTCATTGCCACCGTATCTCATGAATTGAAAACGCCTATTTCGGCTATCAAGATGAGTTTGAAACTCTTGACGGATAAACGGCTGGGCAGTTTGAATAGCGAGCAACAGGAGATGGTTCATCATGTGGAAGAAAACACAGATCGGCTGCTGCGTTTAACTGGGGAGTTGCTAAATATGGCTCAGGTCGAATCCGGTCAAATACAGCTTCACATCCAGGCTGCTAACCCAGCCGAATTAGTGCAGGTTGCCATTAGTGCCCTGAAGGCGCAAGCCGAACAAAAGCAAACCCAGTTTAAACTGACTATACCGATGGACCTACCCGCTGTGAAAGCCGATTCGGACAAAGTTTCCTGGGTACTGATTAACTTTTTGTCGAATGCAATACGGCATAGTCCCAATCAGTCGTCGATTGATATAACAGTCCGAGAGGAGAACGACCAGGTTGAATTCACAGTACGTGATTACGGTTCTGGCTTACGGGAGGAGCACCGGGAAAAGGTGTTTGATCGCTATTTCAAAGCTCCTGGCCTTAATGGACCTTTCAGTGGAACAGGGCTGGGACTTGCTATTTCCAAAGAGTTTATACAATCGATGGGTGGTCAGATTGGCTTACATGCCGACGTATCACCAGGAGCCGCTTTTTATTTCCGACTGGCAAAGGCATAAGTTCAATTCACCAACGAAACTTAATGTGGTTTGCATTAGCAGCTTTGCTGGGCGGAATTTTAGCCATTACTATCGGAAACTGGTATAAGGGGAATGCGTTACCGAGGGCGGCCCAAACGGGATCACCTTTTCACCCGCTGGTAAGTCGTAATCAAGTTATTTTTTCTCTGCTGATTTTGCTCCTGTTAATTTTCTCAACGTATGTTTATCTAGCGGGTATGACCAGTTATTATACATTCTTTTTGATGGATAAATTTGGGCTTACTATCCAACAGGTGCAGGTTCGATTATTCATCTTTTTAGCAGCCGTTGCTATTGGTACGTTAGCTGGTGGCCCATTAGGTGATCGATTTGGTCGTAAATACATTATCTGGATTTCGATTCTGGGAGCTGCTCCGTTCACGCTGTTACTGCCCTATGCAGATCTATTTTGGACGACCATTCTGTCAATCTGTATTGGACTGATTATCTCATCGGCTTTTTCAGCCATTGTCGTTTACGCCCAGGAACTTGTACCCGGCAAAGTCGGACTGATTGCAGGCTTATTTTTTGGGTTGTCTTTTGGAATGGGTGGACTCGGTTCGGCCTTGTTAAGTAGCTTAGCTGACCAGACCAGTGTTACTTATGTATTTCACCTCTGCGCGTTTCTACCCAAACTGAAACATACCTAATCAGAGTTAGTATTTAGGAAAAACTTATTGGTCTGTTCGGAAGGGAGAGGCTGGCAAGCCCTCTTTGTTATAGAGGTTCGGGTTAACTGGATTATCAGCCCAGGCGTAGCGCACATATTTTGGATCTGCCACTTCATCGCTCCACACGATTACTTTACCATCCTCTATTTTTGCCTTTGCCCAGACAAATTTTTTATCCGCACCCGCAATGGCAAATTCACTCGGCTCATCTCCGTCGTTCGTAATCAACCCCCCGCCGAGATTAGTGAAACTAATACTAATTTTAGCCCCGTCAATCGCAGTCGACTGATATAGCGGACCCGACGAAACGAGATTCTCCTTATAGGCGGTTTTCAGAGCAGCCAGGGCCAGCCGTTCACCCACGTCTTTTTTGTTATCGGGGTGAATGTCATTCCATTCGCCCCGATCAATCGCTACGGCCATTGCCGTATTAGGCACCACCAGCGCCTTAAGCTGCGATTCTCTTAGCATCGCCCAATTGCTCTCGGTAGGCTGATAATTGTAGTCCATAAAACCAGGAAGCTGGACATATAAGAAGGGAAGATCGCCCTGCTGCCATTTCTGTCGCCAATCCTTAATTAAGGCCGGTAATAAGGCGGCATACTCCTGCGGTTTTCCGGCATTGGCTTCGCCCTGATACCAGCAAAAACCCTTGATGGCGTAATTAATTTCCGGAGCGACCATGGCATTGTACAATGCTGCTGGCTGGTTCTGAGCGTTAATTCCCCCGGCTGGATTACCCCCGGGAAAGCCGCCCCCTATTAATGGCCGGTAAGCGGTACCCACTTTATAGTACCAAGTTCCTTTCAAATCAACCGTGTCGGCACCCGCGAAAATACAATAGGGTTTATCGGGTACGAAGCCGCCTTTCCCAGCGTTGTTGGTAACCCGTACCACGAATACATTTTTGCCCTCTTTCAACAAATCGGCCGGTACCGGATACCGCCGTTGGGGATACATATACGTAGTTTTTCCAACCGATTTACCATTAATATACAGTTCATCGGCGTCAACGATTCGTCCCAGAAAAACGCGGGCGGGTTTGCCGGTCATCGAAGCCGGAATGTTGACTTCTTTTCGGTACCATACCACGCCATTCAAATCCTTTACACCCTGATCTTCCCAATACCCCGGAACGTTAATCGGATGCCATCCTTTGGAGGTGTACGATGGTTCATACCATTTTCCGGCCAGACCTAAATCGACGGGTGGGGCTGGCCGGTTTGTCGTAGTGGGTTGTCTCCTCGCTAGGCTATTGATATACGTTGTGTCTTTATTCTTGTCAATAGTTGCTTTCAGGGCTGCAAAATCAGTTAAGCCTTCCGCACTCGTCCAGGCTTCGATGGGCGTCCCACCTACGCTGGCGTTGATAATGCCGATTGGTATCTTATAGCGTTCGTAGAGTTTTTTGGCGAAAAAATAAGCCACAGCGGAAAAGGGACGAACATCTTCACCAACGGCCGACCTCCACAGGCCATTCGGAATATCGGGTTGGGAAGCTTGCAGATTCGTCAGCGTCGGTATCCAGAACTGCCGGATTTGTGGGTAATTGGCTTCGGCGATCTCTTTGGCATAGGTGACGTCATGGATATTCAGTTGGTGGACCATGTTGCTTTGTCCGCTACAAAACCAAACGTCACCTATCAGAATATCCTTTAAGTCAAGCGTTGAATTACCAACAATTTCCATCGTAAACGGGCCTCCGGCTGACGTGGGTGGCAGTTTTACTTGCCATTGACCACTAGTCTCAGTTACCGTTTTGTAGGTTTTATTTTTAAACCGCACCGTAATGCGCTCGCCTGGAGTTGCCCATCCCCAAATCTTAAGTGTTGCATCCCGTTGCAGCACCATACCATCGCTAATCAATTTAGGTAAACGAAGCTGGGCCTGGATGGATGTGTTGATAATCAGCAATAAGCAGGATAAGACTAAGCGGTTCAAAGGCATAAGACAAGTTTTTTCGACAGGATTAACAAGATTGACAGGATTCTTTCTAAGCCATTAAATCCTGTCAATCTTGTTAATCCTGTCGAAAAAGAGATAAGTTATTGTTTAATCGTTTCTTCCGGGCCAAGGTAACTTGGTTCCAGCCCCCCGAAATCAAGTACCAATTTTTGCAGCACAACACCCGGAGTAACCATCCAGAATTTGACGGTATGCTTGCCAGGCTTGGTGATGTTGTGGGTTGTGGATTTGATAATAATGTTCTCTGATACCCACTTATTCCAGATGCCCTTGTCGCTGGTTTTATCTTCTTTGTTGAGACTGACGATTTGCGGAGTTTCGTCGTCCACCGACATGGCATACTGCAAGCCGTTTTCGTCCCGAAAAACATTCAGCGAGGGGGAGAAATAAGCATTAACCGTAAACGATCCTGCATTACTCGTAACGATATCATAGTGTAAATGGGGTGAATTGCCGCCTGGTTTTTGTTCACTCGCCGTTACGGGGAAGGGGGTAACGGACGATCCAGTTCGGCCATGATCAGGTAAGACTTTCCAGGTGATGCCAGCCGTGTTTACCCCTTTCGTATAATGATCGGCGGCAATGGAAATTCCTTGTTTAGTCGGTCGAGAGGGAATGTCTTTACGGGCTACCGCCGAATCGGAAGGTAAGTAGTTGACGGAAGGTATTTTCTGCTGATTGGGCTGTTGCCAGTAGGTATAACCAATGTGCGTCTGGCTCATCAGGTGATTCCATTTGCCGTTATTTAACTGGTGATAATCTCGCGTGATCAACGAATCAGCCGCGTACAGTTCTTTAACCTTATCCGCGTAGCCATTGGCTTCTATCCATTTATGCTGGTAAGCTTCCTGGTTCAGTGCTGCGTTGTAATACATTTCATTCAGGTTTGCACACGCTTTGATCGGATGTAGGACCAGTTGGAAATAAGCGTCTTTGTAAGCAGCAGGCAATAGGTTATTTATAGTCTCTGCTTTTTTCAATAGTTCGGAATACTCGTCGACTACTCTTTTCCACTCGCCCGTAGCCAGGCTATAGGTTTTAGCGTCAAGTAATTCTGGCTTTCTTCGGGAATTGTATTTTCCGTACTTCGCCAACAAAGTGGCAATCTCCTTAGCATATTTATCCCCAAACTGGTCAGCCGCCCACTTTTCGGTGTATTTCTGAACGTCATCAGCATCGATCTTTGCCGGATTCCAGGCATAATCGAGAAAGAAGGAAATCGGAAATTCCATCGGCTTAATGTCGCCCACATTGACAATCCATATATCCTGCACTTTATATTCCCAGGCTAAGTGCATTTGCTCCCAGATTCGGGGAAGTGGGTTGGTGTTCAGCCATTTGTAATTCCGAGGGCCACCGACATAATCAAAATGATAATAGATGCCGTAACCACCTTTACGCGGCTTCTCATTCAGCCGGGGTAATTTGCGGAGGTTGCCCCAGTTGTCGTCGGAAAGCAGCAGAGTCACGTCGTCGGGCACGCGCATACCTTTATCATAGTAATCCTGTACCTCTTTGTACAAAGCCCACAACTGAGGGGTTTCAGATGCCGGTTTGCCCGTTACATCACTAATAATGGTGCGCTGGTCAGCCACAATGCGTTCCAGCAGCGCGGTGGCCGTTTCTCGAGACATGGGCGCATCGCCATCACCCCGCATACCGATACTCACAATTTTCTCATTCGTGGCTCTCTTGATGCCGTCTCGCCAGAACTGTTGCAGCTTTTCTTTATTGGTTTCGTAATTCCACGCCCCTCCGCCAGCTCTGCGCCATTCATCATGCGCCCGCATCAGAGGTTCGTGGTGTGAGGTACCGATGACAACGCCGTATTTATCGGCAGCTTTTATGTTCAGGGAGTCGTCAGCGTAAAAAGCATTACCCCACATGGCGGGCCAGATGTAATTGCCCTTCAGCCGAAGAACCAGCTCAAAAAACTTCTCGTAAAATGTATGGTTGAACCCACCGAATTTTTCTTTAGTCCAACCGGAAAGTGCGGGGGCTTCGTCATTGATAAACAGACCCCGGTATTTTACTTTCGGTGCGTCCGTTAGGGCAATCGTTTCATTGATATATAGCTCCTTCCGTTTGGTAACAGGAACATCGGCCCACCAATACCAGGGGGAAACCCCCATTTGTTTCGACAATTCGAATACGCCATAAGCCGCCCCCCGCCGATCAGCACCGGCAATGACAAGGGCGTGGTCTACACCCGAAGCAGGGTTACGGATGGTTTGTACTAGCGAGGCTTCCCATTGACCGGCTACCGCTGTCGTTTTGAGCTTTTTCTGAGAAACCAACTGCTTCAAAAAAGCTGATTGGGGCAGCGTACCGATTATAATGACAGCTTTACGAGCCTGATTGATCTCCGTGACGATAGGAACTTTTTTCCCAGTTACCTGCTCAATATCCTGTTGCAGGAGCGTGGCCGCTGTTTTTACAAGCTCTGGCTCATGGCTATCGACATAAATCACAGCTGTCGTAACGGCGAAAGCGGATTTGTCCGCCAAGATGCTCTGAGCCCAACCAGAGGCTGAAAGGAGGGAGAAAAGGCTAATAAGCAGCGTTAATTTCATTATACCGTTGACGTTGGGTAACTGGAATGTGGTCACTTTTACCCCTAAATCTACTAAAGGGGACTTAACTCACGAGTGGATAAAGTTCCCTCTAGGGATTTAGGGGTATTTAAGCTGCTTTTAAAAATTTACTACACTTTCAAACGCCTTCTTAGGTTGGCCGTTCTGATCGAATAATAGTGGGTAATCTTTACGACCTGGAACGGGAAAATTGTCGAGCCATGAATAACGGTCAGTGAGGTTCCAGAACGTAACGCCGGTAATCTGGGCCCGGTGCTTGCGAAATACGTCAAACAGCATTTTGTAATGAGCCGCCTGTTTGTCGTTCATTTCAGGTGTAAACTCGCTTTTATCTGTGTCTTTTCTGGCCCGACGCTCGTGCTCTTTTGGATATACCGATACGTCTACCTCTGTGAACTGAATTTTTAATCCCAGGCTGGCAAATTTGTTAATGGATTCTTCCAACTCCTGCTTTGTCGGTTCGTAGATAGACCAATGCGCCTGTAGACCCACTCCGTTGATAGGGACGCCCTTATCTTTTAACTTTTTCAATAGCTGATAAATCCGTTCCCGCTTCGACGCATTTTCGGTGTTGTAATCATTGTAGAACAGTTGCGCAGAAGGGTCAGCTTCGTGCGCGTACTGAAACGCCTTTTCGATGTAATCCTCACCAATGATCTCGTAAAATTTCGATTTGCGATAAATGCTTTTACCGGTATCGGGAACGGCTTCGTTCACGACGTCCCAGGCGTAGATTTTTCCTTTATACCGACCCATGACGTCGGTTATGTGATGCTTCAGGCGAGTGAGTAACACGTCACGACTTACGGTATTGCCCGCAGAATCAGTGAAAAGCCAGCGGGGTGTCTGATTATGCCAGCAGAGCGTATGGCCTCGTAGTTTGATATTATTCTGTTGGGCAAAATCGGCGATGGCGTCGGCATCTTTCCAGTTATAGCGGTTCTCCTCCGGGTGAATCGGCCCCATCTTCATGGCATTTTCGGGTGTCATGCTGTTGAACTGCGCTTTAATCAATTCGGCATCCGGACCGGGTTGTACCATGCGTGGGTTTACTGCCACACCAATCGGGAAATACGCCTTATACGCTTCTTTGAGCGTGGGTTGAGCTGGCGGGTTGACAGGCCGCAGGGTTGCTCCCAGGATAATAAAGCCGCCAGCCAGAATTGCTAATCCAGTTAATTTTTTCATGAGTGATCAGGGTGGTAATGGAAAATGGATAATCAGGACCGTCCCAATTATCCATTTTCTATTTTATACGTATTTAATAACCAGGATTTTGCGGAAACTTAGGTCCATCAACCACTCGGTCAATCTGCGTCTGTGGAATAGGACGTAGTAAATTGAAATCCTGAATATAAGGGGCAGCCTCTGGATTCCAGGCTTTCACACGGCGAACCAGCGAACGAGTACGAACCAGGTCAAGCCAGCGTTGCCACTCACCAAAAAATTCGCGGCTCCGCTCATCCAGAATAAAGTCTACAGTCACGTCGGCGGGGGTAATCGTCATCGCAGTTACGGCTGCCGCATTCTGAGCGGCTGTATTTGTTTTGCGATAAGCGGCCCGTTGACGAACGACGTTGATTAAGGCAGCCGCTTTCGTTGCATCACCCACTTTAAAGTAAGCTTCGGCACCAGTCATGTATACGTCCGAAAAACGGTATAACACTGCCGGACGGGTCGAGGGATCGTTGATGTTAGCCCCCCGGCTAGGGTCCATAAATTTCTTCAGCGCGGGAAAAATCGCGTTGTTCCACAGGCTGGGCGGTACCACAATTCCTTTGAAGGGACGAGTACCGATAAACTGTGGCGCACCAGCTACTTCAACATCAGGTAACCAGACCGTTGTGTCAACGCCTACTACCGTCGTGTATCCAATTCCTCGACTGTTGTTAGCGGCTGTGGGGGTATTGGTAACTGATGTATTAGCGATGTAAACGGTATAAAATGAATTAGCATATCGGGAATCGACGTCCCGTTTGGTAAAGGCCTGATCCAGGAAGTAGTTCTTGCCCGCATTATCACCCGATGGCCATTTGTAGCTATTTGGGCGCATCCGGATAAAAGGCCGTCCGTAGTAGGAATCCCGAAGCATACCGGAGGGGCCGTTAAAGACCAGCGTTCCAGACGCGTTCTTGTAGGCATTGATGGTGCTATTGGTCGGGTAGTTCCAGTTCGTAAGCCAGGGCGTCAGGTTTTGCGCGGCTCCGCCAGCCGCTTGGCCACCCACTGTGTAATAGCCGTATTTAGGATCGGTTGAGTGATCGCTAACAAACATCGATTCTTTGCCATAATCGTTAGCCGGTACAAACGCATCGCCATAATCCTGCCACAAATCGAGGCCGTAAGTGGCTTTGTTCGCAATGATATCCGCGCAGATAGAAGCTGCCTGCGTAAAATCAGATGCCGTATTGTTGAGCCAGCCACGGGTCAGGTATGCTTTGGCCAGCACCAGTTGCGCCACGGGCTTCGTAGCCGCTTTTCCCAGAAACGGAGCCGTGGGAGTGGCAGGTAGATCGGCAGCCGCTTCCGTCAAATCTTTAATAATCTGCTCATACACCTGCGCTACGGGCTGACGAGAGTCGGCCTGAGACGGAACCGTAATAAAGGTTGTATGGAGCGGGACATCGCCGAATGTCTGCACTAGATAAAAGTACCAGAAGCCCCGTAGAAACTTGGCCTGCGCCAGGTACTGTTTCCGGGTAGCATCGGGTAAGTCAACAGTTTGTCCGTACTGCAATACGCCGTTCAGGGTGTTAATGTCCTGAAAGGCCACACTCCAGGCCGCTCCGAAATTGCTGCCATTCAAGCCGTTGTAGGTGTAGGCAGGTCCTCCACCCGAACTAGCCCCCTGTAAAAACTCGTCGGTGCCGCCCTGCATTTCTACGGTGAATCCTTCCGTACCCCAGTCCGCCCGGATATCATTATATACCCCAGCGATCCCACCTAACACGCCAGCAGCACTGTTAAAGAACGAAGGGACAACTTGTGATTGAGGATGCTCTTCCAATAGTTTTTCACAACCCGTGCTGAGAAAAGCCATCAGGCCAAGCATGCACCCTATTTTTATGGTTTTCATAGTAATGTTGATAATTAGAATTTAAGATTGACACCAAGCGTGAATTGCCGTACGGGTGGGTTGTTCAAATTCACTACAATCGCACGGGCTGGAGTGCCGGCATTGCCTGCTCCTGTCGTTACGGTTGCCCCGTTGTCCCCGGCGTTACCGGCGTAACCGTTCCCCTCTGGGTCAACTGCCAAATGGTCGCGAACCAATGGCGAATAAAGAATAAGCGGATTGGTGGCGTTCAGGTACACCCGAGCGGAATTAAACCCGATTTTCTTAATCAACTGCGTGGCGAAGGTATAGCCGAGGTTAATGCTTCTGACCTTAATAAACGAGCCGTCGTAGTACCCCAGCGTTGACCCGAAATAAGCAACCGAGCTACCTGCATCTGGTGCGGGGAAGAAATTTGTCGGATTGGTATCCGTCCAGTAATCAACCTTGATCTGGTTGACCCGCCCCTGGTTGATGAAGGGGAAACCACCCGCACCACCGGCGTTACCCGTGAGGTAAGGCACTACCACTTTCATCCCCATGCGGGCGAACGTAACAATCGACAAATCAAAGCCTTTAAAACTGAATCGGTTGGTTAGGCCGCCTTCCCATTTAGGCTGAAAATTACCCAGAATCTGCCGGTCGTTCGGGTCGATTTTCCCATCGCCGTTGACATCTTCCACCCGAATTTGGCCTGGGTATTGAACCGGTGAGGTTTGTTTAGCCAGCGTACCGTTCTCTTTATCCGAGTTCTGCCAGATACCAATCTTTTTGTAATCGTAGATAACGCTCAGGGGCTGCCCAACGAACCAACCAGCCGCGACGTTGGACTGCTCAGCAGGCGTGGTAAGCTGGGTGATCTTTTCCCGATTGAAGAAGAAAATTACGTCCGCGCTCCAGTTGAATCCTTTTGGATTACGGATGATATCGCCGGTCAGCGAAACTTCCAGGCCCTTTCCTTCGGTTCTTCCCAGATTTTTCAGCGTTGAACCAGCGCCGTTACTAGGAGGCAGCGGCACCGATAACAGGATATTCTTCGTTTGCTGATTGTAATAGTCGATGCTACCCGTGAGTCGGTTGCTGAAAAAGCCGAAGTCTACACCAATATCTACCTGAGCGGTCGACTGCCAGCCCAGATTCGTCGCGGGCAGGCTGGTAACCGTGTAAGCCAGTTGCTGCCCAGCAGTACCTTGCCCAAAATTGTAGTAACCTGCCGACAACGCGCCCAGTGTGGCGTATGGACTTACGTTTCGGTTACCCGATATACCGAAGCCACCCCGCAGTTTCAGATTGGTTACCCATGAAACATTCTTCATAAACCCTTCCTCAGCGACGTTCCAGCCCAGTCCTACCGCTGGATAGTTGAAATATTGATTTCCTGGCGACAGTGTAGATGAGCCGTCGCGCCGTATCGTAAGCGTAAGCAGGTATTTGTCGGCGTAGCTATAGTTGACCCGACCCATGTAGGAGATCAGCCCCTGTTCCGTAAAGAATGTATTGTTCGCATCGGCCACGGGTGTACCACTAGCCAGGCCGAAATTGGAACTGGCAATGTAATCGGCCGGAACCCCGGTTATCGTGAAGCCACTGCCCATTGAATGGTCTTTCACGACTTCAAACAGACCTGTAAATCCGATTTTATGCTTCCCGAAGGTTTTGTCGTAGTATAATAGGTGTTGCAAGTCGTAATTCCAGGTTTCCGAATTACTGAGGTTAGCGTTCGACGATGACTGCACCGTGGCCGTATTCGTATAGGTTAACGGACCATTGTATCCATTACCCGCTCCCTGGCTGTAGTTTAAGCCCGCATTGAACCGGTACCGCAATCCATCAATAATATTCACTTCCGCGTAAAGGCTGTTGAACGTCCGGAGGTTGCGATTGCGGGCCAGAATAGCGTCCCCCTTCGTAATAAGCGTTAAGGGGCTAATGTAGTTCGGCGCATCAAGCGAACCTATTGCGGGTTGTAGATTGACCGTACCGTCCGCGTTGTAGGGAGATGCCAACGGTGTTAACCGAACCAGGTTCGATGGCACCCCTGCTCCGCCCGGTGTGTTCGTATACGTCAACGTGTTCAGGGTATTCAATCCAACCCGTACCCGACTGCCAATTTTCTGGTCGATGGTTGCCCGGATGGTATAGCGGTTGAAGTTCTGGTTAGGAATAATTCCCTGCTCCCGGAAAAAGCCGGCGTTCATACCGTACTGCGTCGTTTCGGTTCCACCCTGCAAACTCAACTGGTGGTTAGTGGTGTAGCCCTTCCGGTAGATCAGCTTCTGCCAATCTGTCGAAACACCAGCCGCTAAGGCATCCTTTTCTGCTTGGGTTAAGGCGTAAGACGTCGTACCCGGAGACGTCCGGTTATAGGTAGCCGCATCCGCTTTAAACTGAGCATATTCAGCACCACTATACACTGGATACTGGCTCATGATAGACGTAACACTCTGATAACCATCGTAGCTAATGACGGGCTTGCCGGTCTTACCGCGTTTGGTCGTTACGAGTAGTACCCCACCGGCCCCGCGCGACCCGTAGATCGCCGTTGCGGATGCGTCTTTCAACACTTCAATGTTGGCGATATCGTCGGGGTTGAGGTCGTTAAGGCCGTTGTAGGGAATACCATCCACCACAACGAGCGGGCCATCCAAGGCATCGGCCGTACTTGGGGTGTTGCTGTTAGTCAGCGTGCGGTTCCCCCGAATCCGAATCTGCCCTTGCGAACCCGGCGTTGAGCCATTGCTGGTAATCGTAACCCCGGCGGCACGCCCTTTCAGCTGGTTAACCAGGTTAGGCGCGGGTACTTCCTTCAGAGTAGTTTCTGTAACCGTAGCCACCGCGCCGGTAATGTCCCGTTTGCGTTGTGTACCATAACCGACGACCACCACTTCGTTAAGGGTCTTGTCGTCGGCCGCCAGCGTAACGTTAATGACAGATCGGGTACCTACAGCTATCTCCTGCGTCGTATAACCGATGAAAGAGAAAACAAGCACCGTACTGGCCTCATCAGGAATGGTAAGCCGGTAATTACCATTTACGTCTGTCGTTGTCCCCCGCGTCGTATTCTTGATCTGGATATTGACACCTGGCAGACCTTCACCGTTTTCCGCTATAACCCGACCCGTCAGCTGTTTATCCACACTGATTGAGTTACTGATCTGTCGGTTTAGAAGCTCCTGCGGCTTGCCGTCATGAGCAAAACTTAACTGGGTCAGGATAACGGCAAGCATAAGTTGTATGCCTGAACCTTTCATAATCCTGTCCCAACGATTGGGGCTGAGTAAAAGATAGAACATGAGTTAACTTAGGTTACTGGTTTCTTCGGAGTTGTCCGATGAAGATTATTGGTATCAAAATATTTGTAAAGTTCTAGGTATTAAATTTATAAAGCAATCGGTTGCATAACAAATTTTTCCCGATATAATCTAATCACACATTTTATTGTATTATGACTTAACCATGCTAGCTTAGTATTATTAATATCCCTTTAAACTATAAGACAAATCAGAAATCAATAAATTACTCATAGTACTTGTAAGTATTTCTAACCATAAGAGGATAAAGTCAACCGATTGCATGATTTGATGCTGTACTTCAGCTATATTTTCATAAAAGTGAAGTTAGTAGTCCAATATTGTTAGGGCAACCACGCTAACAGAACAGTGTGAGAAGACGACTTACAATTGGAAATAGGTCTATCAATCAGTTGAGTATTATATTTGAGGGGCGGATTAAATCATATTGTTTCGAATAAACTCTGCTGACGCAGTTCGATAAGCAATCCCGCTATAGTTGTAAGTACCATCATGTTTTTAGAAAAGATCAAATCCGCAGAATCAGGTGTATTGCTTTATGGCATCACTCCGCCCAAAGCCGGGACTCCTTCTGAACGAGTTGCCGAGATTGCCCAGAAAACCATTGAGCGACTGACTACGCTGGATATCGATGCACTTGTTGTATATGATGTTCAGGATGAATCGGCCCGCACAAAAGAAGAAAGGCCCTTCCCGTTTTTAAATGCGCTTGATCCGCTTGTTTTTGCCTCCGACTATCTAGGATCTTTAAAAATCCCGAAAATAATCTACCGTCCTGCTGGTAAATTTTCCAGCGCAGAGTTATCCAATTGGCTGGAAGATCTGCACAAGCAGAATTTCTATCCTGTTTTTGTAGGCGTACCGGCGCCAGATTTTCCAGTAAAAACTAGCTTACAGGAAGCCTATGAAATCTGGAGTAAGCATCAGGATACATCCGTTATCGGGGCTGTGACCATCCCTGAACGGCATAACGTATTGAACGATGAGGATGTCAGGATGCTAGATAAGATGAGCTGCGGTGTATCTTATTTCATTTCACAATGCATTTTCAACATTAACTATGCAAAGCAGGTTATCGAGGACTTAGCCCGTAGCTGCAAGGGAAAAGATATTCTCCCCCCCACAATTATATTCACCATTACCGCCTGCGGATCGACAAAAACACTGCATTTTATGGAGTGGTTAGGCATTCATGTACCAGATGAATTGAAAGAAGAGCTGAAAAAATCGGACGATATTCTGGAAAAATCAGTGAAGATATGCCTCGATATTGCCGCAGAACTTACCACATTTTGTATGGATCGCTCTATTCCCTTCGGCTTCAATATCGAAAGTGTAGCCATCCGTAAAGCAGAGATCGAAGCATCCATACATATGGCGAATGCGATAGATCAGATGCTGAAAGCTAAGGGGGTAAGGAAGTCGTCAAAAGATTCTAATGACATGGCCATACCACAGGAACAGATGATAAGCGGAAATCTTTAAGAGTATGCTGATTGAAGTATGTGCTTATTCACTAACATCCTGCCTAACGGCTCAACAAGCTGGTGCCGGACGAATTGAATTATGTGGTGGAATAGCCGAGGGCGGCACTACTCCCAGCGCAGGTCTAATTCAATTAACTCGGCAGCATCTGACCATTCCGTTCTACGTTATGATCAGACCACGCGGGGGCGATTTCCTATATTCTGAGACAGAATTCGCTGTCATGAAAGCAGATATCGCTATGGCTAAATCAGCCGGTGCCGATGGTATTGTATTAGGTATTCTCAAGCCTGATGGTACCGTTGATGAAAGTCGAGTTCGAGAGTTGGTTCAGTTGGTCAATCCTCTACCCGTTACTTTCCACCGGGCATTCGACATGACCCGTGACCCTGTCGAAGCACTCGAAGCCGTTATTCGCACCGGGGCTGTTCGTATTCTGACTTCTGGTCAACATCAAACTGCCGAAGTGGGGCTGGAAACGCTTCGGCTGCTGGCTAAACAGGCAAACGGTCGGATTGAAATCATGGCCGGAGCAGGTGTAAATGCGCAAAATGCTTATCAATTCATCGAAGCGGGCGTTGATGCGTTGCACCTAAGTGGTAGCTCAAAAGAAGATAGCCATATGACTTACCGACAGCCAGCAGTTTCGATGGCGTCATCTGTGCCGGGTGAGTACGAATACATTGAAGCGGACGCAGAGAAGATTCAGGCTGTGGTTAAGCAAGTCGCGTAACGCGGCCTGGCTACCATTATAATACAATCGCTCGATTTCCTGAGATAAAGACGCGGTCGTTGAAAACTAATTTTAACGCCTGCGACAGAACAATCTTTTCAACATCTTTCCCTTCCGTAGCCATATCAGCAGCTGTGTGCCGATGATCTACCTCTTTTACATTCTGTGCGATAATGGGCCCTTCATCTAGGTCATTGTTCACGAAGTGGGCCGTAGCACCAATGATTTTAACGCCCCGTTCATACGCTTGCCGATATGGATTTGCCCCCACAAACGCCGGTAAAAACGAATGGTGAATGTTAATAATTCGGTTCGGGAAATGGCCGACAAAACCGGGCGTCAGTACGCGCATGTACTTGGCCAGCACCAGATATTCTGGTTCGTAGATAGCCAGCGTTCGAAGGATAGCGGCTTCGTGCTCGTCGCGGGTTTTGTCTTCGTGCGAGATGTAATGAAAGGGGATCCCAAACTTGCTTACTAGTGGTTGTAATACATTATAGTTACTCACAATCGCCAGAATATCAGCATCTAATTCATCAAACGCGTACCGGATCAGTAACTCACCTAAGCAGTGATGCTCTTTTGTAACTAGCACCACAATATTCTTCTTTCGTTTCGGATTCAGCCGAAAGGTAATAGCAGATTTAGCCTCCGAATCGGGTAAGGTTGTCTGCAATTCGTCGAGTAAAGCTGCACTGTCAAACATGCCTTCGAACTCCGTCCGCATAAAAAACTGCCCCGACGGACTAACGTATTCATCGTTGTGGATAATGTTCAGATTATGCCGGAATAAGATCCCAGTAACGTGGTAAATCAGCCCCTTACTATCGGGACCATCCATTAATAGTACGTGTTTATCGGAAACCGTCATACGTGGTTTTGAATTAATTAGTTAAAAGTAGCTAATGCCAACCGTTTATTCCTTTAATTTGGGCCATAAGCTCCCCGATGTATGGTTAATCGACGTCGTTTTCTCACATTCAGCTCGTTGGCTGGGCTCTTTCCTTCGCTCTCCTTTTCGTCTGAAAAATTGGTCCATAATTTGGCGGCAGATAGCCCCACCGAAATAGCTGCTCCCAAGCCGATGGTTATTTCAACCTGGAAACAGCCCAAAGCTAATGCCGCAGCGCAGGCCGTGTTGGACAAAGGTGGTCGGGCGTTAGATGCAGTTGAAGCTGGGGTTCGAGTTCCCGAAGCTGACCCAGCAGATATGAGTGTCGGATACGGTGGCCGACCTGACCGCGACGGCCATGTTACGCTTGATGCCTGCATTATGGATGAGAAAGGAAATGCCGGGTCGGTTACGTTTCTGGAGCATATTATGCACCCCATTTCCGTTGCTCGGGCAGTTATGGAAAAAACCCCCCACGTTATGCTCAGCGGTGAGGGAGCGCTGACGTTTGCTTTATCGCAGGGGTTTAAGAAGGAAAATCTACTTACGAAAAAGGCGGAAAAAGAATGGCGTGAGTGGTTGAAAACGGCTAAATATAAGCCTATTGCTAATATTGAGCGTCATGATACAATCGGTATGCTGGCGATTGATGATAAAGGAAACATTTCTGGTGCCTGCACAACCAGTGGCCTTGCTTACAAGATGCGTGGACGCGTGGGCGATTCGCCCATTATCGGTGCAGGGTTATTTATCGATAATGAAATTGGCGGAGCCTGCGCAACGGGTCTGGGCGAATTGGTCATGCGAACCTGCGGTGCGTTTTTGGTAGTAGAACTGATGCGACAGGGGCGAACACCGCAGCAGGCCTGCGAAGAAGCTGCCATGCGGATTATCAAAAAGCAGGATTACAAAGATATTCAGGTTGGATTTCTGGCTGTTAACAAGAAGGGAGAGTATGGCGCCTATAGTATTCAGTCTGGCTTTAACTATACCATTTCAAAAGCGAAACAAACGCAGGTAATTGACGCAAAATCGTATTTAAAATAAACAAGTTTTTCTTTTATTGTTTATAGTGTTAATTGCCACGCCAAGTTTCGGCAATGAGTCCTTATCCATAACAGCCTAAATTAGTAACAGACATTGGAATCGGTCTTTTCAACATCAAAGCGGAAATTACTACTCGAAATCGCCTGGGAGGTGTGTAATCAGGTAGGTGGAATTTATACCGTTATCCGGTCGAAAGTACCGGCAATGGTCGAAAAGTGGGATGATAATTACGTAGCACTGGGACCATACTTTCCACAACGGGCAGCCGCCGAATTTGAGCCAATTACGGATTCTGATGAAACAGAAATTGGTCAGACCGTTCGGAAAATGCGCCAGATGGGCTACCAGATTGAGTACGGTCATTGGCTGGTTACGGGTCGCCCGCGGGTGGTGCTATTTGATATTAGCAGTATAAGTGTCGATCAGCTCAACCAGATAAAAACACAGCTATGGATTAACCACCAGCTTTCGACATTAAACATCGAAGACCTTGTCAATCAGACAATTGCTTTTGGTGAAATGGTGCGGGTATTTCTTACTCTATTAGCTGGAGATCACTCCAAACGTGTTGATTTTGTGGCGCATTTTCATGAATGGATGGCCAGTACGGGTCTTCCTGATCTGCGTCGCGAAAATGTTAAGATAGCGACAGTATTTACAACCCACGCTACCATGCTTGGACGCTATCTTGCTCAGAACGAACCTGGTTTTTATGGTAAACTGCCTTTCTTCGACTGGCAGCGCGAAGCCCAGCACTACGGCATCGAAACGCAGGCTACTATTGAGCGATTGGCCGCACTTCAGTCACACGTTTTTACGACGGTTAGTGATGTGACGGCACGAGAATGTGAGGTATTCTTAGGCCGAAACCCTGACTTAGTTTTACCCAACGGGCTTAACGTAACCCGGTTTGCTGCCGTTCACGAATTCCAGAATCTGCACGTTCAGTACAAGCAGAAAATTCACGAATTTGTAATGGGTCACTTTTTTCAGAGCTATTCATTCGACCTAGAAAAAACGCTGTATTTCTTTACCTCAGGCCGGTTTGAGTTCTCTAACAAAGGCTATGACCTGACGCTCGAAGCCCTCGCTCGTCTAAATTACCGATTGCGGCAGGAAAGCACAGACATGACGGTAGTGATGTTTATGGTGACGAAACAGCCGTACACGTCCATTAATCCAGAAGTGCTTCATTCGAGAGCACTGCTCGATGAGATTCAGGAAACCTGTGAAAGTATTGAAAAGCAGGTTGGCGAACGGCTTTTTCATGCAGCTGCATCCAATACGCAAAGCACAACTTTACCGGACTTAAATAGCTTCGTCGACGATTACTGGCGGCTCCGGCTTCGGCGGACTGTACAGAGCTGGAAAACCAAGCATTTGCCGCCGTTCGTTACGCATAATCTGGTTCAGGAAGACGATATGACGCGGTTTATCCGTCAGGCTAATCTGGTTAATAATGAATACGACCGGGTCAAAATCGTTTATCACCCTGATTTTATCGCATCTACCAATCCCTTGTTTGGGCTGGACTATAGCCAGTTTGTACGCGGTTGCCACCTCGGAATATTCCCAAGTTATTACGAACCTTGGGGTTATACGCCGTTAGAGTGTATTGTACGCGGTATTCCAACCGTTACCAGTGACCAGTCGGGTTTTGGTGATTTCATTATGCAAATCATGCGCGACTACGAAAACCGGGGTATTTACGTCATCAATCGCCGGACGCAATCATTCAACGAAGCTGCCGATCAGTTAGCCAATGTGCTCTACCGGTTCGTTAAAATGGCCCAGCGTGACCGTATTCAGCAACGAAACCGCGTCGAAAGTATCGCCGAAGTCTTCGACTGGAGCAGCCTGCGTTCTTATTACGATACAGCCCACGATTTGGCCCTGAAACGGAAGAAACCTTGATGGCGGTTCTATTCGACATTCGGGGGAATCTTCAAGGATCATCACCAATTCTGTTATCACAAACTGAGATAGAACAATTTTTTGTTAAGCCGTTTGATTATATCTCAACTCGTCATAGACTATTTGAAGAGTATAAACGATATACACATAATTTAGCTATCTTACTTGAGCACCCATTTTATCAATGGATTGATGGTAGCTTTACTTCAAGCCAACATAGTCCTAGCGATATTGATTTGGTAAGCTTCATTGATTACAAGGTTTATCAGGAAAAAGAGCAATTGATTAATGAGCACTTTAGTAAATGGGCAGTAGCTGAATATTACATAGGCTTGGATGCATTCACTGTTAATGTATATCCAGACGATCATAATTATTCCGTTTTGTTTCAAGCAGATCGCGCTTATTGGTATGAATGGTTTGGTTACACTCGTTATAATAGAAGCCGTAAACGATTTACCAAAAACTTCATACACGTTAACCTTGACCAAGGGTAGATATGATGGATGAAAAGTACATTCGAATTGCCGAGTTATCGGAACAGATAGAAAAAATCAATGGCATAATTAGCCTGCATCAGAATTTATCTGATAGTCAGTCAATGGTTCGACAATATGCATTCAAGCGCGATGAGCTTATTACGGAACTTGAAACAGCTCTTCAATCCTTACATTTGAATGTACGGCTAGTTGCGGCATAATAAGGCTAGCTATAAATCATGACCAAAATTGGCATTATTAACGTTTCGGACCGGGCAAGCGCAGGTGTTTATGAAGATACTCCGGGTAAGGCAGTAGTTGGTCTGCTTACGGAGTGGTTGACTAGCGTTTGGGAGCCCGTTTATCGGATTATTCCCGACGAACAGGATCAGTTGGAAGCTACTATAATTGAGCTGGCTGATGTCGAAGGTTGCTGCTTGGTAGTAACTACTGGCGGTACTGGCCCTGCTCTGCGCGATGTAACGCCCGAAGCCACGGAAGCTGTTTGTCAGAAGATGTTGCCTGGTTTCGGGGAGTTAATGCGTCAGGAAAGTTTAAAATACGTACCAACAGCCATCTTGTCCCGTCAGACAGCTGGTATTCGCAATCAAACGCTTATTCTGAATCTACCGGGCCGACCGAAAGCGATTGGTCAATGTCTGTCCGTTGTTTTCCCAGCTATTCCTTACTGTGTTGACCTTATCGGAGGTCCTTTTTTGACTACTGATGAAACGATTATGAAGGTGTTCCGGCCTAAGAATTAGGTTTATTAGTGCTTTTTGTCCTTCTGACCGAAGGGAAGAATCTTAGGCTCGCCCGACTTATGAGTTAGGATACGTCAAGATTCTTCCCTTCGGTCAGAAGGACAAAAAGAAAACTATTAGTTTGGAAAGCTTACCTTCCCCATTGAAACGGTTGGTACCCCTTGTCGCTCACCAAAAGAGATATTACCCCCTGCCAAGCTTTCGTTTGCCAGCACTGCAAATAATACAGCTTCTTTAGCATCTCCGTTAATACCTAATTCATCGGTACGGCCAAACGTACATTCGGGCAATTGTTGCCGAATCGCGCTTGTCAGCGCAGGATTATGCATACCTCCCCCACTCATATAAACCATATAGTTTTCGCCGTTTTGTATGACGCGCCGAATTGCATCAACAATGGTATCAGCGCTGAACTGAACGAGGGTTGCCATTAAGTCGGGCGCAGATAAATTTGTTGTATAACTTCGAGCCTGGGCTTCTTCAACGTAAGCCACATTAAATACTTCAGGGCCGGTTGTTTTGGGGAAAGGAGCCGAGAAAAACGGATTTTCTTTCAAGGCTCGAAGTAAATCATAATTAATTGTTCCCTGAGCAGCGAGCTTACCATCCTCATCGTACGCTTTATTCAGGAGTTTTCGGGCGTAAGCATCCAGTAATGTATTGCCCGGTCCAGTATCAGTTGTGAACACATTACCAGCATCGCCGTTGGCAGATAGATAAGTGAAATTAGCAATACCCCCCATGTTAAGCAGAATCCTGTTTTCTCCTCGTTTGGAAAACATAAAATAATCGCCGTAAACAGCCAGGGGCGCTCCTTCACCTCCATGCGCAATATGTTTCTGGCGAAAATCGCTGAATGTGGTAATGCCTGTAACAGCTGCTACATGATCGCCGTCTCCGATCTGGAGCGTGGCATTGGGGAACTTATCGCGCTGGTGCTGGCTTTTGGGTGCGTGATAAACAGTCTGCCCGTGGCTGGCTACGATGTCTACATCTTCTGGTTTAATATTCCAGCCATGAAGACTATCGAGAATCATTTGCCCGTGAATCCGGCCAATGTAGGGATTCAGTAAACATAGCTGCTCAAATTCAATTTCTGTTCGGGCAAAAATGGTGCGAATATCGGCTTTTAACGTGTCATCGTAAGGTACCGTAGTAAATCGTTCAACGGTAACCTGAGTTTCAGGCCCGCTACCTACAATACGGCACAAGGCTACGTCAAGGCCATCCAGGGAAGTACCAGACATGAGGCCAATAATCCGACGTTCGGGTTTCCGGGCAACATCGTAAAGCCGTTGAATTTGTGAATTCATAGCGTAAATAAATCGTTGGCGCAATTTAGCCGGTTACTTTTTGCAGAAACAGGAATAAACGATAAACCCTAAATCATAGTTGATTTACCATGGATTTCTGGGGTGACGAACAATTCTCTTTCTTTGAAAGCATTCTGTTTTCGGTACTAGGGCAGTCGGTTGAGGTTATTGAAATGCAATTCTTGTCGGGTGGCGATATTAATATGGCGGCCCAGGTGTTTTCGTCAGAAGGCGTATTTTTTGTTAAATGGAATCAGCTTGCCGGGCAGGAGGATGGAATATCTGATCTATTTGTAACAGAAGCTAAAGGACTTACGCTGCTTCGTGAGACAGATGCGTTACCAATTCCGCAGGTAATCGGTTATGGACAGCATTTGGATAAATCGTATTTGGTTCTGGAATACATTGACTCCGGGAAACCTGCAAAGACGTATTGGGAAACGCTGGGGCAGTCCCTGGCGGTTTTGCATTCGCATACGCAACCGAAGTTTGGCTTGCATTTCTCCAATTATATTGGCTCGTTAGCTCAATCGAATACACTGACAGCCAACGGTTACGATTTCTTTTTTGAACAGAGGCTACTCCCGCAGGCTGGTTTAGCGCTTTATAAAGGCTTGCTACCGAAACCAGCTTATGACGCTTTATTTCGGCTACGAGCTCGATTACCTGAGTTATTACCTAACGAGCGACCCGCTTTACTCCACGGCGACTTATGGTCAGGAAATGTATTAGTTAACGAGGACGGGAATCCTGTCTTAATCGACCCAGCCGTTTATTACGGATTTCGCGAAGCCGAACTTGCTTTCACGAAATTATTCGGCGGGTTCGATCAGCGTTTTTACGATGCTTATGACGAAGCGTTTCCTCTTGAGGACGGCTTTAACGAACGCGTGGCTATCTATAATTTGTATCCATTGCTTGTTCACACGAATCTGTTTGGCGCGGGTTATGTTAGTGGAGTGGAACGGGTACTTAAACACTTTTAAGTCAACAGTCGTCAGGCATGGATTGATCGTCAATAAACTCTATTGACTAACGACTATTGACTATCAATAAACTAGCATGAATTCTTTCGAACAGTTTGCCTTGAACCGGCAGTTACTCAATGCGGTGGCTGAACTTGGCTACACGGAGCCAACCCCAATTCAGCAGAAGACTATTCCGCTGAGTTTAGGCAATCATGATGTATTAGGCATCGCTCAGACAGGAACCGGTAAAACAGCGGCTTATCTGTTACCGCTACTCATGAAAATAAAATACGCACAGGGCAAATCGCCACGGGCGTTAATTCTGGCTCCTACGCGGGAGCTGGTCATGCAGATTAATGAAGCCGTTAAGGAATTAGGCAAATATACCGACCTACGGCATGTTGCGCTTTATGGCGGCCTCGGTCCAAAAACGCAGATTCAAATGCTTCAGGAAGGCATCGATCTTATCGTAGCAACCCCCGGTCGGTTTATGGACCTTTATCGTTTGGGAGAGATCGTTACGAAAGATATCCGCACGATGATTCTCGATGAAGCCGACAAGATGATGGACATGGGATTTATGCCGCAAATCCGGTCTATTCTGGAAGTAATTCCGACCAAGCGACAAAACTTACTATTCTCAGCGACCTTTGGCGAGCGCGTCGAACGATTATCGGGTGAGTTTCTGGAAGCGCCGGTTCGGGTAGAAATAACTCCGCAGGCTTCAACGGCCGAAATGGTTAGCCAGATGATTTATGAGACCCCAAATTTCCGGACTAAAATCAACTTACTGGATCACCTGATACGAGATGAAGTATTTCAGCGCGTTATCATTTTTGCTCGCACTAAAGGTACTGCCGAGAACATCTATAAATTTCTGAGTCGCAAAGTGATTGAACCAGATAAGATTCGGGTTATTCACGCTAATAAGGGCCAGAATACACGGATCAACGCCATGGAATCCTTTAAAGAAGGGGCGCTTCAGGTATTAGTTGCGACTGACGTAGCATCTAGAGGGATCGACGTAGCCGAAGTTAGCCACGTTATTAATTTCGATCTGCCGCTGATTTACGAAGATTACGTGCACCGTATTGGCCGGACAGGACGGGCTAACCACACGGGCGAAGCAATTACTTTCCTAACGACGGCGGACGAATATCACATCCAAAAGATTGAAAAGATTATCCGGATGAAGATAGCAAGAGAACCGTTACCGGCAGAGGTTGATGTTCCCGAAACGCCTTTCGATGAACAACAAATTATGCTACGCGAAATCGATGAGCAGCGTCGAAAAGAAGATCCTACCTTCTTAGGCGCTTTTCATGAAAAGAAAGCTAAGAATCTTCCGGGTGGTAAAACCTCTCTGAAAAACAAGGGCTTGAAAGCTACTGGCACGAAAAAAGCTACTAGCTCGGCTGCGGAATCGCGCTCCTCAAGTCATCGTAAGACTGGTGGCTCGGGTTCAACAAAATCCGGTGGAAATCGAACCACAGGATCGCGTGGAGGACGTCGGTAATTCGCAGATTATGTACTAACTTGGTCTCCCCTTTCGTTTATTCAGGAAGTAAGTCGGTAGTATTTTATCTTCTATGAGCGTTCGAACGAATCTGATACAGTGGACTTTAGTTGTGTTGCCCTTTTTGGCCGCAGCCCAACCAAAGCAACTTATTATATCAGCGCGCTCAGGCGACCCGGCTCAGCCAGCCAGACCAGCCCATAATGCGAATACACCGGTCTCTCACTCAACAGAAAGAGCTACGACTGACCAAGTCGATATAGCTGACGATGAAGCACTCAATACGATTCCTCTATTCGGTGAGCGCCCAAAAACTACTGAGCGAATCAACGCAGAAATTCACTTTCTGAACGAATGTGATCAGAATTTTTCCAATCGTTCTGAGGCTAGTAATTTTTTTACTGCCCGCGGCTGGGAATATATAGATAATCGGCAACTGGATACAGCAATCCACCGATTTAATCTGGCGTGGTTACTCAACAATGATAACGCGGATGCGTATTGGGGTTTAGGTGTTGTTTGCTATCAGAAAAATCTGTTGCCGGATGCTATCCGTATGCTGAAGAAAGGCGTATCTGTAGCCGATAGTAACATTGTGATGATGACTGATCTGGCCACGCTGGAAATTAAAAGTTACCAGGAAAAGCCCGATGCTAATATGTTGACAGACGCTGAGCGGCATCTTAATCGGGCGGTAACACTTAATCCAAATGCATTATCTCTCCAGAAGTTATCAGTCGTTCAATATCTAAAAGCCGATTATGCAAAAGCCTGGGAATATTTTCACCAGGCTAATAGTCTTGACTCATCCGCGTTGGATGTCGCCTACCTAAGCGATCTGTTGGCTAAGCAACCTGATCCCAAAGGGGTATTTAAGTAATAGGCCACCGGCTAAAATTTAGTTATTCGTTTCCTCATCTTCTATTACTTTCTCTTTCGAACGTTCGTAGGTCACTTTCCCTTTTTCGTCCCATTCTGTAAGTACATAAGGCTCGAAAGAAGTATCCCAACGATCACTTGGGTATTGCATTAGCTTCCGACGCATCCGCCGGCCACCTGGATTAACAGGGTAATATTCGGTCCAGCGCCCGATTTTTATTCCATTATCGTACTTACCTTCTTCCTGCAGCAGTCCGTTCTCGTAAAAGGCCATATAGGTTCCTTTTACTTTGCCGTAATCCATTGGAATAATTTCTTTGATCTTATGGTGTGACGAATCATAATAAGCCAATCTTGATTCAGCTGAGACGCCACGATGCCAGAAAGTTTTATCAGTAAGCATAAACTTACTGTCATATTTCTCCCAGCGCCCATCTTTCATACCTGCGTAATAGAATCCTTCCTCAACCAGATCACCATTCTGGTAGCGTTTATAAGGTCCATGCAACAATAAGCCCGTCCCCTCGTCGCGAACAATTGAACTTGTTACCCGCCCTGAACGCTGATAGTACCGGAATATATCCCGAACATAAGGCAGCGGTTTTGTGGCATCGTTGTCGCGCAGGATGTAGAATTCTTCGACAATCGTCCGATCACCACTACCGAGTTTTGTGTAGGCTTTTACCATCGATAGCCCTTCGTATTCGGTTTTCGAAAGCTTATTCTTGGCTTTACGGTCAGCCTTAAGCTTTTTCAACTGCTTTACTTTTAAGCCCAAATCCTCCGGCACCAGACTCGCTACATAAGCATCTTTCTGCTCTTTTAGTGATGATGTCGTCGGCAGACCCAATGTTTTAAGTGATGAGTTAACCGATGAGTAGGACGAGAACGGCGATGGGGCTGCGCCCGATGGCGCTAATACAGGTTTGGCAGCTGTAGTAAGCGAAGATGGTACTGACTCAGTAGTTTGCGCCCATACACTGTTTACCAGTACACTTATCGCAAACGAAAAGAAAATCAGCCGTTTTAAGTTAGGAGCAAACATAACGGGGGTAAACGATTGAAACCTTAAGTTTGTTAGTTTTGCAACGTTGTGTAACATTATATTATTTTGTCAACTTGTCCGTCTGATTCTCTGGCGGTTTGCTATTATAAATTCTCGTGGAAAAACAGGCTCGTATTTATGTTGCCGGACACCGGGGTATGGTTGGTTCGGCGCTTGTCCGTAAGCTTCAGGCTGAAGGCTATAGCAATATTATTACTCGTACTTCATCCGAATTAGATTTGCGCAATCAGGCCGCTGTAGCTGATTTTTTTGAGCAGGAGCAACCGGAGTATGTTTTTTTAGCCGCAGCCAAAGTGGGTGGTATTATGGCTAACAACACCTATCGTGCCGAATTTCTGTACGATAATCTGCTGATTGAGTCGAATATTATTCACAGTGCTTATCTGACCGGCGTTAAGAAACTTTTGTTTCTTGGCTCTTCCTGTATTTATCCCAAAATGGCTCCTCAGCCACTTAAAGAAGAGTACCTGCTGAGCGGGTTTCTTGAATCAACCAATGAGCCATATGCCATCGCTAAAATTACAGGCATAAAGCTTTGTGAAGCCTACCGCAGTCAATACGGGTGTAATTTCATTTCAGCTATGCCTACTAACCTGTATGGCCCTAACGATAATTATGACCTACAGGGTTCACATGTACTTCCAGCATTGATCAGAAAGTTTCACGAAGCCAAAGTGGCTGACCAGCCATTTGTAGAAGTCTGGGGAACGGGCTCACCACGTCGTGAATTCCTACATGCTAACGACCTAGCGGATGCATGTTTCTTTTTGATGGAACACTATAACGATGAATTATTCGTCAATATTGGTACGGGCGAGGACGTTACCATTCGCGAGCTAGCTGAAATGATTCAAGAAGTCGTTGGCTTCGAAGGCGAACTACGCTGGAATACCGATAAGCCCGACGGCACACCGCGCAAATTAATGGATGTATCCCGGCTTCATAACATGGGCTGGAAGCATACCATCGAACTTAAAGATGGCCTCGAAAAAACCTATCAGGATTTCTTAGCAAACGAAGTTCTGTATGTAGAATAAGTTGATAATTGACAGTCAGTAGCCGCCAAAGTCAGAAACTGGTGACTACTGACTGTCAATTATCAACTTATTCTTAAAGTACTTTTCCCGGATTGCCAAAAACGGTAGCATTAGCATCTACGTTCTCGACAACCACCGAACCCGCGCCAATACGCGCGTTTTTACCGATGGTAATGCCAGCAACAATAATAGCGCCGGTTCCGATAAAAGCGCCTTCTCCGATTGTCACTCCGCTGTTAACCAGGCTCCCTGTCCCGATCTGAACAAAGTCCCCTAATTTGGCCTGGCTTTCAATTACAGCACCAGATTGAATAATGCAATGCTGACCAATTTCAGCAAAGGGATTCACTACGGCTCTGGCAGCAATCAGGTTACCATGACCTAACGTAGCCATAACCGAAACAACAGCCGTGTCGTGAATGGCATTAACCGGCTGCACTTTACGGCGGTCGTTAAGCATCTTCACTAGCCGCTTGCGAACTCGTCCGTCGCTGATGGCAACGAAGGCTTCGCATTTTTGACCTATTAGTTTCAGAAAGCCATCGTCATCGGTGTCACCCAATACTGACACATCGCTAAACTCTTTACCATGTAGTTCTTTATTATCATCTAACAGACCATAAACGACTACATTATTGCGTTGAAACAGGTCTAAGGCCGTTACGCCCAAGTTACCCGCTCCGAAAATAAGCACCGGATTCTCCATCAATTTTTTACTGCTAAGCGCTGCTATGCGCTGGTTATCTTCAGCTAATAACAGTTCTTACTTATAGAAAAATTGCAATGGATCAGGATATTTAAACAGATAATTTGTCGCCTTCCTCAATTTATCCCCGTTAACAACCTTGTATGGGACTGGCGTTTCTGGTTGAATAAATGTGGGCAGTTCGTACCCAAAGTCAGCGCAGCTTTTACGGTAGACAGCTTCTCGAACAGGGTGTTTGACGGTTACCGCATTAAATAGTCCAGCTATTGGCCGCTCGATAAGCGCGAGTAGCACACCGACTGCGTCATCCTGATGGATATAGTTAACTGGTACAGCTCCGGTATTAACAGTCCGGCCAGCAACGTATTTACCTGGATTACGGTCATAGCCGATTAGTCCACCGCAACGCACAATGGCTACTGTTCGCCCCTTTTCTTCACCAGTCGATGATAAGCTCTGAATTAGTTGTTCTGCTTGTATAAAACCGGAGGCAGGTGATGTTTCGGGGGTAAGCGGATAATCTTCCGTTACCTCTGTCGACGAAGTGATCGGGTTCAGTTCCGGATAAACGGAAGTAGAACTGATATAGATAATATTTTTTACTGGCGATTTTGACAACGCATCAGTCAAATAGCCAATCTGCTTAGGGTGAAAATCATCACCCTGTTTACCCGCTTTGGGTGGAATGTCAATAAGCAGTGTATCAGTTTGTAAAAGAATCTCCAGATTTCCGACCGGTTCGGGCTGTAGCGAGAACAAATAAGGGTCGATTCCTTTTTCTTGTAATAACCCTATCTTTTCTGGTGTGGTAGTACTACCCTTAACCTGGTAGCCATTTGCTACTAGTTGCTCGGCTAGGGGGATACCCAACCAACCGCAGCCAATTATTGAAATAGTTTGCAAAGCTGTACGTTAAAAACCTATGCCAAAACTTAGCGCCCGAACGTCGGGGCCTTTTTCCGGCATAAATAATGGATTTAGGTCGTACTTCACAAAAAAATTAAGGCTTTTTACCCCTATGTGTGCTACAAGCCCATAGCGATAATTATTTAGGTAAAAATCATAATGCCGTCGGTCTGTACCCCCATCAGTTTCCTTAATCTTCCGATAGCTATCTAGTCGATAATTTATATAGCCACCAACCCCAAAGTGGCCTACTTTCCGTCCGTTGCTGTTATAGAACGTAAGCCGAGGGACAACTGGAATACCTAAAGTGCATATCGTTAGCTTACTCTTGCTTAGATCACGTCCAGCGTCTGGAAACTCTACCGTAGTTGGCCCCTTTGTGACAATATTATTACCTTCGAACATGAAGTTATTCCACGCTACTTCAACCCCATAAAACAATTTCAATGAAACATATTGGCCACGAATCAGTGTGGGAATAGCACCAATAGACAGCGCAACATAACGAGATCCTATAGGCGACAATTCAGGGAAAGCCGGACCAGTATTAGCCCCCTGCTGAATAAGGTTATTCAAGCCGATACTAAATCCATAGTCAACGCTCACGTTATCGTGTCGTCTACGTCTGTCCTGTGCCCGGTTTCGCTCGGATTGATAATCGCTGTTAGACGAGTTTTTGGACGTATCATCCTTATCGTTTATCGTTATACTAACGCCATCTTTTTGCTTAGTGATCACTAAAACAGTATCCTTAAGGTAACGCTCTCCATTCTGCGAAATGGCGGTTTTACCGTCGGGTAATGAATCCAATTTCATACCCATTTCCCGCACAATTTTGTTCAGGTCGTAGCTTGATAAGGCCTGAATTCCGGCCTTATCAGGTGCATAAATGACCAGTCGAGTGCGGTTAGCAAACCGAATGACTAAGGAGTCAGTTGGAACCACAGTTTTAGCCTGTACACCGGTTGTTATTAATGCAATTACTAGTGCAATCGCACGCCCTATAGCGTTCATTGTTTGGCGGGTTTATCTTTTTCTAAACTTTGTTTAAGGCCACTGTAAGCCCGTCCAAGCAAGCCCCGATCCTCATCACCTGCGTTATCTCGACGTGCTAACACCTCTCCTTGCTTGAAGCGTTTTACCTGTTGCCACAGTCCTCCTGATTTTGATTCCTTTTCAGGTTTGTCATTCGCATCTACAGCTGATTTTTCATCACTGGCAGCTTTAGCCGCCTGCCGGGCCGCCACCAGTGTAGCTGGTTCGGCAATGGTTACTTCCAATACATGCTCAGATGCAACGTCAGGCTTAACTTGGTTTTTAACTTCTGTCATCTGCTCTGTAGCTACTGCTATATTTGACGCAGCTCTGTCTGAATTAACGGGATCAAGGCTATTTCTCTCTTCTTTCGATTTTGATTGAGCCAGAACAGGTTCATTCGTGGCAGGTAAGCCCTGACTAGTTGTCTTATTAAAATCAGGAGACTGCTTCTTAGCCAAATATTCAGGTTTGACTTCAATAGTCTTTTTAGTTACCTGCGCGAGTTCAGATGTTGCTGTTTCTGGTTGCGAGAATGACTGTTGTGGCGTTGGTGTATTAAGTTTTCCTCCATGTGGCTTTAGCTGTTCTTTAACTTGATCAGCTTTACTAGTTGTTTTGGATTTATTTTCAGCTACCTGAGTTCCATCTGGTAATTTCGTAGGCGACGGCCAGTAAAGCCATCCAAACAAGCTAATCAGCAACAGGCAAGCTGCGGCCGTCATATAACGTTGTATAGTCGGATTGCGCCAGAAAACAATTCGTGTCTCCTGTTCATTTTGGTCCATACGCGCTTTTAATCGCTCAAACCCATTCGGACTTGGCGGTAACGACATATTGCCCAATTTCCGGGCAAATAAGTCATCAATTGGCTGCTCTCCGGTATGTTTTTTCATAGGCTCCTAATCGGCTATCCGATACCTGTTCCAATTTTTTTAAGTTTGCCTGTAGCAGCATCCGTGCTCGGCTCAACTGCGATTTCGATGTACCCTCCGAAATGCCTAACATCTCCGCAATCTCAGCATGTGCGTAGCCTTCAATCGCATATAAGTTAAATACTGTACGGTACCCATCAGGTAACTGATGCACCATCTTCAATAAATCATTCTCGTGAATCGCAGTGTCAGCCCATTCATAGTCAGGCTCGATGGTTACTTCATCTATAGGAATTTCCTGACGCCACTGTTTATTCCTACGAAGAAACATTAACGACTCCGTAACCATAATCCGGCGAATCCACCCCTCAAAACTACCATCCTCCCGAAACTGCCCAATCTTCTCAAAAACCCGCATGAAACCGTCAAGCATTACCTCCTCTGCATCATCTCGATTAGCACAATAGCGCGTGCAAACCGCCAGCATTTTGCCCGCAAACCGTTCATACACGATTTTATGCGCACGGCTTTCTCCCCGCTTTAAGGCGGAAATAAGCTGCGCTTCTGTCGTGAAAAACGGTATAAGTTTGAGCATGTTCGTTTAGGTTATCGAGTAGATGCAGCTCGGCACGTAGAAGGTTGCATGAAACTTACTATTTTTTTATATAATCAAATTTACAATGCTTTTATATGAAAAAAGGGCCTTTACAGCCCTTTCACATAGTTGATTCCTGCCACATAATGTAGCCAGATTACTCTTGATATTCGAAAGTTTATCGGGGCAATCAGGACCATAACCGGCGCAACGACCGCAGCATATACCCAACCCTCGGGATCATGCCCCACATAAAACAAGAAAAATCCAAGCACTAAGGCTACTCCTCCAGAAATGGCATAACTAACATACATAGCTCCAATAAAATAGCCCGGCTCTACCTCATAACGTAATCCGCAATGAGGGCAATGCTCATACATATCGTCGAAGCCCCGCGGTGAGTAGAATGGTTTTTTAAAGATTTTCCCTTTTCTACATCTGGGACATAGCCCGTTTAACGCGGCCTGCAATCTCGAGACGTCGCCCATACTCTTGTTTACTATTTCGATACCATAAATAGCCAATTGACGCCACTACGAGGTAGGGAATTAGCAATAAATATAGAATACCGAAGTTTAGATCTGATGCGACAACGCTACGCCCGTTGCTCACTGTACTCTCAACAGTGCTCCGACACATAGCACACTGAGCCATTAAATCAGGCGCGATAACAGTCAATCCAATAATTAGTGCCCACACTTTCCAGCTCTTCATACCAGTTGCAGATTAATGAATATAATATGGTTTTATCATCAGATATACAATGACACCCGTAATGCTAACGTACAGCCAAATCGGGAAAGCATATTTAACGGTGCTTTTATGTTTGGTAATCTGACCGCTAAGCGCAAAGTAGACAGCCCGCAATACAAACCAAACCACCACTACCGATAAAATAATATGGGATATTAATAGAAAGTAATAAATTGGTCTAACCCAGCCCTGCCCCCCGAATGGTGTCGATTCATTAGTTAAGTGATATAACACGTAGCTAACTAGAAATATCGAACCAAGTGCGAATGCTGTCAACATAACGCGCTTGTGCGCTATGACGTTTTTCTGACGGATAAAGTAGAAACCAAGCAGCAGCAATACCGAGGTAGCTGAGTTTATAATCCCATTAATGTGAGGCAAGTAAGTTGTCCAACTCCCTAAATCTACTTTCTGGCGAATCCCCAATAACACTGCTACAGCAAGTGGAATAGCTAAGGCGAGGACGTTAATGATTCTATTAGCCTTTTGTTCCTTAACCGGTTGTAAGACTTCCATAGTTGATGAGTTATTCTTTACTATAAATATCCCGCAGGACCCGGATTTCGAGGATCAATCGGTCAACATCTTCCTTATTCGTACCGTCATAAAACCCTCTGACAATCCCTTCTTTATCTACTAAAACCAACTTTTCGCTGTGAATAAAAGTTTCGTCTGGCTTACCTTCCTTTACCCCCGCATCCACAGTTGGAAGATAGTAACCATGCATTGCCAGATCATAAATAGCTTCTTTACTACCCGTCAAAAAATACCATTTGCCGGGTATAGCTTCATACTTCTGAGCGTAGGTTTTTAATTGCTTAGGTTCATCGTGTTCAGGATCGACGGTATGAGATAGGAAAACGACATCTGAATTATTTCTGAAGATATCCTGTACACGCGTGAGTTGTGAGGACATTTTTGGGCAGATACTAACGCAGCGTGTGAAGAAGAAATCGGCTACATAAATCTTCCCTTTTGTAACTGACTGATTTATCGACTTACCATTCTGATCAATCAGATTGAAAGGAGGAATGTGATTGTAGATTGTATCCGTTACTTGCCTGCCATCTGCCAAGGTTACTTTCCCCATCAGCGGCTCTCCCTTTGCAGAGTCAATCTTTGGTAAATAACGAGGAAGCACATAATGGTTCTGGGTTTCGAACCGCAGGAATAGATACAGCAAAGCCGGGACCAGCAGCGTTGCAAACAAGATCCCGGCTTTTCTAGTGGCCGTCATGATTAACGTAATTCAAAAATCGAACCGCCTTCCATTAATAGTGCAATAAGCAGCCAGACAACGAAAATAACAGGAACGACAATTGCCCAGATTAAGCTCTTTACTTCGTGTTTCAGGTGCATAAATTCCCCGACGATGTAAAAAGCTTTCACCAAGGTCATGATAACGAAAAATGAGGTACGCAGACCACCGGCTTTCATCAGATAAGCCAGCGTAAATTCTACAACCGTAATTCCCAGAAGTATCCAGAACGTGCGCCAAATGGCGCCAGTATTTGCGGGTGGGATTTCGCCAACTTCGTGCGTTCCGTGAGTGAAATCAGACATGGTAAAATGTGGTTATTAGACCAGATAGAAGAACGTAAATACGAATACCCAAACAAGATCGACAAAGTGCCAATATAGACCTACTTTTTCAACCATTTCATAGTGCCCACGACGTGCGTACAATCCGGTAGCAGCTCGGTAGAAAATCAGAATGTTCAGTATCACACCACTGAAAACGTGGGTGCCATGGAAGCCTGTTATGAAGAAAAACAAGTCAGCGAAAGCTGGAGGGCCATATTGGTTTTCGACCAGATTTGCGCCGAAAATTGTCCGCTGAATAGTTTGACCATTTACAATTTCACTGATGGTTGTACCCGTTTCAGTTCCATGGATAAAGTGGCTCCATTCCCATGCCTGACTTCCAAGAAAGGCTAGTCCCCCCAAAATTGTCCAGAGCATGTATTTTTCTACATCGGCTCGATCCATCCGGTGGCCAGCCTCTACCGCCAGTACCATGGTAACGCTACTGAAGATAAGGATAAAGGTCATAATACCGACAAAAATCAGTGGTGCATGCAGACCATGCAAAAACGGTACAGAGGCATATACCATTTCAGGTGTCGGCCAGTAAAGGTTCGAGAATTTGAACACTTCACCATAAATAGCCGGGTCCCAGGCGGGATAACTAAATCGGATCAAACCATAGGTTACGAGCAGCGCCGAGAAGGTGAATGTGTCTGAAATCAGGAAGAACCACATCATCAGCTTGCCGTAGCTCACCTTCATTGGTTCAACTCCACCCATCCAAATCTTCTTGTCGAACACCTGCTCAGAGTCGGTCGTCAGGGTATCGTGTGTTACAGTAGCCGCCATGCGTCTAAAGGATTATCAATGAAAATAGACTAAAAAGAAAAACAAATACAACCACAAAATGTCTAAAAAATGCCAGTATGTAGCCGCAATTTCTATCTGATTAAGGCTTTTAGCATGAATTCGGAGCCGAAACGATGCGATTAATGCTACTAATAACACGACAAGGCCAGAAATCAGGTGGAAGCCATGCAGCCCGGTAAAAATGTACATGAACGAACCTGCCGGATTGCCAACAAAAAAAACATTTTCGTTGACTAGAGCAACCCATCCCTGAAACTGCATGTATAGAAAAATACCTCCGAGTACAAAAGTAATGGTTATCGCCAGCTTAAGCTGTTGGAAATTGTCTTTTTTTGCGGACAAGTAAGCCCAGTGCATTGTCAGGCTGCTGATGATCAGAATTACAGAGCTATACTTGAAGATTGCGGGGATATCATATTCCAGCCAGTTTCCTTCGGCTCTACGAACCAGGTAGGCACTGGTCATAGCCGCAAACAGCATAATGATGCTGACAATGAATAACCACAAAATAAATTTGCGGGGATTCATTGAGAGCGTTTCCTCGGGCTCTTCTACAATTGAAATATCGTTGACTAATTCGCTCATGATTTGTTGTTATACTTTGTCCAGAAGGTAAACGATCTGTACGATAGGCAAATATAACAATGAACCAAACATCATTTGAAGGGCTGCCTTATCAGTACAGGTTCGCATTAAGTGGAACGTCTGCGCTAAAAACAAGATTCCACCAATTGTAGCCACTAATGCTGAATTAATTCCTGTTACACCAAGTAGATAGGGTAACCAACCTACTGGCAATAAGAACAGTGTGTAAATCATGATTCGAAAAGCGGTTTCGGTCGTTTTACCACTCCCCGGCATCATCTGAATTCCTGCTTTCTTATATTCATCAAACGCCAGCCAACCAATGGCCCAGAAATGCGGGAATTGCCAGAAAAACTGGATAGCAAATAAAATTCCTGGTGCCCAACCATAGTGATTTGTAGCAGCTACCCACCCAATCATTGGAGGAAAAGCTCCGGGTAAAGCGCCTACAAAAACGGCAATCTGTCCTCTCTTCTTGAGCGGTGTGTACACAAACCCGTATAAGAGCAGAGATAGCACAGCTAATGCAGCCGCACGAATGTTAAAGAATTGAACATACAGATAGCAGGCAAGACTAAACAGAATAAAAGCAAATAAGGCCGCTTCCGTTACGGTTAGTCGCCCTGTTGGCAATGGACGAACTGCAGTACGCTTCATTACCTTATCAGAATCTTTTTCCAGTATCTGATTAATAATATTAGCTGCGCCTGTTATGCTTATTGAGGCAATCGCAAACACAGCAATTTTCCACCAACTGATTTGATCAACTGCCAGGCAGTAACCAAACACTCCGGAGAAAACCACAGCAAGTGTTAGCTTTAACTTCAGTAGCTCAACGTACGCCTTTATCTTCCCCTCTTGTAGAGCTATTGCTGTTATTTTTTCCATATTACACTTCCAAAAAACGAGATGGTTGACTTGTTTCTTTAGTCCCTGTAAAAGCCGGGTTTAACGATAACCAAGCCGTGAACTGTAAACCAATTATCAGGATTGCTAAAACCAAGTGTATAGGTTGCGCTATAGCCGGAACTCCTAAATAAGCCATCACTATGCCTGTAATAATTTCAGCTACGACTGCGATAATTATTAGGCTTACTATCCTTGACAGCCAACTATTATTGATTGATTTACGCAATTGATAAATGACTATTATATGAAAAGCCAATACAATTAGCGAAAAAGAGCGATGAACATAGAAACTCCAGTCTAAATTGCTAATCCAGTCCTCCCTTTGTCCATAGCCTAATCGTTTAACTACTTTGTCAAGTGTGTCTCTGACTTGCGTTCCAAGCACGGTTTGTAAAAGTGTTAAGGCCAGCACAATAAACAACAACCATTTAAGTGAAATAGCTTTCTGGTTAATCAAAGTTAACTGTCTTCCATAAGCACGCACTATCACAAAAAGTAACGCGAACACAACTGCAATAGCCAGTAACATGTGCAGTGTAATCATATATTGAGCTAGTTCAGTTGCAACAACTCGCGAACCTAGCCATCCGTTTACCCCAATTAGTAAGAAAGCAACCAAGCTTCCCCAGAAAACTGCTTTATCTTTACGGATGTATGATATTGAAGTTAGTAATGTTCCAAAAACAAAAAAACCGGATAATACGCCTACTAATCGATTGGCATACTCTATCCAGGTTTTTACGGCATTAAATTCGACTTCGCCTTTCAATTTAGCCCCGTAAATCTCCTGATAGTTGGGTGGCAATTGCGAGATTTCTGTGGGAGGAACCCAACGGCCAAAGCATTTAGGCCAATCTGGACAACCCATTCCGGAGCCTGTTCCTCTCACAATACCACCTGCCAGAATTACCAGGTAAACGAAAAATATTGTTAGAAAAGCCAGTCTCCGGAATCGTTGCTCTTTTTTATCAATGTGGCTGATTGAATTGATCATTCAGATTTTGTGCCTCAATCTCTTTTTCCAAACCAATCAACTCATTTTCATGGGGCAAATTAGATTCGGGCGTTTGCGAATACGGCACATTTTGAGGAATGAAATCATCTTTTGCTCCTGGCTTGCTATAGTCATAAGCCCAACGATAAACAGGCGGAATTTCACCAGGCCAGTTACCATGTCCAGGGTTAATCGGAGTTGTCCATTCAAGTGTGTTGGATTTCCATGGATTCTGAGGAGCTTTGCGGCCTTTGATTAAGCTATAAACAAAGTTATAGATGAATACCCATTGAGCGGCAAAGGTAAAGATAGCAGCCAAACTGATGAAGCTATTCATGTCAGCAAAGATATTCTTCGTGAAATCATAACTGGTGAATGCATAATATCGACGGGGGAAACCAGCGATACCAATGTAGTGCATCGGGAAGAATACCAGATAAATTCCGATGAATGTTAACCAGAAGTGAATATAGCCTAACTTCTCATTTAACATTCGGCCGAACATTTTCGGGAACCAGTGATAAACACCAGCTAACAAGCCAAAGGCTGATGCAGCACCCATCACCAAGTGGAAGTGAGCTACTACGAAATAAGTATCGTGGAGTTGAATATCTAAGGCCGAGTTACCAAGGATAATACCAGTTAACCCACCAGAAATAAAGAACGATACCAGACCAATCGAGAACAACATAGCCGGCGTAAACCGAATGTTCCCACGCCACAAGGTCGTAATGTAGTTAAACGCTTTTACAGCTGATGGAACAGCAATAATCAGCGTCAGGAACATGAAGATTGAGCCAAGGAATGGGTTCATCCCTGTCACAAACATATGGTGTGCCCATACAATAAACGCCAGGAAGGCAATCCCCATCATTGAGGCAATCATGGCACGATAACCAAAGATAGGTTTACGAGCGTTTGTAGCAATAATCTCAGAAGTCATACCGAGTGCAGGTAGCAATACGATATATACTTCAGGGTGTCCCAAGAACCAGAATAAGTGTTGGAACAGGATGGGGCTACCACCAACATTTGGCAAGGCTTCTCCTTTAATGTAAATTTCTGACAGATAGAAGCTTGTACCAAAGCTCCGGTCGAAAATTAACAGTAAAGCAGCTGATAGCAACACTGGGAATGAAATCAGACCAAGAACCGCCGTTAGGAAAAACGCCCAGATAGTTAATGGTAGTTTGTTGAATGACATCCCCCGCGTACGCAGGTTGATAACCGTTGTGATATAGTTAATACCACCTAGTAATTGAGATACGATGAACAAGGCCATACTAATCAGCCATAGCGTCATCCCAAATTCAGACCCTTTGTGGGCCTGTGGTAGAGCACTTAATGGAGGATAGATCACCCAACCACCGGCTGCAGGCCCCGTTTCAATGAAAAGCGATCCTAACATTAGCATACTGGCCATAAAGAAAAACCAGTATGATAGCATATTCAGAAAACCTGAAGCCATGTCACGAGCACCAACTTGCAAAGGAATCAGAAAGTTAGAGAAAGTGCCACTCAAGCCAGCCGTTAGCACGAAAAACACCATAATGGTTCCGTGCATTGTAACTAGAGCCAAGTAAAAATCAGGATCTAGTTTACCAGTTTCATTAATCCAGCCACCCAGAATTGGGCGCAGGAAATCAAGCTTCATGTTAGGGAATCCTAATTGAAGCCGGAACATAACTGATAAACTAATTCCAATAATTGACCAAATTATCCCCGAAATCAGGTACTGCTTGGCAATTGTTTTGTGGTCTTCTGAGAATATGTATTTGCGCCAAAAACTTTGCGGCTCATGGTGATCATGCTCTGCTGCATGTGCCACGGTTGCCGGATTAGCTGATACAGTCGCCATAGTATTTGGTTCCTTATGAGTTAAAGATTAACGGAGTGCAGCTGCTGAAACGGCTAAGCCTCCTCCCTGTTCTGTTTTAGCTGTTGAACTATCTGCTGCTGCAGGAGTTGCATCCGCTGGTAAATATTTAGCAGCTTTAGCCTTGAGATTAGCAGGTATACGAGCCGCTAACTCTGGGCTTGACGTTAAGAGTGGTTTTTGCTCACGACACCAAGCCTCCCAGGAAGCCTGATCTTCTACTACTAACCGGATACGCATTGAAAAGTGACCCTGACCACACACTTCCGTACAAGCAATCTCATAAGTAAAATTTGAATTGCCCGTTATATTCTTCATTTCATCAGTTGTCTTGTCAGCCGTGAATTGGAAACGAGTCGGCATACCAGGCACTGCATCCATTTTCACCCGCAGGTGAGGAATAAATACGCTATGCAGTACATCGCGAGCACGGATTTTTAGCAGAATTGGCTTGTTGACCGGAATATGCAGTTCAGATGTTGATGTAAAATCATCAAACGACGCTTCATCCGTGTAATCAATCCCAGTTTCGTTAGCGTTGTCAATTAATTTGTAGTTGTAAGAACCTAACTTGTTATTGTCAACACCAGGATAACGCGCAATCCAGTTAAATTGCTTACCTACAATTTCAAATACTTGCGCATTTTCAGGTGCTTCCGCCATTATATCACGCCATGCGCGCCAGCCAGTGAAGACAAGTAATGCCATTACTACGGCCGGAATAACAGTCCAGATTAACTCTAACTTATGGTTTTCCGGATAATAAGCTGCCTTATGCCCTGCTTTGTGTTGATACCGCCAAGCAAAGTAGAACAATAAGGCGTTAGTAACTACAAAAGCGATTGTAATGATGCTCATCGATAACCAAAATAGGAAATCTGTATGACGACCATGTGGAGAAGAAGCTTCTGGCAGAAAATATTGTCTCGAGTGAAGGAATGACCATACAGCGCCAATCAAACCAGTGACAAAAAATATTATAAATAAAGCACCGTTGATACGATTACTCATTCCAATTCTACCTTCTTCCTCAGGTCCGCGGGTGCTATTCACAACGGCAGCCATCCGGGCAATGACTACACCAGCCAAGCCTAGAAAAATTACCGATAATAAGACGACTATATAAACCATTGTATTAAGCGGATTATGAATTAAATGTCGTGATGCAGTGATTCTTCCAGCATCGGATGGTTTTTAGGAACCAGATTAGCTTTCGCCAACTGTGAGTAGAGCGACCAAATAAAACCAGAAGCGAAAATCAAAATCATTCCAAACTCTACCAGTCCGAAACCACCGTGCTCTCCTACTGTTCCTGGCATAATATTGTTATAGAAATCAAAATAGTGACCGATAATAATGCACCAAGCTGCCAGTTTCAGAATAACATACGTCCGTTTTGAATCCCTAGTCATTAGAATCAAGAACGGGAAAACAAAGCACAAGAATATATTTACTATAAACGGAGTTTTATAAATACCCCCATATCCGCTAAAACGCTCACGATAGTAAATGGTTTCTTCAGGCAAGTTAGCATAGTAAATAAGCATGAATTGCGCAAACCATACGTAAGCCCAGAAGATTGTGAAAGCAAACATGAATTTACCCAGATCATGTAGGTGGCTTTCGTTTACCCACTGCATATAGCCACGTTCTTTTAATGTCACCACTGCCAGCGTGATAATTGCTAGTCCTGTTACGTGCCAGCTTGCCAGTGTATACCAACCAAACATTGTGCTGAACCAGTGAGTGTCAATTGACATTACAAAATCCCAGGCAGAAGTCGACGAAGTAACGCCAAAAACTAATAGGAATGCAGTACCGAATTTGACACTTTTCTCGTAGTAATCAGTACCACCGTACAAATCTTCCTGTAACGAGAAAGCTCGCAATCTGGTCCAGAGAAAATACCATAAGCCGTAGTAAGCAACAATACGTGCCAGATAAAAGGGCGTATTTAGAAAGCCCTTTTTACCGTTAATAATAGGATCAAATTCGGGACTGGTTTTATCGTACAATCCTGGATGCGTCCAATGAAATAAATCATGACCAGCTAGGAAAAACGTTGCCAGCACAACAACCCCCATAAATGGTAGAAAAGCAGGCATCGCTTCGGGAATACGCTTAATAGCAACTGACCAACCTGCCTGTGCCAGATAATTGTATGACATAAAGAACATACCGATAACGGATGCTCCTGTAAAGTAGATGGCGTTTAACCAGAGGTTAGCCCAAATACGATTAGTCCACTTATAGGCATGATGTCCCCCTTCATGAGCGCCAGCGCCGTGAGCAGCATGAGCTTCGTGGCCATGCGACCCAGCACCTGATGCTAGCAGATAAGCCCCAATTGCTACCAGCACAACCCCAGCTCCGATACCAATTAATAGCCGACGCTTGGATTCTGCGGTAAATTCAAATTCTTCGTCTAAGGACGGTATTGCGTGAGCCGATGCCATTCTTATCTGTTTTCAGTTTTCAATTTCAGCCGTCAATTTTAGATTTATAGTTAGAAACCAGTAAACCTAAATGAATGCTCAAATTATCCTTGTTGTAGTTTATGAACGTATTGTACAATCTTCCAACGATCGTCAGGCGTAATTTGTGACCCATGGGGCCACATCCGCCCTTTTCCATTAGTAATTACGTGAAAGATATGCCCGTCGTTCAGAATTTTCAGAGCGTCAGACGAATAATTCGGCACCCCTTTATACTCTTTACCTACTGGTCCATCACCTTTTCCGGTTTCACCATGACAGTGACTGCAATATCGCGTGTATAAGATTTTGCCCTCTGCCAGCGATTTCTCTGTTTCAGGAATAGGGTTGTTCAATACACGCTCAGCTATCTCGATGCTGTCAGCTGGAATATTGTACATCATCATATCGGTAGTGGCATTAGCCCCCTCCCCAAATGTTGTACGATAATTTGGTCGAGCAACAGTACCACGGGCAGGCAAACGCATGTTCAGTCCCTGTGGATTTATCGTGTTGGGCCTGGTCTGTCGGTAGGGTTCATAACCAACAGGCCGGTACATCTGCGGGGCATATTCAACACCAGTATCTTCATGGCTCTTTTTGCAGGCGGTTCCTACGAATAAGAGACCAATAAAAGCTAATGCTGTTACACTCGTATGTTTAGTAATCATTCCCATGATACCGTTAGAACTGCTTAATGTTTACTTCAGCAGCGCCTGAATTTTTCAAAATCTGTTCAATATTCACTTCGCTGATACTGTTTTTGCTCAGGTCTATAGCCATGGCAAACTTATTATCAGTGGTTCTCAAGTCATACATGAGCGGCTTCACCGTAGGACCCAGTCCGTTCGAGACTAAAAAGGTTCCAACCATCCCCAGCGCACAGATAAGGACAGTCAATTCGAAAAAGATTGGTACGTATACGATTGGCGAATAGGAATCCTTACCACCAACAATCATAGGCCAATCAAAGCCCTCTGCGTAGAAGGTAAGCGCCAGAGCCGTTAGTGTACCCGACAGAGCAAACATAAATGCGGCTATCCCTAACCGAGAACGCGGGTGACCCAGCGCAACGTCGAGCCCGTGAATAGGGAAAGGGCTGTATACTTCGTGAACTCGCACACCAGCTTTTTTTACTTCCTTGACGGCCTTAAGTACCAGATCGTCATCATCATAGATGCCAACCAGAAATTTACCGCTACCAGCTATATCTGACATAACTTTTTGGGTCTGTTCCGATTAATACACGTTACCATTCGGAACGTATAAGCTGAAACATTTTTTATTCCACGTCTTTATTAAAAGTTGGATTAGCAACACGCTCTCCTTTGGCCACACCTGATACTGAAACGGGTAGTTTTTCAGATGACGACTTAATGATCGTTTTCACTTCGGCCATATTCACTACCGGCAGGAATTTCGAGAACAGAAGGAATAGTGTGAAGAAAAGTCCGAAAGAGAAAATATAGTCGCTAATGTCAAAAAGCGTTGGGTGAAACATAGCCCAGCTCGAAGGCAGGTAATCACGGTGCAAAGAAGTCACAATAATTACAAACCGTTCAAACCACATACCGATGTTTACAATCACCGACAACACAAACGTCCAAACGATACTCCGGCGGATTGCCCGTGACCAGAAAAGCTGAGGAGTAATTACGTTACAGGTCATCATGGCCCAGTAAGCCCACCAGTATGGGCCTGTTGCTCGGTTGATAAATGCGTATCCTTCAAATTCTACCCCTGAATACCAGGCGATGAAGAACTCGGTCAGATAAGCAACCCCCACGATCGAGCCTGTCAAGGTGATGACTTTGTTCATCGACTCGATATGCTCAACCGTAATATAATCTTCCAGTTTGAATACGACCCGGATAATCAACACCAGGTTTTGCACCATTGCGAAACCTGAGAAGATAGCTCCTGCAACGAAGTAAGGAGGGAAGATCGTAGTGTGCCAACCTGGGATTACCGATGTGGCAAAGTCCATACTTACAATCGTATGCACCGAAAGTACCAGAGGAGTCGACAAGCCAGCCAGAATTAAGCTCATATACTCATAACGAGCCCATGTTTTAGCCGATCCATTCCAACCTAGCGAAAATGCACCGTAGATATATCGCGATACTTTACTACGAGCTCGGTCACGAATAGTGGCCAAATCAGGAATAAGGCCCATGTACCAGAACACCAGCGATACTGTAAAGTAAGTGCTGATAGCGAATACGTCCCAAACCAGTGGTGATTTAAAGTTTACCCATAGCGAGCCGTAGGTATTTGGTAGTGGTAAGCACCAGTAAGCTACCCAAGGACGGCCAGCGTGCATCATAATGAAGCTAGCAGCGCAGATAACGGCGAAGATCGTCATTGCCTCCGCAGCCCGGTTTACAGCCGTCCGCCACTTCTGACGAAACAATAATAGAATAGCAGAAATAAGCGTACCCGCGTGACCGATACCTACCCACCATACGAAGTTGGTAATATCCCACGCCCAGCCGACGGTTTTATTTAGTCCCCATACGCCCAGCCCTTCCCACCAGGTCCAGAACAAACAGGCGGTTCCGTAGATGAGCACAACTACCGCGATAATAAAGGCGATGGTCCACTCCCGGGTTGGAGCACCTTCAACCTGTTTACTAATATCCTCCGTCACATCGGCATAGGTTTTGCCACCGGTGACAAGAGGAGTTCTTACGGCTGATGTAACATGCGACATATACTTATTGGTATTTACGATTTACGATACACGATTTACGATTTATCAAATTACGACATATTAAAATCGCAACTTCTCTATCGCAATTCGTAATTAAATTATGCGGGTGTTTCCTGACGAGCGTTTTTGTTAAGCTCCGGCTCTTCATCCTTATTGCGAATTTTGGTCAAATAGGAAATCTGCGGTCTCGTATTAACTTCTTCGATAACCCGGAAAGCGCGTCCTTCCCGTTCGGCTTCCCACAATTTGGAAACTGTACTTTCAGGGTTGTTTAGATCGCCAAATACAATCGCATTTGTTGGGCAAGATTGAGCACAAGCCGTTTGTACTTCATCCGGTGCTAACCGACGACGTTCTTTTTTAGCCGTCAACTTGCTTTCCTGAATGCGTTGCACACAGAACGAACATTTTTCAATGACACCCCGCGAACGAACTGTTACATCTGGGTTAATGACCATTTTACCCAGATCGTTATTGAAATGATAATCGAAATTATCATTATCAAAATATTTAAACCAGTTAAACCGGCGCACTTTATACGGACAGTTGTTAGCGCAATAACGAGTACCGATACAACGGTTATACGTCATTTGGTTTAACCCCTCCGTACTGTGTGTTGTTGCTAGAACTGGGCAAACTGTTTCGCAGGGAGCATTACTGCAATGCTGGCAAAGCATTGGTTGGAAAGTTACTTCAGGATTCGCTGACGCTACTTCCAGACCACGGTAATCTTCCGCTTCAGCATCGCTACTATAGTAACGGTCGATACGCATCCAATGCATTTCCCGCCGTCTAAGTACTTCTTTACGTCCAACTACCTGAATGTTATTCTCTGCATTACAAGCAATAACACAGGTTCCACAACCTACACATGAGTTCAGGTCAATGACCATGCCCCACGAGTGATTGGGTTTGCCATAGCCATTCCAGAGGGTAATATTCGTCGGATCTGTAGGCCCTTCAGAAGTCTGAACTTTTGGCTCGTAACGACCTGCTTTCGGGTTTTTCTGATAGGAAGCTAATCGAGCTTCCTGCAATACGGCCTTACGGCCCATTACAGTTTCATGGGTTTGCGTCTGCGCAATCTCATGCGAACCGCTAGCTTTCTCTACTTTAGCGTTAAAATTCGAGAAGGTAGCATACCCATTATTTAAGGTAACAAAGGGATAAGCATTTTTACCGACGCCACTAGCTGCTTTACCTCCTTTATCCCGCCCGTAACCAATAGCTACCGATACAGTATTGTCCGCCTGACCAGGTTGAATTAATACCGGCAGTTCTATCGATTTGCCATTTACAGAAACCGTAACTAAGTCGTTCTGGGCCACTCCCATATCATTAGCGGTCTTCTGCGAAAGGGCAGCATAGTTATCCCAACAAGCTTTAGAGACAGGGTCAGGAAGCTCCTGTAACCAAGGGTTATTAGCCATTGCGCCAGTTCCTACACCCACGCTTTCGTAGAGGGCAAGTTCCATTCCGGTTGTTGGCTTATAACGCTGAGCAATACCAGTTGCTGCCTGAGCTACATTTCCAGCGAAGGAAGCACTACCAGTAGTAGCTTGGCCTTTATTTGGCTCAAACACGCCATCATTTAGGCACTTTACCCAAAATGCATCGAATGAACTAGCGCCAGTTGCCTGTGAATAATGAGTGGTACGCCAGTAATTTTTCAAATAAGCCTGAAAATCGCTAGACTTACCTATCCAGGTTAACAAACTCGACTGGAACTGACGAGTTTTAAAAATTAGGGTAATGGCCGGTTGTGTTAAACTAAAGTACCCCTGCTTAGGCTCAGCGTCATTCCAACACTCTAAATAATGAGGGGCTGGGGCAATGTATTTCGATAATGAAGCAGTTTCATCAGCACGGTCTGCAAAAGAAGCCGAAAGCTGAATTTTTGGTAGTGCTTCTGCTAATTCAGCGCCACGTGGATGGTCATATACTGGGTTAGCGGCAAAAAATAAAGCAGCTCCCACACGACCGGCTTTTGCCTCATCAATGAAGGCATTCATTTGCTGATCATTTCCCTGGCGGTAATTGACCGGCGAATTTATATTAATCGTTGTACCGTAGCTTCCCAGTAAATTATTGAGCGCATTAACAACGATTTGCACATTCGGATCATTTGATCCTGATATAACTAATGCTCTACCGCGCGAATTAGCTAACTCATTAGCCGCCTTATCAAGATCAGCAACTGTTACTGATGGTACACTAACTGGAGTCCCGCCAAGCTTAGCTGCTACTTTGTTGTAGAGAGCAGCCACTACCAAACCTTCCTGTGACGGCTTGATTGGCGTGCGATAGTCAGCATTAGCACCCGTTACTGATAGGCCAGTCTCAAACTGGTAGTGGCGAGACATAGTTTTTTTGCCACCACCAATAGCGCCAATTTTGCGCCCTTTTGCATAATCGCCCATGTATTCGATCGGCGATATCCAAGTTCCCAAAAAGTCGGCGTTAATGCTGACAATGGTTTGGGCTTTACTGAAATCATACGATGGAATGACCGCTTTCCCAAACGAAGCCTGGTTTGCCTGCACGATGCCAAACGCAGAGTTTGCATCGTACATAATGTGGCGAGTTGTTGGGTATTTAGCTGTAAAATCAGCGATGACTGCTTTAGTAGCTGGGCTAAGAATTGTTGAGGTAATGATACGAATTGCACCACCCTTTGCAGCAATAGAGTTTAGTTGGTTTCCAATCTCTCTATCAACTGTGGTCCAATCGATATCTGCTTCGCCCCGCTTCGGGCCTTTTAGTTTATCAATATCATAAAGTGACAGAACCGAAGCTTGAACCCGCGCTGTTGTCTTTCCCGACGATACACTAGATTGTGGATTGCCTTCTATTTTGATAGGCCGACCTTCGCGAGTTTCTACCAGAATCGCTGCATAATCTCCTCCATCACTATATGTCGAAGCATAGTAATCAGAAATTGATGGGAACGTGAGTTCTGGTTTATTAATATAAGGAATTGCTTTGTGAACGGGTGTTTCGCAGGCCGCTAACGATACAGCTGCCATACCAAAACCCATTACTTTCAGAAAGTCACGGCGTTGGGTATTAGAACCACCGAGCAGACCGTCGAGGTCATTCGATGACTCACTCAGGTCAGGATTAGCAAATTCGCTGTTCGCATTTTTGACAAATGCTGCATCATTGCGTAACTCCTCAACCCCTTTCCAATACCGTTTAGATGTATTTTCCATGCGTTTTGTATGCGGTAAGAACTCTGTTGGCTGAAGCCGACCTTTTGAGGATTAATAGTGGCACTTAGAACATTCCAGACCGCCAATATTAGCTACTTTGAGCGGTTCTTTACTTTCTTTCCGGTGAAGCGCAACGAGCTTATCATAATAAGCATTGTCTTTGGTGTTGACATCCGTCCGACGGTGACAATCGATACACCAACCCATGGTAAGCGAAGAGCGCTGCTCAACCACTTCCATTTTCTCAATTTCGCCGTGACATGTTTGACACGCTACATTACCCACGTTAACGTGTTGAGCATGGTTAAAGTAAGCAAGGTCTGGCAGATTGTGTACCCGAATCCACTCAATAGGCCGGTTCTCTTCAATAGCCGTATAGATCTTCTGGATTTCTGGTGACTCCTTTTTAATCACACCATGACAATTCATACAGATATTAGCCGCTGGAATCGTTGCGTTCTTACCTTTCTGAGCACCAGTATGACAATAGTTACAGTCGATTTTGTATTGCCCCGCGTGTAGCTTATGCGAGTAAGCAATTGGCTGCTTTGGAGCGTAACCCTGTTGGATACCAATGCTATAAGCACCGTCAATTGTCTCCTTAAAAACAACCAGAATAAATAACCAGATTACGATTGAACGTAAGGTTGAATTGTGGAAAGCTTTAGACAAGTTCTCCTTCAGCTGTTGTCCAAACGGACTAGCGACCTGAACCCCTTCCGTTGTAGTTACTGGCGAAACAGCTTTCGATAGAATCGTTACGATAACCAACAGTACACCGAGTACCAGGAGCATAACGACTAATAAAGCCACTAAAACGAAGGTAAATAATTCAGAGGGACCACTAGTAGAAGCAGGGGTTACGCCAGGACTTGGCGAGTTCTTAGGGTCACCAGGCCCCGCTGTTGTTGCGGGATTACTAGCCTGATCAATATAAGCAAGAATACCATCAATGTCAGCATCCGATAAACTTGGGAAGCTTGACATCTGAACTTTACCATTAGCGTTGAAAACCTGGTTAGCATAAGCATCGCCAGATGCAATTACTGCCGATGAGTTCCGAATCCACTTGTGCAACCAGTCTTTGCTAGGTGCCCGCTGGTTAATTCCTTTTAAACCAGGACCAACTACTTTGTCTGCTGTCACCGAGTGACACTGAGCACAGTTGTTTGTAAACAACGTTTTTCCCTTTTCAACGTCACCACCACCTCCGCCCCCAGCGGGAGCAGCTGCCGCACCACCAGCATTTGCCGACGAGTCTTGTGCCATTACCTGACTGTTGGCAAGCAACAGTAGCAACGATAAGACGATAACTCCGCAACGCTTGTATAAGTGACTCATTTTATACACTCCATTTATTGAGTTAATCAACATAAACACCATCGCTTTTTTATTAGCGCCCAAAAGTACGACACGATTGCTGTATAGGCAAAAATTGAGGTTTAGTTATTTGGCCCTCAATTTTATTTATATTGTTTCTAATTAACGTAAGGTTTATGCCCTATTTTGTCTTAATAACACTATATTTAATGGGTTGTTTAGCATAGAAAAAGCCATTTAACTATTGATCCTCTCAGACCTTGGTTAAATGGCAAAATTGGATAGAGATCTACAAAAAAGTGAAGTTCCGAGCGAACCTGAACCTTATCCTATATAGCTCTGACTATCAAGGGCGTACCATGCAATGCAAAAGTGAGGTGACGGATTCGGTGACGAATTGAGCTAAACAAGGCGTATTCAGGTGACGGCCTAAGAGGCATTGGCGAGTGCAGCGTGCTTTCTGTTAGCTACCGGGCAGGCTTTATTTTCAGCATTCCAAACCCTTATATATATAGAAGTGCTGACTTAAGCGGTCAGTAATGAGTCCTGACAAACTATCGATGAACTCTACAAGTAGGCTGTTTGCTACGCGTCTTGCTTCTCCAGTGTAAACCCACCTCCTTTTCAGGCTTGTACAACCTTTTACTAATATAACTGGTGCGGTGTCCTGGGGTAGCTACCGGATGAGTATGAACGATGTTGAAAAGCTAACAGGCTATGACTTGCTATCTAATGTAGGCCCAAGTGTAAAGCGAACGATTGAGGCTCGGGTCGAATAGGTGATCTTGTAAAAAATATAGTTATACGGAAGTGACCTACTGACAAAACCGACAAAAGCCTTTTATCGGCAACTTAGTGGATCATTCTACCTGGGATATTGATGACCTGAATGCCTCTTAAGGATGGGCGTTAAATACGTTATATCCTGTGCCGAGGTAAAAAATGCCAAAGCACCTAAGCACATCCAAATGAAAAGAGTACTACGGTAAGTTTTACCGAGGCAATCACCTCAGCTCTGTCAGTAAATCACCCAACTCATAAGAAGATTGATTTGAAGCTAGATACTCGGACAGTTTTTCAAATTTATTGGACAAATGTCTGTCGGCCCGCTTTTGCATAGCGGCCATAGTCAATTCCCAGAGTGCATAAGGTCGGCGCTGGTCATTTACCGACTAAGGAAGTGAATTAGAGTATGTGCTCAAGCTTAGCTGTTCAATGTATGTTCACAAATGAACAGTGATAAGCTGCGATCTACTGTCGTAGATATGCGAAAGAACTGCGATAGCGAATTTGGACTTTGAAAGCTTATAAAAAAAGCCCAGCGCAACACACCGGGCTTTTAACTAATCTATTAATGAAAAAATTAATCCTAGAAGTGCTGATTAACCACCTGGGTGTTGTTGTTACCAATCTGAGTGTACCGGAAGGTTACCCCCGTGTTGCCCCCTTCCTGAACCAGCGTCAGACGGTTGTTATAACCCTGCTGCGAACCAAATGAGCCTGGATCACCCGCCAGGTTCAGCACCTGGTTGTTGTTACCATTCTGGGTGATGTTGACCATGTTGTTGTTACCCACTTGTAGGAACCGGGCGAAGTTACCCGAACCGTTCTGGGTGATGGTCGCCACGTTGTCGTTGGACGAAGTAGCTACGCCTTGCAGCCCCTGCTGAACGAAGGCGACGTTGGCCGAGCCTGCCACCTGGTTGATGGTAGCTATGTTACCAAACGCACCTTGACCGTCTGCGTTGGAGCCAGCGAATTGCAGGATGGTAGCCGCGTTACCCGTACCAGTGGAAGTCTGGTTGATAGTCGCGCTAGCCCGCTGCGAGTTGGCCGTCTGGATGATCAGGGCTTGGTGGGCGTTACCATTTTGCTGCGTCACCGTGGCCGTGTTGAAACGACCGTTCTGGAAGATATTAGCGTTGTGGTTATCTCCTGAGGTCTGGGTGATAGTGCCTACATTGTCATTGGCGATGGTGCCGGTCAACGTGACGGCGGCCCCATTCAAGCCGTTCAGGGCGAAGGCATTGTTAGCGGCATCGGTGAAGCTGCCCAGGCCCCCCTGCTGGATTTTGGCGCGCAGGCCCGTGCCCGTCACCTGACTGATGGTAGCCGTGTTGCGGTTGGTTTGCAGCACGCCGGGGGTGGTAACAATGCCCTGCTGGATCACCGCTACCCCGGTGGCATTCCCATTGATGCGAAAGCCGGTAAAGTTAGCACTAGCCGTAATGCCCGCATTACCCACCACCCCCGCGCCCTGGGTAATACTGGCCGAGTTATCCCGTCCGTTGCTCTCCCCCGCGCCTGCTGCATTGGCATCAATGCTACTCTGGTTGATGCTGGCAATGACCCCTTGCCCGCTTTGGGTAATAGTAGCTTGATCCCCGCTGGAGTACGTACCACCACTCCCAAAATTTTGAACTCCCTGAGCAATCTGGGCGTTCGCATTAGCCACTGACCCGGTCTGGGTGATGCTGGCCTGATCGCGGTCGGTGGCACCATTCTGGCCCTGGGCTATATAGGCATTGCTACCCGCCACGCCACTGGCGCCATTCTGTAGGATAGTCGCCGTGCTCTGATTGTCCGAGCCTGTCGGGCCAAAACCCTGGACAATCCGCGCCAGTTGGTTCGTGGCCGTCTGGGTGATGAGGGCTTTAGAACCGATGGCTTCCCCACCGATTGTACCCTGGTCAATTAAGGCGTTAGTCAGGGTAGCCGACTGGGTGATGCGGGCATCGACCCCTTCCGCCCGACCGGGGGACGCAAAATTAATAACTATAGAGTTACTACCTTGAGCAATCCCAGCGGTTACATTGCTGGCCGTCTGGGTGATGATGGCCGTGCTACCCACTGCTTCGGGAAGAACCGAAGAGCCAAGGTAAGGAACATCCCCTGCATTGACTTTACCCTGCTGAATGGTAGCGATAGCGTTGTTGACGGCTGTACCAATTACGTTCTGACCCGTGAAGCCCTGGTACACAAACGCCGTGTTGGCCACCGAGTTATTGTTCTGATTCGTGGTGGCTGTGTTGTTGTTACCGTTCTGATAGGTCTCGGCCTTGTTCCGGCGGGAGTTGTTGTTCTCATTGATAACGGCCGTGTTTTGCGCCCCGATCTGGGAAATACCGGCGAAGTTACCGTCTTCACCCGGAGCCCCGATGGTGGCAGAGGCCGAAGTAGCGCCCCCGCTCAGCCCGTTCGGCCCACCGTTCTGGTTGATGGTAGCGTTGTTGTTAGGCCCACCGCTCTGGCCGATGCCGGCCCGGTTTCCCTGAGAGCCGTTGTTCTGGTTGATGACCAGGCTGTTGGCCCCAGTGTTGGCCGGTGTGCCCTGGAAGGTGATGGCGTAGTTGCCGTAGTTGACCCGGTTGGGGTCGCCCGCGCTCTGGACCTGGTTGATGGTGCCATTTTGGTTTTGGCCGAACTGGTTTTGTTGAGCGAACTGTTGCTGACCCTGCTGGTTGATGAGCTGGGCGTAAGTCGTAGCGGCTAACGCTAACAAAGCGCTGCCAGTAAGAAATAGTTTTTTCATACAGGGAAATGAAACGATGATAAATAAGTTGACTGAGTACGCACTGTGTCCACTGAGTGTACCTTGCTAGGCTTAACCAGTGGGGCGCCACTAACGTCTTATTTTCTGAGGCAGTGGCAAGTCGGGCCACTTCTCTTAACTAAGTCCGTAAAGGTCATTAAGCTTTGCGGGGCTGACTATAACAGTTGTAACAATGACTATAACATTTATCCCAAAGCTTAATTATCCTAGCTTAAACAAGGTAAAGTTGATATTACTGGTGGCGAGCAATCGTGTCTCAATCAGTCACCGGCCTGCTCTTATAAACAAAAGCGCGATTAAGCCAGCTAAATAGCGATTTTAGCTCATCTTAAATATATACCCGCTTTCGCTATTATTGTCTATACCTACCGTAACACAGACAATGCCTTTCAAGTCACCCAACCCTATCCGACCCTGGATGGTGGCCAGCCAGAAGAAAAAGGATCCCAATGCACGCTGGGCCAATGAAGCCCAAGGCGGAGTACCTAACCAGTTTTACCGCAATGCCCCCTGGCGAAAGCTCCGAGAACGTCGGCTAAACACAATTGCCGCCACTGTGTCGAAAAGGGAAAGCTTACACCAGCTACGGTAGTTGACCATATCAAACCGATCCACTTAGGTGGTGAGCCGTTGGATATCGACAATACGATGAGCCTCTGCAAGACCTGCCATGCTTCCAAGAGCCTCAATTTTAACGGTATGCGTGTAAAACTGGATAACGATTCGTGTTTTGAGGCTTGATTCAGCAAGGTGTAGGGTAGTTAACACCCTCAATTCGATTCACCCTTTACTGTTGTCGACTAGACCGCCCAGAAGTCGCGGATGAATCGGTTAGAGCAGATATCGGGTAAGTTATGTACGCTGCTATTGCACCACCCGCACGCTGCCCGCTAAAACCGATATATCAACTGAGTTTGCAAACTGATCGGAAATGAATGATAATACACATAAGTGGGCCGAACTCGAACATCGTACTGGATCATGGGCTGAAGCACCAAGCTTACCTGCTCATTCAGGTGATAAATAGCACCTATCCCAAGGATAGGAGTGAAAATGACGGGCGGTCCAAGCTTAATGGCTATCTCCCCCCCACTCAGGTTATAATAACTGGTGGCTCTGAAGTTGGCCGAAACACCTGCCGAAACATAAGGCGAAAGCCGTTTGTTGGCAGACTGATAATTAACCATAAGCGGAACTTGGTAAGCATAATTGAAGGGATGCGTGTTGGAGTAACTAACCGCAACGGGGTACCCATCAGTGGTAAAAGTGCCTTTACTCGTATTGATTTGAGTGGCCCATATACCCGCCGAGGCTGACCAGTTGGCGGAGAATCGGTACTGGCCCATTAGGCCGAGTAAATAGCCCCAGGAATGGGTTTTGCTGATTAGCTCAGTGGCGGTAGGGCCGGGGAGGTTAACACTGGGAAAAGGCAGGACCCTTTTGTAGTCAGCACAGGCGTAAATGGGCGCGAGATTGATTGAGACTGCCCATCGACTTTGGCCCAGGCCAGGAGTTAAGTAGGCCAGCGAAAGCAGGCAAGCACACAGCCCTAGATACGTTGATTTCATGGCTACATCTGGTTTGTTGTCGAGAGGTGAAAGCCTGGAAATGAGTGGTTCTAATCAGTTCACAGATTAAAAATACTAGGCCTTAACTCTCTCCATCAATCAATAGAAACAGCCCTTTTGTTAGGACCTTGGCTACACCCTGTGCGGCCTACTGATGAGGTCCAGGTGAGCCGAATTAATGGCAATTATTTTCCGGTATTTTCGATAAGCTACTGCTTATGAGCCAATGACTTAAGTACAGGCCTAAAAATTCTGAATTTTGACACGTTACGCGCGGAGTTAAATAGCGATTCGTGTCTAGTTAACTCTTAAGGAATAGACCATTCCCTGGCTTAGGGCGATAAGTAGACGCTTAGCCGTTTTAGCACACTGACCTAGCCAGTAAGATAGAGTGCTTGAGAGAACTCGGAATCTGTACCTTTCTTAGACCGGTTGTATATGTACAACCAACCTCAATCAGGCTCTAGACATACAACGCCTGCTGTTGTATGCTTAGGAAATTTAGCCTGGATTCGTTTTAAGTCCAGATGTTGGTAGCCAGTAATGTGGGCTGTGGCTACCAATTGCTTCCATTGAGAAGGATAAAGCCGGGTATACCCACTGAGCTTGATAACAACGCCAGTATTGCGCTCAAATTCGCGAAGCAGTTCAACAAAGGCTTGGCTCACCTCAATACTACCAAGCGGCAGTCGATGTTTGCCGAGTTGCCAGTAGACATCTAATCTCATGGTTGTTAGTTGATCTGTCTTAACTAAAAACGCCCTCCCCTCATCAGAACTAGCCAACACGATGGCTTACTTAGGAACCTCGATGGTAGAAGGCGGTACCTATCTTCGTACATCAAATAAAATGCCGTTTTTAGTATGAGTTTCGCACATATGAAAACAGAGGTAACACCTTCTCCCCAATTTTGACACGGAGTGTGTGCGACTAGAGCAGCGATTCGCGCCGGCCGAAGTCGGAAGGATTTAACCCACCCCTCCCCTACTGGCAAAGGAGGTACCGAGTTGGTACTACCTTGGTAAACATGCACTGCTAATCAGCACTCGAACCCCCTAGGCACTTTTGACAACATGCGAGCAAAGCTAAAGCAGCGATTCGCTTTTAAAGAGCGTATTGTGAGCATGCACTCCCTTACGATTCTAATCAAAACCAGTGATAGATTAGTACACCTACACTCACTTCTATCATACCGGTGAGTAGTTGCTTCCCCCAGATGAAAACTCAGGCCGGTAGATACCCCCAAACCGCGGCTTTCCCTGCTTTAATCACTGGTTGATCCATACCGCATGCGTTCTTCTCTGTTGCAGGCACTTCTTGGCTGCCTACTCGCGCTGCTGTTGCCCGCCTGCATAGATCCCGAAGATCTGGTCCTACGGGGCACGGTGGATATTGTGGTGGTCGATGGCACGATTACCAATCTGGCTGAGCCCCAGACGATCCTCCTCAACTATTCTCGGGCCGATCGGCTAACCGGCCGCTTTGGTACCCTACCCATCACTAAAGCTCATGTCGAAGTGGTTATGGATTCCTCCCTGATCACTCTGGCCCATGAAACCACCGATGGCCATTATCAGTTACCGGCTGACTTCAAAGGTCAGATTGGCCATGCCTATCAACTACGACTCATCCTCAGCGACGGCACGCATTATGAATCGAGCCAGCAGGTGATGCCCCCCCTAGCCCGCATTGATAAAATACAGGCTCAGTTTAACCCCAAGAGTCTGTTCCCTCCGGTGGCGGGTTACTATACCTCGGGCCATGATGTATTTATCGAGTTACAGGACCCGGCTGAGCAGCGTAATTTTTACCGCTGGGATTGGACCGACTACGAACCCCAGTACTGGTGCCGTAGTTGTGAGAGTGGGTTTTATTCGGTCTATAACGTGCTGGGCGATGGGATAGGCAGTTATCGGTCTGGACCGAACTTACTCGAAGATTGTTTTTACCCACCTAACTTCAATTATGACCCCCTGCTTGGGGGCGGCACCTTGGATTATCGATGCCGCACCCAGTGCTGGGAGATGCTGCACAATTACCAGGTGGCACTGTTTGACGACCAGTATACCAACGGGGGCCTTATCCCAGCCTTCAAAATAGCCGCCATCCCGTTTTATCAGCATGGCCCCTGTTTGGTGCATGTGCGCCAGTCCTCGCTGACCCCTGACGCCTACCGGTATTTCAAGCTGTTTCAGACCCAAACTCAGAACACGGGTGGCCTAGCCGACACGCCCCCCAGCGTCCCGGTTGGCAATGTGCATAATGTGGCCAATCCGCAGGAAAAAGTGGTGGGTTATTTTACGGCCTCAGGGGTGTTTAGTAAGCCACTCTACATTGACCGGCTGGACTATGAGGGAGTGCCCCTGGGCTACGATCCCATCAAAGGTTACCCCGAGGGGCTCGGGGGCGAGCTATTTTATGCCTTGTACCGGCGGTTGCCTAGACCTGAGGAGCCTCCCCGGCCGGGTTTCCGCCCCCTTTTCATCGACGATACGCCCCGTCCACCCACGGCCTTGTGTGCGCCTATTGACCAACGAACGCCTTTCAAGCCGGAAGGCTGGCCTAATTAAACGGCGTTACTTCCTAACACGAGGATGGCTGAGACTAGGTAGCGATTCGTGTTAATGAGAGTGTAAGGGAATACAGGTACCCCCGGTTAGTTCTGTCTACTGAATAGAAAGCACAGTGGGGTGAGTCGGCCGTGTCAAGGTAGTAGTCGCATGAGAAAGCAATGTGCAGGACATCATCTAGGAGGTATCTTTCTATTACTGAGTAATTCGATCGATGTGGATACAACCTATTTGCCGTCGAACGACTCCCTACTACAAATAAGAAACCGATGAATCACACGCTTATTTTAATCACTTTACTTTTTATTATTCTCTCGGCAGGTTGTAAGCAGAAAGAAGTTGATTCATTTATCTCCCCCTGCTACCCAAACCTCAAATTAAGTCGGTCTCACCAAGTGGTTGATGCTCCTGCAGTGGTTGAAGCTTCCGGCGGACTGGCTACCGGCTTTCAACTCGTTTCTTCGAATGGCGTAAAATGGAGCAGTTGTAATCTTGCCCAGGAATATGGTCGGCCTAATCTACAGATCTATGTAAGTGGCTATTTCGTAACATCTCCGGAGCTTGAGGCAGCGAACATAACCCCTCTACCCTTCATAGTAACCTCAGCCAAACTGCGGTAAAAAGCCTTCAGAACATACGAGTTATCCTACTGCAATCCCTCATCATACTTTACGGCTGACGGCTGCTTTGCCGCTTAACAAAGCTATACCTGTTTATAACTCTAGAATTATAGCGAGTGGGTAGTAGAAACTGCAAACTCAGATCTAACGGCACCTATCGTTCTAAAGCGATCTGCGGATTAAATTAAAGCTACAATAAAAACTGACCAGGTGACGGAAATACTTTACTAAACCGTATTACTCTTAGTAAAGTATAGACAACAAAAAAGGAGCTAATCAATTGATATACAGGGAAACTGTACTAAAATTGATTAACTCCGACAAGGTAGAGTGAGGTTCCGAGCGGATTCGAACCGCTGTACGAGGTTTTGCAGACCTCTGCCTAGCCACTCGGCCACGGAACCTTATATCCAAATTCAATTATTCCATGAATTTGGGACTGCAAACATACGACTTTATCCGTTACGAGGAAAAGGCATTCCTAAAAAAATACCCTGGCTTTACGGCCAGGGTATTTTTACGCTCAATTTTTACTCGACTAGTTCTTGCCTTCGAATTGCTCTTTCAAAGCAGCCAGTGCGTCAAGGTCACCCAAAGTAGCACCGCGTTCTGGGGCAGCTGGAGTTGCAGCAGATTTATTGCCAGCCTTCGGAGCTTTCTGTTCCTTTACTGGTTCGTTTTTCTCCTGCCATGCTTTCGTGTGCGACAGCATGATCCGCTTCTCTTCTTTCGAGAACTCTGTTACTTTGAAGTCCAGCGTTTCGCCAACTTCAGCGAACGTACCGTCTTCTTTGCCTAGATTTTTCAGCGACGAGAAGCCTTCGATACCGTATGGCAGCTCGAGAGTTGCCATTTTATCATTCTTGCTGATAATGGTGCAACGGTGGATAGTACCAACAGCAAATACGGTTTCAAACGTATCCCATGGGTTTTCTTCCAGTTGCTTATGGCCTAACGCCAGACGACGATTTTCAACGTCTAATTCAAGGACCACTACTTCCAACTCTTCACCAACTTTGATGAAGTCAGAAGGATGTTTCACTTTTTTGGTCCACGACAGGTCAGATACGTGTACTAAACCGTCGATACCTTCTTCCAACTCAAGGAACAAACCGAAGTTGGTCAGATTACGCACAATACCTTTGTGTTTGGTGCCAACAGCATATTTTGTACGCAGTTCTGGACGAGTCCAAGGATCTTCGGTCAATTGTTTGATGCCCAAAGACATTTTCCGTTCAGCACGATCGAGTGTCAGCACTTGTGCTTCTACTTCGTCACCCACTTTCAAGAACTCCTGTGGGTTACGCAGATGCTGTGACCACGACATTTCCGACACGTGAATCAAACCTTCAACACCTGGCATGATTTCAAGGAAGGCACCGTAATCAGCAACATTAACAATCTTGCCTTTTACTTTCGAACCAACCTGGATATCTTCTGGCAACGCATCCCATGGATGAGCTTGCAGTTGCTTCATACCCAGCGAAATCCGCTTTTTGTCTTCGTCGAAGTCCAGAACTACCACGTTAACTTTCTGGTCAAGATGAAGTACTTCTGATGGATGGCTAATGCGACCCCACGAAATATCCGTGATGTGCAACAGACCATCGACACCACCAAGATCGATGAACACACCAAAGTTGGTCATGTTTTTGATAACGCCTTCCAGTACCTGACCTTTTTCGAGGTTGTTCAGGATTTGAGCGCGTTGTGCTTCGAGGTCTTTTTCGATCAGGACTTTGTGCGAAACGACTACGTTATCGTTAGCATAATTGATCTTAACGACTTTAACCTCCATTTTCTTACCAACGAAAACGTCGAAATCACGAATCGGTTTAACATCGATCTGCGATCCTGGTAAGAAAGCTTCAATACTGAAAATATCAACAATCAGACCACCCTTCGTCCGGCGTTTTACGAAGCCATCAATAACAAGGTCTTCGTCCAGCGCCCGCTGAATTTTCTGCCAAGCTGTAATTACTTTCGCTTTTTTGCGCGACAGTACTAGCTGACCGTTCGGGTCTTCCTGATTTTCTACGTAAACTTCAATTTCATCACCCATCTTCAGGTCCGGCATATCCCGGAATTCAGAAGCTGGCACCAAGCCATCCGATTTGAAGCCGATGTTGAGTAATACTTCCCGGTCTGTTATCCCAACGACGGTTCCCATTACTACTTCTTTCTCTTTGACTTCCGACAAGGTATTGTCGTACATCTCAAGCATCCGGTTGCGCTCCGCATCCGAATAGCCACTTCCGAACCCTTTGTTGTCTGCCCGGTCCCAATCAAATGCCGGCAGTTCGCGTTGCTGCGTTTTGCTCATAAAAAAATGTTTCCTGACCCGCTCGATACATCAGCCCGTAGGTCAATGGCGGACTGATTTTTAGTTATAAAAAATATTGCCTTTGAAAAAGGCCTGCAAAGATAGCAATTGCTTTATAAAAAAAGTTTCGTAACGGGCAAAAGTCTTTGAAATAGAGGAGAAAATGGATGGGAAGGATACAAAAAGGAAGAAGGAGCGAAAGCAGAAAAGAAGATGCTAAGTGCAAATCCTTTTCTCCTTTCGTCCCTTCTTCTTTTTCCCTCTTTAAATCTTTATTGAAACGCTTTCTCCTTTTTACTCAGAAATGGCATCCAGCTTTGCTCGAGTGAACCAGAAAATTCACGCAGGAATACAATAAATGTGGGTTTAAAAGGCTTTTGCCGCAGTTTTAGATTAGCTTCTTCGGGTGTGAAGTCTCCTTTACGAGAGTTGCATCGTTTGCAGGCAGTAGCCAGATTATCCCAACTGGTTTTACCGCCCCGCGATTTTGGCATTACATGATCAAGCGTCAAATCTTCGCCTGTTCCGCAGTACAGACAGTGGTGTCCGTCACGTTTGAAGATATTCTGCCGGGTAAGCATTACCCCTTTATAGGGCAAACTAACGTACCGGTGAAGGCGAATGACTGTAGGCATTGGGTATTCTGCCGAGATGGTGCGGAGCTTAGTCTGATCAGATTCGGCAACGAGTTCGGCTTTTTCTAGATAAACCAGCAGAAATGCTTTGGGAACGGAGCAAATGCTGAGGGCACTATAATCTTGATTTAAGACTAATACTTTCCTACCCATAATGCGTTTAGAGCCTCTGTACGGTAGCAAGTTACAGAGTTATCCACATAAGGGCAAGTGTTGGGGAAAATTTAGTATCACCGGCCGCTAGTTGTCAATAACGTCCTCGTTGCAAATCACGCTCTACGTCGCGCTCCTTGATACTTTCCCGCTTGTCGTAGAGTTTTTTACCCTTGGCAAGTGCTATGTCCATTTTCGCAAAACCGCGTTCGTTAGTAAAAAGCCGAACAGGAATAATGGTTAATCCCTGATCTTTCAGCTTTTCAATAAGCCGTTTGATCTCACGCTTAGTCATAAGCAATTTTCGGTCGCGCAGTGGTTCGTGATTATAATAAGTGCCCTCTGTGTATTGCGAAATACTCATTTGCCGGATAAAAAGCTCATTACCATGGATAAGGCAATACGCATCCTGCAAATTCACTTTTCCCTGCCGAACCGATTTTATTTCAGTACCAGTCAGAACAATACCCGCCGTATACGTTTCCAGGAAAACGTACTCAAAAGAAGCCCGGCGGTTCCGAATATCAACTTGTTTTACAATAGAAGCAGAAGCCATAGAAATAGGTCATTGGGGTTACCAAAGTAACACCTAAGACCAAGAACACAGGAAATTATGGATGGGTTTGTGACGCCGTATGAAAATAGCAATCTAAACAAATACCAGGACGCCTGGGGGGCCGGTGTTTTCACTCGTTAGAGTGGTACCGAAGTCACAGCCTCAAGACCCGGTACGGCACCGGCCCTAACCCAAGCGATGTTGGATATTCTCCTATTTCAGAACGCTTTCATTACTAGAATAGTGTTACTGAAATAAGAGGGGCCTACTTTAATTTACAGCAAAATTGGTGCCTACGAACGAGTTTTACGGCAAAATTTATTTACAGGTATCAACCTATCAGAGCAAAAACATAATCATTAAGTACTCAAATGGTTCGTTAAGCTATTCTACTAAATACTTAGCTATAAATCCCTAGCGCATTATTTGTAAATTCTATACAAATGCCTCAAGCAATAGTAACCGCTCAAAGGCATTTGCGCATACGAAGTATACTACTCCTAAATTTTATTTCTTTGCAGGCTTAGCCTGGTATTCTTTATTTAATCCATCCAGCACAATCTTTGTACGATCGGCAGAGGGGTCGGCAAATAGGATGCCACCACCTTTGGTGTAGCCCAGTACAAACTCATATTTATTCTGACCGTTGATCTTCTTAAGGTAATCGTATATCTGATCGTACAGCTCTTTGTTTTTGTTTTGCTCTTCAACAGCCAGGTTTTGAGCTGCCCGCTCACGATACGCCAAAATGTCCTGCTGCTCTTTTTGGAGAGACGCTTCGGTAGCCCGCCCCTGTTCCTGTGTCATTGTAGCTGCCCGCTGCTGGAAAAAAGCGACTTTGTTTTGAAGGTTACGCCCTTTGGCGGCCAAGTCATTTTCCAGTTGAAAACGCTTGCTTTCCAGTACTTTTTGAGTGTCTTTAAAATAATCGTACTTAGTCAGTAGAGAATCAACATTCACATATACGATAGATTTACCTTTTGCTTCAGGTGGGGTTTGTACGGTAGGAGCTGCTTCGGGCTGACGATCTTTAAAATGCAAATAATACAGAACAGCTACGGCAATTGTCAGGACGACATTTAGAATTAATGAGGCATTCTTCACAGCAAACGGATTGATTAGTTACAGTTTATCCTACAAAGGTACAGGGATTTACCATTTACGAGCTATGATTTGCAATTTGATTCCCAGTACCCTGCCGCACTAGAAAGCCAGCCCAGCCCGCTAAGCCGCCAATTAAACCTCCTAAAAGAGTAGTAACAAGAATAGACACAGCGGCACTATTACTCTTAAAAAGTAACAGACTCATACGCCCAGTCAAAACTCCATCAGTGCGGTAATGGATTAACAATGCATACACTAGCCAGACTAGCGCAACACCAACAAAACCAGCTAAAAACGACCGACCGGCACTAAACCCTCGCCAGAAACAGACTAGAAAAGCCACAATAGCCAAGCTCCACCAAGGGAGAATAAGCTGCGTCAATAAGCTCAGAATAGCAATCAAGAGAATTTGAATCATAATCAGTAGCGCGGCAGCAAAGCCGCTTTTGAGCTTTTAAAAACTGGGGCTTTTCAGCCACGTTACTTCAGTATCATTTTTCGCTTTAGACGCGGGTTTTTATCCTGGGCTGATTGCAAATAAAGTAATTCATGTAGCTGGCCTTTTCTCCAAGGCTCAATCATATTCTGATAATAAGGACTACCTGGATTCCCTGATTGTCCACCAGGATAAAGCCCATAAGCTTTTGGCTGAGGCCCTAACGCCACTACCATTCGCCAAGAAGGGCCGGTTCGCTCATTAGTCGCATTGACGATGGTAGCTCCTCCGCCAACATCGAGATCGAGCGCGCTAAATGCATCGACTCCAGGTAACAAGTGACGAATATCGGTTCCCTTATGCGGCCCCCAGGCCCAATTAGGACCGACAGAACCATGCTTTTTAGTAAGCGTGTCACACGTTGACCGGAAACTCTGACTCAATAAATCCGTCAGCCGTTCACGAACCGGAGTTTTCACGTTATCAAACCAGCGAGAGCCGGTATCGCGTTGCATTAATGTTAGTGTCCGGTCGGAGGAAGGGAAGCGCATAGGCAATGAATCACCTCCATCGAACTCATCAGCCCAGATAGCTCTCGTAAGTTGCGCCATCCATTCGGTAAAAATTGTGGGGCCTATCTCCTCCGCATTATTGGCCATTTTCCATTGGCGAAGCGTTTGTAAAGCCTTACGTTGCTCTTCATTAAGCCCTTTTTCTGACAACTTCGGCAAGACAATTGGCAGTGCGTCAACGGCTCTAAGATTATAATTATCATTTTGAAGCTGGCGCAGACTATCTGTAGTAGCCCGTTGCATGGCCGTTAATCGCTGGTTAATCCGGTGACCACGCTCATAAGGAGCAAACTGCCAGTTTATATAATAAGGATAAGTAGGGTCGGTAGAAAACTGGTTTGCTGAGCTGACAAAACCACGGGGCGGATTTTTAACTAATGGATTCTGGTCAGCCGGAATAAACCCCTGCCAGTCGTTAGCCGGATTAGTGCCGTCTAACAAAAACTTCCCCTGATCTTTCCATTTTAGCGGGAAACGACCATTAGGCGAGATTGCAATGTCGTTTTCATTATCGGCGAAGACAAAATTCTGTGCGGGGGCTACATAATATGTAAGCGCTTTCCGGTAATCGTCGAAGTTTTTGGCTCGGTTCAGTTTATAGAAACAATACGTATCATTCGACTGCTCGTGCGCTATCCAACGGGCCGCATAACCAACCGGAATACTGGGCCGGAAAGGCTTAGCACCGGGTTCGTACATCAGTGGACCATGATGCGTATAATATACAGTATCGATTACATCCGGTTTTCCTTTCACCCGAATCGTTTCAATCCGACGACGGACTGGTTTCCACTTGTTATCATGCCAATATTCCTGACGAGAGGCATCCCGAAACTTAATCGCGTAGAAATCAAGTACATCTGCGCCTACATTTGTTACGCCCCAGGCTACATCTTTATTAAAACCGATAATCACATTCGGTGCACCGGGCAATGACGCTCCATACACATTAACGTTTGGCGAAACCAGTTGAATCTGGTACCAGATCGACGGTAGACTTAGCGTCAAGTGCGGATCGTTAGCCAGAATGGGATGGCCGGTGACTGATTTTTGCGGCCCGACAGCCCAGTTGTTCGAACCAATTTCTGGATTAGCCCGGTTTGGCGGTGTACCGAATCCCGGCAACGACATGGCAATCAAATTACTGAGTCCGCTATCTTTTGGTGGGGTAGGAACGGGTAACGCTTTGAAATCCCATTTGGTACCGACCGGAATGATTGGATCTTCACGGGTGGGATAATCTGGAAATAAATCGGCGGTAATTACCGAGCCATATTTTCGTAAAATGTTGGTCATCAGCAAATCATCGGCTCCACCCGCCAATGTACTGCTCATTTGCTTAAGCAATAAAGCACACTTAAGCGGAGTCCAGGGCTCTGGCGCGTAACCTAACAATTTGTATTCGATGGGGTAATGGGCGGGTGTTAGCTGATCAATCCAGGCATTAATTCCAGCTGTATAAGCATCCAGAACCTCACGCGTAGTTGGGTCAGCCTGCATTCCTTTCAGAGTTTGCTCTGCACCATAAACCATGCCTAAATGCCGGTTAAAGCGGTCTAGTTCCAGCGCCCGGTCTCCAACGATTTCTGAAACGCGGCCAGCGGCTGCGTGCGTTTGAAACTCCATTTGCCAGAGTCGGTCGCGAGCGGTTAAATAACCCTGTGCAAAAAACAGATCGTAATCGTTCTGAGCAAAAACGTGCGGAACCGCTACATCATCAAAAATAACTGTAACCGGCGCTTTCGTCCCCTTGACATCAATTTCCTCATCTGAATTTGCAATAGCTTCGGCATTTTGCCAGAATCCGACAAATGGGCTAAGCAGCGGACCAAACGCTGGAATGCCCCCCCACGGTCGGCTTAAAGCCCAGATAAGCAGTATGGTAAGCAGAGAAACAACGATAGCCTTCGTGTAGCGCATAATCAGCACAGAGTAGAAATATTATATCTGCAAGTTTACTATTGCACCCAACAAATAAAAAATATCCGTATCCTAATCCGGTAAATTATTTCCTTAACTATGAGCGCATTAAAAAGCATTCACGTAAGCCGGTAACATATAGATTATGTAGGTACGTAATTTGAATATGCTACTTTGGTGTCTATGCGAATTCTTCTGATCATTTTCTGCATGGTTACTCTCATACCTAACCAATTAATTACAGCTCAATTTGATGTGCAGGGGCATCGAGGCTGCCGGGGATTAATGCCAGAAAACACGATTCCAGCTTTTCTGAAAGCGCTTGATCTTGGCGTAACGACGCTGGAAATGGATGTGGTTATTAGTAGGGATAAGCAGGTTGTAGTTTCGCACGAGCCGTATTTTAACGCTGCATTCAGTATTACGCCCGAAGGGAAATCAGTTAATAAAAAAGAAGCTAAAACGCTGGTGCTTTATCAGATGAACTATGCTGATATTCAACGCTATGATGTTGGCTCAAACGGTAATTCGGCTTATCCAGAACAGCAGAAAATGAAAGTCTATAAACCGCTCTTGAGCGAAGTTATTGATCAGGTCGAGTTGTACCGAAAAACGAAAAATTTGCCCGAGTTTTCCTACAATATTGAAATCAAAAGTGAGGCTTCAGAATATAATAAGAGCCAGCCGGAACCGGCGGCTTTCTGCGAGTTGGTCGCTAACGTCCTAAAAAAGCAGTTAGCTCCAGAACGGGTTACAATTCAGAGTTTTGACTTTGCTGTCTTGAAATATTGGAAACAACAATCCGATTCAGGTAATTATCCGAAAGTACGTTTGTCCGCTTTGGTTGAGAACCTGCAGAGTCCGGAAAAAAATATTGCTGAACTTGGCTTTAAACCAGACATTTACAGTCCATATTATCGCTTGCTAAATAAAACTAAAATTGATAGGCTACATGGTCTTGGCATTCAAGTCATTCCCTGGACTGTAAACCAACGCGATGCAATGGAACGTCTGAAAGCTTGGGGTGTAGATGGGCTTATTACCGATTACCCTAACAGAGCGGTCGGTTTGTAAACCATGCTCTATATTTGTATGTTTCTATCGGTATCTTGTCCATACCGGTGACTATATATCCTCGACTAACCGCATGACTCTGCTTAATACTACGCTTAAATGGCTTTTGAAACGGCGGGTGCCGCGAATTGAAGCCATGATGAAAGAGCCCTGCGCGGTACAGCAAAAGGTTTTCAATCAATTAATTCGGGCGGGGCGTCGGACGGAGTGGGGGAAACAACACGGTTATAAGTCTATTCAATCGGTTCAGGATTTTCAGCGGCAGGTGCCCGTTTCAAGTTACGAGGACCTTTTTCCTTATATTGAACGGGTTCTGAAAGGTGAGAGTAAAGTGCTGTGGCCGTCGCCCGTTCGCTGGTTTGCCAAATCTTCGGGAACGACTAATGCCCGTAGTAAATTCATTCCTGTTACCACCGAGTCGCTGGACGAGAGTCATTTCAAGGGCGGCAAGGATATGATGGCTCTTTATATAGCCAATAATCCAGACAGTCAGGCTTTTGAAGGAAAAGGGCTTTCTATTGGCGGCAGTCTACATCCAAATCCGTATAGTACCAACAGCGCAGTGGGCGATGTTTCAGCGGTGGTGATGAAAAATCTTCCCAGCTGGGCACAGTATATTCGGACGCCATCGATTGAAGTGGCGCTCATGGACGAATGGGAAGCTAAGCTGGAGCGTATGGCCGAAATTACGTCACAGGAAAACGTTACTAGCCTGCTAGGCACCCCAACCTGGGGCATGGTGCTAATCGACAAAATTCTGGCTCGCACAGGCAAATCAAACATACTGGAAGTATGGCCGAATTTTGAGGTGATGATGCACGGCGCAGTTAATTTTCAGCCCTACCGTGAGTTGTTTCAGCATCAGGTTTTTCCCTCTAAAACAGTACGATACCAGGAAATTTATAATGCCTCTGAAGGCTTCTTCGCCATTCAGGATGACCTAACCCGCGTTGGTGAGATGTTACTTATGCTCGATTACGGCATTTTTTATGAGTTTGTGCCCATCCACGAAGCGGATCAGCCTTTTCCAAAAGCGTTGACGATTGATGAAGTCGAGTTAGATAAGAATTACGCCCTGGTCGTTTCAACTAATGGCGGGCTGTGGCGCTACAAAGTTGGGGATACAGTCCGGTTTACTTCGCTATATCCGCATCGGCTTAAAGTAAGCGGTCGGACTAAGCATTTTATCAATACGTTCGGTGAAGAAGTAATCGTTGAAAACGCAGAAATCGCTATTACCCAGGCTTGCGAAGCTACTGGTGCCGTTATTGCCGATTATACTGCCGGGCCGGTTTACATGAGTAACGGTACGATGGGCTGTCATGAATGGGTCATTGAGTTCACACAGGAGCCTGACAATCAGCAGCGATTTAATCAGATTCTGGACGCAACACTCCGGCAAATTAATTCTGATTACGATGCCAAACGGTATAATGATATGGTGCTGACAAGCCCCCGTGTTCATGCTGTAGCACCGGGTACGTTTTATGCCTGGATGAAACAACGAGGTAAGTTAGGTGGCCAACATAAAGTCCCTCGACTGGCTAATTCGCGGGAATATCTAGATGAAATCCTTAAACAATTGACTGTTTAAGGTTAAATATCATTACCGAACGAAGCTGTTTTCTCTACTGTTGTACTGATACAATTAACCATTATTGGGCTGAATACCTTATGAGTTTTTGTAATTCAGCTATTTACTCATTTACGCATCGAGTTAATGAAGTCCTTCGATATTCCTGAGTATTACCGCAGTCGAATTATTACTCCTTTGAAAGAGTTTCGACGCAAACGCGATAAACTGAAGCGGGATTTTACCCCTACCCTACTCGACTTTGGCCCCATCCGAATCTTTCTCGCGCGGCATTTTGGCTTCTGCTACGGCGTCGAAAATGCGATTGAGATTGCATACAAAGCAATTGCAGAAAATCCGGGTAAACGAATTTTTCTGCTCAGCGAAATGATTCATAATCCTGACGTAAATGCCGATTTGCAAAGCAGAGGGGTGCAATTTATTATGGATACGCATGGTCAGCAGTTAACCCCTTGGTCAGAAATAACTCGTGAAGATCTTGTTATTATCCCGGCATTTGGAACCACGCTCGAAATTCAGCAGCAACTGCAAAGCATTGGTGTAGACTATAAGCAGTACGATACAACCTGTCCTTTTGTAGAAAAGGTCTGGAACAAAGCTGGTCAGATTGGTCAGAAATCGTATACGGTAGTAGTACATGGAAAGCCAAACCACGAGGAAACCAGAGCTACGTTCTCGCATAGTAAGGAAGCTGCCCCAACAGTTGTAGTTAAAGACATGGCGCAGGCTAAGCGCTTAGCTACTTACATTACTGGTGAATCGCCGATCGAACAGTTTTATCACGAGTTCGCCGGTCAGTATTCGATTGGCTTCGATCCTAGTCGGGATTTGCAGCGTATCGGCGTTGTGAATCAGACAACCATGCTGGCGTCCGATACGCAAGGCATTGCGGATTATTTGAAGCGAGTGATGATTGGCCATTATCAGCTTAGCCCGGAGCAGGTTGAATCGCATTTTGCCAACACGCGCGACACACTCTGCTATGCGACCAACGATAATCAGGATGCTACCTATGCGCTTCTAACGTATCCATCATCACCCGAACGAGCTGATTTTGCCATAGTGGCGGGCGGGTATAACTCGTCAAATACGTCGCACATTGTAGAGCTATGCGAGGAAAAACTACCAACCTATTTCATTGAGTCTGAGCAGAAAATCTTGTCGGATACACTGATTCGTCACTTTGATTATCATTCAAAGCAAGAGGTAGTAACGGCGGATTTTATGTCTCGGTCAGATGGTTCAGTCAATAGTCCGATCAATGTCTTACTGACTTGTGGAGCTTCCTGCCCTGATGCGGTTGTAGAGGGCATTCTGGTAAAACTGGTTGGCTTTTTTCCGGCCGCCCGGTCGGTGGAGGAAGTTATGAGCAAATTCGCTTAAGAGATTAAGGCACCTTTATCAATACTTCCCGGCTTTCATTGTGGAGCCTGTCAATTGCCGTTATGGCATACACGTATTTCTTCTGAGGGTCAACGGTTTTGTCGACAAATCGGGTGGTTTCTTCACCAATGCAATGCGCAACAATATTCCGTGGGTCATCCAAACGAATCTGCGGCCGCTTTCCTTCGAATCGGTAAACAATATATGCATTAGCGCCATCGCCATCTGACGCTTCGACCGACTGGTGCCAAAATAATTCAACGCCTTCGGATGTCATTGCCGCTTTTACGTCGCGAGGAGGTAATGGTGGAATACTATCCAGCCACGGCATAGTTGGCAACAAGGCTGGATATCGGTAAAAATTCGTTTGCAGTGAATCACGAATCGCTAACGGATTCTGTTTGATATTCCTTGCGCTAAATAAAACACTGCCTTGCACAATCTGCTGCTGACGGTTATAGCGGATTTGCTGCGAAAATTCTGTTGGCCGCCACCAGCCCGGATCACGTTCAGAACCTCGTCCCAGACGATAAGCTCCGTGCCCAATATATAGATGGCAGGTGCGATCGGTACAGATACGTGTCCACCAATCAACCAGCGTTTTGTAGGGCACTCGGCTTGATTCGGTACTGAAATACACCTGCGGAACTATGTAATCGATAAGGCCCTCGCGTACCCATTTGCGGGTATCAGCATAGATATCGTAATAAGACTGCCCCCCGTTCGTGGCTGATCCGTCAATATCGTTCCGCTGATTTTTCCAAATACCAAACGGACTAATACCAAACTTAACCCAAGGCTTATTAGCTCGAATAGAATCGCGCAGTTCGGCAACAAGTTTATTTACATTATCACGACGCCAGTCGTCTTTTTTCATTCCGTTAAAATTTGCCTGATAGGCGGCATCGTCGCGTAGCACCTGACCAGGTTCAGCATAGGGATAGAAATAATCATCAAAATGAATGCCATCTACGTCGTACTCCCGTACTACATTAGCCACAATACCAGCTATATACGTTCGAACGGCAGGAATCCCAAGGTTAAATAATTGCTTACCCCCGTAGCTTAACACCCATTCTGGTTTACTATAAATAATATTTGTGGGAGCTAAACTGGCTACTTTACTGGCTCTAACTCGGTCCAGATTAAACCAGGCGTGAAACTCTAACCCGCGCTGATGGGCTTGCTCAATCATAAACTCCAGCGGATCATAAAAAGGCTCTGGCGCTAGCCCTTGTCGGCCTGTTAGCCACTCTGACCAAGGCTCTGAACTCTTTGCATAAAACGCGTCAGCCGCCGAACGAATCTGCACAACCACGGCATTCAGACCCATTTGCTGGTGCTGATCGAACATCGCTACAATTTCTCGCTGCTGATCGGCCGTGGGTAGGCCCTTTTTACTTGGCCAATCAAGATTTTCGATGGTAGCAATCCAAACGGCTCGAAACTCACGCTTAGGAGGTATTGGCCCCAAGTTCTGGCGCTCTGGTTCGGTGGAAAATCCAACACTTTCTTCAGGTTCGAGTACGTCAGTTGGAATCGCAGTCACCGTTGCTGACTGAGGCTTTGGCGTAGCCGTTTTGGCCACCGCAGGCTTAGGCGGGGCGGGTTTAGGAGCCCCCGGTCTCGCAGGACTGACCGATGGCCGCTTAGTAACAACGGGCTTTGCCGGTCGACAAGCCGTCCAGCAACAGAGTATTAATAAAAGGAAACAGTTACCGACAGTACGCATTAGCAAAATGCCATTAATTAGCAAAATTAGTGATCATAGATCATACCAACGCTGCTAGTTGAGCTGCTTTTTACAATTTATCAATTATGCAAATGCATGATGAAGCATTCATTCATATACATAAAAATCAAGCTGAAGTATATCAAACAATTAGTCATTCTTACTAACCTTCCATACTAAAAAATAACCGTACAACAAAGTTGCAATTTTGCCCACATTAGAATACGCTTAATTTTGTGCCGTACAAAAGGCCAATCGGCAATATTTGTTCTGTCTTTCTCAAAAAAACAATATCTTTAAAGAATTTTCTATTGTAAAACGTTGTAGTTTTGCAAGGTTCTGTATTTACATGCCAACAGACACTTTCATCATATGTCAAGTCATAAACTAGATCAGATAGATCGTAATGTATTAGAAATTCTGCAGGCAAACGCTAAGATTACCAACGCTCAGCTTTCTAAAGAAATTGGCTTATCACCAGCTCCCACACTAGAACGGGTAAAAAAACTTGAAACATCGGGTATTATTCAGAGCTATCACGCTCAGTTAAACCGGGAGAAGATAGGTCTTGGTGTTACCACCTTTGTTATGGTTACGCTGGTAGGCCACAAAAAAGAAACCACAATGTCGTTCGTCGACAGAGTTAACCAAATTCCCGAAATCATCGAGTGCCACCACATCACTGGCTCCGGCGACTTCTTGCTAAAAGTAATTTCTAAGGATATTGCTTCATACCAAGCACTTATGCTCGATGTAATCAACGAAATCGACGAAGTGGCCAGCACCCAGACTATGGTTATTATGTCGACCTTCAAGGAAAGCAAAGTGCTGCCAATACCTTAAGGAATGTAAAATGAATAATGGGTAATGAATAATTGCTGATAGAATCGAATTATTCATTACCCATTATTCATTTTACATTAAACCAATCATTTACGCTTTCTCCGCTCTTCCCGACGGGCTTTTTTGGCGTCATCGAGCGCCTTTTTTGCTTCTTTATACTGGCTTGATTTATGCTCGGCAGTGTCCATTACTTCTTTAAAATACGTCTGAGCTAAGTCATAATTTTTCTCGTCCGTCGCAATTTTTGCTAGCCCCAGCACCGACGACCAGTAATAGCCCGCATTGGTAGAATTCGTTTGCTTAGCATAATCGATGGCCTTCTGATAATAAGTTTTTGCTTCGGGCAGATTCTTATAAAACAGATGGTTAATATAAGCCAGAATATAAGCCGCTGTCCGGCCACTAACTCCTTCATAACCAGACTGGCTACGGTCAATCTTTCCTAACATGTCTTTACAAATACGCTCTGCTTCAGGCAGATGTCCCAATACAAATGCTGACCGGGCATAATACCGCTCGAAGAAAGGATTATCGGGATACTGTTCCGACATGTATTTCGACATCTGGTAAGCCTTATCATACTGGTTCTCCATACTATAAATCTGAACCAGAAAGTAGCGCGCTTCAACGCGGGTATAGAAAGCCGTATTCGCCGTTTTTTCCAATTCCTTAATACCAGTCTGTTTATTTCCTTTTGGGAAAAACATCAGAATAGGCTTCAGCAATGGATAATTTTCTGGAATCCACTGAGCATAATAATCATACATGCCATCCCCGAAACGCAATTCGGGACTGAAGTCGGCATTGCCTTTGCATTTTTCGAAATACTTGAGCGCGTTTTTACCAGCAATAGTTGCCTTGGCCCACTTTTTCCGTTCAGAATAAAGTCGTCCCTTAAAAGCATAAGCCGCTGCCAGGAAAAAAGCGGGCTCGAGTTTGTTCTCGCTATTATCATATAATTTCTCAGCCAGCACAATCGTCGAATCCATATACCTTAAGCAACGGTCATCATAATCCGTTACGTCGGTATTTGGAACGATTTTCCACCACTCCGCTAAGCCCATCAAAAAATAAGGCATGGGGTGTTTAGGGTACCGCAGTTGCAACCACCGAAACTCCTTATCGGCATCGTAGAACTTATAATTATACATCATGTTGATGGCCTCCGCCGACTCGATTTGAACGCCGGGGTGTTTTAAAAGGCCATCATATTTCTTGTCAAACGCCGATGGGTCGTATAGTTGAGCTTGAGCTAAAAGAGTCAATCCCGTTAGCCATATAGTCAACAATATCTTCTTCATTCTTTGTAAATTAGCCTGTTGGTACAACAACGTAATCTGTTAACAGTACGTTTGTTTATACTTATTTTTTAGTGATTTTTTGCCTACGCTTCGCATCAACGTATCTTTGCGGCCCCGCAGATGCCGATATGATCACGATCAAAGACAAAACCTTCGTCCCGTTTATTACTGCTGAGACTATTCAGGAACGAATTCAGGAATTAGCTCAGCAGATTAATCAGGATTATGCCGATAAACAACCGCTTATTGTGGTCGTGCTAAACGGCGCTTTCTTGTTTGCGGCTGATCTGGCTAAGCACCTGACGATTCCCTGCGAAATCACCTTTATTCGTGTTGCTTCCTATACAGCAACGTCTTCGAGCGGTCAGGTCAAGCAAATACTGGGTTTGAACGAATCGCTTGAAGGCCGGGACATAATCGTTGTAGAAGATATTGTTGATACCGGCTTAACGCTTGCTCAGGTCTGCGAGCAACTTCAGGCCAAAGGACCGGCGTCACTTAGCATCGCTACTCTGCTTTTCAAACCCGACGCTCTGAAACAGCCACTTGATTTGCAGTATATTGGCTTTGAAATCGAGAACCGATTTGTACTTGGCTATGGGCTAGATTATGATGGATTAGGTCGTAACACGCCCAATATTTTGGTACTTAACAGTTAGCAGCGAACAGCCAGCAGCCAACGGTTAGGAATTAAAAGACAACCTTGTAATCGCGCCGATCCCTATTGACTGTTCACTACTAACTGTTCACCGATCTACTTCTCCCATAACCAGATCGATTGAGCCGATAATAGCTACTAAATCGGCAAGCATAGCGCCTTGGCTAATTTCGCTAATGACCGATAAGTTATGAAAGCAACAGGATCTGGCCTTACATCGCACAGGTATATCTGATTTGCCATCGGTGCGAAAAAAGAAGCCTAACTCTCCTTTTGCGCTTTCTCCTCGAACATAGAAATCCATTGCTTTCGGCCGGATTTTTTTAGGCACAACAGCTTGCGGGTCGTAATCGAGAGTACGACGGTAATCTGTCGTGAGTTGGTCCAGGCATTGCTCGATAATTTTAATCGATTCGTGGCATTCCCGCACGCGCACATTATTTCGATCCCAGCAATCACCTACAGTACCCATTTGCCCTTCGCCAATCGGAATATCAAAATCTAATTCTGGATAAACCGAATAATTGTCTACTCGACGAAGATCGTAGCGCAACCCCGACCCACGCAGCATCGGGCCAGTGCAGCCGTAGTTTATGGCGACAGATAAGGGCAAAACGCCAACGTTAGCTGTTCGCTTTACAAAAATTTCGTTTTCTATAACTAATTGCTGTAACTCAATTAGCTTGGGTTTCAGGTAATTCACGAACTCACGGCACCGTTCCTCAAATCCGACCGGAAGATCATAAAACAAACCTCCGACCCAGATATAATTGTAGAGCATCCGGGCCCCACTTACCCACTCGAGAAGCCGTTGAATATGTTCCCGGTCGCGCATGAGCCACAGAAAAGGGGTATAAGCACCAATATCGAGCGCATAGGTACCAACACCGACAAAATGAGCCGCAATCCGATTTAATTCAGCAACCAGCACGCGGATATATTCTGTACGTTTTGGAATGTCATTTTGAATACCAAGCATCCGCTCAACGCCCATCACAAACACATGCTCACAGTTTATAGCTGCCAGATAATCGAGCCGGTCAACAAACGGAATTGTCTGATTGAAAGGTAGGTGCTGAGCGTGTTTTTCAAAACAGCGGTGGAGATATCCCACATGGGGCACTACATCGACAATGATTTCTCCATCTGTCACAACTTCGAGCCTCAGCACACCGTGAGTGGACGGGTGTTGAGGTCCCATATTCAGGATCATTTCACCTTCGCCAAGCATATCGGACCGGTATACGCTGGGGTCCGACGCCCGGAAATGGCCGGGAGCATATTCGTATTGAATTGTTTGCGTAGTCATTGTTTATACCGAACGTAACGTCAAAGGTCGAAAGTCAGTTGGCGAAAGCCAAAAGCTAGGCACTGTTCTGACTTAATTCCTTACAAATCATTGCTTTTTCTAAACGACTACTTGGCTAGGTAAAATATTTTTTGTACCTTTGCGCTCCTTATCGAGAAAACAGACTTTAGCAATGGCAAAGAAAGGCGCCAATAGAATCCAGGTTATTCTGGAATGCACCGAGCAGAAAGACAGCGGTGTACCCGGCATGTCCCGGTACATCACCACGAAAAACCGGAAGAATACGCCGGCTCGTATCGAACGGAAGAAGTATAATCCGTTCCTAAAGAAAGTAACGTTGCATAAAGAAATTAAATAAAAGTCGTTAGCCGATAGTGGCTAGTCGTCAGTATAAATATTGACGAATTACTAACGACTGTCGACCGCTCCGGCGGCCCGGTAACTTCTAACGAATAAAAGACATGGCAAAAAAGGTAGTTGCAACCCTGAAAACGAAGGATAACGGCAAAGCATTTGCTAAAATTATTAAAGCCGTTAAGTCGCCTAAAACGGGCGCTTACACCTTCAAAGAAGAAATGGTTCCGGTTGACGAAGTACAGGCTGCTCTGAAAGGCTAAGCTGTTCATTCGTAATGCACCGCTTACTAAACACGCGGAAGTCCCACAGCCTGACCGGCTTTGTGGGACTTTTTTTGTTTTAGCTTTGTTGAGAATAGTCGTTAGACTGACTAACCGCTCCAGCGGCCTACAATGACTAACGACTGCTAACTAACGACTATTGACTACAAGATGGCTTTATTCGGCTTATTTTCAAAAGAAAAGAAAGAAACCCTCGACAGAGGGCTTGAGAAGACAAAAGATAGCTTTTTCTCGAAACTGGGCCGGGCGGTCGTTGGTAAATCAACCGTTGATGAAGAAGTACTTGATGAACTGGAAAACGTGTTGATTTCTTCCGATGTAGGTGTTGAAACTACAGTAAAGATTATCCGCCGGATTGAAGAACGGGTCGCTCGTGACAAATACATGGGTACCGATGAGTTAGACCGAATTCTTCGCGAAGAAATTGCGGGGTTGCTGGCGGCCAATAACTCGGCTGATGTATCAGACGACTTTAACTTACCTGCCACAAGAAAACCGTATGTAATTATGGTTGTTGGTGTGAACGGCGTAGGCAAAACAACAACGATTGGTAAACTAGCCGCTCAATTCCATAAACGGGGTAAGCAAGTAGTGCTAGGCGCGGGCGATACATTCCGGGCGGCTGCCGTCGACCAACTTAAGCTCTGGGGAGAAAGAGTGGGCGTACCGGTTGTCTCCCACGGCATGAATACTGACCCATCAGCTGTTGCCTTCGATGCGGTGAAGAAAGCTACGGACATGAATGCCGATGTAGTCATTATTGATACGGCTGGCCGTCTTCACACCAAAGTCAATCTGATGAACGAGTTAACTAAGATTAAACGCGTGATGCAGAAAGTAACGCCTGATGCTCCGCATGAAGTGCTTTTGGTACTCGACGGCTCAACTGGCCAGAACGCGTTTATTCAGGCTACGGAGTTCACAAAAGCCACCGAAGTATCAGCGTTAGCCATCACAAAACTGGATGGAACGGCCAAAGGGGGCGTAGTGATTGGCATATCCGATCAATTCAAAATTCCGGTCAAGTACATCGGCGTCGGCGAGAAAATAGACGATTTACAAACATTCAACAAGATGGAGTTTGTGGATTCATTCTTTAAGAAATGAGGAAAAACCATGGCGATTGTAGCGGATTTAGAAGCCGTAAATCGTGTTGTTACGGACATCATGGAACGGCATTACGGAGATCGGTTAGTTAAAATAATCTTGTTTGGTTCGTATGCCAGAGGTGACTTTGATGAAGATTCCGACGTTGATTATCTAGTACTGCTGAACGAAAAAAACGTTTCGTCTTTTAGAGAAGTAGCCACGACAATTGCTGACCGAAATGCTTACTATTTAGATTCTTTTATTAGAATTTCCTCCATTGTGACATCGCATGAGCAGTTTCTTACATCAAATCGTATTTTTTATCGAGAGGTAAGAAAAGACGGGAAATGCATTTATGAGCGAGGACTTGAGCCAGTGCATTAAGAAAGCAGAAGCATATTTGGCTAATGCTAAAATAATAGCTGCTACGGAATTTCCCAGTGGTGCTATTACGTCAAGTTACTACTGTTTTTTCTGGCTTGTTCGAGGGTTACTTGCAGATAAGGACATTGTTACAAAACGTCATTCTGCTGCTCGCGAGATGTTCTCATTGCATTACGTAAAATCTGGTGAAATACCTGAGCGGTTTAAAGATGACTTTGCGACACTGTTTGAGTACCGACAGATTGCCGATTATGATATAGATAGCGACTTTCCTCTCGCTGAAATTAATCATCTAGTTGAATTGGCTGAAAACTTTCTAGAATTTGTTAAGCAGTATTATGCGTAGTTTCTCGGTTCTCTTGGCGCTTCTTTTCGGATTATTTCTGAATGCTTGTGCTCAGAAAACCACATATCGAAAAGTGAACAAGCCTCCTGTCTTTCAGGGCATCTGCGGCACAGTCGGTGTCAAGCGCGGTAATTACATGCCCGGCCCCGATTCGCCCCGACCTAATCCGGCTGGCAAGGCTGTTGAACGCGAAGTACTCATTTTTCCGTTGCTGAATATAAGTCAGGTGGATCAGGGTGAAGATGGATTTATTAATTCTGTACGAGATGTCCAACCTATTAAAACAATAAAATCGGATAGAGACGGAAAGTTCTGCGTGAATTTGCCGATTGGGCGCTATTCAGTAGTCATTCGGGAACCGAAAGGGCTGTACGCGAATTTATTTGATAGTCAGAATAATATCTTTCCGGTGAGTGTCGAAAAGGGGAAGAAGGTTACGGTTAAAGTCGAGATTACTCACCAAGCGGTGTTTTAAAGTAACGCGGGTAGAAACCCGTGATTTTCTATTCAGAGCGGGTTTCTACCCGCGTTACTAATGAAAACAAAAGGAATACGTACCAACAAGATTAATATCGTTACGCTCGGTTGCTCGAAGAATTTGGTAGATTCAGAAGTGCTGTTTACGCAACTCAAGGGCAATGGCATGAACGTGACCCACGAGTCGAAAAAAGATGATTCGAACATCGTAGTTATTAACACTTGTGGCTTTATTGACAACGCTAAGGAAGAATCCATCAACACCATTTTACGCTATGTGGACGCAAAAGAGGCTGGAGTGGTTGATAAGGTATATGTGACGGGTTGCCTTTCGCACCGTTATAAAGACGAACTGGAAGTCGAGATGCCAACCGTCGATGCTTGGTTTGGTACGAATGAAATGCCTCGGCTATTAAAAACGCTCCGGGCTGATTACAAACACGAACTTGTTGGTGAACGGCTGCTGACTACACCGGCGCATTATGCTTATCTGAAAATTGCGGAAGGTTGTGATCGCCCCTGCTCGTTCTGCGCCATTCCCTTAATGCGTGGTGGGCACGTTTCCAGATCTATCGATGAATTAGTTACCGAAGCGCGGTCATTGGCTCGTCGTGGTACGAAGGAATTGATTCTGATTGCTCAGGATCTGACCTATTATGGGTTGGATTTGTATAAGAAACGAAACCTCGCCGATTTAATCAATCAACTGGCTGATGTTGAAGGTATCGACTGGATTCGGTTGCAGTATGCGTATCCGTCGGGTTTTCCGCTGGAGGTATTAGACGTAATGCGTAACCGGCCTAACGTTTGCAATTATCTGGACATGCCGTTGCAAACCGGCTCAACGGAGTTGCTGAAAATTATGCGTCGAGGTATTACCCGCGAAAAAACCGAAACCTTAATCAATACCATTCGAGAGCGCGTGCCGGATATTACATTACGCACTACGCTAATTGTGGGCCATCCCGGCGAAACCGAGGCTATGTTCGCCGAGACGTACGACTTTGTAGAACGGATGCGCTTCGACCGGATGGGTGTGTTTACGTACTCTCATGAAGAGGCTACCCACTCCTTTTCGATGCCTGATGACATACCTGCCGATATTAAGCAGGAGCGAGCCGACGAATTAATGGAGCTTCAGCAGAGCATTTCGCAGGAACTGAATCAGCAGAAAATTGGCAAAACGTACAAAGTGCTGTTTGATCGTAAAGAAGGTGGCTACTTTATTGGCCGTACCGAAGGAGACTCGCCCGAAGTTGATAACGAGGTACTTGTTCCGGCAAGCCAGTATGTCCGGCTGGGTGATTTTGCTAATGTTCGAATTGATCGGGCGGAGGAGTTTGATTTGTATGGTGAAGTCGTTCGTTAAATAAATATCAAACCCGCAAGCGTCGTCTATGCTGACCGAACCTTGCGGGTTTTCTCGTTGTTGAGCCGAATAAATCCCAACCTGCATGGACTGTCAGTACCTGCCGCTCGAATCAACCGGGCAGTTTTCACAACTCTTCCTCGATTACCTCGCCAAAAAAGAAACGCTCCGGCCATTTTATAACCGCTTTCCTGAATTACCGGTGTTTCAGGATCAGATAAAGGAAAAAACGTTTGACGACTCTAAGCGACGGATTTTAGTAGAGACGCTTGAACGACAATACCAGACTATTTCTCCCAAACCTGATTTTTCGGTTCTGCTTGATTCAAAGACGTTTACCGTTACGACAGGACACCAACTTAATATTTTTACCGGGCCGCTTTACATTGTCTACAAGTTAATTACAACGATTAACCTGGCCCGTCGATTAAAAGAAGCTTACCCTGATTACAACTTCGTACCCATTTACTGGATGGCTACGGAAGACCATGATTTCGCCGAAATCAACCATTTTTCGCTGTTCGGAAACAATTATGCCTGGCAGACGGAGCAACGGGGGGCGGTTGGACGGATGAATCCACAGGAATTAAAGACGCTTTTCAATCAGATTCCTGAGAAGTTAACTCTATTTGAAGAAGCTTACTTGTCGCATAATACACTGGCAGATGCAGCTCGATATTACGTCAATAAGCTATTCGGTGATCAGGGAATAATCTGTCTGGATGCTGATGATTCAGCCTTAAAGCGCGTTTTTACGCCAATCATGCGTGACGAATTGTTGCATCAGCATTCGAGTCCCCTAGTGCAGGAAAAAACTGAACAATTAACCGCTTTAGGGTATAAAACAGTTATTACATCCCGTGACATTAATCTGTTTTATCTCGACGATCAGCTCCGCGAACGCATCGAACTTCAGGAAGATGGGACTTATCGCATAGTTCATACTAAGCAGAAGTTTTCGGAGAGTGAGTTGCTAAGTTTACTGGATAATCATCCGGAACGGTTTAGTCCTAATGTGGTGCTGCGCCCTTTATATCAGGAAACAATACTTCCTAATCTGGCTTATATCGGTGGTCCATCCGAGGTGCCTTACTGGCTTCAACTCAAGGGTGTTTTTGATCATTTTCAGACCCCATTTCCGCTGTTAATGCCCCGGAACTTTGCCTTGTATATACCCACAGTGAGTGCCAAACGAATCCATAAGCTTGGTTTGACGCCGGAAGATTTATTCCAGGATACGCTTACCTTAAAGCATGAATATGTCGAACATCATGCCCGCCATACGCTGAAGTTCGATAACGAAAATAAGACAGTTCATAAGGCGCTCGATAATATTCTACATAAAGCACAAATGGTTGATCCAACGCTTGAAAAGGCGGTTTTGGCCGAAACTAAGCGGTTTGCGAATGCCGTTGCGCGACTGGAAAAGAAAATGCGTCGGGCCGAAGAGCGTAATCAGGAAGTTGGTGTTCGGCAACTGTTAGCCGTTAAAAACGAGTTATTTCCAAATGAAGGTTTACAGGAACGGAGTGAAAATTTCCTGACTTTCTATTTGAACGACCGTGCTTTTCTGGAGAAAATGCTGGCTGCATTTAATCCTTTCGATTACCGAATGCAGCTCTGCCTGGAATAGAATTGTGAGCGCTTCAATCAATTTTCCGATGACCAAAGCAGAAGGACGTCGTCGATTCCGTGCGCTCCGTAAGGCATTATCTGCTGAGGAGGTTGAAGCACGTAGTCAGCAGATTAGCCAGCACTTATTTGAGCAGGGGTGGGTATATAACGTGATGATCATCCACACGTTTCTGCCGATTCTACGCCAAAATGAAGTAAACACATGGTCAATTATCCATCGAATCTGGCGCGACTTTCCCCAGATTCGAGTTGCCGTTTCAATTACCAATAACGAAACGTATCAACTTACTCATTACCAGCTGACCCCTGACACCCTTTTGGGCCAAAATCAGTGGGGAATTCCCGAACCAATTGCTGAAAAGTCGTATCTAGTTCATACCCAGGAAATTGATCTTGTATTAGTACCACTCCTGATTTTTGACCAAAATGGGCATCGGGTTGGCTACGGTGGTGGTTTTTACGATCGATTTCTAGCGGACTGTCGCCCTGATTGCCTCAAAGTCGGGTTGTCATTATTTGAGCCTATTGAGGCAATTAATGACATTATAGCTACTGATATACCCTTAGATGTGGGACTGACACCGGAAGGAGTTTACGTTTTTGATTAAGAATCTTTTAATTAACGTTTACTCATGTTTTAATAACTTGACTTATGGTATTTGTTAACTTTATTCAAAAACCTAACAAATACCATGAAAAATCTGCTTATAATTCTACTATTATGCCCTTTGGGGTTGAGGGCACAGATAGATTCTCTTTCGCCCTATCGCAATGAAAATTTAAAGCCTATTGAAAGCGACCTGATACCAGGTTATTATGGACGCTATGGCTCAAGAGTGCGGACACAGTATACATACGATGGGCTCGACGTTCAGCGAACAAAAGATTTAAAGCCATACATTATGGCATCCGGATCTCCCGAAGCTATTCGCGAGTTTAGTGCCTACCTTAATAATCGAAAAACTGGTGGATGGCTGATTGCAGGAGGCATCACATCAGCGATTATTGGTACAATAATTATGGCTTCAAACGGGCCAGGAAGCGACGGAAAGTTTACGATGCAACAGCCGTTTGTTTGCCCGACGGGTAATATCTGTGGCGGGTCACTTGGGACAGTTTATGGTGGGCAGATCGCTGGTTACCAGACCGTAACTGACACTCAGCGGCAAAATTCGTATGCAGCAGGTGGCCTCACATTGATAGGCGGAGCAATCTTAGCTGGAATCGGCTGGGGCCTTAATATGCCTGGCCAACATGTGCGTCGCGCTGTTCAGTATTATAATCGAGCGTTGAAACAGCGCGGTGTTTCATGGCAGCTTAAGCCTTATTCATCTATCTCCAATTCAGGTGTTGGTTTGGTAGGGCGGTTCTAACTTTTTTAGACTATCATTCCTGTGCGTCAAAGTTTTACCGTACTTTTGCACTCCAAAACTAAACGCGGGTAGAAAACCCGTTTTTATTAACCAGTTAAATGCGGGTTTACCCGTGCTAGAAGTATGAAAATCGCAGTCGTTGGGGCTACCGGCCTGGTCGGTGGCGAAATCCTGAAGGTTCTGGAAGAACGCAACTTCCCCGTGTCTGAACTCATTCCTGTGGCTTCCGAGCGGTCGGTTGGTAAACAGGTCGAGTTTAAGGGTAAACCCTACACGGTGGTTAGCTTTGAGGATGCCATAGCCGCAAAACCGGCCGTTGCGATTTTTTCGGCGGGTGGCAGTACCTCTCAAGCCCTGGCTCCTAAGTTTGCCGAAGCGGGTATTGTCGTGATTGATAATTCGTCGGCCTGGCGGATGGATCCGACTAAAAAACTGGTCGTGCCCGAAGTAAATGCGGATGCATTGACCGCCGATGATAAAATTATTGCCAATCCTAACTGCTCGACCATTCAGATGGTTGTGGCGTTGAAACCGCTTCATGACCGCTATAAAATTAAGCGTGTGGTAGTTTCAACCTATCAGTCAGTGACGGGAACCGGTAAAGCTGCGGTTGATCAACTTTTTGCCGAACGTTCTGGCAATCAGGAAACTAAAAAGGTCTACCCACACCCGATTGACCTGAATGTTTTACCACACATTGACGTCTTCCTTGATAATGGTTATACGAAGGAAGAGATGAAGATGGTTAATGAGACGAAAAAAATCATGGGCGATGATTCGATCCAGGTTACAGCGACGACTGTTCGAATCCCAACCATTGGTGGTCACTCAGAAGCCGTCAATATCGAATTTGAAAATGATTTCGATCTGACCGAAGTAGTTGATATTTTAAGTAAAGCGGAAGGTGTTGTTGTACAGGACGATCCGAAAAACTTCCATTATCCAATGCCGCTGACAGCTCATGGTAAGGATGAAGTATTCGTTGGTCGCATCCGGCGCGACGAGAGCCAGCCTAACACACTGAATATGTGGATTGTAGCCGATAACCTACGTAAAGGAGCTGCTACTAATGCTGTGCAGATTGCTGAATATATGCTCAAGCATAACCTGATTGAAGCCGAAGCAGTTGCTGCTTAGTTCTTTAATCAGTGGAGTTCAACGTCCCGTTTAGCATATTGCTAAGTGGGACGTTGGTTTTTCGGACAGAATTAAGTTAAAATCATTGGCTAAGCTGCTGGAAATTACCTACCTTTGCGGTCCAATTGCCTACGGTCGGAGTAAATGGTTCTTTCGGCGGTAGCTAAACACAAACGAACCACAATATCAATGAGTCAGAAAATCAGAATTAAGCTGAAATCGTTCGACCACACGCTGGTTGACAAATCAGCTGAAAAAATCGTTAAAGCCGTTAAATCAACGGGTGCTATTGTTAGCGGGCCAATCCCACTACCGACCAATAAAGAAATTTATACGGTTCTGCGGTCTCCCCACGTCAATAAAAAAGCTCGGGAACAATTCCAGCTTTGCACCTATAAGCGTCTAGTTGACATTTACAGCAGCAGCGCTAAAACGGTAGATGCACTGATGAAACTTGAACTACCTAGCGGGGTTGACGTAGAAATCAAAGTCTAACGTTACTCTCTCACTAGGTGTTATAAATGCCGCAAGTCCATGACGCTGTCGTTTTGGCTTGCGGCATTTTAGCATCTAATTATCAGACCGATAAGACAGTCGCTTGTCTTCGCTCAATTCAGGATTAACGATGTTGGCTAAGCTTCCAGGCGCCTAAACCGTTTCATCAAATACAGATATTTATCGGTACTAATCGGCACAGATTAGGGATTTTATTTGTATATTGTAGTAGCTGGCGTAGTAATTATCACCACGCGAGACTTACCCGTTATGTTAAACGTCATTCAACTTCTCCCTGATTCTATTGCTAATCAAATTGCTGCTGGCGAGGTCGTCCAGCGTCCGGCATCGGTGGTCAAGGAGTTGCTTGAGAATTCGGTAGATGCCAAAGCTAAATCGATTCAGGTAATTATCCGTGAAGCGGGACGTAACCTTATTCAGATTGTAGACGATGGCGTGGGAATGACCGAGACAGACGCCCGAATGAGTTTCGAGCGCCATGCCACTTCTAAAATTCGCTCTTCCGACGATCTATTCCGCATTCGTACGATGGGATTTCGGGGTGAAGCCTTAGCGTCCATTGCAGCTGTCGCGCAGATTGAAATGCGCACCCGTCGAGCTGACGATGAATTAGGTACGCTTATCCGCATCGAAGGCTCTGATATTAAAGCGCAGGAAGCGATTTCATGTTTACCCGGCACAAATTTTCTGATCAAAAATCTCTTTTTTAATGTACCTGCCCGGCGGAACTTCCTGAAATCCAATTCGGTCGAAATGCGTCACATTATTGATGAGTTTCAGCGGGTTGCTCTTGCTAATACTGAAGTAGCTTTTTCACTTTTTCACAACGATCAGGAAATTTACAACCTGCCTGCTGGAAAGCTAAGCCGCCGAATTATCGATATGTTCGGTAAAAGCTACCGGGAGCAGCTAAACCATTGTGAAGAGAAAACGCCCTATGTAACTGTTCACGGCTACATTGGTAAACCTGAGTCGGCTAAAAAAGCCCGCAATGAGCAGTTTTTCTTCGTCAACAATCGATACATTAAGCATACATACTTACATCATGCTGTAATCGGGGCGTACGAAGGAACACTTCCCGAAGGCAGTCATCCGTTTTACGTCCTATTTATCGATATTGACCCTTCTCATATTGATATCAATATTCACCCGACCAAAACGGAGATTAAGTTCGATGATGAGCGGTCGGTGTATGCGATTATGATGGCCGCCGTTCGAAAAGCGGTGGGTGTGTATAATCTTGCTCCTTCCCTTGACTTTGACTCGGACGTTAATTTCCTGGCTGGTGTTCAACCTAATGTTGCTAAAGCAGCGGGCGGCTCAAAAGCGAATAATGATACGGCTCCTTTCCAACCAACAGCTAAATCAAGTGGCACAGCGGCTCGGCCTATTACTCCGTCATGGGCTACAGGTAATCAGACCAATGCCGCTCAGCCAGTAACTGAACGCAGGTTGTTGCGTACAGATGCGCTGGATAAGGCAACGAATCACAGTTTTGATGTACCCAAAAAAGTATCTGTAAATAACTGGCACGCCCTTAACGAAAATAGTGCTGCCACCGACAAAGAAATTACCTCACCTACTTCACCTGAGCAACAAGGCGATTGGTTAGGCCCTGCGAAACAGAAATCCTTGGTTGACGAGCAGCTTGCGCCAGAAAATGGCCAGATTACATTGGGCAGCCGGGCGAATCAACTCCAGGTAGATATGGAATCAGCCGGGAAAGATTCTCCAGCGCTTGTTGATGGAGAAACTATCTTGCAGATACAAAATCGGTATTTGCTGGCGCCGGTTAAATCGGGTATGATCTTAGTGGATCAACGACGGGCTTATGAGCGAATTCTTTACGACCAGTTCCATGCAGCTTTAACCAGACAAACAGGGTCTTCGCAACAGTTGTTGTTTCCGAAAACGGTTACGTTAACACCCGTTGATTTTCAATTGGCCCTTGAATTACGTGACGATTTAACTAGTGTTGGCTTCGAATTTGACGAATTAGGCCAAAATACGTTCGTCATTCGTGGGGTTCCGACGCTGACGACTGGTGAGAACGAGGAGGAATTGTTTGCTAATTTACTGGCTCAATTACGTGCTGACACAGGACGATTGAAGCTCAATAAGGCCGAAGCGCTGGCTCGATCTTTAGCCCGTCGATCATCGGCTCGTCATACAACACGGTTGAGCACTAGCGAGCGCCAGGCGTTAGTTAATCAACTATTTATGTCGACTAACCCTAGTTATACACCATCAGGGGAAGCGACTACTGTTGTCTTGTCATTAGATAAAATTGCAGGACTTTTTCGTTGATAATTAAGTTATTCCGTATAAATTAGTTGATCAAAAATGTTTGACTTTACACCGGCCGTTCGAACACTACTAATACTGAACGTATTGGTTTTCTTTGTTACAAACGACGCCGTTATTGAGCAGTTCGGTTTACATTCATTTCTATCCGACAAGTTTAATCCGATTCAATTGCTGAGCCATATGTTTCTGCATGGTGGATTTAATCACCTTTTCAGTAACATGATCGGTTTAATTGTTTTCGGACCAATGCTGGAACGGTTTTGGGGATTGCGCCGGTTTGTGTTCTTTTACTTTTTTACTGGGCTTGGGGCTGCGTTGCTATTCTCGGGTGTAAACTATTTTGAGATGAAGGACGTATATAAAGCAGTTCAGGAGTTCAGACTCGAACCGAGTTTTGATGCGTTTTCAGCTTTTATCGATCAACATGCCAGCTCGTATTATGACCGTTTGATACCATTTATTGATAAGTTTAAGGAGTATCCAACCGATCCTAAGAATGTTGACGATAGTTTAAAAATTGTGAATCGGATTTTTACCAACCAGATTGATGAACCGATGGTTGGCGCATCTGGCGCAATTTTTGGGGTTATAATGGGCTTTGGCTTATTGTTTCCAAACACTGAGTTATTTTTATTGTTTCTACCAATACCGATTAAAGCTAAGTATCTCGTTATCTTTTACGGAGCCTACGAGCTTTATTCTGGCATTTACCGTGCACAGAGTGACAATGTTGCCCATTTCGCTCACATTGGCGGTATGCTATTTGCATTTATACTGATAAAGTACTGGGGTTCCCAACGAAAAACGTTTTATTAGTGATGAGCGGGTTGTTCGATGATTTTCGGAGCGAATTCAATAAGCCAAATAATACGCTGGTGCAGTTGATCTTGGTCAACGTAGTTGTCTTTTTGGTGCTATTGCTAACCAAGGTAAGTACGCTTATTGCGCAGAATTCAGGTATTTATGACCTAATTCAGCAACAGTTGCTGATTCCGGGTGATATACACGCATTCCTGCATAAACCCTGGACGTTATTTACCTACTTCTTCACGCATGAAGAGATTTTTCATATTCTCTATAACATGCTGTTCCTCTACTGGTTCGGGCGGTTGATTGATGAATATCTGGGTAGCCGTCGACTGGTCGGATTATATATTACAGGAGGTCTGGCAGGCGGTTTATTATATCTGGCCATGTATAATCTGGTTCCTTATTTTCAGAACCATGTTGATACAGCAACTATGTTAGGTGCATCCGGTGCTGCCTTTTCAGTAGCTGTCGGCGCAGCCACGCTGTTGCCAAATTATACCTTCCATCTGTTATTTTTTGGTCCTGTACGTATAAAATACATCGTTTTCTTCTTCATCATCTTGTCAGTAGCTCAGGCAGCTGGCGAGAATGCTGGAGGTCATTTAGCGCACATTGGCGGAGCTGTTATGGGCTTTGTTTATGTTAAATTATTACAGGGTGGGACAGATTTAGGTCGCCCACTTTACTGGATTGCTGATGGCTGGAGTAATCTGCTCAAACCTAAACCAGCAGTTAAGGTGTCTTATCGTCAGCGGAGCAGTGCCAGCACTCAGACAAGCTCTTATGCTACATCAAGTAGTTCTTCTTCTTCAATCTCGACACCCGATCAGGATGAAGTAGATACTATTTTGGACAAAATCTCGCGTTCTGGCTACGAAAGCCTCACCCGTGAAGAAAAGCAAAAGCTTTTCCGGGCAAGTCAGCGTAATTAGTCCTACCCCATTTAATAAGAAAAATTTAAGCCTATGCTGTGCTCTGATATAGAGAGACAGTGCAGGCTTAGATTTTTTATACATATCAACAAAATTTATAGTAGCTTCGCTATCCCAATGCCAGCAATGTTTATCGCTGACAGGAAACATTGTATTCTGAACAGATGTTGTAAGACAGACGTTTACCTGCTACTATCATGCTGATTACCCCCGGCAGTCTTCTGGCCACTATTAATACGCCCGATGATCTTCGCAAATTAGATAAATCCCAATTACCCCAAATTGCTGATGAATTACGTCAATTTATAGTTGATGACGTTTCTGTATACGGTGGTCACTTCGGTGCCAGCCTCGGTGTAGTTGAGTTAACCGTTGCTTTACACTATGTTTTCAACACACCTGACGATCAGTTAGTATGGGATGTGGGTCATCAAGCGTATGGGCACAAAATTCTGACAGGTCGGCGGGACAAATTTCATACAAACCGCTTTTACAAAGGCATTTCAGGTTTTCCGAAGCGAAAAGAAAGTAAATACGACTCGTTTGGTGTAGGGCACTCGTCTACGTCCATTTCGGCAGCGCTAGGTATGGCTGTGGCATCGCAGCTACAGGACCAACCAATGCGGAACCATATTGCCGTTATTGGCGATGGCGCTTTAACCGCTGGTGAAGCTTTTGAGGGGATGAATCACGCCGGTGCTACGGACAGCAACCTGCTTATCGTGCTGAACGATAATTGCATGAGCATTGACCCAAATGTGGGTGCGTTGCGCGAATACCTCACCGATATAACGACTTCTCAGACCTATAATAAAGTCAAAGATGAAGTCTGGAATCTGCTCGGTAAAATGAGCAAGTTCGGAAAGAGCGCACAGGAAATAGTTTCTAAGGTAGAGTCAGGAATTAAGTCTTCTTTGCTTACCCAAAGTAACCTATTTGAGTCGCTTCATTTGCGCTATTTTGGCCCAATTGATGGACATGACATCGATCATCTGGTAAGCGTACTGGATGATCTGAAACAAATTCCTGGCCCCAAATTACTGCATATACTGACCGTAAAGGGTAAGGGATACGGCCCTGCAGAAAAAGACCAGACTAAATGGCACGCTCCCGGTCTGTTCGACAAAGTCACGGGAATTATTAAAAAGAAAACCTATGATACGCCCCAACCGCCAAAATATCAGGACGTGTTTGGGAATACGCTGGTCGAGTTAGCCGAACAAAATCCTCGCATTGTGGGCGTAACGCCCGCTATGCCTTCTGGCTCATCTATGAACATCATGATGAAAGCCATGCCGAAGCGGGCTTTCGATGTGGGCATTGCTGAGCAACATGCTGTTACCTTCTCAGCTGGTATGGCTACTCAGGGTGAGGTTGTATTCTGCAACATCTACTCGACATTTATGCAGCGGGCTTACGACCAGGTAATCCACGACGTATGTATCCAAGAGTTACCGGTTATTTTCTGTCTAGACCGCGCCGGATTTGCAGGAGCGGATGGCCCAACGCACCATGGCGCTTATGACTTAGCATACATGCGCTGTATTCCAAACATGATCGTGGCTGCCCCCATGAATGAGCAGGAACTGCGAAACATGATGTTTACAGCGCAATCGGATGAGGTACAGAAAGGATCACGAGCGTTTACAATTCGGTATCCACGGGGCGAAGGTGTTATGCCTAACTGGCGTACACCGCTCGAAAAGCAAGGTATTGGCAAAGGCCGAATGATTACCGACGGCGAAGAAGTTGCCATTTTGACTATTGGCCACATTGGGAACTATGCCGTTGAAGCAACGCGCATGCTCGCTAAAGAAGGTATTCGGCCTGCGCATTTTGATATGCGTTATGTAAAGCCTTTAGACGAGGCTCTACTTCACCAGATTTTTAGCCGATTTGACCGGGTTTTGACCGTCGAAGATGGCTGTATTATGGGGGGCTTCGGTAGCGCCGTGCTGGAATTCATGGCAAATAATGATTATATGGCTCGGGTCAAGCGGTTAGGTATCCCTGATGCGGTAATTGAGCATGGCGAGCAAATCGAATTGCACCACGAATGCGGCTTTGACCCGCAAGGAATAGCCGACGCCGTTCGCGAGCTTCTTTTTACAGGCCGAACTGTTCGTATCTAACACATACTTTTAAGGCAGGATTACGGGATTTAACAGGATGCTAATCTTGTTGATGCTGTAATCCTGTTTTTTTATATGCTATGAAAATTTTCAAATTTGGGGGCGCATCCGTTAAAGATGCAGCGGGTGTTCGTAATCTTGCCGACATTGTTAAGCAGCAAGGTAAGAATGTACTTGTCGTCGTTTCGGCTATGGGCAAAACAACAAATGCCCTTGAAGAGCTTGTTCGCGCTTATTTTACCCAGGAGACGGAAGCTATACAGCATCAATTAGCCCAGATTCGAGATTATCACCAGACGATCATAACAGAGTTACCCGGTAACTTTTCGGCCGTTCATCAAACTTTCACTGAGCTTGAAACCTTATTAACCCAGGCCCCCACTAGTTCGTACGATGAAGTCTATGACCAGATCGTATCGATGGGCGAAGTACTATCTACACAGATTGTAGCGGCTTACTTAAAGCAAAACGCTCTAGCTGCGAAGTGGCTGGATGCTCGTCAGTTAATTCGGACAGATATAACCTTTCGGGAAGGCAAAGTTGACTGGGAGGAAACTAGCCGACGTATAAACCAGGCCGTATCAAAAAAAGGAATTTGTGTAACACAGGGATTTATTGGCCAGTCAGCGGATGGACGCACTACTACGCTCGGCCGTGAAGGTTCTGATTATACGGCGGCTATTTTTGCCTATTGCATCAAGGCTGAAAGCGTGACAATCTGGAAAGATGTACCAGGCGTATTGAACGCTGATCCCAAATGGTTTGATGAGACCGTTCTTCTGGAAAAATTAACCTATCAGGACGCCATCGAACTGGCTTATTACGGCGCCACAGTTATCCACCCAAAAACAATCAAGCCATTACAGAATAAAGGCATTCCGCTTTATGTGCGCTCCTTCCTCCAACCCGAAGCGCCCGGAACCGTCATTGGCAATTATGACAAGCATCTGCTTATTCCCTCGTTCATTTTCAAGATTAATCAGGTGTTGATTTCTCTCCATCCCGCCGATTTTTCATTTATCGCGGAAGATAACCTAAGCCGGATCTTTGGCCGATTTGCGCAGGCGGGGGTAAAAATCAATCTGATGCAGAATACAGCTATTAGCTTCTCAGTGGTGGTTGATAATAACTCAGACCGTATTCCGGCCTTATTATCCCAATTGCGGCAGGATTTTCGGGTTACCTATAATGATGGTCTTGAACTGATTACAATTCGCTATTACGACCAGACAACAATCGACCGCGTGCTGGTAAATAAACGGCTGCTCCTGGAACAGAAAAGCCGCTATACTGTTCAGTTGGTTGTGCGCGATCAGGGTAATTAAATAATCAGTAACGAAGAGGGGGCGGTTGCTTACAACCGCCCCCTCTTCGTTACTGAATTTAGAATTTTGGACAAGGCAATTTTTTATCCCGTCGCTTAACACCCGGCCGACGGCCTTCTGGCTTCTCGAATATATAGGAGAGCGATAATTCGTGGGAACCTCCGCTATTACCCAGTGTTGAAATCGTTACGTCGTAGCTATAACCAATCGAAAACTTCTCCATTCGCCAGCCAATTAAAGCCGCTACAGCATCATGATTATTTAGCGTCTGGTTATATTTTTTGAAGGGGATACCACGATAGTAAGCGCCAATCGTTAATGGCGAATAGGTCAGATAAGCGCCCAAATCAAGTTGATCGTACTTGCCCTGATGCTTATACATAATTACCGGCGAAATACTGATCTCGCGGTCCATTTCATCAGCTAATCCGGTAAAGCCTCCCAATGGAATCCGTAGACCGGCCTGAATACTGGTTTTCATGGGCAACCTTTCCCGGCCACCAACGAAGAAGCCCTGGTCAGGACGGTTAATATGATGGGCAGATAATCCAACCCAAAACCAATCTGAATAAAACAGCCCACCCGTTGAAAAATCGAGGTATTTGTTTTTAGGAGAACCCGCCAGCAGTGTCGGATCGCTGGTAACACTACCCGTAATGAATCCCCGGTCAGTAAACTGATCGCCGGTTGTCAGACCGAAATAATTGACATTTCGATTCACATAAGATCCCTGCAAACCCAGCCGCACAAACGACTCCTCTCCTACCTGAAACTGGTATGAGTATTGTAAGCCAATATCCGTCGACTGAATACGTCCCTGGCCCTGATTATCGCTCTGAATCATTAACCCAACGCCACTATTATATTTCTCAAAGTAATGGTCAAGGGCAACCATCGTTGTTACGTAGTTGGTGATAGCTGGCCATTGGTTACGGTAATTAGCAGTAATACGCGGAGCCAGTGCTGATCCGGCAAAAGCAGGATTCAGGTACATTGGAGCTGCATAAAATTGGGTGAACTGAGGGTCCTGGGCGAGGACCATGTGGCTTAAGCTCAGGGTCAACACCACCAGTACGTATTTCTTGATCATAATGGCAAAATCATGGCAAACACTGGGCCAACTTCCTACTTGCAACGTTATCAACGCAATCGAAGTATTTAACTTACGTAATAACCTATAAAATTAGATCTATTTTGTAGGCTTTTGCACCGGTTACATGATAAAATTTTAACGAATCATCGTCGTTTATACTAACGTAATGCCCCCGCTGTTGTTATGCTGAGGGACGAATTTGCGAGGGTGGCCTTATTCAGCGTTTCTTCATGTTAAGTTTTAAAAATACAATTCGTATAGGTGTACTCTGGGCTGTGCTATTTCTGCTGGCAGGCCTCACTACGACCTGGGCGCAAACGGTTGCAGGATTTAGAATTGACGGTAAGGCTTGTATTCCTGATCAGGAATGTAAATCTGACTCAATGACCTTTACCGACAGCTTATTGACAGACGTAACAACCCGTATCTGGAATTTTGGCGATGGAAGCACTATTACAACCCAAGGGAATGCCGTAGCTAGACATGTCTATACAACCCCTGGATCGTTTACCATCCGACTGACACGCACAGTTAATGGCACAACGCAAACCGTTGAGAAGCCAATACAAGTAAATACTCCTCCTCAACCCTTTGCCAACTGGCGGACAGATACAACTATTTGTAAAGGCGAGCGAATTACGCTTGATCCTTATAATGGCCAAACCCAACAAGGATACAAATTCCTCTGGTATCCCAAAGGGGACACAACACAAAGTATACAGGTTGATAGTTCCGGCTGTTACTCGGTTGAAGCCATTAGTCCTAATGGTTGCTCGTACCAAGATCGAATTAATGTCGATGTCTGTGGAGAGCAGAAAGAGTCCCAGGGGGTTAAGTGGTATTTTGGTCAGAATGCCGGTCTGGATTTTAGCGGAGGAGGAACGCCAAAGCCAATCACGGATGGTACCCTAAACACCATTGAAGGTTCGTCATCCATTGCCAATACAAAAGGGGTTCTCCTCTTTTACACCGACGGTATTACCGTCTATGATAAAAATGGTAAGCCGATGAAATCGCTTGTACCGGGGGATACTACCGCCGTACAAATACCGCTGGAAGGTAATCAGCACTCTACTCAGTCTGCCCTGATTGTGCCGAAACCCACCTGCCGGGGCTGCGAATATCTGTACTACGTCTATACGACTTCTGAAATCCGTGGACAGAAAACGCTAACGTACAGCGTTGTCGATATGCGGCAGAATGGCGGTAAAGGAGCTATTGTAGAAAAAAACATTCCAGTTTCGACTCAGAGTACGGAGCAATCTGCTTCCGTACGGAACGATCGGGATTCGACGTATTGGGTAATTACTCGTCAGTATGGAACGAATAAATTTACGATCACTCACCTGACTACAGCCGGTACGCCAATTACTACTACCTATAGTGGTGGTCAGGTGATTGACTCACTGGCTAATGCGGAAGGATATATGAAAATTGGTCCAGCCGATACAACGGGGGGCAATAAAGGCAATCGTCCGATGGCCGTCGTTGTCCCTGGGCCACCCAAGAATTCCGTTGATCTCTATACGTTTAATGACTCAACGGGTGTAATGACATTCAATCGAACGCTCGATCTGGGACCTGCCCCACCGAAGGCTTATGGCGTCGAGTTTTCTCCTGATGGAAACAGTGTGTACGTTACAATGCTGGCCGATACTAACTCAGATGGCAGTTTGAAGGGTTCGTCGTACATTTTAAAATACGACTTAACGCAGCCGGACTCTCTATTATCGAGGTCAAAAGTAGTAGTTGATAGCAGTACAACACGACAGTACGGCTCGGTTCAGGTAGGTCCGGATGGCCGGTTATACGTGGCCATTAAGGGCAGCAGTACACTTGGAACTATTGAAAATCCAAATGGTGGTTTGTTAGATAGCTTGGTATTTAATCCATCAGGGCAGTCGTTGGGTGGCAAGACGAGTCAGTTGGGCCTACCAAACTTGGTTGCCAATTTTAATGATAATTCCAGTGGACCTGGCGTTACTTATTCAGATACCTGTACGAACGCGCCAACGGTTTTCCAGATAAGTCCAAACTGTCCGAAGCTTAAAGAAGCCTATACGCTGGATTTTGGAGACGGTAGCCGTCCGACATCAACAACATCAACGCAGCCAATCACGCACGCGTACACCACACCTGGCCAGTATCCGATTAGTCTGCGAATAATAACAAGAACTAGTTCGGGTGGTATTTGTAAAGACACGCTGATCAAAGATACGCTGACGATTCTGCAAACGCCCCCAGATATAAATCTTGGGGGTGATACGGCCATCTGCAATAAGAAGGGAATTACGCTGGATATAAAAGTCCAGGCGAAAGTTTATGTATGGCTGGTTAACGGGGCGGTAGTTAGCCGCCAGAAAACATTAACACTTACTCGGGCGGGCTATTATCAGGTGGTAGGTCTGGCAGCTAACGGCGAATGTTTTAAAAGTGATACGATTGAAGTACAGATCAAACCAACACCCTCACTCGATTTAGGCCCTGATACTGTTTTCTGTTATCGGTCCTCCGTTAGCCTAACGGTTCCGCAACAGGTCTGGAGGGATTTTCAGTGGAGCAACGGCGGAAATACCCGTACGGTTTCAGTCAGCAAAGCAGGCACGTACACCGTCAACGCTAAGTTTACGCAGAACGATGGCACAACCTGCGAGAATTCCGATACGATCAAAGTTAGCGAATTGGCTAAGCCTCGGCTTCAGGCTGCGTTAACAGGTCCGACAACTTGTACATCGACTGATGGCTCGATTGTGCTAACCCCAACGCCCGCCGGCAACTATCGCTACGACTGGACTCGCTCCGATGGTGCTGTGCTAGCTGACACGGTGAACCGGCAGGCTAATCTGGCTGAAGGCGGCTATAAAATAAGTGTAACGGAAGTTGTACATGCCTGTAAGCTAGATACAGCCTTTAACCTGAAATCTCCGGCTAATCGACTGGCACTTACTCCATCGGTGAAAGATGCTTTGTGCAGCGTTCCCAACAGCGGTACTATCAGTTTGAATGTAACGGGAGGTACGCCGGTGGCTTATGTATGGCTAGACAGGAACAATAACTTAATTACCAATACTCCCCAACTCGGTACAGCCGCGCCAGGAACGTACAATGTGCAGGTAACTGATGACAAGGGCTGCAAAGCATTATTAGACAGTATCCGAGTAGGTTTGGATAGTACCGGATTCGCCCGATTAGGTCCCGACACGCTTAAATGTTCAGGTCTGGCGGTTATACTGGCGCCCCGTACGGGAGATCAGCCCGGTAATGTGTATCAGTGGAGTACAGGTGCCTCTACGCCCACTATTTCGGTGACGCAGTCGGGGACATACAGTCTTGTTGTTCGCAATACGCAGAATGGTTGCGTTGGGCGCAGCAGTGTTCGCGTGGGCGACCGTCCACCACCTGCCTTTACCCTAACCCCGCAAACATCCCTCTGCGAGGGCGATCAGGGTACAGCCAGGTTAACGGCTAGTGGCGCATCCAATCTGAAATATTTATGGATAACCCGAAACGACACGACCAATACCATAACCGTGAATCAGGCGGGCAACTATCAGGTTAGAGTGACGGACCCGCTGGGATGTACAGCCGTTGGGTTAACCCGCGTGCTAAACCTATGCGAACCGCGCGTTAACGTGCCGGATGCCTTTACGCCCAACAACGACGGCATTAACGATGCGCTTCAAATATTTACGGCTTACATCACCGATTATGAATTCAGGATTTATAATCGGTGGGGAGAAGTAATTTTTGTCAGCAACAATCCCGAGCAAAAATGGGATGGCACTTATCACGGATCGACCTATCCGGCCATGATATATCCCTACATTGTAACCTTCAAAAGTGAGTCATTTCCGGAGCGCGGACGAGAGACAAAACGAGGCTCAGTATTGCTGATTCGATAGCGATTTTCTGCTGTTTTTTTCGTAAATTTGACGTAAACGACTAGTCCAAAATAGCCTGTTTTTCAGCCATAAACAGGGCTAGTCTGTACTAATCAAAATCATGCGAAACGACTTTTTGAAAGGTTCTCAGGATGGCATGACCGCTACCGATAAAGAAATTGAACGGGCGCTTCGGCCGCTCTCATTTCAGGACTTTACAGGGCAGGCCAAGGTTCTCGATAACCTCGAAGTATTCGTCCGGGCGGCCATGCAACGGGGCGAAGCGCTCGACCATGTACTGCTCCACGGACCGCCGGGACTGGGCAAAACGACTTTGTCGCACATCATCGCCAATGAGCTCAATGCAAATATCAAAATGACCTCTGGGCCAGTGTTGGATAAGCCCAGCGATCTGGCTGGTTTGTTAACGAACCTCCAGCCTAACGATGTGTTGTTCATTGATGAGATACACCGGTTAAACCCGATCGTGGAAGAGTACCTGTACTCGGCGATGGAGGATTACAAAATTGATATCATGCTTGATTCGGGTCCAAACGCCCGGACCGTTCAGATTAAGCTAAATCCGTTTACGCTTATTGGTGCTACCACGCGCGCCGGGATGTTGACTTCTCCCCTACGGGCACGGTTCGGTATCAGTTGCCGATTAGAGTATTATGATGCACAGTTGTTGACTACTATTGTGCAACGGTCGGCAGCTATCCTCGGAACGCCAATCGACGAAACAGGAGCGTACGAGATTGCCCGCCGAAGCCGCGGTACACCACGGATTGCCAATAACCTTCTGCGTCGGACTCGTGATTTCGCGCAGGTAAAAGGTAATGGTATCATCAATGTAGAAATCGCTGAAATTGCTCTTAGCGCACTCGATGTTGATCAGAACGGTTTGGATGATATGGATAACCGCATCCTATTGACCATTATTGACAAGTTTAAAGGTGGCCCGGTGGGTATCACGACGATTGCCACAGCTTGTGGCGAAGAGGCCGAAACGATCGAGGAAGTTTACGAGCCATTCCTGATTCAGGAAGGCTTTCTCAAGCGCACATCGCGAGGCCGGGAAGCAACCGAAAAGGCTTATATACACTTGGGCATTATGCCCAATTATCGAACAGGTGAGTTGTTTGGATAATAACTATAAAAACAGGGAAGCCGTTCTTGTATTAGAATTCACAAGAACGGCTTCCCTGTTTTTATAGTTATTTATGTGTTTCTCTTAATTGAGAAGTTTACTTCTGTAAATACAGTCAATAACTTCGGCGACAGCTGTATCCACCAAAAAATAGTAAATATTCTTCCCACTACGCCGAATGTCCAGGATACCTTTATCTCTCATATTAATTAAATGATGAGAAATAAGAGACTGTTCAGCGTTCAGATTTTTATAAATCGCCGAGACATTTAATTCTTTACTTTCATTTAGCATCTGAATAATTTTGATGCGAAGCGGATGCGCAACAGCTTTCAGAACGTAAGCAGCTTTATCTATACGTTTTTCATCGTCCATAACCTTATCGGTTGTCATAATATAATGCGGCTAAATAGGTGCGTGTACGCTGAAAGTTATGCTAAAATCCTAGACTTATAAATGTATAACCCCCTGAAAGTGAGTTTGAATTTATTTAATGGTTGTTTTCCTAATCCTATAATGGGATGTAAAAACGTTTATATGTAAGCTTAGTTACCTAAAAGTAAGTTTTGTAAAAATTAACTTATCTTTTCTGTCCTTTTATTTACTAATTGCATTGACTGTTTGTTACCCCGCCAGCCTATCAAAAAGACGCCAGCTAATACTAATAAAGTCCCAATAATTTGTTCACTACTGATTGTTTCGTGAAGAATTGTAGTTGATAAAATAATCGTAAAAATTGGACCGATACTAGCAATAATTGATGCGTTACCTGATCCAACTCGTTTAATACCTTCAGCAATTAAAAATGTAGGAATTACTGTCACAAAAATTGCCATACCTAATCCTAAGGCATATACAGAAGTGGGATACTGACCGAGTCGCAAACCATTTTGAATAGCACAGTGCAAAACAGTCGGAACAGTAGCAGCAATCATGGCATAGCAGGTAAATCGCTGTGAGCCAACGCGGGAAATCATCTGATCGCTACCCACCAAATAAATCGCATAGACGACTCCACTCAAAATTACCCAGAATGTTCCCCAGAAAATATCCTTCTGCACCGACGTTTCGATGTTTCCCCAGAATGCTAATAACAGACCTGCGTAAGTCATAATCAAAGCCATTATCTGGGTACGCGTTATTCGTCTGCCGAAACCAAAGGCATTCATCAGCAATACGAACGTTGGATAGGTGAAGAGTAAAATCCGTTCTAGACTAGCCGTGATATAAACTAAGCCCAGAAAATTGAAGAAGCTGGCAAAATAATAGCCCGTAATGCCGAGCATTGCCAGAGTCGCCCATTGACGAATTGTTAATTTAACGGGAGCTTGCTTCCTGGCCAGATTCAGCGCAATACCGACATAAAACGGCAAAGCAAACAGCATCCGCAGGGTTAACAGGGAGATGGCATCAATGGGATATTGATAAGCTAGCTTGATTAAAATACCCTTCGTGGCAAAGCAGAAAGCCGAAACAAATACGAAAAAGGCACCAAGCCAATAGCGGTAACGGGTCATTATTCACTGTTTCAGATTCCAGGCCTTAATCAGTTATACTAACCTGAACCTGGAATCTGAAACAACAATTCATTTCTGCCGGAAAAACAGCGTAAGCGGCACGCCTGTAAAATCGAAGTGCGCCCGAAGTTTGTTTTCCAGAAACCGCTGGTAAGACTCCTGAACGTATTGCGGTAAGTTGCAGAAAAATACAAACGTGGGCGAAGGCGTTGGCACCTGAAGCATATACTTGATTTTCACAAACTTACTCTTCATCGACGGCGGTGGATATGCTTCAATTTCGGGCTGCATCGCTTCATTTAACTTCGAAGTCGCTATTTTCTTACTCTTGTTTTCATACACTTCCATCGCCTTTTCCATAACTTGGAAAATGCGTTGTTTTTCGTGAACAGACGCAAAAATGATTGGCAAATAGTCGATCGGCATCATCCGCTGGATCATTTCTTTCCGCAGTACATCGGCCGTACGGTGATCCTTCTCGACTGCATCCCACTTGTTCACCATAATAACTACGCCCTTCTTAGCCTTTACAGCCTGTCCAATAATATTCAGGTCCTGCGCTTCCAGTCCGCGGGTAGCATCGAGCATAATAATACAAACGTCCGACTCTTCCATCGCTTTAAGCGAGCGTAGCGTCGAATAAAACTCGATGTTGTCCTGAATACGAGCCTTACGCCGAATACCCGCCGTATCGGTTAAGATAAAATCTTTACCATACGCTTTGTAACGCGTGTCAATAGCATCACGGGTTGTACCTGCAATAGCAGTAACAATACTGCGATCCTGCCCCGTCAGCACGTTCAAGAATGATGATTTCCCTACGTTCGGGCGGCCCAGAATGGCAATACGCGGAACACCAGCATCCGGATCTTCAACACCAGCTGTCTGAAAATGACTTACCACTTTATCCAGTAAATCGCCCGTTCCCGTACCAGTCATCGACGAGATTGGATAGGGTTCGCCTAGCCCAAGCCCGTAGAACTCAGCTGCGCTATGCATACGGTCAGCGGTTTCGGCTTTATTAGCTACCACATATACAGGCTTCTTACTCCGCCGTAAGACATCGGCGAAGTCTTCGTCCAGGCCCGTAATTCCTGTCTGTGTATCGACAACAAACAGCAATACTGTCGATTCCTGAATAGCAATCTCGACCTGTTCGCGAATTGATTCCTCAAATACGTCATCGGAGCCAACAACATAGCCCCCCGTGTCGATAACCGTAAAATAACTGGTACCCCATTCAGCCGTACCATAATGCCGGTCACGCGTAACGCCACTTTGGTTATCCATAATGGCCTGCCGCTGTTCCGTCAGTCGGTTAAATAGTGTTGACTTACCCACGTTTGGGCGGCCAACAATTGCTACAATATTTGCCATAATTTAAAAGGAGGAGGAAAGGAGGAGAGGTAAAAAGGGCGGAAAGAAAAGCTGGACTCTTGTGAATCCAGCCTTTTCCTTTCCTCCTTTGTAAGCTTTTCTCCTCTCCTCCTTTTATTCTTCATACCCTAACCGTTTGAGCATTCGGTCTTTCTGCCGCCAGTCGGGTTCTACTTTTACAAATTGTTCCAGATATACTTTTTTACCGAAGAACCGCTCAAGTTCTTCCCTGGCCATGATGCCAGTTTTCTTAATCATTTTCCCTCCCTCCCCAAGCAGAATAGCGCGTTGAGTGGCCCGTTCGACCAGAATTTCGGCCTGGATAACAATAATGTCTTCCTTCTCCTTGAAGCCAATAACAACAACCTCACTGCTGTAGGGTACTTCCTTTTTATAATTCAGAAAAATCTTTTCCCGAATAATTTCCGACGCAAAAAACCGTTCGGGTTTATCAGTCAGTTCATCTTTAGGAAAATAAGGCGGATGCTGTGGCAGGCGATTGATTATACCTTCAAAAACGCGGTCGATGTTGAAGCCGTTAAGCGCTGAGATGGGAATAATCTCCTGGGCGTTAAAATGCGCTTGCCAATAGTCTATTTTCTCTTCAACCTGCGCCTGCGTAGCCTGATCGATCTTGTTAATGAGCAACAGAACCGGAACTTCTGATTTTTTCAGGCGCTCGATAACATCGTTCTCATCGTGCTGCTCAAAAATATCCGTTACAAACAGCACTACATCAGCATCCTCAATCGAACCGCGCACAAAGCTCATCATCGACTCATGCAGCTTGTATTGAGGTTTGATAATACCGGGGGTATCGGAGTAAACGAGCTGAAACTCCTGACCATTATGTGTTCCATTCAGGATACCCATAATGCGGTGTCGAGTGGTTTGCGCTTTGGAGGTAATAATTGACAGCCGTTCGCCAACGAGCTGATTCATGAGCGTCGATTTGCCAACATTAGGTTTGCCGACAATGCTGACAAAACCGGCCTTATGATCGGCCGGAAAATTTTGGATAATTTCCGTATTCATATGTAGGTGATCCCACTGGCTGATTACCAGTAGCTTCGACAACAACCCCGATGTTTTAAAAAACGTTTCCGAAGCCGGACAAAACTTTTTTTACAGCTAAGTGTTGTATATTCAGAAAGTCATCGTACTTTTGCAGTCCAAACATCGCGGGATGGAGCAGTTGGTAGCTCGTTGGGCTCATAACCCAAAGGTCGCTGGTTCGAGTCCAGCTCCCGCTACTAAAAAAAGCCACTGAAATTCAGTGGCTTTTTTGTTTATGCGCTACCCATTTAGCAGTTATACATTAAAAAAGAATGTATCAACAACATAAATCCCTCCTACCGGGTTAAGTACATCTAGCTTTATGTATTGAATAGGTGACACATTTCCGGTATATGGTTCGTCAACTAGGGGTAATCGTATTATGCCTCCTGTTGATTGGTATAGAAGCTCAGGCACAGCGGCAACGAAATCGACCACAACGCCCGCGTCGTGTTTTTCCAGAAGGCCATCCTCGTTACGTTGAACCCTATGGGCGACAACCAGAAATCTTTTTTCCTCAGGCTCCTTTACCTGGTCATTGGCGTAAATCACTAGGTGTTAGCTTTACGACTACTCCCCCTGAACTGACCGAAGAAATCCGCGTAAATGTCCCTGCCTTCGATTTGCGGGTGCAGCGTGGCTTGTCAAAACACTGGTATCTGACCAGTCAACTACAGACGCAGTTTATTCAGAATAATATTGGCCTTGGCATACGGTGGGCAACACCAATTACAGGCCGATTATTTGTATCGGCAGGTGAAGACGTAAATGTCTGGTTTGGTGCGCTTCAGATCAAAGATGTGTTCAATAGCCAGGCGCAGGGTTTGCAAACACTTCCCAATGTATCAGTTGGTTACCGATTAACGAGAGATGTGCAGTTAACAGTCAGAGGGGAGGCTATTTTGGACTTATATTATCATTCTAAAGTAGGCAATCTGGAGGTTACTTATAATCAGCGCGCAGTCAATGGATATGCCGTTTCGTTTATTCTTGAACAGCCCTTATATGATAAACAGCATGTTTCGCTAGGACTACGGGCCGCCTATTCCAATTTTAACTGGCAATTGTGGTCACTCTACGACACCTTCGATCGCAATCTGTTTTATCCACAACTTATTTTCGCTTTCATTCTGTGAGACCTTATTGTTATATACTAATTGGCTTCCTGATACTGCTTTTCGGCGGTTGCCGGAAAGACTATGAAGCTATTGTACCCTATACATTCGATAACATGCCTGGTGCTGGCAAATTTACACCTGCTGTACGGCAGGCGATGGAAGGTGTCTATGCGGTATCGAACGGCTCATCGCAGTTTGGCCCACAAGTAGTCCTGAAGTGGTCGTATGTCCACACTGGAACCGATACACTATACAACTTGTCAATTTTCACACCTGACATTACCTATTTCGATTTAGAACCCAAGCAAAAACTGGATAGCCTAGTCGTAGCGGGCTACTGGCGTAAACTGTCCAATACAGGTATTGGTGAGGTTAGGCTGGCCGTTCGTGTCAAACGTGCCGGACGAGTACAGCGCTTTACCGGTATTATGACTGACGGCGATACACTGGTTATGGAAGGATTGTTTGGTGATGATAAAGTTACTCCCAATCGCCAACTGACGCTCACCTATACGCGCCCGCTCAATACGCGTCCATTTTCCATTATGGCCCATCGCAGCGGGGGCCGTACCTCTGATTTATTACCAGCTTCCGAGAATTCACTTGAAATTATCAAACTGGCCCCTCGATTAGGAGCAACCGGTATTGAGGTTGACGTTCGGTATACTAAAGATGGAGTTCCGATTCTGTATCATGACAACAATCTGAACTTAAGGCTTATTCAGAAAAATGGCCTTACAGGGCCGGTTGAATCCTATACCTATAAGCAGCTAACTGATCTGGTTCGACTGATTAATGGTGAAAAAATTCCGACGCTGGAAGAAGCCCTTCAAACCGTAGTCGATAATACGTCGTTAAGCTTTGTGTGGCTCGATACTAAATACATTGGCTCCATGGAAAAAATACAGACGATTCAGCATACGTATCAGCAGAAAGCGGCTCAGGCCGGGCGAGCGGTTCGATTTGTGATTGGTCTGCCAACAACGGATGCTGTAGCCATGTATCAGGCACTGCCCACTAAAACAGACACGCCAATTTTGTGCGAACTGGATACTAGCATTACTAGAAGTGTCAATGCCCGGATATGGGCTCCCCGCTGGACTCTTGGCCCACAAACCGACGAAATCAACGCTATGAAAGCGGAAGGACGGACCGTATACGTATGGACACTCGATGAGCCGCAGTTTATCCGGGAATTTATCGAACAAACTCGCTTCGACGGAATTCTATCGAATTATTCACCCGTGGTCGCTTATTATCATTACAGCCAGCAACAATAAGCCTATGTTTGCCTATTTATACAGACTATGTTGGGTCACGGGGCTTTTGGGATTGGCAACAACTGTCTACGCTCAAACAGCCGATTCGACCACCGAACAAAAACGAGGCCCTTATGCCGTTGTGCTTTCAGTTGGGGGCGGGCTATCGTATTATTCAACTCATTTAGGTGTTCCGAGTACGTTGGAACAGTCACATCTTAGCCGGTTTGGCATACCGGCTACTGTACGAGCGTTATGGTTTCCTGACCACCGACTACGTATGGGGCTGGAAACAGGTTGGACAACTATGTACTCCTACAAAGGCCATATTGGGAATGACCAAGCCAAAGTATATGTTTCGGCTGTCCCCATCCTACTTGCGTTTTCGATGCCATTGGCATGGCTTAGCGGAACCAATCGAAGTATAATGCGACGCATGTCGGTAACAGGGGGACCCGGCTATTATTTGATTTTTTCGCATCTAGATTATGTAGGTAAAGTCAGAACAACCAGCAATAGTCTGGGCTGGGCCATGGCCGTTGCGCTTACGCAACCGCTTGGCCCTAAACTTCGGCTAGCAGTTGAATTAAAATGGTATGATGCTGTAGCCACCGAAAACGCGGCTTTTGCGGCTCAGCTTCAGTTAAACTGGCGAGCTTTTTCCTGGTAACTCCTTGACAGATTACAACATGACACAGGACGAAACAAGACCCGATATTCTGTTTTTAAGTGACACGCAAGCGCCTATGTTTGTTGAGCGACTTGTGCTGCGGACACATCATAATAAAAAAGCCACTGCCACTATTTTCGATGAGATTATCCGGCTGAAACCGGCTGTATTATACTGGCTGGGCGACATTGTTTCATTAGGATATCATAATCGCAAATGGCGCTCAATCGACCAGTTTCTTCAGCGGTGTACTGACGTAAAAACGGCGGTTTATGCCATTATGGGTAATCACGATGTGATGGGTCGCCCCCGGAAAGGTGCCAAAAATTTCCAGCAGCGTTTTCCCGAACACATTCATACGGGGTATGTGAAAATAACCGATGCGATTGCGGTTGTTATGCTTAATTCGAACTTTAGCATTCTCTCCCCCGCCGACTTATTTAAACAGCAAACCTGGTACGAACAAACATTGGCCGACCTGGACGCAGACCCAGCGGTAAAAGTGATTATCGTAACCTGTCACCATGCGCCGTATTCAAATAGCAAGTTAGTCGGCTCCTCAAAACTAGTGCAGCAGCGGTTTGTGCCGCCTTATGTAAAATCACAGAAAGGACGGTTGTTTATTACGGGGCATTCCCACGCTTTTGAACGGTATCAGTTTGAAGGGAAGGAGTTTCTGGTGATTGGTGGGGGCGGAGGGCTTCGGCAGCCACTTAATACGTCTTCCAGTCGCCTGCCCGATTTAGCTGGTGATTATAAGCCTTTGTTTCATTACCTCAGCGTCCGACGCGAAGGGGACGGATTATCCCTGACGTCGTATTGTTTACACAAAGACTTTTCTGGGTTTTCGGAAGGTTATCATTTTGAAATTCCGGCCGAAGTGCCCGTCGCCTAGCGCGCTTTATTCTTCTGATACTGTACTCACCCCCAGTTCTGAAAACAGCGTTTGCCAGTACTGAGTGACAGCCGGATTATTTTCCTTAACGGATGCGTTCGGCTCAAAAGGCAGAATCATCGTGATTTCCGGGCTACCAATGGTATTACGTTTCAGTTGTTCGGCATCGGCTTTAGCCCATTCGTCAGCTTGAACGTTGTCTTTGGGAGCTTGCTTTTGAAAATCCCGTCGGCCCGGCCCTTTGACGCTTTCAATCATATCGCTGAGGTAATACACTTTTACCGTCGCACCGGTTTCGTTAGCTTTTGCAATAACGGGCAAGCTGGCCCAAATATCCGTCTCCTGATTCGAGGAACCCGCATTTTGAGCGACTAGCTGCTGCAATACTCGCTGCCGAATTTGCGCCTTTTCGCGGGTTAAGGCAATGTCAAACTCGGCTTCGGCCGTTTCGCGATCGGTAGGACTAGCCGCCGATACATCATCCATTTCGCTACGAACCGTGACATTCAGCGCACGGGCTTTGGATGTATTTTCATGAATGAAATACACATCCAGTCGATCACCTTTTTGCCGGATATTTTGCTCAATTATGTCGGTTAATGCTTTCTGATATTTCTGCGCCACGAATGCATTATTCACGTTGACACTTCGCGTTTTATCCAGAAAAATCAGTGTATAGATAGGCTCATCCGTATTGACTTTTGCTTTATCTCCGTCGCCAGAGCAGGCAACAAACAGAAGCCCCAAAGTGCAGAAAATTAGTAGTTGTTTCATCGGTTCGAAAATAACTCCCGCCGTAACGTGCTATCGGTGGGAGCTTTATGATTCCAGTAATCCGTCTGGATTGTCTTCGTTAAAACGGCTCTGGAGGTCAGAAGGTTATCTTTCGTGTCGTAGGTTTCCTCCCAACCGACAATACGATGGGGAAATAGATTCTCGAAAATAATAACTAACGTCCGGTCGTCAGTTGGGTATTCAACAGTGTATGACTTAAGAAATTTACCCGGATACAGCACACCTTCGTAATTGGCTAACGTCGCTTTTGCGGGCAATGGTTCGAGGTTTTTATGGCGCAGTCGGGCCGTAATCGTCCCCGGAATAAGTCGCGTTTCGCCGGTAGGAAGTTTGTCAGGGTTGATACGAATACGGTTCCAAAGTTCATCTTCAAGCACTGTTTTCTCAACTGTATAGCTTTCGTCTACTTCGTTCTCAGCAAACGACTTACCTATAACCTGATAAGCATTATCGCGGTAATTCACCTGCTGGTAGGTATGTCCGTCCCACTCCTGGCCCGACATACTGACTTTAAGCGTATTCGGAAAAAGCGGATTATCAACAGGTGTAAATACGGTCGATAGCAGTGAATTATCGGTTAGACCAGTGGTAAATTTCTTCGTAATAGCCGTTCGTAAAACTGGAATTGATTTATCCGAACGTGTGGCTTTTACCTGCTTATCTGTCCGAAAATCTTCGGTTACAAATAGAAGCGTAGCTTCACCGGGATGCAAAGCGCCATTCTGGGCTTGTTGTAGACGATAGCTGTTTAATTCGGCCTTATCCGTAAACCAATATTTAGTAAAGTCAGCAGAAAGGGTGCTTGCTGAATGTGATTTAAGGTCGGGACCTTTCTGAAAAATTGTCGCTTCCATAGCGAAGGCGAACGCCACCGCCAGCACCAGAACAATCAGCAGAAAATTTCGAGTAATGGCCTGTTTCATCTGTAGGAATAAATGTCTCTAAGGAAGCAACTGACATTGCAAAATTCTGGCAGATTCCTTTATCTTACAACTCTTTACCAAAAACGATTTACTCCAATCATGATACAACCTTACCGACGACTATACTTTATTATCTATTGTACATTTTTCATAATATATTCTCTAAGTGCCCAAGTTGAAAAAGCGTCTCCACGCCACGAGGGCGATGGTCCATTTGGGAGGCTTATCATTCGGGGTGTTACACTTATCAATAGCACGGGCGCACCTCCAACTGGTCCGGTAGATATTATAGTCGAGAAAAATCGAATTGCCCAGATCAGACAGGTTGGGTATCCCGGCGTGCCAATCGATCCGAAAAATCGCCCACAGGCCGCAGTTGGTGATAAGGAATTGGCTTGCGAAGGCATGTATCTGATGCCCGGCTTCATCGATATGCACGGCCATATTGGCGGGCAAGCGCAGGGTGCAAATGCGGATTATGTGTTCAAGCTCTGGCTCGGCCACGGCATCACTACTATCCGCGATCCGTCCTGTGGAAATGGTCTCGATTGGGTGCTCGAACACCGTGACAAAAGCAGCCGAAACGAGATTACCGCGCCCCGCATTAAAGCTTACACAGTTTTCGGTCAGGGAGCTAAGGAACCGATTAGTACTCCTGAACAAGCCCGAGCCTGGGTACAGCAAAACGCTAAACGTGGCGCCGATGGTATTAAATTCTTTGGGGCTGAACCGGCCATTTTCCGAACTGCACTGGAAGAAAATAAAAAACTCGGTTTACGCTCAGCGTGCCACCATGCACAGTTGGAAGTTGCCCGTATGAACGCCCTGGCTACAGCGAAAGCCGGATTAACTTCGCTCGAACACTGGTATGGTTTGCCAGAAGCCTTGTTCGATGATAAAACCGTGCAGAATTATCCGGCGAATTATAATTATAATAATGAGCAGAACCGATTTGAGGAAGCTGGTAATCTCTGGCAGCAAGCCGCCAAACCCGGTACAGATCGGTGGAATAAAGTCATGGATGAGCTGATCGCGCTGGATTTCACGCTCGATCCCACGTTCAACATCTATGAAGCCAACCGCGAACTGATGCTGGCCCGACGTGCTGAGTGGCACGACGACTACACAATGCCCAGCCTCTGGCGCTTTTATGGTCCGAGCCGGATTTCGCATGGTTCATACTGGCATTCCTGGGGAACGGAGCAGGAAGTAGCCTGGAAGAAAAACTACCAGCTCTGGATGGAATTCATCAACGAATACAAAAACCGGGGTGGCCGCGTTACAACAGGTTCCGACTCTGGCTTTATTTATCAGCTCTACGGTTTCGCCTACATCCGCGAACTTGAACTGCTACGTGAAGCCGGTTTTCATCCGCTCGAAGTAATTCGGGCCGCCACGTTGAAAGGCGCCGAAGCGCTGGGCATGGCCGATCAAATTGGTTCGGTTGAAGTGGGCAAGCTAGCCGATTTCGTTATCGTAGATCAAAATCCACTGGCGAATCTGAAAGTATTATACGGTACGGGTGCGATTCACCTGAACGACAAAAACGAAGTTGAGCGCGTAGGTGGTGTTACGTATACAGTGAAAGATGGAGTAGTTTACGAAGCTAAAAAGCTCTTGGCTGACGTCAGGAAGATGGTAGCGGACGCGAAACAGAAAGAAAATTTTGAGATAACCCAACCGGGTGTTGCGCCAAAGCCGGGGAAGGTGTCGGCGGGGAAAAACTGAGTCATAAGACTGACTAAACCATAGAATTCGAGATTCATTGGCATATTAACCAACCGCTGAATATCTTTGAAAAATGTGATATACAGGCCAGCGGCTATCAGGTCCATTCTGATGCGGGGGTTTGTAAATGGCTTTACTGGTATGTAAAGCAATTAGTATCTTCTTATGAAACGATTATTTCCTTTTCTGACAATCTTACTCCTAGCGGGCGTATCGATGGCCCAAACATTCAAGGTGCCGCCGTACCAGAAATTCAAGCTTAAAAATGGGCTGACCATCTACCTTATGGAGCAGCATGAAGTTCCACTTATCAATGTATCGGCGGTGTTCGATGCGGGCGCGGTGCAGGACGGGAACCGCTATGGACTGGCTAACATGACAGCGGAAGCGTTGCTATTCGGCAGCTCAAAATACACCAAGTCTCAACTGGAAGAAAAAGCAGAATATGTGGGCGCCAGTATTGATTCGTATGCAGGGAAAGAGGTGGCCAAACTGACGGCTTCATTCGCAGTAAAGGACCAGGATTTACTGTTTGATATAATTCAGGACGTTCTGACCAAACCGACTTTCGATCAGGGCGAATTCGATAAATACAAGCAGCGCCTGCTGCTTCAGCTAACTCAGCAAAAAGAGAGTCCACGGGGTGTTGTCAACTCGTATTTCAATCAGTTTGTCTTTACCGGCCATCCGTATGCTAACCCTATAACGGGTACTCCTTCGGCAGTATCGGCAATATCAGCGAACGACGCCCGGCAGTTTTATCAAAAGAATTACACAGCTGACCGAGCAGCTATCGCTATAGTAGGCGACTTCAACACCGCTGCGATGAAAAAGCGTATGACGGATTTGTTCGGAAACTGGAAAACAGCCGCGGCCTCCTCACCCAAGCTAACCGACCCGACAGTTGCATTTGATAAAAATCGTGTCTTGCTGGTCAATAAAGATGATGCCCGCGAAACAACGTTTCTGATTGGTGGTAAGGGTATTACGCAGAATAACCCCGATTTTATTCCGGTTACGGTCGTTAATACCATCCTGGGCGGGCGATTCACGTCCTGGCTCAACGATGCCCTACGGGTAAATTCTGGCCTGACTTATGGCGCAAGTAGCCGTTTTGGCACCTATCGGAATAGCGGTACTTTCGCTATTTCGACCTTTACGAAAGTCAGCACCACAACTCAGGCAATCGATATGGCCTTGCAGGTACTAGACAGTCTGCACCGAACCGGCATTGATGAGAAAACGCTGACCTCTGCCAAAAACTACGTAAAAGCTGACTTTCCACCTCGTTACGAATCAGCCAGCGAACTGGCCAATTTACTGACGGATATGTTCAGCCTGGGCTTCGATGAGTCGTTCATTAACAACTTTCAGAAGAACGTTGATGGCTTGACCGTGGCCAAAACGCGGCAAATTATCGACCAGTATTTCCCGAAAAATAACCTGCAATTTGTGTTAATCGGCAAAGCCGACACCATTCGGGACAAAGTCAAGAAATACGGTGTCATTACCGAAAAAGAGATAAAAGCTGACGGATTTTAAGGTTACGCAATTACACAAATTTTTCTACCTTTGCCCTGAGTTTTCGGTGCCTGATGCTGCTTCTTGGCAGCTTTCACGGCTTAAAAGGGAAGTTGGTGCAAGACCAACGCTGTCCCCGCAACTGTAAGTCTTAAGGAATAGATCGGTTCAAGCTGCATGACCACTGCATTAATTATATATGCGGGAAGGTCCGAATCGATGAGACGAGCCAGGAGACCTGCCGATGACCATCCGCTGTTCTGATGTTCGGAGGAAACATCCCAACCGCGTGCTATTAGAGTACATTACTCCAATAGCCCAACGATTCGGCGACAATTTTTTTACGTTGATACTGGGTAAACAACTCCTTCGCTGGTGGGTGATAGGCCTGTTTGTCAGTTGGCTGACCGGGCTCTCTGGCTTCGCACAATCCGATTCGGTGATAACGGATCAGGGGCGGATGGATAATGCTATATCCTTATCAGCGGTAATAGTGCGGGCTATTGCGCCTGAACGGTTTCTGGCAGGGCAAAAACTCCAGCGTATCGACTCGACCACGTTGCTTCAATTTCGGTTTAGTTCGCTAACGGATTTATTAGCGTTCAATACGCCATTAGCGTTTAAGAACTACGGTCCCGGCCAGTTAGCTACTGTGTCATTTCGGGGAACATCAGCGAATCACACGGCGGTGCTCTGGAACGGGATCAATATTAACCAGCCCAATTTAGGCCAGACCGATTTTTCCACCCTACCAATTGCCGGTTTCGACCGATTGGCGGTGCAATATGGATCGTCGGCCAGTGCAGTTGGCTCCGATGCTGTAGGAGGAAGTATTCTACTTAGCAGCACTGTTGATTGGAGACAGAAAATAGCCGTAACCCTCGGTCAACAAATTGCCAGTTTTCAGAACCATCAAACGCAGCTTGGTATACGCTATGCAACAGCGCTGGGTTCTACCTGGCAGTTAGCTGGAAAGACGGCTATTTACCGGACTCAATTCAATAATGCATATCCATATTCGGAGCGCCGAAATTATTTCCTCGAACAGTCGACAACGGCACAGCGAGGATTCATACAAGACCTTACGTTTCGGCATAAGCGTGGTAAACAACTCTCTGTTCATGCGTGGTTAACTGATAATGACCTTATTGCGACACCACAAGACATTATTGCCCGTGAACGCACCCGCACGCAGTCAGCCCGGTTTTTAACTACCTATGAAGCAAATTCGACCACGTTCCGAATTGGCTGGATCCGCGACATTCTTGATTATGCAAAAGGCAATTTCGACCTCCCAAGTCATACCCAAACCGACCGGTTTATTAGCCGTTTAGAGCGAGAATTCAGGCTACTTCCCACCAGCACAACCACGCAACTTAATCTGCGCGTCGGCGGTGAATGGTCGCACTACTGGACCCGCACGGATGGTTATGGTGGTCAATTGATTCAGGAAGATCGAGGTGATTTATACGCACTGTTACGTTTGCAAACGGCTCGCTGGCTGGTTTCAGCTAATGTACGACAGGCTTTTGTGACCCGATTCAATCCGCCCTTAACTCCTTCGTTGGGAGCTGAATATAAAGTAATCACAGCAGACCGATTTACTTTAACTGCGAAGGCATCGGTTAGCCGCAGTTACCGCGTTCCGACGCTTAACGAACGGTACTGGCTCGTACTGGGTAATCCGAATTTATTACCTGAAGACGGCTTCAATTTGGAAGCAGGATTAGCGGCTAAAATCAACGTTTTGGAAAACCTGAACTTGATGACCGAACTAACCGCTTATCGCAACCGAGTCGATAACTGGTCGTACTGGAACCCAGATTATGGCTACCGGGTCGAAAACCTGCAACTGGTCGTAACGCGCGGTGGCGAACTGACGTCTACGCTAACTTACAATCGCGCTCATTGGCAAGCAGGTATACGAATTGGTTATGCATTAACCCGTTCGTCGCAGGAGCGAGTGTACGGTGTTTATTCTCAAGACGTTATTGGAAAGCAATTACCTTACGTACCTATTCATAACGGCACACTTAACGCTTATGTGCAGCGGGCACGAACCCGCTTAACGGTGCAAACACAAGCTAACTCGCGCCGGTATATCACCTTCGACGAAAGTCAATATTTCAAGGGCACTATCCTAACAAACGTACTAGTAGAAACAACCACCAAAATCGGCCCGGTGCCGGTTCGGGTTCAGGGCCAGGTTAATAATGTGTTCGATGCGTTGTCATTCAGCGTGAAGCGAAACGCGCTGCCTGGACGAAACTGGGCACTCAATCTCCTTATCAATTTTCCATCTAATACCGAATGAAAAAGCAATTAATTCAAGGCATTGCGCTGGGCTTATTATCGCTGAGCGTGTGGAACTGTAAAACGTCTGACCCGGAAGCCTTACCGTATAATTCTGGAGTATTCATTATTAACTCTGGCAATTTTTTCGATAATAACGGATCTATTTCCTTCCTGCCGCACGGCGCTAACACGACGTCGACCGATATTTTCAACACGGTAAATGCGCGTACGCTCACCGGCGGAGTTCAGGACTATACCGAAATTGATGGTAAGGGGATTATTCTGGTCGATAATAGCACGGCTGGTCAGGATAAGGTTGAAATTGTAGAATCAGGAACATTCAAATCGCTGGCTACCTTCAAATCGCCCGACGTAGAAAATCCGCGTTATGTGGCTAAAGCTGGGCTCAATAAAGCATACATCAGTTGCTGGGATGCTACCGGCGATCCGGCGACGAACTTTTATGCTAAGCCGGGTTATATTCTCGTGGTTAACACGGCGTCGCGTACGGTAACGAAGAAAATTCCGGTCGCGAAAGGAGCCGAACGGATTGTGGTTGTTGGTAACGAAGCCTTCGTCGGTAATGTTGGTGGCGATCAAAATCTGATGGTGATTAATACAGAAACCGATGAAGTAAAGCAACCTGGAATTGTTGTCGGGGCAAGCGTAAATCCCGTAGCGCAGGATGCCAACGGGAAGCTGTGGGCTTATACATCATCAACCGTCGAAATGGTGCGTATCGATCCGACGACGAAGGGAATTGATGTGCGGTACAAAGTGGGAAGTGGGGGTAAAACACCTGGTTCTATTATCCCAAGTGACGACAAGCAGTCGTTTTATTTTGTCAATTCCTTCTACGATCCAGCGGATAACTATAAGCAGAAAGGCGAAACTTACGCCTTCAATATTAAGGATGGAACAACTCAGTTGCTTGTTCGGCGGCTATTCAGCGGTTTAGGTGTTGATCCGCAAACGAAACTATTGTATGCCGGTGTAGCGCCTTCGTTAAAGCAGGCTGGGTATGCTTTGCGGTATCGCATATCGGCTAATACGGCTACATTGGTGGATTCAGTAAAAGCCGAAATTAACCCTACTGCCTTTTATTTTCGATAATTAATCCCTGAGTATTGGTTGATAAATCCTGTTTTTGTCTGTTAGTTTTAGACAAAAACAGGATTACTTTGTTTTACAGTATGTATCTGACTAACAGAGCTATCGCCCTACTGCTACAAATACCCACTCATACTATAATACTTTATAGCTATCGTTTATTTAGTTAGCAATTCTTATCAATTGATGAGTTGTGCACTGACAGCTATAAGTCCAGCCGGAAACGCAAATTTTCTCGTCAGAGTAGCCTAAAGTAAACTAGTTTGAGTATTTATTATACGCCGATTTTGACTAATGCACTTTAATCCAAAGCTCGGCTGGCTTGAGAATTGCTTTATGAATAGCGAGCCGTTTTTACAACCTGAATTGCACAAAATAGACACATTAACTATAGCTTCGATTTCTAGATTAGGAAGCAGATGCGCGAAGAAAATGAAGCGGATTGTCTCCCTGCTTAGGCAAGGGAGACACCGTTGTTCAGATTAGGTTGGTTTTGAAAGCATAGTAGAGCTTCTGCTATGCTTTTTTGTACAAAGATAAGCCACAATTTTCTTTACCCATGTAGCAACATTAAATTCCATAACGTCCAGAATGGCTGATGTCCATAAGCGTACAGCCATTGTCCATTATTGGACAAAAGGAAGTAAGCAGTTCTTTATAAAGGTGTCTGCTTGAGGGTATTTTCACTTTTTTTATTTGTGGCCAGACATTTGTTAAGTCCTTATTCAACATATCATTTCCATTAAGCGCTAATTAAGATCTTGTTCGATTAATGGAAATGATCAGGCCTTCCCTGCAACAGGAAGGCCCTTGTTCATCATAGGTGAAGTTTGGAAAGCATGGCAGACATTCTGCTATGCTTTTTCGTTGAATAATCTGTGCAATGAAATTGTTTAGCAACATTTACTTAACAAACTGAATAGCACAACCGCCCCCTTTTGCCAGATGAACAGGCAGTTTTGTTTTACTGGTTACTGACTTCTTTTCAATGACATAAGCCTCTGGATTAGTGTCCCAGTCAGCGCTAGGCGCATCGCGATAAATGGTAGCCTGATACGTTTTACCAGGCTCTAAAAAATCTAAAGCAATGTCTAAATCGCGGCTGTTCTCGTCGGTAATGGCTCCCAAATACCAGCTGTCTTTTCCTTTCGTCTTACGGCTAATCGCTACATAATCCCCCGGTTCGGCGGCTAAAATCCGTGTATCGTCCCAATCGACAGGTACATCGCGGATGAACTGGAAAGCGTCGAGGTGCTTTTCGTAGTTTTCGGGTAAATCAGCTGCCATTTGCAGTGGACTGTAAATGGTAATGTACAGCGCCAATTGCTTCGCCAGCGTCGTGCGGACTCGCGTCGTACGCGTTTTATCGAATTGGTCAAGTTTGAAGCGGAACAAACCCGGCGTAAAATCCATTGGTCCGCCCAACAACCGGGTAAAAGGCAGAATAGTCGTGTGTTCGGGGGTAATGCCGAGCGTGGGCGCATTGTTGAACTCACTACCCCGAGCGGCCTCGCTGGCCAGCCAGTTTGGGTAGGTTCGATGTAAACCAGTTGGATGCGCTGACTCATGCGAAGCGACCATAATTTTGTACTGAGCCGCTTTTTCAGCAACGCGCTGGAAATGGCCAACCATCCACTGCCCGTCATGGTGTTCACCGCGCGGAATAATCCGGCCTACATAACCCGTTTTAACCGTGTTAATACCTTCCTTCACCATATACTGAAAAGCAGCATCCATTCGCCGTTCGTAATTGGTGACCGAACCAGACGTTTCGTGGTGCATGATAATACGAACGCCTTTCTGCCGCGCATAAGTAGATAGGGAATCGAGGTTATAATCGGGATAAGGGGTCACGAAATCGAACACATTCTCTTTCCAGTTGCCAAACCAATCTTCCCAACCCACGTTCCAACCCTCAACCAGCACGCCATCGAAACCGTATTTTGCAGCAAAGTCAATGTATTTCTTTACGTTCTGCGTGTTAGCACCGTGCTTACCTCCAGCCTTTTCCCAAGTCGCTTTCCCAACGTGCATTTCCCACCACATCCCAACGAACTTTTGCGGCTTTATCCACGATGGATCAGCTATGGTCGACGGTTCGTTCAGATTCAAAATCATCTTTGACGCTAGCAAATCCGTGGCTTTATCACTGACCAGAATCGTACGCCAGGGTGTTTGGGTAGGCGTTTGCATGTAAGCCTTATTACCAACGGCGTCGGGTGTTAACTGCGACGTAAATGTCCGTTTTTGCTTATCCAACTGTAAATGCATTACCGGATAATTCAGCAGCGCAGCCTCGTAAAGGCTGATGTATAGTCCTTCATCTGTTTTGAATAGCAGAGGAGTCTGGACCGCATTAGGTCCAGCGGAAGCCGTTAGGGCAATATCTTTCTCTTTAGCGGCTGCCTGTGCCGGGTTAATTTCGCTTATCCGGGTTGTATTGTACAGGTACTCATTCGTGTCGTAATCGCCCGGAATCCAGAACGTTTTATGGTCGGCGGCCAACACGAACTGCGTTTTCTCGTCGTCTATTATAAAGTGCGTAAGCGCCGTTTGCTGCGGAAATTCATACCGGAAGCCTACACCATCGTTAAATACCCGAAACCTGATCAGCACTTTAATGCCTGAACTTCCTTTATCGGTTAATGTCAGGGCTAATTCGCGATAATGATTATGGATCTGCGCTACCTCGCCCCAAACCGGTTTCCAGGTTTCATCCTTTGTCGATGAATCCGCCGTTGTGATAGTAAACTTCGTCAGCGACACTTGCGGTTTGCTGAAAACAAAGCCAACACCTGATGGGTCAATGACCTTCTTGCCTTTGTATGTAACCCGATATTCTACGCTACCAGTCTGATTATTACTAACGGACACAACGATTGCCTTATCGGGCGAGGAAATAGAAATTGGACCCTGAGCAAACAGAAGCGACGCGGATAATCCCGTCAGAAGAGTAATTAGCAGCGATTTAATTGGTAGCAGGTTAGTCATTAGGCTCTTACCGATGTGACTAACAAGGTACTGTGTTTATAACAATGCACAAAAAATATATGATTTTCTTAATCTCAGTCTAATTGCTTTTGATTCGCTCCTTTTCATCGCCTGCTCCACTCTGCCGCTGTTGAGTAGAACTGGTCTTACCAAACGATCTGGTATAGGTTAGTTTTAAGATGGGAAACAACCGGGATTCGGTATTGATATATACGTGACTCTTAATCGAAAACGCTTCCTGAGTAATGGTTCCGTAATGAACGTTGATACGCACGGTTTGTAATAAATCAGTAACAGAGAGTTGTAAACTTCCGCCATTACTTTTCAACTCCTTTTTGACACCGGCATTCAGCGCGCCCATACCGCCCACTTTTGTCGTACCATTGAAGGAGATCGAATTGTACCAGCCAGAAAGTTCCGCCGAAAATTGCCGGGGTAGTTTAAAGGACTGACTCATGTTAAGAGAATATCCGAAATATGTCTCCTGAACTGGCTGGGGCGGATAATCAGCCTTAAACTGCCGGAGCCCGCCTGTAAAGCCGTACGTCATCTCCCACCAGTTAGTCACTCGCCAAGGCAGATTAATTTGTAGGTTAATGCTGTTCTGCCAGCTAAGATTCTGCGGTAAAATATAGAGCAGATTCCGGGCGGGGCCTTCGCTTAACTGATTCCGGGCAATAGGATAATCATCCCGACTTAACAGTAACGAAAACGCGTAGTTCCGATACGAATAACCTAGCTTTATGTTGTTCGTGATGGTTGGCCTTAGATAAGGATTACCAGTATAAACGGCTGACGGGTCACTATACCGGATAAACGAAGCCAGGTCATTGTACGACGGTCGGCTGATTCGTTTTGTATAAGACATCTGTAATTCAGCGTTTTCACTTAACTTTTTCGTAAAGAATATACTGGGAAAGAATACGCCAAGCCGCCTATCTACAATAGTTTCGGAAGTTCTGGGATTATCCATAACTGTTCGTGAGTGTTCATACCGAAGCCCTATTATCAAGTTGGCAGAAGGCGTAAGCTGCCCATTCACGGAAGCATAGGCGGCCCCAATACCTTCTCTCATAATAAGTTCATCGGCGGTTTCTGCCCGGCTTACCCATGTGTCTCCAAGTAGGCTCTCAATACCCGCTCCACTTACGTTTCGGGTGTAGGTTCCTTTTACGCCAGCTTCGAGTTTGAACTTCGGCGACAATTGCTTCGAGTAATCAAGTTTAGCAACCCCAACCCGAATGGCTGTGCTGGCAAACCCTCGCTGACGGGGTGCAAACAGCGTGTCATTATGCCCAGCCTGCGTACCGTTCTCGGTGCGAAACGTACTCTTTACTTCCGACGGATTATAATTCGTATAGTGGAAGTAATCCAGACTGCCCGTCAGTTTTTCACCATCGCTTATCTTTCTCTCGGCGTACAGCGAGCTGGCCAGGTTTTGCCAACGATTTCGACCATCAATCATACCCTGAAACAAGAGCAAGGAATCGGGTCGAATAGTATTGTTAACAGGGGAGATTATGCGGCCATTCCACCGATCAAAATCTGTGCTCGATCGTACGTTACTACTCCATGTGACCGTACCGCCCAACGTAGTTTTTGGGTTTAAAAAGAGGTCGATACCCGCCGTAGCATCGTGATTATTTTGGATGGCATGGGTAGTGTCCCATGCGGTAACATCTATATTCCCGCCCAAAACCGGCATGTTTTGTGAGCTCAGAACAAACATGTTACTATAAGTCCGGTTGTGCAGATACGAGTACGAACCGTACAAGCTAACCCGCTTTGTAATATGAGCCAGGTTAAGGCTGGCAGTTCCTTTTTCCCCCCAGCCATAGCCACCCGTTAGGGAGAACGAGCCATTGGTCCCTGCTTTCGTATTCTTTTTCAGTACGATGTTAATCAGTCCTGCGCTTCCGTCGGCGTCATAACGGGCACCGGGCGTGGTTAACAGTTCGATTTTTTCGATGTCGTTGGCACTCATACCATTCAGCAAAGCGGCTACTTGTTCCAACGGCATCCGCATAAGTTTACCGTTGAGCATGACCATAGCACCACTTTTCCCGTTTAGACTAAAGCCTCCGTTTCGATAATCGAGTACAACCCCTGGCGAGCGTTCTAAAATCTGTAATGCCGAACTTCCCTTCGATAGCAAACTATTCTCCACGTTAACTACTGTTCCCTCCGTAATTTGCTGAATCAGCGGCTTCTCAGCCCGAATCACTACTTCGCTCAATTGCTTGGCATCCTCCTGTAATAGTTGTGTTCCGAAATTCTTAACCGGCTGGCTATCCGTCAATTCAAAAATTGGAGAATTCCAGGTTTGGTAACCCAGACTGCTAACCCTCAGTTTATAGGCTCCCGCTGGAACCGGCTGGATGAGGAAAAGGCCATTCTCGTCGGTTAAGGCCGCTTTTACCAACGAAGAATCTGTACTCGTCACGAGAATTACATTGGCAAACGGAACCGACTGGCCCGTTGCTGTTGTGAGTTTACCGGATATCTGTCCAAATGATTGCTGAAAGAAGCCCAATAAAATCAGGCTGATAGATAGGATTTTCATAATAGCTTCTGAATGACTTCAGGAGCAAAGAAATCCGGAAGGAAAATGATCAGAAAACCTAACTGACTACTGGTGGTATATAGTTGACAACCAACGTCAAAGCACGTTAAAATCAAAAATAAGCGGTTTGCGCTGTGCCGAATTACTGGTCGTCCTGCTGAACAGGTAACTGGTCAATTAAAACTGGTCGTTCGTGTATTAAACCGGGATGAAACCAGTCAATTCGCGTAACTTAGAGGTTAGTTCATCCTGTGCGTGTGGGCAGGTTATCTTACTGATAATACACGATGAATACCTTGTTCTATAGCCAGTTATCTCAAAACTGGTTTTTCAAATATAAAATTTACCACCTCCCGTTCTGGTTTCTATACCATTATCTGTGGTGGGTCGTAACGCTCGGCAATCCCGTCAAGGCGTTCACAGCGCTATTCTTCTTTCCATTTACGGTTAAGTACAGCTTCTACGTCATCTTTCAGGCACTGGCCGTCTATTTCAACTTATACTTTCTAATTCCGAATTACCTGGAGAAAGGCCGGTTTTTGCCGTATATCATCTATTTACTGCTGACCATAAGCTGCACTACCGGCTGCATTATCAGCGGTTATTATTTTAGCGCTTACATATCCGGAATGACGCTGGATCAGTTGTATGGAGGAGGCTCGGAGGCCGATTGTTTTTATCGTTTTCTAGGGAATGCGCTACCGTCAACCGTGGCCAGTATGACGCTGGCAATGAGTATTAAATTAACCAAAAACTGGATTCAGAGCCGGCAACGGCAACAACGACTTGAAAATGAAAAACTGGAAACCGAACTGAATTTTCTTAAATCTCAGTTCAATCCGCATTTTCTATTTAACAGTATTAACTCCATTTTTTTTCTGATTCATAAAAACCCCGATATGGCGTCGGCCTCGCTGGCTAAATTCTCCGAACTACTACGCTATCAGTTATACGAGTGCAACGATGAACATATCCCGCTGGGCAAGGAAGTTGGCTATCTGGAAAACTTTATTGAACTAGAAAAGCTACGTCAGAATAACAATGTGAAGGTGACTGTCGATATCAAACCGGCGTTCATGGATTACCTAAGTATAGCGCCTTTTATTGTCATGACCTTTGTCGAAAACGCGTTTAAGCACGTTTCTAAACACAGCGACAAGCCGAATTGGATACGCATTAATCTGCGATTAGACGGTCAGCAATTGGTCCTCTTTGTGGCCAACAGCACCGCTCCTGATGCTGCTAACGAGGTAGTTAATTACGGCGGTATTGGCCTGAAAAATGTGCAACGACGGTTAGATTTACTATATCCAGGCCAGTATGATCTGGTTATACAATCCGATGGGCACCAGTTTGAGGTGAAACTGCGGTTGACATTGTCAGAGTCTATTTTAGCTACAAACCTACAAATAGCTTGAATAAGTCCTTTCGTTAAGGTACCAATTATAAAATCAGACAAGTACGATGATCAACTGTGTTATTGTTGACGATGAGCCCTTAGCCCGCGAGGGATTAACTAATTACGTACGGGAGATTGATTTTCTGCAACTTACCGGCACCTGCGAACATCCGCTTGAGCTTATTACCCTGCTTGAGCAGCAATCCGTGGACCTAATTTTTCTCGATATTCAGATGCCCAAAATGAGCGGCATCGACTTTCTAAAAATCGTGCAGAAACCGCCGATGGTAATTATCACAACAGCTTATCCAAGTTTTGCGCTGGAAGGTTTTCAATTAAATGTGATGGATTATCTGCTGAAGCCCATCACATTTGATCGTTTTTTCAAATCGGCCAATAAGGCCAGAGAATATCACCGACTTCTGCATCAAGCCGCTTCACCAAACTCAACAAAAGCCGAAACAGACGCGGAGTATTTCTTTATCAAATGCGGCACTAAATACGAAAAACTCTTTTTCGAAGATATTCTGTTCATTGAAGGCATGCAGAATTACGTGACCATTTTCACTACTAAAGGCAAGTACGTAACGCTTCTGACCCTAAAGGATTTAGAACAGAATTTGGCGAATCAGCCATTTATCCGCGTTCATAAATCATACGTCGTTTCCACTCGTAAAATAGACGGTATTGAGGGTAACGAGATTTTTATCCAATCCCACCGAATCCCTATTAGCCGTAACTACCGCGATTTCGTTATGAACGAAGTATTAACGGACAAGCTCTGGAAGAAAGGATAACTGCAAAAGCCTACTAGCTTACCGGGCGCAACTTATTACCACTGTCTCGGGAAGCCGTTCGTTAGTACCCATTCGACCGCTGGGTTGGCCAGTTTGGTGAATCGGTAAATAAGCAGGGTAATTTACAATCGCACGCATTACTGCCACCTGGTCTATTGTGAAACCGAAATGGGTGTTATAGTAATCCATTACATTAGTCGCCAGAAACGGCACTTGTTTGCAGGTCCGTTTATAATTGCTGCCGTAAGGATGGGCTTCTTCCTGCCGGGGCGTGTCCTTAACATGCTCATCGTCGTACCAGAAACAATCCCCAAAGATATGGTTTAAGCCCAGCATATGACCGAACTCATGGGCTACAACCGACGCAACAAACGTCGTTTCGTCGTATATCATAATAGCCGATCTCGTGGGAGTTAAACTCTCGCAGCTAACATCTCCCGGATAAGGCTTAGTAGGATAAGCAGGCATATAGCTAAACGAGATACCAGCACGATTTATGCCTTTGCCCCAATTGATCTTAACAAACACGTTGACATACTGCTTGATACACCAGTGAGCTAATATGCTGTCGACTTTCGCTCCCGATGCCTGATTTGTAGCCGGGTCATCAAAATCCAGTTGATTAAGTCCCGGTTGCACCAGTCGATTGCCATCCGGCCCGTTAGGTGCTAAGTAGAACTCGATGAATGAGTCGGCATGATTAGGATCCGTATTGGCTTTTCGGTCCCGATATAACGCATTGACTTCGGCAATAATGTCATCCAGCGATTTACCAGCTTTTTTTAAGTCAATACTTTTGGCGACATGAAAAACAACGGGCATTCTGACCAGCGGATACGTTTGCCCTGATCGAGCTGTCACCGCAATAGGTTCACTAACTAATGGTCCCCAGCGAGCCTGCAAGCTGACAATACCTGTCTGACTGGATGGATGCGTATAATAAGCGTGGGCTGTGTAGGGATAGTTATGCGGATGTATTTTCGGTTGCAGTACGCCATTAGCATAGAGTTTAACGGCTGAGTCAGGATAGTTAATCGGATTACCTGCTTTATCCAACACCGTTATCGTTAGAGGCAATTGGGTACTGGTATCCGCTCGGAGGTAGTTTGTTGATACCTGCAAACTCAGGCTTTGCAGGCCGCTGAATTCATCGCCTTCTTTATGGCAAGCTAATAGACTGGTTAGCGTGATTAAGACACTGAGTGTGAGACCGGCAGAATTACTTTTCATAAACGCAAGCCATTTTCTGGATAACGTATCTATGGCTGAATAATTTAGTGGCCGATTCCACAATTTTTCAGTTCATTAGGGTAGCTTGCTAACTAGCGTAAGATTGCCGTTTATGAGATATGTTGTATTGCTGTTTGGCCTCCTGAGTACGTATGACAGCATCGCTCAGTCTACGCTAACAGGACTGAGCGGGTATATATTAGGGCGCACAACACCCGATTCGCTTAACCAGTCGGAGTTTAGTGAATTGGAGCAGGCTTACGTGAAAGGAACAATAGCCTTACCATGCGCCCACATCCGAACGTTTAAGGCCGTAAGGGCAAAAGTTGACGTTTTCGAGGTCAATAATCTGCTTCTCTTTTTCTACGACAACCATCTATTTAAAATTTCCTGTGATTACAGCGATGCCCTCCAGCGGGCTTTTGTTCAGCAACATGGGCAGGGTAAGTCTCAACCCAACAGTCGGTTTACGTTCTGCGCTCAGGGCTCAGATAAATCCATGGCTATTTGGGGAGAAGTCTGGCAGAACGGCGATATACAGGCATTAGCCGTTCATGCGAAAGGTTATAATGCCGACTGCCAACCAGAAGAGACTAATCAATTGGTTATAAAGAGTCAGCAACTTATGGATTTAGCCTCTGACTGCGAATTACCTTCTCTACATCCCGCTGTTGATGAGTTTGATAAAGCTGTAAACGGTCGCTGAGTAAAGCGATGGTCGGCCATTGCCGTGGAAACCCGCGCCCTGATTACAATCAAAGTGAAGTCATAGGTTTCCACCGCAGTGGCCGACCATCGCGCTACTCAGCCGTCGTAGGCAAAAAAGTTGTTCTATCGCGCAGGAACGCGCTAATCCAGATTAATGTCATCGGCATCACCGCATTGAAAGGCGTGCCGTGCGAGAGTTCGGTAGCCAACGCCCCGGCGAAGTAACAGGACAGCAGAATAAAGCCAAGTTTCATGGTTTTTGGATAGAGATACAGCAACGCAAAACCAATCTCCATACATCCCAACATAACCGCATAAGGCCCAACTCCCACTTTGCTCAGCGTTTCCATTACCTGCGCTGATTGGGTTAATTTCATAATCCCGCTCAGAATGACCATCCCAGCTGCCAGCACAGTGACAACGATGGTTACAATACGTTTGCTTTTCGGATTCATAGATCAGTGATTTAAGTAGCCGTTTCGACTACTATTTTGTGGTAGCAAACGTACGTAAACCTAGTATCCATTTGTAAGTAGTATACCAAAGGATACCGCTATCCTTTGGTATACCACACCACTGATTGCCAGATGGATATTACCTTTATATTATGAGCACGATTGTTGAAGAAGCACCAGTTAATGCACACTTGAGAAATCCACATCCGCATTCGGTTACTGAGTGTAATCAGAGCCTGCAAGCTGTACAGGATGCCCTTTACGTACTAAATGGAAAATGGAAATTGCCGATAATTATCGGGCTAAGCACCGGGCCTAAACGTTTCCGCGAATTGCAGCGGGTCGTTATTGGTATTACGGCTAAAGTTCTTAGCAAGGAACTGAAGGAGTTGGAAATGAATGAGTTCGTTGTGCGTCGTGTATACGCTAGCACACCGGTTACGGTCGAGTATGAACTGACCGAATACAGCCACACGTTGGACAGCGTTATTGGAGCACTGCGCGAGTGGGGAATGCAGCACCGGGCGCACATTCTGAAGAAAGATCAGTAGCTGCGCCCGGTGGTGTTGATCAGAGAATTTTCTTAGACCGGTTGTGGAATAAGCGTCGAAACGATTTCAACTAATTCAGCCACACGTCCACGAAGCACTGACGGATCAGCGCCGTCGCCGGAAAACAGCTGCGAGCCAATACCTACCGCCGTAACTCCTGCTTTAAACCAAGCTGTCAGGCTGTCGCGGTTGGGTTCGACACCACCCGTTACCATCAGCTTGAGAGAAGGCATTGGGCCTTTAATGGCCTTAATAAAACCTGGTCCAACAACGTTTCCAGGAAAAACTTTTACCAAGTTAGCTCCTAACTGTATTGCCTGATAGATTTCGTTTAGAGTAGAGCCGGCAGGCATCCAGGGTACATTTCGCTCCCGACATACTTCACCTACAGCAGCCGTCGTGACGGGTTGTACCACAAAAGCAGCTCCCGCGTCGATGAAAGTCGCGGCATCCTCGGGTGTCAGGATAGTACCGATCCCTAAGGCCATGCCAGGGCACTTTTCCTGCACATAACTCACTAACTGCGCGAAAACATCCAGTGCCTTATCGCCCCGATTCGTGAATTCAAACACGCGCAGACCACCGTCATAACAAGCCTGAACAATGGCTTGGGCATGGTTAATATCGGGATGGTAGAATACAGGTACAATAGGGTGACTGCTAACTAAGGAAAGGATTTGGTCAGACGAGAATTGAGCCATCGGGTGTTTTGATTAAGGAAACTTCAGCGAACTAGTTAAGGTCTGCAAATTACTAACAGACTTTGACCGGCTTACGTTTCCTGAGCTTTTAATCGACGAAACTGCTTGTTAATTGATTATGAAAAAACGGCGATTGAAAAATTTTATAACATTCAACTAATATATTAGTTACAAAACTAAAACATTAGTCATACCTTTCGCTTCCTATTATATGAACTACTAAAGACCATGCAGCTACGCGAACTTACTAAGGCCGAAGAAGAAATTATGCGGGTACTCTGGAAGCTTCAAAAGGGCTTTGTCAAGGACGTACTGGCTGAACTACCGGAGCCTAAACCAGCCTATAACACGGTTTCGACTATTATCCGGATTTTGGAAAAGAAAGAGCTGGTTGGCTACACGGCTTATGGTAAAACGCACGAGTATTATCCGCTCATTACAGAGGAACAATATCGCCGTTTCCAGACCGAACAACTGATGTCGAACTACTTCGATAATTCGCTCAAAAAGCTGGTGTCGTTTTTCGTGCAGGATAAAAATATCAGTCTCAACGAGGCCGACGAAATTATCAAACTCCTAAACAACCAGAAGAAATCATGAGCGCACTTGACTACTTCCTGACCACCAGCCTATATATACTCCTGTTTTATGGCTGTTACTGGTTACTCTTGCGCCGAAACACATTTTTCGGCCTCAACCGGGCGTATCTGCTAATTTCAGTATGCTTATCATTATTACTCCCGCTGGTTGAATTACCCACTGCAACGGTTAATGCGTTGTCTGTTACTGCACTTACGCTACCCACATTCGTAATTAGTACTACAGGGGCTGCTGACAACGATGCATGGACAGTAAGCCAATGGTTCTGGGCTATCTATAGCTTTGGCGTTGTCGTAATGCTTGTCCGACTGAGCTGGAATCTGCGGACGGTAACTAGGTTAATCAGTCGTGGTAATCAGGTTCAAAAATCCAATTATACACTAATTCAGCTTTCGGACGACTCTGCTCCCTCATTCTCCTTTGGGCGGTATCTGGTGCTTAATCATACCGATGCGCTAACTCAGCCGGATGTTCTGTTGCTCCACGAAGAGGCTCACATCCGGCAGCACCATACAGTTGATATACTTATGCTGGAAATAGTGCAGGTTGCGTTCTGGTTCAATCCGGTGCTGCTGCTCTATAAATACGCCCTACAGGAAGTTCACGAATTTCTGGCCGATCGAGCCGTCATACGAGTGGCGCCCCAGCCAGACTATACCCAACAATTAGTGGCTTACGCGCTTAACGTGCCTTTAGCTGCTCTGATAACACCTTTTGTTTCTAAATCAACCCTAAAACAACGAATCGTTATGTTACAAAAACCCCAAACACATCGCCGGGCATTACTCAGTTATGCTCTTGTATTACCATTATCGGCCACGCTGGTTATGTGTACACAATCTGAACGCGACCAGCCTCAGAGTAAAACGGCCCTGGCAGCGTCGCAAAGCCGGGAAGGCGTAAAAGTGGAAGGAAAAATTTATAATGAGGTAGAAGATTCGCCCACATTTCCAGGTGGTATGAAAGGCCTATCTACATACCTGTCACAAAATTTAAAGTATCCAGAAGCCGCCCAAAAAGCTCAAATTCAAGGTAGAGTAATGATTCGGTTTGTACTCACTAAAGAAGGGGATATTACCAATGTTCAGGTCCTGAAAGGAATTGGTTTTGGGGCTGATGAAGAAGCGATGCGGGTTGTCAAACAAATGCCACGTTGGGCTCCTGCTAAGCAAGATGGCAAAGCAGTAAATGTACAATATCACCTGCCAATTAATTTTCAGTTGGAAGAGTCAGCTGCTAAGAAATCCGCTTTTTTCTCAGTTCCTACTGAGGACAATGACCTAGCGCAAGCTTATACACATTTCATTGTAGACGGCAAGGAAGTTGCGTTCGTCGAATTCAAAAAGTACAATAAAGCGGATATTGTTGAAGCTAGTTCGAGTGATCAGTCAGTTTGGCTGGTAACGAAATAGTGGCTGCGTGGTGTCAGATTTGGCCGCTCCGGCGGGCGTTCCAGAATCTGACACCACGCAACTTTTCACAAAACCGCTATCGCTAGCTCTGTCTGCAATTGGCTGTACGTGCTGAATACCTCGTCAACTTGTTTGGTTACAGTTGGCGTCAACGTGCCGACTTCGCGCCGGGTAACGGTCGAAATATCAAAGCCGCGTAGTTGCAGGAAATATTTGGCTACTGTCGGGTAAACGTTATGGATCACGTCCATGCTGTCGATCAGAAACTGTTGCACCTGCGCTATTTCCGGTTGCACATCAGCATCACTGAAATGATCGCAGAGCCAGACGATTAGTTCGGGGAAGAAGTTACCCTGAATACAGGAAAGCCCGGCCGCACCCGCTTTCAAGGATTCGACAGCGTGAACCATATAAGCATCGTAAAGACCAAAAGCAGGATTCGACGCTGCGGCCAGTTTTTTCTTAATTTGGTCAATATCAAGGCAGGTATCTTTATGGTAAATCACCCGGCCTGAGTCAACGAATAGCCCCAGTTGTTCAGGAGCAAGCAATCGTTTGTAAGGAACAGGACATTCGTAAAAGCCAACCGGAACAGTTTCGGTCTGGTCGAGCAGACTGAAAACGCGCTCGTTAAATACCGCATCAGACTCAGTCTGATCGGCCAGCAGACCGGTGATTAGGATAACTGCTTCCGTACCCAACTCGTGAACCCGTTTGACAAAATCGGCCTGTTTTTCGATTGGCCCGCCGAAGGTTCCCGTTGCCACAACCGGTACTGCACCGTTAGTTATTTGAATAACGTGCTTGATAACCTGAATCCGCTCTGACTCAGTTAACTCAAACATCTCGCTCGACAAACAGTTGGCGAATAAGCCAGCCGCACCGGATTCTAGGTACAGTTCGGTTAAGCGGGTTAGGCCATCAAAATCAATTGAACCGGTGTCAGTAAATGGGGTGAGCATTACAGGAATGAATCCTTTGCGGCTCTGTTTTAGATCAGTCATTGGTCAGCGTAGTTGCTTTACGAACGGATGGAGTTGATTCGCCTTTGAGCCGGGTTAGTATAACACCCACCAGAAAGATAGTGAGCGTACCGACGACGATAATCATATTCGCGTGCAGGGGATTACGGAGATAGCTGTACTCGTCGGGAAATTTGCCAGAAAACGTCATCCAGAGAATTACCAACACACCAATCGTAGTCGCGGTAAAAGCTTCGGTACTGCCCGTACGTCGGCTAATCAGCCCCAGCAAAAAGAGGCCGAGCATGCCAGCCGCAAAAATACCGGATAACGTCCACCAAGTGTCCAGTATACTTTTTACCCCGATCATAGCCAACCCTGCGCCCAACCCCAGCAAGCCTACTACGACAGTAGCTATGTGAAGCAGTGTCAGTTGTTTGCGGCTTGACGGATTCGGGTTGATATAACGTTTGTAGATATCTTCCGTAAACACCGTGGCCGATGCATTCATACCGGAGCTAATAGTACTCATGGCCGCCGACAACAACGCCGACACCAGCAATCCCATCAGGCCCGCTGGTACGTTAGTAACCATAAAATGCGGCATCACCTTATCGCCATAATCAGCCGGTTTGAGGGTAGCTGTGAGTTGGGCAATTTCAGACGCCGATGCACCAGCCGGCAAGCGGTCCATGGCTGCTTTTTGCCGGATGGCGTCGAGAAATTCGGGGTGTACCTGATAATACGCAAACAGACAAGCACCAATCAGAAAAAACAACAGAGAAGCCGGTACATATAACCACACACACAACCACAGCGATTTTGATGCTTCTTTCTCCGACGCCGTAGTATGGTATCGCTGAATGTAATTCTGATCCATCCCGAAATTATTCAGGTTGATAAAAAAGCCATACAACAGCACTACCCAGAACGTCGATTGAGTGAAATCGGGCGAAAAGCTACCTAAACTAAACTTGTCATTTGCTTGACCAATGTCGATGATGGTCGAAACTCCACCCGGCATGGCTTCAACAATTAAGTATAGGATAAGTAGTGCTCCAGCCGTTTTGATAACAGCCTGTACGACTTCCGTCCAGATCACGGCTTCCATTCCGCCCAGTACCGTGTAAATGATAATGCATATACCCATTACCAGCATAATCATCTGCATCGAATAGCCGGTAAGCGCCTGTAGGCTAAGGGCAATTCCCAGAAAAATAGACCCCATACGGGCAAGTTGCGTCAGCAGAAAGCAGATAACGGCGTAGGTTCTGGCCCAGGGACCAAAACGATGCTCAAAATGCGTATAGGCTGATATTTCACCGGTTCTACGGTAGAAAGGCACAAAATAGCGGGAGGCTGCGTAAGCTGCCAGTGGCATCGATAAACTGAACACAAACGAATTCCAGTTACTACCGAACGCCTTTCCTGGAACCCCAAGAAACGTGTTGCTGCTCAGGAAGGTAGCGTATATCGACAGGCCAGTTGCCCAGCCCGGAATTAGACCGGAAGCCTTAGTAAACTGATCTGCGTTCTTATTCTTTCGGGAAAAGTAAACGCCCACTAGCACCATCGCCACAAGGTAAGCGCCGATAATGGCCAGATCGAACAGAGGCAGGTTTTTCATATTCTAGTAAAGAAATAGCGGAGCGGCTTTTACTTTTGGTCATCATAGTACGTCGATTTAAAGTTTTCGGGCTATTAGCTACGCACTATTTCCCGCATCTTTTATTCCGTTTGAAACAGTGGCTAAAACAAGAGAAATACCGGTTTTTGATTTGCATGAAGATGCCCAGGCCGGTTTCTTCATGCGCCCGATGACTGAAAAACCAGATACAGCCAATCACGATATCGTGAATGCTCATCGGGATAATTCGTATTTACTCCTTATCCTGAAAGCTGGCTATGGAAGGGTCATTATTGATTTTGAAGAATATACGTTCACCGGTCCTGCCTGTTGCTTAATTCATCCTGATCAGGTACACGGCGTACGGGAACACAGCATAGTAGAAGGGTGGATGATTGCCTTTGATCCAGGCCTGTTAATACAGGAATCGCTGCCGTTAATCTCCCAACTGCTTTTACTATCAATCCCTGACAGCCAAACCAGCACGCTTACCTTAGTTTATAAGCAGGCCGAGTTGCTCTGGCAAATCTTTCAGTCAGATGAAAAGCTGATCGATCAACCCCTTACAATCCGCTATTTGCTCAACGCCCTACTTACAACTCTTGCCAGCCTGGATCAGTCGAATAGTCCCACTAGTATTAACCCAAACCGGGGCGACGAAATTACGAGCGCTTTTCGGCAATTATTAAAAGCAAAATTCAGCACTTGGAAACGACCAGCTCAGTACGCTCAACATCTTCATTTGTCGGTTAACCACCTCAACGATACTGTAAAGAGCAAAACCGGCTATTCCGTTTCCTACTGGATTCAGTACCAGACCATGCTGGAAGCCAGGCGGTTGCTATACCATACGCAGCAGACAATCAAAGGAATCGCTTACCAGCTTGGTTTCGAAGACCAGCATTATTTCTCCCGACTGTTTCATAAAGTTACGGGGCAGACACCCATCGCCTTTCGGCAATCATTCCGGGATTTGTCCACCAAAAGTCCGCTTTAGCCCATTCTTTTCAAGCGTTTCTGCCTTTTCCTTTGCAGTCGGATTATTAGTTACTGATTGTTATGGGCTTAGTAGATTCAATCGCCAAACGGTTTGCCACAGAGGCTATTCTCATTGATAAAAAGCAAATTGCCGAACATACATTTCACCTGACCATCCAGGGAGAGGCTTTAAAGAGCTTACGCTACACACCGGGCGAACACCTACGGATTCTGGTTGGCGTTGACCGGGATACGTCCATGCAGAATAAAGTTCGGACTTATTCGGTCTGGCGCTACGACAGCACGAATGGCTTAATGGATTTGGCGGTATGTACGCATTCGAGCGGCATCGGTTCCCGCTGGGTACAGGAGTTAGCTATCGATAGTACGATTTATTTCACCGGGCCGAAAGGCAAATTCACAATTGATCCATCAGGTGATTATTATGTGTTTGTCGGTGATATGTCGGCGCTGGCTCACCTATATGAGATTAATCGTCATTTGCCCGCATCTAAACCAGTTATCAGTCTGGTCTACGCCGACCAAGAGGTTGATTTCTTTCCCGACCTGACTGGTAACAAGCCATTTTCATTCTATCAGCTACCACAAAATCCAGCCTCGACGATTATTGAACAACTAGATTCACTTACGAAGAAACAGCCGGGCAACGGCATGCTGTACGTCGGTGGCGACAGTCGGATTTGTGTTACCCTAAATCACCATTTCCGACGCTCGCTAGGCTGGAAAAATGGTCAAATCAAATCTAAGCCATTCTGGAACCCACTGAGAACGGGTTTAGAATAAAATCATATCAATCATGTTTGCAAAACTCACTCTATACCCAGACAGGCCGACTCAGGAGTCCAGTGCTGAAATTATTTCTCCTCGTATATCGACACCATCAGATGGCCTACGTAACTGGCAATTGGTTGCCGATAATCTGACTACGGGCAAAGTCATGGAGTTGCTTATGTGTCTGGACGAGCTAGGCTTTCTCAGCGACGCAACAGACGGATTGGCTATTGAGTAACTGAGAGCACGAACTCAAAGCGCTTCTTTGTAATTTTGTTGGATAGCTGTGCTGATAAGTCCGGCTTGTGCAGCATAGATGGGCCCTCTAACGTATCGGCAACATATTGTTCTTCGGCTGATTATGGTGCCGGTAGCCGCGTTGGTAGCGTCGCATATTGTGTTTAGCCAAGTGTTTCCGGGGCAGCCGGGCTATCAATTTCCGTGGGCTTATTTTCTGACGGTTGCTACGGTTATGCTTTCCTGTTGGGAAGTCAATCTGGTCATTTTTCGGTGGCTGGATAATCACTTACCGTTCTGGCAAAATCCCGTCCTGCGCCTGGTTGCTCAGGTATTAATGGGTGGCACTGCTACATTACTAACCTTTGCATTTGTTTTTCCGCTATCCCAGCGGATGTATACCGGCCACTGGCCTACTGAGCATACTGTTCTGAAAGGCATAGTTGTTTGTATAACCTTAGCCACTATTGTTAACGGTGGCTATTCAGGTTTGTATTTATTGCAGGCATTCATAGCCGAGCAGCGGAAAAAAGATCAGTATACGATTTCGGAAAACATGCCTCACCAGGCTAATAGTCCTAGCCAATTGCTAGTATCGATAGAGATAAGTAATGGCCAACTTCGACTACCCACAGACGACATCGCTTATTTCTATTCGACGGGTGGACTGGTTTTACTAGTTAAGACAGATGGGCAGCAGTTAACTACCCGTTATACTTCTTTTTCCTCGTTGATACCCGTATTAAGTACAGATCAATTTTTTCAGCTTAGTCGTCAGTTTGTGATAAGTAAAGCAGCTGTCCGGGCTGTTCAGGATGCTGTTAATCGGAAACTTACCGTTTCACTGGTTCCTGCTCTGCACCGCCAAGTAGCCATGGAAGAAGTAATTGTCAGCCGTTACCGCAGCGCTGAATTTAAACAATGGCTTGAGGCAAATAACACCCTCTGACCATTCATCCCCATTTCGGATACCATTCGTTTTCATTCAGTCTGTTTCGTTTCATAAGGCACAAAAAGGGGACTTCTTTTGCTGTTGCAGACATAATTGTCTGCCTTAACTAAAGCGCTGTATGCAACCCAATTTATCGCATCTCTTTGAAACGACGCCCCTCTGGCTGGATGCTTTCTTCGTCCTGACGACATTACTAACACTATGTCTATTCGTTGCCACCATCCGACAAGTTTCACCAACGGGCTCCATCCGATTTCTTATTGCAAGCGTTGTCTGGTTAGCCGGTTTAGCCCTGTTAGCCCATAATCGTATTTTTCTTCATCTTGATGCACGTCCACCTGGCTTTGTGCTGGTTCTTGCCCCACCAATTCTGTTAATAACTGGCCTGTTTTTGACGACCAGTGGTCGCACTTGGGTTAATCAGTTACCATTGCCAACCCTTACCCTCTTGCATACAGTTCGCATACCGGTTGAGCTGATTCTATATACTCTTTATCTACATCAGCAGGTTCCCCAACTAATGACTTTCGAGGGACGTAATTATGATATCTTAGCTGGTCTGACAGCACCGATTATAACGTATTTCGTATTTCGGCAGAAGCAGCTATCAACCCGATGGCTATTAGTCTGGAATGTACTAGCGCTGGGTTTAGTGCTAAATATTGTTGTTAACGCTGTCTTATCTGCTCCGCTTCCATTTCAGCAGTTCGCGTTTGAGCAGCCTAATGTCGCCATACTAAAAGCACCGTATGTTTGGCTGCCCGGCTTTATCGTCCCAGTGGTTTTGTTCAGCCATGCGGTGGTGATTTATAGATTAGTCGTCAGTCGATAGTCAGTAGTTGCGGGTGTGTGTCGCTATGTCCATTAATGACTATCGACTACAAATTCGTATAAATCAGGATAGCTTCAGGCTGAACGGCAACGGATTCACAGGCAGGTACCGCTACCGGAGCAGCCGATGGCCCCTGCCATTGCGGATCAGCTGAGTCCAGGAGTTTTTGCCAGGGCTTTCCACTTTCAGGTAGCATAATCGATTGTGGCTCCTTTGAAAAGTTCATCAGGCAAACCACCGTTTCTAAACCGGTCAATTGGCCAGGCTGATTATGTTGACGGTACAACGTAATCGTTTGTCGAACTTCATCAGCAACGACAGCTACCGACTCACGATCTGGATGCCGTAATGACGATTGTTTACGAAGTTTTAGCAGGGTCTGATAATAGCGGAACAGCGTCCGGTGAGGCTCCTGACTTAATCGTTGCCATTGCAGTTTCGAGCGTTCAAATGTACGTTCGTCCTGTGCATCAGGCGCTTCGAGAATACCCTGAAAAGCGGCAAATTCGCGTTTGCGTCCCTGCCGCACGGCTTCTATCAGCGCCGGGTCAGAGTGACTAACGAAGTACATAAATGGGTTCAGTTCACCCCATTCTTCGCCCATAAACAACATCGGCAGGTAAGGGCTGCTCATTACAGCTCCGGCCATTAATTTCTGCATCTCCAGACTCACCAGTTGCGCCGGTCGTTCGCCCAGCATCCGGTTTCCAATATGGTCGTGATTCTGTGAGAAGACTACAAACTGCCGCCCGGCATGCCCCGCTGTCGACTTACCCACGATTCGGGCTCGGCGCGGCATATAAGTACCATCATACACGTACGCATCTTTATAGGATTTAGCCAAGTGCTGAATCCCGTTATAGTCAGCATAATAGCCTTTCCGTTCGCCCCCGGCTGCTACGCGCAAGGCGTGGTGAAATTCGTCATTCCACTGCGCATCCATACCATAACCCTGATCAGCCAGCGTTTTGATAAACTGTGTTTCGTTCTGATCAGATTCGATAATCAGGTAATGCTGACGACCTGTCTGAAGCATTAGTTCATCAACATACTGCTTGATTTCGCGTAACAAGTGGACTTCGCGAGTGTCGTGAATGGCGTGTGCCGCATCAATGCGGAGGGCATCAATGTGAAAATCCCGAAACCACATTAATACATTCTCCACAAAATAGCGCCGAACGCTATCGCTATAATCGTCATCAAAATTCAGGGCATTGCCCCAGGGCGTCTGATAACGAGTCGTGAAGTATGGCCCGTAATCAGTGAAGTAATTACCCTCCGGTCCCATGTGGTTATATACTACGTCGAGCACCACCGCAAGCCCTTTTCGATGGCAGGCATCCACCAGTCGTTGCAGACCTGTCGCACCGCCGTAGGAATTTTGTACAGCATAAGGACAAACACCATCATACCCCCAGTTCCGCGAACCCGGAAACTGTGCTACGGGCATAATTTCAACTGCATTAATACCCAGTTCAAGCAGGTAATCCAGCCGATTTTCGATGCCTGCAAAAGTGCCTTCAGGTGTGAATGTACCGGTATGCAACTCATATAATAAGTAATCCTCCAGTGGCAGGTTGCGCCAATCAGCATCGGTCCAGACAAACTGACCTGTATCAACCGCCTGTGATGGCCCATGAACCCCTTCAGGCTGCGCCAACGATGCTGGATCCGGACGTTCGAGCGTACCGTTCAGCACAAACTTATAGGTATCACCCGGCTTTATCTGCCGCGCGGTCGTTTGCCAATACATACCGTCGTTCTGGAGCGGAATGAGTTGTTCCTGCCCGTTCAGTCGAAGCGCAACTGTCTGGGCAAAAGGAGCCCAAACACGCACACAAGTACCACTGGAGGAGAAGGTAACGCCGAGCGTTCGACGATTGATAAGCGCCTGGTTCATAGAATTAAGGCTGGTAGTTACATAAATGGTTATGCAGACAACCAGCCACTCCCCTAATGTGTTGGCGAAGCGGACAAAAAGCCGTCTGTAATTGATACAAGAGATGGATTATTACTTGAAAGTCCAGCAGTAACTCAAGAAACGTTTAATGAATATTAAATTATTTTAATGCACTGAAAATCAATATATTATAAACTAATTTAAGCCGCGTATTTAACATTGCTAAACTAAACATCAATCCGTACCATGAAAAATGCTTATTTAATCACCCTACTGTCAGCACTCTGTCTATCAGCAACAGCGCAAACGTCCCGGCCTATGGCCAAAGCTGGGGAAACTGTTTGGGTAGTTGCTTATCCGGTCAAAGCAGCCAAACGAGCGCAGTACGAACGGTTTGTTCACGAAATCTTCTGGGCTGGCATCAATAAATTGCCAGCGGCTGACCAAAAAGTGCTTAAGCAAACCCGTATACTACATCCTACCAAAGCCGACCCAGACGGCACGTACCCTTACCTGTTTATTATGGATCCGGTTATCAAAGGCGCTGATTATGAAATCGATTCGCTGCTCAAGAAAATGTATGGCACGAAGAAAGCCGCTGAATATTATAAGCTTTTTACAGATTCGGTAGTCGACGGCAAGTACAAGCAATACATCGAAACCCAATCCAAAGATTAAATTCCATATTCCCCGCGGCTATCATTTGATGTGTCGCGGGGAATCTTAATATTCTAGGGGTAATCAGAAATTTTAAGCCTACGAAAAAGACATTTTAGCCAACAGTTTAGGCAACTCATCCAGAATTAAGTAGGCTTCGGTGGGCGTGATTCCTAGGTTTGAACCATCAAAACACGCTTATCCAACATGATTGCATTTACCCACACCACCAAACACACGACGACCTCCACTGCGTCTCACATTCTGAAAAAAACATTCACGTATGCTATTAAAGAGAACACCCCGCTGGAGCTGGACGTTTACCAGCACCCGAACGCGTCAGCCAAGAATCCGTGCGTCATATTCCTGTTCGGCGGTGGATTCAAGAAAGGGCACCGGGATTCGCCCGAGTACTATCCATACTTTACTAGTCTGGTCAATAACCAGTACACGGTAGTTTCTATATCATATCGGTTAGGACTAAAAGGCGTGGGCAAAATATCACCATTCCGCGTAAAGCCGCTCAAACACGCTATCGACATTGCAGTAGAAGATCTGTTCGATGCCACCAACTGGGTTTCCGATCATGCTCAGGAGTTACGAATCGACCCGAAACAGATTGTGCTGTCAGGTTCCAGTGCCGGGGCTATTACCGTCTTACAGGCCGATTATGAAAAGCGTAACAACGGTGAGTTAAGCAGGCGATTACCTGCTTCTTTTCAGTACGCGGGCGTAGTCTCGTTTGCGGGTGCTATTCTGCGGTTCGATGGTAGCTTGAATTACCAGACGCCACCGGCCCCAACGATGCTATTTCATGGCACCAATGACAAATTGGTCTTCTACAAGAAGATACGAATTTTCAACAGGGGATTTTACGGCTCCAACCCAATTGCGGCTGAGTTTAAAAAGCGTGGTTATCCGTATTATATCTGTCGGGTTGCCGACATGGGTCATGAGGTCGCCTTAACGCCTATTCAACGCAATCTGCCCGAAATTTTAGGGTTTCTGGAAGCTTTCGTCCGCGACCGAAAATCGTATCAGGTCGATGTAACACTCCGTGACCCAGAGCAGAAGCAAACGTTGTTTCTTACGCCTAGCCGGATTTATCGATAGTTTGAATCAGTGCTGTCAGATGCTCACATCCGACAGCACTGATTCAAACTTTTACCTCAACCGTTGTGCCTTCGTCGGCAAAAACCCGGAATGTACCACCAAGTTCATGTGCGCGGGTTTGCATATTCTGAAGGCCATAATTCTGTTCGGAGAGGTTCTCGCCAGGCCAGTTGAAGCCTCGGCCATTATCATGAATCCGTAAATCGATACGTCCGTCAGACTGCACATGAAGCTGAACTCTGGCCTGCGTTGCCTGCGCGTGTTTGATAACGTTGCTCAACGCTTCCTGCACAATCCTGAACAGATTTAGCACCTGTGTCGAGCTTAGCCGCTGCCCCTGCGAACCGGTTATCTGCGCATCGACATGCAACCCTTCCGTTTCGTGTACATACCGGTTAATGTATTGATTGAGTCGCTCAGCAAACTCCTCAACCGTAAAGCTTTCCTGATGAATAGCCCAGATGGTTTCGCGCAGGAGCTTAACTGCCTCGCGGGTATAGTGAACTATGGTCCGTAATTGACCCGCCCACTGACGCCCGTTCAGCACGGGTTGTTTTTCGGTTTGGTCGCTGATGTGTGTCAGATTCGTTACCACAAAGGCCAGATGCGCGCCCACATTATCGTGGAGGTCGCGAGCAATCCGCTCTTTTTCGACCAGTAAATTATTTTTAAACGATAGTGCCTGTACTTCGGCCTCGTAGGTGCGCTGCTGCTGAACAGTCCGCTCTTTGATGAGCCGTTCGGTCTGGTCGCGGTCCATTTTATATCGATACGCTAGGCCAATTGTCAATACCAGCACTTCGAACAAAGCAGCCGGTGCATAATACGCATAATTAGCGATTGGCTTATAGGTAGGCAGCAACCCGAAATTAGCGAAAACCATCCCTAGATTTAAAGCGTAAAAAGGCAACACGGCAATCATATAAACCAAGGCTTCCTGCACATGATACCGCCGAACGATGCTAATCACGATATACGCCACAATAACTGGCAGCGGCAGCCAGTACAGGGCAGAAAACAAACGGATCAATATTAATTCCTCCGTTGGAGTCAGTGGAACGAACCATTCCGCCGTTAGGGCAATCATGCAGATTACTCCGCCCCACAGCACCACGGTTCCGAGCTTATGCCAGCGCTGTGAGCGGGTGTAACGCAAGTTTAAGAAGGTGCGGACAAAGATTAACTGCGAGTAAAACAGAACCAGCGGAAACAGGAAATAAACATTTTGTCGGGGCATCCAGAACTGAGCGTCAAACCCAAATTGATTCAAAAAGCCGTTGTTAATGACAAAAAAGCCGACCAGACCCAGCAAACAGAGAATGTATTTTGAATAAATACGATCGAGGGTGATCAGAAAAAAAATCAGGCTCATAACCGCCACAAATATCAGCGTAAAGAGCACGCCCCCCCAGAACAGATAACTCTGTTGCACAATGGATTCATAAGCCGAATCCCGAATCAACTGAATGGGCACAATTTGCGTACCCCGGTGCTTCATGATCCGTAAGTAAGCGGTAACTTCCTGTTTAGCAGGCACCGTAAATGGAAACCAGAATTGCCGATTATGCCTAAGCCGCTGAGCTACGGGCGTTTTCCAGCCGATAATGGGCGATACTGACAGCAATTGATTTTGAGAATCAACGATAAATAGTTGAAGTTCGTCGTAGCACCAGAAATCCAGGTCAGCCAGCCACTGCTGAGGCTGACTAGCCGAGTTAGTCAGCCGAAAACGTAGCCAGATCGGTGACGCCGTTTTTGTCCCGGTAATGACGCCGAAATTAGGAATTGGCGACCGAATCGGTTGAAAGGCTGAGGTATTAGCCAGCCGGATTACATCAGTAATGGTTTTAGTATGCGACGAATCCCGCAAATAGGCCAACTTACCTTCCAGAGAAATCTGGTCTTCAACTGGTTGCAACGGTACAACCGGCTGATTGACCAGAGACTGCGCCGGCAGTTGAAGCGTCGGCAGACAAATCAGTAAAAGGGGAAAAAACAGTTGGCAAAAACGTCTCATTCGGGGACGGATTAACCACTAATGTAGCAGGCAAGCCGGGAATAAGCAAGAAGATAGTCCATACTTACCCCACGGCAGCGGTCGGCCGCTGCCGTGGGGTAGAACTACCAATTACAACGTATACCCACCGTTGTATTGACGCCGGACAAATTGATTCGCATAGTCGAAGTTGGTGATTTTCATATTGTCGCCATCCCAAAGTAACTTTTTACGGCCCGTAAACTTGCCATCCTCGCGGGCGAGGTAAGAACGCGTTGCCAGATTACCCATCAGGACAGTTTCGGTAAGCGGCCCCGACTGATCGAACGAGGAAGAAGTATAGGCGCCGTACCCCTGCTTACAAGCCTTAACCCACTGCTGCTGATGCCCTTCCGTTTTTCTCTCTACCAATGGCCGATTAGGCGAAGGCAGCGATTTATTAGCAAATTTGTCAACGGGCAGCAGTTTTGGATCATTACCAAACAGACCTCCGGTTAACATGCCTTTAGTCCCGATAAATAGAACACCGCCGTCGATCTCACGGAATACATCGCTGTACTCAACGCCCTCGGGCAGTTGTGGCCGAATACCGCCATCAAACCACGAAAATTTAATCTCTTTTACCTTCTTATCTTCCGACGGAAACGTCAGGTGAATAGCTGATGATGGCGGACAAACGTCGTCGTAAAACGCTTCCTTGAAAAAGTCAGCATAAACCGACCCGACACTGCATTCAACTGAGGTTGGATATTTGAGTTTGAGCGCTCGGAACGGCACGTCCATAAAGTGGCAACCCATATCCCCGAGGGCTCCCGTACCAAAGTCCCAGTAACCTCGCCAGCGCGTCGGCATATACGCTTCGTGATACTCGCGAAGAGGGGCTGTACCTAACCAGAGCGGCCAATTAACTTCGGGCGGAACTGGCTGCGACTCGCCTTTATCTTTCGGCGACCTAACGCCCTGCGGCCATACCGGGCGGTTCGTCCAGCAGTAAACCGTATGCACGTGCCCAATTAGTTTGTCCTGAATAGCCGTTTCAATTATGCGCGTATCATCGCCCGAACTACCTTGGTTGCCCATCTGAGTAACAACCTTATAGCGCTCGGCCGCCTGGGTGAGCATACGAGCTTCGTAAATATCGTGGGTTAACGGTTTTTCGACGTACACGTGTTTACCCATTTGCATGGCGGCCATAGCAATCGGCGCGTGCATGTGATCGGGTGTGCTGACGATAACAGCATCGAACGTTTTACCAGTTTTATCGAGCAGTTCGCGGTAATCCTGGAAATAAGGAGCGCTGGGGAATTTTTCGCGGTATTTTTTCGATTGCCGATCATCGACATCACACAGAGCCACAATGTTATCCGAACCATTATTATAGGCCAGTCGAATATTTACATCAGCTTTGCCACCACAACCTATCGCAGCAATATTCAGCTTATCGGAAGGCGCTACAAAACCTGGCCCACCCAACACATGGCGCGGCACAATCATAAAGCTACCAGTGGCCACAGAAGCAGCTGCCAGCGCACTGGTTTGTAAGAATTTACGACGGGAAGAATTAAGCGACTCAGCCATTCGGTTGGTTAGTTTAGTGCGCATTTGCAGGCGAAATCTACAATTAATACTAATAAATAACCAACCGATGCAAAATGCTTACCCCATAATTTTTCCCATCTTCATAGCAACGCCCATGTCGCCTTTTATTTTAAGTTTGCCACTCATAACGGCCATCATAGGGTTTAGATCACCGGTGCCAATGCGTATCAGATTATCAACGGTCACATGCATTTCGCAATCCGCTGGTTTATCATCGTTCGATACTGTGACGGGTGACTGTTGAGCGTCGATGAAAACAACGCCCTCGTCGGTCACGATTTTGGCGGTAGCATCAATGTTGTCAGCGTTGGCAGCTTTCGCCCGAATTTGTTCTGTTAGTTCCTGTAAGCTCATTTTGGTAGTGTTCTGAAATTAATAAAGAAACTCGGCCGCTAAAATAAGGTTCATTCAGGATAAGGTATTAACTAGCGGCTTTGCTCCTACTCCATCATGCGTTCTCAGTTTTTAACGTTACTCTGTATTCTTACTTTCCTTAGTTGTGCCTGGGGAATAGCTGACGCTACGGTTTCTCTTCTTCAGACCGATGCTATCTCTGAACCTACTCAGGTTGAGAAGTCTGCCACGCCTAAGCCATCCAAACCAGTCCCCCAACAATACTACGAAGATCGCTCGTCGGGCGATGAGCCGATGGCCACTGACCCGATTCTGATTAAGAAGCTGGCGGCAGGGCAACTTGTTTATTCATTGATCACGCTCATTGGAGCTATTCTTATGTTTCGCTTACGTCGAGTTGGATTCTGGATTTACGTTGCCGGGACAGCCATTGGTATTACAATACCCATTATTTTACTCGGCTTCGGTGCGCTGAATATGTCTTTTGGGGTATTTTTCAGCCTGTTGTTTATCGGGTTATACTGGCTTACATTCAAGGAAATGCATTGACAAACAACCCATAAATCCCCTAAAGGGGACTTGTCCGCAAGTGAACAAAGTCCCCCTTTAGGGGATTTATGGGTAAAATTAGATTGACTCTGCTTACGCCAGGAATGGAGTCGCTATCGCGAGTACCGCTTCTTTGGTCAGCGGTTCGTCGTATGATTCGGTAGCCCGTTCGAACCCAACACCACCCAATTTGGACGTATCGACCCCGGCCTGAATTACGTTATCATCACCCGCATAAATAGCTGCTGGAACGCCCGGCGTGCCTGGATTGCTACCCGTGATCCAGCCGCGTGCGCCATTCAGATAGCGTACTTTAGCCGCGTGCAACGCTTCCACCGAGTGAATACGCAGGGCCGTGGTCAGTACATCCGGGAATGGCATCAGCCGGGGAGCCTGTCCTTTATAAGCCCGTACGCCAGTATCTTCGAAAGCCTGCGCTACCTTCAGGAAGGTCGCATAATTCGAGAATACATCGGGGAAAGCACCTTTCGCCGTGAAATCAAAATTAGGTTTCGAAATAGCGGCTGAGCCCAATGCCGATTTTAGCAGAGCAACGTGAGCATTTTCATGCAGGGCAATTTGCTGGAACGTCTGCTGACCTTCCATACCCATCACCAGATTGGACGATAAGGCTTTGTTATAGAATTCAGCTTCGAGGTATTCAAGCGTCAGCGCAAAATTCAATACGTCGACAACAACGTTGGATTGAGCGTAGGCTTTATTTAAGATGGAGCCGAAAGCTACAGGTGCGATACCAGCAGCGGCTTTTTTTAGAAAATTATGGAAAAGGCTGCGACGTGAGACATGGTCAATCCGCTCGTATACGTCGGTATCCACCTTTTCAATTTCATTGAGTATGTTTTGTAGATTCATGAGTTGAAGTGAGTTTAGGCGCGAAGATTTCTACCGTTAATGGTTTCCTGAATATAAGGCCGTGCTAGTGTTAAGCATTCTTCCGGCGTGCGTGCTTCGCCCAGACCACTGTCCTTGCTAACGATGTCATTACCAGCGAAATATCCAGTCATTGGGCTGATCAATTCGCTCAAAATAGATACATGGCGAGCCTCCATCGAAACGATTTTACCAGCTAGTGCCAGATTATCGGCACTCTTCAACAATTTTCCGGTCCCATTATACGCTGACGTACCGATAGCTTCGAACGTACGGGCTGTCTGCAAAACAACAAGCCGATTGTTAAAATCGATTCTACTGAAATTCGGTGTTATCATTGGAATGGCCGCGCTTCCTAACACCGTCTTGAACAGTTCGCGGTGATTGATTTCGTGGTCGCGGATTTCGGTTAACAGCGCCTTTTCATACCCGTTCATACCGGCGTAAGGCGTCATCATAACCTGGGTGTAGAAAGCCGATTCCAATTGTTCCAGCGTATAGGCGAAGTTCAACACCGTGGTATCGTTGTAGCCGATATCACCAAGGTCAATCACATCGCCCAATCGTGCCGAGCCTGTTACGGTGGGATCAACAAGTTCGCTTTTGCAAGCACTCAGCGCGACGCCCGCAGCCGCACCAGCTGCCGCGGTTCTTCCAAGGTATCGCATAAAATGTCGGCGGTTGATGGCCGATAACACGTTGCCAATCAACGACTGACCTACGCCAGCAGTATTGTTGGGTAGTTTTTCCATTGAGTAGAAAAAAGTTTAGTGGATTATCTTCCGTTCGTCGGAAGAATCGCACTAACTACTATCTGTTACAAGACTGAGTTTTGCTATTCTGTCAAAAAAGAATAATAATCGTAACTTAGTAAGGGAGTGGTCCCAATAATACCGTTTACGAAACGAATTCGAGTAAATTAAATTTATCTCGCCCAGATTGGTCTGCTTCCAAATCAGCATGAATGTGGTAGTTCATACGTCTGATAACATCTATAGATTATCAAAACTTCTGTTCACTTGCCAAACAATTACCTATATCGAGGGTTCTATAAATTGAATATTTCACTGTTATAAATCAACGATTATAGTCATGATTAAGAACGAAGAAATTGTTGACGACCTGAATGAACTGGTTAAGATCAACAATGATCGTATCCAGGGTTACGAGAAAGCAATTGAAGATAACGAGGACTCACAACTGGACGATTTGTTCCGTCACTATGTGATTCAAAGCCAGAATTTCCGCAGCCAACTAGCCGACCATATTGTGCGTATCGACGGCTTGGCGGTATCTGACGCAACAAGTACGGACGTAACGAGTAAGCTTCACCGCGCCTGGATTGATATTAAGTCGGCAATAACCGGTAAAGACCGTGATACGGTATTGAGTTCAGTAGAATTTGGCGAAGATGCCGCGGTGGAAGCCTATCAGGACGCGATTGAAAAAGATCACATTCCGGCTTACATCAAAGAAGACCTGCAAAAGCAGCTTAGTGAGCTGAAAGAAGCTAAGGACAAAATAAAAGGCTTACAGAAAGTAGCCTAGTTCTTTCTGTTTTAACGAGAGATGCCGTTGTGGTATCAGTTTCTCAAAACTGATACCACAACGGCATCTCTCGTTAAAACCTTATTTATATTGATTACTGCGGTAATGGCATATCCTTAAAATCGTCTTCAGTCAGCTTAATGGTAGCAGCCTGAACGTTTTCATCAAGGTGTTTTACCGACGATGTACCAGCAATAGGCAGCATCACTGGCGAAGCCGCCAGTAACCAAGCCAGTGCCACTTGATAATCCGTTGCATTATGTCGGGCCGCCACTCGCTTAATAGCACTTTCAGCGTCGACATTACCCGCGTTAAGTGGAAACCAAGGGATGAACGCGATATTATTTTGCTCGCAGTATTTCAGTACATCGTTCCAGCGCTGCTCACCGAAGTTGTACATGTTCTGCACCGAAACAACCTCAAAATACTCCTTCGCTTTTTCGATCTGATCAACGCTCACTTCCGACAAGCCAATGTGCCGGATTTTACCCTGTTGCTGAGCTTCCTGCAAAAATCCCAGGAATTCATCTGTGGGCACTTTTGAGTCGAAACGGTGAAGTTGATACAGATCAATTTGGTCGAGTTTCAGACGTTTCAGACTTCCGTCCAAAGCTTCTTCCAGGTGCTTGCGACTCCCATCCACCGGCCATTGGTTAGGCCCGGTGCGCAACAGTCCACCTTTCGTAGCAATTACCAAACCATCAGGGTAGGGATGTAATGCTTCGGCAATCAATTCTTCCGAAACATAAGGCCCGTAGCTATCAGCTGTATCGATAAAATTAATGCCGAGATCGAGGCAGCGTTTCAGCACACGAATCGCTTCGTCATGGTCTTTAGGTGGCCCCCAGATTCCTTCACCGGTGATACGCATGGCCCCATATGCCATCCGATTGACAGTCAAATCGCCACCAATCGTTATTGTACCTGCCTGTGAAGCAGGTTGTTGTTCGCTAACTTGCATAATCGTTCTACAGGTTGATTGACAAGACAGCCAGTCAGTGCAGCTGTCTATACTTTATAAACCAATAGAAACGGTTTTTGTATTGAATGGTGTCTCTGGATTACGTTTTTACCGCTTCTCGATCCCGTCCAGCACGCGTCGGATTACGTTGGCACGCTGCATGAAATCGAGCGAAGTCGTTACGTCCTGATCGTCGATAACCTGCTTGAATTGCTGCAAGAACTCAATGTAAGCGGATAAGGCATCGGACACGTTCGCACGGTTCTGATCAAAGATAGGCGCCCACATTTGCGGTGAGCTTTTTGCCAACCTCACCGTCGAACTGAAGCCTGTGCTGGCCATATCGAAGATTGCCTGTTCGTCCTTCTCTTTCTCCAGCACGGTCAGCCCAAGAGCAAAGGAGCTAATGTGGCTCAGGTGCGAAACGTAAGCCAAGTGCAGATCGTGTTCCTGGGGCGTCATATAGAACAATTTCATACCGATGTCGCGGAATAGGCTTTCGGTCAGCAGCAGACTGTCCGATTTGCTCTTGTCGCGGTCACAGATGATCAGGTTTTTGCCGGGTAATAACTCCCGGAAAGCCGCGCCAGGACCAGAATTTTCCGTGCCTGCCATGGGATGAGCCGCCACAAACTGCGCCCGTTTCGGATGAGTATCAGCTATCTCACAAATGGCTTCTTTAGTCGATCCTAGGTCAATTAATGTCGCATCCGCTGGCAACTGGTCTAACACGGTTGGCAGCAAATTCAGTATGACATTAACGGGCACTGCCAGCACCACCAACTGACTTTGCGCTACCGCATCGGCCAATGGCAGCACATCGTCGACAATACCTTTTGCCAACGCTAATTGCTGATTAACTGGCGACGTATCAACGCCAATGAAATGCATTTTAGGGTATTTCTCGCGAACGGCGAGGGCAAACGAGCCCCCAAGCAGACCGATGCCAATAATACTAACAACCATGTAAAAGGAGTTTTTATGCGTTAAGAATTTCCTTCAGAGCAGCCAACCAACGCTCGTAAGCATTCCGGTAGCCTTCCTGTGCGCGCATATCTGGTTCGATCGTCTTCGTGACGTGAAGCCCGGTAAAAGCTTCTTTCGCATTTTTATAATAACCCAAGCCTAGCCCGGCTCCACGGGCTGCACCCTGAGCGCCATCGGTATTGTAAAGCTCTATAGTCGCGCCCGTTAGGTTCGCCAGCGTATCGCGGAAAAGCGGACTCAAAAACATATTTGCTTCACCTGCCCGGATTGTTTGCAGGCCAACGCCTACGCTTTCCATAATCTGAATGCCATAATACAGCGCAAACACGATGCCCTCCTGAGCAGCCCGAATCAGGTGAGGCAAACCATGACGGGTTAGTTGCAAACCGTGAAATGAGGCTCCCAAATCCGCGTTTTCGAGCATCCGCTCGGCACCGTTGCCAAAGGGTAAGCACACCAGTCCATCAGCACCAATCGGCGCTTCGTGCGCCAGTACGTTCATGTCGGCGTAACTGATGGACCGTTGCAATACCTGATTCCGCAACCAGCTATTCAGAATACCAGTCCCATTTACGCACAATAGTACACCATAACGCGGTGCTTCAGGCGTATGGCTAACGTGCAGAAATGTATTAACCCGTGATTTAGGATCGTATTTAGCCTGATCGCTTACGCCATACACTACGCCCGATGTACCAGCCGTAGCCGCAATCTGACCCGGTTCCAGCACGTTCAGCGACAAGGCATTATTAGGCTGATCACCAGCGCGGTAGGTAACGGGTGTTCCAGCAGCCAGACCTAATTCAGCAGCTGCCGAAGCTGTTAACTCACCCTGGGGCGCAAAGGTTGGTTCGATAGCCGGAATTAGGGTCGGATTAAAACCGAAGTAATCCAGCAGGAATTGGGCGGGTTGGGCTTCCTGAAAATCCCAAAAAGCGCCCTCCGAAAGACCCGATGCAGTTGTAACAATGGTACCCGTCATGCGAGCCGCCAGATAATCGCCAGGCAACATAAAATGAGCGGCCTGGGCATATATATCCGGTTCATTGGCCTTCACCCAGGCCAGTTTTGCCGCGGTGAAATTACCCGGCGAGTTAAGCAAATGATGTAGTGTGCGATCATGGCCCAACGCGTCGAATGCGGCATTTCCGTACGGAACGGCCCGGCTATCGCACCAGATAATCGACGGGCGCAAAACGTTAAACGCCTTATCGACTACTACTAAACCGTGCATCTGGTATGAAATACCAATCGCTTTAACCTCGTCGGAACGGATAGCTGCCTGCTGCATCACAGCTTTACTAGCCAGACAAGCATTTTCCCACCAGATTTGAGGCTGCTGTTCGGCGAAACCCGGTTGCGGGGCTTCGATAACCATTTCGGGTTGTGGAAAAAACGCTGAAGCAACAACCGCCCCATTGTCGGCATTAATCAAACACGCTTTGACGGATGAGCTACCAAGATCGAATCCAAGAAAATACATGTGGTTACTGGGTTTGGGAATTCCTGTGCGAAAGTACAACGGGAAGGGAATAGTTTTTACTCTTTGCTTTTGTGCATAATCAATTAGATAAAGTCTCAACATCTTAGTAATTAAGATAAGCTAGGTTTAGCAATTGTCGGAAAAGGCCTAGGATGTCGTTATTTTGCGGTGTCCTAAACTTGTTTTATGAACACTCGCTTTCTCTTTTTACTACTCGCTATTTCGGTATCTGCCCTCGCCCAAACCTCTCCTACGTCATCCGTTTGGACTAGTCAATACTGGCCATCTCGCTGGATTCTGCACCCAACGGCTCCGGCTCGACAATACGGTATTTTCCATTTTCGAAAAGCTATTGAGTTGGCCCAGAAACCCGCGCATTTCGTTGTCCACGTGTCGGCCGACAATCGCTATCGGCTTTTTGTGAACGGAAAAGCGGTGGCTCTTGGACCCGCCCGCAGTGATTTACAGAACTGGAATTACGAAACCATTGATCTGGCTCCGTATTTACAAACAGGCCGGAATGTGCTGGCTGCGCAGGTGTGGTACATGGGCGAAGGAGCGCCCTTTGCGCAAATGAGTTACCAGATCGGTTTTCTGCTACAGGGTGATAGCGACGCCGAGAAAGTGGCCAATACCGATGCAACTTGGAAGGTGTATCAGAATCCAGCGTATACGCCCATCAAAAACGATATTCCAAAACTCCGGACTTACATTGTAGCTGGAGACGGCGATCATGTCGATGCGTCCAAATATCCCTGGGGCTGGGAGCAGTTCAGTTTCGATGATAAAGCCTGGGTAGCGGCTAAACCGTTCGGTTTCCCCACTAAACCGCGTGGTCTCGGCACGGATGGAAACTGGGGACTGGTGCCGCGCACGATTCCGATGATGGAAGAAAGCCCAATTCGGCTGGCGACCGTCCGGCGGGTTGAAAACGGCAAAATGGAGGCCGCCTTCCTACAGGGCAAATCACCTGTAACGGTTTCGGCTAACACTAAAGCTGTTTTCATGCTTGACCAGGGGCACCTAACCAACGCTTATCCCGAACTGACTATTAGTAAAGGTAAAGGCGCGTTGGTAACGCTGTCGTATGCCGAAGCCCTCATCGATGCGAAAGGTCAGAAAGGAAATCGTAATGAAGTAGAAGGCAGAACCATGCGTGGCTTTGATGACCAATTTGTCGCTAATGGCGATACCAAACGCACCTTCCGACCACTCTGGTTTCGTACCTATCGCTACCTGCAACTGACGGTCGAAACGAAAGAGGAATCGCTAGTATTGGAGGACTTAGTCGGGCAATTTACGGGCTATCCGTTCGAGCAAAAGGCCCAGTTTGCAGCCAGCGATACAACCTTAAAAGCACTATGGAATGTCGGTTGGCGAACAGCCCGGCTTTGCGCGGGTGAAACTTATTACGACTGCCCTTATTACGAACAACTACAATACACCGGTGATACGCGCATTCAGGCGATGATTTCATTGTATGTGACGGGCGACGACCGGTTAATGCGCAAAGCGATTATGGATTACGATCATAGCCGCTTCAACGACGGATTAACCCAAAGCCGTTATCCATCCGCTGATTTCCAGGTGATTCCAACGTTTTCGCTGTTCTGGGTTTGCATGATTCATGATTACTGGATGCACCGGCAGGACGACGCATTTGTTAAATCGTTGCTGCCCGGTATTCTCAGTGTATTGAACTGGCATGAGCAACGCATTGCTAAAACCGGGCTGAATGGGCCGCTGGAGTGGTGGAATTTTGTCGATTGGTCGAAGTGGAAAAATGCAAAGGACGAAATTTCAGGTGGGGTTCCGGCAGGCGCTCGCAAAGGCGGTTCGAGCATTCTGTCATTGCAACAGGCATACACTTACTTCCGGGCGGGTGATTTACTGGCCCATTACGGGCAAAATGAACGCGCAGAATACTACCGCGAACTAGGCCGGCGGTTGAATAAAACGGTAAGTGCCCAATGCTGGGATGCCGGTCGCGGTCTGTTCGCCGACACACCGGAAAAGAACAGTTTCAGCCAACACGCCAATATTCTGGCCGTGTTAACCAACGCGGCCCCTGCTGAACAACAGGCGGCTTTATTACAGAAGACAATGGCAGATACGTCTCTGACACAGGCTACGTTTTACTTCAAATTTTATTTGTTCGAAGCGCTAAAAAAAACCGGTCTCGGCGATCAGTTCATTGCTCAATTAAAGCCCTGGCGCGATATGCTGGCGATTGGCCTGACTACATTTGCCGAAAATCCGGAACCTACCCGCTCAGACTGCCATGCGTGGAGTGCTTCACCGCTCTATGAATTTCTGTCGATGACCTGTGGAATTCGACCCGGGGAGCCAGGTTTCAAAGCCGTGCGCATCGAGCCCTTTCTGGGCAGTCTGACGTCAGTCGATGGCAAGATGCCTCATCCACTGGGCGAAATCGCTGTGCAGTTTCAGAAAACGGCAGCAGGGGGCTTGACCGGTAGCATTACCCTCCCCCCTAACCTAACCGGCACCCTGCGTTGGAAAGGGAAAACGACCGTATTAAAGGCGGGAAAGCAGACTGTAAGTTTATAATCCATTTTGGTCAAGAATCTTAATTAATCTGCCTAATCTGCGTTCCAGATAATGACTTTAAAATCCGTAAAAGTTGGCGTCATTCAGGCTACGCCCGCCCTGTTCGATCTAGAACGCAGCGTCGATCTGGTGATTTCCTGGATTGAAAAGGGAGCTGCGGCTGGCTGCCAGCTTTTGCTGTTTCCTGAGTCGTTTATCCCCTGTTATCCGCGCGGGTTAACGTTCGATGCAGTGGTTGGTAAACGCACCGACAAAGGGCGAACCATCTGGCTTGATTACTGGACGAACAGCCTTGAAGTTCCGTCGGCGCAGGTCACACGAATTAGCGAGGCTGTCAAGAAAGCGGGTGTGTTTGTGGCGCTGGGCGTAACGGAGAAAGAGCCGGTTGGCGGCACATTATACTGCACCTTACTGTATTTCGGCAAAGACGGTACGTTGCTGGGCAAGCACCGGAAACTAAAACCAACCGGGCTTGAGCGCTACATCTGGGGTGAAAGCGACGGCAGCACATTAGTCAGCTTCGATACTGAACTGGGTAAAATCGGCGGGTTAATTTGCTGGGAAAACTACATGCCCCTGGCTCGGACAGCTATGTATCAGAAAGGTGTAGAAATTTATCTGGCACCTACCGCCGATGCGCGCGACTCCTGGCAGGCTACCATGCGACACATCGCATTAGAAGGCCGGTGTTTTGTACTGGCTAGTAATCAGTTCGTCAGACAATCCGATTACCCAGCCACATACCAACTTGATTTGATTGATGAACCGGAAATCATGAGTCGGGGCGGTAGCGTCATTATCTCGCCAATGGGTGAAATTCTGGCTGGGCCGCTTTGGGATCAGGAAGGTTTATTAACCGCTGAACTAGACTTCTCGGTGTTAGCTAAGAGCAAACTGGATTTCGACTGCATCGGCCATTATGCCCGACCTGATGTATTCAAGTTAGACGTTGTTAATCAACCAACTATCCTAGATATAAAATAAAACCGCACCAGCGACTGGTGCGGTTTTATTCGCAATATGATTTAGTCTATCAAAATCCTAAACCAAGCGCAAAACCACGAATGGTTGGATTACCCGGTAGTGTTGCCACAGCGTTGGCAGCTCCGCTACCCAGATTAATGGAATAAATATTGGTTGAGCCATTCGACCGCAACAGCGCGTAGCCCATATTGCTGGTACCGCCAATATCAAAACCGTTGCCACCCTCAGCATTGAAACCCAGCATTCCAACAGGCGACAGCGTCCCGTTGTTAGGCGGATTCTGGATAAACAGCATAGCCATCGTCCGGGTGTCGATGTCGTACAGCGTCGTGGTCGTGGCACCAGCGAAATTATTCGTGTAAGCAACCGACGTAACGTTTGGAGAGCCTGGATTTAATTGGCCATCGACAGCCGCAACGGTTCCGTCGTTAGGATTCAATCGTAAATCCTGACCGCTGTTCGTTACCACCCGAATTCTGTCGACGGTTGGGTTGAAATCGAAGCCAATATCCGTACCTGACAAAGTCGGACTGAATGGTCCTGAACCAACCATCGTAGCTGCCCCGGTACCTAAGTTAATGGTATAGAGTCGGCTGGTGCTGCCGATGGCGTAAAGCTGTCCATTCGCCGGACGGAAATCAAGGCCGTATAGCGTCTCACCCGATTGCATCCCAGTAATCGGTTTTGTAACGGGCGCGGGCGACATTGGATTGAAAATAAGCAGGTTATTCATACCATCGGCCGAATAAGCAACTGGCTCCGTTGGAATCGCCATACCGACAATACTCATGGCATTTGGCAGATTACCCAGCCATTCAGCCCGTCCCGTCGACAAATTAATCTGATATAATCCCTGCACATTACCGCTAATCAACGTAGCGACAGCATCGCCATTTGGCGCAATATCGAAGCTACCCGTTCCGGCAATGTCGATGCCCAATGAGCCAACTTCTACCAGTGTTCCATTATTCGGCGGGTCCTGGCGATAGAGTTTATCTGTAATGGGGTCAATATCATAAAGTACTGTGGTTGTAGCGCCCGAGCGGTTGTTGGTATAAGCCGCCCCCGAAGCTGCTACGTTCGGCACGCCATTTAAGTTGCCATCTACGGCTGCTATAGCACCTGTCTCGGGATGTAACCGTAAATTCTGCCCACGGTTGGTGATCAGACGAATCCGGTCAACAGTAGGGTTAAAATCGAGACCAACTACGTCGCCCGAGATAGCAGGCGTAAACGCGCCTGTTCCTAACGCGGTGGCCGCACCGCTTACCGTGTTAATCATATACACTCTACTCCCATTGCTTACGCCATACAACTGACCCGTTGCGGGTCGAAAGTCAATGCCAACTAGCCGTTCGTTGTTTTGCACACCTGTAATGGTCAGCATTCCCATGTTGGCGGCCGGGTTCTGGGTGTTTAGTTTTATTAACTGATTGTTATCCGTCAATGCATAAAACATCATGTCTGCTGATAGACGGGCATTAGCCGTTGATGCTTCGTTCTGTGGATTAAGTCCAGACTGTGTGTCGCGGCAGGCATTAAGGGTCAGTAATGAACCAAGTGTTAACGTGCCAACGGCAAGACGAAAGAGAGATCTGTTACGCATAGCCATTTTTAATTGAAAAGTTTCTCCGAAAAGGAAGTGAATTGTCAATTGGCTATACGCTCAGCTCAGATAAAAGGATTTAAAAGAATTAAAATTCGATTAAAATATTTTTTAATGGCCTTTTAACAACCGTTTACAAAAGTTCACCAGATTTTCTTCAGACTAACAAATGAGCCAAACGTATTTGGCAGCAACTCCCCTTGATCGAGTGCCAGCGATGTAGTTAACAGGGTGTTGGATTTTTTGCCCAGTGGCCACTGAGCTGACAGAAATGTGGAAAACTGATGAAAGGGTTGTGGATAAGGCTGTTTATAAGTACCAAAATTTCGGCTGTACGATAAGCGTCCTGTTATAATCGGCCCTCGACGAAAAACACCCATAAAGCCTGTATACCAGGCGATAAGACGATTATTTGGGTAAAACCCTCCGCCGGGATAATCGTCGTTAACAGTTGGAGTTAAGTCCGTTCGCGGTACGATAAGCGGAGTGCCAATGGTGCGGCCTCGGTACGACCAACCTTCAATATATTGGCTGTTATTGAAGTAGTTATCAGCGCCCTGCCACCGAGCCGTCGGATCGAACGTAGGGCCACTTTGGTCCATAGTTGTTAAGAATTCCAGCACAATTCGCTGAAATCGAAAAGTAGAATTAGCTGTCGAACGATTGAGATAACGTAGCCCAGTCAGGCCATCGGGGATATTCTGAAAAGCCAGTCCAGATGCATCTTCGTACATGTGTTGATGATACAGTAACCAGTTGCTTTTCAATCCATTCCACTCTAGTGCGAAGTCGTAGTTACCAACATGGTTACCTACCCGATTGGTACCATCAAACCCGGTAAAGCGGTCGTTTTCCAGCGCGTCGGGATAACGACCCAGCACTAACGACAGATAGTCCTGAAATGACGTAGGCAAGTGGCCATTAACGGCCAAATCGGTTCCGATAAGATAATCAGCATGCCCCCCCCACTGTACTTCGTGGTTCAACCCGGCGTAGAATCGCACTTTCCAAGTTGGTTTACCGATGCGACCGTATAGATACTTCTGGTGTAGATAACTTCCCTGAATATATGAATTGATTAACCAGCCATGCGCATAACCTACCCGAAACGCCAGTACCTGTTTAGTAAAGCCAATCGGCACAAAATCAGGCGTATGGATCTGGATTTTCGGAAATGGCATAGCGTTTCCCGACCAGGCTACGAAGCCAGACGTTAGCAGTGTGTCACCGATTCCATACACTTCCCGTCGGTTACCGCTAAACAACTCAAACTTTCCGAGACGCACTTTTACGTAGGCATCCGGTAGCAAAATCGCTGGATTATTAGGTGTTGATTGGGGCCCAACGTTAGCTAGTGTATATAGTCCAAAACTCCAATCAAAGCGCTTCTTTTGCTTCGTAACTGTATCAGAATTAGACTTATAATCGCGAGAAACACCAAATCGAAACGTTCCAAATGAACCACGCAGGGGAATCGTATTATATTGATTCGAGCGTAGCCAGAAAGGCGTTTGCGCGGCAGAAGCAGCCAGACCACCCATTTCCAATGAGAAATGAATAGATTTATCTACTGTTACCGACTGCGCCCAGGCGGTTGGCAAACCAATCCATAACATATATCCAACCAGGTAATGTAGACGCATAGGCAGCTTAGGAGAGCAAGATTAGTTGAACAGAATGAGCCGAATATCAATAAAGCCAAACGTCTGGCGAAGGTAACGCCAAAACATACTGACCTGTTTTATGATTCTATAAGGATATCATTTGCGCGCGAGTTTATGGATATACCTTCTACTACGCTTAATAATGGAGTTGAAATGCCGCTGCTGGGTCTTGGTGTGTATGCACCGCGTCGTAACAGCGAAGTCCAGCAAGCTGTTGAGTGGGCACTTGAGGCCGGTTATCGCCTAATAGACACCGCAGCGGCCTACGGTAACGAACGCGAAGTGGGTGATGCCATTCGAGCCAGCGGCCTTCCCCGAAGCGATATTTTTATTACCACCAAACTTTGGAACGATGACCAGGGTTACCGACGTACAATCCGCGCCTTTAACCGGAGTCTGGAACGTCTGCGACTCGATACCGTTGATTTATATCTGATTCACTGGCCTAATAAAGAAACCCGGCACGAAACCTGGCGTGCGCTCGAAGATATTTACGCCGGTGGACAAGCCCGCGCCATTGGTGTTTCCAACCACTACCCCGCCCACCTTGATGACCTTCTGAGCCAGTCTCGAATTACGCCCGCCGTTAACCAGCTTGAATTTAGTCCTTACAGTTATTTACCAGAGGTACTTGCCTATTGTCGCGACAAAAACATCCAGCCTGAAGGATACGCACCCCTGGTGCGGGGTGAGAAACAGGCCGACCCGCCATTAATTACGCTTGCCGAAAAATATGGTGTCTCAACGTACCAGCTCCTTATAAAGTGGTCGTTGCAGCATGGTGTCGTTACGATTCCAAAATCGGTGCATCGTGACCGCATCCGGGATAATTTCGCTGTGTGGGATTTTATCATTTCGGATGAAGATATGGCTCAACTGAATACGCTCTACGATAATACCCGCATCGCCGACGACCCACGCACTATTCCTTAATACTCACGAATGATTAATTACCTGCTTCCTAGTTTGTCCGTGAATAAAACATTCTATGGACCAGCGATCTTCCAGTAAGTCAGCCAGTAATTGCAGACCCCATTCCTCGGTGCGCCGATGGCCAATAGCAATAACAGCAATGCCGGTTTGGTCGACGGCTAGCTGAGCAGGTTTCCGGTAAGCTCCCGTCAAGTACAGATGTGCGCCCCGTTCAGCAGCTTCCCGGACAAGGGCATCAGTCATGGCCCCCACCACTGCAATGCGGCTGCTGTGCGGTTGCCAACCTGCCAAACTATGACCGGCTTCGGCTCGGTCGTAACCGCCAAATTCCGTTTTTATAGTATGAAGCCATTCGTCAAATTCGCGCTCTGCTACATCAACAAGCATACCAATTGGGCGTTGAGCCAATAAAACTCCGGTTGTATCAACATCCTGTTTATAACCAATCGGTTCAGGAGAATTAGTGACGCCCATTCTCTCAGCCATCAATCGATTATATCCCATCGTCAGCGCTTCATCGAATGGTAAATGGTGAGATAAAACACCAAGATTTGGCAGATCATGAAGCTGACTAAGCTGAAAAGGCCGATGTATCCAGAGGGCATCCAGGTTATACTCTTGTACCCAATTTGCCAGGTCAGGAAACGGATCTAATGTCAGACCAATCCGCTCAATCGGCTGTTCCGACGGGGTAAAAATACCACCCTGCTCATTAGCCGGGTAGCGCTCTGTAGCGAATTCTGTATATAGAAAATCCTTAATATCGCTCAGAAAAGGAAAATGTGGATTCATAGTTAGCTTAACCGGATAAGCTGTAGATAGTTCACAGACAAATTCCATAAAGGCGTCTTTCCCAGCTTGTAAGCATTACTTCACAGCTACATTTAGCAGATATTAGTCAGGGTAGTATGACCGTTAACTCAAATGAATTTGGATAATCAAGAAAGAAAGCGGTAATTTTGCAGCCTCAAACTACGACCGCCAGTCGGTTCGTCAATGCCGATGATTATCCTCGCTTAAAACCTCCCAGCAGGTTTTCTTTTTCTCTCCAGTTTTGCAGCCGCCGACTAAGTCGGACCGATTGGCTGTCATTCATTTTCACATCATTTACACGTTACCCGCGGCAGTCGGCTGTGGACTAGTCCGTTTGTTCAATGACTAAATTTTTTCGGTTGCTCCTGGCCGCATTGCGCGGTTCGGAGACCAATTTTACATCTGGTAGTATTAACCGGGCCATCTTTCTTCTATCGGTACCGATGATTCTGGAGATGGTAATGGAATCGCTTTTTGCCGTTATCGATGTTTTTTTCGTAGCCAAAATCGGTACGCAGGCTATCGCTACCGTTGGCCTGACCGAGTCGGTATTAACGATTGTTTATTCCGTAGCAATCGGGCTTAGTACCGCAGCAACAGCGCTGGTATCCAGACGCGTTGGCGAAGAAAATCGGCGTGGCGCTAGTCAGGTCGTTGGTCAGGTTATCCTCGTATCAATTACCCTGGCAGTGCTGATGGGGGTACCCGGTTTTTTGTTCGCTAAAGACATTCTGCGATTGATGGGTGGCGACGCCCAACTGATCGCTAACGGAGCCGGTTTTACCCGGATGATTTTCGCAAGTGCTCCCGCTATCGTACTGCTCTACACGCTTAGTGGTTGCTTACGCGGAGCAGGTGATGCGTCAGTAGCTATGCGATCGCTATGGCTGGCCAACGGATTTAATATCGTCCTGTGCCCGGTGTTTATTTTTGGTTTTGGCCCCATTCCAGCGTTGGGTGTTATGGGTTCGGCGGTAGCCACTACCATTGGTCGAACAGTCGGGATGCTTTATCAGCTTTATTCGCTGATGCGATCGGGTGGCAACATCCAGGTTACCCGAACTGATCTGAAGCCGAATACAGATCTTATCCGGAATCTGCTAAGTCTGGCCGTTGGTGGCACTAGTCAGTTCCTAGTCGGTTCAGCTAGTTGGATTTTCCTGACGCGGATTCTGTCAGCTTTTGGCAGCGACGTGGTAGCCGGATACACGATTGCGATTCGGATAATTGTGTTTACCATTCTGCCATCGTGGGGATTGGCTAACGCAGCCGCTACGCTGGTCGGGCAAAATCTCGGAGCGGGTGAGCCAGATCGGGCCGAAACGTCGGCCTGGCGGGCAGCCTTCTGCAACATGCTTTTTCTGGCAACTGTTGGCGCTGGTTTCTTCTTGTGGGCCACCGATATTGTCGGCTTCTTTGATCGGAACGAGCAGGTCGTTACTATCGCAGTACAGTGTCTGCGTGTCTTTTGCTTAGGTTATCTGTTCATGGCATACGGCATGGTACTTAGTCAGGCTCTTAACGGAGCCGGTGATACACGGACGCCTACCCTAATTAACATTGTATGCTTCTGGATCGTTGAAATTCCACTAGCATACATATTGGCTAATCAACTGAATTGGGGCCCGCCGGGCGTATTCTGGTCAGTGGCGATCAGCGAAACATTACTGGCCTTTATTGCTATCTGGGTATTTCGTCGGGGCCGCTGGAAAACCGTTCAGGTGTAATAAAAATGGCGATTTAAGATGATTTTAAACCGAAACTTTTACCCAATTGGGGCCGTTAATTAATTGTTAATCATGGTCATTAGCGCTATTTTGTTCACTTCTCATCATCAATAGATTAGGGTAAGTAGTACAAAACTAATGACTAGTAAATGACCGACATCAATTTATGACTGAAACACATAAACAACCCGAAACCGCCGTCTTGGTCGCGCTGATCACGCAGAAGCAAACCGCTGACCAAACTAAAGAATATCTGGATGAATTAGCATTTTTGGCTGAAACCTCAGGTGTTAAAACTATCAAATCATTTACGCAGAAACTAGATCATCCTGATAACCGCACATTTGTAGGTAAAGGTAAACTAGAGGAAATCCAAACGTTCATTCTCGACAATCCGGTCGATTCCATCATTTTTGATGACGATTTAACACCCTCACAGGTCCGGAATCTGGAATCGAGTTTTAAGGATATTAAAGTACTCGACCGCAGCCTACTAATCCTGAATATCTTCTCGATGCGGGCACAGACTGCTCAGTCGCGGGTACAGGTTGAACTGGCGCAATATCAGTATATGTATCCCCGCCTGACCCGAATGTGGAGTCACTTAACCAGCCAGAAAGGGGGCGTGGGGATGCGGGGGCCCGGTGAGAAAGAGCTCGAAACGGACCGTCGGATCGTGAAAGACCGTATTTCCTTTTTGAAAGAGAAACTCGCTAAAATCGACCGGCAAAGCGTTACCCGCCGGAAAGAACGTGATCGGCTTGCGCGCGTAGCGTTAGTTGGTTATACGAACGTAGGCAAATCGACGCTGATGCGCACAATGGCCAAAACCGATGTTTTTGCAGAGAATAAACTGTTTGCCACGGTCGATTCCACCGTTCGAAAAGTCACGCTGGGCAACATCCCATTCCTGCTGACTGATACGGTTGGTTTCATTAGAAAACTGCCAACGACACTTATCGAATCGTTCAAATCAACCCTCGATGAAGTACGAGAAGCCGATATTTTGCTGCATGTAGTTGACGTATCGCACCCAAATTTTGAGGAGCAGATCGAAGTCGTTAATACTACGCTGGCCGACATCAAAGCCGCCGATAAACCGATGGTTTTGGTTTTTAACAAAATGGACCAATTCGTTCCTAAAGACGAGTGGGCTGAAAAAGCTGCTCATGATGAAACCAGCGACTATTCGGACGACGATCAGCAGGAGGATGTGATTATCCCGGTAGCCATTCGTAAAAGAACCGCGCTGGAGTATCTACGAAAAACTTACCTCACCCAAAAAGCCGATTATGTAGTATTTATTTCGGCCGAAACTGGTGAGAACGTAGGTGAGTTGCGGGAGCTACTTTACGACTTGGTTAAAGATAAGCACTACCAAATTTATCCAAACTGGGTGCATGTACCGCTCACAGAATCAGCCGAATATGGTGATGGTTTGGCAGGCTGACGGATTTTCGGCAATTTTGCATTCTTAAGCGAGCGGTTGTATAGACCGCTCCTTTTTTGGTCCCGTAGTTCAACGGATAGAATAGACGTTTCCTAAACGTTTGATATGGGTTCGATTCCCGTCGGGACCACTAGAGTTCACTTGAAATTTAACTTAATTAGATTAATTTATATTGATGATCAGCAAATTAAGACAGAATCTTCAACTCCTCTACATCAACCGAATGCTCAAGCATTTTTAAACAGATTCTAACTTTATCCTTTGCCAGCGATCACACCGCTATCCACTTGGTGCAGTTAGCCCCCATTCATCTTCGCATTATAATTGCTCTTGCCAGCAAACTGAATACCTCAGGGTATACTTGCTTCACTCTGGCTGAGTTATCTCATTATATGGGTAAGACCCAAAGTTACATTAACCAAGGTCTGATAGTTTTGGTCCGTTTTAGCTATATCGCTAAGAAAAAGCGGGGTGAGTATTGGATCGATCCGACTTTGTTCCGTTCAGCAGTTATGGATTGGTAGCCGGGAATAAAGTGTTAATTTCTATTGATCAATTGAAAGTAAACATGCAATTAAACGGACGTTCAAACAAACAACTCCCAGTAGAGAAAGAGCTTAGTTTCTTTTATTAGCTGTCAATATTGAGCCTCTGAGTTGTCATGAACCGGCATGGGTCGACCCATTACTTTTTAACCATGAAACCCTCTTTTTGGATAGTCATAGCTTCGCTGGTCATCAGCGGCTGGATCGCCCAGAGGCCGGCCATCAGCCAGACGTCAGCCGATGCCAGACCCAATGTATTGTTCATATTGACCGACGACCAGGGCTGGGGCGACTTGAGTCTACATGGTAATCGCTTTGTGGAAACGCCCAACCTCGACCGACTGGCCCACAGCGGAGCGCAGTTTGAGCGCTTTTTTGTTAGTCCGCTTTGTGCCCCCACCCGGGCCAGCCTGCTCACGGGGCGCTACCATCTCCGCACAGGCACGGTTTCGGTAACCCAGGGCTGGGAACGCATGCGTAGCGATGAACTTACTCTGGCTGAGGTGTTCCGCCAGAACGGCTATGCTACCGGCTGCTTCGGCAAATGGCACAACGGCGAACACGCGCCCGAAGACCCAAACGGTCAGGGATTTGACGAGTTTCTGGGCTTTTGTGCTGGCCACTGGAATAATTATTTTGATACCGAGTTGCAGCATAACGACCGGATGGTAGCCACCAAAGGTTTCATCACTGACGTACTGGCAGATGCCGCGCTGGCTTTCATCAGCAAGAATAAATCCCGGCCCTTCTTCTGTTACGTGCCTTTTAACGCACCCCACAGCCCTCACCAAGTACCCGATCGTTATTTTGACAAGTACAAGGCTAAAGGGCTCAATGATGAAGAAGCCAGCATCTATGGTATGGTCGAAAACATAGATGATAACGTAGGGCGACTGCTGGCCAGGTTAGACCAATTGGGGCTGGCCCAAAATACGATTGTTGTGTTTGCCACTGACAACGGCCCCAACGGCCACCGCTTCAACGGCAACATGAAAGGTATCAAAGGGTCAGTCGACGAAGGGGGTGTACGAGTGCCCTTGTTTGTGCGCTGGCCGGATAAGATCCACCCCCAAACACGGATTCGGCCCAATGCGGCCCACATCGATCTGCTGCCGACGCTGATCGATTTGTGCGGTCTGCACTTTACACCGGCCCACCCGCTCGACGGGCGCAGCCTGTCGAGCCTGTTGCTGGGTCGCAGCGATACGCTGGCTGATCGAATGCTGTTTACACACGTTGCCGGGATGAGCGATAAGGGTCTCCCTGCCGAGCCAGGGGGTGTTCGCACGGCGCAGTATCGACTGGTTCGGCAACGGGGGCAGAGCTTGCTTTACGATATCCTTCGTGATGCTGGGCAGACAACGGATGTAGCCGCTGACCAGCCCCAGCAGGTACACAGGCTGCAAGCCGCTTACGACCGCTGGTTTACCGACGTAGCCCAGTCGATTCAGGTAGTCCGCTCTGCCCCCGTAGCCGCTCGACGAGTGCTGTTGCAGGCGCCGGAAGCCCGCTTTTCGAGCGGCATACGATACAAACAGGGCAACGGCTGGGCCAACGACTGGCTCATAAACTGGCAGTCGCCCGCTGATTCGATCTGGTGGGACGTCGTTGTAGAGCGGCCGGGCGTCTACCAGATAAGTCTGCAGTACACCGCTCCGGCTGTAGCGCAGGGGGCGGTGGTGACTGTCACGGCGGGTAAAGAGACGCGGCAACAAACCCTGCCGGGCGGCTTCGACCCGCCCCTCAAACCCAGTCCCGACCGAGTTCCCCGTAAGGAAGTATACGAGAAAAGCTGGGCTTGGTTAACGCTGGGCAAGCTCGAGTTGCCGGCCGGTACTCACCGGCTTCTCCTGCAAGCGACATCGGTTCCGAAGGGCCAGGTCGCCGACGTAAAAGCGCTGTTGCTAACCGCGTTAGGGTCGTCTGCTCCTTAAATTCAAGAACGGTTACCAGCATGCGTTCGGGTGGGCGAGTAGAAACGCATTATTTCGCACTGTCAATTCCGTAGCACGCACTATCTGGCGGGTTGACAGACATGCTCCTTGGTAGATCTATGCACAAATTCTCCATTCGTTTTGTCGTTGCTTTCCTGTTCATGACGGGTAAACTGGTCGGCGACCAGCCCATTGACACTGGTTTTATCAACGGGGATCTGCTGACTGAGAGGCCGAATTCGCTACCCTGTTTTTCCTGGGTGCTTAACGCGCAGCCAACAGAACCTTTTAACACCAAAACCAAATACGCTCACGGTTTCAAGATGACGCTCTACAGACCGAGTGATCACCTGGTTTCTTTCTCAAACTGAAAAATCTGGTCCATCAGCACCCATTTTTCGCCCTCTTTAGCCCACGGCAAAGGCTGCTGAAACGTCCACATCAGTCGCTCCCACTCCTGTACAAAAGGACTGTTAGCATCGAGTTCCCGTTTTTTGTCGAAAGTAAATAGGTCGTCCGTTTCCAGGATCATGAACATTCGATTTCCTGTTCGGTAAATCTGAAGATCGAGTATCCCGGCTTTTAGATCGTTGGCCCGTACTTCCGGCCAGCCAACCCCTTTCGCGTGCCATCGTTCATATTCTGAAATCAATTCAGGATCATCTTTTAAGTCGAGTGCCAGGCAAAACCGTTGCATATAATAAGCCAGGAAGGTGAATGGATTGGTTAGCTAAAATAGGTGTTGAAGGATTGTATCGTCTGTTGAGCCGCCAGATCAGGGGTAGGGTAGGGAAAGGCTTCAGCGGAAATATAGCCGTCATACCCAACATCAGCCAAGGCGGTGGCCACCTCAGCCATGGCTGTATGGCCCATCCCAATCGGGCGTCGGTTACTATCAGCAAAATGAACGTGACCGATGTGCGATCCTGCCGAACGTATACTGTCAGGGAGAGAAGCCTCTTCGATGTTCATGTGAAACAGATCGGCTAATAACACCACCTGTTTGGTTGCCAATGAACGAACAACATCTACTCCCGTTTGCAAGTCGTTGATCAGATTGGTTTCGTAGCGGTTGAGCGGTTCGTAAATTAGCTTCACCCCGTTGGATTGGGCGATCTCACCCAGGCGGTTCAAGCCCTCGATCAGCCATTGTAACGCCTGGTCTTTTCCTGTGTCGAGTGTGGCATTTCCCTGCATGGAACCGATGATGGCGGGAGCGCCAACCGTAGCGCCGAACGAAATCATCTCGGTAATAAACGCGATGGCTTGGGCTCGAATCTGCGGGTCAGGATCGGTTAGAGTAAGCCCGTGCAGCACTTTTCCGGCTCCGGTTCCCACGGCCGCAACGGCCAGGTTGTACCGATTAGTCAGCTCGGTTAACTGCCCAGCGGGAACGGCATTGGCGGATGCCGTGAACAGTTCGACTGCATCGAAACCCAGCGAAGCGGCTTTCGCCATACTGGTTTCCAGGTTATCCCAGTAAATCCAGGGGCCGGTTTTGATCGCCGGAACGAGCGCAATGGTTACGCAAGATTTCATTCGTTCGGTTGGTTATCAAAATCGACCATTATTTTCGTGATCGGTCCCGGATTCTCGGACCATGCCGCTAGGGCCGCTCCAGCCTGCTCAAGCGGAACCGTCCGGCTAATAACCGCATCGACTGGGAATTTGCCTGCTTCCAGGTAATCAATCACCTCCGGAAATTCGCCCAGGCAATTGCGCGAGCCCAGTATTTCAATTTCTTTACGAACAAACGTACCCGTATTGTAATCGACTGGTTTTTTGGCGTACCCAATATACACAACGCGTCCTGTGTATGCCACCTCATCGACGGCTGCGCGGTAGGTGGCCGGATGACCAACGGCCTCAATGATCACATCCGGTCCGTCGCCATTGGTTATATCCATCAGGGCGTTGTGCAGATCGACGCGGGTCGTATTGATGGTGTGAACGGCTCCCGCTAGATGGGCCGTTTGCATTTTGGCATCGTCAATATCGATGGCAATGACCTCCGCGCCACGATGAACCGCACCGGCCACGGCCCCCATACCAACGATGCCGCAACCGATAACCGCCACTTTTTCACCCGTTGCGACCCGTCCCCGGCTTACCGCGTGAAAACCAACCGTTAGCGGCTCAACTAGGGCCAGCTCCCGCACGGATAGGGTAGGAGAGCTGTGTAGTTTTTGCCAGGGAACACGGATCAAATGGGTCATGGCCCCTGGTCGGCGGACGCCCATCGTTTTATTATCCTGGCAGGCGTTCGGTCGTCCTTTTCGGCAGGAAAGACAGACGCCACAGTTTAAATAAGGGTTTACCGTAACGTGCATACCTGGCCGAAATATGCCGGGTACCTGGTTACCTACTTCCAGGATGGTTGCCCCCACTTCGTGACCCAGTACGTTCGGGTATTCCTGTAGTTCGAACAACCCCCGAAAGCCGTTGAGATCGCCCCCGCAGAAGCCGACCCGATTAACCTGTAACAATACGTCCTCCGGGCCGGACGTAGGGACATCGATTTCGCGAATTTCTGTTTTTCCCGGTTCGACCAACACCAGAGCGGGTTGTTTATTCATGACTGAAGCTAGGTTTAGGAATGTTGTTTTCCGGTTTTCCTTCAAACCACATCTGATTTTTTACCGGTGTGACCAGCGTTTCGATGCGTTGGCGTAATTCATCGGGAATCTGTACCTGAAGCGCCCGCATATTTTGTTCAACCTGCCCCTGTTCCGACATGCCGACGATAGTAGTGGCAATAACCGGATGACTGACAGCAAACTTCAGGGCTACGTCACTTAAGGCCAAGCCATACTCGTGGCATAAGGCCAGTAATTTGGGCTGCATAGCTTTCACCGCCTGGGGGGAGCTTTGCCAGCTCGGAACAGGAGCTTCCGACAGAATTCGCTGCATCAGGGGAGCGGCATTCATCAGGCCAAACCCTTTTTGACCAGAAAGCGGCACCAGCTCATCATTGATTTCGTCTTCCAGCAGGTTGTAATGGCCCCACGATAACACCGTATCGACCTCCACTTGTTGGGCAATCTGCGCCAGATAGCGTACCGGTAAACCCGAAAAACCGACGTACCGTGCTTTCCCAATCTCTTTAACCTTCAGCGCTGCCGGAATGGCTTCGGTCAGGACCTGCTGTCGGTCGCCGAATTCAATGTCATGTACCGTCAATAAGTCAACGTAATCGACCTGTAGCCGCTCCAGCGACTCATCGATACTTCGCAAAACGCGCTCGTAGGAAAAATCGAAAACGCCGTTCCCGTATCGACAGCATTTCGTGGCTAGTGCAATCGAATCTCGTTTGCCCTTCAGCGCTTTGCCCAATCGTTGCTCGGCTAGAGTATCCCCGTAAAAGGGCGCTACATCAAAAAAATTAATACCGTGGTCGATGGCGGTATGTACGGCCCGTGTACCTTCTGCTTCAGATACTTCATTAAAGACGTTTCCCAGTGGAGACGCGCCAAAACTCAGTTGCGAAACGATCAAACCTGTCTTTCCTAATCGACGGTAATCCATCCGAGGTTGTTTCTGAAAATAGAGTTGGATTTATCAAGGGCAAATGTCGGTCAATCCATCTGGTTTAGTTCGTTCTTTGTCTGAAAAACTACGCATTCTTTGTACAGTATCTTGTCTGAAAGTAATGGGACATTACCTAAACACCGGTTAGTCGCTAAGGGAATTTTAATCGCCTTGTTATTCAATAGCCAACCACATTCTCTCACTTATATCCTCAGATAGTGGTCGTTACCAGAGCCTGACCAATCAAGTGGGCAGCGGTGCGGACCCCGACGGTAAAACCAAAAAAAGGACCAAAACTTTGACCGGCAGCAAAACTGCTGAAGTATAAACCCGGAATGCTGCTTTGAAACTGGTGGTCCAGCAAGGGATATCCATTTTGTGTGTTCAGCGCTGCCTGAATGGATTCAGAGAGGAACGGTAAGCGCGATATGTTAACTTGATAACCCGTTGCCAGGACGACCGCATCAATATCCAGTTGTTGAGTAGAGCTCAAACCAATCTGTAGCGATTGATCCCTTTGTTGGTTTACCCATACGACCTCCGTGCGAGGGTATAGACTAACCCCTGGCTGGCTAATGCGCTCTTCGAGCCAAGGTTCCACCTTCAGACGTCCTTCTGCCCATAGCTTATAGCGATAATCTTGCTGTTGCTCCACTGATAAGCTCCTAAACCAGGTCGGTTGGTAAGCCATTTGCTCGACAATCGTTTCGACCCAGGACCAGTCTGCTTCCGCAAACCGGGGCGTATCATGCCGATAACTGATATGAACATGCTGAGCACCAGCTTCCCGCAGCAAAGCGGCCGTCTCAAAGGCACTCTGCCGGCCACCAATCAGCAAAACCCGCTTACCCCGATAGGCGCTCATATTAACCGCATCGCAGCTATGCTCAAAACGACCCGCCGGTAAAAGAGCTATTAACTCAGGAGGATAATTCGCAAAATGCGCGAAGCCGGTAGCCAGCACAACGTTTTGCGCCTGGATGGTATGCCCGTCGGCTAACTCGGCGGTAAATATACCCTCATCGTGACGTAAATGCTGGACATAGGTTGGTGTGATGGGAATGTTGGCTTGTTGACGGAACCAGTCCACATAGGCAATATATTGTTCCCGCGAAATGGGCGTCGTCGGCAGCCGGGATGGATCGTGCAAAGCCAGGAAAGCGTCGACGGTCCACTGATGATCCGGATCAAGGTACCAGTTGGCATTCGAGCGGAGTAACATACCCTGTGGCATATGTTTTTTCCAGAACTCCATGGGCTTGCCAACGAGCTGGTAGTCATAGCCACGTCGCTGTAAATAAGCCGCTAAGCCAAGGCCAAACGGGCCAGCGCCGACAATGAGCGTATGGGTTGAAAGATTCATTATGCGGAGTAAGTGGTTGATCGAATGGGCTTAAACTTACAAAACAATGAATCCCTTAGCAAGGGCACAGTCTTCTCCCCATGCTTTAAGCCCGTTTAAGAAGAAGCACTTCGCGCATTTTGGGAGTCAACCAATTCAAGTCTATTGTGTAGTTTAGAAAGTGTCTTACGGATTGTCCCCAACCCCTGATCAGGCCCAAAAACCAGTGATCATCGCCTGCCACGGCTACTCAGCAACCACCTTTGGGATGAGTTTCGAGCGTTTCTAGGTACTCGAACCGACATTTATCTGTCGCAGGTGCTATTGGGCGGACATGATCGTAGCTACGACGACTTCAAAAAATCGTCCTGGCAGGATTGGCAAACCGCGATTACCGCTGAGTACGATGCTCTGCTCAAAGCTGGTTACCAGAACATCAGTTTGGTCGGCTCATCTACCAGTGGGGCGCTCCTGTTGGAATTAATGGCTTCGGACTACTTTTCAAACCGCTCCGCTCCCCGTTATCTGTTCCTGGTAGACCCCATTGTGATCCCCTCTGATAAGTCCCTTTCGCTGATTGGAGTCGTAGGACGAAAACTTTCCTAACGAAAAGGTCAAACCGCCGTGCTGTTTGCCTCAACCGAAGGACAGATACCGCTGAAGGGTACCGCCGATTATACCGAATACGCGGTTACCTTACCCTATACAATGGGGGTCGAAGCGTTAATCATCTATTTGGGATGATGTCCAATACCACCGGCACGGTTACTTTCCGTGATGTATCGGTGACGGTCAATTAACGGTTTTGGGTACATGTTCGGCCTATAAAAGAATGTATAGTCTGGTGGCTTATGTGCCTGGACAAAGAACGAATAGTTGAACTGCCCTCACCGTGAAAATGGATTCAACCCAAAGGCAATGTATCCCTCTGGTTTCGCTTCGTTAAGGATTGACCAGGACCAGTTCCGCCACAAAATCAGCCATGCCCTCTTCCAGACATTTGCCAAGTAGATTTTGGTGGGTTCTCATGTTGACCAGGTCAACAGTTAAATGTATTTTAACCTGAGCGGACTGGCTTATCAGCGTCTTGTCCGACCAGGTTACAATACATCTTTTCAAGAATGAACTAGCCTCTATTAAGAATTAGCCTCCATAAGCTTGAGCGCTTCGTCGTCTTTGTACTTAATAATTTGCTCTTTCAGTTGTTTTTTCAACGAAGCCGTTACATTCTCATAGCCTTTCTGGCCGTATAGATTGTGCAGATTTTGCGGATCTTTCTGAATATCGTAAAGCTCCCAAAAATCGTCCGGACCATAAAAACGCGCCAGAGTATATTGCTTCGTCCGCAAGCCAAAATGAGGAGATACATGGTGTGGCTGCGGGTATTCATAATAATGATAATAAGCCTGATCACGCCAAGCTTTCCTCTCGCCTTTCAATACCGGCAAGAACGATTCCCCCTGAATATAATCTGGAACCCGAGTGCCCGTCAGGTTCAGCAGCGTGGGGGCCCAGTCAACATTCGATACTATTTGTTTCACCTGACTACCAGGTTTAATGACACCCGGATACCGAATGACAAATGGCGTTTTCAGGGATTCCTCATAAATCCAGCGTTTATCGAACCAGCCGTGTTCGCCCAGATAAAAGCCCTGATCTGATGTATAGATGATAACGGTATTTTTGGCCAGTCCGTTTTTATCCACGTAATCAAGCAACTTGCCGATATTACGATCCAGAGAATTAGCTACTGACAGGTAATCTTTCATATACCGCTGGTATTTCCATTCTACCAAAGCTTTGCCGCTGAGTTTCTTCGCATCAAATTCTTTACTGATTTTATTTTCGTAATACTCATAAAAGGGCTTTTTCTGCTCGGAAGTAAATCGATTATACGATGCACCGGGTCCTTTAGCGTCGTAATCTGCGTGTACCTTTAAGTCGTTTTTTAAGAGCATGGTTTTATCAATACTCATGTCCTGCTTTTGAGCCGCAGTACGCCCTTCGTACTTATCATAAAACGTGGATGGTAAAGGAAACGTAACGTTGTCGTAAGCACCTAAATCTTCAATAGCTGGTAACCATTCGCGGTGGGTCGCCTTGTGTCCTACTACCAAAAAGAATGGTTTCGACTTATCTCGGTGGTCAAGCCAATCGGTGGATAAACTTGTCACGACATCGGTGACGTAACCCTCATGGCGAGTTGTCTTGTTGTTAGAGTCAACAAAGTCCGAATTGTAATAACTACCGTGGCCGGGCAGTATATTCAGGTAATCGAAACCGTGGGGCAGACTACCCAGGTGCATTTTGCCAACCCAGGCCGTCTGGTAGCCGTTTTTCTGCAATTCTTCCGTAAATACCGGCTGGTTAATATCAAATACTTTCTCATTGAATTTGTAGCCATTGCGGTGCGAAAACTGCCCCGTTAGTAACGTTGCCCGACTAGGGCCACAGATGGAATTAGCCACAACGTTATTATATAAGATAGCCCCTTCCCTGGCTATCCGATCGATGTTAGGCGTTTTGGCCAGTTTACTACCATAGGCACTAATGGCCTGTGAGGTGTGGTCGTCCGAAATAATGAAAATAACGTTAGGCGGTACGGCATTCTGAGAATTTGGAGCAGCAGTAGCCGCTTGAGCAGCGGCTACTGAGATTGGCCTGTAGCTGGGTATGGCTAGTAACATAGCAACCACGGCTACTATTCCTAAACCTACGCTTAAAACAGTCTTTTTAATCATGATTGGCAATGAGAGAAAAGGTAAATGACAGCACTGATAGAGATGTTTTGATTAGTGTGGCGCAATGTAACGAGTTTAGCATATTATCTGGATTATAAGCCTAATATTCAACATGTAATCGATGGTAGCCCAATTCAGCTAGTTGGAACGACTAAGTATAGGAAACGGGAAAATAGCTTCTGAAGGGGTCAACTCATTTTAGGCTGAACCAATGAAGTATTTATTAACCACCGCTTTTAGTCTACTGCTACTGGTTAGCAACGCCCAGGCTCCCCTCCGACTCGCCATTGCCGGATTAAGTCATGGCCATGTGGGTTGGGTATTTAACCGGCCCGAGAAAAAAGACGTTGAACTCGTTGGTATTTACGAAACGGACCAGGCTTTGGTCGATCGCTTTATCAGTCGCTACAAGCTGGACAAAAAATTGTTTTTCAATGATTTGAACCAAATGCTTGATCAAACAAAGCCGGATGCGGTTTCGGCCTTCGGCGCTATTAGCGACCATATTGGCATTGTTCGGGCTTGTGCGCCTAGAAAAATCAATGTGATGGTCGAAAAACCACTCGCCACTACGTTTGCCGACGCCAAAGAAATCCAACAGCTTGCCTTAAAAAATAACATCAAGGTATTGACCAACTTCGAGACCTCCTGGTATGCCAGTAATCAGTATGTCCATGAGCTTTATCAGACAGGAAAATTAGGCGATATTAAGAAAGTGATGATCAATGATGGGCATCAGGGCCCCAAGGAAATTGGCGTCAGTAAAGAGTTCTTCGCCATCTTGACCGACCCGGCCAAAAACGGGGCTGGTGCCTTAGTGGATTTTGGCTGCTATGGCGCCAATCTGATGACTTGGTTGATGAAAGGCCAAAAACCGATGACCGTAACTGCCGTTACTCATCAGAACAAGCCTGACATTTATCCCAGGGTCGACGACGAAGCCACGATTGTTTTGCAGTATCCGGCTGCCCAATGTATTATCCAGGGGTCCTGGAACTGGACATTTGCTCGTAAGGATATGGAAGTCTACGGAACCAAAGGGTATGCCGTAGCCGTCGACGCAACCACGATTCGAGAGCGGTTTCAAGAGAAAGCCCCGGAAGAACGCAAGAAAATAGATCCTCGCCCTGCTCCATTCACCGATCCCTTTTCGGTATTGGCCGATGTGGTTCAGGGGCGCTTAAAATTAGACCAGAACGATTTATACGAGCTCCCGATCAATGTAACGGCGGTTGAAATTTTAGAAGCGGCCAAGCTATCCGCCAAGTCGGGAAAGACGGTTACGTTAAAGTAAGCATATTCCTACGTGTATTGACTGTGCCCTTAAAAACGCTACTTTCTAGAGGTAATGGCTAATGGTATTGAGTGCCGTAACCCCTAGATCGCGCATAGAAATCTTCCCAGCGAGGCTATTATATAAACTGTATAAAACAATCTCGTTGTAAATCGTTGGGTATGTATCTTTTACAAAGCATACTTGTTATCTCTCATTAGATCCCTATTACAAGAAGCTTGCACAAGCAGCCTGAAATCGTAACTTTGTTAATCGGAGTATATACGATTTCTACTCGCTTCGCCCACTTGGGCAACCGACTTCTATCTATAAAAATTTCACCGTTGTCATGATACAAAACGAGATCATCGAACCGATTTTACAAGAGGATAAAGGCCGCTTTGTGCTGTTTCCGATCAAGCACTGGGATATTTGGGAGTATTACAAAACTCATGAAGCCTCATTCTGGACAGCCGAAGAAATCGATCTCGGTCAGGATATGAAGGACTGGAATAGTCTCAACGACGGCGAACGACACTTCATTTCGCACGTACTGGCCTTCTTTGCCGCTTCAGATGGAATTGTTAATGAAAATTTGGCGGTTAACTTTCTCTCCGAAGTACAGTATGCCGAAGCTAAGTGTTTCTACGGCTTTCAGGTTATGATGGAGAATATCCACTCCGAAACGTATTCCCTACTGATTGATACATACATTAAGGATGCTGCCGAAAAAGATCGGCTTCTGAATGCGATCGATACGATCCCCTGCGTACAGAAAAAAGCCGAGTGGGCCTTGCGCTGGATTGAGAACGGCACGTTTGCCGAGCGCCTGATCGCTTTTGCAGCCGTAGAAGGAATTTTCTTCTCGGGCTCCTTCTGTTCGATTTACTGGCTCAAAAAACGGGGCCTGATGCCGGGGCTAACCTTCTCCAATGAGCTTATATCCCGTGACGAAGGTCTCCACCGCGATTTCGCCTGTATGCTCTATACCGACCACATCCTCAATAAAATGCCCGAATCGGAGGTGTACGATATTATCCGTAATGCCGTCGAAATTGAGCAGGAATTTGTGGCCGATGCGTTACCTGTGTCGCTTATCGGTATGAATGCGGACCTGATGAAGCAATACATTGCGTTCGTGGCCGATCACCTACTCGTGACATTAGGGATGCGGAAGCTCTACAACGTCACGAACCCATTCGATTTCATGGATATGATTTCGCTACAGGGCAAAACCAATTTCTTTGAGAAGCGTGTGGGTGAATATCAGCGGGGCGAGGTAATGGCTAAGTTTAAAGCCGCTAAAGCCGCTTCACAAAACCCGCAGGATACCCAGAATTCAACGCCTGCACCAGTCGTAGAAGAAACCAACAGTATTACATTCGACGCCGATTTCTAGATGCATAGTCTATTTGGTTAACCAACTAAATATCGACTGATTTGCCTTAAAAACGTACGCTTACTCGAAAAGTCCCGTTTAGTGAACGGGACTTTTCTATTTTTAGCCATCTGTTCAACCTGCATTGATCTTTCCTCTATGAATCGTTTAGCCATAATTCAGGCTCTGATGAGTCAGAAGAACCTTAAAAACTACCTCGAAATCGGCGTTGAAAACGGGCATATCTTCTTTCGAATCAAGAGTAGCTTTAAGGTTGCTGTTGATCCCAAATTCATTTTCGACGCCAGCCGCCGTTTCGGGAAGGCCATCCTAAATCCGTATAATCTGGCTAACCAATATTTTGAGAAGACCAGCGACGATTTTTTTGCGCAGGATGCCCAACGGGTCTTTGCTGGCAAACAACTTCAGATAGCGTTGGTTGATGGGATGCACGAATACCAGTTTGCGCTGCGTGATGTTGAAAATACGCTGAAGTACATGGTCAATGAAGGGGTTATTATCATGCACGACTGCAATCCGCAAACTGCCGGTGCCGCCGGACGTTTTGAGGACTGGACGGTTGGCGAATGGAACGGCGACGTCTGGCGAACGATTATTCACCTGCGCAGCCAGCGCCCGGATCTGAACGTGTTTGTTCTCGACTGTGATCAAGGGCTAGGCATTGTCACGCGCAACAAACCCGAATCCGGCCTGAGCTTTACCCCTGCACAAATTGAAGCCTTGACTTACGATGATCTGGTCCAGAACCGATCTAATTGGCTTAATCTGAAACCGGCCAGTTATTTCTACGAATATTTCGGGCTGAATCCTTCCTGATGCATCTGTGTCAACTTTTAGAAAAAGTTGACACAGATGCCATATATCTATTGAGTAATAATTTTAACTGAGCTACCCTGTGCAACTTGGTCGTCGGCTTTCATACTATTCAGTATGCCTAGTTCGCCAATCCGTTTAGCTGGCATTCCTAAGGCGGTCATTACTTCCTGAAAGGAACCGGTGCGGGGAGCGGTTTTCACTAAAACACGTTCAGGTTTACGGTTGAGTTTGTCAGGGTCGGTGAGCGACCGAAAATTACCGGCCACCTGCTTGAACGTGTTAAATGAACCACTGAAATCAGCCGCGCTGGCCAATCCATGTAAAGCATAAATTGCATTGTTGTATTGAATCAACCAGGTTCCAATCTGAAGCGTGTTTTTTGGGTCTGCCCGCTGCTGAGTTTGTCCCTGCTGCTGTTGTTGCTGCGAGATAAGCACATAAGCGGGGTTGCCATTAATGGTGGTTTTTGTATTTTCCAGTACGTTCAGACTTAACTCTTTCACTAGATTTTGCGCAGCTTCGTCCAGCGAATTCCCTTTAGCTAACATCAGAATCATGGCAGATTTCCCATCCTTAGCTGCCATTTGAAACTGCGTTGGTGAGTTTTGTGATTGCCAGCCACTCGGTATGGGAAATTGAAAGCGCAGCTCAGGATGATAAAACTGACCATTTTCGACAAAGCCTTGTTTTGGGTCTTCACCGTACGTAATTCCATTAATCAGACGTAGATATTGGTCACGGTCGACCTGATATGAAGCAGGATACTTCGCCTGGTAATCTTTAGCCAGCTCATGAACGCGCGTGTACCGGTTGCCAGGGTCAGGGTGGGTTGACATAAATTGTGGAATTGCCTGCCCTGAACTTTCTGAGATGCGCTTAAGTGTATTAAAAAAATCAGCCATCTTGTGTGCGTCGTAACCGATCTTACTAGAATATTCAACCCCCAGCTTATCCGACTCCGACTCGTGATCGCGACTGTATTTAAGGGATAAAAGCCCCAGCCCCTGTTGTAATGCTTCGATGTTCTGCCCAACGACTTGAGGGGCAAGAACCGCTCCTCCAATGAGAGCGATCGTGCTCAGCAACTGACTTTTCTGAGATCGGGCTGCGTGTTTAGCAGTAATATGACCTATTTCGTGGCCCAGCACACCCGCAAATTCAGCTTCATTATTGAAATGAGCTAGAATCCCTCGCGTGAAATAGACATATCCACCCGGTACGGCAAATGCGTTAACAACAGGAGAATCAACAATGTAGAATTGATAAGGAAGGTCAGGACGGTGCGAAACTTTTGCCATTGCTTTCCCTTTCTCATTCATGAAGGCCTGAAGATTTTTATCTTCATACAAGCCCATCGTGGCAACAATTGAGGGATGGGATTCTTTTCCAAGAGCGACTTCTTGTTCCGTTGACATCAGGTTAATCTCCCGCTTGCCGGTTACCGGATTTCGGGCACAAGCCGAAATGAGCGCTAAACTGACCAATAAAGTAAATTGGCGAATACAAACGAATGTGTGCATGGTAGGTTATGGTAGATATACAATCCGTCGATCAGGATACAGACTGATTACCAACGGGTTTGCTATAAACTAGTAACCGTACCCACTTTGTTTAATCGCTTTTTAATGTCGTTTTGATTCTTACAGGCATTCACTCCTAATCCTCATCGCATACAAACGAGGATAGCCTTACCGAATTGTCTGCCGATACCGCAGACTTTCCCGCATCGGACTACCTCGGCCGATGAACCAAGCCAGTCGGACATATAACCGGTCGCGCCGGAATTTTTTCAGATTTTTGATGAAATAATACGCCCGAAATAACGCACGTGCTGGCCAGGAATGGTACTTCCGGAAATAATGAAAAAGTGAGATGTAGTACTCTTTCTCGACGTCGTAATTGCGGCTCGTGCTTTGGCCTGTAAAATGAATGTATTCTGCCTGTGGCACCAGGTAAGCCCAAAAGTCTTTCTGTAACAGCCGCTTCGCTAGATCTTCTTCTTCGACATAGAGGAAATGAGCGACGTCGAAACCACCTATTAGATTGAAAGCCGATGCGCGCACAAACAACGTACTGCCCATCACGAACGGCACGCGGATAGGCTCGGTATAAACTTGCTTAGTCGGAGGATAGAGTTCCGGATGAAACAATCTTGTGAAGCCATGACCCAGGAGTTTACTGGCCAGTGTAGGCAGGTATCCAAACGTTATCTGTCGCGAACCCTTACCATCGAACATCTGTGCCCCGCACAGGCCCGCATCGGGCGTATTGTCCATAAAGGCTGCTAGCTGGGTACAGACGTCCGTACGCAGCACGCAATCATTATTCAGGAAATAGTAGTAATCCGTGTCGGAGTCGGCAGCCTGAACGCCAAGCATATTTCCGCCCGAAAAACCCAGGTTAATCCGGCTGTGAATCAGTTGAACACGGGGCTGCTCAGCAATCGGCTGTAAAGCTTTGTAATCCGCAGGCTGGGAGTTGTTATCGACTATAACAATCTCGTAGTCAACACCACTGGTCTTTTCTCGAATGGAATCAACGCAGTCATAGGTGAAGCGATGCGAATTGTAGTTGATCAGAATAATAGAAACTTTCCGCGGATTCATGACCGCAAAGAACCGGTAATTGGCTGGTGAAAACAATATGGTACTCTACTAGAACCTATGTTATTCCCCACCTAATACCGAAAAAATCAAATCTGATTCATAGCCTTTGCTAAGGGCGTAGCGAATGAGTTTTTGTTTGACGACCAGCGGGTTATCGTCGCGAATACTCCGGCGTTTTTTATCGAGCAGGTCGGCCAGCGTCTCACGGTAATCGTCCGGCGCGATCTCTTTCATCGCCTGATCGAGATTATAACCCGAAATGCCGCGCTGCTGCAAATGCTGTTTGATTTTGCGCTTTCCCCAGCCTTTTACCCGAAATTTTCCGCCAGCAAATGACTTGGCGAATCGCTCTTCGTTCAGGTAATTCTGCTGAATCAATTCGGCAATTACTTCTTCACTATCATCACCAAAGACACCCCATTCCTTTAGCTTATCACGTACTTCCTGCTGGGTTCTTTCCTGATACGCGCAGAACATAGCAGCCTTGCGAAGCGCATCTTTTAGTAAATCTGTCATTACAAAAACAACAAAAATGAGGCTCAAAAAGCTCAGCATAACGCGGCCGAGTCGGCGCTTTACTTAGGCTGGTGCATCATCAGCGTGTTAATCAACTCTTCAACCTGCGGCACAGGCATTTTTACGACTAAATACTGATGCCCTTTCCCCGCGCTGTCCCAGCCATTGGAACCATCGTTCTTCATCGTTAGTCGGCCGGATTGAACGGTGTAGTAGGGTTCATAGCCACGAACGCCTACCAACACCGCTGTCTGATCCCAGCTCATCCGGCCGGCCTTATCTTCAGCGGCTTTGAGAAGCGAAATCCGGAACACATCTTTAACCGGACTATTCTGAATCTTAGTGTTTTGCACTAGCGGTAATCCGGAGTGAATCTGCTGCCCGATTTCAAAGCCACTCATCAGCATAGGCGTCGGCCAGTCGGCAAATACAGTTTTGGAAGCGGGGGTATCCCGAAACACGTTGTATTCCCGGCCGCCCGGAAACTTACCCGCCATACTCACCACTTTGGCCACTTTCTGCCTGACCAGTGCTGTGCCCGACAGCTTCGAATACTGATCAGGGCCAGACGCCAACAGATTGGCCAGATTTGTCAGAAAGCCAACGGTAATAATCGTTACACTATGATCAGGTTGTTTAGACAGAATCTGACGATAAAGTGCAACCGCATCAGGCACCTCATCGTTCGATCGGATAGCGTGTGGATAACGGGTCACCAGCGTATCGGACCAGTGCTGATTATCTTTATCACTGACAGCTTTGCCTTTTGGAACGCCAATCGGCACGTTCGGTCGCTTGAAATAGGTGTTTAACACACTCAGCACCTGCGTGACGTTCGGGTAATTCGTGCTGGCAATTGTCGCCAGAATGTTAGCCTGCCCTTCGTCGGCAAAGGCGTGCAGGAGCGTTATCGCGCCCACATCATCATAATCAGGCCCCATATCGGTATCGAAAATAACGGAAACAGGCGATGTCTTCCGGACCGATTGTCCGTCTACAGGCCCAGTCGTCAGCACGAACAGCAGACTAACAAAAAGGAAATAGATTCGGGTCATAGAAATAAGCGAGATTTGCAGGGATCGCACGGCGAAACCGCTACCGTTTTTTAACATTCTACTAACTATGATTTCCCTTAAAAGGCTGACAACACCCCCCGATACTCAACTACGCAATCTGGGCTGGGACTGGATGCTGGGCCAGGACACCCTACCCTATTTGGCAAATGAAGCGGTAATTGTGAAACCCGACGAAGCCGACGCTTATTACGAAGCGGCTAATGAGCTGTTCGAAATGTTCGTGGCTGCCGGTCAGCACGTGATTGATCAGAACCGTTTTGCCGAAATGGGTATTCCGGATAATCTGGTCGAACTGATTAAGTTATCGTGGGATGACGACCGCAATATTCACCTTTACGGTCGCTTCGATTTGGCGGGTGGTATCGACGGACAGCAGATCAAACTCATTGAACTTAATGCCGATACAGCTACCTGCTTACCCGAAACGGCGGTGGTGCAATATGCTCATCTTAAAGCTAATGGCCTGGACGAAAGCCACCAATTCAACGCTGTATTTGAGACATTGACAGGGCAATTTGAAGAACTTCTGGCCGTCAATCCAGACTTACAACCTACCCTGCTACTGTCAGCTATGCGGGATTTTCCGGAAGACGATACTAACGTGGCCCTGCTTGGCGAAGCTGCGCGAGAGGCCGGTTTTGATATTGAATTCGATTTCATCGACAATGTGGAATTCTCGGCAGAGGAAGGTATTTTCTGGCAAAATCCCAAAAATGGCCAGTTCGAAAAACTGGATTTCTGGTTCAAGTTGGTGCCCTGGGAAGCTATCGCCGAAGAAGAACCTGAGCTGGTTCAAATCCTAACTATAATCGTGCGGAAACGATTAGCCGTTATTCTGAATCCAGCCTATACATTGCTCTTCCAATCAAAATACATTCTGAAAATTCTTTGGGAGCTCTACCCCAATCATCCTCTTTTGCTCGAAACTGACACCAAACCACTCACTGGAAAACCCTGTGTCGAAAAAGTGATTTTTGGTCGAGAGGGAGCTAATACGCGCATCCTGAATGCCGACGGCAGCGAACGTGAGGCCGCGGGTGGAGATTATGATGATTATCCCAAAATCTATCAGGAATACGTCGATTTCCCAAAAGACTCTGCTGGTTATATTTATCAGGCCGGTGTTTTCTACGCGGGTGAAGGCTGTGGGCTTGGTTTCCGGCGTGGTGGGTTAATTCTCGATAACACAGCCGGTTTTGTGGGGCATGTGGTAGAATAAAGTTCGTGGTTATAGTTTAAGGTTCGAGTAGCTCTGCTCAAACCTTAAACTACAATCTAGCCATGTACAACCTCAGCCTTTACATTCAGGCGTTTATCTATATCGCAGCGGGGCTAAATCATTTTATCAGCCCGAAAATGTATCTGGCTATTATGCCGCCCTACATTCCGGCGCATTCGCTGATGGTCAGTTTGAGCGGCATTGCTGAGATTGTATTAGGAGTTGGATTATTGTTTCCAGCCACGCGCTCATTATCCGCTTGGGGACTTATGCTGCTGTTAGTAGCTGTTTTTCCAGCCAATCTGTACATGGCTACATCAAACCGGTTTCGAAAATTTCCGGCCTGGCTGCGGTGGGCTCGATTACCGTTGCAGGGCGTTCTTATCTGGTGGGCTTACCAATATACTTAACCACCTACTTTCAGATCTTTATGCTATAGATTGCCACTACAAGCCGGTTTCGCCCGATTGTACCTTTGGCTAATGATAACCAAAGAAGATAAGGCAAAATGGTGCTAGCTACCAGTCGCATAGATAATGGATTGCATTTCACCGTTTACAAACGAACCGGACGACCAGACAGCTTGTCCGGTAATTATTATATTATCAGCGAAGGATTGACGCAGATCGAAGCCGTCCTGAAAGCGATGCGCGAAAAACTGGTGTAAGCCAAAAATCCGAAAGACTTAAATACAATAGTCCCAGCTGCATGGCGGGGATAGGGAATGAGAATGGTGTCGGGATTAGAACCCGGCACCACCACAAAATAGCCCTACAATTTTTTCACCTGAATGGCAGCCTGTTTCTGAACATTCGACGAATCGGTGTTTGGCGCCGGTGTTACGCCCGTCAGAATAACTTGGTAAGGCGCCTGGCCTAGTTGAACCGTAGTTGTGTCCTGCGTTCTGAATCCTTTTCCGCAGGCGCCAAGGCACAAATTGCCAGACTTGCTGACACTGGCGTCGCTGAGTGTAAAGATCACTTTAGCATTGCCTGCCCAAACACACTGTACATTAACCGGGCAGCGGCTATCCTGAATTGAGTCGACCTTTACTGTAACACTCTGATCGATACGAGCCGACTTTCCTGTTGTAACGACTACCGAGCCCGCAGGCTGAACGGTACTCTGACTTGATTGCTGACACCCAAAGGCCACTAGACTACCGGCCAGCAACATTACTCCTATTCGACTTTTCATAAACGTATTAAACTGTACTGCCTATCTGATTCCAGCAACCATGAATAGGTTGGAATCAGATTCCAAAAATCACACACTTGTGTAGGCCGTGCAGCCGTAGGCTAGCTATGTAGCTCTTACTTTGCCTCTACATCTTAGTCTACGGGTGCACGGCCTACCGACTGCGCTACTTATGACAATACCTCTTTCTTCTCAATACCTTCCGGCTGGCTTTCGAGAACAGATTTTGCTTTTTTAACAACGTTTTCAACCGTAAAGCCAAAGTAAGCCATCACTTCCTCACCAGGACCCGATAAGCCGAATCGATTCATACCTAATACTGTTCCTTCGTCCGTTACGTACTTGTGCCAGCCAATCGGCGTACCAGCTTCCACAGCCAGGCGTTTACGGATGTTTGGCGGTAGCACTTCGTGGTGATAAGCCTGGTTCTGTTTTTCGAACAGCTCCCAGGAGGGCATACTGACTACCCGCGCCTGAATACCCTGTTTTTTGAGTTCTTCCTGTGCTCCCATTACCAGCGATACTTCCGAGCCCGTGGCAATCAGAATCAGCTCCGGTGTTCCTTCGGCTTCACTTAAAATATAAGCTCCTTTCTCAACACCCCGCGCCGAACCATATTTACTCTGATCAAGAATCGGTAGTTTTTGACGCCCCAGAATCAATACCACCGGCGTTTTGGGTTGAGTCATAGCCACGCGCCAGGCTTCTATAGTTTCGTTGGCATCGGCCGGGCGAATGACAATGATGTTTGGAATAGTTCGCAGCGAAACTACCTGTTCAACAGGCTGGTGGGTAGGACCATCTTCGCCTAAGCCGATGCTGTCGTGAGTAAAGACGAAGGTAGCTGATGATTCAGCCAGGGCTGTTAGCCGGATAGCTCCGCGCATATAATCGGAGAAATTCAGGAACGTACCACCGTATGGATGGACGCCACCGTGCTGGGCCATGCCGTTAAGAGCGCCACCCATCGCGTGTTCGCGTACGCCAAACCAGATGTTGGATTCTTCGTAATGACCGGGCTGGAAACTAACGTCACCTTTCGTCGGCATTTCGTTAGACGACGCCAAGTCAGCCGAGCCACCGAATAGATAAGGAACGCTTTGTTTCAAAGCCGTCAGGGCTTTACCAGATGCTTGCCGGGTGGCCAAGGCACCATCTTCCGGCTTAAATTGGGGCAAGTTGGCGTCCCATCCGTCGGGTAGTTTACCCGCGAAGGAAGTATCAAACGTATCAGCTTCTTTTGGAAACTGTTCTTTATAAGCCGCAAATCGATTTTTCCATTCTTTCTGAATGTCAGCTCCTTTCTTACCAGCTTCCATTGTATGCTCTTTAACGCCGTCAGGAATGAAAAACGTTTTATCTGGATCCCAGCCAAAAAACTCTTTGGTTTTGCGCACGTTTTCCTCACCCAATGCGCTACCATGTACTTTGCTGGTGCCTTCCTGCGGACTGCCATAACCGATTATAGTGCGTACCGCAATGATAGACGGCCGTTCTGTTTCGTCTTGCGCAGCCCGGATTGCTTTTTCAATGGCGTCCAGATCATTGCCATCCGCTACGTGCTGTGTATGCCAGCCATATGCATCAAAGCGCGCCATCCGATCTTCCGTAAACGCCAGATTTGTGGGTCCATCCAATGAAATTAGATTATCATCGTAGAGATAAATCAGTTTCCCCAGCTTGAGATGACCCGCCAGAGAAGCCGCTTCCGACGCAATACCCTCCATCAAATCGCCATCGCTGACAATCGAATAAGTGTAGTGATTCATAACCGTGTGACCATCCCGGTTGTATGTAGCCGCCAAAAACGCTTCAGCCATCGCCATCCCGACGCCATTGGCAAATCCCTGCCCCAATGGTCCGGTCGTCACCTCAACGCCCGCCGTCAAATTAGACTCTGGGTGACCAGGTGTTTTAGAATGCAATTGCCGGAAGTTTTTCAGATCATCGAGCGATAGATCGTAACCGTATAAATGCAACAGACTGTATAACAAGGCTGAACCATGACCAGCCGACAAAACAAACCGGTCGCGGTCGGGCCAATGAGGGTCTTTAGGATTGAAGCGCAGAAAGCGCGACCAGAGTACATAAGCCATCGGAGCTGCTCCAAGAGGCAGGCCGGGATGGCCAGAATTTGCTTTTTGTACCGCATCAATCGACAGCATCCGTAGAGTATTGATGCTGAGTTGGTCGAGGTCAACCGACATATCGTTCATAACAAACGGGAGAGTTAGATAATTAACTGCTTCTTCGCTTCACTAATCAGTTGAAGCGTATTAAGAAGATAACTATCCGCAAGTCCATCTGTTATGTCTTTTAATATCAGACGCCGGTGCTGTGACGCGCACATTTAAGCGCCCGTTACCCAACTTACAATAGCTGGTCCCCAATAATATAGGGTGAAATAATAGGTTCCTAACAACAGGAAGCCGGTTGCAAACAGCAGAATAAATGAGGATACTAGCCGGAGCGCGGGCGTTGCCTTGTAATCTCGTCCACGAATAAAGGCTTCGACAACCAGTAGATTCGGTAGATAAAAAAAGAAATCCATTACGTAATCAAATGGACCACTAAATCCTTCACCGTGGCCAAGTCCATCTGTTAGCATAATCCAGAAGCCGTAATCCATGCGGTATAGCCAGGAACCGATAGCCAGCGCATAAAGTCGTAGCGCCCAGGTTCTATGCTTTTCTACCCGATGCCCTACCGCATGACGATACGTTTCAATAGCACAAATAGCCATCAGAACGCCGTACAGGCCAAATCCCGTATTCATAACTGCCCCGCCAACAGTTCCTTTTGCAGCTATAAATACCAGTCCGCCAATAGCCGTTAATAATGAAGCAACAACATAAATGCGACCCACCCAACGATGGAAATTAAGGTAACGAATCCGGATTGAATCAACGAGCTGCATACTACCTAACACCAGAATAATGCCGCCCATCGCAAAGTGCAGGCCGATGCCGGAAGTTGCTGCTGTGGTTCCTTGTTCATATAACCGAGGCAATATTTTGTTCCAGCGGTCCATCTGATCTTCGTAGAGCGCAGCTGCGTAAAAAGCCAGAATATATAACCCGAATAAGGCCGCACTAGTCCAGACGGTACCCACCAGCAACACACTCGACCAACGTAGGGCTTTTATACTCACCTTAGTCAGTTTTGGTTGGCGGATTGGTTCAGCGACAGATTCAGATATTTCGTTTGTCATCATTGGTTGAGAATTTTTCTGACAGGATTAACAGGATTCTTATTTACGTCCGTCACTAGCTGTTGATTAGCTTTAATCCTGGAAATCCTGTCAGAAAACATTATATCAAATTCCAGCCTTTCCGATACGGCCGGAACAGCATGGCGTTGGCGTCGGAGTTGTGACGGAATTTTTCTTTTTTGGCGTTCCACTCCAGTGGCTGACCGAGACGGTAGGAAATCAAACCGAGGTGCATGGGCATTGTCATTTGGCGTGCGTAAGCCAGATTCGACTCCGGCTGCTTACGCGATTTCACCGAGTTGATAAAATTCTGCTGGTGCCCCGGCGACCGCTCAACTGTAATCGGCACTTCGGCTATGTCAGTCATTATAACGTCATTGATGCGGAGTTCGCGGGTGTTATAGTCGCAAAGAAGCGTGCCTTTATCACCTTCAAAATAAGCACCGATGCCTTTCTTTTCGGCGCCCGGCACGTTCGGCGGGGTGCTGGTCCAGTGGATATTCAATCCGTCGAACTCATAATCGATATCGATCCATTTAGGTGCATCCCCGATTCCTTCAGGCGCTTCCCCTTTGGCCGATACGCGTTTCAGGCCAGTAGGATTGACAGACCACCAGACTACGTCGGCAATGTGACACCAGAAATCCTGAAATACACCGCCCGAATAATCCAGGAAATAACGGTATGTAAAATGGCAACGCTCGGGTGTATAGAGCGAAGCCGGGGCCGGCCCCTGCCACATATCCCAGTTCAATGTTGAAGGGGGCCTTTGATAATTAGCCGGTCCCAATACTGGAGGAGCACCCGTTTTCCAAAGTCGCACCGTATGTACCTTACCGATAGCACCCGACTTAACCAGTTCGACGACGCGGTGGTAATTATCTCCCGCGTGAATTTGCGTGCCGAGTTGAAAAATACGATCGTAACGGTTCAGCGCCTTGAGCATTTTCTGCCCTTCACGAACACTGTACGACAACGGTTTCTCGCCGTATACATCTTTACCCGCCTGAAACGCCATAATCGCAATCTGTGCATGCCAGTGGTCGGGTGTAGCACAGGTGATAGCGTCAATATCGGAGCGGTCGAGCAGGTAGCGGAAATCAGGGTATGTTTTGGCGGTTGTATCGGGATGGTGGGTTTTCAGGGTTGCCAGCGCTTTATCGAGATGCGTCTGGTCAAGATCACACAAGCCAACAATCTCGACTTCAGGCAATTTGGCGAACCAGTTCAAGTGGTTAGTACCCATACCGTTCAGGCCGATGTGCGCCACTCGAACCCGATCGCTGGGCGCAACTTTGCGCTTAATACTAGGAAAAATGGCAAAGCTCAGAGCAGCCGCGCTACTCTGTTTGAGGAAGTCCCGACGATTGGTTTGATGTGTCATTGTACAAGCGATCAAGGCGGTTGATCATGTTGCCGCAGGCAAGCATGTGTTCTTATACCAAATGACGGGAAGTGGCGAAATTCTACTCTAATTACGTGATGATCAAAGATTAATATTGATAGTATAATAATTATCGGCTTTCAACAGCGTATAAAATCCTTCTGTGGTGCTGTTTCTTAAGCCATAAAGATTTTGAACTTCTTCGGTTATACACAGAGCTGGATACTTACTTATCAGCTAGATAAGTTGCAATTGTCATAATAGCTGTGTCGTTAAAATCCGACAGTTCAAGTAGATCTTTATCGCCAGTTACGAGGTGGGTAGCCTTTCCATCTAGCGCCAGAGACAGTAGAAAATTATCTTTGGAGTCGCGGCAGATACTTATCTCACTAACTACCACGATAAATTCTGCATGTAGATTTATTTGCTGTAGTAAAGCTTGAAGATCAGTAAGTGAGAAATACTTTTTGAATTTTGGACGCCTTGCAACTTCTGCAAATTCGTCAAGAAGCTCCTGGCTGAAAAGTAAAGTAAGAGCTTCCTTAGCAAACAACCTGTCAAGTTTGGAAAAATCTTTTGTCAGTAAAAAGCTGATTCAAAGGTTGGTATCTATAACAACCCTATCCTTTGGCTTTGGCATAACGCTTTGCTCTTACCGATTCTACTTCCTTTATAATATCCTCTACAGACGGCGGATTATTCGCAGCCTTTGCCCGCAAGCGATTTACTACGTCTAGAAAGTTATTATCTGTCGTTTGCCTAATAGCAATTAAGTCAAGGTCAGCAAGATCTTGCAGAAGCTTGGTTGCTTTAGGATTTAATATATCAACCTGATAGCTAATTATCATAATCCAAATATAAGAATGTCCGATTGAATTGTGTGCCGTATAACATATCCCCAAGCTCCATTTCGAATAACAAAATTTACAGCTTTCCCTGCCAAACCTGATACTTCTGAAATTCAGCAGGAACGGCAATAGGTGCATTGAAAATGCCATACACCGTTGAGCCGGAACCGCTCATGCTGGCATAGATTGCACCTGCGTCGTAAAGTTGTTGTTTGATAGAGGCCAATAAGGGATATCGAGGAAACAGACTATCTTCAAAATCGTTGTGAATTGTCCCTCGCCAGGTGGTAATTGGCGCTTCTAGTTGTTTCCGTAAGGTAATCTCAGGTTGACGTGGCCGAACCCCCGCGTAGGCTTCGGCTGTTGAAATAGCTAGATTAGGATAAATCAGTACGATAGAATAACCGCTCAGATCAACGATAATCTCCTGAAATACATCACCTTTTTCAAGACAATACACAGGCGCATTCCGAATAAAAAAAGCGCAATCGCTACCGAGCTGACGGGCATACGTTTCTAATTGAGGAACATTTAAGTCTAATTCAAACTGTTCGTTTAGAAGCTTAAGGGCAAATGCAGCATCAGCTGAACCACCACCTAATCCGGCCCCAATCGGAACGAGTTTGTGTAGATGCATCTGAACCGACGGCAGGTCAAAATCAGCTTTCAGCAGTTCATAAGCCCGGACGCAAAGATTTGTGTTTTGATCACCGGGAATGGCTAACCCGCTGCTACTGAAGCTAAACGTTTCTGACGGAATGGCCTCGAGCAAATCGTTCCAGCTGACGGGATAAAAGCACGATTGCAGATTATGAAAACCGTCTGACCGCTTTTCGGTAATACGCAGGCCAAGGTTTATTTTACAATTGGGAAAAACCAGCACGTTGGAGAAGGATGAATTGTCAATGATGATCAAGCACAAAGCTAAAATCATTCACCATTGATAATTCATCATTTAATAGAAATCACCTTAAACTCTGTCCGGCGGTTACGTTGGTGTTCGGCTTCGGTACAAATCACGCCATCGGTGCAGTCGTTTACTAACTGCGATTCGCCCATACCCAGCGTTGCAATTCGTTTGCGGCTGATTCCTTTAGAGACCAGGTAGTTAGCTACGGCTTTGGCTCGTTGGGCAGAGAGTACCTTATTATGTTCGGCATCTCCCCGGCTATCCGTATGCGACCGAATTTCAATAACCAACGTCGGATATTTGCGCATTGTTGCCACTAACTTATCCAATTCGCGAGCTGCGTCGGGACGGAGACTGAAGCGGTCCAGATCGTAATAAATATTGTCAATAGTTACTACATCGCCTACGCTTAGCATGTGCAGGTCGGCCGACAGCTCTTTAGGTTTCGCTTTTTTTGAAAGCTTTTTAATCTTACTTGTATTGGTGCCGAACGCAGGCTTGGAAGCAATTAATGTGTAATCGCAGCCCTCGATTAAGTCGAAACTGTAGCTACCGTCAGGGCCGGTTACGTATTCACGTTGAGTATGATCACACTCATTCCGTAGACGCACAGTTACACCCTCAATCGGCTTACGATCTCGTTCACTAACTACCGAGCCGCGAATACGGGATCGAGTCAGAACACGATTAGGACTTACTGGATTTGCTGGAATTGTATCAATTACTACCGTAGGCTTAATTAAGCCGATCTCCAAACGGCTGGGCTGGTCATCGGTTAGGTAACGGGTTGTAAAGCCGACAGTACTATTAATGTAGCCATCCCGACTAGCCTGAAATGTGAAATAATTGTCTCCTTCCAGACATAATCGAGCGAAGCCATTCTGATCGGTTGTAACGATTCGGTCCGGGCGGCCTTCCCCCCGCAACTTAATCAGCACGTTAACACTATCCAGTGGCTGATCGGTATTGGTATCATAAAGCCGAAGAATCAGATCGCGGCACCCATAGAGCGAACTCTCACGCACAAAGCGGTAAATATCATCGTTGCCGTCACGCCGATTACTACTGAAATAGCCACCCCGTCGATTCGCGTCGGTAATTATTCCAAAATCATCCTGGGGCGAGTTAATTGGTGCATCAAGATGGTCGACGGATTGTACAGTTGTGCCATTAGAAAGCGTGGCGAAGAAAATATCCAGCGCACCAAATCCTTTACGTCCATCTGATGAGAAATAGACATTTCCGTTGTCGTCGACAAAAGGGAATAATTCGTTGCCCCGACTGTTGATCGTATTGCCTAGATTGACGGGCCGGGTCCACTGACCGTTTTGGTTGCGGCTGACATATATATCAGTACCGCCAAAACCGCCAGGCATATCTGACGCGAAATAGAGCAACTGTCCGTCGCGACTAAGCGTTGGGTGCCCAACCGAATATTCATCGCTATTGAACGGTAATTCTTCAACGTCGGTCCAGGCTCCGTTTAGTTGGCGGGCCGTATATAGTTTAAGTTTATTAACCCCTTCGGAGCTTTTTCCAGAACGGCCATTATTGTAGTTGTTCCGGGTGAAGATAATCCGGGAGCCATCCCGCGTAAAAGTAGCGGGTCCTTCGTGGTATTTTGTATTAAGCGTTTTACTGAACTGTTGCGATGGGTTAACCGGTCGACTTCCGTAGCCTAAACCCGCCGATACGTTGATGCCTTCTTCAAAATTCGGAACCGTGCGCGAGTCATTAGCTGTAGATCGACTATATGCATCACTACCCACCCGCCGTTCGGGTCTGACTGGCTCATTAGCGGGGCGGCTAGTGCTGCCATCAGCGTTAATGATTGTCTTGACTTTTAGATTGTTGCGACTGGGAGCGTAAAACAAATCCAGATATCCCGAACCTCCACCACCACCGGTTGTTTCAATCGCCGAACCTCCTTTTTTACCCGATACGTATACCAATCCATCCTGATAAAAAGCTGGACTAAACTCCTCTCCTTGTGTATTCAAGGCTAAATATTCCAACCGGTATCGAACCGATTCTTTTCTATTCGGTGCCGATGTGGTTTCGTCAGACGGGGGCGGTATAAGCGATGACTGACGAGCGGGCTTCTGATCTTTTAATTGCAGATAGCGCTCATACTGTTGCTGCGCTTCTTTGAATTTACCATTTCCAGCCAACACCTGGGCAAATTGCAAGAGTTGCTGTGGGTCTTCCTCGCCACTGCTGTTTGCCTGCGCTTCCCGATAATAACGTTCAGCTTTCTGGCCATCGCCAACCTGATGATAAGCGTAACCCAGGTGATTTTGGATAGCGGTTTTCTGCGCGGGTGTTAGCTGATCACCCTGCTCGCTCAATAGCTCTGTATAAGCGTCGATGGCTCGGGCATAGGCCTTCCAGTTGAGCAGACGGTCGGCCTGTCTCAACAGCGAATCGGTCTGTGCCCAGGCTGTCGAACAGCATAGCCACAGCAATCCGCCTATTACCCAATGTATCCAAGTCTTACTCATCCGACGCTTTACTTACTCTGTGGACCGTAAAATTGTCCAATATCCAATCAGCAAACGAATTTGCCTAAAAATCATTAGTACTCACTGAAATTACCGTGCCAACGTTAAAAATCGAACGAATTCACGACCATCACTTAGCCGAATTTGATAATAATACGTACCATCAGGCAACCCTTGGCGAGCATCAGCCACTTTGACACCCTGGTTAGCCGTACCATCCCAGTCGTTTTTGTAATCATTATTCTGATAAACCAGTTGGCCCCACCGGTTGAATATGTCTAATCGCACCGTAATACCTGTGGGTAACCGCTGAATAATAAATCGGTCGTTGATACCATCATTATTGGGCGAGAAACCTTCGGGAATAAATACGGTTTCGCCTTCTTCAGCCTGTAAAGAGTGCAGAGTTACCAGCGTTGGTTCATCATTATCAGCTGGATTACCATTCTGGTCAGGGTCAACCTCAGTTCCATTTGTGGAGCGGTCCCGGCAAATGCTACCGTTAGCATCAAACGCCTGAATACTAGCCTTATTGCTGAACGTTAGCGTACTAGCCTGACTAACTTCGACCCGAACGACCAGCCAGATGCGACTGCTTTTACCAACTGCCAGACGACCGTTAGTTACCAACACTGTATCCGCTCCACGCCCGGTATACGCTGAATTTACAGCTAGACCACTGTCGGCTCGTACCTGTACCGAATGAATACGGGCACCTACCCCCGAAAAACCGGCATCCAGATCATCCGCAATTTGTACATTAGTTAGATCATGTTTACCTAAGTTGGCGGCAGTTAAAAGATAAGTTAACTCAACTAGTCGGGTCGATCCATCAACTACCCAAACCGGTTCACTAACTTTTTTACCCAACCCCACAATTTCCCGTGACGGAGCAGATACCGTTATAGTGGCCGTTGTACCAACACATGGGCCGGTTCCATCAGGGTCAGCTGCCGATAATGTGAATACGGTTGAACCGCGTTGACGGTCATTTTCTGATAGAAGATAACGAGCCTTTAATCCTGTATCCGTAAACAGGCCATCACCACTGCTTTGCCAACTGATACCGCTAGCCGATCCCCCCAGGTTAGCTTTCAGTTTCACAACTCCTTTATCCCAATTAAGCGAATCGAGCAGAGCGACAACCACGGGCGGATTACTTAAACATGGCGCAATCGCGTTCGCACAAGGGTTAATAGCTACGTTTATGGTTGCGGGAACCGTATAGCAGCCTTGCGCGTCCCGTCCGAATACATAATAGGTCCCCGCTCCCACTGCGCCTGGCGACTGAACTGCTACCGCATCAAGCGAAGGGCCAGTTCGGAATGTATAATAAGCGCTTAAGCCCGGATTAGCCCGACTTGCAATAGCTTTCGATAAATCAGCCGTCAGAAATGGACAAGTATTGGTCAGCGTTGTTATAACATTCAATGGCTGGTTAGCCGACAGGATCTGCACCACTACGGCCTCTGAACTATCACTTTGACAGGATCCAATCTGACAAATGGCTCGGTATGATGTTGTTTGAGTTGGCGTAGCGGTTCTCGTTATTCCATTGCCCCCATCATTCCAGCGCACCGTTCCGATACAGCCCGAAGCCGTAATCTGAATGGGCTGCCCAGCACAGCTTTCCCGTTTACTAGCTGAGACAACTGGTGTAACAGGGACAGCTATCTGCACTGAAGTTGGAATTGACGGATTGCTGATGCAGTTTGCCTGCTCACAAAAAGCCTGAAATGTAGTAGTCTGTTGAATACGGCCAGTCCAGGTTGAACCAGTGGCAGATAAGCCCTCGGGGGTCGTCCAGTGAATTGTTCCTGCACAGTTAGTTGCTGTTAGCGTTACAGCATCATCTGGGCATATTAACTTGGCTGATTGGGTAATCGTTGGTGCGTCAGGGGTATTAACAGTAATTTTCCAAACCTCGGCAAAGCAGCTGATACAGCCCGGTTTGGCGCGGCAAATGGCTGTATATTTAGTAGTTTGCTGTGGCTGCACCTGGATAACAGGTCCTGTTTCTCCATTTGACCAGACGACGGTACCCGTACACCCGGTAGCGGTTAGCGTCACTGTCTCACTTCGGCAAATTGCTTTTGACGAACCAGTAATGACAGGCGGAGCCGGGTTCTGGCAGGTATCAGTAACCGGATAATCTCTCGCTTCAGCAAATACTGTCACCAGTATCTCTAATAAGAGCCATACGTAGTTCCTGATAAATTTATTTAGTAGTTGTTTCCCCATATAGCGCTGTCAATTACAGGCTATTCTGACGAATATCGTGCCAAGCGCTTTCCTTAGGTTACTTTATCAACTTCAATCGTTACTACGCGGTCATTTTGTTAGTTTACACTCCCGGTCAGTTTACAAATGACAATTATATCCTATGTTAGAAAACGGTTAGTTTATTCCTCATAAACCGTGCCAATGGTAATCCTCTATCGATAGTTCATATAGCACTTCCCAACTGGTGAAAGAGGAAGCATATCCCTAAACTAACCTATAGTTAATGACCAACTTACGCGATACGTTGAAGCGAAAAGATTTGATCAACACTGGTTGGCAATTCCTGTAAGTCATGGGTAACAAATAGAATAGTTTTTTCCGTCAGGCTATCGATAAATTGCCGGGCTAACTGAATGTGGACGTCATCTATTGCCTGGAATGGTTCATCAAGCAATAACACTGGCGCATTTTTTAAGAAAGCCCGAATCAATAAAATTAGTCGCTGTTCACCGGCCGATAACGTCCCGAATGGCCGATCAATTAAAGTTGCCAGATCGAAGTATGTCAACAGATTACGTAAATCCGTTTCGGTTTCCGGCGCAACCTGCTTAGGAGGGGTTAGCGTATCGGTCAGGCCGGTCAGCGCTACTTGACGCACGGTTAATTGTTGTGGGAAATATAGATGCAACTCAGGCGATACAAAACCGATTCGCCGTTTTACATCCCAAATACTTTCGCTCGATTTTCCACGCCGATGGCCAAACACGCGAACATCATTTGCATATGCCTGTGGATGGTCGCCGTAAAGTAGCCCAAGCAGTACGGATTTACCCGCTCCGTTTGATCCTAACAATGCCCATCGCTCTCCCGCCTGAATGGCCCAGTTTATCCTATTTAGAATGACTACATCACTGTATCGCACGGTTACGTGGGTTAGCCGAAATGCCTCTAAAAAATCAACTGGTTTTGGCGGGGTTTGTAGTAAAGGAATTTGCTTTGCCGGAAGAATAGTTTTTTCACGCACGTAATGTTCGCGCTTTCCCTGCCAGCGAATCTGACCATTTTCCAATTCTACAACATGGGTAGCAAATGCTGGAATGTGATTAACATCAGTGACTAGCATGAGGGTAAGCCCATGCTGAATCAATTCGCCGAGCCAGTTTGTTAACTCAAGCCGAAAATTGGCATCTAAGCCTACATAGGGATTATCTAATAATAAAACTGACGGATGACGCAAAAGAGCTTTTCCGATGCGGGCCTTACGCGTCTGTCCGTTCGACAATTTTATGAATGAACGGTCCAGTAAAGGCGTTAGTCCTAACCGCTCAATGAGCGCCGTTGCTTCAAGTGACTCAGGCGCCTGCAAGAATTTACGCAGAGTTGGCAGCGCCTGGTATCCAGCATCGTCGCTATCTTGACTATCACTCATAGTAGCCTGATAGCGCTGCTGATAGAAATACCCGCTATAAGAAAACTGGCTCGATTCTTCTTTAAACGAAACAAATTGTACAGCCGCCCGACGCGTTAGTTTGTCAGGTGAAATAGCAAATTGTCCGCTTAATGCTTGTAGAAATGTGGTTTTTCCGCTTCCAGTAGGGCCCACCACTGTCCAGCATTCACCAGCATTAAGTTGAAAGGTTAGGTTAGTTAAAACAGGATTACCACCCCGCCGGATGGTTACCTCAGAAAGCGCAATCAATGAATTTTCTTCAGGCATAAAATCAATCGGGCCTACACCCTCTTTACAAAGGTATAGGCCCGATTCACTATTTAGCTACTACGCTCTATTTTTCTGGAGGAGTCGTTGTTGTGTTTGTCGATGAATTCGACGAGCTACTTTTGGTCCGGCGGCTGTTATTACCAGTCGATCCGTTGTTCATTCGGTCCGTTGTATTTGAGGAATTAGTACGATCCGTCGATGACGAGTTCGTAGTCATTGATCCTGTACCAGTACCGTATGTTGTGGTACCTGTCGTTGGTGGCTGCGTACCTGTATTCATTGTACCAGTTGTACCGTTGTTCATTGTACCGGTTGTCGTACCATTATTCATCGTACCGTTTGTATTTACCGGAGGCTGGGTTGCCGTTGTACCGGTGTTAACGGTACCTGTGCTATTTGTGGTCGGCGGCTGTGTTTGATACGTGCCCGAGTTTGTATTCGAGTTTGTACCGTTGTTGTACGTACCCGTCGTGCCAGTTGTTGTTCCGGTCGTGCCAGAGTTTGTAGAATTCGTCGTCTGTGCGTTTGCGTTAAGGGCCATGCCAGCTACTAGCATACAACCCATTACAATTACCTTTTTCATAAGTTGAGTTATTTTGTTTATCAATTGCTGATATTCATTCTATATAACACTACTCCGATAGAGTTGTTTGGATATCGCTAAAATTTTTGCAAAAATTTTCAGACGAAAGCTATTTCAGACGACATAAAAAATCGCTGACTATCAACTAGTGGAAATAATCCCGCTAGCTGATAGTCAGCGATTTTTTGTATTTATTGTAGACCCTACAGGGTACCTTTTTTCATCTCTTTAACGGCAAAATCAGCTGCACGGGCAGTCAAGGCCATATAAGTCAAAGATGGATTTACGCACGAAGCAGATGCCATACAGGCGCCATCCGTATTGAACACATTTTTCACTGAATGAACCTGGTTATGCGCATTCAGTACCGATGTTTTCGGATCGCGACCCATCCGGGCTGTGCCCATTTCGTGAATACCGATACCCGGATTTTTGGTGGTGTCGTTGTATGGCGTCACGTTTTTAATGCCAGCGGCTTCGAGCATTTCAGCAGCATCATTCATCATGTCGATGCGCATTTTCTTCTCGTTTTCACCGTAAGCCGCATCAAATACTATTAATGGCAGTCCCCACTTATCTTTCTGATCAGGTGAAAGGGTCATGCGGTTGTTAGGGTCGGCAATCATTTCACCGAAACCACCCAAGCTCATTGTCCAAGGACCGGGCTTGGTCAGGCTCTCTTTGAAATCAGCACCAAAGCCTTCCATACCGTTACCCCGATTCCAACCACCACGACCCGCACCACCCTGGTAACCAAAACCCCGTACGTAATCGCGTTTATCACCATTCCAGTTGCGGTAACGGGGAACATACACCCCGTTCGCCCGACGACCGTAGTAATACTGATCTTCCATACCCTCAAAGGTACCGGCAGCCCCCACAGCCAGGTGGTGGTCCATAATATTGCGGCCTAGTTGGTCCGACTCATTACCCATGCCATTCGGGAAACGATTCGATTTCGAATTCATCAGAATAAACGTACTGCCAAACGCCGATGCATTCAGGAAAATTATCCGCGCGTAGTATTCACGAACTTCTTTCGTATTCTGATCAATTACCCGAACACCCGTTGCTTTATTCTTCTTCTCATCGAATAGCACCTCTGATACAATCGAGTCAGGACGCAATGTTAACCGACCAGTTTTCATGGCAGCAGGTAAAGTAGCCGACTGCGTACTGAAATAGGCGCCGTATGGACAGCCACGCATACACTGGTTCCGGAACTGACAAGCCGCCCGGCCAAGATCGGTATGCCACTGTTTCGGCTGAGTCAGGTGAGCGGTACGGCCGATGGTAACCACCCGTTTTGGAAATGCTTTTTCAATGCGCTTCTTCGCTTCCTTTTCCAAGCAGTTAAGCTGCATGGGTGGCAGGAAATTGCCGTCGGGCAGTACATCAATGCCGTCTTTATTTCCCGAAACGCCAACGAAGGTTTCGGCATACGTGTACCAGGGGGCAAGATCTTCGTAGCGAATTGGCCAGTCGACACCAATGCCTTCTTTACCATTAGCCATGAAATCTTCTTTATTCCAGCGGTAGCTTTGGCGCCCCCACATCAGTGACCGACCACCAACGTGGTAACCGCGAATCCAGTCTACTTTCCGCTTTTCGAGGTACGGGTTCTCCTTATCATTTTCGAAAAAATGCCGCCATTCTTCGTTGGCCGTGTAGCCAGTACGCATATTAGCCCAGTACTCTTCAGCGGCCTGCGTGGTAATACGGCCACGGTGTGGGAAATCCCAAGGGTTGTTAGTGGCGGTAGGATATCCTTCGATATGTTTCACATCCCGGCCCCGCTCCAGCACCAGCACTTTCAGGCCTTTCTGCGTCAACTCCTTAGCTGCCCAGCCGCCCGAAATACCTGACCCGACGACAATTGCGTCATAGGTCATATCTTTTTTTGCGTCAATATTTAGGTTCATTCTTGTAGAAAAGTTGTAGAACGGTCCGCCGTAGCGGTTTTAAAGTTGCGTGGTTATATAGTTGTGCGGACTGACATGAACCTTATAACTATATAACTGTACAACTCTATAACTTCATTAAATTGCCCACGCCTTCTGACCGGGTTTAAGGGTTATGCAACCGTCATAACGACCTGGAACAGCCACGTATTCTAAGGCTTGTGTACAGCCTACTTCAGACGTGAAATACCCAGTCAGTGTTAAGTCTTTCAGGATCGAATAGAACGGCGTATAGCGTTTCTTGGCGTCCGGCATCTGCAAGTCTGCCTGCGAATTCTCTACCTTGGTTGCCGATTTAGCAGGAGCCATCTGAGCCCGTTGCTGCTTATCATCCGCTTCGAGCTTTTTAACGATCTCAATCCGTTGCGTTGGATCGAGTTGTACAAAGGCTTTGCTGTAGGCATCCTGGCTCAGTTTGTTAGTTTGGGCCAGCCCTTCGAGGAACCGTTTCTGATCGTCTTCCTTATAGCAGTCTTTTAGAATGACGTCGATAATTTCGTTAACCTTAGCGGCTTTAGCGCCGGGCGTACTGGTAGTTGGAATAATAGTATCGGCTAGTTCAGCGACGGTAGCGTCCTGATCGGCCGTAAAGAAGACTGGCTTACCGGTAAGGGCGCGTCGGGTAGCTGAGGCTTCCAGCGTGTCGGCCAATGCTGGCAGCGACAGCGTAGCGCCAGCCAGTGCCGCCACCCGCATGAGGGCGTCTCTCCTGTTCATAGGCGTAGAGCGAGTTATGCTTTCAAATAGAACGATATACGAAGATACAAATGTATAACAATCAGAGAATGGATTGTGATTTTCAAGGAGTCAGTTTCAAGGAATTCGCTTATTTATAGTAGTAATGAATAAGCTACTTTAACGCAGAGATAATTATTTATCAGAATAGTAGCCTATATGAACAAACCAATAAATTAACATCAGCTCAGTTCCGCCAGCGGCTTATACGCAATTCGCTCATTGTCCAGCAGTTGTCGAATGCGGGGGCTGTCTTCAAAGACGATAATCAGCTCTTTTTGGTCCAAATCCTCTTCGTCATCAATCCACTTCCAATCTTCCGCCGTTGCGTCCAGAATGCTTAACAGACTGCCCATTTTAGCTGGGTCACGCTCTTTACTAACCAGCTCGTTTGTGTTCGTAAAATAAAGGACAATGCGTTCGTCTTCGATCCACTGTAAATCATTTAATGAATCGTTAAGAGCATCAAGGTTGAAACCGAAATCAGGAATTTCAAGTAAGTCAGCGATAGCTTCATAAAACTGCCGCAGCGTGACAGTCTTTTTTCCATCAATGTGCGCAATAAAGTCGTCGGCAAAATGCGCTTCTAATTCACGTTCCGATTGAGATACAAGTACATTGGGTGTCATGATTTTCCTTTACGAATAAGTAGATACCAGTAAAACACTAATTTTCACGTGAAACTTGATAATCAGCAACTTATAACACTATGTAACCACCAAAAACCTGGTTACATAAATGATTTTGATTAAATGGCACACGCAAAAGTACAATTTGCACTAATAAAAAAGCCCTCTTTGGGAGGGCCTTAAAATAAGTTGTTAATTCAGTGAGAAGAGCGGAATCCGTGCCGCAATCATATTATGAAACATAAGCTCCGTAATCATAGGCGTCATATATTTAATAAGCGGAAATTCCGAAATCGATTCCATGACCTCTAATTCCGAATCGGCTTTGAAAATGCACCAGAGCTTTTGACGATCGACGGAAAGCGAGTAGGACAATAAAAATCCCTTCTCCATCAATTCTTCTACTTTAATCCGCTGAGCAGGAATCAGATTCATAAATCCTTCATCCATTACCGCCGGAAGGTCAAATTCAACCATATACTGGCTCATAGGCATCGCTGTTAAGTACAAGCCGAATTTATACTGATCCGGCTATCAGCAAATTAACACGGTTTAGCTCATCTTCGTTAATTGTGTGCGGAAAATTTGGATACAATTTTGTGGTTACGTTTGCCCCCATGCGGCTAAATACGCTTTCCGATTCCAGTACGCGTTCTTTAGGGACATGCGAATCCCGGTCGCTACATCCTAAAAAAATGGGCGTGTTATCAAATGTACCCTGATATTCACGTGGTGTCCCATCAGGGCCAATCAGCCCACCGCTCAACCCGAAGACACCGCCGTATTCCGAAGCATTGCGAGCTACAAACTCCAGCAGTAAACACGCGCCCTGTGAAAAGCCTAGCCAGTAAATCTGTGGTAGCTTGAAATTAAAGTCCGATTGCAACCGCGCCCGTAAACTCCCTAATACCTCTAGCGCCGACAATAAATAAGGTTCGTTTTCTTCCATTGGTCGCAGAAATGAAAACGGATACCATGTATTATTCTGCGCTTCCGGTGCAATGAACGCAAAATCCTTATCCTCAAAATATTGAGATAACGACAGAATATCGCTGGCTGAACCACCCCGACCATGAACCATGACCATTATCTTATTGGCTTCTTCCAGCGGTTTTCCTGCCGTGCGAATGTTATTTGGATTGTGAATCATGAGCTTTAGGTTAAACACAGAGATAACCGAGGGTAAGCACGGAGTTTGCCGAGTTTATAAATACCTCTATGTACTCTGTGTTCACCTTAGTTATCTCTGTGGCTAAAAATTTATTTTACAATAATCTCCGGTAATGCAGCTTCGAGCTGAGCCCGCCGGGATTCATATTGAGGAGGCAGTTTAAGTGCTGTACCCAGTTCCAAAACAGGCTCATCGACAGCAAAACCAGGCGGATTAGTAGCCACTTCAAACAGAATACCACCGGGTTCGCGGAAATAAATACTATTGAAGTAATTACGATCCTGCACCGGCGTAACGTGGTAACCCGCTTCGGCCAGTTGATGTTGAATAATCAATTGCGTTTCGTCGGTATCAGTTGAAAAAGCAACGTGATGGACCGAACCAGCGCCTTGTAATGCCCGTACATCTTTCGGCGAATATAATACATCCACATAATTGCCGGGACCACCAACACCCGCCTTAAACCGAAAACGACCTTCTTCCTCTCCTACCAGCGTGTGCTGCATAAGTTCGGTAAGTAGTTTACCGGTCCGATCTGGATTCTGCTCATTCAGTGTAACCGTATGAAAACCCCGAATAGCAAATTCCGCCGGAATATGCTTATTGTCCCAACCCGACCTGTTGTCTTCGTTATTGAAAACTAGCTCGATGCCCATACCATCGAAATCCTCAAAACGTAGATACGTTTCCGAAAAGCGTTTGTAAGGTCCGGCGTAGGGAATATTACGCTCGTGTAAGCGGTCCATCCAGAATTGCAATGAAGCTATGGGTGCCGAAAACGCCGTATAGGTTAGTTGTCCAACACCTTTCCGACCGCGTGGCAAATTTCCATAGGGGAAGAACGTCAGGATCGTTCCCGGCGAACCAGTTTCGTTACCATAATACAGGTGGTATACGTCTGGTGCATCGAAATTAACTGTCTTTTTAACTAACCGTAGACCGAGAATATCCGTGTAATAATCCACATTACGCTGGGTATCGCCAGCTAAAGTTGTTACGTGGTGAAGGCCATTAATCAGGGTTTCCATAGAAATGAATATTAAGTGTTATTACATTTGATGTATATACATTTAATTTTAAGAAAATGTTCCAAAGAAAAAGTCCGAAGTGTTAACTCCGGACTTTTAACAATTATTATTAGTTCTAACCTTCTGTTAGCTAGCGAACTATTCCATCAAAAATGGATAATCTTTCTGCATATATACATCTTTAAAAGCCTCTTCCGCCGGGGGATATGGTGATTCTTCAGCAAACTTAACCGATTCATCGACGATGCCTTTTATCTTCTGATCAATGGCAGCTAAGTCTTCTTCTGTAGCGATACCCTGCTCCAGAATTCGGCCTTTTATCTGCTCGATCGGGTCACGTTGTTTGTACTGCTCCACTTCTTCTTTAGAGCGGTATTTTTGTGGGTCAGACATGGAATGACCTCGGTAACGATACGTCCGGAACTCTAGAAAAGTCGGGCCTTCACCAGCGCGAGCACGTTCGGCAGCGCGGCTAACGGCTTCGTGAACCGCTTCAACGTCCATAGCATCAACCGGCTCAGCAGGCATATCATAGGCTTCAGCCAGTGTGTACAAGTCCGTCACGTTTGAGGTACGAGCCACCGACGTCCCCATCGCATAGCCATTGTTTTCGACCACGAAAATGACCGGGATTTTCCAGAGCATGGCCATATTGAACGCTTCGTGAAGAGCCCCCTGACGAACGGCTCCATCACCCATAAATGTGATGCAAAGGTTCTTTGTCTTGTTGTATTTCTCCGCAAACGCGATGCCAGCACCCATTGGAATTTGGGCGCCCACAATACCGTGACCACCCATGAAGTTAACCGACTTATCGAAGATGTGCATCGAGCCACCTTTCCCTTTCGAGGAACCCGTCTGCTTGGCAAACAGCTCCGCCATAATCGCTTTGGGATCGGAACCAAGCGCAATTGGAATACCGTGGTCACGATAGGCCGTTATCCATTTATCATCTTTAGTTAAGGCGGTAAAAGAGCCTGATGAGGCCGCTTCCTGACCAATATACAAGTGACAGAAGCCCCGGATTTTCTGTTGTCCATACAGCTGGCCTGCTTTTTCCTCAAATTTTCGCTGCAACTGCATGGATTCGTACCAATACATGTATCGCTCTTTCGGATGCTGCGTTTTGGCGGCTTCCGGAGCCTTACCATTCTTTGGGCGGTTCTCCGCCGGGAGTTTCTCTTTGACGCTTGCCATGAGGAGTGTGTTCAATATAAATCAGCAATAGCAGACGGCTTGTCGTGACGGCGGGCTGCCAACGCAACTCGGCTCGATGCGCCTTCAGTTACCTAACAAACCGGCCGTATCTTTGTTGCCAATACCAAAAAGTGATTAGCATCAGCCATTGATAGCTGCGAAATTACGCATTATCACGTTATGCGCCATACGTATGCATCTTGAAAAGCTTAGCCTGACAAATTTTAAGAATTACGAAGACGGTCGGTATCAGTTCGGACGACAGGTGAATGTGATTGTCGGCCCTAATGGAAGTGGTAAAACCAACCTGCTGGATGCGGTTTATTTTCTGGCACTCAGCAAAAGTGCGTTTCAGTCGCAGGATGCGCTTAGCATTCTGCACGACGCGGATTATTTTATTCTGGACGGTGTTTTCGACAACCAGTCGCATCATCCGGTTCAGATTACGATTAGCCTGCAACGTGGGCAGCGAAAAGTTTTACTGGCAGACAAAAAGCCTTATGAACGAGTGAGTGAGCATATCGGCCGATTTCCGGTTGTACTCGTAGCGCCTAACGATACGGATCTGGTGCGAGAACATAGCGAAGACCGGAGGCACTTTTTCGACGGTGTTCTCTCCCAGCTCGACTCAGAATACCTGCGTGACTATCTGCTTTACCAACAAGTCCTTAAACAGCGAAACAGTTTACTTAAGCTTTTTGCCGAACGTAATCAGGTAGACAACGACCTACTGGACACCTACGACGAACCTTTATTGGAAATAGGGCAACGCATTCACGACCGCCGAAAACAGTTCGTGACTGATTTCTTACCCAACTTTCAGAAAGATTATGCCTACCTGAGTGATGATCGGGAATCGGTAAATATTGTCTACGAATCAGAAGTCAGTAATCCTGACTTTGCCGATGAATTCAGGCATTTTCGTCGGCGCGATACAGTGCTACAACGCACGACGATGGGCGTCCATAAAGACGATTATGGTTTCTTTATCGGTGATCAGAAAGCCGATTCATCGGGCCCTGGCCCAACGCCTTTAAAGAAATTCGGCTCACAAGGGCAGCAGAAGACGTTTGTCATCGCTTTAAAACTCGGCCAGTTCGACCAGCTCGAAGCTAAGAAGGGGGTCAAACCTATCTTGCTCTTAGATGATATTTTCGACAAACTAGACGATCGACGCATCGATAAGCTTGTCAAGCTAATGGACGAAGAAGCCTTTGGCCAAGTATTCATCACCGACGCCCGCCCTGAGCGAACACGGATATTATTGAATACCGTAAAAGCAGATGTGCGTTTTTTTGAGATTGGGGAGTAAACCCTACTATCCCAACGAAACCAGTTCCTTCAACTCTGCATCACTTAGATCACCAAGCCAGGTTTCGCCGGTTTTGATGCTGAGATCGGCCAATTCTTTTTTGCTACGAATCATGGCATCGATTTTTTCTTCCATAGTGCCTTGGTTAATGAGTCGATAAACCAGCACGTTTTTGGTCTGCCCAATACGGAAGGCCCGATCGGTGGCCTGCGCTTCAACGGCCGGGTTCCACCATAAGTCGTAGTGAATTACGTGGTTTGCCTGGGTCAGGTTTAGGCCAGTACCTCCCGCTTTGAGCGACAAAATAAACGTATGGTCAGAACGGTTCTTCTGAAATTGCTCCACCATTCGGTCCCGCTCGGGTCGGGAGGTACCACCGTGTAGAAAAAGGGGCTGCATACCGAAACTCTGTTGAATGAACTGACTTAACAACTCACCCATTTCGTAGTACTGGGTGAAAATCAGCACCTTCTCGTGGCTGGCGTAAATATTTTCTAACAGGTTCAACAGTAACGTTGCTTTACCCGAAAGCGTGGGTGATGGTCCGGCATTCCGTTTGTTTCCTGCTTTAAGATACTGCTGTGGATGATTACCTATCTGTTTCAGCGCCGTCATCAGTTTCAGCACCAACCCACGACGCGCAATGCCGTCTTTCTCTTCAATTGCCCGTAAGCTTTCCTGAACCACACTTTCGTACAAAGCCGCCTGTTCAGTTGTAAGCGTGCAGAACTGATTATTTTCGATTTTATCAGGCAAATCACTGATGATACTACGATCCGTTTTGACGCGTCGGAGCAAAAATGGACTCGTTATCCGCCGGAATAAATCGAGTTTCTGTTGGTCGCGCTCCTGCTGAATCGGCTTACCGAATTCCTCATTGAATTTGCTTACTCCGCCCAGATACCCTTTGTTAACAAAGTCCATAATACTCCAGAACTCGGACAACCGATTCTCCACTGGCGTACCACTTAGCGCAATCCGGATCGGCGCTTTAAGAGCTTTAACAGCCTTCGTCTGTTCAGTATCCGAATTTTTAATATTCTGCGCTTCATCGATAATAACCACAGCCCAGGTCGGCCTTTTGAGCTTATCAAGATCGCTACGGATAATGCCGTAGGTTGTTAACAGCAGATCGTAGTTATCATCAGTCTGGGGCAGTTTACGGCTGGAACCGTGGTAAATGTGAGCCTGTAAATCAGGAGCAAAACGACTAATTTCTTTCTGCCAGTTGGTTAGCAACGTTGTTGGTAGAACTGCTAAACCTTTCTGTTTTTTAAACCGGCCCTCCTGCTTGAATTTGAGCAGTAACGAAATTACCTGAAGTGTTTTACCCAAACCCATGTCATCGGCCAGTAAGCTTCCCATACCGAGGGCCGTATTTTTCATAAGCCAGTCGTAACCGCGCTGCTGATAAGGTCGAAGCGTTGCGTGCAGTGCTTCTGGTAGCGGTTGAGCCGCACTTTCTGTAAACTGTTTAACCAAATCCCGAACCTCCTTTGAGAGCCCCAGCCGGCCGCCTTTATATTCTTCCGATAGGGCCGCTTTTAGCAAGTCAGCACCCGTGAGTTCGGGTGGGTTTTCGAGTTGTTTGTAAAGCTTAGTCAGTTCGTTCGGATCAAGCAATACATACTGATCCTTGATTTTTACCAGACCCGTACTGCGCCCAACCAGCTTTTGAAACTCGTTCACGCTGATCATTTCCTCGCCCAGCGCCACCTGCCAGTCAAACGTGAGTATGTCGTCTAACCGCATGAACGCATTGTTCGCCGTAACTTTTGCTTTCAGCCTCCCTCCTGCCTGCGGCCGTACCCAATGTTGCAGCGACTTCGGCAACCAGAGCGCAATGCCGAGCAGTTGCATACGGGGCAATGTTTCGAGGAGTATTTCCACAAACAGGCTGGGAGAGTAAGAAAGATAACTAGGGCCGCCTGTTTTGGTCAGTTTCGATAAGTCAGGGAAATGCCGCGATAACACGAGCAAATCCTGTAACACTGCTATCCGAATGCCTTCGTGCCGATCAATACCCCGGCTCTTTTTCTTAAGTAAGTCCGCTAGCGGAATGGGTGGAGCAATAGCAGATTCATTCCGGTCTCGAATCAGTAAGCTTAGCCGGAATTCATCACCTAGTTCGCTGTCTTCAACGGCTATAATAGGAACGAATCGTTTATGTGTCAGAAAAAAATCATTCAGCCAGAGCTGAATAGCCAGCGGCATTTCCTTCCGGCCAAAGCCCTCAAACCGAAGCGTTTCAACGCCAAAGAATAACCGATCAGCATCTTCGAGAGGCCAACGTTCCCAGAGTTCAATGGTTGTTGGTTTAATAACCCGGCGCAGTAGTAATGAACTGAGTGTCAGAATCTGTTGATCGCCGGGTAAGGCTAGCCATTCTTTTTGCCAGCGTACCGTTACCAATGTGGGAGGCAATTGGGTAGCTAGCAGGTCGGTTAAATGCTTAATGGTTTCGTTGAGTGTTGCTGGTAGCCAGCGCACGCGATACTGATCTTCAGTTGGGCCAACCCGCAGCAGTTGAGGCACTATAGCTCCCCGGCGAAGCAACGCCGTTGAAAACTGTTGCGTCAGGTATAATGCCCGTACCGAATCACTCATTTCCTCCCAATCGGCTTCGGTCAGCGTATCGAGCCAGTTAACCAGATCGCTCATTTTAAACCCAACAAGCGAGCGTTGGTCACCGTGTTCGCTGAAAGCGCTTATTTTTTTCAGCGACATCATCTCATCGAGTTGGAGCTCAATGCTGTCGCTGGGAATGGGTAAACCATCTTCTACCGATCGCCCATTACGGCTGGCGGAGGGTGGGATTTTATCGGTAAGCGGTTTGCTGAACAGTTTATACGCCCTGGTCAGTGATTTGTGAAAATCACCTTTGGCAAACGTAACATCTGGGGATAGTAAGCCCAGCAATTGGTCGGTTAGGAGCGGAATCGTTGCAAAGTCTAAGCTAGCGCGAGCTTTTTCATCGGGTTGCCAATCTTCTTCGTCGGGCAAGTCGTCCGTTCCCAGATCTTTGAACGACAAAACCGTTTCCATCAAACTACCTGCACTGACCACCTGATTTTTTTGAAGTTCCTCCAGAATATCGAGCCCTTTCAGCTGAAAAACCAGAAACGGATTCCGGTCAATCTCGTTCGCAATAATGTAGATGACCGCAGCCAGGTGTTTGCAGGGAACAGCCTGGTCCGGGCAGGAACAGCCCATTGCTAAATCCCGAAACGAATGCGGAAATAACTGGATGCCCTGGCGGTCAGCAAACTCGGTAAGTTCGGCGGGCAGTTGACGATTCAGTAGTTGAGCTAATGTGGCTGGATTATCCCGTATTTCGATCAGTAGGTTTTCTTTCTCCGTATCTGTAAACAGAGGCACCGACAGTTTAGCTTTATAAGGTCGGGGAGCCGAACCTTTGATTGAGGCACTAATCTGGTTATTCGAAATGAGCAACCCCATAACGGCACCTTTGTTAGCATAGGTTTTACCACGCGGCAGCCGATTAGCCATGTCAATGCTCGTCAGGGCATTAAGCCACTGCTGCCCCCACCACGTTTTGCCGTAGGTGATTCGTTCCGCCATGTTATAAGCTGTTGTAGACTGTAAGAAACTGAGAAAAGAATTAGGCCCTTGTACTTAACGCATCCTGAGTGATTCTTCTTTTCTTTTTCTGGTCTGTATGCATAATTCGCTGCAAAAATAGCGATTTGCGTCAACCAGAGCTTTGGTTACCAGTTAGCAAGATCGGCTTACTTGTACTAACTAAATGTTTTACATCAGAATGTATAATCAGTAGCATAAAGGTGATTATACATTAAGCCATTTTTTATATTTAATTTGGCTAATTGAGGGAATTTAGCTTATTTATTTGGACAGTCAACCAATACACGGTTTTACATTTTAAAAGTTAAGGTTTAATTTGTATAGGAATCAGCGTACTCAGAAACACATCAGCTAATAAAATAAGCTATCTGAAAACACTTAGCCCGATTAGGCTACTAATAAGTAGGGCCTTTTGGCTAATTAGCTTTTTAGAACAGTCACCTAACCTTCATTCCTCCGCTTTATCATGTTAACCAGTCTACTATTGGATGCGCCGGCAGATACACCACTTGGCCGGGGTATTAAACACATTGGGATTGGCAAATACGGTAGTAAACCGCTTACCCCTGAATTAATTGCAGAATGTAAGTTGGCGCTTGCCGATCCAGCAACCCATTCCTTACAGCGGGGAGCTTTTCTAGGCGCTTTACTGGCCAAGGGCCCAACGGAGGAGGAAATGCAGCTGGAAGCGGTTATCGGCAAAGGGGCGTTTTCACACCCAACGTTTTTTATTAACAAAGTTTGCCCCGATTTACCTGTCGGTCTGCAACCGATCGCTACAAAATTGGTACGTGGCCACAATTTGCAGGTAAGTGAAGCCCATCAGTTAGGTGATTATCTATTTGGGAATGGTACTTGCGAAACCTTTCGGGGATTGGCAGCCAGTATTATGCGGGTTCGCCACGAAACCAACGAAGAGTATCAGGGCTTAATGAAAGCCGCCCAACGGACTTTCTCGCCCGGTTTTAAGGCGATCAGTTGCGCCGACCGTCCGCTGATACAGTTAACCGAGCCGTTTGACGGCGTTGAACACAGTTATCTGATTACGCCCCTGTTGGCGCAGTTTTTTCAGAAGCGCGGCTATGGTGCCGTTTCGATGGTTGGTCGGTCAGGTGGGCCTAAATTCTCGTTAAATGCGCTCGACTTGTATATGAACTTAGGTTGTCAGTTTCTACAAACTAATCACGAACTAGATACGCCCCTAACGCAATATGGCTGGGTTTTAGATCAGAAAGCCTTATCGCCCGCTCTTAATCGCTGGGTCGATCGTCGGCGTATCATTATCAAGCGGCCTTTCCTGGCTACGCTTGAGAAAGTGCTAAATCCCTGTCATGCCCGCATTCTCGTAACGTCGGTATTTCATATTACTTACCAGATGAAAATGGCCGAATTAGCCATGTTTGCTGGGTTCGATGCGGTTATGGTGCTCAAGCGCGGATTAGAAGGCAGTCTGGCTCCGTCAACCAGTCGGGCAACGGGTATTCTGTGTGCCGTTCGTACTCCGCTTGGCCATCTGTTTTTTCAACATTTCGAAGGCGATGCCCCTGCTTTCGCTCAATACCGTACGGAAACGGAAGCGCAGTACGACCATCCTCAGGCGTTAGACAATGCGCGATTGGTACGCCAGTTTATGGCAGAGGAGCAGACAAACGATGCAGATTTTGATAATCGCGTTTTGTTTGCTCAGGCACTTTACGGCCGAGGGCTGGATTGGATTGAAGCCCAACTCCAATAAAACCATTTGTCTGATTAATCAACCATTCATCCTAATCGGCCATTAGTATCAGTTCTTTCCTCGTCTTTTTGGAGAAAAAAGTTCAGCAGTAGCTGTATTGTTTACCACCCAGATACTGTTATTTCTTTACAACGGGCTGTTTCTGGTGGTTTTCACGGAATTCCATCCCCTCAACAGTAAACGACAGCTAAAGGAAAGGGCGTAGCGGCAAGTCTGTTACGCCCGTTTTTTGTTGTTGTAGCGTACCTTTGTGGCCGAATTTATGCACGTATGACAGACGTAATTATTATCGGCGGGGGCATCGTGGGATTAGCCACCGCTTTGCAGTTGAAACAGCAAAGACCAGGTTTGACGGTTGTTCTTCTCGAAAAAGAAGCGGGCTTAGCTCACCATCAAACTGGCCACAATTCAGGAGTTATTCACTCTGGGCTATATTATAAACCGGGCAGTCTGAAAGCTACCAATTGCATTCGGGGTTATCACATGCTGCTTGATTTTTGTAAAGCAGAAGGTATACCATACGACCTTTGCGGTAAAATTGTGGTAGCCACTAAGCCTGAAGAATTACCGCAATTGGAAACACTTCATCAGCGGGGTCAACTTAATGGATTAACTGGGCTACGCAAACTAACTATGGCCGAAATGCGCGAGATTGAGCCGCACGTTAACGGCGTAGCGGGTATGTTCGTGCCACAAACAGGCATTATTGATTATAAGGAAGTTGCAGATAAATACGCGCAGAAATTTCAGGCCCTGGGTGGCGAAATCCACCTTAATGAACGCGTTGAACAGATTACCTCTGGTACGAGCCTAAGTATTGTAGTGACGAATCAGAATCGTTATGAGACTAAGCTGGTGGTTAACTGCGCCGGCCTCTACTCCGATAAGATCGCTCAGTTGACCCAGCGTGATGCTGTTAACGTGCGGATTGTCCCGTTCCGGGGAGAGTATTATAAATTGAAACCACACAAAGAATATTTAGTCAAAAACCTGATTTATCCCGTTCCTGACCCGAACTTCCCGTTTCTGGGTGTGCATTTTACAAGGATGGTTCACGGGGGCGTAGAAGCTGGTCCGAATGCAGTACTGGCTTTTGGCCGCGAGGGCTACACCAAGTCGGATATTAACCTGAAGGAATTGTTCGAAACACTAACGTGGCCAGGGTTCCAGAAAGTAGCCGCTAAATATTGGGAAACCGGACTAGGCGAAATGTACCGTTCGTTCTCAAAATCAGCATTTACTAAAGCGTTACAGGCGTTAATGCCCGAAATTCAGGAAGCCGACCTGGAAGATGGCGGTGCGGGCGTACGAGCGCAAGCCTGCGATAGAACCGGTGGGTTACTGGACGACTTTGCTATTCTGGAAACCGATAAAGCGATTAATGTAGTAAACGCTCCTTCGCCAGCTGCCACCTCATCACTCTCAATCGGTCAGACAGTTTCTGAGAAAGTTCTGTCGCGGTTTTAAGTAAGGATTTTACAAACAATAGCACTTAAACGAGGGTTGTTCTGAACGAAGTACCATTAATCAAAACAGAACGAAATCATGGAATCTATTAAGCATATAGAAGCCCTCGATACACCATCAGACCTGGACGAAAAAGGCCGGGAAAAGGTAGCCGAAGCGGTAAATCGGCTCGTGGCAGACGCTTTTGCACTGTATATTAAGACCAAAAATTACCACTGGCATATGTCAGGCCGGCATTTCCGGGATTATCACTTATTGCTGGATGAACAAGCCGAACAAATTTTCGCCACCATCGACCCACTGGCCGAGCGAGTGCGTAAAATTGGCGGAAACACCATCCGGTCGGTAGCACACATCGCTCAGTTGCAACGGGTAAAAGATAACGATGAAGATTTCGTTGCGGCTCCTGATATGCTCAAAGATCTGCTGACAGAGAATAAAAAAATGGCTAAAAATATGCGCGACGCCCACCAGATCTGCGATGATGCAGAAGATGTGGCAACTGCTAGCCTGCTCGAAGTTTATATTGACGAAACCGAACGGCGCACCTGGTTCCTATACGAAACCACACGAGATTTGAATTAATTTTTATCATAATGACGAAGGAAGCATCTTAATATCTCCTTGCAGAATCGTCAGGGCATTTTAAGATACTTCCTTCGTCACTATGACAAAAGGCGGTCGTCTTTTCCGATAATCTATTGGGAAAGACGACCGCTCTTTTATAAGTTGCCCACATGAAAGTTCGTCCCTCAGCGCTGATCTGGCGCCAGCAAACTACCGGAGCTGAAGTATTATTAATGCGCTACTGTTATGGCGGGCAGGATGTGTATGCCTTGCCCGGCGGAAACCCCGACCGTAGCGAAACGCTCCCCGAAACGATACGGCGCGAAATTCAGGAAGAACTGGGCGTTTCGATCGATGTTGGCGAGATGATTCTTGCGGGAGAAATGCTCCTCACCCAGCGTAACGACGACGTATTGCACATTGTCTTTGCAGGCCGAAATCTGCAAGATCAACCTGTACTGAATCCTGCCGAAACCACAGCTCTGGAACTAGTTTGGAAACCGATAGATGAACTTAACACGCTGAATCTATATCCAAACATCGGTGCAAAAATCCAGGAATGGTTTGAGAGCACACTTGATTTAGGTTATGTCGGACGGATTGAACAGCAGTATTTTGGGTAATTAAACGAATTGATCGCAATGCTGATACCAATACTGAAAACCCTGTTTCTCCGCGACCTTAATCGACTTCGACAGGAGATTGACGCTTATAAAGATGAAACCAAGCTGTGGTATATTGAAAAAGGAATTGCGAACTCAGCAGGTAACCTATGCCTGCACCTAGTCGGAAATCTGAATACCTACATCGGCGCGGAATTTGGCGAAACAGGTTATATACGCCATCGGGATTTAGAATTTTCGCTTAAAGGAATCTCTAAAGCTGAGCTACTAGCGAAAATAGACGTTACTATAATAGTAGTTGAACGATCTCTTGACAAGATAACTGAAGAACAGTTGGAGCAGGATTACCCACAATTGGTTTTCGATAAGCCGACCTCAACGGCTTATTTTCTCGTTCATTTGACTACGCACCTCACCTATCACCTTGGTCAGATTAATTACCATCGCCGGCTGCTTGACGTGTAAAATTCGTCGCATTATTCAGCAGGCTCCCACCGATCATTCCTAGTGTACTGGCTAGCAGACCCCATAGAATAGGCGGATGCTCACTTTCCTGCCATAAGCAAAGTAGCCAGACAATAAAGCCAATCGCCATCGACCAGAGACAGCCCGTCAAATTAGCCCGTTTCCAATAGATACCAGCGGCTAATGGTACAAATAGTGAGACTAAACTAAACGCCGACGATTCACCGACCAGATCAAAAATGTTAGTATCGCGCGTAGTACTCATCATGACGCAGATAATCGTGATAACGACTACCGCCCAACGGATTGTTTTGAGTAAGTCCTGATCGCTAATATCAGGTCGAAAAAACTTGACAACGTTCTCACCAAAAACCGTTGATGGAGCCAGAATAGCTCCGCTCGATACGCTTAGGATAGCCGACGTAACCGCGCCAAAGAACAGAATTTGCAGTGGTAGACTTCCGTGGCGCATTACCATATTGGGGATAATCAGCTGATTATCCTGGGGCAGATCAGGGTGAAGCAGCTTAGCACTTAAGGCAATAAATAGGGGAATCATAGCCACCGTTAAATATAGCCCCGAGGCTAAATAAGATGCCCTGACAGATATTGTTTCTGTTTTAGCCGACATGACCCGCTGAAAAACATCCTGCTGAGGAATCGACCCTAACCCGATCGTTATCCAGGCTGCCACATAAGTTAGCCAATCTTTAATGGTAGTGTTCGGCAGAAAGCGGAAAAAACCAGCGGGTGTACGTTTCTGAATGGTTCCCCAGCCACCAATGTCATTCCAAAGCAGAACGCCGAGCACAGCCAGCGCCAGGATGATAATCAGGTTATGGAAGAAATCTGTCACTGAGATAGACCACATCCCTCCTAGCAGCGTATAAATCATCACAATGGCCGCACTGGCAATGATGCAATATTCACGAGGCACATCAGTTACCACACTTAACACGATACCAATGGCCACAAGTTGAGCCGCAATCCAACTGAAATACGAGGGAATTACCATTAACGCCGACAGCAATTCAGCCGCCCGCCCGTAGCGAATCCGGAAATAATCACAGAAGGTTGTGATGTTAAGCCGGTAGAGAGGTCGCGCGAAAAAAGCCCCGACTAAGAACAAGCACAAAGCCGATCCAAATGGCTCCTCGATTACAGCCAAAAAGCCACCTTCAACAAACATGGCGGGGGCGCCCATAATCGTTTCTGACCCGAACCAGGTGGCAAACGTTACTGATGCGGCTAACATAAGTGGAAGGCCACGTCCAGCCAGTACAAAATCCTGTGAGGTAGTTACACGTCGGGCCGCCCAAGCACCAACGGCTACATTCGAGAGAAGATATAAGGCGATGAAAAAGAGGAGCATGGTAACGATAAAAATGCAGAATCCCAAAGTACATAAAGAATCTTTACGCACTTTGGGATTCTGAGTTAAAGTCGCAGATTTACTTCAATTAAACTGTTTAGGGCAGCTTTTCGTGTAGATACGCAAGTACTAAATGTAAGGTTTGCTTAATCATACCTACATCCTGCTTGAGTTCAGCGACATCCTGCTTTAACTCGACTATATTGCTCTCGACTTTATCTAGTCGCCCGTTAATCTGTCTGAATCCTTCATTCTGATCACGGCGGATGGCTCTTACATCAACTGTGAGATCAGCCACGGCTCTAGCTGTGGTTTCATTTTGTTTTTCAACTTGCTCAATACGTTCCTCAAGATACATAAAGTTAGGCAACTATTTTATTAAGCAAGTTTACTTATTTACAATCATAACCGCAACGTCGACGGCAGATACTTAGCAATTAAATCCTCGTAATACGGCTTTAATTCGCTTACAACCGGTGGTTTCGGGCTTTTTGAGTATAAATCATAAGGGTTGAATTTTCGCACCCATTTGAACATAGCGTGATCGTGATCGTCCATCAGGTGATTATAGGCTTCCTCCCGATGCTGCGAGTAGAACGAGTGGTACCGCATCATATAAAGGGCCGGTTCGGGCATATAATCCTTCATGATTTGGTACAGATACTCATCGTGTCCCCACGACATATGCACATTACGCAAACCGCAATTCGGTTCGTAAACGCCATATTTCGTGTTATACCGTTCGTCGTAACTATCCGGATTGTTAGCGAAGAACTCAGGATACACAATCTTATCTGAATGAGCGCAACCAACCGGGAACGTATCGCCTACCACGGCCCACTGTGGCTCACCGAACAGACATAGAACTTTTCCCATATCGTGCAGAAAACCTGTTAATACAAACCAATCCGGATGGCCATCGGCACGGATAGCCTCGGCGGTTTGAAGCAGATGCTGGAGTTGGTCGAGGTCGGTGTCGGGATCGGAGTCGTCGACGAGCGTATTTAAAAACTCCATAGCGCTCCATACCGGCAGTTCTTTCTTATCAAACTTTAAGAACTCCCGCTCCTTTTCCTGCACAAAATTATACGTCTGATACGTGTGGTTCAGCCGATAGAATTCCCGGACCGTATCACGCTCTGGCGTGTCGTAGTTACGGTAGTCTTCCTTCGCTTTATGCTCAGGTTCAGGGTAGCGGCTCAGCAGGTCGTCTTCCCACTGATCGAGGCTGGCAAGGGGGGCAGTTTCGCTAATCATATCCAATGAAATTAAAGAGCAAATGTATGAATTTATTCACTGTTAACCAGTGAGATAGAGCAAGAGTTGCGCCAGGACTTATTCAATTCGTCAACTCGTCCAAAACCAGTATATCAATCAGTTCAGGATGGCCTGCATCGGCCAGCAATTTCAATACGGCAGCAGCGTTGGTTTTATTATCAGCTTTGTTGGAAAAATGGGCCATCAAAAAGCCCTTCTCTGGTACCATAACCACAAAGTTATTGAAACCACAGGTACTGCCCGAATGAAACAAAATTGGATTAGTTGGTTGCCTGAAAAACCAGCCAGCACCGTAATAATTACTTGGTTTCGACGGTATCGCTTTTTCAGTACGTTGTAAGGCTGCTTTGAGATCAAGCAATGTGCCATTGTGAAGTGCTTTATTCCACTTCTGATAATCAATTAACGATGTATAAACCCCACCGTCGCCTTTAGTAGCACTTGTCAGGCTTTGATCGGAAAAAACGAAGGTCTTTCCTTTCTGTCGATAACCCCTCGCCCGGTTAGCAATCGGTTTTCCAGCTTCATATACTACCGATTGATTCATACCTAATGGCTTAAAAATGCGCGCTCGAATGAATGTGGCAAATGGCTGGCCCGATACGCGCTCAATCAGAAGGGCCAGTAGGCAGTATCCAGAATTGCTGTACCGAAACTGACTTCCTGGCTCAAAATAAAGCGAGTCGCGGTCTTTAAGCAACGCCAACACGTCGGCATCCAGGAGTTGTTCACGCTGATTCGGATTCATCAGGTGTTCATAGTCCAGAATACCCGACGAATGCGTCAGCAAATTACGAACCTGGACTTTTCTGGAAACCTGCGAATTAAGTTCTGGGAAGAAGCGAATTAACGGATCATCTAAAGACAGTTTTCCGTCTTTTTCGAGCAGCAAAATACCCATCGCCGTAAACTGTTTCGAGACGGAAGCCATGCGGAAGTTGGTTTCGGCAGTAATGGGTGATTTAGTATTAACATTTGCCAAACCAAATCCTTTCTGGTAAACAGTTTTTCCATCTATCTCAACCAGCAAAGCTGCGCCGGGCTGCATCGACTGTGTTGTTACCTGCATTAACGAATCGAGCCGTTTTTGCAATTGGGCACGTGCAGTTATCGACAATAACACTAGGCTCAATGTCAGGACTTTCAGCATTGACTATTACCAGAAGACCGTATACAAAATGGCCAAAATACTCAAAATCCCGACCGATCCGATAATAAAAGATTGGCTCACCCGAAACATTTGCCGGTCTACAATAATGCTCTCATCTGGTTTATGGCTGGCAGGATCGGTTAACGATATGATGACCATTAACACTACGTCGATGCAGAATACCCAGGTAGTCCGATGCAGAAATGGAATCGATTCCGCCTGAATACCAATCATATTCATTATCTCCGGCCAGAACTTGAGCATGGTAGAAAACGGAAGAGTTAGAATAGCGACAGTCAGGGCGGCTCGATTAGTGGCGCGTTTCCAGAAAAAGCCTAGTAGGAAAATAGCAAATATACCCGGCGTAATGAAATTGGTATATTCCTGAATGTACTGATAAACCTGGTCGAGCGAGCGCAGCATTGGCGCCAGACTAATAGCAATCAGAAAGGAAACAATAACTGCCCACCGCCCAACATTGACCAGTTTCTGCTCAGATGCGTTTTTGTCAACGTATTTCTTGTAAAGATCCAGCGTAAAAATCGTTGAAATCGAATTGCATTTACCAGCCAATGACGCAACAATGGCAGCAGTTAAAGCCGCAAATGCCAGCCCTTTCATGCCGACCGGCAATAAATTCATCAGCACCGGATAGGCATGATCAGGTTTTACGACTCCCGAAGCATCGGTCATGGCTTCACGAAATGGCCCGCTTTGATACAGCACATAAGCGGCAATGCCCGGAATAACCACGATAAGCGGAATCATCAGTTTCAGAAAGGCGGCAAACAGAATTCCACTTCGGGCGGTCTTGAGATCAGCCCCCAAAGCCCGCTGAACGATGTACTGGTTACAGCCCCAGTAATATAGATTGTTGAGCCACATACCCCCGGTTACCAGCGCCATACCGGGCAACACTTCATACTGCGGGTGGCCTTTAGGTAGAAACATGTGAAAATGGCTATCGGCTTTTTGACGAAGCGAGAGTAATCCATTCCAAACGCTACCCGTTCCAGATTCCTGAGACACTAAATCCAACGCTAGATAAGTTATAACTAAGCCACCAAAAATCAAGACAATAACCTGAATCACATCCGTGTAGCCAATTACTTTCATCCCGCCCAGGGTAATAAAAATGGCAAAAATGGCCAATCCGATTGTGCAGGTTGTGAATGAAATTCCGACTAGGGATTCAATGGCAATAGCTCCCAGATAAAGGATAGACGTGAGATTAACCAGTACATAAACGACCAGCCAGAAAATCGCCAGAATGGTACTAACTGTATCACTATATCGCTGCGCCAGAAATTGGGGCATGGTATATATGTGATTGCGCAGGTAGATTGGAATGAAAAAGACGGCTACAATGAGCAGCACCGCAGCCGCAAACCACTCATACGACGAGATTGCCAATCCCATTGCAAATCCCGAACCTGCCATACCGATAAAATGCTCAGCAGAAATATTTGAGGCAATTAGGGAGGCTCCAATAGCCCACCATGTTAACGAACCTTCCGCCAGAAAGAAATCGGTAGTATTGAGTTTATCGGTTCGGCGGCTCTGGTAAATCCAATAGCCGTATCCTACAACAATGATGAAATAAAGCAGAAAAACAATGTAATCAGCCGTGGCGAGATGGTTCATGCAGAAATAGTAAAAAAAGGGGGTAGCTTGTCACTAAAGCAAGCTACCCCCTTTTTTTAATGTAACACGAGCAAGAAGCTGGTTCGCCGGCCTAATTGCCTTACAACTTACTAAAATCAAAGCTCTCTAAAAACGCCGTCGTGAACTGACCTGATTTAAATCCAGGATCATCCATGAGTTTAATATGAAAGGGAATTGTGGTTTTGATTCCTTCAATAACAAACTCCTGCAATGCTCGTTTCATCCGCGTAATTACTTCTTCCCGCGATTGTCCCGATACAATCAGTTTGGCAATCATGGAATCGTAGTTAGGCGGAATGGTATAGCCGCTATATACATGGCTGTCAATCCGAATACCATGGCCGCCAGGGAAATGTAAGTTCGTAATCTTACCCGGCGATGGGCGGAATCCATTAGCCGGGTCTTCAGCGTTAATCCGGCATTCCATCGCATAGATTTTCGGGGTATAATTCCGGCCTGAAATTGTCCCTCCTGCAGCTACTTTAATTTGCTCCTTAATCAGGTCAAAATCAGTAACTTCTTCCGTAATCGGGTGTTCCACCTGAATACGAGTGTTCATTTCCATGAAATAAAACTTACCGTGCTTATCTACCAGAAACTCAACGGTCCCGGCACCTTCGTACCCAATCGCCTGAGCACCTTTGATAGCTGCAGCTCCCATTTGCTCCCGAAGCTCATCGGTAACAATCGGTGAAGGCGTTTCTTCGACCAGTTTCTGGTGGCGACGCTGAATGGAACAGTCGCGCTCGGAGAGGTGGCAAACCGTACCGGATTGATCGCCTACAATTTGAATTTCAATATGGCGGGGTTCCTCAACGTACTTTTCCAGATAAAGTCCATCATTACCAAAGGCAGCTCCAGCTTCGGTACGGGCATCATTCCAGGCTTTCTCGAAGTCGGCTTCTGAGCGTACGATACGCATACCACGTCCGCCACCACCAGCCGTCGCCTTGACAATAACCGGATAACCCATTTCAGCCGACAGTTGCTTACCCTGCTCAATCGACTCAAGCAGACCTTCAGAACCGGGAATGACCGGCACACCCGCCATCTTCATGGTCGCTTTGGCAGTGGCCTTATCGCCCATACCGTTAATCTGCTCGGCCGTTGCCCCGATAAACTTGATGCCATAATCAGCGCAGATTTGCGAAAATTCAGCGTTTTCTGACAGGAAGCCGTAACCGGGGTGAATGGCATCAGCACCAGTTACTTCAGCGGCTGAAATAATGCTGGGAATACTTAGATATGACTGGCGGCTAACGGGTGGTCCAATACAAACCGCTTCATCAGCGAACCGAACGTGCAGACTATCACGGTCAGCAGTCGAATAGACAGCCACCGTTTTGATACCCATTTCGCGGCAAGTCCGAATGATTCGTAATGCAATCTCGCCCCGATTGGCAATTAATATTTTTTTGAACATGGCTTAAAGAGTGAAAGAGTGAATGAGTGAATGAGCGATCTACCAGATGGCTTTCGCTCTTTCACTCATTCACTCTTTCGTCATTTAAATAGGTTCTACCAGGAATAAGGGCTGGTCGTATTCGACAGGTGTGGCGTTTTCTACCAATACTTTCACAATCCGACCTGATACCTCTGATTCTATTTCGTTGAAGAGCTTCATGGCTTCAATAATACAAACCACTTTACCTTCACTGACGGTATCGCCTACTTCAGCAAAAGCCGGCGTTTCAGGATTCGACGACCGGTAGAACGTACCAATCATTGGCGATTTGATGGTAACGTAGTTCGACGTATCGGCCTTTGGCGAAACGGTGGGCGCTGCCGTAGCGGAAGGTGTTGAAGGAGCCGTCTGTGGCTGAACTGAGGGGACTGGTGCCGCAGGCTGTGCAACCGCTGCTGGTAAAGCGGCTGCCGTAGCGGGCCCTGCCCCGTACCGTTTGACATTGATCTTCAGATCACTTGTTTCGATATTAACCTCATCCAAACCCGATCGGGAGATGAAATCGATAAGTTGCTGTATGTCGTTTGTAGTCATATGGTTTAGTCAGACAATAAGTCCGTCAGTCAGTTAAGCGGTTCATACGTTACTAACTGACGGGCGGACTAACTGTTTAACCTGTTTTATTTCACTCGTTCTACGTAATCGCGTGTGCGGGTATCTACTCGAATTTTTTGTCCCTGATCAATAAAAAGCGGCACCATAATTTTGGCTCCCGATTCAACCTCAACCCGCTTTTTAGGGCTATTAGCCGTATCACCTTTAATACCAGGTTCGGCATAGGTAACTTCTAGCTCAACGAAAGGCGGCAATTCACACGATAATGGGGTATCGTTATCAGCGTTAATCAGAATTTCCACTTCTTGACCTTCTTTCATTAAATCGGCCCCTTCAACCAGTTTCTCGTCTAGATTGATCTGGTCGAAGGATTCCTGATCCATGAAGTTGAAGCCCGCTTCGTCTTTGTAGAGAAACTGGAATTTACGGCGTTCTACCCGAACCGGATAAATCGTTACGCCAGAGTTGAAGGTGTTATCGATTACCCGGCCAGTAGTCAGGCTTTTCAATTTTGTCCGAACAAAAGCAGCGCCCTTGCCAGGTTTTACGTGTTGAAATTCAGTAATTTGAAAAAGGTCGTTGTTAAAATTCAAGACCAGTCCGTTGCGGATATCTGCGGTCGTTGCCATGTTAAAATGTATGATATAAGATGTATGATGTATGAATTAGTATGAGAGAAAACCTCATATATCATACCGCTCGGGCGACCCCGATCATATATAAAGTTAATAGGCCCACTTAACGTAAGCGGCTCCCCAGGTAAAGCCACCACCGAAAGCTGCCAGAATCAGGTTATCGCCTTTTTTAAGCTTCGATTCGTAATCGTACAGACAAAGGGGGATAGTAGCGGCTGTGGTGTTGCCGTATTTCTGAATATTCATCATTACCTTATCCGACTCAACACCCATCCGATTGGCCGTGGCTTCAATTATGCGTTTATTGGCCTGATGTGGAACTAACCAAGCTACATTATTGCCCGTCAGCTGATTACGCTCCATAATTTCGGCTGATACGTCAGCCATATTTTTCACGGCAAATTTAAAAACGGCTGGTCCGTCCTGGTATACATAATGCCAGCGTTTCTCGACGGTTTCATGCGTGGGTGGATAACGACTACCACCGGCCTTCTGGAAAAGGTGATTCTGACCGACGCCATCCGACTTAATGATGGAATCCAATACACCAAATCCGTCATCGTTAGGCTCCAGCATAACAGCACCAGCACCATCGCCAAACAGAATACAGGTCGTACGGTCGGTATAATCGATAATGGCCGACATTTTATCAGCGCCAACGATCACCACCTTTTTGTATTTACCGGTTTCAATGAACTGAGAGCCAATTGTCAGCGCATACAAAAAACCCGAGCAGGCCGCCTGAATATCAAAGCTACCAATGTTGCGGATGCCTACCATGTCGCAGATTAGATTAGCCGTACCCGGAAATACATAATCAGGTGTGGTGGTAGCACAAATCAGCAGGTCAACTTCTTCTGGTTTGGTATTCAGTTTTTCGAGTAACCCAGCTACTGCTTTGGCGCCCATGTGCGAGGAACCCATACCTTCTCCCTTCAGAATATGGCGTTCTTTAATTCCGGTGCGCGTTGTAATCCATTCATCATTTGTGTCGACCATGCGCTCCAACTCAGCATTGGTTAGTACATAGTCAGGCACATACCCATGAACTCCTGTAATGGCCGCTTTACTCATAAGTTAAATGATGTCCCCGCAAACAGTGAACAGTAATTAATTATAAGTAATCCGTGAGCTAAACAATTGATTACTTATAATTGGTAACTGCTAACTGTTCACTGTCATCGTAGGGCTTGTGCAATTTTAATGTATGCTTCGGATTCAACTTGCCTGATGGCCAGCTTAATCATGTTTTTAATCGCTAACGGCGATGAGATACCATGAGCAATAATTACGTTACCGTTGACGCCCAGAATTGGACTACCGCCTACTGATTCGTAATTCGTTTTGTCCAGGAAATCATCTTTAATGCCACGCTGGGTCGCCATTGTATAAAACGACTCGCCAAGCTTGAACATCGTATTACCCGTAAACCCTTCTGTAACAATCACATCAGCCATACCCGCAAAAAAATCACCACCCTCAATATTGCCGATGAATTGAATACGCCGATTTTCCTTTAAAAGTTGATGAGCAGCCTGCACAACCAGCGAACCCTTCTGTTCTTCGGAGCCGATATTCATCAGCGCAACCCGAGGTCGGTCGATACCTAACGCATACTGAGCGTAAATAGAGCCGATTTCACCAAATTGGGCTAGCATTTCGGGCTTACAGTCGGCATTAGCGCCAATATCGAGCATAACAGAGTGCCCACCCGTAACCTGAGGAACCAGACCTGCAATGCAGGGGCGGAGCACACCTTCGATAGCTTTGATGCTAAAGAGTGCACCAACATGCATAGCGCCGGTGTTACCAGCACTACAAAACGCCTGTACGGAGTTATCCTTCAAAAGCTTAAACCCAACTCCGATGCTGGAATTGGGCTTTTGGGAGAGTGCTTTCGTCGGATGTTCACTCATATCGATAACGTCATCGGCATTGACTATTTCGATGTTCGTGTTCGTTTTGGCACCATACTTCTCAACCAATTCCTGTATAATTAATTGCCTGCCGATCAGCACAATAGCTATATCTTCAGGCAATTCGGCAGCGGCCATCACAACTCCTTCCACGATTGCGTCGGGAGCGAAATCACCACCCATTGCATCCACTGCGATTTTCATTGAATCTGTTTGTTCAATGCCGCCTAACTAAGCTGGCTGGCAAAAAATACGCGTAAAAATAGAGAGGTGACGGCCAATAAAAAAGTATTTCACGTTCATCTTCGGGAAGATGGCTGCGAAATACTTTTCTGGAATTCGGGAAATTTAGACCGTTTTGGCGTAATTCTCGATGATCATTTTGCCTTTGTAGAACAAGTTACCTTCGAAGACGTGAGCGTGGTGACGCTTATGAACTTCGCCGGTTTGGGCATCAGTTGAGAGTGTCACGGCCTCAGCTTTGTAATGCGTTCTGCGTTTATCGCGCCGGGTACTGGAGTGGCGCCGTTTGGGATGTGCCATTTTCTTACGTTATAAAGTTATATAGTCGTATTGTTATAGAGTTGATTGTTGCACAGCGATTAACTTAATAACCGCACCGGCAGCCCGGCTTACAACTTTATAACTCTACAACTTCATTTAATTATCACTCAGTTTTCGCAGGGCGGCCCAGCGCGGATCAATCGCGGACGGGTCGTCGCTGTCGGTTTCGGCTTCCGGTTCAGACCGGTAAATCAGTCTGCCATTTGGCTCATCTGTATCCAGTTCGTCCTCTTCATCGCGAAAACGCGGATGAAGACGTTTCATGGGAAGCGATAAACTGATGAACTCAAAAATGTAACGCGCTACGTTGATGGTAGGCGTCCCACGTTCAATAAGTTCAATCTCATCACTCAACTCCTCATTATGGTCGCCGAACTTCAACAGCATCGTTTGCCGGGCATCAACCGGCTCATCATACTCATCCAGACTACGATCACAGGTCTGTTCGACAGTGCCCGTAATCTGGAAATCAAGCCGAATCATCGTTTCCGACTTATCCAGCAGCAAATGCGTCCGTACGTCACCTTTACAGATTAACTCCTGCTCCAGCGCGGCAAAAAACGCATCATTCGACACGAAATCGTATTCGTAGCGTTTGTTTTCCAATCCAAGAATATGGATGTCGTATGCGCGTAACGGATTCACCTTTGTTCGTCTATCTCCAAAATGGAGCGCAAAGGTACGAAACGTTTGTTAATCAGGAAAGTGCTAACTAAAAAAGGTTGATCGGATTATCTTTTTTGAGCCTATTTTCTATCTTCCCTAGATTACCATCGTATTCTCTGATGCTATTAACGATTTTTACCCTCACGGCTTTTGCCGTATTAGCTCGAATTATTGCTAATCCGCTTTCTAATGTGTTTCAGAAGCAGCTTACGCAACGATCAGCCCATCCCCTATTTGTTATTTCAGCCACCTACGGTTTCCTAACACTTGCTTGTCTGGCGTTCTGGCCACAGTTACGCTTTCAGGGTTTACCATACGAATTTTGGTATAGTATGCTGATTACGAGCATACTGGCCATGTTTGGTAACGTATTTCTAGTAAAAGCGCTGCACATTGGCGATTTATCGGTACTAGGCCCTATTAATGCTTACAAATCTGTAGTTGGTCTACTGACGGGTATTTTTATACTGAACGAAATACCAGGATGGTGGGGGCTGGCGGGCGTCTTGCTCATAATTGTGGGGAGCTACGTAGTGTTGGCAGACAAACAATCGACGAAAGGTTTCTCGTGGTTGATTTTTCAGCGGCCGGAGGTGAAATTGCGGTTGGCCGCCCTGGTCTTCTCGGCCATCGACGGCGTATTTTTAAAGAAAGCCATTCTGGTCTCTACACCAACGATTGCTTTTTTCTACTGGTGTCTGCTTGGCTTTCTCTGTACAGTTATCTGGATTGGGTTATCCATACGGCAGCAATGGCGTCCACAACTCGCTTTGCTCAACTCGCAGAAGGCACTTTTCTTTGGTTTATGTCTGGCAGTTGGTATCACGCAGATAGCCAGTAATGTGGCCCTGGCCGATATGCCTGTTGGCTATGCACTAGCTTTATTCCAGACTTCGGCCTTAGTTAGTGTGCTGTTTGGGCATCAGTTTTTTCAGGAGCAGGGCATTACCCGAAAATTGATTGGCGCCAGTATTATGGTAGTAGGTGCGGTATTAATTACAATACTTGGGTAAACAGCTGGCGGAAAATCGAGTTAATAGTTACCAAATCAATGATAGACCATGAGCAACTACAAACTTGTTGATAAGCACGCTGTCGAGCATCACAACGAATATTACGAGGTGCGTACTAACCAGGAAGGAGACCATCCCCAAAGCTTGTTTTTTACGACCAATGCCGAAAATCTGGAAGATGTAGCCGCCGAAATCGTTGCTGACCATTTACCCGGCGTAAAACAATGGACAGTTATCCCGCATGCAAAAGATAATTGATCTAAGCATCGTAGTTGATAAACAGACATTTATGCATTGCGAAAATATTAGTTGACAAAATTTTAACAAAGTCTTAAACATTTTCAGTTGATTTTAGTTAGGCCAAATTGTATCTTCACCGTACAAATACCAGCTAATCCGAAAGGATTGGTTTTTACCGTGACTTGTATTGATGAAGATTGGTCGAATTTTGCTTCTGGCAGGCTTCCTGATCATATTGGCCTACCTTAAAATTACCGCTCAACCGCTTACGCCTGATCAGGCTCGCGCTGATTTTAATTACCTCAAACGGAAGCTCGATTTGCTTCATCCGGGTATGGGTTACTATACGTCCCAGGCCCGGATGGAGCAGTTATACGATTCCCTGTTTAATCGGCTGACCTCTAATGTAAATTACCTGGATTTTTATCATCAGGTTAGCCCATTGGTAGCTGCGTTGAAAGACGGTCATACCAATCTAAATCATCGCAAAAACTACATCGGGAAACAAACTCGATTCCTGCCATTTTATATTCGACCGGTTGGCGAAAAATACTATATCAGCCATAATGTGTCTGCCGATACAAGTTTACAGCGCGGCACGGAGCTACTCACTATTAATGGTCGTCTGGTAGCCGATCTCCATCGGGAATTAATGAACGCCGACCATTCTGGTTCCGACGGGGATAACGAAACCGGTCGGCGGCAATGGAGCTTGGTTCAGTTTGCCGATTATTATGCGGCCTGGTTTGGATCAGCAGATTCCATCCGGATTACTTATCGGCTAGCGAATGACACATTAATCCGTCAAACCCGTCTGCGTTGCCCAACGTTGAGCGGTTTCCGCACTACCATACGTCGTCGATATGGGGTTGAGATTAATCAGCCAGATAATTTGTCGGTACGTATGGTTGATACGCTTACCCATACGGCTGTGCTGCGTGTATCGTCCTTTATGGGTCTGAAAAAGAGAGATCCGTTTCAGTGGGCATTCAAGCGACGGTTGAAGGAGGCATTCCAGAAAATCGAGGAAAATCATGTCGAAAATCTGATTGTCGATATGCAGGGTAATGGGGGCGGTATTGTCCTAAATTCAGCTCGTCTGCTTCAGTACTGGATGCCTAAGCCATTTCGGATGATGGAGCGCGAAGAGATGAAAAAGGCTGCCCGAGCCGAATTAGTGACCCGCTGGAATCCACTTTCCGCCTTACATTTTAGTCTGCAATATAAATCAAATAAATCCGGAGGATTTGCGAGCCGTTCTTCGCGTCGTCGTTATCGCCCTCTAAAGCAGGATGCATTTCACGGCAATTTATATTTCCTGCTAAATGGAGCGTCGTTTTCCGCCACAACGTCAGTGATGGCAAAGACACTCGATGCAGGTATGGGTACCTTCGTTGGTGAAGCTAGCGGCAGTGCGTACTGGGGTGATTTCGCAGGTCATTTTAAAACCATAACTCTGCCAAACTCGCGGTTACAGGTTCGGATTCCGCTCAAGAAACTGACGCATTCGGTTCAAGGCGAGCGAGCCAATGGCTTTACAATAGAGCCCGATTTCCCAGCTACTCGCAGCTTCGATGACCTGATGAGCAACCGTGATTATGTACTGGAGCAAGCCCTTCAGCTCATTCGTCAGGGTGTGGTTGCCCGGCCAGCTTCGGGTGGACAACAACCATCAATTCAGCCAAGACCATTGCAGGCGTTGCAGTAATGTCGTACTTTTAGGCAGTATTCGACTTGATTTAGTACCCTAGCATCTGTTGAGTCGTTGGGGAATCTAAATCGAAACTGCCAACCATCGCCTGTGTATTGCATTGTTGATGTAGAAACCACCGGGGGCGTAAAAGGCCCGGCCCGACTTACCGAAATCGCTATTTTCCGTCACGACGGCCAGCAAGTCATCGACTCGTTCCACTCGCTAATCAATCCGGAGTGCCCGATTCCGCCCTTTATTCGGCACCTGACAGGTATTTCTGACGAAATGGTACGTGACGCTCCAACGTTCGCCGACGTAGCATCTAATGTATTAAGCATTACAGAAGACGCCGTTTTTGTGGCTCATAACGTTAGCTTCGACTTTAATTTCATTCAGAAAGAGCTTAACTGGCTGGGCTATGATTTTTTACGTCGTACTGTCTGCACAGTTCGTACTAGTCGCAAACTGATTCCGGGTCATGCGTCCTATAGTCTGGGCAAATTATGTCAGGCGCTAAATATTCCGTTGAACGGTCGCCACCGGGCTCAGGGCGATGCAGCAGCTACTGTTTTATTGTTTGAAATGCTGCTTCGTCATGATTCAAAGGGACTCATTCCCAGAGTTGACGCTCGTATGCAATATCCGGCTTAGTGCAAACTGTACCAAGTTGCACTGGTCTGTTAACTCCCTCGCATGTTCTAATCTTCATCACAGTTATGCGCAATTATCATATTCTCCCATTAGCTCTCATGCTTAGCTCTTCTGTTGTGGTGGGCCAGACAACCGGTTCACTCATGTATCCCAAAGCTCGAAAAACGGATCAGGTGGACACTTATCACGGCACTCAGGTTGCCGATCCGTATCGCTGGCTGGAGGATGACCGTTCGGCCGAAACCGCCGAGTGGGTCAAAGCCGAGAATAAGGTTACGTTCGATTATCTGGCTCAAATACCTTACCGTAAGCAACTTCAGGACCGACTTGAGCAAGTTTATAATTACCCGAAATATTCAGCGCCCAGCCGGAAAGGCGATTGGTTCTACTTCTACAAAAATGATGGCCTTCAGAATCAGTCGGTGCTTTACCGGCAGAAAGGGCTTGATGGCAAGCCGGAAGTTGTTATCGATCCAAACAAATTATCGACTGATGGTACAACTCGCTTAGGCGCCTTTTCACTCTCAAAAAATGGCGCTTACGCCATTGTTGGACTATCGAAAGGCGGCTCCGACTGGCAGGAATATCAGATTATGAACCTGTCTACGAAGGAATATCTGCCAGAGAAAATTGAATGGGTAAAAGTGTCTGGTGCCGCGTGGCAGGGCGACGGCTTTTATTACAGCCGCTACCCAAAACCAGAGGGAAGCGCGCTGGCGGCCAAAAACGAAAACCACCAGGTATATTTTCATCAGTTAAATACGCCACAATCAGCCGACCGACTGGTATTTGAGGATAACAAAAATCCCCAACGGTTTCATATAGTCCGAACAACCGACGATGAGCGTTTTGCACTACTATCTATCAGCGACCGGGGCAAAGGAAAAGATGGAGAAGCGTTGCTGTTTATGGATGCCCAATCCAGCCAGAAGACCTTCACGCCAGTTGTAGCCGAGGTTACGGATTATAGCTACAATGTGGTCGATAATGATGGTGACCGGCTGCTGATTCTCACGAACGAAAAAGCGCCTAATAGTAAGGTTATAGCCTTTGACACCAAAAAGAAGAGTTTTTTATCCCTTATCCCTGAACGTCCTGAGCCTATTACTGAAGGTGGAGTGAGTGCAGCAGGGAATAAGTTATTTGTCGAGTACTCGAAAGATGTAACGTCGCAGGTGGAGGTATTTGATTATGCGGGTAAAAAGGAAAATCAGATCCAGCTACCGGCAATCGGCACAGCGGGTGGCTTCGGAGGAGAGAAAGACGACAAATTTGTGTTCTATACATTTACTTCGTTCACCTTTCCGCCGACGATTTATCGCTATGATATCGCCACTCGTAAAAGCACAGTTTTCCGGGCACCGGAGGTAGATTTTAAACCTACTGATTACGAAACCAGACAGGTATTTTACACCAGCAAGGACGGGACGAAGGTACCCATGTTTCTAACCTACCGGAAAGGAATAAAACTGGATGGTACGAACCCAACGCTGCTTTATGGCTACGGTGGTTTCAACATTAGCCTACCTCCTTCGTTTAGTCCGCTACGGATTGCATTTTTAGAGCAGGGCGGTGTTTACGCTCAGGCTAATCTACGCGGTGGCAGCGAATACGGCGAGAAATGGCATGAGCAGGGTATGAAACTCAAAAAGCAGAACGTTTTCGATGATTTCATTGCGGCTGCCGAATACCTGATTGCTCAAAAATATACTAGCTCAGCTAAACTGGCTATTCAGGGGGGCTCTAACGGCGGTTTATTAGTCGGAGCTGTTATGAACCAACGCCCAGACTTGTTCCGGGTGGCGATTCCACAAGTGGGCGTTATGGATATGCTTCGGTTCCACAAATTTACTATCGGCTGGAACTGGATCGCCGACTACGGTAGCAGCGATAACGCGGAAGAGTTTAAAGCGCTGTATGCCTACTCTCCTATCCAGAATATTAAGCCTGGTATAAACTACCCGGCAACCCTCATTACCACCGCCGACCATGACGATCGGGTTGTACCAGCGCATTCATTTAAATACGCGGCCACGTTGCAGGAGACTTACAAAGGGCGAAACCCAGTTCTAATTCGGATTGATACAAATTCAGGTCATGGGGCGAGTAATACGAAAAAGAACATTGAAACAGCCGCTGATATTTACGCTTTTATTCTTTGGAATATGGGTGTGACAAGCTTAAAGGAAATAGCTCAGAAATAAGGATTTTTACGGATTGGCCATTAGTAGCCTAATCGACCTAAATCAAATTCAATTAATCAACCCACGATCTGTAAACAATCGACTGAGGAGCCTACTTGTTTACAGATCGTGGGTTGATTTTTTAAAAGGACTGGGATGTTAAGACGTTTCTAACATTGATGCAACGATGAACTTAATAACTGCGTACTGATAAGTATTTTTACTATCATGCCTTGAGCTATGTGCACACCTTTTGTAACAACTGCTGTAGTTCTTCTAGTTGCCTTTTTAGTGGTTATCTCGTGTAAAAAGACCGATACCACAGTAACACCAACGGCGGCAACGGTTTCAGCCCTCACCTGCGGCTCGGCCACTTTTTCAGCTTCGGCAGCGAGCGGCACCGCTTACACGGCCACAGCTAGTGTACCTTATACAGGCGGCAATGGAGCTTCTTACTCTGCTGGCAGCGCCATTGCATCGACAGGCGTCACCGGCTTAAATGCAACTTTACAAGCGGGCACATTAGCTAGTGGAGCTGGTAATCTAACATATGCCATTAGAGGTACACCTTCGGGTACTGGTACAGCTACATTCGCGCTCAGCTTTGGAGGTCAAACGTGTAATCTCGCCTTAACAGTTAGTGGAACAAACTCGGGAACTACGGCGGCTAGCTCAAGCACCGTCACAACAGCTTTATCGGCTACCGCCACAACTACCACATGTACCTCAACTACTGGTTTAGCACAGGTAGTATGTCTGGCTGAAGCTTTCAAAGCAACCTTAAGCAGCACGCAGGTATCAACGATGCAGTTGAGCTATAGCAAGGCAAATGGTCAAAAATGGTCAAACCTGCCAGCGGCATTATCTGCCCGAATCGGGATTAGCTTAGGATCTCTTAACGCTACTCAACTAGCCGCCTTCCGAAACCTAATGGTTGCAGTATTAGCTTCGAATGCAATCAATGAAGGATATGACGAAATGTTAGGTAATCTGGTAGCTGACGACTATCTCAGCACAGTTGGTGGAGGTTCAGATTACGGAGCGGGTAACTTTTACTTGTCTTTTTTAGGCACGCCCAGTACAACAGGTCTGTGGGAAATACTTTTCACCGGTCACCATTATACCCAGCCTTACACATTTAACACCGGTCAACTTACTGGCGTTACACCTGCTTTCCGGGGGGTAGAGCCAGCGTCTGCTATTACTGCTGGTAATCGTACTTACCAACCATTTGAGCAGGAACGGTTGGTATTTGCTACCATGTTGGGAGGATTAAGCAGCACCGAACAGACTACAGCGAAGCTTTCTGCCACATTCACCGATTTGGTGTTAGGGCCTGGGCAGGACAGTAAGTTTCCTGCTACCAAAGTAGGCTTGCAGGTAGGCACCTTAAGTGCCACCAAGCAGGCACTAGTCCTCGACGCTATTAAACTATACGTTAACGATTTAGACGCAGCTACTGCTGCTGCTATTCTGACCAAATACACTTCAGAATTAGCGAATACGTACATTGCTTACTCAGGTACGACTTCTGTTGCGTCACAGAACGATTACGTACGAATTGACGGGCCGAGTATCTGGATTGAGTTTTCTTACCAAGGGGGAGTGATTATTAAAAACACACCACACCCGCATTCCGTCTGGCGCGACCATACCGGCGATTACGGCGGAAATTAATAGCCATTGATTAAGCAAATACACATTGGCGATATGAGATAGTAGGGCAGCTTACTCCTCTTCTGAGAGATGAGTTTACAGGGCAACTAAACCCAAACAAAAAAGCCTTCCTGATATCAGGAAGGCTTTTTTTGTATTAATGAAGGAACTATAATTTAAATGTAATACCCAGCATCAGAGGAGCAATACCTGTTCCGAGTTCAGCGAAAGCGCCTACTTTCTCAGCGAACATATAACGGCCACCGAGGTGAATTGGTACAAAAATACCGCTACCAAAGGCAGTACCGCTATAAATACTATTGCTGTAAGTAACGCTTTCGTAACCTAAACCTAAACCTGCATAAAGGTCAGCTTTATCAGTACTTAAGTTCAGTAATTGGTTGAAGTGATACGAACCGCGAACGGCGAAGTAGAGGTAATTGATTTTATCATTATAAGCCAGATAACCATAATTGAAGCTTCGGTAAGCGACTTGTCCGCCAACCGTAAAATTCGGTGCGACACCGAAGTCGGCCGAAGCCCCAAAGGCAATACCGCCAGCGCTGGCGTAACCACCCACCCCAAGGCCAAGGTTGATGAATTTAACGCCTTTGTCAATCGCCATTTGGGCATATGATTGAGTACCAACTAAGAGGCCAAGAACCAGTAATAGCGAAAAGTGAATTTTTTTCATGTTAAACCAATGATTTATGTTAGAATTTGAAACAAAGTAAAAGCGAATCTATGGCCCTAACAAGCGCGTCAGTGAACGTCTTATTAATCGGTCATATAGTCGTATACACGGCAAACATAGCAAACTAGAACTTATTCGCTACAGTCTGGACTAAAATTATTTAACTCAAATCCCTCTATTTCAGCAATTTAATTTCTGTTAAAAATTAATTCTGCCACGAGCACCAAATTAACAAAATGAATCGATCTAAGTACAATTCAAAACTTTAATCATAAATTGATATTTTCCATTGAAAGGAATTGAAGACTTAGACACTTGTATATCAGACGATTAAAGTGGATTTATTTTTGAGTAACCTAAAAAAGATTTATTTGGATAATGTCCTGAATCAAAGGCTTGAGAAAGGCTTAACGTGTTTAATCAACTGGCGGGAAAGTAATTGTACCAGACTTACCGGCTGGCTCCAATACTGTTATTTGTAGTTGAGGATTGGTTCCTCTATCAGCTAACTCGGGAATTTTGCCTTCTGATAGATACTCGATAACTTCCTGTTCGCTCTGGAAACTATATACAGCTTGCTGAGTTCGGGCATGAAGATGGTCAGCCCTGATTTCATTTGACTCGCCAGTTGGGAGATAATGAATCAGCAGATTCACTATACTATACTCCTTATCTCTAGCCATCACATCAATGTAATTAGCCTCTTCAGGTGTGGTTTTATGCTGACTATTTAATATAGTATAATAATTTCCAGCATTCTCTGTATTATGCAAAAGCCAGTCGTAGATTGTTTCCATTATATTAGATTTTATTAATGTCTAACTTCAACATTTATTAAAAGTTTAATCCTCCCGTTAAATAATATTTCACAGTGAAAATTAGATAGTTTATTTTGTTGACTATTTTAATAAAAAGTAAACATTTAGATTATTGCTATATCTATTTTAATAAATTTCAATATCGGTAACAATACAAATAAATATATTCATTTATCTGTAAATCAATAGTTTATAATATTTTTACATCCTATATACTGTAATAAAAATTTATCATGTGTATACCATATTATAAATATCCAAAAATATCTCACCAAACAATTTTGGATAGTGACTTACAGATAGTACTATTGATATAGATATGCAGACTTAATACTCAAATTTCGTACGATTAATTATAAATTCCAGTGATATAACGTGCAATTTTGAGTTACTTTAAAGTCAACGATTACGTACATGTTTTGTCCCGTAAATTCGTAGTGTGTTTTTAATTACTACTTACCCCTATGAATGTAAAGTTAACCGATGAAGAAATGATACGGCGTTATCTGCCGAGTCAACCTGATCAGTGCTTTGAGACAATTTATAATCGTTATGTAAACAAGGTTTACCGGCGATGTCTGTCCATGACGAAAGACTCTGATCAAGCCCAGGATTTTACGCACGATATTTTTCTGAAAGTTTTTAACAAACTTGACGCTTTCCAGGAAAAATCTAGCTTCTCAACCTGGCTGTATTCCATTGCCTACAATTACTGCTCCGATCAGTTACGCATTGCCAAGCGATTCGATTTCACATCGATCGATGAAGGTGTGAAACATGACCCGGCAGACTCGCCTGATTCGCAGGTCCATGAAGAAACGCTCCAGTTAGTCAAGCAGGCTATAGCTTTACTATCTGACAAAGAGCAGGCTTTACTAAGGCTTAAATACGAAGAAGGTTTAAGCATTGAAGCTATCGCCAAAGAATATCGTATTAAAGCTAGTACAGTGAAGATGCGACTCAAGCGAAGCCGAGATAAAATTCATCGCTTGTGCAGTCAGCATTGCGCCAAGTAGTACGAATTATTTCGCCTTTATTTTAAGCCTAGCTATCAGATAGCTAGGCTTTGTTTTTACTGAGCTTCTTTAGCTTGAATTCGCTGCAACAGTTGTTTCATCTGCCGAACCCGTTCCGGATATTGATCGGCAACATTCCGCTTTTCTCCTAGATCATTGGCTATGTTATAGAGCTGAGGTTTAGCATCGTTGCCTAACTCAATAGACGTATTTTTATCATACGCGGCCCCTTCACCCGGCGCAATGTATTTCCAATTACCCTGCACAACCGATAATGTACCGGCATGTTCGACAATCACCGAACGGCCCGCCAAATCACGGCCTAGCAACGCGTTTAACTGATTTTCTGTATCAGGCGCGTCAGTATGGCTATACGACTGCCCCAGCAGTGCAGCAAAATCAGCCAGAAAATCGATTTGACTGATGGGTGCTTCAGAAACACCAGTCTTTACCTGACCCGGCCAGCGCACCAGCAGTGGCACGCGTGTTCCAGCCTCGAAGGCACTATATTTCCCGCCCCGTAACATACTAGCTGGTTTATGACCATTTAGTTTTTCAATAGCCTGATCTTGATAACCATCATCAACAACTGGTCCGTTATCACTCGACAGCATTACCAATGTACTATTAGTCAAGCCCAGCCGTTCAAGCGTTTTTATGATTTCACCGACTTCCCAATCGAATTCGAGGATAGCGTCGCCACGTGGCCCCAGACCGCTCTTACCCACAAAACGAGGATGCGGAACGCGAGGAACGTGAATATCGTGGGTAGCGAAATACAGAAAAAACGGCTGAGATACTGAAGTTTTTTTCTGGTTATCTTCGATAAACTTAACGGCTTGCTGGGTAAACATATCAGCCATATCCTCATCCTTCCAGAGCGCAGACTTCCCTCCTGTCATATAGCCGATGCGACTAATTCCATTTACGATGGTCATATCATGACCATGCGAGGGTTTCATTTTCAGCAAATCAGGATTTTCGTGACCTGTAGGTTCATCTCCTATCTTTTTACCATAAGCTACCCGAATCGGATCATTCGGATCAAGATTGACGACGCGATGATTTTCAACATATACACATGGCACCCGGTCGCCAGTAGCCGCCATGATGTAGGAGGAAGTGAAACCAAGCTCAAGGGGACCTGGCGTTAAGTCTCCGTTCCAGTTAGGACCTTCGGGCCCTCCTAACCCTAAGTGCCATTTACCCACAACTGCCGTTTGATAGCCAGCCGCTTTAAATACACCTGGTAATGTACTACGCCCCGGTTTGATAATTAACGAGGCATTACCTGGTGCAATACCCGTATCTTTCCGGCGCCATGCATACTCACCTGTTAGCAGCGAATAGCGAGAAGGTGTGCAGGTCGATGACGTGGCGTAAGCGTTTTTAAATCGTAACCCTTGGCTGGCAAATCGATCTACATTCGGCGTTTTTATTTTAGTGGCTCCGTAACAACTAAGGTCGCCATAACCAAGATCATCGGCATAAATCAGGATTACATTCGGTCGATTGGTAGAGCGGCTTGGTTGCTGAGACCGTACAGTTATACCAGGTAAACACGCCAATACCAGCAAACCCGCAAAAACGATCTTATTCATAAATAACACGAATCTGTCCCTAAAAGCAGCAAACTTTATACTTCTATCTGCATTTCCAACAGTGCATAACTTAGGCTTTTACCATGCGTATCCATCGTTAGCGACGTTGTGACGCCACCCATTAGCGCCTTCTGACATACAAACTGAAGTGCAGGCAGATTCGGTAGTTCATAACGAATTATTTCACCCGCCACAATATCCTTCATGTGTTGCTTTATTGCTTCGGGCGTTACCTGAGCGCGCAGAAGCGAATAATCTTCTAGTTTATAAGGAATAAGCGAAAGAGTTAATGTATTGCCTTTATCACCTGCCCGACTGTGCGCAATGTCGTATAGTTTAATTTTCATGATTTTAAAACGGTTACGCTGGGTGTGATTTTCGTTCGAGCCATTAGGGTCGATACAATTCCGACGACTTCATGAACGTACTTGCGTGCTCCTCCCCCACCTGCTGGCCCATTCGTGTAAAGGGCTTCCACCTCTCCACCGACTAAAGCCGCCTGTCTGGCTGTTGTAGCCCTGCCAGCTACACGTAACCGAATTTCATAAGGCTCCGGATAATGACCAAAGCTTGTTCGATGAACTGATGTACTGCCTATATAATCGATGCGGAGATCTACAAAACGATCTTGCAGCCGCTCCTGAATAATCGCCCCGGCCAGCTTAGCCCGTCCTAATGCATTTGAGCCAGCATATGAAATTTCGCCTTCGCCGATATAACCAGCGTCGTAGCCAACGCTAACTTTCAGTGTATCCGGTCGATGCTGCCCCCTACCGCCGGTAGCCTTAACCCGATTCAGGCCAATTTCTTCTAGGTGGACCTGCGTAAAATCAGCGATTACATCGGGGGTTATATACTGGCTAGGGTCCATCACTTCATAGAGCAACTGTTCCTTAGTTGTAGCCACACTTAGCAGTCCGCCGGTGCCTTCGACTTTGCCGAAGACAGCCGTGCCATCAGGCAAAATATCGGCGAATGGATGCCCTAAATGAGCCATATTTGGAATGTTTTTTAGGCCAGGATCAGCAAAATAACCGCCTGTAAGTTGACCCGCGCATTCCAGCAAATGTCCTACGACGGTTCCCTGTCCAATTCGATCCGCATCATCTATCGACCAGCCAAATTCATGTACCAATGGTGCGACGAACAACGACGGATCAGCCACGCGACCAGTAATAATGATATCTGCACCAGTGGCCAGAGCTGGCAGTATTGCGTCAGTTCCCAGATAAGCGTTTGCGGAGATAAGCGGCCCTGAATCCGTAAGTGGCTTCCCAGTTTCCAGCGCTAACTCATCAGTTAAAAGCTGACTGAACACATCATCTCCGGTTACGACCGCCACCGTTACTTGCAGATTTAGCCGACGAGCGATCTCCACCGTTTTCTGAGCGGCTGCCAGGGGATTTGCCGCGCCCATGTTCGTAATGAGCCGCACCTTGTTTGCTAACAAATGCGGCAGCAAACTTTCGATTCGGCGTTCCAGCAGCGGATCGTAGCCAAGAGCGGAATCTTGTCGCCTGCGTTTCTGAGCCAGCGCAATCGTTCGTTCGGCCAAACACTCCAGCACCAGATAATCCAGATTTCCCTGTTGCGCCAGAATAACAGCCGGTTCGAGTCGATCACCGGAAAAGCCAGCACCACAGCCAATGCGAATACGCTCTTTCATAAGTGAATAGAACCAGTTAAGAGAGCAGCCAACGTCATGACCAGCGTGGTGCCGAAAGCCCATTTCAGAATAAATCTCTGGTGATCACCCAAATCGACTTCGGCCAAACCAATTAGTAAGAACGTCGAAGCAGTCAGTGGGCTAACCGGAAAACCAACCGTCATCTGACCTAACAAAGCCGCTCGCCCAATTTCCAGCGGGTCAACCCCGAATTGCGTAGCGGTCTGACTCAGGATCGGTACAACACCGAAATAATAGGCATCGGGTGTAAAGAGGAGGCTAGCGGGCATACTGGTGATGGCTGTAAGGGTGGGTAGCCATGCCGCATGCTGCTGGGGAATCGATGATACTAACGACGTGGCCATAGCATCGATCATCTTCGAGCCAGTCAGAATACCGGAGAACACGCCCGCGGCAAAGATCATACTGGATACCATGAAAATATTATTCCCATGACTGCGTAACACTTTCTGCTGATCGACCAGTTTGGGGTAGTTAATGAGCAAGGCCAGCGCAGCTGCGACGATAAATAAAGCCGGAGTTGGTACCCAGCCTTTCATCAGCGTAACGATAAGTGTTATCGTCAGAACTGCGTTTAACCAGAACAGTTTTGGGCGCCGAAGTTGCCTTTGCTCCTCAGTCAGGTTTTCGTGATGGATATATTGCAAATCAATAATTCCTAGCCGTTTACGTTCCTTCTGACCAAACCAGTACGCGACGAACAATACCCAGCAAACGCCAGCCAGAATCGCAGGAATGTTAGGATTAAATAGCTGCGTAGCGTCCGCTTTCAACGTTGAAATGGCTCGTGCCGATGTTCCAGACCACGGTACTAAGTGTAATGGACCGACGCTCAACGCTACAATACCGGGCAGAATCAATTTATTGATGTTCAGTTGCCGATAAATGGGCAGAAACGCCGACATCACAATCATGAACGTAGCGGTTCCATCACCGTCGAGGTGAACGATCATTGTCAGAATGGCCGTTCCAATAATAACTTTCAGCGGGTCGCCTTTAACGTAGCGGATAATGCCAGCAATTATCGGATCGAACAGACCTGCGTCGAGCATAGTGGCAAAATAAAGGACCGCAAACATGAGCAGAATCCCCGTTGGGGCCACCTGTTTGATACCGGTTAGAATCATCTCCCCAAGTTCCTTCGGCGTAAAGCCCGCGAGGAAGCCCATCAATAAGGGTACTAATACCAGCGCCGTAATCACCGATATCCGTTTGGTAATAATCAGCGCCAGAAAAATACCAATGGTAGCAAAACCCAAAAGTGACAGCATTCGTACAGATTTACGGCTTGGTATCGAATGATCTGATTATCGCTTGTTCATGGTGCCAAAAAGAAAATCCAGTGCAGCAGCATCAGGCAAAGATTCAGCAGCCGTTTTCGTGCCTAATTCCATGATTTGCTTGTCTTTGGTGGAATAAGCGGGCCATTGCGGGAGGCCTTTGCCGTTAGGATTACCGGTTTTAATGAAATTCGCCCAATAGGTCGATATCGTCTTGGCCAGTGCATCATCTGCGGGCTCTAACGGACGAAGCTGATGATCGATAAACCGTAGGTTGTCATAAGCATAAGCTACCTCGCCGGTGTGGAAAGCACCGTAGCGGGCGTATTCACCTGTAGCGGGCAGCTTTCGGGTGAACCGGTATACATATACCTTTTTCCCCTGGTTACTAGCAATGTTGGCCCACGTATAGTTTTGAGCGCCAAAAACCATGTCTCGAGATACCTTTATTTGAGAGCTAGCAGCTTCGGCATCCGTCCCGGCGGGATAGTATTTCAAAAACTCATCTGCCTTAGCCCCGTACTGTTCCTGAATCTGTTTACGATATTCCTCCGCCTTTTTTGCCGGTCCAAACGACATACCTTCATCTTCATTCCAGCCGGTTAGCAAGGTCACATCATTCTCTTTCCCAGCCACAAAAATGGCCGGAATGGGTTCAGGCAATACATAACCGTCGATGATCGGACCGCGTCCCTGCGCTTTTTTGAGAATTTCTTCTGCTGGTTTAGCTCGCAATTCAGCCAAGGTCGATGCACCCAGCGTCTGTGCCATTTTCTGTCCCGCTTCCTCGGCCTGCTGAAGCGTTAAACTTGACCGGCCAAAACTAGCGCCACTTTCGGCGATGGCTTTATTAAACAATCCTTTAGCTAATGGTGTAGCCACCATACAATTCACGCTCATCGACCCCGCCGACTGACCCGCAATCGTCACGTTAGCCGGATCCCCACCGAAACCAGCAATGTTTTTCTTAACCCATTGCAACGCTGCCACCTGGTCCATCAGACCATAATTACCCGAAGCGTTATGACCAGACTCTTTCGTCAGTTCAGGATGAGAAAAGAAGCCGAACGGCCCTACGCGGTAATTGATGCTCACAAAAATAACGCCCTTTTTAGCCGTCGCTTCGCCGTCGTAAATAGGAACACCTCCCCCTCCGCTGTTAAATCCGCCACCGTAAATCCAGACTAGCACAGGCCGTTTTTCATTAGCAGATTTAGCGCCGGTCCAGACGTTTAGGTACAGACAATCTTCGCTGATTGGTTCTTTGGGAATCAGGTATTCAGCGCTCCACGGACCAAATGGATTTGGCGTTCCCTGCATCGGACTAGCCCCAAAGGCGTCGCACTTACGAACACCGGTCCAGGCTTTAACAGGTTGCGGTGCTTTCCAGCGCAGGTCGCCGACGGGTGAAGCGGCAAAGGGAATTCCCCTGAAAATATGTACGTCACCATCTTTGTTAAGCGTACCGGAAATCTGCCCACCTTCAACGTTAATGGCATCAAAATCCTTCGTGGCTGTAATAAATGATGCTACGCTTATCAACGACAGGTAAGCAGCAAAAAGCAAGGGTTTTACCATGATCATAGAGTCGGTTAAGGAACAGCAACCTGGTTAGCTTTCAGAATCTTACTGAAAAATAATATTTGATACGGCAACGCATTTTCCCAATATTCCCAGGTATGAGCACCGGGTCGCTCGGTGTAATCATGCGGGGTTTTGTTTTCCATGAGTTGACGGTGCAGATCACGGTTGCCTTCGATCAGAAAGTCATCAACGCCGATATCGAAAATTAAGGGCAAATTATTAGCTTTAAGCTTATCCGCCAGCGTTACTATCGTATAACCTGGATAAGGGGAATCACCTGCTTTCGGTGGTCCAAGCAGTTTCACGAAATTCTCCGAACGAGACTTGGCAAAATCGGCGGGTACTTTCCAGGTTGCAGTATTGATATTCATCACGCCACTCATGCTCCCGGCAGCCGCGTACAACTCAGGATGACGGCTGGAGATAAACATAGCGCCATGGCCGCCCATTGATAAACCCGCAATGATTCGCCCTTTTTTCTCACGAACTGTGCGGTAGGTATTGTCAATTTTATCGATTAGCTCTTTTGATATAAACGTTTCGAACTGACTGGTTTTGACAAGCGGACTATCGAAGTAATAACTGGTCGGGTCGCCATCAGGCGTTACGATAATCAGGTTGTATTGATCGGCCAGCCGTTGTAGCAGCGTTTTATCCGGCACTTTGGTGAGCCAATCGCGGAAACTACCCGTACCACCGTGGAGTAAATACAACACAGGAAAGGACTGTTTTTTTGCTTTCTTATAATAATCCGGCAGCACGACAGCCGCCCGCAGCGTTCGATTCATGCTGGCACTCGGTACGTCTAGCGTATCGACTTTTGCTGCCCGTAAAGTCAGTGACAGCAGGCAACTAAATACAAACAGTATGTATTTAACAGGCATTTTCAATCTTGGATTATTGGACAGCGCTTCCGTTTGCTTTCAGAACATTACTGAAAAATAAGACATGATTCGGCAGCGAATTCTGCCAATAGTCCCAAGTATGACCGCCGGGCCGTTCGCTATAGTCGTGGGGCGTCTGATTAAAAACTAGCCGACGGTGCAGTTCGCGGTTTGGCTCGATCAGAAAATCATCGACACCGCAATCAAAAATCAATTTCTGGTCGTTAGCCTTCATTTTGTCGGTCATTCCTACAACCGAATAAGCAGTCCAGCCATCCGCCGAGCTTCCAAATGGTCCTAAAATCTTCTCGAACTCGGCTTTAATGTTTTTCGCCATATCCGGCGGCAATTTCCACGCACTCATATCCGGATTTAGCGCACCGCTCATGCTACCAGCCGCACAATAAAGGTCAGGATGACGCGTCGTCAAATACAGCGATCCATAACCACCCATTGACAAGCCAGTAATCACGCGTCCTTTGCGGTCACGAACCGTGCGGTAGGTATTATCGATTTTAGGAATAACCTCTTTCGTCAGATACGTTTCAAACTGGCTATTCTGAATGACCGGGCTATCCAGGTAATAGCTGAAAATTTCGCCTTCGGGCATCGCGATAATCAGGTTGTACTGGTCGGCCAGCCGTTGTAGCAGCGTTTTGTCCGGTGTTTTCGTAATCCAGTCGTTAAAATGTCCATACCCGCCGTGTAGTAAATACAGTACGGGATAATTCAGTTTAGCCTTACCTGTATAGGATTCAGGCAGCACGACAACCGCCCGCAGCGTTCGATTCATCGTGGTACTGGGTACGTCTAGCGTATCAACCTTAGCCGCGAGCACCATTACGGGCAAGAGGCCATTGAGCACTAGGAAAAGCACTCTACTAAGTTGTTTATGCATGTGATTTATTGGGCAAGAGAACCGTTAGCTTTCAACACCTTTTCAAAGAAAAGAATATGGTATGGCAGCGAATTCTGCCAGTAGTCCCAGGTATGGCCACCGGGCCGTTCGCTGTATTCATGGTCAACTTTGCCGTAAACCAAGCGACGGTGCAGTTCGCGATTTGGCTCAATCAGAAAATCATCAACGCCACAATCAACAATGATTCTTAAGCCGTTAGCTTTCATTTTATCAGTCATGTAAACAACCGAATTAGCCGCGTACGGATCGGGCGTTGCTCCCATCGGTCCCAGAATCCGGGCGAATTCAGGCTCGATGGCCTTTTCAAATTCAGGATTGATCCGCCAGTTTTTATAATTCAAATCAACCGCGCCACTCATACTACCAGCTGCACAGTAAAGATCAGGATGGCGTGTCGACAGGTATAATGCGCCGTGTCCACCCATCGATAGCCCCGTAATTACCCGGCCTTTGCGATCACGAACCGTGCGGTAGGTATTGTCGATTTTATTGATGACTTCTTTGGTAAGATAGGTTTCAAACTGGTTATCTTTCTGAATGGGACTGTCCAGATAACCACTCAATTTATCGCCTTCAGGCATCACAATAATGAGGTTGTACTGGTCGGCCAGTTTACTCACAAGCATTTTGTCGGGTGTTTGCTTGAGCCAGTCACTAAACCGGCCACTGCCCCCGTGCAACAGATACAGCACTGGATATGTCGTTTTACCAGACTTATACGATTCGGGTAGCACAACGGCCGCTCGCATGGCTCGATTCATAGCCGCACTGGGTACATCCAACGTATCAACTTTGGCACTGAAGGCAGATACACTCAAAATTTGCAGGCTAATGCTTAGGAATAAACGGGTTAAGTTCATCGTTTACGATTAATTCACTGAAAGACGGATATACCTTTACGTCAAAACTACGCAAAGAAATTAGTACGTTTGACGCGCGTAATGGATTTTTGTAAAATTTTATGATCGAATATAATCATCCGGCGGCTCAATACTATCAGCAAATCTCTGAGCAGTGTATTCACTACTTATCAATTGATGGTGTAATCTTTGGATTTCATCAGAACCAGCTAAAGGTGCTGCTACTACGTTGGAAGGGAACGGATGAATGGAGTCTGCCAGGTGGATTTATCAGAAAAGCTGAACCAGTCGATGTAGCTGCTCAACGGGCGATGCAGGAGCGAACGGGTCTGAATAAATTATATCTTCAACAGTTTCACGTTTTTGGTGAAACTGTTCGCTATGATCAGGAAGATACCTGGCGACGGATTAATCTGCCGGTTAAGGGCGTAAATTGGTCAGAGCGAACGATTTCAATTGGTTATTATGCGCTGGTTGAGCATTCGAAGGTAGTCCCAACCCCCGATTTTCTGACGGAAGAGTGCCGCTGGTGGACGATTGATGAAATACCATCGTTGCTATTCGACCACAACAATATCATTGAGATAGCACTCCAGGCTTTGCGAAAGCAACTTAACGATCAGCCAATCAGTCATTTGCTCCCCGAAACATTTACTATTCCCGAACTGCAACGACTCCACGAAACGATTCTGGGTCAACCACTCGACGCGCGTAATTTTTACAAAAAGATAATGGCTTCGAATCAATTAGAACGGTTACCCGAACGACGAACCGGAACGCCACACAAAGCGCCTTATTTATACAGGTTTGCCTAGCCTGTCATGCGTAACATCGCAGATTACAGTTGGCTTATTTTCATTCATCACGGATAAACCCATATCCATCCGGTTGAATGCGGACTTCATCCTCTTTCGTTTTCGGGGGCATCAATCGCACTACATCTTTGTAGTGTCTGAATATAACTATGAAAACGAACGTCTTCTTAACCGCTACACTTTTACTCATCAGCAGCCTGCTACCGTTAGCTCATGCTCAGTTCCCGATGATGGGCGGCTCAACACAAACAAAAGCGCTGCCGGGCACGGCCGGTGACCAAAGTCCCAAAGGCACCGCTAAAATTACCGGTTCTGTCACCGATTCAACCCAGGGTAAGGCGGTTGAATTTGCCAGTATCGCGCTCTACAATAAGGCTACCGACAAAGCCGTGGACGGTACAGTCGCCGACGAGAAAGGTAAGTTTGCCTTAACCAAAATACCAGCCGGTAAATACCGTGTGCTGGTGAGTTTCGTGGGCTTCCGCAACAAAATAGTTGATAACCTCACGCTGACCGATGGTCAGAGTCTGGATTTAGGTACCATCAAACTGCCTTCGAGTGTCAAAACGCTGGAAGAAGTAACGGTGGTTGGGCAGGCTGCCATCGTAGAAGAAAAAGTAGACCGACTGGTTTACAACGCCGATAAGGATATTACGGCCAAAGGCGGTGACGCTACCGACATTTTACGCAAAGTGCCGATGCTAACGGTAGACCTGGATGGTAATGTCTCGTTGCGGGGCAGCCAGAACATTCGGGTGTTGATTAATAACAAACCGTCTACCATCGTCGCCAGCAGCGTTTCTGATGCACTGAAGCAAATTCCGGCCGACCAGATTAAGACTGTTGAGGTAATTACAAGCCCATCGGCCAAATACGACGCAGAAGGCTCGGGTGGGATTATCAACATCATCACGAAAAAGAACAGTTTGCAGGGGCTGAATCTGAATATCGATTCGGGCGTTGGAAATCGGGGTTCGATGCTGTCGCTTAATGGCAATTACCGCAAAGGTAAGGCTGGCTTTACAGTTGGCGGCTTCGGGCGGGCCATGTATAACACCATTACGAAAACAAACCTCGATCAGACCAGTCAGGTAGAAGGTGTAACGACGCTGACTCGTCAGGCGGGTGATGGCCATAGTTCGGGTTTGTTTGGTCAGTATAACCTCGGTTTTGATTATGATCTGGCTAAAAATCAGAGTTTGACGGCAGGTGTCCGCTACGGCGTGCGCAATATGTTGAGCCAGCAAGATTTGGTTACGCAATTATTTAATAACGGTAATCTTACCTCGACCGCTAATCGGAACGTAGACGCTAAAAACCTGTCGGGTACGATTGACGCGAATATCGATTATCTGCACACATTCAAGCCTCAGCAGGAATGGAGCATCTCGACGCTATATAGCCGTAACGATCTGACCAACAACTTCGACGCGGATTTGCTGAACAGCAATCGGGAGTTAACGGGTCGTCAGCGCAACCTGAATAGTAACGTCAATCAGGAATTTACACTGCAAACTGATTATCAGACACCTATTAAAAAGAATCAGTTACTGGAGTTTGGTGGTAAAGCGATTTTCCGGGAGGTTAACAGCAATTATCGCTACTTGCTGGCCGGTCCGTCTGGCGTTTTCTCTACCGAAGCAAACAACACATTGGGTGAACTGACATACCACCAGAATATTGCCGCTGGTTACTCGTCTTATACCTACACGACGAAGAACCGCTATACCTTCAAAGGTGGTCTGCGCTACGAACACACGTTTATTGACGCCAGTACGAAAGAGGGAGGTAACCTTGGCGTTGGTGATTATGGCGTGCTGGTTCCTAGTATTAATGCTTCCAAAACGTTTAAAGGAACGACATTAAAACTAGGTTTCAACCGCCGGATTCAGCGGCCGGGTCTGCAACAGCTGAACCCCAACTTCAACGCGGCTAACCCGCAGGTTATTACGGTTGGTAACCCAACGCTGCGGCCGGAACTGACGAACAACTTTGAACTGGGCGTAAGCAAAACGATTGGTAAGACATTCGTTAATGCTACCTTCTTCGGCCGTGTAACCAACAACGCCATTACTCAGATTAGCCAGCCATCTGATTCGATACGTGGCGCTATCGTAACCACGTACCAGAATATCGGTCACCAACAAGCTTACGGAACGAACCTGTTTGCTAACGTAGCAGCCACCTCAAAAATCAACATTGGTGTCTTCCTGAATGCGTTCTACACGAGTCTGACGGGTCAGGCCATGGGCGTGGACGGCGTTTCGACCACACTAACCAATACTGGCTATAACGTGAGTGGGGGTACCTTTTTGAATGCAACTTTCAAAAACGGCTGGGGTGCCCAAGCGTTCGGGTTCATGCAGGGTTCACAGGTACAGTTACAGGGTCGGCAAGGCGGCTTTGGCTTCTACACGATTGGTGTGAAGAAGGAGTTCAACAACAAAAAAGCCAGCCTGGGTTTAGCTGCTGAAAACTTCCTGAACAACCGATTCAACATTCACACTGTACTGAACTCTCCACAATTCAGTCAGGTAAATGATGTGTACCTCTACAACCGGGGTGTCCGCCTAACGTTTACGCTTAAAATCGGTAAGATGTCGATGGAAGCACCTCGTAAAAAAGCTAAGTCGGTTAACAACGACGACGTTAAGAGCGATGGCAGTGGCCAGACACAGAGTGGCGGTGGCGCTCCTGCTGGTGGTGGTCAGCCGCGCCAGTAGATGAATAGCAACGATCGCTGAACGCACTATTTATTAGGTATTTTTGCCTATCTTACAATCAAAATTAACCAAACCTAATGAAAACGAACAAGTTACTGGCCACAACAATGGCTGTTTGTTTCTCCATCGGCGCATATGCTCAAACCGTGGACGAAATTGTTGATAAACATGTTGCAGCCATCGGTGGCATGGATAAATTAAGTGGCGTAAAAACCCTTTACACTGAACGATCGCTCTCCGTACAAGGGATGGCTATACCCAGCAAATCGACGGTAATGGTTGGCAAAGCGATGCGCACCGAATCATCGGTAATGGGTAATTCGATGGTTCAGGTTGTGGATGGCACAACGGGCTGGATGATTCGGCCAGCTATGATGGGTGGTACTGGTGATCCCGAAGATATGCCCGCCGATCAGGTTAAACAGCAATTAGGCCAACTCGACCCGTTTGGGCCACTGGTTAACTACAAAGCCAAAGGCAATAAGGTTGAACTGGTAGGCAAAGAAAAAGTTGATGGCAAAGATGCTTACCACTTGAAAGTGACCACCAAAGAAGGCCAAACGGTGGAAGAGTTTGTTGACGCTAACACGTATTTGGTTAGCAAAATCAAAATGGCGATGAACGGTCAGACTGGTGAGATTATGCTTTCCGATTATAAGGATAAGGATGGCATTAAATTTCCTAACACCATGGAAATGAACTCCCCACAAGGAGCATTAACCTTTACGACGGAGAAGATCACGGTTAATGGCCCAGTAGACGAGGCTATTTTTAAAAAGCCAGCTAAGTAAGTAAAGTTTTTAAACACAGAGAGCACCGAGATTGACACGGAGGAATAAAGGTCTAAATTGCCTTCTTTTCCTTCATGTTAATCTCGGTGCTCTCTGTGTTTATAGCTGGTTATAGACTTACTTATTCGGCTACCCGAAAGCCCAACAGGCGATCAGCTTTATAATCCATCTCGCATACACAGTCGCTTTGATTACCACCTAGTATTTTAATGGTTTTACTAGTTCGGGAAATGAAAAACCCGACGTGACCACCGCCTTCCCGCGTTAAAATAGTAATACAGCCAGGAACAGGTGTCTCGATAACGCGCCCCCAGTTAAGCCAGGAACGCGCCCAAGCCGAATCGGTACCGGCATATCCAGCTTTTTCGAGGCACCAATTTACAAATGCCGAACACCAGGCCGTTTCATCCTTGGCGGTTAGGGGCGCCAGTAGCGTCGTTGAATTCAGGTATTCGACAATCCGTGGATTGTCACCATTTCCGAGAACTTCCCGAGTACCCAACTCCGACCGGGCAATACGCATCCAGGGAAAAGCCGCTGGATCGGGAACCTGATCCTTTGCAATAGCCAGGTATTTGTTAGCCGCCCAGCCAACCTTCCCGGCGATGGTACTCACTTTCTGCCAATAACCATCACCAGAAGTGCTTATCCAGTCAACGACTGAATTTTTAGCCAATATGGAAATAACCTGCCCTTGGAGACTGGGTTCTTTTCTTAGGTTCAGGGCTTGCGCAATAACCTGGAATTTTTTCATGACTAAATAGAGAGGAGGACGTTTTCCATCGGTTGATTTTTAGCGACTAACTGGATACAATAACCCTAAGCAAAGGCGGTACTTAATTACCAAATTATACAGTACGGTTCTTTCAATTCACCTTTTTCTTTTTTACGGTCATGAAAAAAGCAGCAACTCCTATTATCGACTGGTTAAACCTCGACGATTTTGATGCAGCCGACGATTTTGTATTCGGCGTAACCCAGAATGATCTTGACGAGATCGAAGAACAAATTCGGATGATGGAAGCACCACAGAACTAATTATTGATCCGCTAGACTACCGTTATCTGATTACGTTTGAGCAGTGAGGTATATTCTTTCGTAAGGAGATGATACACTAAGTATTCGTGGCGTCGATTTTCTGTCGGAAAAAGACGATTCAATAACATATGCAGCAATGGCACAAGCAATTCGTTAAGTTCCTGTTTATTAGCTATTGTGGTGCGTAATTGAGTTATCAAATTATCAACTCTTTTGTCGTATTGGCTAATCTCGGGCATAACCACAAAATTGGTCAACGCATCATGCACCAGCAGTCGATAGTGTCGATACTGCTTATCTAATTGAACAAGAAGCTGGGTATCTGCCTGAAATTCACGGCTGAACGAATCCCGGCAGACATTAATTAGTTGTTTTCGTTCTGGTAATGGAACTTGCCACTGCTCGAACATTCGGTTGGTCAGTGCACAGGCATAATACAGGCGTCGGCTTTCATCCTGTTCACTAATTTCTTGCAAAACGGGTAACAGTATATCACTTTCCTGGCAAAACCAGGCTTCACAGTTCTCAATCCGGTTAGCGCCGTAGCGCTCCACTTCCCGGTGATAAGTATCAATCTGAAATTGATAAACCGAGCCGTAGTCAGCGGTTAATTGCTGAATCCAGGCCGTAACCTGCATAAACAGCGCCGAAGCCTGTTCAGGCTGACTCTGGAACCTAACCCGTACATGTGGCTCCGGCCGATTAAAACGGACAAAAAACCATTGCTTTAGTAGCTCATTAGCACGCAGGTTATTGATTAGCGCCGGAATCTCAGTGGTTAACAATTGTTCCGTTGCTTGTTCACCCGAAAAAATTTTCAAGTAAAGCCACTCGCTACTCGGCGGAAAGCTACGCTGAACTAGATTTGGCTCCCATGTCGATTTAGGGACCGACCCAGTGGATTTTACTGGAAATGACACGGGCAAAATCAATTCACTGATCCAGCTATTCGCCTGATTGCCAGCCCAGCATGTTTTCTTTGAAACCAGCCATTCCTTTATTTGAATACTACCGCGCTTACGGAGTTCTTCACTGAGAAATGAACGGCTTAGGGGAGTATCCAGATCAAGTGGCAGTTCGTTATCGACTTCGGTCAAGACCACATATTGGGGCACTTTATAGGTCACACGCCAACCAGCTATCCAGTCGGTTGTTGTGCTAGGCCAATCCGCGTAGGATAATCGCCAGGAAGCCCGACTTAGAATAATATTCCTATACCGGACTTGTGGCAACTGCGGCAGCGACGCTAGTGGTCCCCAATCCCAGCCTACCTGTAACCCACCATCCTGCGTTTGCAGATCGCACAGAAACCGATAATGCGCTAATCCTTGCGTATAGTTATGCGCTGTTGACAATCGCGGAATGACGCGTTTACCTAACCGCTTAGATCGCAACACAATCCGGCCGCCCTTTGGCGCTGATACCCATAAATCATCTAGCGTTATCTGATGATCGTCTGGTACGCTACTTGGTGTCAGAATTGGAATTTCGTAGGGTCTCAGGACCGGTCGCCGGAGCACATTGGCGATTTTAGGTTGGGGCAAATGTACAAGTTCAGCCCAGATGCTGTCTGAATCCGATTCCTCTTCCTGACGCAAAGCGTCTTGCAAAGCTTGCTCAAGTTCAGGGTCAAGATGAGCCATTCGTCCGAGCAGATTCCCCGCCGATGGTCCCCCACTGGCTGTTAAATGAAACAACCACTCTCCCGCATCCACAGCCGCTGCCGACTCAGCCAGCAACTGCCCGATCCAATAACCGCTGGCTGGAACCACCGGGTCATCCTGTCCATCAATTAATGCCCCAAGATCTGCTTCCGATAGGGTAATCAACGGAGTTTCCTGGCCCTGGCGCATAGCCTCTGTGTACAGCCGAAGCATAACCTGATGCTGGGGCGTAAAGGGCTGGCTTTTATTATCCGTATCAGGCCATGTCAGACCATCCAGTAAAACCGAGAATACGGAACTATCTCCGTAGCCAATACCCACATCCGGGTCTAAGGCTATCAATAATGGTACTTCCTGTTCTTCATAACGCTCATAAAATCGACGTTTAAATTCTTCTAGAAATGAAGGTGTTGATGGTCGTCGAAGTCGAAGCAATCGGTTAAGGGTTTCCTGCAAAGCGTTACGAACCGTCAGGCTAATTGCATTCTGCGCTGTTGGAAAATAGCTATCACACTGAACAAATGGAAGTTCTACTGGTCCTGCTAGTGCTTCAAGCTGCTTTTGTAACGTCAGGCAATCGTCAGGAAGCGCGTTGATAAGATTTACCTGTATATCCCGAAGTGTTGTCAGCGTAACTTCTTGATCTGGAATCGTTTCTAATCGCTCAATTAGTCGGGTTAGGGAATCAGGCCCCGTTAGGGTTGGCTCAAACTCTGACAACAGGAGTTGGCTATCGACCAGATGATGCAGAAAATCAGCGGCTTCCTGAACCGAGATTGCCTCTTGGGTTAATAGTTCGATTAGGTCTCCGAACGTAGCACCAGTACGGGAGACCTCCAGTATACGTTGTAAGTAATGGGTATTGCTCGTAATGCTAAGCGCGTAACCATCGGGAATAGGCCCTTCTCGATTTGCTTCGATAAAACGCAGGTCAGCGCCCACTGAGTAAACTGTTGTGTTAGCACGATACTGGACATGATGTCGTACACTCGCCAAGTTACTAACCTTATGTAGCAGTTGGGCCAGCACGCTCGCATCAAGCCGTGTGCATATTCTGATTGGTACCTGCTTTTCAAATTCAACATTAGTCTTTTCATCCCAATTGCCTACCGATATTCCCGAAAACATACCAAAGGGCGTGGCGCGGGTGGCCATTCGGACAGCATATTTATAAAGCGTTTTAAGCAGTTTCCCCGACGGCTCCAACGTCCCGGTCAGCCAGCTCTGGCACTGCCGATGAATTTCCGGCGACGCATAATAAAGCGCAGCCAGCGCGAGCGGTTGGCGATAAAACTCTGCCAGACAATCGCTTAATTCGACACCTTGTCGTAACTTTTCTTGAAGCGTAAAATAAGTTTGTATAGACAGTAACGGCCGACGCAGTACGTAGAAAGGAAGGTAATTCATGGGAGCCGTAAGTAGAGAAATCTGTAGTATGCAGACCGGCAATTATTTCGTCTGAATAAATTGCTTACTGAATTTGAGCAGAAAGTCGTCTTTGAACTTGCCGGAAGTGGGGATGCGTGGGGCATCCTTCAGCAGAATTTCATTTCCATCCAGGCCGGTAATCATGCTGGTGGCTACGATGTATGATCGATGTACGCGGCTAAATAGCGATGCAGGAAGCCGCTCCTCTAGTTCACCCATGCCGATATAGGTGACGATTCGTTCGCGTTTGGTGGTGTAAATGGAGACGTAATTTTTAAGTCCTTCAATGTAAACTATCTCCGACAGGTCAACTTTTCGGAATTTGCCTTTGTGTTCCGTTTTAACCAAAATAAAATCATTAGGGCCGTTAGGAGTATTATCGCCTGAAACCGGGACTTGCTTAGGCCGAGATAATTGGTTCAATACCTTTTCGGTAGCTTTGAGAAACCGTTGATACGGAATGGGCTTCAGCAGGTAATCAACCACATCTCGCTCATAACCCTCAAGGGCATATTCACTGTAAGCCGTCGTCAGAATTACTTTGCAGTTGGTGCCGTATAAATCCAGAAACTGGGTTCCCGTCAATTTAGGCATTTGAATATCCAGAAAAAGCAAATCGACCGATTCCTGCTTAAGTATGTCAGCGGCTTCGAAAACGTCAGTCGTAGCCGCTACTAACTTCAGATATGGAGTGTCATTAACATAGCGGGTTAGAATACTAATGGCAGCACGTTCATCATCCAAAATCAGGCAAGTAATCATAACTAATTGCACGGTTAAATACAGTAGATCGAGATGCCTTGAAATGTTAATTAAACCAAATTTGGCGACATAACAGCCAGTGTGGCGCGGAAAATAAGCAAATCCTAGGCATGATTATGCAGATGTGCGAACAGGAAATAATTACTAAAAGCAAAAATTGAAGCAAAATATCCCTTTCTAAAAAAGAGTTTATTCATCGGTTAACGTAATCCTTATTTCAATACTATACGTATCAACCTCGTTTTTGATTGTGCGTTTATATCTGTCTTTATAAAGAAGATCCAATTGACTGTCAATATTTTGCATACCAACTCCACCCTGATAATAAGCAGGTGACTCTTTTTTCAGATTCTGACCACTATAATAAATTTCATCGTCCGATAAGCGAATTAATATGCTGGCTGGATGTGCTGGATCAGCCAATTCGCCGTATTTGAACACATTTTCTACCAACGAAATTAGTACCAGCGGAGGTAAGTATAAATCCCGTTCATATTCCTCTCCATCTACCTCAAACGTCAGGTATATCCGATCATCGAAACGCATGCGCTGAAGCTGAATATAATTCCGAATGTGCTCAAGTTCGTTATGCACTTCAATCATCGACTTACTACTCAATTCCGTCACGGTGCGCATCATTGTGGCTAAGGCCAGGATTCCATCGGCTAGTTGAGGAGAGGTATTAATAGCTTCGGCATAGAAGAAATTCAGCGTGTTATACATGAAGTGCGGATTAAGTTGGGCCTGCAAAAAAGCCAGTTCGTTATCTGATTTAGCCTTCTCCAGCCGTAATAGATCGTTTTGCATATGTCGCTTCTGACGCTCTAATGCTATCGAATTAATTGCAAACCAGTAGCCATAACTGAACAACAGGTATTGCAATCCTACCCAAACTGAATCAGGCAGAAATTTGACCAGCATCGTACTAAACTGACTGTACTCATTTGTGTAGCCTAAAGCTGGAAACAGGTAGTAAAACAGCAGGTAACGTACGCCCATAAATATGACCAGTAATCCTGCCGTACAGATCGGAAGGAGCCAGTACTGACGTTTCGCCACGAGGGGTATAACCACTAGATAAACATTGCTGTAAAACAGCGCAGCGGCCAGCGAATAGGTAAATAGGGTTCGCTGAGGGGTAATCTGCCGGATATCTGCGAAAAAAACCAACAGGTTGTTGACAGCGATGTAGAGCACCCAGGCCAGCAAATGCCTCCAGATTGCCCGTTTATTACGCCGAAACCAATCCTGAAGAGCATCCAATCGGGGTGTTCGTATCGACCATCGGGGTGTTGGTATAATTGTTTTTTGAATCTCAAAGTCAGCCATCATCTTTGATACATCAGGTTTTCAGTTTCACTTTCAACTAAATTTCTATTATGAACAAGACTACAAATAGTCAGCCACTACAATTCTCTAAGCGTAAAGTTGCTAACCTAAACAGCACCCGTCCAGCGGCTGGTCAGCGCGCTTCTTCTTGGCCTACCATCCTTACTTATAATAGTTAAGAGGCCAAATTATAGACTAATTCGCCAATTCCTCTACTTACCTTCCATACAATGATTGCGACCAGAAGTATCAACTACACGTACCCCCCGCAGGAAACCCATTCAATCGAATCGGCCTTGTTTCGGGTATGGCAGGGCGATTATACAAAATGGCAGGCAATACGAAGGCAAGTAGTTGATGATGATCTGGGGCGAACGCCCGAAGCAAGATTAGCTTTATTACTTGGTGAAGAAGCGGTTCGTTATCAATTGCCCAGCGAAAATCGGAAAGCACTCGATAAATATCTGTTTCATATCGGATGTAGAGCCATCGAAGCTAATTCTTTTTCGGTGATCGATGGCATTGCACCACTGATACGATACTTCTTTATTGATGCTACGGATGGCTTCGCGTTCAATTATGGTTGTGTTCTACTCGACCTTTTACTGCCTAAAATTCAGTCAGCGATGGAAGCTTCATCCATTGATCTTTCTCTTGGCACTGGACTAAGCGGCATACTAATGAGCATCGGAAATGGTCTTGACAACCAGTTTACCGATAAACGTATAAAGAATTACGTTAACGATTTTCGTAAATTATTACTAGATTATAGCTATAGATTACAACTTTGGCAATTACCGATTAACAGTACTGATGAGCAGTATACCATGTTGCCCGATCGTATAGCGAAGCTGGAAGCTATCTGGGAAACCCCGGAGCGAACTTGCTGGGCATCGGGAGACGTTGGCCAAGCTGTTTTCCTACTTCGAGCTAGTCGATGGTTAGATCAGCCTGAATTAGCAACCTGGGCCATCCGTATTGCCACCTACACCATATTTTGCCGAATTATTGGTCGATTAACGGTTGAGCCATCAGGTATCCGATGGGGAAAAGCAGGTATCATGCTGCTCTATCATCAACTTCACAAACTGACCGACGAACCACTGTTCGAACGGGAAATGGTTTATTGGCAAACTCAGTTGACAAATAGGATGCTCGATCTTGAATCAGCTCCCCTACCCGACCGCTCGCTGTTTGACGGTCTGCCAGGCATTTATGCAGCCTTAAGGTTAATTAACCAAGGCGACTTATCGCTGCACAGCTTACTGCTTGATTAATCAGAGCTAGCTATTAAAAATCCATTTAGATTGCTAAAACTCAATCGGATAGATACATTCGACTCAACGTTAGCTATTTTCCTCAAAGCACATAAAGGCAGCTCCATCGGTTAAACGGTGAGGCTGTCTTTGTTTGATTATTGCCATTATAGAGTAACTACCTGACATTAATGTCCTCCCAAATTTGTATCAAATCAACTAAAATCATCTACTCTATGTAACTAAGTCTACATTTATCAGTTATCATAAATGGTTATCTTCTGCATCATCTTGAGAAGCAACTGCTTATTGACAAATTGTTCATATTCATATAAATCAGGCGACCCATAATGGATCATATCTCCTTTCTCAAACAGATAATGAGCCATGTTGATACACGAACAGATTACCAAATTGCATCAGCAAATTGATTCGCTGGCCGAACAAATACGGACTCTAGCTGATCAAAACAAAAAACCGGTGAACGAGCAACTTCAAACCGGGAAACGGCAGGAACACTCACGTCAAGACAATTTATCATCCTATCGTAAACGGGCTGCTTGATTTAGTGATGACAGACACTCACATCTGACATTACGGTGTTTCTCAAAACCGAGTGTTCATATACTTAATGATCTTCATTCGTTTTTGAGAAACACCACAGCATTAGTTATTAGTAATCAATAAACACCATACCAAAAGAATCGTGGCTGTCTCTGACAGAAGCACTTCAGAATAATTAGCCTCTGGCAAACCCTTAAAACATATCTGATAATATTCAAGTAGCGTCAGCCCAAAATTGCCTTTTAGAACAGCTAAGGGTAATCATTCATTACCCTATCTCCTACTCCAATTAGCTGGTTTAGTCCTGTTCCGAATGAAAAAAGGTAACGTCCTTCTCCTGAAAAATAAGAAAACAGTCTGGCTTGGTACCTTACTATCAACGCTTTGCCTAGTTAGTTATCAAACAGCTAAAGATCCTATAGACCGGCGGATCAAGCGAATGGCTCCCGAAAAAGCCGCGCAACTGGCCAGAACAATTGAAGCGACAGTAACGCCCGAACTGGCAGAGGGACTTACACTACGTTTATGGGGTGTAGATTCACTGGTGGCCGACCCGATTGCGATCAGCATCGACGATCAGGGGCGAATCTATTATACCCGAACGAACCGGCAGAAAAACTCAGAGTTTGATATTCGCGGGCATCAGGACTGGGAAATCGAATCGAACCAGTTGCAGAGCATTGACGACAAACGGGCTTTCCTACGTCGGATTCTTTCGCCTGAAAACAGCGCAAAAAATACCTGGCTCAAAGACCTTAACGGCGACGGTTCGCACGACTGGCGGGACATGACCGTTGAAAAAGAGAATGTCTTCCGGATTGAAGATACTTCCGGCGATGGCATCGCTGATCTGTCTCAATTGGTTGTTGATGACTTTCATGACGAAGTTACCGACGTGGCCGGGGGAGTGTTGACGCAAGGCAAAGATTTGTACGTAGCGGTAGGCCCCGATTTATGGCGGATGCAGGACAAAGACGGCGATGGTATTGCCGAAACAAAAACGTCGATTTCGCACGGCTACGGCATTCACGTCGGGTTTAGCGGCCACGGCATGTCGGGCGTTGTAATGGGGCCGGAGGGGAAAATCTACTGGCAGATTGGCGACATTGGCTTCAACGGCAAAGGGCCGGATGGCAAAAAATGGGAGCACCCCAACAGCGGTGTCATCGTCCGGTCTAACCCCGACGGCAGTGATTTTGAAGTGTTTGCCTATGGTGTTCGCAACACGCATGAATTTGTATTCGATGAATATGGTAACCTAATCAGTGAGGACAACGATGGCGACCATCTTGGCGAAAAAGAGCGACTGGTATATATCGTCAATGGTTCTGATACCGGCTGGCGTAGCAACTGGCAGTACGGTAAATACCGTGATCAATCTAATAATACGTACAAAGTCTGGATGGACGAGCAGATGTACAAACCTCGTTTCGAGGGTCAGGCGGCCTATATTACACCAACCATAGCCAACTTCGTGAGCGGTCCTGCTGGTATGCGCTATAACCCCGGTACGGCGCTGAGTCCAGCATACAAAAACACATTTTTCCTGGCCGAATTTGTAGGTAATCCGGCCCGTTCGGGCATTCACGCGTTTAAACTAAAACCCAAAGGCGCCACGTTTGAGCTGGGCGAGCAGAAAAAAGTGTTGGGTAATGTACTTGCTACCGGCATCGATTTCGGACCCGACGGCGCTCTATACGTGGCCGACTGGATTAATGGCTGGGATACCAAAGATTACGGCCGGATCTGGAAATTAGACGACAAAGCAGGCGCTTCCTGGGCAGATCGTCAGCGTACCAAAACGCTCCTGGCTTTATCGTTTGACCAGCGTAGCGAAACAGATTTAGTCGATTTATTGAAAAATCCGGATATGCGCGTTCGTCAGAAAGCGCAATTCGAACTCGCTACACGAGGTGCCAAAGGTGCCGATGCGTTTAGTGTGGCCATTAAACAGCTGGATAATCAGCTGGCTCGTGTGCATGGCATTTGGGGCATTAGTCAACTCACTAGGCAGGATAAGCAGTATGGTCAACTTCTGCTGCCGTTGCTAACCGATAAAGATCCTGAAATTCGGGCGCAGGCAGCCAAATGGCTAGGTGATGTGCGTTACAAAGACGCTGGTGCGGCTCTGATACCCTTATTGACTGACGCGAATAGTCGCACCCGTTTCTTCGCAGCCGAAGCACTCGGGCGAATTGCCTACGAGCCAGCTATTCAGCCACTTATTCAACTGCTGGAAGCTAATAACGACGAAGACGCTTACATCCGTCACGCAGCCAGCCTGGCCCTGGCTCGTATTGGGAAAGCTGCACCGGTAGTGACTTTAGCCAGCCATTCGTCGCGGGCAGTACGCATTGGTGCTGTCGTGGCGCTTCGGCGCATGAGCGATCCGGGAATCGCGGCTTTTCTGGCCGATAAAGACGAGTTTGTGGTAACAGAAGCAGCTCGTGGGATCAACGATGATCTGTCTATTCCAGACGCCTTACCTGCTTTGGGTAAGCTCCTGCAAACCACTCACTTTACAAACGAAGCGCTGATTCGTCGCGCTATCAATGCAAATTTGCGAGCCGGAACGCCGGAAGCCATGCAGACGCTGATAGGTTATATACAGCAGGAAAACAGTCCCGTAGCCATGCGTGCCGAAGCTATGGAAGCGCTGAGCACTTGGGCTAAACCGTCGGTGCTGGACCGGGTTGATGGTCGTTATCGTGGTGTTATCGAACGTGACCCGACTTTACTTAAGTCCAAAACCGGCGATGCGTATATCAAATTACTGACGCACAACAACGTAACACTCCGGCTGAGTGCGATTAAGGCCATCGCCAAAATGAAGCTTGAAGACGCATCAGAACCATTATTTAACCGGTTAAGCAGCGATAAGGAAGCCCCCGTACGGGTCGCAGCTTTGAAGGCGTTAGCATCGCTCAATGATAAGCAATTGAGCAAAGCCATTGAAACAGCGTTGGCCGACAACGAGAAAGCTGTTCGGGTTGCGGGGTTAGATTTACTGGCCAAATCGGACATGCCTAAAGACCGAATGGTAAGTTTGTTATCTGAGGTTATCAATACACGCACGACTGAAGAAAAACAGGCGGCTTTGCTCACGTTGGGAAAACTTCCTACTACCAATTCGCAGAAACTTTTCGATCAATTATTAGCGAAACTGTCAGCCGGTACCCTTCCCGCCGAACTTCAGTTGGAATTGGAAGAAGCTATTGAGAGTAGCCATTCGCCCCAGTTAACAGCCCGGTATAAAGCTATTACAGCTAAACTGTCGCCTAATGCGCTGGCGGCTTCGTACAAAGGAAGTCTGCTAGGTGGTGAGCCTGACCAGGGCCGGCGGATTTTCTTCCGCCATCAGACGGCGCAGTGTATTCGGTGCCATGCTTACGACGATCTAGGCGGAAATGCCGGTCCGCGATTGAATGGTGTAGCCAGCCGACTCACCCGCGAGCAACTATTGGAAGCGCTAATTAATCCCAGCGCTCGTCTGGCGCCAGGTTTTGGAACGATTACGTTGAAACTCAAGAATGGTAAAACCGTCAGCGGTATTTTACAGGGCGAAACCCCAACGGAAGTGAATGTCAAAGTAGGTGATCAGCCAGATACGGCCATTCGGAAAGATCAGATCCTCAAACGGACAACCTCCCCGTCGAGTATGCCCGAAATGAAGTATCTACTCACAAAACGTGAAATCCGGGATGTGGTCAGCTTTCTTTCGACGCTGAAAGACGATAAATAGGCTATTATCCAACTGTGGTGTCGGTTTTTCAAAACCGACACCACAACAAAAGAGTTTAGACGAGGCACCGCAGATACATCTGAATTGTGTTATCCATCCCGAAGTAAAGAGCATCGCAAATGAGCGCGTGTCCAATCGAAACTTCCTCTAAATAAGGAATCTGTTCATTAAAAAAGCGTAGATTTTCAAGGCTTAAGTCATGACCAGCGTTGAGGCCTAATCCTAATTCATAAGCGCGCTGGGCAGCTCGCACAAAAGGCGCTACCGCAGCGTCGCGATCTTGCGCATACTGGGCTGCAAAAGGCTCGGTATATAATTCAATTCGGTCTGTCCCAACGGCCTGTGCACCTTCTACCATTTGTTCGTCCGCATCGACGAAAATCGACACCCGAATGCCATCAGATTTAAACGTATCAACCAGTTGGCGGAGGTGGTCAGCATGGCGAATTGTATCCCAACCGGCGTTGGATGTAATGGCATCAGGCGCGTCGGGAACTAGGGTTACCTGATCGGGCTTAACCCGCTTGACCAATTCGATAAAGCGATTATCCGGGTTGCCTTCAATATTGAATTCGGTCGTGACGACTTCCTTCAAATCCAGCACATCCTGATACCGAATGTGCCGCTCATCGGGCCGCGGATGGACAGTGATCCCCTGGGCACCGAATCGTTCGCAATCCAGGGCAACCTGCACCAGATTCGGATTGTTACTCCCCCGCGCATTTCGAAGCGTGGCAATTTTATTGATATTGACAGATAAGCGAGTCATCTTTTTTAAAGAGCGAAAGAGTGAATGAGCAAAAGAGCGAAACACGACTAACAGATTTGTAACTTTGCCAAAACAGTGAAGGTTCATTGGTTCGTACCTGGTCTTTCACTCATTCACTCTTTCGCTCTTTACTTATGGCTCTGAAACAACAAATTGACGCCGATATTAAGCAGGCCATGCTGGCCAAAAATCAGGACAAACTACGCGCGTTACGGGCGATAAAGTCCATGATTCTGCTCGAAGAAACCAAAGAAGGCCAGTCCGGTGATCTGAAACCCGAAGACGAGACCCGTATTCTGACTAAAGCCATGAAGCAACGAAAAGACTCCGCGGATATTTACCGGCAACAAAACCGCGCGGATCTGCTGGCGGTGGAAGAAGCCGAGATTGCGGTAATTGAGCAGTATATGCCTAAGCAATTATCTGAAGATGAGTTAAAAGAAAAACTACAGGCTATCATTACCCGCGTAGATGCATCCGCTCCGTCGGATATGGGAAAAGTGATGGGCGCAGCCACGAAAGAACTCGCCGGTCAGGCCGACGGGAAAGCCATTTCGGCGATGGTGAAGCAGCTATTACAATGAGTGAATGAGCGAAAAGGCTGGATCACTCTTTCACTCTTTAAAATTTGAACACACTCGACTTACTCATGGCGGTTCCCCTGGCCTGGGGGGCGTTTAATGGCTACCGCAAAGGTCTCCTGGTGGAGATTGTGGCGGTCATTGCCTTTGTCGTAGCTATGATTGTCGGGTTCAAATTTCTGGCGTTCGGGATTGAGTTGCTTAGCCCGTACATCAGCCGGGAACTAGCCCGTAAACTGCTGCCTTGGCTGGGCTTTTCGGTTATTTTTTTCCCGACTGTATATATGGTCAACCAGATGGGATTCGCGCTTCGAAGGTCGATGAAATACTCCATGCTCGGCACGTTCGACAGTGTGGCCGGTGCCGCAGTTGGTCTTTTTACATGGGTCTTTGGAATTAGTGTTATCCTTTGGTTGTTAAGTTTTATGGGCGTTCGAATGCCCGTTCGCCATACCGAAAACGCGTTTTTATACCCATACATTCGGCCCATAGCACCCAAGGTGATGGATAAAGCTGCGGTCTGGGTACCGAAAGGGCTCGAAGCCGGTAAGAAATGGCGGGCAGAAAACATATCAAAGAGCGAAAGAGTGAAAGAGTGAAAGAGTGGATGACACACTTCGCTCTTTCACTCATTCACTCTTTCGCTTTTTAACTAATGAAACAAGATATCCGCAAATTGTCGGCTCCACAGCTGAAAGACTGGCTTACGCAACATGGTGAGCAAGGCTTCCGAGCGAAACAGATTCAGGAATGGCTCTGGAAAAAGTCAGCCCTATCGTTCGATCAGATGACCAATCTGTCGCTGTCGACGCGGGAATTACTGCATACCCATTTCGAAATTCGTCCGCTGGCCGTCGATCAGGAACAGCGAAGCAACGATGGCACGATTAAATCATCGTTCCGATTGTTCGATGGTAATCTGGTGGAAGGCGTACTTATTCCGGCCCTTCGGAACGATGACATTGACCGGATGACGGCCTGCGTATCGAGCCAGGTAGGTTGTTCACTAACCTGCAAGTTCTGCGCTACGGGCTATATGGACCGTAAACGTAACCTCGATGCCGCTGAAATTTACGATCAGGTGGTAGCCATCGACCGGCAAGCGAAGGATAATTATGACGTGCCGCTCTCGAACATCGTATATATGGGTATGGGCGAACCGCTGCTGAACTACAAAAACGTGCTGGAATCCGTCGACCGGATTACGTCGCCCGATGGACTTGGCATGTCGCCAAAGCGGATTACGGTTTCGACGGCGGGTATTGCCAAAATGATCCGGCAGCTCGGCGATGATGCGGTGAAGTTCAATTTGGCCTTATCGCTCCACGCAGCTAATGATCAGAAACGCGACCAGATTATGCCCATCAACGAAAGTAACACGCTCCAGGCGTTGGGCGATGCGTTAGGATACTTCTACAAAAAGACTGGTACGCGTATCACCTTCGAGTACATTCTCTTCTACAATTTTAACGATACCTTGCAGGACGCTCAAGAGCTTTGGAAATTTACCAAACGGGTTCCGGCAAAGGTAAATATCATTGAATATAACCCTATTGCCGAAGCTAATTTCAAAAATACCGATCCGCAAACGCTAGATAAGTTTGCTGGATACCTAGATAGTAAGGGCGTAACCGTAAACGTGCGCCGAAGCCGGGGGAAAGATATTGATGCCGCTTGTGGGCAGTTAGCAGGAAAGAAGTAGCAGGGCTTAACAATTTGGTAATACTGCTCTAAGCGGTTTCCCTTACTTTTGTGGCAATCATGGGCTAGTGGACTCACCGTAAGCCTAATACAGAAGACAACCTACGCATGTTTGGATTAGAAACGGATGTTTTTATCCTCCTCTTCATCAGCCTCTTCGCTGCCTGTGCTTTCGAATTTGTCAACGGTTTCCACGATACAGCCAACGCCGTTGCTACTGTCATTTACACCAATTCGCTGAAACCGACTGTAGCCGTAATCTGGTCGGGGATCTGCAATTTTACAGGTGTACTCCTGGGCGGGATTGGGGTGGCTATGGGCATTGTAAACTTACTACCGGTTGAATTACTGGTCGATCAGAACGTATATCATAGCATCGCTATGGTGCTAGCCCTGCTGATAAGTTCCATTATCTGGAACCTGGGAACCTGGTATTTTGGTATCCCCAGTTCTAGTTCGCACACACTGATTGGCTCGATTTTAGGCGTAGGGCTTGCCTTTTCGACGTTACCCGATAACAAAGCTGGAACAGCTGTGAACTGGGATAAAGCCGCCGAAACAGGCGAAGCACTCTTATTATCACCTTTGTTTGGCTTTAGCCTAGCCATTATACTGATGTTTTTGCTCCGTCGGTTGGTATCCGAAGAGGTAAAAAACCAGCTTTTTAAAGAGCCTAAGAAAAATAGCGAACCGCCGACCTGGATTCGGGGTGTTCTGATCATAACCTGCTCGTTAGTGAGTTTCTTTCACGGCAGTAACGATGGACAAAAAGGTGTTGGGTTAATTATGCTGATTCTGATAGGTATTGTACCTTATCACTTTGCCGTAAAATCTGATCTTGATCCACGGCTCATGCAGTCTAACATCACGGGTATAGAACAAACCATTGCTGTATTGGATTCAAACCAGCTCTCCTCGGCTAACCGTTCCCGGCTGGTACAGACTCGCTCAGAACTCGCTGACTTAAAGGCATTAATAAATGCTCCGCTGGTCGATAATAAGATTCCGAACGAAAAGCGGCTTGAGGTTCGGCGCGACTTGTTACTGATTAACAGCAACATGAAAAAAATAACGGCTGACGAAGGCGCAAATGTTAGTCCAACTCAAATGGCCGTTCTCAATAAAAGCCTTAGCGAAGAAAGTGGTTTGCGCCGGTTCACAGACTACGCGCCGTTCTGGGTTATCCTCATGATTGCAGTTTCACTAGGCTTGGGAACCATGATTGGCTGGCGCCGGATTGTGGTAACGGTAGGAGAGAAGATCGGCAAACAACACCTGACCTACGCCCAAGGTGCATCGGCTGAGTTAGTGGCAGCCAGTATGATTGGGGTAGCATCCTGGTTAAAATTACCAGTCAGCACCACACACGTTCTCTCGTCGGGTATTGCGGGCAGTATGGTCGCCAGTAAAGGGGTTAAAAACCTTCAAGCCGACACCATCCGGAACATAGCTCTGGCTTGGGTGTTGACGCTGCCAGTTTCGGTATTACTCTCCTTTACGTTGTATATTTTCTTCCGCTGGCTACTGTAGCGCGGATGAGACGTCAATTCTTTGTAACTGAAAATTTTGTAGTGCGAACATCTTGTTCGCACTACAATTCCTTAATCGCAATGTTTCGGAAGCGGTGAGCTGCCCCCCCCGGTTTCCAGGAACCAGCCATGTTGAACGACTCGGCAGCTGCCGAGTAAACGGCGGACCAGTGGGCCTGCAAACCAATCATACCGGTAGTAGCGCCCGCATAAAAATCGTTTACGGGCTCTGTAACTTCCCACATGAGTTCGCCGTTGACCCACAGGCTAATATGGGGAATGTCCCCTTCCATGCGAATGCGGAAGGAATTCCAGTCGTTTGCTTTCCAAACCTTTGCAATATTGACAGCATGAGCCCCTTTGCTTACATTCATGCGCTCACCCAAAAGATCACCCAGCCCACCAGGGGTTGCTAGTTCAATCTGATAGGCAGCTCCGCTTTCGGTGGAGCGAATAAAGATGCCGCCATTGCAGAACGAGTCAATTTTGGCTTCCAGATACAGTTCGAAATTTTTGTACTTTTTATCCGTCAGCAATACACCGCCCTGTCCATAAGGGTATTGTTTCAAGGTAATGATGCCATTTTCTACGTAAAAATTACCGGTCGTACCCTGGTGTGATGTCCGACTGGTATGCCAGCCTTTCAGGTCTTTACTATTGAAAATAGGGGTAAAGCCAGCCGGAACTTTACTAGTCTGAACATTGGTAATGATAGACGCAAATAAAATCAGCAGAAGAGTAAAGAATTTAGATGTAAGCATAATATTAATTTCTGTCATGCTGACGAAGGAAGCATCTTCGGTAGTTAGAGTATATGGCTGTTAGCGAAGATGCTTCCTTCGTCAGCATGACAGAAATGCAATAGAACCTAATTATTTTGCTTCCATAACAACTCGGAAACCTACATCCCAGCCGTTACCCGGACCGGCCGCATGGGTCATATATGTAGCATTTTTCACGTCGCCCACAAACGAAGCTCCTTTCAGTACATGCTCTTTTCCAGAGCGGGGCGGGGTTGGATCAGCAAAGAGTTTTTCGTTATAATAATCCTGCACCCATTCCCAAACATTGCCTAACGTATCGTAAAGTCCCCAGGCATTCGGCGCCTTTTGGCCAACCTTGCCGCTAGTCGTTGATCCCATCTGCGCGGAAGCCAAGATTGTTTTCCAAGGTATATCATCGTCAGCACCAGCTCGGGCGGCATATTCCCACTCAAATTCGGTAGGTAATCGATACGTATGTTCCCTATCCAACGCATTCAGTTTTGCCAGAAACTGCTGTGTATCCTGCCAGGAAATCTGCTCGACCGGATGTTGGTCGGCGTCATCTTTAACCTTATCACCTTGAAAAGCGGATGGATTTGTGCCCATCACCTGCTTCCACTGTTTCTGCGTTATCTCGAACTTACCCATGTAATATGGCTGGTTAATCTTAACTAAAAAGCCAGGTTTAGCATCCTGTTTAACCAGTTTTTCGGCGAGTTGGTAATCTTTCGCCGTCCACTGCATACCCGCATCAGCCTTTTTCGATGCCATGTCTGTTTTGGGTGGTTGAGGATAAGGCGGCTGAAATCGGCCAACAGTCATATTTCCGGGCTTAATTAGCACGAACTCCATACCGACACGATTCGTATAAGTGGGAACCTGTGCTAGCACCCAGAAACTATAAAGGACAAGCAAACAACTCAACAATACTTTCGATAAGAAGCTGTTCATAACAGACGTTTATTTGTCGGCTTTCTCACTAGGTTTGCTCCAATTGGTTCGTTCAGCGCGGCCTAGTTTGAATATTTCAAGCTCCTGCTGAGTCATACCGCCCGGAATCACTGGTGTGGTAGCCCGTACCTCGGCCACTTCCTTTGCCGTAACCACCGACGATTTGTTACCCAATTCGCTGCTATTTCGGATATAACTTAACACCGATGCAATCCATTTATCATCGTTACTCACCATAGCAGGCATTATATCCGTATATGTTTTGCCATCCAGCGGACCTTTCATACCGTTTAGCAAAAGCTGAATAACCAGCGTTTTGTCGCCCCGGACACGCGGGGAACCAACCAGGGGAGGAGCAGGCATCTGTCTACTACCAATTGTAATCCCTTTACCATCAGGCCCGTGGCAGGTAGCGCATAATTGCTTAAAAATGGTAGCGCCGGCTGTTACTAACTCGCGGTCGGCTGGGCTCAGGTTGCGGGTTCGCTCCTGCTCTGCCAGCAACATCTTCTGCGTTTCGGCAAACGTGGCAAACGAAAATTGCATCAATTCATTCTTCGGGTTATCGGCGAGTAATTGCTTAACCAGCGCATTCGTCTGGGGCATTTTATAACTGCGTAGCGATAGTGCCAGTTGGATTCGAACATCAGGATTTGGATCACCTTTCAATGTTGCCAGTTTTTGGATTACCTCCAAGTCTTTTTTCTTCAAAAAATTCTCACTAATCCAGACAGCTGTTTTCCGAACCTGGGCATCAGTATCCGTGAAAGCCTTAAAAAGCGTTGGTTTGTCAATAGCGTCTAAGCCCTCCAGCGTCCACAGCGCATGAATCCGGGCCAATGGACTTGGCTCTTTTGCCAATGACGCTTTTTCACCGATAGCGATCTGCTTTAACGTTGGTACAACAGACTGATCGTTACGGATAATAAGCAATTGTTGAGCATTATCTCGCCACCAGCCGTTAGGATGATCCAGATACGTAACCAGCTGACTAGCCTGTTCATTCAGCATATTGGGCTTACGATTATCGCGTTTGAAATTATCGTGAACCACGCGATAAATACGACCCATACCTCGGTTTTTATAAAGTCCTTTTTGCGCAATAATTTTTCCTAAATACGAACCCGGCTTCGTCCATTCGCTTTCCTGAATGATACCATGATACATATCAACGATATAAAAACACCCGTCAGGACCAGTATACGTATTGATAGGACGGAAATTCATATCGGCCGAGGCCAGCCAATCCTTCTGTTTGTAAGCATCCTCAATGTATATCTTACCATCTCGATTAATTACCTTACCACGTTTGATAATTCGGCCAACCGGCTCCGGAATGAAATAATCGCCCTGCATATCGATAGGCAGTCGATCGCCCCGAAAAATGGATTGGCCACAGCCAGCCGTGTATTTGTTCAGGGTGTTATCTCCTGGCCGTAGCGCTTCCCGACCGCCCTGCGCGTCAACATTGCCAATAATTGGCCAGGGTTTAGTAAAGTCTTCTGAATACTGATCGGCAAAATTCAGCGCCCCATACGACGGATTTTGCTGAATCTGTACCGCTGGCAGACCGGGGCCTGCTTCGGAATAAAACAGGCGACCATAATTGTCGCTGGTCATACCCCACTGTCCAATCATGTTATCGACTAGTGTGTCGGCCACTAGCTTACCAGCCTTGTATTTGTAGCGGAGATTATCGCGGGTTGGGTAAATCCAGTTGTCCAGGTTCCAGACTAAGCCGCCGTTCTGGTGTTCTAGATTACGTGAGTCGATTACATCGTTGCGAAACACGATTTTTTTCTCATCGGCCTTGCCGTCGCCGTTTGTATCCCGGTAACTCCAGATGTGCTGAATATTCGTGATACCGACCAATAGCTGATCGCCTACCGGTAGAATGGTTCGGGGCAGCACAAGACTGTCAATGAAAATGGTCGACTTATCCATTTTGCCATCGCCATCGGTGTCTTCCAGTCGCTTAATTCGGCTTATTGGCGCATATTCACCGGTAGCATTGGCATCCTTCATATAGGTGTTCATCTCCGCCACATATAGGCGCCCATTTCCATCCCAGGCTAAGGCTACTGGCTCCTGAATCATGGGCTCACTAGCTACTAATTCAATGTGGTAACCGGGTGGCAACTGAATTTTTTTGATGCTTTCTTCCGACGATAGTGGTTCAACAGGCGGATTCGTATCCTGGACAACCCGGGTAAAATCGTCGTTACCAGAAGAAGGTTTAGCTGATTTGCTGCAACTGATAGCTAATGAAGCAACGGCAAACAGGTATGTGTGAAATAGGTTGATTTTCATGGTCAGAAAGGGCTTGGATTTTTGTAACGCGGACTGGAAGCCCGCCTACCTGTAGGCTAAAATGCGTAGTCGCAAAACGACTGCGGAACAGAGATCCGCGTTATAGTATCAATTCTGCTCTTGTGCCCATTCTGGTGCATCCTGTTCAATAGCGTGGCGAACACGGGCGACCAGATCATCAACACTATCATCGGGACCGTACGAAAGCGGGGCTTTAAACTGGACGGTCAGGAGTGTATTACGCTTTTTGAAGCGTAAGCCTTTCTTATCAAAAGCACGGCGAAAACCATTGATAACCACAGGTATTACGATAGGCTCGTTGTTTTTGATAAGATGGCCAGTACCTTTTCGGACAGGGGCGTAGGGGGTAGTTGTTCCCTGCGGAAAACTGACAACCCAGCCATGGGCCAGAGCCAGCGCAATTTTATCACCTGCGGATGTATCTACTTCTCGTTGTACTTCCCGGCCTTCGGCTCGCCAGGAACGCTCAATGGTTAGGGCACCACCAGCAGCAAAAACTCGGGGAACGAATCCCTTTTTCATCGTTTCAGAGGCTGCCACATAGTATTGCCGCGCACGAGGACCAAACAAATAAACAGGAGGTACCATGGTGTTCTGAAAACCCCATTTTACAGCGCAGAAGATGTGAAAAAAGGCAATGACGTCAGCGAAATACGTTTGGTGGTTCGACAGGAACAGAACATTATTTATCGGCAGATTTTCCAGATGTTCGGTGCCTTCAATCTGGATACGGTTCACTACCGTATAGCGAGCATACGTTAGCCAGCCAACAATGCCAATAAGTATTCGCCTGATTAAGAGCGAACTACCAAATGGATCGCACTCAAAAAGGCCAAGCACATCCAGCGGCATCAGGAATTTAGGCAGATAGCTGAATTTCGTTGGCTTAATGTATTTCATAGTCAGGATAAGAGTCGTGGGTAAAAAGTAAAGTTAAAAGAGCTATGCAATGTTTTCAAGAAAAAATATAATCCATTGACTAACAGATTACTATCAACAAGCGTATGGGCTTAATTCGTCAATTTTAGAAATAATCATAATTTTTTTCTGAGCCGATTAATCCTTTTGGATAGTCTTACTCTCTAACTGACAGAACAGTTAACAAACTCTATTTGCCTATAACCGACACTCTACACAACTCTGATCAGGTTAGTTTTTTACAATCAATTATTTCCCTTCAGAACCATGAAACGAATTGTGCTTGCTAGTGTCATAGCCTTTTTAGGCCTGTTTGTGACTCAATATTCTTTTGCCCAAGTCCAGCTGGGTATTCGGGGTGGAGCCAACTGGGGCTTTGCCTCCAAACCGGATTATTTGGGTAGTTTAACACCCGCTTTTCATCCATCTGTTGGTCCAACCGGCGCCATTTTCCTGGATGTGCCTTTAAGCGACCGCGTATCGTTCCGCCCAGAACTTGTTTATATTCAACGAGGAGTTGCCGTTAAGGAAGGGCTCGATCTAAGCCTTGGTGGATTTAGCTTACCAATAGGGGCAACAATCGCCTATCAGTCTCAACATATCGAAATACCGTTGTTAGCGAAAATAAATTTAACGGATGGCCCTGTGCAACCTTATTTCATTCTAGGACCGGCGGTTAGCTACGCAATCGATGGACGTATTCGAACCCGCGCAACTGCGCTATTTAGCTCACAGCCATTCGATATGGATGTTAATTACGGCGGAGGATTAAGTCGCTGGGATTTCGGAGCCGTTGGAGGATTAGGCTTAGCGATGGATGCCGGTCCTGGAAAATTCTTTGTCGAGGGTCGCTATGAGCACGGATTTACCCGCCAGATTCAGGCTCCTGTCATAAATGTCAACGTTCGGAATCGCGGGGTAGCCGTTTCGCTGGGTTATTCATTCCCAATAGGAGATTATTAGTCCAGTCTCACCATTCACTCACACTATTGCGGGTATAACCGTATCACCCATCAAATCATACTTAGTTTTTCATTGAATCAACCTGAATCAGTAAAGGCGAGGCTAATTAGCTTCGCCTTTCTTGTTGGAACCAAAATATGATTAAAATCAGTTAATTTTCGGCTGAGCGTATAGAATTGCCAGCTAAAATTGTGTTAATTTTACTGTCCGTTTTTCACAGACTTGTATTTGGCGACACCTACTTATGACAAAAGTAACTGACTTTGTTCGTTCGAACGCTACTGAACCGCATCGGATTCGTACCCGTCAAATTCTGAAAGCACACCCTGAAATCAAGAAATTGATCGGTCAGAAAAACCCAACAACGTTTTGGGTTATTCTGGGATGCGTTTCGATGATGACTGGTATGGCTTTTCTACTGCGCGATCAGTCATGGTGGCTTGTAATTGCAGCAGCCTGGTTTATTGGCGCTTTTCCAGCCCATACGCTGTTTGTTTGTATTCACGAAGCCGCTCATAACCTGATTTTCCGGAAGCCAGCAGCTAATATGTGGGCTGCTATTTTTGCTAACCTGCCGACTGTTTTACCTACTGCGCTGTCGTTTAAAAATTTTCATATTAAGCACCATGCTTTTCAGGGTGTTCACGAATTGGATGCCGATTTGCCAGACTGGTACGAAGCCAAACTCATCAATAATTATTCGATTGGTAAAGCGCTGTGGCTACTGTTCTTCCCGATTTTTCAGGCGATCCGCACGATTCGCTGCCGTGAACTGGCCGTAATTGATAAGTGGGTGGCAGCTAATATTATCGTTCAGCTTGCATTTGATGCCCTGATCGTATTTTTCTTTGGCTGGAAAGCCCTGGTTTTTCTACTACTCTGCCTATTTTTCTCTGTCGGCTTCCACCCGCTGGGAGCTCGCTGGATTCAGGAGCATTACTTAACACTCGATCCAGAGCAGGAAACATACAGCTATTATGGTCAATTAAACGGCGTGAATTTGAACGTTGGATTTCACAATGAGCACCATGATTTCCCATCCATCCCCTGGAATAGACTACCGGAAATCAAGAAATCTGCTCCTGAATATTACGACACGCTGAAGTTCCATACATCGTATGTTCGCCTGTTCTTCCGTTTCCTCTTCGATCAGGAAATATCATTATACTCACGAATTGTGCGCAAGGAGCGGGGCCGTGTAACTGTGGCAGATCAATCGAAACCTGATCTTGAACTGGTGCAGTCGCAGGCTGTTCGGGCTGAGGCTACGGCCTGATATAAAAAGGCTTAGGCTTTAAACAAAAATCCCCGCTAGAGTCTAGCGGGGATTTTTGTTATTGGAACTATTTAAGCATTCCTTTTCGGCAATTCTGTCATGCTGAGGCACGAAGCATCTTAAGGTTTGATAACCTACAAGCCAGGAAACCTTAAGATGCTTCGTGCCTCAGCATGACAAAATCACTCATTTTTGGGCTCATACCTAAAAGCTTATCTCAAACTTTGCTTTTCCAGTATCTAAAAACGCTACGAAATTAGCTACATCACGGTCGTAGTTTTTCGGTGGAACAAGCAGCTTGCCCTCATTATTAACCAAACAATAATGCGGCTGAGCGTTATTATTATATTTAGTAACCTGCAAATCCGCGTTCTGGGCCCCAATAGTCTTTTTCACTTTCCCGTCATACGTCGAGGTATACCAGTCAGCTTCGGGAAGCTCAGTTTTGTCGTCCACATAAAGGGCAACCAAGACAAAATCATTCTGCAAACGCGACGTAACCGCTGGGTCCGACCAAACACGATTTTCCATCTCCCGGCAGTTAACGCAGCCGTGGCCGGTAAAATCAATAAAGATTGGCTTGTTTACTTTTTTCGAATAAGCCAGCGCCTGTTTATAATCAAAGAAACCATGCAGGCCACGCGGCAGATGAAATAGGTCAGCGTGTTTTATGTTTTCGGTAATCGGATTTACGTCTGAAGAAGATCCGCCAGTTGAAGCTTGGAGGTTGAAATCCTGAGACGTTTGCGGAGGCAGATAACCTGACAGAGCTTTCAGCGGAGCCCCCCACAGACCAGGAATCATGTAGACCACGAAGGTGAAGGTTAGTATGGCCATTAAGAGACGCGGCACACTAACACTCTTGGTTTCGCTGTCGTGCGGCAGATGAATTTTACCCAGGAAATAAAAACCAATTAATGAGAAGACGACAATCCAGGCTGAGAGAAACACTTCGCGGTCGAGCAGCCCCCAGTGGTAAACCTGATCGGCAATGCTAAGAAACTTGAGCGCCAGCGCTAGTTCCAGAAAGCCTAAAATAACCTTTACGGAATTAAGCCAGCCCCCCGATTTAGGCATACTTTTGAGCCACTGCGGAAAGGCCGCGAATAGGGTAAAAGGAATTGCAAAAGCCGATGAAAAAGCCGTCATACCAATAATGGGCTTAATCACTTCGCCCCCGGCGGAGGCTACCAGCAAACTACCAACAATAGGACCGGTACAGGAAAAGGATACCAGTACGAGTGTAAAGGCCATAAAAAATACACCCCCTAATCCACCGCGTTCGGCCCGAGCATCAGCACTGTTCACCAGTGAACTGGGTAACACAATTTCGAATAGACCTAGGAACGATAAGCCAAAAACGAAGAAAATAGCGAAAAATAAAACGTTCGGCAGCCAGTGTGTGCTAACAAAATTGGCGAAGGCGGGCCCATTTATACGAGAAACAACGGTACCGACGAGTACGTAGATTCCAATAATCGAAGCACCGAATAGCAATGCCTTCCAACGGCCACCCGGCTGATTGGTAAAGAAACTAACCGTCATCGGAATGATCGGGAAGACACAGGGCGTCAACAAGGCTAGTAGCCCGGATAAGAAGGCAGCTACGATAAAACCCGCCATTGATGTGTCCGTTGACTCACCAGGCGCAGTTGCCAGATCGTCCAGAACCGCTTCCGGCGCGTTAGCTGCTTCTTTCACGGCTGAACCCGAATCCGCGGCTGTAGTAGCGGTTACAGCCGGCGTTGGCGTAGCGGCTGCAACTGCTGTTTCTGAGGTTGGTTTTGTTACAGCCGATGTTGTACTAGGGGTGGATGAGGCCACAGTAACCGTTGCTGAACTTGCCTGAGCGCTTGCGGCCGCAGTAGCTTTGATCGGGGTCGAAAATTCGACTTCGGTAGGAGGGAGACAAACCCCATCTTTATCTGAGCAAACCTGATATTCAGCACTTCCTGCAAACGTAGCCGCTGGTTTCAGCAGTTTAATTTTCTGAATGAATACGGCCGAATTTTTAAACTGTCGGACTTTGGCACCCCACACTTCTTCAAACACCTCCTCAACGCCCTGCGGTATAGTTTTTCCAACCAGCGTATACGCATCGGAAGCCGGAAATTTAAATGATGTCGGTACTGGCCCGACATTAGGATCAAGGTCGTTCGAGTACATGTGCCATCCGTCGGCAATACTGACCTGAATACGAACGCTTATCACGTCACCAACCTGAGCTGGTTGCTTATCTACTTTTGCGGACCAATTCGTCGGGTCTTTACGGATCTGCGCTGTGGCAATCAGGCTGCTGGTTAGCAGAACAACAAGGGCGAAAAATGACTTCATACCGCGTTGGGTAAGTAATGGTTTGCTCAGACAACAGAAATACCGCAAAAATATTTCCATAAAAAATCAATAGTCGTCAGTCGATAGTCAATAGTGTAAGAATTTACTAACTATTCTTCTACCAATGACTGTTGACTGACGACTATCGACTGTTAACTAAACCCTAATAACTGAACAGTACCGGATTCATTTCATTCTGTGGTTTACCCCCGACCGGCGCGTTATTAAGCCATTTTTCGTGGTCTGCTACCTGAAATTTATTGCGCGGCTGAGTAATAATCTGATCTTTATCCATGTAAATAACTGTCATTACCTTGCGGGGCCGATCGGATAAATTCGGGCCAGCGCGGTGGAATGTCCAGCCAGCGTGATAACTGACTTCACCCAGATCAAAAGGAGTGTCATTGATTGGGAAATCTCGTAGATTTCTAGTCAATATTTTTTCGCTCTCGTCACTGATTTCTACATTCCGGCCAAGCTCAATATGCTGACTGCCTTCTGCAAACGCCAGCGGCCCCATTTCCATCGGCGTTTGCTGTAGGGGAATCCAGACAGTAACCGTATTTGGGGAAGCTAACGGCCAGTAAAACTGGTCGGCGTGCCAGGGTGTGATGCCGCCCGATGGCTCTTTATAAAGTGCCTGATCATGGTATAACCGAACGCCCTGAACACTCATTAGATCGGCCGCAATTTTGGCTAACCGCTTCGAGAAAACGAATTCTTTAGCTTCTTCATCCTCTAGCCACAGATTCATGATTTGCAAAAACGCTCGCTCATAGGTTGTGCGCTCTTCCATTGGCTTAACCAACGTATTTAGTCGAAACACCAAATTCGTCAGGATATCGCCGTAATAGTTCAGTAAGGCCGGGCTAAGTACGTGTTTCAGCTTAACGTAACCGTTCTGGCGGTAAAAGGCTATAGCCTCCGCACCAACGGTATAAGGTGTATTGAGCTCTTTCAATAACGATCTTTTATCAATCGTGGCTTCCATAATAATTAATGTTTGAAAGGTAGGGATTTGGAATAACAAGGCAGTAAAGGTAATCGGCTGCTATGCGCAGGTTGTACAGTAGTTTTACTGATTTGTGTATAATTTTGACAATATCAATTTGGTTAAGCGAATAGATAAGTTAAAATAGGCCAGTTTATGAAAGCCTTATTTGAGAAGGTGACTGTCGATGAACAGACTTCACTACTGGTGCGTCGATTTCAAATGCCATTTTTCGATGCGCCCTGGCATTATCACCCGGAATACGAACTGACTTACATTGTGAAAGGCTATGGCCGTCGATTTGTAGGTGATCACAGTGAGACGTTTAGCGCTGGCGATTTAGTACTGATAGGCTCTAATCTTCCGCATTTTTGGCGAAGCGATGATGATTTTTATCAGAAAGAATCCAGCATGCAGGTTGAATCCATTGTTGTGCAGTTTCCAGCAGTTTTTGATCAACAATTACTGGCAGCAATACCAGAAGCTCAATCCATCCGTCAGTTGCTCCAACGAGCTCGTTATGGGCTGAGCTTTTGCCCCGCAATCCGAGAAATAGCAGCAAATCAGTTAGAACCGTTAGCTACTCTTAACGGGCTGCCACAGCTTTTGCGGCTATTAGCTGTTCTGCACCAATTAGCGGCTGATAGTAATGCTACTCTGTTAGCCAGTGACGGCTATCAACTGGCCCCCGGAGTGGCTGAGACAGAGCGAATGAAACGAATTTTTGATTATCTGTTAGTTCATTTTCGGGAGGAAATTCGTGTAGATCAGATTGCCTCCATAGCCGGGATGGCACCAGCCGCGTTCTGTCGCTATTTTAAAAAACGAACTCGAAAATCATTTATCGAATATCTCAACGAATTACGGATCAATCATGCTCGCAAAATGCTCGTAAATCGTAATTTTAACGTTGGACAGGTCGGTCTGGAATGCGGATTTAATAATAGTTCGCATTTTCACCGTCAGTTTAAACTATATACCGGTATGACTCCCTTACGGTATCAAATGATAATGAGCTAAGCTAAATCTGCGGCTACGCTACAGAATGAACCGCTTTTATAGGTTTTGCACGGAAAATCTGTATTATCCATCTGTTTTCGCTGTACCTTTGTAGGAGTCGATACTGATTGCTGGCTCGCAGTTGATAGTATAAAATTTGCGGCAGCAACTAAAAGATAATCAACCAAATAAATCGATTTAATTGATGACGACCGTCACTTCCACCACCCGCGATACGCAGGTGTTTGACCTGATCGCTAAAGAGCAACACCGGCAGGAGTCGGGTATTGAACTGATCGCTTCCGAAAACTTTGTGTCACCGCAGGTTATGGAGGCCGCCGGGAGTGTATTAACCAATAAATATGCGGAAGGTCTACCAGGTAAGCGCTATTATGGCGGTTGCGAAGTGGTTGATCAGATTGAGCAGATTGCTATCGACCGCGCTAAAGAACTTTTTGGTGCTACTTGGGTAAACGTACAGCCGCACTCTGGAGCACAGGCTAATACAGCGGTATTTCTGGCTTGTTTGCAACCCGGCGATACTATCCTCGGCTTTAATCTTTCACATGGTGGTCACTTGACGCATGGATCACCCGTTAATATTTCTGGCAAATATTTCCGTCCGACATTCTACGGTGTTGAGCAGGAAACCGGCGTTATCAACTACGATGTAGTGGAGGAAACTGCTAAACGCGAACGTCCTAAAATGCTTATCTGTGGGGCCTCTGCCTACAGCCGGGACTGGGACTATGCTCGTCTGCGAGCTATTGCCGATGAGATTGGCGCTATCCTACTGGCTGATGTTTCGCACCCCGCTGGCCTGATCGCTAAAGGATTACTGAACGACCCGTTGGCCTATGCACATATCGTTACGACCACAACGCACAAAACGCTGCGGGGTACTCGGGGCGGTATCATTATGATGCGTAATGATTTCGAAAATCCGTTCGGTATTAAAACCCCTAAGGGAGAAACTCGGTTGATGTCATCGCTGCTGGATTCGGGTGTGTTTCCGGGTACGCAGGGTGGACCGCTGGAACACATTATTGCCGCAAAAGCCATTGGTTTTGGCGAAGCGCTGAGTGACGATTTCTATGATTATGCTGTTCAGGTACGGGCAAATGCGCAGGCTATGGCCAACGCATTCCTGAGTCGTGGTTATCAGATTATTTCGGGTGGTACAGACAATCACCTGATGCTGATTGACCTACGTTCGAAGGGCCTAACGGGTAAATTAGCCGAAAATACACTTATTAAAGCTGATATTACGATCAATAAAAATATGGTTCCGTTCGATGATAAGTCGCCGATGGTTACGTCGGGTATGCGCGTTGGAACGGCTGCCATGACAACCCGTGGGCTGAAAGAATCGGACATGGAACAAATTGTCGTATATATCGATCGGGTGCTGATGAATCACGACAACGAAGCAACCCTATCGACCGTTAAAGAAGAAATCAATGAGTGGATGAAAGCGTTTCCACTTTATAAAAGTTAACCATAGAGATTTAAAGAGCGAAAGAGTGAAAGAATGAAAGAGCGGCATGACTTGCAGCAACTTTTTGACTTTCGCTCTTTCGCTCTTTCACCCTTTCGCTCTTTAAGAAAATGCCACTCGATCAACTAACTGACGAAGAAATCGAAGCCGATGGCTCAGAGATGTCCTTTTTGGACCATCTGGAAGAATTGCGTTGGCACATAATTAGGGCCGTAGGGTCCATTTTTCTGTTTGCATTAATTGCCTTTATTTACATTGAGGAGATTTGGCAAACGGTGATTATGGGGCCTAAAAATCCCAGCTTCTGGACTTATCGAATGATGTGTAAACTGTCGGATGCAACCGGTTATGCAGATTTATGCGTCAAAAAACTAAACTTTGAATTACAGGCACTTGGTGTATCGGACCAGTTTACGATGGCTCTTACGTCATCTATGATTATTGGGCTTTGTTTTGCCTTTCCATATGCCTTCTGGGAATTATGGCGATTTATCAAACCAGGTTTAAGATCGGTCGAAAAGCAGGCTGCTCGTGGCGCTGTATTTTACGTTTCTTTCCTGTTTCTGCTGGGCTTGTTCTTTGGGTATTTCATTGTATCACCATTAGCCATCAATTTCCTGGCTAACTATCAGATTACTCCTGAAATCAAAAACCAGTTCGACATCACATCTTACATTGGTATATTGGTAACGCTCTCGTTGGGATGCGCGCTGATTTTCCAGATGCCTATGGTTGCCTATGTCTTATCGAAAGTTGGTGTCTTAACACCGAAGTTTATGAAGGAATATCGCAAACATGCTTGGATTGTAATCTTGGTTGTTGCTGGCATTATAACTCCTTCACCTGATATTTACAGCCAGGTATTAGTGGCCTTACCACTGGCAATGCTCTATGAAGTAAGCATTATTGTATCAGGACGGATTGAGCGGCAGCGTCTGCGCGACGAAAGAGCATTAATGAATTCGTAAACTAGAATGACAGCAACGTAAAATGCCCTTTCCTGTAAGAGAGGGCATTTTACGTTGCTAATGATTAAAATTTTCCTTTAAGAAGCAGATAAGTGTATGCCACAATACGACTTTCGAAAATATCATTATCGCTCTATTAACGCGGCTTCTGATACGGAACGGGCTTCCATCAATCAAGAGCTAAAAGACTTGTATGAATCGTTGCCGGAGGATGAGAAGGAGGACTTCAATCGTCAGTTACAAACATTTCTGGCAAAAGAAATGGGTCGGCTAAAGTCTGATTACGAGTCAGTAAAGGGCGGATTAAGCGAAAAATAATTCTCAAATCATTCCCCGCGCTTTCAGTTCGAGGTACTTGTTCACCGTATTAGCGGTCAGATTCTCTGGCGCTGTCAGGATAGTTTGGATGCCGTATTGGGTCAATTCTTTTACGATTTGCTTTTTCTCGAAGGCGAATTTTTCGCCGATGGTTTTAAGGTATATCTCTTCAGTATCGGCCGCAGGTTTTTCCAGCAAATCGCGCAGTTCCGTATTCTCGAAAAAGATGACCAACAGCAAATGATCTTTGGCTAACCGGCGCAGATAGGGGAGTTGACGGTGTAAGCCACTTACCGTATCGAAATTGGTGAATAGAAGGAGCAGACTCCGCTGACGAATATGCGTACGAACATTAGCATATAGACTTTCGTAATCCGTTTCCAGAAAGCGCGTTTTCTGCCGAAATAATAGCTCTAAAATTTTGAGCATTTGTCCAGAACGTCGGTCAGCGGGAAGAATTTGGCCAATGTGATCGGAAAAGGTTAGAATACCAGCACGATCCTGTCGATACAAAGCAACGTTACACAGCACCAAACTAGCGTTAATGGCGTAATCAAGTAAGGTTAACCCATTGAATGGTGACTGCATTACCCGCCCCTTATTAATCAGGCAGTAAACAGGTTGCGACCGCTCATCTTGATAGGCATTAATCATTAGCGTACTCGCTGATGAATTAACGTCCGTCGTTATAGTCCGCCGGGCAGTAGCCTTCCAATTGACAGTGCGTACATCATCGCCCAACGTGTAAGGACGAACCTGCTCAAATTCCATGCTGTGCCCAATTCGCCGAATTCGTTTGACGCCAACTTCGCTCAACCGGTTGGTTGCTGCCAACAATTCATACTGGCGCATCTGCAGAAACGATGGGTAAACGGCCACCATTTTACCCTGCTCGAACTGAAATCGCCGTTTTAAAAGCCCTAAAGGAGTTAATACAAATACATTGATAGCCCCGAAATTGTATTCGCCCCGGCGCGTAGGCCGAAGTTCATAGCGGATCGCCTGCGTTTCACGTGAATTTAGCTGGGCTCGGAACAGAACATCACGACGCTGAAACTGAAACGGAATTTCGTCAATGACCTCAACATCGGCACGAAAACCATACCGATTTTCTAGATAGATAACCAACGGATTTTCATCACCATTTGATAACCGATCGGGTACTTCACGTCGAGCAAAAAAAGCGGGTTGCTTAAGCTTGTTACCTGGTCGAAAGAGCAGCCAGGCATCCATCATAATCAGAAAAATGAAGACGAAAAAAAGGAGTTGTACCAGTGGAAATAAAACGTCAATAGCATAGCTTGCGACAAACAACAGTGTGATGGCTATCAACACAAACCACAATCGGGTAGCAACGAAAAGCGACTTTAGCAAGGTCAACGATTTTTAGATTTTAAGGTGTCCAGCGCATCGTCAATTTCAGCTTCAGAAACTGGATTAAAACTATCTTCTTCTGCATAACCAGTACGTTCAGCCCGCAACGCTTTAAAGAAAAACGCTGCATCCTGAAAAGCAGCCTGGGCCTCGTCGATTCGATTCAGTTGTAATAGCGCCCGTCCTCTATGGTACTGTGCAAGTGCACTTCGTTTGAAGTTTCTCAGCGATTTATCTAAATCAACTAACGCTTTTTCAGGCTGCTGCGTGGCAATATAACTTACCGCCCGACTGATAAAATGCCGATAATTAACCCATTCAGCACCGTGCTTGTGTTCGAGTGAATCAATAGCGATTGAAAACTGATGAATGGATTTCTCATAATCGCCTAGTTTTCGGTAGGCCAATCCACGCATATAACTCACCGGATTGAAACCGATTATGTCGTCAAAGTTAGGCGTAAGTGCGTCGTAGGCATTGAAATGGGTAAGTGCCCGGGGATAGTCCCGCAGACTGGTCATGTAGACTTCACCAACTATACCGTGCTGATTAGGATAAAGTGTCGTTGTTTTCTCCATCCACTCAACCGCCTGTTCGTAATTGCCCTGCCAAAGATAATTGAACGCCCGAAAGCGGTAATTCTGACCAGAAGCTGACAAGGTATCCAACCGTTTTTTCTCGCGGATAGTCGCGAAAAAGAATGTGGTTTGAGGAGCGCGGTTCCTGGCCAGCATTGACGCGGATGATTGCAGAAATTGCTCTCCATCCTGGGCTAATGCTGAAGTCGTCAACAGCCAAAAAAGCATACATAATTGTTTCATGGCAGAATGTCGGTTAACTGCCCATCTTTCAGACGAAACGTGAGTGAAACGGCTACGTCTAACGGAGACGTATTGGAACGATTCGACTGGCGAAGAGCGGGATCAGCCGCCAGATGATCGCGGCAGATGGCCAAGAGTTGGTTTATGATTCGTTCGTTGAAGTTTCGGGGGCAGTAGTCTAGGCCAAAACCTGCCGTTCTGAATAAAGCCCGCTCACCTTCACAGTTAACTACAAACTGAACTCGAATCAGTCCGGATTCGCCCGGCAAATAAATCGGTTGATAATATTTGTTCAGCAGCTGCTCCAGATTATATCGCTCCTGGGCATTGGTGAATGATTTCTCGTACCACATTGCGCGGAAACAGTTGTCGCAGGGCTGAAAGCCACTCAGTTTGCAGGAGTCACCGGGTGCTAAGTTTTTAATAAATCGAAACGTTTCGGTAGCAATGTCGCAGCCATTCCAGCCAATTGCTTTCATTTGTTTAGGAGACAGACTGCTTATCTGCCACAGCGGTTTATAGTTGCCATTGCGACTATATTGATTTCCTCGAACAACCAGAAAAAGGGATTGATTGAATCGCACTATTTGCCAGAAATGGGCTGTACGTTGTTTATTAGTCCTATTTTCAAGATTGGCGCGACCATCAGCATATAGCGAAATTATTAGACTATCGGACTGCCAGACGTTTCCCTTAAGCTGCTGATAAGCACTCGCTGAGTCGATCGGAGTGGAATTGAAACGGCGGAATACCATTGGATACAATGTGCCAATGTGCAGCAAATTATTCTGTACGCTAACCATCCGGGGGGTATAATGAATAGTATCCAAGCGTAATGAATCTTCCTGAACGCTCCAGGTAGAGATCAAGGGGCTAGCCGATCCGTCCACCATACCAAGGCGATAGGTACTGTCGGCATCAAGTTGAATATAGGTCGGTAATGGACAGACAAACCCACTATCCCACTCTGAATGCACCCCAATCCAAGTGCCTATCATTTGTTCACGCGTAGGCGACTGGGCATGGAGGTCTGAATAATAGAAAACAAATAATGTACAGTTTAGAATAGACAGCGCAAAATGATATATGAACCATTCCAGCTTTGTTAGGCGGAATCGTCTGTTTTTTAGCCCCTTATTCATTTTGCATTGTACATTATCTAGCGCGGTACTTCTATTTTCTGCACGAGTTGTATCACAACCTCATCAGCTGTACCGCCTTCCATCTCCCGTTCAGGCGTAAGTAGCACTCTATGACGTAATACTGGTGCGGCTAATTCCTGAACATCTTCCGGGGTTATAAAATCACGTCCACGGAGCGTAGCAAGGGCTTTAGCACTATTTAGTAAGGCTACTGATGCGCGGGGAGAAGCCCCCAGATATAACGACTTATTAGCGCGCGTAGCCTGCACAATCTGGGCAATATAGTCGAAGAGCTTATCTTCAACGTGTACTTTATGAACCTGGCTACGTAATGTGGCCAATTGATCAGCGGTAAGCACGGCGATAACGGCATCAAGCGCATCAGCTAGATTTCGGCGTTGATGATGCCCTCGCAAGATATCAACCTCTTCGGCGGCTGCCGGATAACCCACTACAATTTTGAATAAAAAACGATCTAATTGGGCCTCAGGCAAGCGATAAGTGCCTTCCTGTTCAATAGGATTTTGGGTCGCCAGTACCATAAAGGGTTCGCTGAGGTGGTAAGTAATACCATCATTAGTTACCTGCCGCTCTTCCATAACTTCAAAGAGTGCCGCCTGCGTTTTAGCCGGTGCCCGGTTAATTTCGTCAATCAGGATTAGGTTCGAGAATATTGGACCTTTCCGAAAAACAAAATCACCCGTTTTAGGCGTAAAAATAGCTGTGCCTAGTACATCAGAAGGCATCAAGTCAGGCGTGAATTGAATACGACTAAAATCTACTGACAGCGTTTTAGCCAGAAGTTTAGCCGTTAGGGTTTTTGCTACACCCGGCACGCCCTCGATCAGAACATGCCCATCAGCAAGCAAAGCAGTTAATAGAAGGTCTACCGTTTGGTGCTGACCAACAATCACTTTACTTACCTCCGCCCTAATGGCATCGACGGCTATTTTAAGCGGGGTAAGATCTATACGAGAATCGAATGTGTCCATATATTAATCCGACGAATCACACTGGGGTCGCCAGCGCGGTCAGACGGTTTGATGTTTAAATTTCTCTATGGCGCTGTTTAGCGTCAATAAATCGTATTCAGAGAGCGAAATACTTTTTTGGATGTTTCGTACTAATCGCACTAAATCATCGGCCTCTGTGAATGAAATACCACTTTTACGGGCTAGAGATTCGGTAAACTCTTTGTCCAGCATCGTTGTATTTAGCCCATACTGCTCGCGTAGATCAGCCAGAAAATACTGAATTTTCTTACGCGCTAAGTTCTCGTGGTCTCTCTGTTGAAAATATAATCGCCCGACTGTTTTTACAAAGTCCAGCGAGGTATTTTGAGGAGGTTCCATTACAGGTATAATACGCTGCGTCCGTTTTCCGGCGAAAATAGCATAGAAAATCAAGCCAAAAATAACCAGATAGTAAGCCCAGTTCAGCGCGGGTTGCGACCGGATGTATCGGAAGATAGATTGTTCGTCAGCATCAAACCGCCCTTTTTTCTGATACTCGTCCCAATAAGTCGGACGGACGGGCAGATAGGACAGGGCCTTAAATGCATAGTCCGATGTTTTATCGCTTAGCACGTAATAATTTGTAAAAGCCAGTGGCAGATTATGAATAAGAAACTGGCCTTTTCCATACTGTACTCGAATAAAAACGGGCTCTTTGCGGGCATTACGACCTAATACGGTGATTCGCTCTGGTCTCTTAAGATCCAGGTAATTCCGTCCATCATCGTGAAAAAAGTTGTATCCGCTGGCTTTGCGCAGTAACGGATTAACGAAGTTTTGCCGTAGCGTTGAGTCAGCAAGGCTAGGTGCTCTGACATCGGCTTTAAAGCCTAGCATCTGACTCAGCGAATCGGATAGGTTGTAAGCTGAAATAAAGACAGCATTACCCCGCCGGACATAAGCTGTTAATTGCTTAATGTCATTACCATCTACTTTAAAATCATCATTAACGAACACATAATTACTTAACCTAGGCAACTGTGTTTCAGTAAGAAAATTAAAAATGGGTAGTCGTGTCGTTTTCACTTCTGATTGCCGCATCGCACTTGGCAGCAACTCATAGAGTGCCTGAGCACCGAACGGAATCTTATCGTCGTTTTCGTAGGTGGATGTCCAGTCAATAGGTTTGGGACGGTAATATTCGAAAAGCACATACGCCACAACCGTACCCAGCAGAATCAGGAAATATTTATTGGGTTTTTGCAAGATCGATTTACGATTTATAGGTTACAGCTTTCGATTGAGCGGCTAAGCCAAATTGCCGAAATTGATGTTGTAACGATTGAAAACGCGTTTCGTCAATAGGAAAATTACCATACCAGATAAACTCAAATTGACGAGTTAGGCTTTCAAAATCAACCTGTTGTGGCGAATTGGCCAGTTCAAGAACGTACTGATGATTGGTTTTATCAGATTTGTACTGAATCCGTCCGGCATCCGTCAGACGTTTGAGCGTTTGCAGATAGAGTAATCTTACCGCCAGCCGAAAATTGCGGCCGTTAATGGCTTCTTCTATGGCCGCATCAAAGTTGATTTCGTGAATATTCTCAGTCAGGTTTTCATATTCCAATCCACTCGATTGAGCCGCTTTCGGAAATAAGAATGCTAATACTTCGGCTTTCAGCAGTAGATAAATAACCAGACCAGCGACGCCTACCATAATCACATATTGCCAGACATTCTGATATGATTTACTGGACAGAAATTCAGCGAACTTACGAAACAGCCACTCAAAAAAACGAGCTATCGGGTTATCTGGCGGTGGTGCATCATGACCATATTGGTAGTCACGGTCCGTTTGCAGATCGTGTAGTTGGTCTACGTTCGGCTGACGAACCTGCATAACCAAACGATCGTCCTTCGCAGTGGTAATTGTTTTCTCTGGACGTTTCTGCTGAGCCAATACAGGCTGACAGGCAAACGCCAGACAAATTAACAGCAGCTTTGCTACCCTAAAAAAATAACTCAGTCGTAGGCTAAATGGCACCTTATATATCATAAATAGAAACTCAATACTCGCCTTCATCCGTTGGTCGAGGGCGGGTAGGAGGGGTACCTATGCTGTCAATCGCCGACAGTAATCCCCGACCTTCCTTTAGTTCAACAAGATTTGTGTACTGAAACCCCATAGCTATGTAAATCAAGCTTCGCAACAGTGTACTACCAACGGTGCTGATCACACTACCTAATACTAGCCAAAAGCTTGACACAGGCAGTAATTTTGATGTAGTCAAAAAGCTAATAATTCCAGCCGGAATGGAAAATAGCAGGCCAATAATCCCCGAAATGATTCCCATAACGAAAATCAATCCGAACGTAGACCACCATTTATCCCGGATTAAGAAAAAGCAGCGGTTCCAGGTACCACCAAAATCCGTTCCTTCAAAGGTTGTGACCACTATGCCTAATGATAAAACAATGGCAACATAAATTCCTGGTATGACTAAAAATATAGATGCAACCCCAGCTATTATTGAGCTTAATATGGTAATAATTAATGCTCTTCCGATAATAGGCTGCACTTCCTCCCAAACCTCTGCTACACTGATATCTGGTGAAGTAGTAAACTGAGCCAGTCCCTGCTGAGAATTTCGGCGGGCATAAATCTTCATGTGGGCGTATGTGACCAGACTAACCGCTAAGCTCGACAGCACAGCAAACAGAATAGTCACCCAAAAAGCTGGCGAAAAAATGGTTCTAAACATTTGGAACGCGGCCATTGGGTCCGAATTATCCTGCGATTGATCAGCCAGAGATAATATATTGGATTGCATTATTCCTGACGCAATGCCAGCGACCAACGCTAATGATCCTACAATGTAAAGGAGGGCTAATCCCAGGCTGCGAAAATTCTGAGAGATGTACTGAAACGTGACGTTGATTTTATTACCAAAATCACGTTGCTGAAACAGGTCAATCATAATGCTAGCTTACGGTTAAGGTGAATTGGGTAAATGATAAAATACCAGATGATAAAGGCAGCAGATAGCAGAATGATACTACCACTCACAACCGCAGGCAGCGTCATACGAGTGATAAAACTCTCCAGAAAACCAGCCATGATAAAAATAGGTACTAAGCCGATTGCTATCTTAATCCCCTGTTTGATCCCCCGTTTGAAAGACTCCAACCGCGAATAAGTCCCCGGAAAGAGAATACTGTTGCCAACGGTAAGTCCTGCACAACCCGCAATCACAATGGCCGATATTTCGAGCGTACCATGAATCCAGATTTTCAGAACCGAATCAATTAGCAGACCTCGTTCGTAAAAAAAGTATTGAAACGATCCGAGCATTACGCCATTATAGAACAACATGGCCATTGTACCGAATGACGCAAAGAGTCCAAAAACAAACGTTCGAAAGGCTACGTAAATATTATTCAGTGTAATTTGAATAAACATCGACGCCTGATCACTGCTGTTGTACACACCGAGAGGGTCACCTTTTTTGATGTTCTCAAGTGTCATATTCACATAACTGTCACCTAGAATTAACCTTACAAACGTGTTATCGTGAGCTGCTGATAACCAGCCCAACATACATGCTACCACGAAGATCAGCGCTGACAGAGCCAGTAAGCGGTGCGATTTTCGGAAAAGTAACGGCAGTTCATATTTCCAAAATAAGACAAATCGGCTGCGGTCGTCCTGCCGATTTTGCATCAGGCCCCGGTGCATTTGCCCCGCTAACCCATTTAGATACCGCGTTACATTGGCATCTGGGTAGAAGGTTCGCGAGTACGACAAGTCGTTGGTAAGTTCCACGAAACGATCAGTCAATACATCCGGATCACGGGTGGGATTTTCTTCTATTTCGCGCCACTTGTCGGTATTACGCTTAATAAAAAGAGCTTCACGCATAAGAGTTAAGAATTGTCAATTGGTGAGCAGTACTCAGTAGGGGTAAATTAACTAAGTTCGATCATGTAACCAAGTTAGGATTAGTTTTCTAGAAAAGTTTTTGATGGAACGAGCTTACTTACGACTTTTGACCGGAAGGCTCTTCCCGCCCCAATGACTTACGACTCGCCAATGTCTCTTACCATCCGCACTTCGCAAAACGTTTTGCTGGAATACGAACCAGCCAGCATTGGCGAACGAATTCTGGCTGCCTTAATTGATTACGTAATTTTTTTAGGTTGGTTTATTCTTGTGTTTGCGATTCCGGCAGTATTTAAGCTGAAAACAGACAATGTTTTTTATGTGCTGTTGGTTATGGCACCCATTGTGTTTTATGATTTGCTATGCGAGTGGTTAATGAATGGTCGCAGTTTCGGGAAACTAGCCATGAAAATTCGGGTAGTCAAACTCGACGGATCGCCACCCGATTTAGGCGCTTACTTGATTCGATGGATGCTACGGATTGTGGAATCGGTAGCATTTATGGGAGGATTAATTCCTGTTATCACCGTGGCAGCTAACGGAAAAGGCCAACGCTTAGGCGATATAGCCGCTGGAACCACGGTTGTCCGTCTTAAACCGGCGGTTTCGTTGAACGATGTTATTATTCGCCCGTCAGCCGAAAATTACATAGCTCAATTCCCCGACGTGCGGCATCTTTCCGACCGCGATATCAATATTGTTATTGACGTATTACGGCAGGGAGATGAAAACGTAGCCGCCCGTACTGCGAATAAAATTAAGGAGGTAACTGGCATTCACAGTAATCTGGCGAACCGGGAGTTCCTACTTGCCGTTGTTAATGATTATCAATTTATCACGGCGCAGTAAGGTCATATTTTGTAATTAGTTGATTTGCGGTTTTCCACCGCTTCACATATGCTCGACTCCATTAAATCTCTCGCCAAGCAGTATGCGGCCGATATTGTCCAAACTCGTCGGCATTTACACGCGCATCCCGAATTATCATTTCACGAGCGCAATACGGCCCGATTTGTAGCTGATCAGCTTAAGGCTATTGGCATTACACCGCAGGAGGGAGTGGCTGATACAGGCTTGGTAGCTATTATTGAAGGGCAGAAGAGTGCTAATTCGTCCTCAAAAGTTGTTGGATTACGGGCGGACATGGATGCGTTACCAATCCATGAAGCGAACAACGTACCCTATAAATCGACGGTTGACGGCGTTATGCATGCCTGCGGACATGATGCTCACACAGCTAGTTTGTTAGGTGTAGCTCGTATTCTGAATGTATTACGTGATCAGTTCGACGGAACCGTGAAACTAGTTTTTCAGCCCGGCGAAGAGAAAGCACCTGGTGGCGCATCGCTCATGATTAAGGAAGGAGTTCTGGAAAATCCGGCTCCAATTAGCATGATTGGGCAGCACGTTGCGCCGAACATTCCGGTAGGTAAGATTGGCTTCCGAGAAGGTATGTATATGGCCAGCACTGATGAATTATATCTAACCGTGCGGGGTAAAGGTGGTCATGCCGCTATGCCTGATAACCTGGTTGATCCGGTTCTGATTGCCTCGCATATTATTGTTGCCTTACAGCAGGTTATCAGCCGCAATCGTCCTCCAGCAAGTCCTTCAGTATTGTCATTTGGCCGGTTCATTGCTGATGGTGTAACGAATGTGATCCCCAACGAAGTAAAAATTGAAGGAACGTTCCGTTGCATGAACGAGGAGTGGCGGACGGAAGGCAAACGGCGTATGGTTAAACTGGCCGAAGGTATCGCCGAAGCGATGGGCGGTTCCTGCGAATTTACGATTGTACATGGGTATCCCTATCTGAAAAATCACCCTGAACTGACCCGACGCTTACGCACGCAGGCCGTCGAATATATGGGTGCAGAAAACGTAGTTGACCTCGATTTGTGGATGGCAGGCGAAGATTTTGCTTTCTATTCGCAGGTCGTAGATTCGTGCTTCTATCGGCTCGGCACCCGTAACGAAGCACGGGGAATTGTTTCAGGTGTCCATACGCCAACTTTCGATATAGACGAGGCCTCCTTGGAAACCGGTGCTGGCTTGATGAGTTGGCTAGCAGTGCAGGAATTGAGTATTATGTAGTTCATTGATCGAAATCCGATAAAGCCCTGAAAAACACAACCGGCTGACTAAAGTTAATCAGCCGGTTGTGGTAACAAATTTTAAAGACCTGCTGTTACTCTTCTATATACCGCCGGAATTAGCTTCCAGCGGTTTTTCGTGTTTACCACATACAATCTGAACGTCGTTTGAAACCAGATGAATTGCTTGGCATATATGCCAACGATAGTTACATAAAATTGCTGGCTGAACCTTTTAGTCGCAAACCGTCCAACGAACCTCGGCGCTTACAAATCAAAGGGTTAGCGGGTAGCTTGGATGCAGTGCTGGCGTCGGCCATAGTTAAGTCAGTCGGTGGAAACCACTTGTATGTGCTAACTGATCGCGATGAAGCAGCTTACTTCTTCAATGATTTACAAAATCTACTCGGACGTGAAGTATTGCTGTTTCCGATGTCCTACAAAAAGCCGTACCAGTATGAGGAAGTGGAGAACGCTAACGTGCTCATGCGGGCTGAAGTTCTGAATAAGCTTAACCCAGCTCCGAAAGATGGTTTGTTAGTAGTGACCTATCCTGAAGCATTATCCGAAAAGGTAATCAACAAGCGTTCATTACAGGCAAACACATTAACGATTCGGGTAGGGGAGAAGCTTGACACGCATTTTGTATCAGAACTACTCCAAACATATGAGTTTGAAAAGACTGATTTTGTGTATGAAGCCGGTCAGTTTTCGGTGCGTGGGGGAATTATTGACGTGTTTTCATTTGCCAGTGAGTTTCCATTTCGGATTGATCTGTTCGATGATGAGGTTGAAAGCATTCGTAAATTCAATCCAGAATCGCAGCTTTCGACCGATCCCGTCGATTTCATCAATATTATTCCGAACATTCAGACCAAACTGATCGAGGAAACCCGCGAACCATTTTTCGATTTTCTGCCCGAAGGCGCCACCATTTGGGCAAAAGATGTTGAGTTTACGCTCGAAATCATTGAAAAATGCTACGAGAAAGCCGAGCAAAGTTTTACCTCGGTACTAGCTAGCAGTGGTGGTATTCAGGTAGTTTCAGACCCTGGCGATTTATTTGAAACCCGCCGGTCGTTTCTGAATCTGTTAAAGGGATTCCAAACGGTTGAATTCGGCCGCAAATTCTACTTCAAAACGGAAGGTCGACAGCAGTACAGTTCTAAACCGCAACCCTCGTTTAATAAGGATTTTAAGCGATTAGTCGATACGCTTGGTGATTTGCAGGCCAAAGGATATACAAATGTCATTGCCGCCGAATCATTTAAGCAACTCGACCGGCTTCGTACAATTTTTGAAGAGTTAGATCCCTTTGTAAAGTTCCAACCTTTAAATGTCGGGCTGCGCGAAGGGTATGTCGATGATGCACTCAAAGTTGCATTGTTCACCGATCACCAGATTTTCGACCGTTATTATAAGTATCGCGTTCAGGATAAGTTTTCAAAATCGAAAGCGCTGACACTTCGTGAGTTAAAAACGCTTCAACCTGGCGATTACGTAACGCACGTAGATCACGGCATTGGTCGATTTGCTGGTTTGGAGAAGGTAGATCACGCTGGCAACGAGCAAGAAGCGATTCGGTTAATTTACCGTGATAATGACATTCTGCTCGTCAGTATTCATAGCCTTCACAAGATCGCGAAGTACAGTGGCCGAGAAGGTGGGCCACCGGTGATGAGCAAACTGGGTTCGCAGGAGTGGGAAAATAAAAAATCCCGAATTCGGAAACAGGTTAAAGATATTGCCCGTGAATTGATTGCGCTTTACGCCAAACGCCGAACTGCACCTGGTTACGCCTATAGCCGAGATAGTTTCTTACAAGCTGAACTTGAATCTTCCTTTATTTACGAAGATACACCCGATCAAGCCAAAGCAACTAACGACGTTAAGGATGACATGGAACGGCCGCACCCAATGGACCGGCTTGTTTGTGGCGATGTGGGTTTCGGCAAAACTGAAATTGCTATTCGGGCTGCCTTCAAAGCCGTCACCGATAATAAACAGGTAGCTGTGCTGGTTCCAACGACGATTCTGGCGATGCAGCACTTTAAGACATTTTCGGAACGGCTCTCTGATTTCCCCGTTAAAATTGCCTATATCAATCGCTTCCGATCGGCAGCACAGATAAAGGAAATTTTGAAGGGCACCGCATCCGGCGAAATTGGTATTCTGATCGGCACGCACCGCATAGTCAATAAAGACATTAAATTCAAAGACCTAGGTCTACTCGTTATCGACGAGGAGCAAAAATTTGGTGTAAAAACAAAAGACCGTCTAAAAGAACTACGTGTAGAAGTTGATGTACTGACGCTTACGGCTACGCCCATTCCTCGTACGTTGCACTTCTCTCTTATGGGTGCTCGGGACTTGTCGGTTATCGCCACTCCTCCACCGAACCGACAGCCAGTTACGACAGAAGTACATCCGTTTAATGAAGCTACCGTTCGTGACGCAGTCAGTTATGAGATTCGGCGTGGTGGGCAGGTTTTCTTTGTCCATAACCGCGTTAATGACATTGAATCCATTGGTAACCTGATTATGCGCTTGGTACCGGAAGCCCGAATCGGCGTGGCGCATGGACAGATGGAAGGTGAGCGGCTTGAACGGGTTATGACCCGTTTTATCGAGGGTGATTACGATGTGCTGGTTTCTACTAATATAATCGAGTCAGGGCTGGATATTCCGAACGCTAATACGATTATCATTAACAACGCTCATTACTTCGGCTTATCAGATTTGCACCAGATGCGGGGTAGGGTAGGGCGATCGAACCGGAAAGCCTTCTGTTATTTAATGACTCCTCCACCATCGGTTTTAACTGCCGACGCCCGTAAGCGACTTCAAACCCTGGAAGATTTTTCGGACTTGGGCGAAGGATTTAAAATCGCTATGCGTGACCTCGACATTCGGGGGGCCGGAAATCTGCTAGGCGCAGAGCAAAGCGGCTTTGTCAACGATCTCGGTTTTGAAATGTATCATAAAGTATTAGACGAAGCCGTTCAGGAACTGCGTGAAAACGAGTTCAAAGACCTATTTGAAACTAAACCTGGCGACCTGAAACTGGCTTTACCAGACACGGTTATTGAAACTGATCTGCAAGTTGTTATTCCTGAGCGGTATGTCTCGAATATTTCTGAACGGTTGGCGTTATATACGCGTCTGGACAGCATTCAGAACGTAGATGAGTTACAGGCGTTTCGTCAGGAAGTTCTCGACCGTTTTGGGCCTATGCCTGAAGAAGTCGAAAACCTTATCAAGATGGTTAATGTACGCTGGAAAGCAGAGCATTTATATCTCGAAAAACTGACGCTTAAGAATAATATCCTGAAAGGATACTTCGTTTCTAACGGGAATGACGATTTCTTTAAGTCTGACCAATTTGGCAAGGTAATTGACTACATCAAGCAAAACCCGGCCAAATGTTCATTAAAAGAGTCAAAAGGGCGGCCTATTTTTACGCATGCAGGTGTGTTTTCAGTTGAACAAGCCAACGAAATTCTGGGCGCAATGACAACTTAAGCAATAAAGTCTTTCCACTTACTTAATTTAGCATTTACGTTTTTACACAAAATAGAGCAATGATTCAAAAGTATCACCTGCAACGAGCGGCTTATGTGCTGCTGGCAACGGTAGCCCTGGCATCCTGTAAGTCCAAGCATCCGACCAGCGTGCAGCCCGGTAAGAAGAGTACGGCGACGGGGATTGCTTACAACCAGAAAGATGGTTTTCAGGTTAAAAAATTTGCGGGTCAGAAAGCCGGTCCGAACCTCGTTTTCATTGAAGGCGGTCGGTTCACAATGGGCGCGCTCGAAGAGGACGTTATGAACAGCCGCGACAACCGCGAGCGTACCGTATCAATCCAGTCATTTTATATGGATGAAACGGAAATGGCTAATGTTCACTACTTGGAATATCTGAATGCAATTCAGCGCGATTCATCTGAGGAAGTTGTAAAAGCAGCTTTACCTGACACAACTGTGTGGGCCAACCCATTGTCTTTCAATGACTCATACGTTACTCAGTACCTTCGTTACCCAGCTTTCCGCTACTATCCAGTTGTAGGCGTATCATGGGTGCAAGCCAGTGATTATGCTGTTTGGCGGTCGAACGCTGTTAATAATGAACTGGCAAAAGGAGGAGCGGCTACTAAGAAAAAAGGAGGTTTCTCGCTGAAGCGTAAATCGAAAGCAGCCGACGATGCGGCTTTAGCCGAAGCAACAGCTGCCCCAGCTGCAAAACCTAGTCTGGAAAGTGGTATGATCTTACCTGATTACCGGCTTCCAACTGAAGCAGAATGGGAATACGCGGCTAAGGCATTGATCGGAACGCAGTATATGGACGAAAACCAGATTAACCAGCGGATTTATCCGTGGGATGGTTCGTCGGTCCGGAATCCGAAGAAAGGTCGGAAACAAGGTCAAATGCTGGCTAACTTCAAACGTGGCCGCGGTGACTATGCTGGTATCGCTGGTCGTTCGAATGATGGCGCTATTATCACAGCTGAGATCTACGCGTATCCAGCCAACGATTTTGGTCTTTACAATATGGCCGGTAATGTAAACGAATGGGTTTACGACGTCTACCGTCCGCTGTCATACCAGGATGTTAATGACTTGAATCCAATCCGTCGTAACGGCTATTTGGATGACGCTAAGAATTATGACGCCAAAGGTAAAAACTCGCTGGTCGATGATAAGTTGAGAGTATACAAAGGCGGTTCCTGGAATGATGTAGCTTACTGGTTGTCGCCTGGTACTCGTCGGTTCCTGGATCAGGATTCTGCTACGGCTATGATTGGTTTCCGTTGTGCTATGATCGGTGTAGGCCGGAACAAATAGTCTTCAATAATTCAATCAAAAGCGGTCGCTCAGGAATGGGCGACCGCTTTTGATTTTTACAGATCGTAACTAATCCTCTTCATCCCTCAGTAGCAGCCAATGTCAAAACACTAACCGATTTGCAACCTGCTCTCAATAATTCTACAGCACACGCTTCTATAGTTGCGCCAGTAGTTAACACATCATCGACCACAACGACGTTTTTATTTCTTATTGCCTCCTGATCTGACACGGTAAAGACTGTTTTCACATTTTCCCAGCGCTCCAGTCTATTTTTATGCGTCTGCGATTCTTTGAATTTAGTTCTAACTAAAACATCTGTTCGCGCTGGAATAGCAAGTGATTCGGATAAACCTTCAGCAATCCAGTCTGCCTGATTATAGCCCCGTTGTTGCAGCCGACTTCTGTGCAACGGAACGCCAATTATTACGTCTATTTCATGGGTTAATTCACTTTCAGATTTTAGCAGATTTCCATACCAGCCCGCAATTTCTTTAGCCGCTTCTTTCTGCCCTTTGTACTTAATTCCGTGAATCAGTTTTTGAACGATGCCGCCTTTTGTGAAATAAACGTACGATGCTAAAAATCGAATAGGGACTTTTCCGGCAAACTTATTGAGGAGAGTTTGATTGTCTTTTTGCCGATGATGACCCGTTTCAGGAAGGTTAAATCGACACACTGTGCATAGTATTTTTTCATTTGTTCCTAAAGCTTGGTTGCAGCCTAAACACAAGGATGGAAACAACAACTGAATAAAATCATTAAGCGCTGTTCGAATAAATCGAAACATTACTATTGTTCGTTAAATTGTTATAAATCCTTGTAATTTAGAGAGAAGAATAATCGCTCGAACGTTATGAACGAAAAAAGTATAGAAGAATCCTGGAATGAGTTACTTAGCCAGTTACAAACACTGGTTGGTAAACGTCCGGCTGACCTTAACGCTGTCTTATTTTTAATTGGTGTACAGGAATTAGGCCAGGGCCCAAAACGCTTTTCTAAAGAAGCCAAGCAGGATTTAATGCACATAGCCGTCTGCCGCGTTCTTAGTCAAGCTGGCTATTATACATTCGAAGGCTATGATAAAGACGGTTGGCCACAATGGACTTTAATTAAGCCTGTTCCTCACGGCGATTTGTTGGCCCAAGAAAATTTCTTAAAGCAACACGTCATTCATTATTTCGAAACCCTTTTAGTTTAACTCAATCAACCTGAAGGCTTATGCAATCCTTAAATGCCTACGTAACGTTGCTGCAACGTATTGATGAGTATAAAAAACGCTACTTCCAGAACCAATTGGTTAAGGGAAGCTTGTTCTTTATTGCTTTATTGGGAAGTGGTTATTTGCTCATAAATACAGCTGAGTTTATAGGTCGCTTCAACTCAGTTGGCCGCGGAGCTTTATTCTTTGGCTTTATCTTGACAGCTCTGGTTGGCTTATATCTGTTTATCCTTAAGCCATTGATGAGTTTATATGGGCTTAATAAACCGCTCTCAAATGATGAAGCGGCTCGCCAGATCGGGCTGTATTTTCCTGAAGTAGGGGATAAGCTATTGAATACGCTCCAGCTTCAGCGCATCACGGTCGATCAAAGTGATTTGCTCCAGGCAAGCTTGAATCAACGGTCGCAGCAGTTATTGATTAATCGTTTTGCCAATGCAATTCAGATTAGTCGTAACCGGCAATTTCTGAAATATGCCATTCCACCATTGGCTTTGATTCTGCTGATTCTAATTCTAAATCCCGCGTTCTTTGCAAAGTCATCAACTCGGCTGGTGAATTACAATGAGGAATTCGTTGAAGAAGCGCCGTTCCAATTTGTTGTCCAAAATAAATCGCTTAAGGCGTTTCGTAATGAAGATTTTCCGCTCTCAGTAAAACTGACAGGAGAGGCTTTACCGCAAGCTGTTTATGTGGTTGCCAACGGTACTCGCTTTAAACTTGACCAGTCAGGCAGTCAGTTTACTTACAACTTTGACAACCTTCAGCGGGATTTAGATTTCCATCTCGAAGCGGCTGGTTTTAACTCGCCTACTTACAAAGTTTCTCTAATTGACCGGCCAGCTGTACTGTCATTCAATGTTCGGCTCAATTATCCCGCATACCTGAATAAGCCCACTGAACAGCTTTCTAATGTTGGGAATTTGTTAGTTCCACAAGGAACAATTGTCAATTGGGAGTTTGCTGCTGATCACACGGATTCACTTCTATTACGGTTTAACACTGATCCCAAACCGATGCCAGCCCGGCTGATTGATGATAATACATTTGCAATCAACCGTCGTCTTTTACAGAATGCAACGTATACTGTTTCGCTTAAAAATGGGCAGATAGCTACGCCTTCCACCATCCAGTATAACGTACAAGTTATTCCTGATCGTTATCCGCAGATATCGGTTGATCGCATTCAGGACACGGTAACGTACAATTACATTGCGCTTTCGGGTTTGGTCTCGGACGATTACGGTTTTTCGAAACTCCGGTTGAATTATAAGATAAATCGTAACGGGAAGTCTTCTCCATTGTACAGTCGTGATATTCCAGTTAACCGCTCAACCACTTCTCAGAACTTCGTTTATAATTGGTCGTTGGACAGTCTAAAGTTGGGCCAGGAAGATCGGTTAGAATATTTTGTTCAGGTATGGGACAACGATGGAGTTAACGGTCCCAAGTCGAGTCGATCGAATCAGTTAAACTTTGCTATCCCTTCTAATTCAGAAATTCAGAAACAAGTTGATAAATCAGCCGAGCAGACAGAGCAACAAATTGATAATGCGTTAAGTAAAACGCAGGCAATTAAGAAAGAGCTTAACACCATGGAGGAGCGGATGAGAACGAAAAAGTCATCCGATTTCCAAGACAAAAAGCAGCTTCAGGAAGTGCTCCAGAAGCGTGAGGAGCTATTAAAAGAAGTCCAGAAACTACAGGAACAATTTCAAAAAACGAACGAAACACAACAGCGTTTTGCTCAGCAAAATCAATCCGTCCAGGAAAAATTGGAGCAGCTCCAGAAGTTATTTAATGAGTTGATGGATCCAGAGTCTAAGCAACTGTATGAGCAATTGAAGCAACTTCTGGAACGTAAGCAGGATGAAAAAGCTTCGGATTTATTGAACAAGCTAAGCCGTAAGGAGCGCAACATGGAGCGTGACCTAGATCGTGCATTAAAGCTTTTCAAACAGATGCAGCTCGAACAGAAGGTGAATAATATTGCCGAAAACTTGGAGAAGCAGGCGGAAAATTTGGAGAAGCAAGCTGATGAAAATGCTAAGAAAAACGAGACATCTGAAGATCAGCAAAAGCAACAGGAGAAATCTCAGGAGGATTTCAAGAAGACTGAAGAGCAACTAAAAGAGTTGGAAAAACAGGCGGAGAAAGATCAGTTAAACAAGCCGGAAACTTCAGAGCAAGATCAGAAAGACATAGAGAAGCAGATGGAGGAAGCGATGAAGCAGATGAAGCAAAATCAGGGTAAAAAAGCTTCGTCGTCGCAAAAGAAATCAGCTAAATCCATGCGGGATATGAGCAAAGCGATGAAGGAATCTATGCAGTCAGCTGAGATGCAAGAGATGGAAGAGAACATTGATGATCTTCGAAATATCCTCGAAAATCTGATTTCCTTGTCGTTCGGTCAGGAGCGTGTCATGAAGGATTTTAGAGGTATGAGTTTGCAGGATCCACGTGTCACTAAGCTTTCCCAGGAACAGTTGAAGTTACAGGACGATGCTAAAATTATTGAGGATAGTTTGAACGCTTTAGCTAGTCGCGTCGTACAAATCCAGTCTTTTGTTACTCGTGAGTTAACGAATATGAAGTCTTACATGGACGAAAGTGTTCAGCAACTTCGGGAACGGCGGTTAAGCATGGCATCCTCAAAACAGCAGTTTGCTATGACTTCGATCAATAACCTTGCTTTGATGTTAAGCGATGTTTTGAAGAATATGCAGCAGCAGTTAAGCGCTATGGCAATGCCAGGAAAAGGACAGGGGGGTAAGAAAGGGAAAAACCCAAGTGGAATGGGAGAGATGCAGCAGCAACTAAATGGTCGAATGCAGCAGCTTCAGAAAGGAGGGAAGTCCGGTCGTGGATTGTCAGAGGAACTCTCACAGATGGCTGCTGAACAAGCTATGATTCGCAGCATGCTGAAAAAACTGGAAGAGAGCGCGAAAGGCACCGAAGCAGGTAAAGCTCAGGATAAGCAAGTTAAAGAATTAATGGAAAAAATGGATGAAACTGAAACCGACTTAGTTAATAAGCGCATTAATCAGAACACCATTAATCGTCAAAATGAAATTTTAACTCGATTACTCGAATCTGAAAAAGCTCTTAAGCAGCAGGAAGAAGATCCTAAACGACAAGCTGAAACAGCAAAGTCAACGAAGCGCAGCACTCCGGCTTTCTTCGATTCGACCAATCTACAGAACAAAGTGAAGCAAGTTGAAGTGCTTCGGTCAGTTACGCCTAATTACAACTTATTTTATAAGAAAGAAGCAAATCAATATTTACAGAAGGTTAGTAAGTAAAATTTGATTCGTCTCAAAACCGCTGAACCCGCACCAAGTTCAGCGGTTTTTTGTTGCTTTTATATTCTACATTTTATCTTTTTCTTAACAATCAACAACTTTGCGAAAAGTTTCCACGTGAAACATTTTTCAAAAGCCAATAGAAATGCATCATGAATATGATATAATAGTTGTTGGAGCAGGACACGCCGGTTGTGAAGCAGCACATGCAGCAGCTACAATGGGATCAAAAGTTTTGCTGATAACGATGAATATGCAAACCATTGCACAAATGTCCTGTAATCCTGCAATGGGAGGAGTAGCCAAAGGGCAAATCGTACGGGAAGTTGATGCCCTTGGAGGAATGTCCGGAATAATTAGCGATAAAAGCATGATTCAATTCAGGATGTTAAATCGCTCAAAAGGGCCTGCCATGTGGAGCCCTCGCTGCCAAAGTGACCGGAACGTATTTGCAGCGGAATGGCGCAAAACGTTAGAGGAAAACAGAAACGTGGACTTCTGGCAGGATACTGTTAATGAAGTACTAGTTAATGATAGCCGAGTTATTGGAGTAAAAACCAGTTTAGGAATCGAGTTCATCGCGAAGGCTGTCGTACTAACTAACGGTACTTTCCTAAATGGACGAATGTTCATTGGCGAGAAAGTTTTCGGTGGTGGACGAACCGCAGAACGAGCGGCTACTGGTTTGACTGAGCAACTGATCAGTTTAGGATTCGAAGCTGGTCGTATGAAAACAGGTACACCTCCGCGCGTTGACGGACGCAGTTTGAATTATGGCGCAATGGAAGAACAGCTCGGTGACGAAAAACCAGGCAAGTTCTCTTATACAAATACGCCCGTACTTACCGCACAACGAAGCTGCTGGATAACGTACACGAATCAGTCCGTACATGATGAATTGAAAACTGGCTTCGAAAAATCGCCCATGTTTACAGGGCGGATTAAAGGTTTGGGACCACGTTATTGTCCATCAGTTGAAGACAAAATCAATCGATTCGCAGATAAGGATAGGCACCAGATTTTTGTAGAACCAGAAGGATGGGATACCGTTGAAGTATATGTTAATGGCTTCTCTACGTCATTGCCAGAAACTGTACAATACAATGCTCTACGGAAAATCCCCGGATTTGAAAATGTGCGGATGTTCCGGCCAGGTTATGCGGTGGAATACGATTTCTTTCCACCGACCCAATTAAAGCCAACCCTTGAAACTCAGTTAATACAGAATCTTTTTTTCGCCGGGCAAATAAACGGAACGACAGGTTATGAAGAAGCAGCCTGCCAGGGACTAATGGCTGGCATCAATGCCCATCAAAATGCGACTGAACAACCTGAATTTACAATTAAGCGATCTGAAGGTTATATAGGGGTCCTAATTGATGATCTGATTACAAAAGGTACGGAAGAGCCATATCGTATGTTTACCTCTAGAGCTGAGTATCGCACCTTACTAAGACAAGATAACGCAGATTTGAGATTAACGGAAAAAGGCTACAAAATTGGACTTGCATCACAGGGGCGATATAATACGATGCTTGCTAAACGGGATGGAGTTACTGACTTGAAAGAAGCTATTCGTACAGCGAAAGTAAAACCAGATGAAATAAATAACTGGCTCGAAACAAAAGGCAGTATGCCTCTGCGCGAAAAAAGTAGTCTTTACACACTGCTGAAACGACCAGAAATTGATCAGGAAGAAAGCAAAAATCTGTTGGGAATGCTGGCCGAAATTCCGTCAGTAGGGGAGGAGGCTATCGAACAAACGATTATAGAAATCAAGTATGAGGATTATCTAAATCGTGAAAAGTTGAATGCTGAAAAGCTAGATAAATGGGAAAATCTTGCGATTAATCCGTCCTTCGATTACGACCGATTAAAAGCTTTATCATTCGAAGGGAAAGAAAAGCTGAAACGATTGCGCCCATCTACGATTGGTCAGGCATCTCGCATCAGTGGAGTCAGTCCGGCCGATGTATCTATTTTACTAGTCTATATGGGACGATAATGAGTTCTCAGGTAGAGATTTCTACTTGAGAATTTTTATTCAACAACTTCTAATACTTTACTTTGGAAACCGTATCTCAGTGCCCAGTTTGCAACCATACTTCTTTCAGTCCTTTTCTAAGCTGTGAAGATTATTTAGTTAGTCATCAGGAATTTGCCATTCAAGCCTGTCTCAATTGCGGTTTCCGATTTACAAATCCTCGCCCTGACAAAGCTGATCTTGGCGCTTACTACAAGTCGGACCAGTATATATCGCATAATGATAAAAGCGGAGGTTTGATAAGCACGGCTTATCGAGCTGTACGTAGTTACGCCTTGCGCTCGAAAGTGAATTTAATTACCCAACTAAATGGTCAAAAAGGCCGCATTTTGGATGTAGGTTGTGGAACCGGCGCCTTCTTGGAAAAATGTCAGCAGGTAGGTTGGCAAGTAAGTGGAACGGAACCAGACAAGGATGCCCAGAGTATTGCTAGCCAAAAATTGCAGATTGATATAAAATCTGATCTGAGTTCGCTTACGACTAGTTCGGCCTTCAACGTGATTACATTATGGCATGTATTAGAACACGTTGCTGACCTGAATGAAACCATTGCGCAGCTTAATCAGCTATTAGATAATAGTGGAACACTATTGATAGCTGTACCTAATTCTGATTCATACGATGCTCAATATTTCAAACAGTATTGGGCCGCTTATGATATGCCCCGGCATTTACATCATTTCACCCCCGTCACTATTGAACCTCTTTTTCAAAAACACGGCTTTAAGCTTCACGAGAAGCGGCCTATGGTTTTCGATGCTTTCTACATTGCTTTGTTGAGCACAGGTTATGCATCTGGTAAGACAAGTTATATAAAGAGTGTGCAGGTTGGCATAGCCTCAAATACCAAAGCCAAGCATACAGGCAACTGGTCTAGTTTGATCTATGTTTTCAAGAAGGCATAATAATTGCAATATCATATCTAGTTATTCCCACTAGTAGACTACCCGACAAAGGTCAATTTCAAATTAAAAAAGTTAAAATTTTTTGTGTATAACTGTGTGAATAACTGCACACTTTTGTGGACAAAGTGTTTATAAGCTTCTTATCCAATGTGGATGAATACCTAGGTAATCCACAACTCTCATTTCTTTTACAGTTTGTGTGGAGAAATAGCAACATGTCAACACTTAGCCCCACACTTTTCCTCTACCCAAAGTGTGTATAAATATTATGCACAAATCCACAAATCACAAACACTTAAAATGTGGATAAAATGTTATTATGTTTTTAATGAGGCATTTATAAGTGGATAAGTAATCGTATTGAATCGTTTAAAATGGTACATTTATCCACATCCTAATGGTATGCTAGTGGACAACATATTTGTTAACATTTCCACACCTCTAATGATTATAATAACGTTTATTTAAAAAATCTTAAATATAAAATGTTAATAAGGTCAAAAGTTATCGTTGCCTTGTTTTGGCTGTTGTCAATCGGAGGGGCATTGGGGCAGGGCGGGGTAACGCTGGCCGATGAATATTATAAAGCTGGCGAGTTTGATAAAGCGGCAAATGAGTACAGCAAGCTATTGAAATCAGATGTGACCTGGTTAAAACTGTCGCGATATATACATAGCCTTCAAAAGACTAACAAAACGGAGGATGCTGTAAAATACTTGCGCAAGCAACAGCGGAGTGACGAACCTAACCGAGCCTATTACGAACTATTGACTGGACAGCTTGCGGCTCAACAAGGAGACACAACACTAGCCAATACGCAATTCACGGCTGCGCTTCAATCAAGCAAATCGACTGTTTCGAAACTCGAAAAAATTGCAGCGGCCTTTAACGAGGCCGGAGAGTCGCGCTGGGCGATTCGGGCGTTAGAAACCGCTCGTGAGGTCAGCAAAGAGCCAACGGCTTACAGTGAAGACTTAATGGCCCTCTACAAGTCAACTGGCCAGACAGAAAAAGCCATCGATGAAATCATACTTACCAGTAAACAGCCTGACAAGAAAGAAACTGTGTTAGCGGCTCTTCAGGGATTTATTAACACTAAAGAGGAGCCTCTTGTGGAAAAAGCGCTGTATGCCAAAATTCAGCAGGAGCCAAATGAACTAGCCTATAATGAATTATTGATTTGGTATTTTGTACAAAAGCAAAAATTCAGTCGGGCGCTCTTACAGGAAAAAGCTACTGACAAGCGTATGAAATTGAATGGTAGCCGAGTGTATGAACTCGGTATGCTGGCCATGAATAACCGAGAATATAAAATAGCAGCTGAATCTTTTGAATACGTCACGACTACTTATCCACAGGGACAGCTTTATCCATTCGCTCGACGACTTGTGATTAACGCTCGCGAGGAAGAGGTTAAAAATACATACCCTGTTGATAGGTCGGATATTCGAAAACTAATTAGTGATTATCAGCGAATGCTTCAAGAACTAGGAACAAACGCCAAAACGCTTGAAGCATTACGAAGTACAGCAAATCTTTACAGCAGTTACCTTGACAGTAAGGATACGGCACTTACTGTACTCGATTTAGCAATCGAATTAGGTAAGGCAGATAAAAACTTTGTGGATCGTTGTAAGCTCGATAAAGGAGATATTTATCTGCTTAAAGGCGAACCGTGGGAATCGACTCTGTTGTATTCGCAAGTTGAAAAATCGCAGAAAGAAGAGTTGTTAGGCTATGAAGCTAAGTTGAAGAACGCCAAGCTGCATTATTATCGGGGGAATTTGGCGGTTGCGAAAGACTTACTGGATGTACTAAAACTGGCTACCTCCCGTGAAATCGCTAATGATGCAGAGCAGCTAAGTCTACTAATTGTGGATAACACAGGATTAGATAGTACAGAAGCCGCCATGAAAGAATATGCGGATATAGATCTTCTACTGTTTCAAAATAAAACCGATGAAGCAATAAGCGCCCTGGACAAAATGTGGGCTAAGTATGGAGAACATAGTTTAGCCGATGAGATACTTTGGCTGCGCGCGAATACATACATGAAGCAAGGGAAAAATTCAGAAGCACTTGAAAATCTGAAAATAATAGTGGCCAAGTATCCCAATGATATTCTTGGAGACGATGCGCTATTTACTATGGCTAAAATTTATGAAGAACGCTTGAAAGATAAAGCGGCAGCTATGGAGGCTTATCAGAAAGTATTAACTCAATATCCAGGTAGTATCTATGGAGCCGAAGCTCGTAAACGATTCCGGGTGCTCAGAGGTGATACGGTTAACTAGACGGTTAAGTAAAAGACAGTTGTAAGACAAAATGCCCAGATCAAGAGTGATCTGGGCATTTTGTCTTATTGGGCTGTTTGTAGAAATGATTCTCTGAAAGCTTCATAACTGGCCGGAATACGAATGCTTTGCTTGGATTGATCAGCAAGAACTGCCAACCGTTCGGGAACATCAACTAGCTCTCCTAGAACTTCTTCAACTAATGGTTTAAATTTAGCTGGATGCGCAGTAGCCAAAGATATACCGATTACATCCTCGTTATTTTCGCTTAAATAATCTTGTAAACCCAGGACACCAATCGCTGTATGAGGACAGGCAACGTAGTCATACTGGTCACGTATTGCCTGCATTCCAGCCCGAGTCTGCTCATCAGTATAGAAGTAACCTGAAATAGTTTCTTTTACGTGATCATAGCTATCTCTATAAAGATGGACTAAACGAACAAAATTACTTGGGTTGCCAACATCCATAGCATTCGAAATGGTCGCAATGGATGTTTGAGGAGAGTAAAGACCCGTTTTAAGATAATCAGGTACGACTTGGTTCAGATTGGTTGCAGCTATGAAATGACTCACCGGTAATCCCATTTGTTGAACTAACACACCTGCGCTTAGATTACCGAAGTTTCCACTTGGTGTTGAAAAAACAACCGGCTTGTTATAGCTCTGTACTTGCCCATAAGCACGCACATAATAAAATCCTTGAGGAATAAGCCGAAAAATATTAATTGAATTGGCAGATGATAGCGATAAGTTGGCGTTTAATTCACGATCAAGGAAGGCTTGCTTCACAATTGCCTGGCAGTCATCGAATGAACCATCAACTTCAAAAGCTTGTACATTACCCCCTAATGTTGTTAACTGTTTTTCCTGAAGATCACTGACCCGACCACTCGGATATAGAATTGAAACACGTACTCCCGGCACATTATGGAATCCCATGGCAACAGCTCCTCCTGTATCACCGGAAGTGGCCACCAGAATATTAACTTCTTTGTCGCTACGCTTGGAGTAATAAGACATTAGGGCAGCCATATAACGTGCACCTACATCCTTAAAAGCTAAAGATGGTCCGTGAAAAAGCTCCAGAATACCTATTTTACCAGGCTCAAGTTCTACGACAGGTGTATCGAATGGAAAAGCCTTATGGGTAAGTTCTTCCAAATCAGCTTTACTGATTTCATCACCAAAAAGAGCCTGACTAATAGCGAAGCCAATTTCGGCTAAGGATTGACTGGCAATACTATTAAAGAAATCCGCTCCTAATTTGGGTAACGGTGTCGGCATATATAACCCTTTATCAACAGGCATACTGTGGAAAAGAGCTTCTTTAGCACTGACGGTGATTTGCGGACTATTAGTACTGTAAAATCGCATAATCGTATGGTAGAATAAAGCACAAAGTACGGTAAATGAGCCCAATCGACCGAAAATGCATTGTTGAAATGTGGAAAACTAATGTGGATAAGTTGAAAATCTTATGAATACAAATTTTTGTTTGTTAAGAAAGAAGAAGGTTTTAACGAATTAAGTTTGACCATTTATGTGTTATTAAATCTGATTATTCATCAACAATTATGTCCTCAGGAATAGCCAACATACCAGTACCAGTAAACGAACCTGTTAAAGAGTATCGTCCCGGTTCGCCAGAACGCGAGGCATTGAAACAAGCTATTCAGGCTTTTCGATCTCAGGAAACCGATATTCCCATGTATATCGGTGATAAGGAAATCCGCACAGATCGGAAACTCCGCGTATCCCCGCCCCATGATCATCAGCATACTTTAGGGTATTTCTATGAAGGAAAGGCTCAGCATGTTCAGCAGGCTATTGAGGCTGCATTAGCAGCAAAGCAAAATTGGGAGGCTTTGGCATGGGAACACCGTTCCAGCATTTTTCTAAAAGCTGCTGAACTTATTGCTGGGCCATATCGGGCACGTATTAATGCAGCAACAGTTCTTGGTCAATCAAAAAATGCCTATCAGGCGGAGATTGATTCGGCGTGTGAACTAATTGATTTTTTGCGCTTCAATGTTCATTATGCCGATGAGATTTACCGGCAACAACCAAAATCGTCGCCAGGCGTCTGGAACCGACTCGAGTATCGACCATTAGAAGGCTTCATATTTGCGCTGACCCCATTTAATTTCACTGCTATTGCCGGGAATTTGCCAACGTCAGCTGCTTTAATGGGAAATACGGTTGTCTGGAAGCCAGCCTATAGCCAAATTTTGTCGGCAAAAGTTATAATGGAGGTATTGCAAGAGGCAGGTTTGCCAGATGGTGTTATTAATTTAATTTATGTGGATGGGCCCGAAGCTGGTGAGGTAATATTTAATCACCCTGACTTTGCTGGCATTCATTTTACTGGAAGTACAGGAGTTTTCCAGCAGATATGGACAACAATTGGCGCTAATATCCACAAATACAAAAGTTATCCACGTATAGTAGGTGAAACTGGTGGAAAAGATTTTGTATTAGTACATGAATCAGCTAACGTAGACGAAGTAGCAACGGGATTAGTTCGTGGGGCTTTCGAATACCAGGGTCAAAAGTGCTCCGCTGCGTCTAGAGCATACATACCGTCAACGCTTTGGCCGGCTATAGAAAGTAAAATGAAACAGTTTCTAGACGATATTAAGATAGGTACCCCAGAGGACTTTACTAATTTCGTAAATGCTGTTATCGACGAAAGAGCCTTTAAAAAAATTACGGGCTACATCGACGAAGCCAAAAAAAGCGATTCTGTTAAAATAATAGCTGGTGGAAATTATGACGGTTCAAAGGGCTATTTTATTGAGCCAACAGTCCTGCTGGTAAACAATCCGTCTTATCGGACGATGTGCGAAGAAATATTCGGGCCTGTTTTATCAATTTATGTATACGAGCCGTCAGAATTTGAAAAAATTATCGGCATTGTAGATAGCACATCCCCTTATGCACTAACAGGGGCTATTTTTGCTAAGGATCGTTATGTAATAGAGCAACTTAGCGTCAAACTGCGGCATTCAGCTGGCAATTTTTATATTAATGATAAGCCAACTGGAGCGGTAGTAGGTCAACAACCTTTCGGTGGAGCACGAGCTTCTGGTACTAATGATAAAGCAGGATCAGCCTTAAATCTATATCGCTGGGTATCAGCTAGAACAGTAAAAGAAACATATGTTTCACCCACAGATTATCGCTATCCTTTCCTACAAACTGAGTAAATTTTAAAATATTTTTTCAGGAACACTTGCATTAAGAAAATTATAATCCTAATTTTGCAGTCCCAAAAGCGGGGGATTGATAAAAAGATATCACAAGTGTCTTTTTATCAATGAGTTAGCAGAAAGTAGAGTTAGGGGATTTTTAAAATATTTTTTAGTTTTCTCTTGACAAATGTAAAAAATCATCCTACCTTTGCACTCCCAAATACGACGGTCGACAACGGTTGACCACCATCTCGAAAGAGATCCAGTTCTTTGACATGTTGATATCAATAGGTTAGCACTATTTAAGGCTTAAAACATCGTAGTTCTTCGGAGCTACACAATTATTTACGATGGAGAGTTTGATCCTGGCTCAGGATGAACGCTAGCGGCAGGCCTAATACATGCAAGTCGAACGGGCCGCAAGGTCAGTGGCAAACGGGTGCGTAACGCGTAAGCAACCTG